>Ga0210157_1000001_pt1 | contig 380146 bp, 319 predicted proteins | sample Napbiom13C8doseC_FD_187727 | JGI IMG/M metagenome (GOLD analysis project Ga0210157, IMG submission 187727) | Groundwater microbial communities from S. Glens Falls, New York, USA - Naphthalene biodegradation metagenome 13C8doseC (SPAdes) (version 2) ... | reverse complement strand
CGCAGGCTGGCGCCACGCAGGCCGGTGCCGCACCGGCGACGCAACCGGCCCAGCAGATGTCGCCACGCGCCGCAGCAGTAGCCGCCGCCACGGCAGCGGCCGCGACGCAGGGTGCGAGCCCGGCGCTGGGTGTCGCCGACACGCGGCGCGGATCGATCGGCGCGCAGCTTGGCGGGCGCTTCAGCGAACGCTTCAACCAGCACTGGCTCGAATCGCGCCTGGGCAAGGCCGCGGTGAGTGCCGAGGAGCAGCAGTTGCTGGAGCAGTGCGGTTTCTACGGCGTCAGGCCACGCGCCGTGTTCGGTGCGTTGCGCCTGCTGATACCGGGCATCCTGGCGGCGCTGGCGTTCGCGTGGAAGCTCGACGTTTCGCTGGCCAGCGCCCTGGCATGGGCGTTTGCAGCGTTCGCAGGTGGCTTCCTGCTGGCGAAGACCCTGTTGCGGCGGCGCGCGGCTCAACGGCTGCGCAGCGTGGCCGACGAGCTTCCGATCCTGATCGACATGCTGCGCCTGCTGCAGGGCGTGGGATTGTCGATCGACCAGAGCCTGCAAATCATCGTGACCGAGTTCGGCAGCATGCTGCAGGTGCTTGGCCCCGAGCTGCAGCGCTCCAACCAGCAGTTCGCGTCGGGCCGCTCGCGCGAGCAGACGCTGCTGCGCATCGGCAAGCTGTTCGACGATGAAGATCTGAAGGGCCTGATCACCTTGCTGACGCAGGTGGACCGCCACGGCGGTGCCGTACAGGAGCCGTTGCGCCAGTTCGGCGAGCGCCTGCAGATCGCGCGCAAGGCGCGCATGAAGGACAAGATCGGCAGGCTGACGGTCAAGATGACCGGTGTGATGGTGGTCAGCCTGCTGCCCGTATTGCTGATCCTGACGGCAGGCCCGGGGTTCCTGGGTGTGATGCGCATGTTGGCGCAGATGAATGGAGGTAGTTGAATGAAGACCATGATGTCGCGCTGGTCGCGCTGGTCGCCCCGGACCCTCTTGCCAGCGTCACTGGCCATGCCGCTGGCAGCCGCGCTGCTACTGGCCGGATGCGCGTCCACGCCGAACACAGCGGAGGTGATGGCGCAGCAGGCCGATGCGCAGATCGAACTGGCGAAGCTGCGTGACAAGGAGGCCCGCGCCGAATACAACGATCAGTCCGTTTACCTGGGGCTGATCAACCGGATGCAGACAGAGGGCATGTACTTCGCGTCGCTGGCGCATATCGATGCCTTCCAGCAGAAGTTCGGCAGCAATCCATCGCTGCTGGCGATGCGGGCCGATGCCCTGCGTGAGACCGGTCAGGACGATGCGGCCCTGCAGGCGTACCGTGATCTGCTTGGGACCGATCGCGCCGCGCGGGCGCATCACGGCATTGGGCTTGTGCTTGGCAGACAGGGAGACTTTATGCGTGCCGCCGGTGAACTGCGCCAGGCGGTGTCGATGGAGCCGGTGAACCCGCAGTATTCGAGCGATCTTGGCTACGCACTGATGCGAGGCGGTGCGCTGCAGGATGCCCGCGTGCCGGTGATGCAGGCGCTGGAACTGGATGCCGCCAATCCACGGTTGATCAGCAATGCGGTGGTGTGGCTGTGGGCATCCGGCAAGCGCGCCGAAGCCAACGCCATGATGCAGCGTGCAGCGATGCAGGAGCCGACGCGAGCGGCCATCCGCAAGGAGGCGGATCGCGTCAGTCGGGCCGCGCAGGTCCGCGACAAAACCGCACCGCGTGGCGCGCAGGCCGTGGCGCTCAACGCAGGAGTCAAACCATGACGAGGCATCGTTCCAGACTGACGGACGCTGCGTGCGCGGTGGCAATTTCCGCGATGCTGTTGGGGGCCGCCGGGGCCGCCGGGGCCGCCGGGGCGCAAGCTGCGCAATCGACGCAAACCGTCGAGCCGCCACCGTCCCCGACGTTTCACCCGAACGACGTGCCGGTAGGCGACACCACGCGGATGCTGCTCGAGGTTCAGCGCAATGGCTCGCAGGCCGGGCCGCAGCAGTCGATGACCGGCGAAGAGGCGGCCATCGGCTATGCCCGCTATATGCGCAGCTTCCAGTATCCGTTGCCCGAATTCTTCAGTAGCCAGTCGACCGGTAGCGCATTGCGTGGCAGCACGGGCAGCCCTGCGCCGGTGGGGCAGTAGGCACCGCGATGCGTCACGTCACGTCCGGCTCGATCCACCCACGCCAGCGCGGCACCGTCAGTCTGATGGCTGCGCTGCTGATTGCCGCCATTGGCGTCGCGGCGCTGGTGTCGCTCGACGTCGGCTTCGTGTTCTACACGCAGCGGCAGTTGCAGAAGCTGGTGGACGTGGCGGCGCTTTCTGGCGCGCAGCAATTGAAGAGCGCTGATGATCAGGCGACGACCAATGCCAACGTGCTGTCAAGCGTGACGTCCGCCGCAGCCCAGAACGGCTACACCAAGGCCGTGGCGAATGATTGCACCACGGCAGTGGCTGGCGCGGCGGACGGCGTGCGGACGTGCCTTGGGTTGTGGGACCCCGCCAACCCTGCCAATGGCGACAGCACGCGGCACTTCGATCCGGGCTATCCGGCCACAACGGTGTCGGCCAATGCGGTGCGCGTGCAGGCCACGTTGACGGTACCGCTGCTGTTCATGTTCCAGGGGGGCCAGTCGCGGCAGCTACACGCCGAGGCGATTGCCGCCGCGAGTCCGCCCGCCGCGTCGTTCACGCTCGGCAGCGGCCTGCTCAGGCTCTCGTCGGGTAACGGCCTGCTGGGGCTGCTGCTGGGCAACTCGGTCAATCTGTCCGTGGCGGACTGGAGCGGACTGGTAGGCGCGAACGTGACGCTCGAGCAGTTGCGTTTGCGGGCAGGTGTGGGCACGGTCGACCAGTTGCTGAGCACTTCGCTCTCGATCCAAGACTTCTACGCGCTGGTGCTGGGTGCGGCGGGGCAGTCGGCGCTGCTCAACGCGGCGCTTGGCAGCCCCACGACACAGCTTGGCCTGAATGGCATTGGCACCAAGGTGACGCTGGGCCAGATGCTCGACCTGGGCGTGCTGACACCGGCGGCTTCGTCTGCGGCGGAGGCGGCGCTCAATGTGGCAACGTTGCTGACCACGGCCGCCTATGTCGCGCGCGGGACGAGCGCGGTGGATCTGAGTACGCTCAACGTGAAGACCGCGCTTGGATCGATCGGCGGCTCGATGTACATCATCCAGCCGCCGAAGGTGGCCGTGGGGCCGGCCAAGCAGTATCCGGATGGAACGTGGAAGACCACTGCGACGACCGCGCAGCTTGGCCTGAAACTGGCCGCGCAGGTCTCTGTGCCGCTGGTAGTGGCCAACGTCAATCTGAATCTGCCGTTGTGGCTGCAGATCGCGCAGGCCAAGGGAGATCTGACGCATATCCAGTGCGCGGCTGCTGTTCCGGACCGGCGGGCGACGGTCAATGTGTCCACCAACGCCGTGATGGCATGCCTGGGCAACCCCGGCGGCACCGGCTGTTCCGGCGGCCCACTTACCATCGCCGACGTCCAGTTGTCGGCGGTCGGACTGTTCCCCATTGCCGATGCGAAGATGACCGGACAGCCGATCTCGCAGTCCGGACTGGCTGGTGCAGGCAACAGCTTCGTACTCGCACCGGGTGGTTACGTGGCCGCATCGTCGAGCACAGTGATCGGCGATACCGTGACCAACGTGATCAACGGCCTCAATCCAACGCTCGATGTCAGCCTGCTGCAACTTCAATTACTGAGCATTTCCCCGGGCTGGCTGCTGCAACAGGTGCTGAATCCATTGCTCACGCTGATCAACCAGCTCGTCAATACCTTGACGAGCCTGCTCGGCATCAGCCTTGCCAACGCCGACTTGTGGCTCAACGGCGTCGACTGCAACAACACGGAACTCGTGTACTGAACTGAACGATCATGAAAGCAGACCGGTGGGCCTACGAGAGCCTTGAAGTCTATGTGTGGGAAGGCAAGTACGAGATCGCCGATCGCGTCGCGCGCTTTCTGACGCCACTGGGCGCCGAAGTCGTTCGCGCAGGCGCGCTCGATGCGCTGCCGGCCGAACCACGGGTCAAGCCCAGCATCGCCGTCATCAGTGCGTCGGCGATCGGCTCCGCCAAGTTCACGCTGGATTGGGAAGCCGCGCACGGCATGCCGGTGATCTGGGTCGGCGCGCCCGACCGCGAGAGCGATCCCGGTCGGTTCCCGCCCGAGTACGCCTACATCCTGCCCCACGATTTCACCGGCGCCGATCTGCGCACGCAGATAGCCAAGCTGATGCCGCAATTGATGGCGGCCGCCGAGGCTCGCCCGGATGTGGCCGATCTCGTCGCCGGGTCTGCGGCAATGCAGTCGCTGCTGGAGCAGGTCGATACCTTCGCCAACTTCGACAGCAACGTGATGCTCTATGGCGAGACCGGCGCGGGGAAGGAACGCATCGCGCGGCTCTTTCACGATCGCAACGCGACGTATGGCAAGGGACCGTTCGTGGCGGTCAACTGCGGCGCGATTCCCGATGGGCTGTTCGAGTCGCAGTTCTTCGGTCACGCCAAGGGCGCGTTCACCGGCGCGATGTTCGCGCATCGTGGCTTCTTCGAGCAGGCCACCGGCGGCACGCTGTTCCTTGATGAGATCGGCGACTTGCCGCTGTTCCAGCAGGTCAAGCTGCTGCGCGTGCTGGAGGAGAACGCGGTGACGCGGCTCGGCTCTGCCATGGCGGTCAAGCTGGACTTCCGGCTGGTGGCCGCCACCAACAAGGATCTGCGCGAAGCCGTGACGCAGGGCCGCTTCCGCGCGGATTTGTACTTCCGGCTGGCCGTGATCGAACTGCGGCTGCCCAGCCTGGAGGACCGTGGCCCTGCGGACAAGATCGGTCTGCTGCAATCGTTCATGCGCCACATGATCGGCGCCGCCGCCTACGATGCGCTGCCGCCGATGCCAGACTGGCTCAAGGGCGCCGTGGGCTCCGCGTTCTTCGTCGGTAACGTGCGCGAACTGCGCAACCTGGCCGAACGCATCGGCATCACGGTCCAGCAGCGCGGCGAATGGGACGAGGCGCGCATCCGGCCGCTGTTTCGCTCGCTGCGCCCCGGCGCGTTCGATGGCACCGAGCGGGCCGACCCGCGCGGCGACGCGGAGGAGCGCCGCCGCATCATTGCCGCGCTCGATGCCAACAGCTGGCGACGCCAAGACACGGCAACGTGCCTCGGCATCAGCCGCAAGGTGCTGTGGGAAAAAATGCGCAAGTTCCAGATCGAGGACAGCGAGGCGGAGCCGGTCTGAGTGGTGTCCGCGTACCGTTTGGTGGCCGCGACGTTATGATGCGGGACCGCACGGTATCTGCCGTGCTCTTGGCGCCACTGTGCCGAAGGACCCGAATTGCGTTTTCTCCACACCGCCGACTGGCATCTTGGTCGGCTCTTCCACGCCCGTAGCCTGATCGAGGATCAGTCTCATGTGCTCGACCAGTTCGTCGCGCTGGTGCGCGATCTGCGCCCCGACGCCGTGCTGATTGCCGGCGACGTGTACGACCGCGCGGTGCCGCCGCCGGAGGCCGTGGCGCTGCTCGACGATGTGCTGGCGCGTATCGTGGTGGATGCGGGCGTACCCGTGGTGATGATCGCAGGCAATCACGACAGCGCCCAACGCCTCGGTTTCGGCGCGCGCCTGCTGGCCGCGCGGGGTCTGCACGTGGCGGGACGCACCGGTCCGGAAACGTCCTGCGTGACGCTGCACGATGCGCACGGCGAGGTGCGCATCTACGCCTTGCCCTATGCCGAACCGGCGGCGGTGCGCGACGCGCTCGGCACCGACTTGCCGACGCACGAAGCCGCATTGAACGCCCAGCTCGATGCCATCCGCGCCACGCATCCCGCAGGCGTCCGTTCGGTGGCGGTGGCCCATGCTTTCGTGGTGGGCGGCGCGGTCAGCGAATCGGAGCGCCCGCTGAGCGTGGGCGGTAGCGGTGCCGTGGCCGCGGACGTGTTCCACGGCTTCGATTTCGTGGCATTGGGACATCTGCATCGTCCGCAATCCATCGGCGATAGGATTCACTATTCGGGGTCGCTGCTCAAGTATTCGCTGTCGGAAACCGAACACATCAAGACGGTATCGCTGATCGATGTTGACGCCGAGGGTGGCGTCCGGATCGAGGCGATACCGCTGCGACCATTGCGCGACCTGCGCGTGCTGACCGGCACGCTGGCCGGCTTGCTTGAGGCGGGCGCCACCGACCCGCACCGGGACGACTACGTCCATGCGGTGCTGACCGACGCGGGCGCGTTGCTGGACCCGATGGCGCGACTGCGCCAGGTCTATCCGAACGCACTGGCGATCGAGCGCGCGGTGCTGGCGCGCAGCGGGCAGGCCGGGGACGCGGGGCGCAAGCTGCGGGAACTGGATACGGCCAGCCTGTTTGCGAATTTTTTCCGCGAGGTGGCTGACACAGACCTCGACGATGATCAGCGCCGCGCGCTCGACGATCTATTGGCAGTCATGCAGGCATCGGAAAGGGAGTCGGCATGAAACCGCTTTACCTGAAACTGCAGGCCTTCGGCCCGTTCGCCGCCACGGAGACGATTGACTTCACGCGGCTCGGCGACCAGGCGTTCTTCCTGATCCACGGCCCCACGGGCGCAGGCAAGACCACGCTGCTCGATGCCATCTGCTTCGCGCTCTATGGCGATACATCAGGTGGCGAGCGTAGCGCGCAGGACATGCGCAGCGCCAATGCGGACCCAGCCCTGCGGACCGAGGTCACCTTGGAGTTCTCGCTTGGGGCGACACGCTATCGCGTGACGCGTTCTCCGACGCAGGACCGCCCGAGCCCGCGTGCGGCCGGCGGCTTCGTCAAGGAGACTGCGAAGGCGCAACTCGATGCCCAGGTGGACGGTGAGTGGAAAAGCCACGCCAGCCAGCCGGTCCGTGTGACCGACGCGGTGCGAGTCCTGCTCGGCTTCGACAGCGCGCAGTTCCGGCAGGTGATCGTGCTGCCGCAGGGACGTTTCCGCGAATTGCTGACGGCGGACTCGAAGGCGCGGCAGTCGATCCTCGAGCGTCTGTTCCAGACCGAGCTCTACCGCCGCGTCGAGGAACTGCTCAAGGAGCAGGCCGCGAGCATTCGCCGCGAAGCCGAGGAGATCTCGGTACGACGCAAGACCTTGCTGGAACAGTATCAGTTGCCCTCCGAGCTGGCGCTTGACGAACGTATCGCCGCGCATCGGGAGACGTTGACCGAGCTGGAACGGCGCGAAGCGCTGGCGCGTGCGGGTAGCGAAGCGGCGCAGGCGTCCTTGCGCAAGGGCGAGCTGGAGAGCACGCAGATCAAGGCCTGGAAAGAGGCGGAGGGCGCCTATGCCGTGCTGTCGGCCCGCGTGCCGGCGGTCGACACGGACCGCGCTCGCCTGCAGGCCGCGCGACGCGCGGCGCAGGTGACGCCGGTTGCGCAACTGCTTGAGGTTGCCAGACAGGATCAGACGGCCGCACTCGCCGCGAATGCCGCCGCCGGGACACGCGTGGCAAGCGCCAGCCGGGCCGCCGATATCGCAACAGGTGCGCTGCGCGCGGAACAGGCGCGTGGCGAAGCGCGTTTGGCCGCGCAACGCACCGTGGCGAAACTGGAAGCAATTCTCCCGCGGGCACGCAGGCTTGGCGTGCTGCGCAACGGCGTGGCGCTGGCGAGTACCGGACTGGCCGCTGCCCAGGTGGCGCTTACCGCCAAGGCGAAGGCGCGCGATGCCGCCGTGGCGGCGGCGAAGACGCTGGAAGGCGAGCTGGAGCTTGCGCGGCGCGACGGCGCAAATGCGCAGGCCCTGCAGCTTCAGCTTGGACTGGCGCGCGAACGCGCGACGCGGGTGGCACGTTGCCGGCAACTCGATGCCGAACTTGGGCCTTTGCGCGAATCGCTTGCCGCTGCGGAAGCCGGCGCCAGCCGGGCGACGCAGACGCGCGATACCGCGCGCGTCGCAATGCGTCAGGCGGAATCGGACTGGCGCTTTGGCCAGGCGGCACGCCTTGCCGCTGGCGTGAAGCGTGGCGAACCTTGCCCCGTCTGCGGTGGCAAGGACCACCCTGCGCTGGCGCAGCAGACGCTGGCGCTGGTGACCGACGAGGACCTCGATACCACGCGAGCCGCCTTGCAACATGCCGACGAGGCGTTGGCCGACGCACAGGCCGTGCGACAAAAGGCCGAGGCAAACGTCGCCCAATGTCAGGTGCGTCTGGCGGATCTGCGCGAAGGCGCGGGCGATGTGTCCGACGCGGGCGTGCAGGCGTTAGATCAGGAAATCCAGACGCTGACCGCCAGCGGCGCGAAGGCCGAGGCTGCGGCAACCCGCGCGGAACGGCTCGCGGCCCAGACCATACAGGCGCGTCAGGCGCAGGAGTCTGCCGAAGCCGCAGTGCAGGCGGCCGAAGGCGCATTGCGCACGGCGATGCATGAGCACGCTCAGCAAGATGGCGAGTGGCGTGCCGCGAGTGCGCAGGTGCCCGAGGATTCGCGTGACCCTGACGTCGTGACCGCATCGCTCGAAGCCGCGCAGCGCGAAGCCGGCGCACTGGAGGCCGCATTGCAGGCGGCCCAGGGCGCCGAGCGCGATGCGGTGGCACTGCTGGCCGGTGCGAATGCGGCACTGGCCGCCGCGCGCGAAGCCACTACTCGTGCCGAGGAGCGGGCCGCGCAACGCGAAGCCGCCTTTGTGGAGGCACTTGCCACCGCCGGATTCGCCGGAGCGGACGACTACCGCGCCGCATCCCTGGCTGACGATGCCACGCGCGTGCTTGACGACGCCGTGCGTGCGTTCGATGTCGATCTGGCTCGCGCCGCGGAATGGCGCCAACGCACGGCGGAAATCGGTCAGGCGTTGCAGACGCCGGACATGCCTGCATTGCTCGCGGCACGCGATGCGGCGGCTGTTCAGCTTGAAGCGGCGATCCGGCAGCGCAGCGAACTGGCCGCGGTGCGCGATGCGCTGTTGCAGTGCAAGGGCTTGCTCGATTCGCTGGCCGCCGAAGGACGCGACGTCGAGACGCGCTACGCAGTGCTCGGCCGCCTGTCGGAAGTGGCGAACGGCAATAATCCGCGCCGCATGACGTTCCAGCGTTTCGTGCTGGCCACGTTGCTCGACGAGGTGCTGGAAGCTGCGTCGCTACGGCTGTTGCGCATGAGCCGGGGTCGCTACGCGCTGCAACGTGTGCGAGAGCAGGGCGATCAGCGCGTGGCCGGTGGCCTTGACCTCGAAGTGTTCGACCACGATACCGGCGGCACGCGCCCGGCCAATACGCTGTCCGGCGGCGAAGGCTTCCTGGCGTCACTGTCGCTGGCGCTGGGTCTGGCCGATGTGGTGCAGTCGCGTGCCGGTGGCATCCAGCTCGATACGCTGTTCGTTGACGAAGGCTTCGGCACGCTCGATCCGGAAAGTCTCGACTTCGCGATTCGCACGCTGCTCGATCTTCAGCAGGCCGGACGGCTGGTCGGCATCATCTCGCACGTAACCGAACTGCGCGAGCGGATCGATGTGCGGCTTGAGGTCCGGCCCGGCGTGGCGGGCAGTCAAGCCGTGTTGCGCCTGCCCTGAACCCTGAGCCCCGGGCCCTCGGCGCCGGAGCGCGCCGTGGAAGGCGCGCGAGCGCAATTCCACGCGCGCGCCACTTGGGAGATACCCCAAATCGCGACGCGGACGCCACGTGCCTAGAATATTCGGCGAGCACTTAATAAAACGTAGTTCCGCCTATCGGAACTTCGAGGGAGGGAGGCTGCGACGAATCCGTCTGGCCTTTTTCCTTCCTGCTCGATCCCATAACGAATATTCGGAGGTGTCGTGCGTATCCATCGTCGTCCAGAAGCTGTTCGTGCCCTGGTGGCCGCCGTGCTCGTGACCTGCGCCGCAGGGGCCGTTGCCCAGAGCCTGCCCGCCAGCAAGGCGCCCCCCGCCACGCTCACGCCCGACCAGCAGCGTTTTCACGATATCTACAAGGAACTGGTCGAGATCAACACGACGCATTCGGCCGGGGACAGTGCCCAGGCGGCGCGCGCGATGGAGAAGCGACTGGTGGAGGCAGGCTTCTCCGCGTCGGATATCCAGGTGTTCGAGCCGTTTCCGCGCAAGGGCAATCTGGTGATGCGCTTCAAGGGCACCGGCGCCAGGCAGCCGGTTCTGCTGCTGGCGCATATCGACGTCGTGGAGGCCAAGCGCGAGGACTGGAAGACCGACCCCTTCCAGCTTCAGGAGACCAATGGCTACTTCACCGCGCGTGGCTCCATCGACGACAAGGCGATGGCGTCGGCGTTCGTGTCGGTGCTGGGGCAGTTGAAGCAGGAGGGCTTCAAGCCGTCGCGCGACATCATCCTGGCGCTCACGTCCGACGAGGAGCGCGGCGACGTGCCCAGCAATGGCGCCGACTGGCTGGTGAAGAACAAGCCTGAACTGCTGAAGGCCGAGTTCGGCATCAACGAGGGCGGCGGCGGCGAGCTGCGCGACGGCAAGCCGGTGCTGCACCGCGTTCAGGTGGCCGAGAAGATGTACACGACCTACGAACTGGAAGTGCGCGACGTGGGCGGGCATAGCTCGGTGCCGACCAAGTCCAATCCTGTGTACGCGATGTCCGAGGCGCTGAGCCGCCTGGGTGCGTACCAGTTCCCGGTCAAGATGGCCGACGTGACGCAGACCTACTTCGCGCGCAGCGCTCCGCTGGCGAAGGGGCAGCTTGCCGAGGACATGCGCGAGGTTGGCACGGGCCGTCCGAGCCAGGCGGCGATCGACCGGCTGTCGGCCATTCCGTTCTACAACGCCCAGCTTCGTACCACCTGTGTGGCGACCATGGTCAATGCCGGACACGCCGAGAACGCGCTGCCGCAATCGGCCAAGGCCATCGTCAACTGTCGCATCCTGCCGCATGACGATCCGGCCGACATCGACCGCCAGCTCAAGTCGGCCCTCGGTAACGACAAGATCAGCGTGCGATACATCAACAAGCCGCTGGCCAGCCCGGCCTCTCCGCTAGACGGCGCGCTGATGAAGGAAGTCGACGCGCTGACCAGGCAGATGTGGGATGTGCCGGTGATTCCGGCCATGAGCACGGGCGCAACCGACAGCCGCTTCATGCGCAATGCCGGTATCCGGATGTACGGCGTTTCCGGCCTGTTCACCGAACCGTCGGACATGCGCGCGCATGGTCTGGACGAGCGCATCGAGATTGCGCGCCTGTACGATGGCCGCGAGTTTCTCTACCGTCTGGTAAAGCGGTTGTCGGAATAATTTCGTAAAACTGCGATTCCGCAAGGCATCGGCGGGCGTTGCGCACTACCATGCGTGGTAGCTGTGCATCGCCCGCCGTACCTTTGGTTCAAGCCTGTTTTAGCCCGCCTCTGGTCGTGTATGACGCTGCCCGGCGGGCTGGCCGATTATCGCCCGAGACGTGGCCCCCCGCCTTGACCCTGTTTTGGCGACAGGTGTAACCTTTGTTCATTCTGCGAATTGGAGTTCGTATCGCGAACTTTATGGGAATCCGGTGAACAAGGCAGGAAATTACTGACGTTCGCTGGTATTCGCAGCAAGCATCTGCATGAAGCCGCAGCAAGATGGCTGACAAAACAACTGCAAGATTGTTGGACTGTCCTTGACGGACCACCGCGCACGGAGCGCGGGGACATCAGACAGGACGCCCGTCCAGCCACTGCCGGAGACAGCTTTGCGTGCCGCGCCCCTTTGCGGCCGGTCCCGGTATGCGCGCCGGACCCTTCCATACTGGAACGCAAGTGATCAACAAGCTATATGACTCGGTGGAATCGGCAATGGCCGACATCCACGATGGCGCCACGATCCTGATTGGCGGTTTCGGCCTGGCCGGCATGCCGGCGGAGCTGATCGACGCGCTGATCGCCCAGGGCGCGCGCGACCTGACCATCGTCAACAACAACGCCGGCAATGGCGACACGGGCCTGGCAGCGCTGCTCAAGGCCAAGCGTGTCCGCAAGATCATTTGCTCGTTCCCGCGCCAGGCGGACTCCTACGTATTCGACTCGCTGTTCCATGCCGGTGAAATCGAGCTGGAACTCGTGCCCCAGGGCAATCTGGCCGAGCGCATCCGCGCGGCCGGCGCCGGCATCGGCGGTTTCTTCACGCGCACGGCCTACGGCACGCCGCTGGCCGAAGGCAAGGAAACGCGCATCATCGACGGCCAGGGCTATGTGTTCGAAAAGCCGATCCACGCTGACTTCGCGCTGATCAAGGCCGAGACCGCCGACCGCTGGGGCAATCTGGTCTATCGCAAGACCGCCCGCAACTTCGGCCCGATCATGGCCATGGCTGCCAAGTGCCCGATCGTGCAGGTCAGCAACGTAGTGGAACTGGGCGAACTCGACCCCGAGCACATCATCACGCCGGGTCTGTTCGTCAAGCGCGTGGTCAAGGTTGCAAGCGCCGCCAAGCCGGCCAGCGCGGCCTGATCCGAATCGAGCGAAGAAGGAGAAACACATGCAACGCCTGACCCGCGACCAAATGGCCGCCCGCGTGGCCAAAGACATTCCGGACGGTGCCGTGGTGAACCTCGGCATCGGCCTGCCCACCCTGGTCGGCAATCAACTGCCGGCCGACCGTGAAATCCTGCTGCACAGCGAGAACGGCCTGCTCGGCATGGGCCCCGCTCCCGCGCCGGGCGAGGAAGACGGCGACCTGATCAACGCTGGCAAGCAGCCGGTGACGATCAAGCCGGGTGGCTCGTATTTCCACCACGCCGATTCGTTCGCGATGATGCGTGGCGGCCACCTCGACTTCTGCGTGCTGGGCGCGTTCCAGGTATCGGAGAAGGGTGACCTGGCCAACTGGCATACCGGCGCACCGGGCGCCATCCCCGCCGTGGGCGGTGCGATGGACCTGGCTATCGGCGCCAAGCAGGTGTTCGTGATGATGGAGCACCTGACCAAGCAGGGCGAAAGCAAGATCGTGTCCCAGTGCACCTATCCGCTGACCGGCATCGGCTGCGTCACGCGTGTCTACACGGACCTGGCCACGATCGATGTGACGCCGGACGGCCTGGTTGCCCGCGATCTCGTGGACGGCCTGTCGTTCGACGAACTGCAACGCCTGACCGGCGTGCCTCTCAAGCAGGCCGTAGCCGCCTGACCAACCACCAAGACGAGCGAGACAGAACATGAGCGAAGCATTCATCGTTGACGCCATCCGTACCCCCATCGGCCGTTACGCCGGCAGCCTGTCCGGCGTGCGCGCGGACGACCTGGGCGCCGTGCCCCTGAAGGCCCTGATGGCCCGTAACGCCAGCGTGGACTGGTCGGCGATCGACGACGTGATCTTTGGCAACGCCAACCAGGCCGGTGAAGACAACCGCAACGTTGCGCGCATGTCGGCCCTGCTGGCTGGCCTGCCGGACGCCGTTCCCGGCGCGACGATCAACCGCCTGTGCGGTTCGGGCATGGACGCCACCGGCACCGCCGCCCGCGCCATCAAGGCTGGTGAAGCCAACCTGATGATTTCCGGCGGCGTGGAAAGCATGAGCCGCGCCCCGTTCGTCATGGGCAAGGCCACCTCGGCCTTCTCGCGTGACGCGCAGATCTTCGACACGACCATCGGCTGGCGTTTCATCAACCCGGCGATGCGCGCCGCCTACGGCGTGGACTCGATGCCCGAGACCGCCGAGAACGTGGCGACCGACTACAAGATCGGCCGTGAAGACCAGGATCTGATGGCGCTGCGCAGCCAGGAGAAGGCATCGCGCGCGCAAGCCGACGGCACGCTGGCGCAGGAAATCACCCCGGTGACGATTCCGCAGAAGAAGGGCGACGCCATCGTGGTCGACCGCGACGAACATCCGCGTGCCACGAGCATGGAAGCGCTGGCCAAGCTGCGCGGCGTGGTGCGTCCGGACGGCACGGTGACCGCCGGTAACGCCTCGGGCGTGAACGATGGCGCGTGCGCGCTGCTGCTGGCCAGCGAAGCGGGCCTGAAGCAGCACGGCCTGAAGCCGCGTGCCCGCATCGTTGGCATGGCAACGGCTGGTGTGGCACCGCGCGTGATGGGTATCGGCCCGGCGCCGGCCACGCAGAAGCTGATGAAGCAACTGGGCATGACGCTGGACCAGATCGACGTGATCGAACTGAACGAAGCGTTCGCCGCGCAAGGCCTGGCCGTACTGCGTCAACTGGGCATCGCCGACGACGACAAGCGTGTGAACCCGAACGGCGGCGCCATCGCACTGGGCCACCCGCTCGGCATGAGCGGCGCGCGTCTGGTGACGACCGCGATGTACCAGCTGGAGCGCACTGGTGGCCGCTTCGCGCTGTGCACGATGTGCATCGGCGTGGGCCAGGGCATCGCCATGGTGATCGAGCGCGTTTGATGGCTTGATGCATGGCTACCGGCCGATGCCAGTGGTCATGCGCTCCTCTCTCCCGCGCAGGTGGGAGAGAGGAGTTACCGAAGCAAAACAGTAGAAGTTTCAGTTTCCCTTGCTTCCCGTCGTTAATTCATGCGGGAAGTTTCAGTGGTGTCTCTTCCCCAACGAGGTAGAGCATCGCGGCCAGGCCGACGGGCTCGCCGGCTTCGCCGTATTTTTTCTGATTTGACCGGCCGCTTGCGTGCCGGTGCGGAGTACCGAGATGTCCCTTCCTGTTGCCACCCTGGTCACTGGCGCCAGTTCCGGAATCGGCCGAGCCATTGCGGAAATGCTGCTCGCCGATGGTGTGACGCGTGTCATCAACGTCGACTATGCAGCGCCGACGTGGTCGCACCCGAACATGACCTTTTTCCAGGCCGATCTGACCAATGCCGATGCCACGCGCGCGGTGGCGGAGCAGGTGACGTCTCAGTTCGCCGTGACGCGGCTCGTCAACAATGCCGGCGCCACGCGCCCCGGCACGGCTGACACGGCCACGGCGGAAGATCTCGATTACGTCGTGGGCCTGACCCTGCAGGCCACGATGCTGCTGACACAGGCCTGCCTGCCCGCGATGCGCGCGGCGGGGTTTGGCCGCATCGTCAACATGGCTTCGCGCGCGGCGCTGGGCAAGCCCGAACGCGTGGTGTATTCCGCTGCCAAGGCTGGGCTGGTTGGCATGACCCGAACGCTGGCGATGGAGCTGGGCGGCGACGGCATCACCGTCAACGCCGTGGCACCGGGTCCCATCGCCACCGAGCTGTTCCGCCGGAGTAATCCGGAGGGCAGCGAACAGACACGGCGCATTCTCGCAAGCATCGCCGTGAAACGCATGGGAACGCCGGAAGACGTGGCGCGTGCCTCGCTGTTCTTCCTTGCACCCGAGAATGGTTTCGTGACGGGACAGGTCCTGTACGTCTGCGGCGGAACCACGCTGGGTGTGGCACCCGTATAAGAAAGTGCCCGCCCCCCAGGCACGGGGCGGAATAGCGGTTCAAAGCATTACGTCCGCAGTAAGCCAGATGGCTAGCGGACGTGCATCACTCCTGGAGCACAAGATGAGTATCACCAAGCAAACGTCGAAGGCGCGCAGACGCCTGCTGGCCGTTGGCGTGGCACTGGCAACTGGTGTTGCCGCCATGACCGGCGCCCAAGCGCAGGGCACCTATCCGACCAAGCCGATCACCATGATCGTGCCGTTCTCGGCAGGTGGCACCACCGATATCCTGGCCCGCATCGTCGGCCTGCAACTGGGCAAGGCGCTCGGCCAGCCCGTCGTGATCGACAACCGTCCGGGCGCGGGCGGCAACATCGGCGCATCGCTGGCCGCGAAGGCGCCGGGCGATGGCTACACGCTGTTCATGGGCACCATCGGCACGCACGCGATCAACCAGTCGCTGTACTCGAAGCTGCCGTACGACCCGGTCAAGGACTTCGCGCCGATCACGCGCGTGGCCATGGTGCCGAACATCGTCGTGGTGAACCCGAAGGTGCCGGTCAACAACATCAAGGAACTGATCGCCTACGTGAAGGCCAACCCGGACAAGCTGTCGTATGGCTCGTCGGGCAGCGGTTCGTCGATGCACCTGTCGGGTGAACTGTTCAACTCGATGACGGGCCTGCACATCCAGCACATCCCGTACAAGGGTAGCGCTCCGGCCGTGAACGACCTGCTGGGTAACCAGATCGGCCTGATGTTCGACAACATGCCGTCGTCGTACCCGCACGTGAAGGCCGGCAAGTTGCGCGCCATCGCCGTGACCTCGGCCAAGCGCTCGCCGGCTCTGCCGAACGTGCCGACCGTGGCCGAGTCGGGCGTGCCCGGCTATGAAGCCACGTCGTGGTTCGCGCTGTACGCCACGGGCGGCACGCCGCAGGCCGTCGTCGATCGCCTGAACGCCGAAGTGGTGAAGATTCTTGCCATGCCGGAAGTGAAGAAGCAGATGGCCGAGCAGGGTGCCGAACCGCATCCGGAAAAGCCGGCTGAACTGGCTGCCTTCATGAAGTCCGAGGCCGCCAAGTGGGCCAAGGTGGTGAAGGCTTCTGGCGCGACCGTGGACTGATCTCCCGGATCGACCCAGGTCGCCGAAGACCGGCCAGCAGGTATCGCGCCTGCTGGCCGGTTTTTTTTTGGTGGGAATCCTCTTCAGAAAAGAAAAGCCCGCGACGTTCGTCGCGGGCTGAATCCCAGGTCCTTGGCGGACAGGAGGAGACAATCGACAGACTTGCGGTGGCTGCATTCTCACCGCAGTAAAGGCATCAGCTCAGGCTGTACTTGACGACCTGTTCTTCCACACCCACGAAACGCACCAGTTGCCGCAGGCCGCTGGCGTATTCCTTGATGTGATGGCCCTCCGGGGTATCGGGGAGCCGGTAATAGAACGGCGCCGTTCCGGCGCGCGTGCGGGTGACAGGCTTCGTCGCCTCGGCTGCGGCTGTGCCGGCGGTCGCATCCGGTCTTGCGTTCATGGACAACTCCCGGGTAGCGCATGGCGCGGAACGTTGGGCCGGTAGAAGGGCACGCGCATGCGGGGTGGCAATGTCTGGAATGTATTGCAGATTATCGGGAAATGCCATTTCGATTTTTTTACATCAGTATCGTAATAATTGACTAAATTGTCATGAATGCAAGTATTTGTGCCGTCACTTGCACATGACTGGTTTCGATGCGCGCATCTCAGTGGATATCGGCATGACGTGACGTGACTTGCGCGTTACCATAGCGCCACCTGACCATTTCACTGAACTTGGTCAGCATCATCCATGCCAGCGATCCCGTCGCACCTATCGGCCGAATGTCCACCCAACACGCTCTCCTGATATCCCTGATCGAAAAGCCATCCTCGGGCTACGATCTCGCGCGCCGGTTCGACAAGTCGATCGGTTATTTCTGGCACGCCACTCACCAGCAGATCTATCGGGAGCTGGGGCGGATGGCCGAATTGGGCTGGATTGCCTCGGACGAGCCGGAAGTCACCGTCGACGGAGACGGGGCGGAGAAGAAGGGCCGCAAGAAGGTCTACCGGGTGTTGCCCGCCGGGCACGACGAACTGGTGCGATGGGTGCTTGCGCCCGTTCAGGGGCTGGACCAGCGCGAGGAGATCCTGGTCAAGCTGCGTGCCGATGCCGCGATCGGGCCGCTAGGCCTGGACAAGGAGATGGGGCGACTGATTGCATTGCACGAGGCGCGGCTGGAAACATACCGGGGGATCGAGCGCAAGGATTTCTCCGGCACGCTCGATCGCCGGCAGCAGATCCAGTACGCATTGCTCCAGCGCGGCATCCAGTTTCAGGAAAGCTGGCTCGCATGGGGCAGGTCGCTGCTACCGCTGCTCACTGCCACGGGCAGTGGCGTCAAGGACTGACGACGGGCGTCGTCAGTCTTCAGGCTACAAACTTCAGGCCAGATCCACGGCACGTGCCGCGCCGGCCGGCGCAGCAAGGCCCAGACGGCGGCGTGCGAGCGCGTACTCTTCCACGAAGCGGCGCACCAGCTCGGCGGCCGGCACCACACGCTTGATGGCGCCGACACCTTGGCCAGCGCCCCAGATGTCCTTCCAGGCCTTGGCGCTGCCCGATCCGAAATTCATCTTCGACGCATCCGAGGTCGGCAGCGCTGCCGGGTCCAGACCTGCGCGGACGATGCTCTCGCGCAGGTAGTTGCCGTGCACGCCCGTGAACAGGTTCGAGTAGACGATATCGTCGGCGGAGCTGTCGACGATCATCTGCTTGTACGCATCCTGAGCATTGGCTTCGAGCGTGGCGATGAAGGCCGAGCCGATATAGCCGAGATCGGCGCCCGCAGCCTGAGCGGCCAGCACGGCATCGCCGCTGGCAATCGCGCCCGACAGCAGCAAGGGACCGTCGAACCATTCGCGGATCTCATGCAGCAGCGCGAACGGCGACAGCGTGCCGGCGTGGCCGCCCGCACCCGCCGCCACGGCGATCAGCCCGTCTGCGCCCTTCTCGATGGCCTTGCGTGCGAACGTGTTGTTGATCACGTCGTGCAGCACGATGCCACCGTAGGAGTGCACGGCCTCGTTGACTTCGACACGCGCGCCCAGCGAGGTGATGACGATGGGCACCTTGTAGCGCACGCACATTTCCAGGTCGTGCTCGAGCCGGTCATTGGACTTGTGCACGATCTGGTTGACCGCGAACGGCGCGGCCGGGCGGTCGGGGTGCTTGGCGTTGTGCTCGCCGAGTTCGGTGGTGATCCGGTCCAGCCATTCCTCCAGCTTTTCCGCCGGCCGCGCATTCAGCGCGGGGAACGATCCGACCACGCCGGCCTTGCACTGGGCGATGACGAGATCGGGATTGGAAATGATGAACAGCGGCGAGCAGACAGCCGGTAGCGACAGGTTCTGCAGCAGGGCGGGAAGGGCCATGACGGATCTCTCGTTCAGCGGTTGAGTTGAATTTATGCAACTGGTTGCATAGTGGGTGCCAAGGTATCACGCGATGACTCCCATGTGCAACTGCCGGAGGGCTACGATCGCGGGATCCAGTGGCCCTTTGTCTACAATGAGGACGTTGCTTTGCATACTCAGAGCGGGAGAGCGTTGGTCATGACCCAGGCAAGTGCCGATTTCGTTACGGCGGACGGCGAGACACCGGCCACCTCCGGCGATCTGTTCGATGCCGACCTCGACGCCTGGCGAAAGCACCCGGACCGCGCCTTCGACGGCTGGCTTGCGCGACACGGTTTTCGCCACGGCACCGCCGTGGTCTATCGGGCGATGTGGGGCAAGCTGCTGCGCTGGTCAGGTGAGCAAGGACTAACACCGCTGACGTGGTCGGCCGCACAGATCGGCGCGTTCCTGGATGCCCAGAATCTGCACAAGCGTCACCGCTACCGTTACGCGCGGCTGATCGAACGCGTTTTCCATCATCTGTCCCAGTTGCAGCAGAATCTGCACAACCCCGCCAGCCAGGCCGTCAAGTCGCATCTCGCCGACGGCGAGAACGATCCGACCGCCTTTCTGTTACCTGGCGAGCGCGACCTGCTGGTGGCCCGCATCCTGGCACCGGCGCCCGAGCCGGTTGCCGAGGCCGCCCGCCCGGACAGCCAGGCCATTTCGCCAAAGCAATGGAAACGCGCCCGCGATGTCGCGCTTCTCGCGGTCCTGCTGGGTGGCGGACTCAAGGTGGCGGAGGCGCGGGCGCTGCGCGTGGAGGCGATCGAAGGTTTGGGTGGCGGCGCGATGGCGATTCGCATGGTCCGGACGGACAACGGGCGGGCGTACACCGTCCCCTTGTTCGGGTTTGTCCATGCACCGCTGCGCCGCTGGCTGGAGACGCGGGCGGCAGCGGAGACATTAGGCGATCTCGTGTTCCCGGCCATGACCAACGGCCGTGCCATGCACGCGGCATCGGTGTATCGCCGCGTCGAGATCCTGCTCGAAGAGGCCGGCGTGCTGGCGGGCCGCAGCGAACGGGCGTCGCCCCAGACACTGCGGAATACCTGCGGCGCCATGCACTTCGATGCAGGAACGCCGCCGGCGGCGGTGGCCCAGTTGCTGGGGATGCGCGATATGGAGTCTGGCTGGCGGCTGCGGGCAGCTTATGAAGCGTGGCAGGCCCGCACCGGGCTTCCGGTCATGGGCAGGCCGCTTTCGCGCCCGAATGGTGGAAGCGGCGCATGATACATATCGCGGCCGTAAAGACGCACGGTTATGATGGCAGCCCACTCGGTGAGCGAGCGACGTGAACCCAATCCAGATCCTTGAAGATTTCCATGGCTGAGACCCTATTGCTGACCGGCGCGACCGGATATATCGCCTCCCACACATGGGTGGCGTTGCATGAAGCAGGCTACAACGTGATCGGGCTCGATAATCTCTGCAATAGCAGCGCCGAGGTCGTGAACCGGCTGGCGAAGATTACTGGCACGACACCGCATTTTGTGGAAGGCGACGTGCGCGACCGCGCACTGCTGGACCGGCTGTTCGCCGAGCACAAGATCAACGGCGCCATCCATTTCGCCGCCCTGAAAGCGGTGGGAGAGTCGGTCAGCAAACCGCTCGAGTATTACGGAAACAACCTTGAGGGTTTGATCACACTGTGCTCGGCGATGCAGTCGGCGGGTGTCAGGCAATTGGTGTTCAGTTCCTCGGCCACGGTGTACGGCAATCCCCATGCGATGCCGATTCTCGAGAATTTCCCTCTTTCGGCCACCAATCCGTACGGCCAGACCAAACTGATGGGGGAGCAGATCCTGCGTGATCTGGAAATTTCCGATCCGGAATGGAAAATCGCCTTCCTGCGTTATTTCAACCCGGTAGGCGCACATGAGAGCGGAACGATTGGCGAGGATCCGGGCGGCATTCCGAACAATCTGATGCCCTATGTGGCGCAGGTGGCCGCCGGGCGGCGCGAAAAGCTGAGTGTGTATGGCGGTGACTATCCGACGCCCGATGGCACCGGGGTGCGCGACTATATCCATGTCAGCGATCTGGCCGATGGCCATGTGGCAGCGCTGGCCTACCTTGGCAAGAACTCGCGCGGCATGACCGTGAATCTTGGCACGGGCCGTGGATATAGTGTTCTGGAAGTTGTGAAGGCCTACGAACGAGCCAGCGGGCGGCCGATACCCTACGAAATCGTCGCGCGTCGCCCCGGCGATATCGCGGAATGCTATGCCGATCCGGGTCTTGCCCGCACGCTGCTTGGCTGGAGCGCCCGCCACGACCTCGACCGCATGTGCGAGGACTCCTGGCGCTGGCAGTCGTTGAACCCGGTGGGGTTCACGGCTTAGCGGCGCTATCAAAATGATTCTGGCGTCGTTGCGCGGCCTTGGCCGGTCCACTTGTACTGTCTGCGGCCGCGCGTCTAGCCAGAACCGCTTCGCTTCATCTTGATAGCACTTCTTAGCGGCGACTGCCCTGATGGACACGTGGCAAAAAAGAAACCGGGCATAGCGCCCGGTTTCTTTTTATCTGCCGATCGGCTGGGTTGTTCAGCGGATCAGGAAATCTTCCATCGACTTGCCATTGGCCAGTGCCTGGGTCAGCCAGCCCGGGCGCTTGCCACGGCCCGTCCAGGTATTGCCGGCGCTGTCACGGTAACGAACCGGCACCTTGCGGCTGACGGCCTTCTTGCCGGCCACGGCCTTGCCACCAAATCCGAGGTCTTCGGCGGTCAGGCCATATTGTTCGATTTTCTCGCGAATATCGGCGATCACCGAGGCTTGCTCGCGTGCCTTGATCTCTTCGGCCTGCTTCTGCAGTTCGCTGATTTTCTGAACGATTTCCTGATAGGTCGCCATTTGTATCCTCGGGTTTTAGTGTTGGTCCGTGAATTGACGAGGGGAATTATAACGGCGTATCTCGCCGCTGCAAATCCCCTGACTTTAATTTCAGAGAAATCTGCGAAAAGTCCCAAATCAGAATAATCCCTGAACTTTCGGGTTGGCATGTGGTCATCGCGATGATCTCCGGCGCCGCCAGCGCAAGCCACATGCCACACTAAAACCCGTAAATCTACGGCACCAAAGGCAGTGCTCTATTCAATGGCTGCGATATTCCTGGCCAATCGTGCCTGGACTGGCAATTCAGCAGGCACTGAATCAGGCACGTGCGGCGAGATTTCACATTTATCATTTGAAAGCTATTTGAAAGTAAGTGCCGAAGATGTCACGAGATAATTCTGATTGATCTCACGTGGCGTAGTCGGCATTTCGTCGATGTTCAGGGCTGGCGCCTCAAGGAAGCTCACGGGATGGCCGTTATCGAAGCCTGAGCGGGGCGACGCGCGGTATCGCTCCGCCGGGACCGGAGCAGGGGTGTCTTCGGGTTATCCCCCAATGATCAGCACATCATGTCTTTTCACCAGAATATCCAGATCAAGACCCTTTTACGGGGCGCAATGGCCTTGCTTACGGCGAACCTCCTGCTGGTCGGCGGCGCCGGTCTGCTAGGTATTTCTCAATCCAATGGCGCGCTCAAGGAGACGTACTCCAACCAGTTGGCGTCGTCACAGGCGTTGTCCGAGGCGATGCTCGGCACCACCCGCCTGCGTCTGGCGCTCGATCGCGGTGTGATGCGGGGGAGCGAGAACGATGATCTGAAGAAGCACGTCGACCGCGCCAATGTCTTCATCGAGTCATCCGACAAGGGTTGGAAGACCTATATGTCGCTGCCTCAGAACGACGATGAAAAGGCGCTGGCCGGCGAACTGGCGGCCAAGCGGCAGGCGTTCTTCGAGACCGGCGTCAAGCCACTTGAGCAGGCCATGGTGGCCGGCAACCATGACGAGGCGCTGCGTCTGGCGCGCGATGTGCTGCCAGACCTGCAGCGCGGCATGTCCGCCGCGCACGAGAAGCTCGAGAAATTCCAGTTCGATACCGGCAAGGCCAACTTCGAAGGCGCGCAGTCGCGCTATGAGACGACTCGCGCGATGTCGCTGGCGCTGATCGCGCTCGGCATCCTGGTTGCCGTATTCGCTACCGTGATGCTTCACCGCGCCATCGTCCGCCCGGTACAGGAAGCGCTCGACGTGTTCGAGCGCATGACGCGCGGCGACCTGACATCGCGTATCTCCAGCATGTCGAAGAACGAGATCGGTCGCATGATGCAGGCGCTGGCCACCATGCAGGAGAGCATCGCGGGCATCGTCGCCGAAGTTCGCGGCGGCACCGATTCGATGGCGTCGGCCACGCAGCAGATCTCTGCTGGCAACACGGATCTCTCGCAGCGTACCGAGGAACAGGCCGCATCGCTCGAGCAGACCGCGGCCAGCATGGAAGAACTGACCACCGTCGTGCGACAGAATGCCGACAACGCGCGCCAGGCCGGCGCTCTGGCCGGCGAGGCTTCGGAAATCGCCATGAAAGGTGGCGACGTGGTCGGCCGCGTGGTGGACACCATGAACGAGATCAACGGCGCCTCGCGCAAGGTGGTCGACATCATTGGCGTGATCGAGGGCATCGCATTCCAGACCAACATCCTGGCGCTGAATGCGGCGGTGGAAGCCGCGCGCGCCGGCGAGCAGGGACGCGGTTTCGCGGTCGTGGCGGGCGAGGTGCGCAGCCTCGCGCAGCGCAGCGCCAATGCAGCGAAGGAGATCGAGTCGTTGATCAACGAATCCGGCCAGCGCGTGGAAAGCGGCACCCGGCTTGTTGCTGAAGCGGGTCAGACCATGGGCGAGATCGTTCATGCCGTGCGCCGCGTGACGGACATCATGAACGAAATCAGCGCCGCGTCGCAGGAGCAGACCACCGGCATCGAGCAGGTCAACCAGGCCGTGGCGCAGATGGACCAGGTCACGCAGCAGAACGCGGCTCTGGTGGAAGAAGCGGCGGCAGCGGCCGGTGCGCTGGAAGAGCAGGCACAAAAGCTCAAGGGTGTGGTGTCGGTGTTCACGCTGGTTTCCGATGGCGGCAACGCGCGCGCCAATGCCGGCGCGCAGCGTGCCGTGCATTCGCTGGCGACGTCGCCGACAAGCGCACCAGCAACTGCACCGGCAAGCGCACCGGCAATGGCACGCAGCGCCGAACGCGCGTCGCCGCCCGCAATGCTCCCGCCCAACCGCCGTTCGCCCGTGGCGCGCATGCCAGCCGAAAGCCGGCCATTGCGCCCGTCGGCGAGCCAGCCGGCCGCGGCAGCCACGGCCGACGACGACTGGGCAACCTTCTGATCAACGCGGTCAACCAGCAAGGACACATCGACGCTAGATTTACGAGGCATTTGCGAAGTGCCATGATGCGGGGCGCGCGCCCGGCACGCATCATGGCGCTTTCGGTGCCCCAGTATCTTCCATTCTTGTCGCCCCCATGATCGCCACGAGTTCCAGCCTCCTGCTGCTCGCAGCCCTGCTCGGCATTGCCGCGGCAGTGGGCGTGCGCGCGGCCAAAACCGAAGGCGGGCCCGGGCGCAAGGCCATGTGGTCGATGACGTGGCCGGCCGCGCTGATGTCGCACGGGATGCTCGGTATGCCCCTTTGGGTGACACTGGCATCCGGCACGCTGACCGCCGCCAACGATGGCGCGCGGATGGCAGCCACGTTTGCCGCCACGCTGGCGGCCAGCCTGGCTGCGTCGCATCTGTTCGGGCCGCCGCTTCAGTGGCTGCGACAGGGCGCGCGTGGCTGGCGCGTGGCGGTTGCCGCCGCGATGCTGGCTGGCGCCGGTCTGGTCGCCGTGGCCGGCGCGCGGCTGGGGCGTGCCTGTGGCGGCACCGTCATGACGGCGCGCGCCTGTATCGACACGGCCGACTTTTCGGAAGCCAGCTTCCTGGCCTGCGGGATCGCATTGCTGTGCGTGGCGATGTTCGCCATGCATCGCGCCCAGGCGCGCGGATGGCTCCAGGGGCAGGCCGAGCTGGCAATGCACGACGATGTCGCCGATGACCATGCCACGATGCCTATGCTTCGGGCCGGTGACGGACGCGTTTCGCGCCGCGGGCCGGGCCGCATTCCCGGCCTGACGATCCGGCCTTCCGGCAGTGGCCTGTCACCGGTCGGCGAATACAGCGTCAGCACCGACCTGCCAGACCGCACCGCCTTCGCCCGCTGGCTCGATCAAAGCATCGCCCATGCGCGCCTGGCAGAGACGGGATGCGCGGTGCTGCTGATCCATATTGCCGACTATCGCGAGGTCGACGAGGTTTTCGAAGTGCGTGCCGATGACATCCTGGCGCAGGACGCGGGCGCGCTCGCCCAGGCTGCGCTGGAGCCGCACGACTTCCTGGCACGGCTGGCGCGCGACGAGTTCGCCGTTGGCGTGCCCAATCTGGTGCACCACAGCCGCGCGCATGACCTGGGCTCTCGCGTGCTCGGGTCTCTGGCCGAGTTCGTCGCGGCACGCGGCCTGCAGATGCAGATCGGCGTGAACATCGGGATCGCGATTTATCCGCGCGATGCGGCTACATCCGAAGGGTTGATGCAGGCAGCGCGCGTGAGTCTGTCGGAGGCGCGCGAAAGCGGTTCGAACCAGGTGCGCGTGTTCAACTCGGCCGCGGGGGAGCGCGCGCGCCGCACGCGCGTGATCCGGCGCGACCTTTGGCCCGCCATTCAGGACGACGGCCTGTCGTTGATGTTCCAGCCGAAGTTCGACGTGAAGACGCGCCAGGTGGTGGGTGCCGAAGCGCTCTGCCGCTGGCGGCATCCCACGCTGGGCGCGGTCAGTCCGGCCGAATTCATCATGGTGGCCGAGCAGTCGGGCCAGATCGACAAGCTCGACGACTGGGTGATCTCGCGGGTCTGCGGGCAGGTGCGGAGCTGGCAGGACGCTGGGCTGCCGGTGGTGCCGGTAGCGATCAACGTGTCCGGGACGCGTTTCGCGAGCCGCAACTTTCCGCGCTATCTGCTCGAACATATCCACCAGCACGACATCCCGCCTTCTGCGATCACGCTGGAGATCACCGAGACCGCCGCGATGAAGGACATCGCCAAGTCGCTGGAAACGCTGGCGGAGCTGCAATCGCTCGGCATCCAGGTGGCGCTCGACGATTTCGGTAGCGGCTACTCGAGCCTTGGTTATCTGAAACGACTGCGCGTGGGCACCCTCAAGATCGATCGCACGCTGATCGGCGGGCTCGATGCCGACCCGCAGGGTCGCGCCATCGTCGGCTCGATGGTGGCGCTGGCGCACGAGCTGCGGATGAAGGTGGTGGCGGAGGGTGTCGAATCGGCCTCGCAACTGGAAATCCTGCACGGCATGGGCTGCGACGAAGTGCAGGGCTACCTGCTGGCCGTTCCGCTCGACTCGCCCGGGTTTGCCGACGTATTGCACGCGGCACGGCCGCTGGCGGTCTAGAAGGCACGCTTCGCGAATCGGCACTAAAGAACGGTTCCATCGCGCCGATATGCCAATGAAAGGGCGTGCCGCGCGTATTGCGGTCGCCCAAGCCGGCCCGTCCGCCGCCGGCGGTCTTGGCCGTGCCATTGGCGGACTCACCCGAACCCGGAGTCCCCGATGTCTCTCCTGAGCATTCTTGTCGTCGATGATTCACCATCCCTGCGCCGGATGACCAGCGCCTGTCTGCGTGCCGGCGGCTATGGGGTGACCGAGGCGTCCGACGGCAAGGAGGCGTATGAGGTCGCGCGGGAGGGCAACTTCGACATGCTGGTGACCGATCAGGTCATGCCGGTCATGGATGGCCTGTCCCTGATCCGCGCGTTGCGCGCTATGCCGGACTACGCCACGGTGCCGATGCTGATGCTGTCGACAGAGCATGACGATGCCATCCTCGAACGCGCCCGTGAGGCCGGCGCATCGGGGTTCCTGGCCAAGCCGTTCGACCCCGATGAATTCATGGCGTCGGTCGACGCGCTGCTGGGCCCTCCCAACGTAGGGTGAGTTTCACGCAAAGTCGCCCTTCATTCACCCCGCTGCCTGCCGTAATTACTAGAGGGCCATATTCGATGCCCGGTTTCAGGGGCCGCCATGCGCGGTAACGGCAAGGGCACGCCAGCCCGGCAACGATCAACCATGCCAGCGGGGGCAACCATGAACATCAGCATCAACAGGACGGACGGTTCGGGAGAGGAATTCCTGGCGTTCCGGCTCGGTCGTGAAGAGTACGGTATCGACATCCTGAAAGTTCAGGAGATTCGCGGCTACGAAACGGTGACGCAGATCGCCAATGCTCCCGCGTACCTGAAGGGCGTGATCAACCTGCGCGGCACGATCGTCCCGATCATCGACCTGCGCATCAAGTTCAATCAGGCCCAGATCAGCTACGACCAGTACACCGTCGTGATCATCGTCGACATCCATGAGCGGACCACCGGCATCGTGGTCGATGGCGTGTCGGACGTGCTGACGCTGGCCCCGGCCCAGATCAAGCAGGCACCGACCCTGTCGGGCGGCGTCGAAACCGACTATATCCGTGGCATCGGCTCGCTCGAGGGCCGCATGCTGATCCTGGCGGACATCGAAAAGTTGATGAACGTCGACGATCTCGCGGCCATCGAAGCCGCGGCTGGCGCCGCCTGAGCGTACCGCGCCGATTCGTATCTCGCCCCACGCGCGTCCTGCCAGGCGTGGCGTGGGCCGACCGCACACCGCGGTCAACGCCCCCAAAGCAGTCAAAGCCATGCGCAACAACCAGCCAGTCACCCAGCGGGAGCATCCGCTTCCCCCGGACGTCTACCTGATCTCGCGAACCGACCTCAAGGGTCGTATCACGTTCGCCAATCGGACGTTCGTCGAGGTGAGCGGATTCACGTCCGACGAGCTGCTTGGCGCTGCCCACAATCTCGTGCGACATCCCGACATGCCGCCCGAGGCCTTTGCCGATCTCTGGGATTCGCTGCAGGCGGGCAAGTCATGGGTGGGCGTTGTGAAGAATCGCTGCAAGAACGGCGATCACTACTGGGTGCAGGCCACGGTCACGCCGACACGCGTCGGCGACCGCGTCGTCGGTTATACGTCGGTGCGCTCGATGGCCAGCCGCGAACAGATCGATGCGGCCGACGCCGCATATCGTCGTTTCCGCGAGAACCGCGCCGGCGGCCTGGCGATTCGCGATGGCGCCGTGGTGCGTACTGGCCTGGCAGGTCTGGTTGGCCGCGTGACGCGGATTACCCTGAAGCGACGCATCCTCTGGGCCCAGCTTGCGGGGCTGGTGTGGTTCCTGGCGGCTATCGCCGGCGTGCACTGGCTGGCAGAGGAGCAGGCCGCGCAACTCTGGCCGTGGCTGTGGGGCGCATTTGGATTCGCGGTGCTCTCCTCGTTCATGGCGGGTTCGATGCTGGTGTCGCGTGTCGAGCGCCCGGTGCGCGAGATGCTGGACTTCGCGCTGCGTATGGGCGCGGGCGATCTGACGAGCAACTTCGAACACCGGTCAGCCGACGAAGTCGGCGAACTGTCGCGTGCCATGCGCACGATGCAGCGCAGCCTGCAGTCGGTGGTCAACGATATCCAGGGTGGCATGGCCAGCATTTCGGCGGCCACGCACCAGGTGGCCGCCGGCAACAACGATCTCTCGCAGCGTACCGAGCAGCAGGCCGCGTCGCTCGAGGAAACGGCTTCGAGCATGGAGCAGCTGACCAGCACGGTCCGGCAGAACGCCGACAACGCACAACAGGCCACGCGGCTGGCAGCCGATGCCTCCGAGACGGCCGTGCGCGGTGGCGAGGCGGTGGGGCGCGTGGTCCAGACGATGGACGAGATCAACGAGGCCTCGCGCAAGATCGTCGACATCATCGGCGTGATCGAGGGCATCGCATTCCAGACCAATATCCTGGCGCTGAACGCGGCGGTGGAAGCGGCGCGCGCGGCCGAGCAGGGTCGCGGCTTCGCGGTGGTGGCCGGCGAGGTGCGCAGCCTGGCGCAGCGCAGCGCCAATGCGGCCAAGGAGATCAAGGGGCTGATTGGCAATACCGTGGCGCGCGTGGAAAGCGGCGCGGAACAGGTGAGTCAGGCCGGCGCCACGATGGACGAGATCGTGCAGGCCGTGAAGCGCGTGACCGACATCATGGGTGAGATCAGTTCGGCATCGGCGGAACAGAGCGCAGGCATCGAGCAGGTGAATGAGGCGGTGACGCAGATGGACGATGTGACGCAGCAGAACGCTGCGCTGGTGGAGCAGGCCGCTGCCGCGGCGGGCTCGCTCGAAGAACAGGCCGAGCGCCTGCGGGAGTCGATCTCCACGTTCCGCGTGAGTATGCAGGCCGAGGTTCGGCCGCCGCGCAAGCGACAGGTGGCGACGATGGGTGAAACGGGGAAAGAAGCCGGGCTGGTCAACGCCTGAGCTTCGGGTCTATTCAAATGGAAGGAGGGGGTAGTTCTATGCAGTGGTTCAATCAACTACGCGTGACAACCAGGCTGATTGCTGGCTTCCTGGTTGTATCCGTCATCGGCGCCATCATTGGATTGCTCGGTGTCGTCAACATGGGGCGCATGACGGAATGGACCGGCAAGATCTACAACAGCGACCTGCAGGCGCTCAAGGCCGTCCAGGACGGCAACATCAACCTGGTCTATGCCAGCCGCGCGCAGATCGCGCTGCTGTCCGCGTCGACGATGGGCGAGCGCGCCACCGAGCGGGAGCAGATCGAGAAGTCGCTAAGCACGCTGGAGACCCGCGTCAAGTCGGCCAGGGATTCCTTCACGACACCGCAAGGCCAGGCGCTGTTCAAACAGTACGAGACGTTGCTGCCGCCGTTCCGGGAGCGGATGCAGAAGTACGTCGAGCTGATCGGCAAGCAGCCGCTGGACACCTCGCAGTTTGAAAGCATCGTGTTCACTGAGAGCGCCGAACTGATCAAGGACAGCCGCGCACTTGAAGACCTTCTGCTCAAGATAGTGAAGCGCCGCGACGAGCGCGCCAAGGCCAACATGGATGAATCGACCAGCGTCTACAACCACTCGCGCGTGCTGATGCTGGCGCTGGTGCTGGGCGGCCTGGCGGTGTCGGTGCTGCTGGGTGGCTTCCTGGCACGCCAGCTTTCGCGCCAGCTCGGTGGCGAGCCGGGCTATGCCGCGGCCATCGCGGCCCGCATCGCGGAGGGCGACTTTTCGGACGCCGTGAACCTGCGTGCCGGCGACCGGACCAGCCTGCTGCATGCCATGGACCAGATGCAGCAGCAACTCTCGCGGATGGTGCGTGACTTCAAGGTGTCCGCCGAATCGATCGGCTCGGCATCGAGCGAGATCGCAGCCGGCAACAACGACCTTTCGCAACGCACGGAACAGCAGGCAGCATCGCTCGAGGAAACAGCCTCGAGCATGGAGCAGCTGACCAGCACCGTGCGCCAGAACGCCGATAACGCGCGTCAGGCCAGCGGGCTGGCCGCCAATGCGTCGGAGACGGCTGTCCGTGGCGGCGAGGTGGTGGGCCGCGTGGTCCAGACGATGGGCGAGATTAACGACGCGTCGCGCAAGATCGTCGACATCATCGGCGTGATCGAGGGCATCGCGTTCCAGACCAACATCCTGGCGCTGAATGCCGCCGTGGAAGCCGCGCGGGCGGGCGAGCAGGGCCGTGGCTTTGCCGTGGTGGCCGGCGAGGTGCGCAGCCTGGCGCAACGCAGCGCCAACGCCGCGAAGGAAATCAAGACGCTGATCGACAACTCCGTGGCGCAGGTGGACACCGGCGCCGCACTGGTGTCGCAGGCCGGCACGACGATGGACGAGATCGTGCAGGCCGTGAAGCGCGTGACCGACATCATGGGCGAGATCAGCGCCGCTTCGGCCGAGCAGAGTTCGGGCATCGAGCAGGTCAACCAGGCCGTGTCGCAGATGGACGAAGTCACCCAGCAGAACGCGGCGCTGGTCGAGCAGGCCGCCGCTGCCGCAGGTTCGCTCCAGGATCAGGCCAGCCGCCTGATGGCGTCGGTGTCGGGCTTCCGCCTGTCCCACGGTGATGACGCCGTGCCGGCACTGGCTGCCCCGGCTCCCGCAGTGCGCCCGGCCGCCCGGCCGTCGGGCGCGAAGCGCCTGCCTGCCCCGGCGCGCCCGGTCAGGAAGACGGCTGCCAAGGCCGCGGGCACTGCGCTTGCCGCCACATCGGGTGCCGCCGCCGCTGTTGAGGAATCGGTCGAAGCTGCCGATAGCCAGTTGAAGCGCCCGGCAAGTTCAGCGAGCACGACGATCAGCGCCTCCGACAACGGCGACTGGAGCGCCTTCTGACCGGACTTCCGGTAGCCGCTTGGCGGCACCGCAAGGAAGGGTGACGCACGTCCCGGCGCCAGGCATCGAGCCAGCCAGCGCCGGGGCGCTTTTTCGTCCAACGACACCATGAACACCGACATCAGCCTGTCCCTGTCGGCCGAAGCCTCTGCGCGGCTGCGCGCGGACTTCGATGCCTTCGTAAAGGTCTCCACGGGCCTCGATGCCCAGTTCATCCCACCCGCGTTCGATGACTTCCTGCGTGCACGACTGATGCAGCAGGATGGTCCGCTGACCGAGCGCGCCGTGATGCGCCTGCTGGCCAGTGGCGAATATGGATGGGCCAAGAAGGTCTTCGACAAGCAGTTACCCAATGCGCTGGCCGCGTTGATGCGCGATGCGCAGCGCTTCGGCTTTGGCCTGGCCGTGCAGCCCGATTGGACGCCGCAGCAACGCGTCGAGCATGCGCGCCAGTGGGCCACGCAGATTCTCTCCGAGGCGGGCGCCGACGCCGCCTTCACGGAAGCGCTGGCCGCGCAGATATCGGCCAGCGCCGTCGATATTCGCACATTGGAAGAACGCATGAAGACGCCTGCGTGGCGGGTTGCCGATGGTCTTCGGCAGCGCGCGTACGACGTCATGTACGGATTGCAGACGGAGCAGAGCGAAGCGCTGGGGCGCAGCAAGGTTGGAGAGTTGCGCGTCTTGCTGGGCCTGGCGCTGGAGTACGGCTCCATCGGCGCCGAAGAGGCTGCTCGCGTGCTGGAACAGGTGGAACGCGCGTGTCCGCATTTGTTCAGGGAGGCGCCCGACGATGTATTTGCCCGCTTGGCAGCGTGGTTGCGGCGCGTCTTTAGTCAAGGCGCGCTTGTTCGTCAATAGTGGAATTCGGCAGTCGATCAGTCAGTCAGTGACGTGTGCTGCGCAAAACTAGAGTGTCTATTCGGTTCGCGGCTGTAACAATATTGATGTAAATCAGAAGTCAGTTCTTAAGCCTGTTACAAAATTCGCGGCCTTTGTCTGATCTGTACGACATTTGTCTCCCCCCAACTCAAGTAGGGATTGGCATACGAGGCGGAAAGCCGATATAAACGTAACAGTTTCACTTACACTCTGTAACATCTGTAACGTTTCAGAGAAGCGGTGTTACCAGGCGCAGTCACTTTCGTAGTACGTCGTACCCATCGCACACGCACCTTATCGATCTGGTCGCCGGCAAGCAGCATCTGCCGGTAAGCGCCGGACAAGCGGTCGAGGGTTTTTTTGGTAGCGGGGAAAAATTGGAAAGCAGTGAAGTTCTCCAGGAGATCCGGGAGGTCAATCTCGCCTATCTTCTGCTCGCGCAACGACTGGTGCGCGAAAACCAGGTGGAAGCCATGTTCAGGCTCGGCGTCAGCAAGGAAATTGCTGAGATCCTCGCCAAACTGACCTCGGCGCAACTCGTTAAGCTGGCAGCATCGAATATGGTGCTGTGCCGTTTCCGCTTCGACGATCACGCGCTGCTTTCCACTCTCACACACACGGCCAAGAGCCACGATATGCAGCAGATCCACGCTGCTATCCTGCTGGCCCGGCAACCTGTGGAGTCGCTCAATTGACCGCGCTCCTCCAGGCCTCGCCAGCCCGCAGCTTTGCGGCCACCCCCATCCCCAACCGCAAGAGCGTCCTGCAGGACGCGAACCAGACGCAGCTCGCCATCGAGCTGATCGGCCTGGGCGCGCGACTGCAGGTGCTTGAAGCCGAGACCACGCTCTCGCGCGACCGGTTGATCCGCCTGTACAAGGAGCTCCGAGGCGCGTCGCCGCCCAAGGGCATGCTCCCGTTCTCCACGGACTGGTTCACTACCTGGCTGCCGAACATCCATTCGTCGCTGTTCTTTTCCGCGTACCAGTTCATGGTGCAGGAAGGCGAGACGTCTGGCATTCGCGCGGTCGTGGCGGCCTATCGCCTGTATCTCGAGCACGTCTCGTTGCTCGGTGGCGAAATCGTCTTAAGTTTCACCCGTGCCTGGACGTTAGTAAGGTTTTTCGAGAGCAACATGCTGCAGCTTTCCTCGTGCACGTGTTGCGGTGGACAGTTCGTCACGCACGCTTATGAGCCGCACACGAACTTCGTGTGCAGCCTGTGCCGTCCGCCGTCGCGCGCCGGAAAGGTGAAGAAGCTCTCGAAGGACGCCGCAGCCGCGCAGACCGAAGCCTGATCCATCTGGCCCAACGTCCGCGCAGGAGGTGGGCCCTGGGTTGGTGAGCGGTGACCCCTCTCGCCCGCGCGGGATGCCCCCGATGCGTGCCTGACGCGTGTTTTTCAGACGGGGATCCGATCGTGCTTGTAGTTCTTGGCTATGTCGTCGTAGTCGTGGCGGTGCTGGGCGGTTACGCCCTCACCGGCGGCCACATGGGCGCGCTTTATCAACCGGCGGAGCTCATCATCATCGGCGGTGCCGCGGTTGGCGCATTCATCAGCTCCAACAGCGGCAAGGCCATCAAGGCCACGATGAAGGCAATGCCCTCGCTGCTGAAGGGCTCCAAGTACAAGAAGGAACTGTACCTGGACGTGATGGCGCTGCTGTACGTGCTGCTGTCCAAGGCACGTCGCGAGGGCATCCTGTTCCTCGAAAAGGAAATCGCCGATCCGGCATCGAGCAGTGTCTTCAGTCAGTACCCGCGCATCCTGGCCGACGCCAAGATGATGGAATTCCTGACTGACTATCTGCGCATGATGGTCAACGGCAACATGAACGCGTTCGAGATCGAGGCGCTCATGGACCACGAAATCGAAACCGTCCGTCATGAAGCCGAGATTCCGGCCCATGCGCTCTCGCGCGTCGGCGACGGCCTGCCCGCCTTCGGCATCGTGGCCGCGGTGATGGGCGTGGTGCACGCGCTGGCTTCCGCGGACCTGCCTCCGGCCGAACTCGGCGCGCTGATCGCCAACGCGATGGTCGGCACGTTCCTGGGCATTCTGCTGGCCTACGGCTTCGTGTCGCCGCTGGCGTCGCGTGTCGAACACCAGGTGTCCGAGAGCATCAAGATGTACGAATGCATCAAGGTCACGCTGCTGGCGTCGCTCAATGGTTACGCACCGCTGGTGGCGGTGGAGTTCGGCCGCAAGGTGCTGTACTCCACGGTACGTCCGTCGTTCCTCGAGCTCGACGACCACGTCCGCGAAGTCAAGAGCCTGACCTGACGGGAGAGCAGTCATGAGCAGCGCCCAGGACCTGCGTCCGATCGTCATCAAGAAGGCGAAATCACATGCCAAGCCGCATGGCAACCACAGCTGGAAGATCGCCTACGCCGACTTCATGACGGCCATGATGGCGCTCTTCCTGGTGCTGTGGCTGCTGAGTTCCTCATCGCCAAAGGTTCTCGTCGGCGTGGCCGAGTATTTCCGCACGCCGCTCAAGGTGGCGATTGCCGGCGGCGACAAGAGCAGCCTTTCGACGAGCGTGATTCCTGGCGGCGGCAAGGACGTGACGGCCAAGGATGGCGAGATCATGAAGGCGCAGACCAACGATCCGGCAGCGGATGCCCAGCGCCGCCGCGACCAGATCGAGAGCGAACGGCTGCGCGGCCTGAAGAAGCGTCTGGAACAGATCATCGAAAACAACCCGGTACTGCGCCAGTTCCGCCCGCAGTTGCTGCTCGACATCACCAGCGAAGGTCTGCGCATCCAGATTCTCGATACGCAGAACCGTCCGATGTTCCGCACCGGCAGCGCGGCGGTCGAGCCGTACATGCGCACGATCCTGCGTGAGATCGGCCCGGTGCTCAACGAGCTGCCGAACAAGGTCAGTCTTTCCGGACATACCGACTCGGCCAAATACATGATGGGCCAGCGTGCCTACAGCAACTGGGAACTGTCTGCTGACCGCGCCAATGCGTCACGGCAGGAACTGGTTGCAGGCGGCATGGAGGAAGGCAAGCTGCTACGCGTGCTGGGTCTGGCCGACACGATGCCGCTGGAGAAGAACGATCCGCTGGCACCGGTGAATCGCCGTATCAGCATCGTCGTGCTCAACCAGCGCGCCCAGGCCCAGTTCGAGGCCGAGAACGCCAGCGCCGCAGATGTCACGGTGCAGGCTCAGAAGGGCCAGGCGGCACAGGACGTGCAGGCGCAGCTGGGGAGCGCCTCGGCTGCCGGCGCGGGCGAAAGCAAAGGCAAGGGCAAGGGGGAATGACGCGTGCCGCCTGAACAGGGCGGCGCATCTTCCAGGGCAATCTAGCGAGTCAGGACGACCATGTCTGTCGATATCGATATCACGCAGTTCTACCAGACCTTCTTCGAGGAGGCGGAGGAACTGCTCGTACAAATGGAGCAGCTGCTGCTCGAGGTGGATATCGAATCCCCCGATGCGGAAGCGCTCAACGCGATCTTCCGTGCCGCGCATTCGATCAAGGGCGGCGCCGCGACGTTCGGCTTCACGGCGCTGACCGAAACCACGCACATCTTCGAGAATCTGCTGGACCGCACGCGTCGGAGGGAACTAGCTCTCTCGCGCGTCATCATCGACACCTTTCTGGAAACCAAGGACGTGTTGCACGATCAGCTCAACGCCTACCGTAACGGCACCGAACCCGATCCGGAAACGCTGGCGCGCATTTGCGCCGTGCTGCAGCAACTGGCCCAGGAAGCCAGCGGCGAGGCGGCACCCGCGCCTGCCGCCACACCGGCGCCAGTGGCTGCATCCGCGCCCGCTGCCGCACCGGCTGGCGGCAATCTCAAGGTGAGCCTGATCAAGGTATCGGCCGCCGACCAGGCCCTGCTGCGCGAGGAGCTTGCCAACCTGGGCGAGATCACCGGTCAACAGGAATCGGACGGCGACCTGATCATCTGGCTGAACAGCCAGTGCAGCCCCGACGACATCATCGCGGTCTGCTGCTTTGTGATCGACGAGAAGCAGATCGCCGTGGAAACGGTAACGCCAGGTGAGGCACTGGCGGCTCCTGTCGCTGCGCCGACGCCCGCGCCCGTAGCCGCGCCGGCAGCCGTCGCGCCTGTCGCGCCCGCCGCCGCACCGGTGGCTGCCAAGGAGAAAGAAAAGGCCAAGCCCGCTGCCGCGCACAGTCCGGATGCCGGTTCGATCCGCGTGCCGACCGAGAAGGTCGACCAGATCATCAACCTCGTGGGCGAACTGGTCATCACGCAGTCGATGCTGGCGCAGACCGCGTCGTCGCTGGACCCCGTGCTGTTCGACCGCCTGTTCTCCGGCATGGGCCAGCTCGAGCGCAACGCGCGCGATCTGCAGGAAGCGGTGATGTCCATCCGCATGATGCCGATGGACTACGTGTTTTCGCGCTTCCCGCGTCTGGTGCGCGACATGATGGGCAAGCTCGGCAAGCAGATCGATCTGGTCACGTTCGGCAAGGCAACGGAACTGGACAAGGGCCTGATCGAGCGGATCATCGATCCGCTGACCCATCTGGTACGAAACAGTCTCGATCACGGCATCGAAACACCAGAGAAGCGTATCGCCGCCGGCAAGGAGCCGACCGGACAACTGATCCTCTCCGCGCAGCACGCGGGTGGCAACATCGTCATCGAGGTGAGCGATGACGGCGCCGGCCTGAACCGCGAGCGCATCCTGGCCAAGGCGATGCAGAACGGCCTGCCGGTCTCCGAGAGCATGCCCGACGACGAAGTCTGGCAGCTCATCTTCGCGCCGGGCTTCTCCACGGCCGAAGTCATTACCGATGTCTCCGGCCGGGGCGTTGGCATGGACGTGGTCAAGCGGAACATCCAGGAGATGGGCGGCCACGTGGAAATCAGCTCGCGCGCCGGGCTGGGCACCACCACCCGCATCGTGCTGCCGCTGACGCTGGCGATTCTGGACGGCATGTCGGTACGCACTGGCGAAGAAACCTTCATCCTGCCGCTGAACTGCGTGATGGAGTCCCTGCAGCCGTTGGCCGACGACGTGCACACCGCCGCCAACGGCGAGCGGGTGATGAACGTGCGCGGCGAATACCTGCCGCTGCTGGAACTGCACAAGGTCTTCAACGTGGCCAACGCGGTGCAGGAGCCCACGCAGGGTATCGCCGTGATCCTGGCGGCCGAAGGCAAGCGCTTCGCGCTGCTGGTGGACCAGTTGATCGGGCAGCACCAGGTGGTGCTCAAGAACCTCGAGACCAACTATCGCAAGGTGCCGTGCATTTCCGCCGCCACCATCCTCGGTGACGGCAGCGTGGCCCTGATCGTGGACGTCGGCGCGCTGCAGCGCACCGGTGTGCGCCGCCAGGCCCCGATGGCCGCGTAGTAATCGACAGCAAGGAGAACGGACATGGCCGGCATCGGACATATCGATACCCAGGGCAGCGAAGCCTCGGGTCAGGAGTACCTGGTCTTCACGCTGGGGACGGAAGAATATGGCATCGACATCCTCAAGGTGCAGGAGATCCGCAGCTACGAGACGGTGACGCGCATCGCCAACGCGCCAGACTTTCTCAAGGGCGTGACCAACCTGCGCGGCGTGATCGTGCCGATCGTCGACCTGCGCCTGAAGTTCAAGCTCGGCAACGTGCGCTATGACCACCAGACCGTGGTGATCATCCTGAACGTGGCCGGCCGCGTGGTTGGCATCGTCGTCGACGGCGTATCGGACGTGCTGACGCTCACTGGCGATGACATCAAGCCCGCGCCGGAGTTCGGCGTGTCGGTCTCCAACGAACATCTGACCGGGCTGGGTTCGGTGGAAGGCCGGATGCTGATCCTGATCGACATCGAACGCATGATGACCAGCCCAGAGATGGAATTGATCGAGGCCGAGCTCGCCTGATGCTTGCCGGCACGTCCGGCAGCCCGCATCGCCGACTCCCCGGTACCTTGAAGGACATACACCATGACGCCGCTCCGTTCTTCCTCCAGCGCCATCAGGAAGCCAGGCGCGGCTATGACGCCGGGTGCGCCCGTGCTGGCGCCATTGCGCGATGAGATGCGCGACTTTCTGCTGACCGAGCGTGACTTCGAGAAGATCCGCGCGCTGATTCACAAGCGCGCGGGCATCTCGCTTGGCAGCCATAAGCGAGAGATGGTCTACAGCCGGTTGGCCCGGCGGCTGCGCACACTGCAGCTTGCGGACTTCAGCACCTATCTCGCGCAACTCGAAGCCGACGAGCGTTCGTCGGAGTGGGAGTACTTCACCAACGCGCTGACAACGAACCTGACGTCGTTCTTTCGCGAGGCCCATCACTTTCCGCTGCTGGCCGAGCACGCCAAGAAGATCGGGCGACCCTACAGCGTCTGGTGCGCCGCGGCGTCGACCGGCGAGGAGCCGTACTCGATCGCCATCACGCTGGCGGAAGCGCTGGGCGAACGCGCGGGCACGGTGCTGGCCACGGACATCGACACCCAGGTGCTGGCCAAGGCGCGCAGCGGCATCTACACCGCCGAGCAGGTTTCGCGGCTGTCGCAGGAACGGCTCAAGCGTTTCTTCCTGAAGGGCACCGGCGCGCGGGCCGGGTCGGTCAAGGTCAAGCCGGAGCTTGCCGCGACGGTCACCTTCGAGCCGCTGAACCTGCTGGCGCCGGATTGGGGCTTGCGCGAGAAATTCGACGCGATCTTCTGCCGCAACGTGATGATCTACTTCGACAAGCCGACCCAGGGCCAGATTCTCGAACGGTTTGCACCGCTGCTCAAGCCGAACGGCCTGCTGTTCGCGGGGCACTCGGAGAATTTCTCGTACGTCACCCGCTCATTCCAGTTGCGCGGGCAGACCGTATACGAGCTGACGAACAAGAGCGGAGCTGCATGATGCGTGGCACGCCCCAGATGCCGGAGGCCATCGCCACCCGGAAGTATTTCGACCGCGAATTCGACCGGCAGGCCATCAAGCTGTTGCCCAACGAGTACTACGTGACGGCCGAGGACGTCGTACTCACGACCGTCCTGGGATCGTGCGTGTCCGCGTGCATTCGCGACGAAGTGGCCGGCGTCGGCGGCATGAACCATTTCATGCTGCCCGACGACGAGAACGCCGGCGCCGACCGGATGCTCTCTACGTCGATGCGCTACGGCTGCTACGCGCTCGAAGTGCTTATCAATGAACTGCTGAAGATGGGCGCGCGTCGTGAACGGCTGGAGGCCAAAGTATTTGGCGGTGGCGCGGTGCTGGCCAACATGACGACCCTAAATATCGGGGATCGGAATGCCGATTTCGTACTGAAGTACCTGCGCACGGAAGAAGTGCGCGTGGCCGCGCAGGATCTGCGCGGACCGCACGCGCGACGTGTCAGCTACTTTCCACGTACCGGCCTTGCACTGGTCCGCCGGCTGACGCGCCAGGACGATACCGTAGGCATCGAACGCGAGGAACGTGCCCTGGCACGCGCGCTGTCCACGTCGACGAAGGCACCCGCGCGAGGCGCCGTGGAACTGTTCACGCGACAGACCACGGCCAGGATCCCGACCTGATGTCGGGCGCGCGGGACGTACAAGACGCGTCATACACGAAATACACGCAAGAGACGTAGAGACCAACATGACTGCCGCGAAGATCAAGGTGCTGTGCGTGGACGATTCCGCGCTGATACGCAGCCTGATGTCGGAAATCATCAACAGCCAGCCGGACATGGAGGTGGTGGGTACCGCCCCGGATCCGCTGGTGGCGCGCGACCTGATCAAGCGCGTCAATCCGGACGTGCTGACGCTGGACGTAGAAATGCCGCGTATGGACGGCCTGGATTTTCTTGAGCGCCTGATGCGCCTGCGGCCGATGCCGGTGCTCATGGTGTCGTCGCTGACCGAGCGTGGGTCCGAGATCACGATGCGCGCGCTGGAACTTGGCGCCGTGGACTTCGTGACCAAGCCGAAGCTCGGTATCCGCGAAGGCCTGCTGGACTACACGCAGACGATCGCGGACAAGATCCGCGCCGCATCGCGCGCCCGCGTGCGTGCGCGTGCGGAGCAGAGCGCTGGCGCGGCGCCCGTCGCGCCGATGCTGCGCGCGCCGCTGTTGTCGACGGAAAAGCTGATCATCGTCGGGGCCTCCACGGGGGGCACCGAGGCGATCAAGGATTTCCTGACGCCGCTACCGCCCGATTCCCCAGCGGTCATGATCGTCCAGCACATGCCGGCAGGTTTCACGAAGTCGTTCGCGCACCGCCTGAACGGCCTGTGCCGCATCACGGTCAAGGAAGCCGAGCATGGCGAGCGTGTGCTGCCGGGCTATGCGTACATCGCGCCCGGCGATTCGCACCTGCTGCTGGCGCGTAGCGGTGCGAACTACGTGGCGCACCTGTCTCAGGAAGCGCCGGTCAATCGGCACCGACCGTCCGTGGATGTGCTGTTCGATTCCGCCGCGATTCACGGTGGCAAGAACGTCACTGGCGTGATCCTGACCGGCATGGGCAAGGACGGCGCGCGCGGCATGTTGCGCATGCGCGAGGCAGGCGCCTACAACCTGGCGCAGGACGAGCAATCCTGCATCGTGTTTGGTATGCCGAAGGAAGCCATCGCGGCCGGCGGTGTGCATGAAGTGGTGCCCCTGCACCAGATGAGCCAGCGCGTCATGGCGCACCTGGCTACGTTTGGCGCGCGGGCGCAGCGCGTATAGCGCGCGAGAGGTCAGATAAGCAGCAATCATCCGGATGGCATGGCCATCCGCAACCGTTTTGGAGCCGTAACAGTGGACAAGAACATCAAGATTCTCGTGGTCGACGACTTCCCGACCATGCGCCGGATCATCCGTAACCTGCTCAAGGAGCTTGGCTTCACCAACGTGGACGAAGCCGAGGACGGCGCGGCCGGCCTGGAGAAGGTCAAGGATGGCAGCTTCCAGTTCGTGGTTTCGGACTGGAACATGCCGAACATGGACGGCCTGACCATGTTGCAGACGATCCGTGCAACGCCCGAGATCGCCAAGACGCCGGTGCTGATGGTGACGGCCGAAGCCAAGAAGGAGAACATCATCGCCGCCGCGCAGGCAGGCGCCAATGGCTACGTGGTCAAGCCGTTTACCGCCGCCACGCTCGACGAGAAGATCACCAAGATCTTCGAGAAAATGGGTCAATAAGAGGGACGCGACATGTCGACGACTCCGACTTTCAGCAATGAAGCGGCCGAGCAGATCATCCATCGCATCGGCAACCTGACCCGGATGCTGCGCGACAACATGCGGGAGCTGGGGCTCGACAAGGAAATCGAGCGTGCCGCCCAGGCCATTCCCGACGCGCGCGACCGTCTGAGCTACATCGCCGCCATGACCGAGCAGGCTGCCGAGCGTTCGCTCACGGCCGTGGAACTGGCGCAGCCGCTGCAGGAAGAACTCGAGGCCAAGGCCACCGCGCTGGACAAGCGCTGGGGCGAGTGGTTCGAGCAACCCGTGGAGTTGGGCGATGCCCGCGCGCTGGTGCTCGACACGCGCGAGTTCCTGACCGAGGTTCCGGAGAAGACCAAGGCCACCGGCAGCCATCTGCTCGAGATCATGATGGCCCAGGACTTTCAGGACCTGACGGGCCAGGTGATCAAGAAGATGATGGACATGATCCGCACGCTGGAGCAGGAACTGCTGCAGGTGCTGATCGACAACGTGCCGGCCGATCGGCGCGTGGAAGCGCCCCCTTCACTGATCAACGGTCCGCAGATCAACCCCGAAGGCAAGGCCGATGTGGTGTCGGACCAGTCGCAGGTGGACGATCTGCTGGCGAGCCTCGGCTTCTGAGGTTGTTTGTAGATAGTAGATAGGCTACCGCTCACCCGCATCGCGGGAGAGCGGCGCTTCAGCGTACCTTCGCATTCACTGGCACAATCGCAGCAAACACGGTTTCCCCCCTGCCAGAGGATTGCCCCCATGCCTGCTCGCTGTACCGTTGTTGCCCTCGCATCCGTCGCGCTTGTCGGAATTGCCCACGCGCAGACGCTGCCCCTCCCACAGGTCTCCCCAGCGGTAGACACTGCCTACACCAAACTCGAAGCATCCCCGGCCTACAAGAAGCTGATGACGGACGTCCGCGCCGATGACGCGCGCGCGCTGACCGAGCTGAAGACCATGACCGAGATTCCCGCGCCGCCCTTCAAGGAGCGCTCGCGCGCCGAGTACTTCGTCTCGCGGCTCAAGGCGCTTGGCCTGGCCGATGCCCACATTGATGCCGAAGGCAATGCGATCGGGATCCGCAAGGGCGTTGGCAATGGCCCGAAATTGTTGATATCCGCCCACCTCGATACGGTCTTCCCCGAAGGCACCGACGTCACCGTCAAGGCGCGCGACGGCAAGCTTTACGCCCCCGGTATTGGCGACGACACGCGCGGACTAGCCGTGCTGTTGTCGTGGTTGAAGGTGCTCAACGACAACAATGTGCGGACGGCTGGCGATCTGGTCTTCGTGGGCAACGTCGGCGAGGAAGAGCTTGGCAACCTGCGCGGCATGAAGGCGGTGTTCCGCGAGCATCCCGACATCGACGGCATGGTCGGCATCGAACCTGGCACCGGCGATCGCGTGCTGACGCAAGGCACCGGCAGCCATCGCTACGAAGTGACCTTCCGCGGTCCCGGCGGCCACAGCTTTGGCGCGTTTGGCCTGCCCAGCGCTATCCACGCCATGGGGCGCGCCATCAGCAAGATCAGCGATGTGCGCACGCCATCCGATCCCAAGACCACGTTCACGGTCGGCACGGTTTCTGGCGGCACGTCGGTCAATGCGATCGCGGGCGATGCGCGCATGGCGGTCGATATCCGTTCGAACGGCACGCCGGCCCTGCTGGAAACCGAAAAGCACATCATGGATGCGATTGCAGCCGGGGTTGCGGACGAGAATCGTCGTTGGGCGCCAGCCAAGAGTCAGGAAATCACGTTCCAGACAAAGCTGATCGGCGATCGCCCGGCCGGGCAGACGCCGACCGACTCGGTGATCGTGCAATCGGCTGTCCGCGTGATTCGCGCCAACGGCAAGGAGGCGCCAACCCTGCGGGGCGGCAGCACCGACGCCAACGTCCCGATGGCGCTGGGCATTCCGGCCATTATCATCGGCAGCGGCGGCAAATCGGGTGGCGCACACTCGCGTGACGAGTGGTTTGACCCCACCAATGCCTGGGAAGGCGCGCAGTGGGGCCTGACCACTGTGCTGGGTCTGGTCGGCGTGGACGGTGTGGAAGCGCCGCTGCTGGCACGGCGCCGGGGCAATCCGCCGATCACACGGTAAGGGGCTACGGGGGGCCACGGGGGGCGGCGCGGGCTCCGCCATCTCCAGGCGAGGTTGCGCCAGCCGCCCGCTTGCGCTTCAATGGTCGCCTTGCCGACCGATGCCGTAGCCCGAAATGACCGAAACCCCCGAAATCCCCGACACTCCTGACACCCCCATGGCAACCGGGGCTTCGTCCCGCCCGCCACTGCGTGCGCTGACGCCGCTTGAGGGCCGCGTGGTGGCGGTGCTGCTTGAAAAGCAGTTCACTGTTCCCGATACCTATCCGTTGTCGCTCAACGCGCTGGCCGCAGGCTGCAACCAGAAGACCGCGCGATCGCCGGTGATGAGCGTCGGCGAGGACGAGATCCTGACCGCCATCGATGGCCTCAAATCGCTGAGCCTCGTGTTCGAAGGCAGCAGCAGCCGGGTGCCCCGCTTCGAGCAAAACCTTGCGCGCGTGCTTGGCGTGCCAAGCCAGTCCGCGGCGCTGCTGTCCACGCTGCTGTTGCGTGGGCCGCAGACGGCGGCGGAACTGCGCCTGAACACGGCGCGGCTGCATGCATTTGCCGATATCTCGTCGGTCGAGGCGTTCCTGGACGAGCTGGCCGAACGCGATCCCGCCCTGGTCGTGAAGCTGCCCCGTGGCCCGGGGGAGCGTGAACACCGCTGGACGCACCTGCTATGCGGCGAAGTCAGTCTGGCCGAAGCGCCGGGCCTTCGCACGAGCGCGAGCATCGAGATCGCGCCGTCGGAGCTGGAGGCGCTCCGGATCAGCCATCGCGAGCTGGAAGACAAGGTGGCGCGCCTGCAAGCGCTGGTCGAGGAGATGGCCGAACAGCTGGGCATCTCCATCGATCCGGATCGCCTGTCCTGAGCCCGCGCGCCCTGCGATGCGGCGGCGCCTGACGCGGCATCGCGCTGCATCGTAAAGGCGACATCATGCCGCCGGATGCCAGCCGGACAGTGCGCGATCCCGGCATTTTCGGGCGTTCCCCCTAAAGATCGGCACCCAGGGGACCGTTAACGCCGCTGCCCCTCCATTCCTGAAACAGGGACCTGTTTCCCCGCCTTTTCCTCCCAATGCTTCCCGCCCGGGGATTTGATAATCCTCGGTGACGAAGTGCCGTCCGCGCTTCGCGCCTGGAGCGTCCATGTCCGAGGAAAGCGATCTCGAGAAAACCGAACCCGCCACAGCCCGGCGCCTTGAAAAGGCGCGTGAAGAGGGGCAGGTGGTGCGTTCGCGCGAGCTCGGCACGTTCGCGATGCTGATGACCGGCGTGATCGGTCTTTGGACCACGGGCGGCGTGCTGGGCCGCAAGCTCGATGCCGTAATGCATGCCGGCCTCGCGTTCGAGCCGGCCACGGCCTTCGACACGAATCGCATGTTGTCCCAGTTTGCCGCCATTGTCTGGGACGCCCTGCTGGCATTCCTGCCGCTTCTGCTGATGTTCGGCGTCGCGGCACTGGTGACGCCGCTGGCTCTGGGCGGCTGGATGTTCTCGACCAAGTCGTTTTCGCCCGATTTCTCGCGCATGTCGCCGATCTCCGGCCTCGGCCGGTTGTTCTCGGCGCATTCGCTGGTGGAACTGGCCAAGGCCATCGCCAAGTCGTTGCTGGTGGGGGGCGTGGGTGCCTGGATGATCTGGCGCAAGCTGCCGGAGGCGATCGCGCTGATGGACGCGCCGATCCAGGAGGCACTGCTGCACATGATGGAACTGGTGCTGTATGTCAGCGGTGTGGTGGCGGGATCGCTGATCCTGGTGGCCGCGCTGGACGTGCCCTGGCAGCTCTATACGTTCCACAAGAAGCTCCGCATGACCAAGGAAGAGATCAAGCAGGAGATGAAGGAAACCGATGGCGATCCGCACATCAAGGCGCGTATCCGCCAGCAGCAGCGTGCCATTGCGCGCCGCCGCATGATGGCCGAAGTGCCCAAGGCCGACGTGGTGGTGACCAACCCCACGCACTACGCCGTGGCGCTGCGCTACGAGGAAGGCCGCATGGGCGCGCCGCGCGTGGTGGCAAAGGGCGCCGATGAAGTGGCCGCGCGGATTCGCGAACTGGCCGCGGAACACCGCGTGCCGATGCTGTCGGCGCCGCCGCTGGCACGTGCGCTGCATCGCCACGTCGAGCTGGGTCACGAGATCCCGGCCGGTCTGTACACCGCCGTGGCCGAGGTCCTGGCCTGGGTCTATCAACTGAAGAACTGGCACTACAGCTACGGTCCACAGCCCAATGGGCCCGCGGATCTGGTGGTGCCGGATGAACTTGCCGTACCGGAAAGCCGCGCATGAACGCACTGACGAACATCCTCAACATGCCGGGCCTGCGCTCTGGTGCCCAGATGAAGGCGCTCGCGGGGCCGGTGCTGATCATCATGATCCTCGGCATGATGATCCTGCCGTTGCCCGCGTTTGTGCTGGACCTGCTGTTCACGTTCAACATTGCGCTGTCGATCATGGTGCTGCTGGTCGGCATGTACACGCAGCGTCCGCTCGACTTCGCGGCGTTCCCGGCGGTCCTGCTGTTCTCCACGCTGCTGCGCCTGTCGCTGAACGTTGCCTCCACGCGCGTGGTGCTGCTGGAAGGGCATACCGGCCCGGACGCCGCCGGCAAGGTGATCGAAGCCTTCGGCCACTTCCTGGTGGGCGGCAACTTCGCGGTCGGTATCGTGGTGTTCGCGATCCTCGTGGTGATCAACTTCATGGTGATCACCAAGGGCGCGGGCCGTATCGCCGAGGTGGGCGCGCGCTTCATGCTGGACGCGATGCCGGGCAAGCAGATGGCGATCGACGCGGACCTGAACGCCGGCCTGATCAATGAAGAGGGCGCGCGCAAGCGTCGTGCCGAGGTGGCGCAGGAGTCCGATTTCTACGGCGCGATGGATGGTGCGTCGAAGTTCGTGCGTGGCGATGCCATCGCGGGCCTGCTGGTCATGTTCATCAACGTCGTGGCCGGCATGGTCGTGGGCATGGTGCAGCACGACCTGGACTTTGGCACGGCGGTGCATAACTACACGCTGCTGACGATTGGCGACGGCCTCGTGGCGCAGATTCCGGCACTGGTGATCTCCACGGCCGCCGGTGTCATCGTCTCGCGGGTGTCGAACGAGCAGGACGTCGGCCAGCAACTGACCGGCCAGCTCTTCTCGAATCCGCGCGTGTTGTTCATCACGGCCGCCATTATCGGCATGATGGGCATCATCCCGGGAATGCCGCATTTTGCGTTCTTGCTGCTGGCTGCCGGGCTGATCTGGCTTGGTCGGCACATGATGCGCCGCGAGGCCACGGCAGAAGAAACGAAGTCGAACGAGGCGCGCGCGCCTGCCGCGCCGGCCGAGGCCGCCGAAGCGTCGTGGGAAGACGTCACGATGGTTGATCCGCTTGGCATGGAGGTGGGCTATCGCCTGATCACGCTGGTGGACCGCGCCCAGAACGGCGAGTTGCTGGGCCGCATCAAGAGCATCCGCAAGAAGATCGCGCAGGACATCGGCTTTCTGGTGCCGGTGGTCCATATCCGCGACAACCTGGAACTGAAGCCGACCGCCTATCGCATCACGCTCAAGGGCGTAGAGGTCGGCAGTGGCGAAGCCAACCCGGGCCAGTGGATGGCGATCAACCCAGGCCAGGTCACCGGCACGCTGCCCGGCGCGGCCACGCGCGACCCGGCCTTTGGGCTGCCGGCCGTGTGGATCGACGCCGCCCTCAAGGAGCAGGCGCAGGCGTATGGCTACACCGTGGTCGACGCCAGCACCGTGGTGGCCACCCACCTGAACCACCTGATCCAGATGCACGCATCCGAGCTGCTGGGTCGCCAGGAAGTGCAGTCGCTGCTGGACCGCATCGCCAAGGAATCGCCCAAGCTTACCGAGGACCTGGTGCCGAAGACGATCACGCTGACTGGCCTGCAGAAGGTGCTGCAGAGCCTGCTGGACGAAGGTGTGGCGATCCGCGACATGCGCACGATTCTCGATGTCATCGCCGAACACGCGCCGAAGGTCAGCGATCCGGCCGAGTTGACCACGCTCGTGCGCGTGGCGCTGGGCCGCGCGATCACGCAGCAGCTTTTCCCCAACAACGCCGACCTGCAGGTCATCGGCCTCGACGCCGGCCTGGAGCGCGTGCTGTCGCAGGCGCTGGCCAATGGCGGCGGCATTGAGCCGGGCCTGGCCGATGCGGTGCTGCAGCAGGCGCAGGGCGCGGTGGTGCGCCAGGAGCAACTGGGTCTCGATCCGGTCCTGCTGGTGCCGTCGCCGCTGCGGCCGCTGATGGCGCGCTTCCTGCGCCGCACCCTGCCGCAGTTGAAAGTGCTGTCGCATGCCGAAGTACCGGACAACCGCAATATCCGCATCACCGCCATGATCGGCGGCGCAGCGTAAGGACTGAACATGAGCGTGGCAAAGTTTGTGGCGGCCAACGGCCGTGAAGCGATGCGCAAGGTGCGCGAGGCGATGGGCCCGGATGCCGTGGTGCTGTCGAACCGGACCATCGATGGTGGCGTGGAGATCGTCGCCATGCGCGACACCGATCTCGGCGCGGTGAACGCCAATGCGCAGCCTTATGTGTCGCCCACGCCGGCCGCATCCCAGATTCTTGAGACCGCCCTGGCGCAGATCGGCCCGATTGCCATCGCGGCGGCCAATGCCGTCGACGGGCAGGCTACCCGGACCGACGACGGTGCCATTGGCGATCTGCGTGGCGAGCTTGCGTCGATGCGTTCGATGCTCGAGCGCCAGTTTGCTGGCCTGTCCAGCGGCGCCGGCAATGTGGCCGTGGGCGATCCGCTGCGCGAGTCGCTGTTCGAGTGGATGGTGAACGCGGGCTTCTCTGGCCAGTTGTCACGTACGTTGATCTCCCGTCTGCCAGTGGGTACCGATCGTCCGGCCGCCATGTCGTGGATTCGGCAGGAAATCGCGAAGAAGGTGCCTGTGCTGTCCAACGAGGACGCACTGTTCGATCAGGGCGGCGTGCTGGCGCTGATCGGACCCACCGGCGTGGGCAAGACCACCACCACGGCCAAGCTGGCCGCGCGCTACGTGCTGCGCCACGGCGCCGATCGCCTGGCCTTGCTGACGACCGACCGCTTCCGGATCGGCGCGCACGAGCAGCTTCGCATCTACGGCGACATTCTGGGCGTGCCCGTGCATGCGGTGAAAGACGCCGCTGACCTGCGTTTCGCGCTATCGGCGATGAAGGACAAGCATCTGGTCATCATCGACACCGTTGGCATGAGCCAGCGCGATCGCAGCTTGTCCGACCAGATCGCGATGCTGGCTGGCGTGCAGGCGCCGATGCAGCGCGTGCTGCTGCTCAACGGCGCCGCGCATGGCGATACGCTCAATGAAGTCGTGCACGCCTATCGGCACGACGCAGCCGGCGACGCTGGTGGCATCGACGGGTGCATCATCAGCAAGCTCGATGAAGCGACCCATCTGGGCTCGGTGCTCGATGTGGTGATCCGCCATCGCCTGCCGGTTTTCTATGCTTCCACTGGCCAGCGCGTGCCGGAACATCTGGAACTCGCGCAGGCCAGCACACTGGTGGAACGCGCGTTCATGACGCCGCGTCGTGGCTCGCTGTTCAATGACGCCGACATGGCACGCCGCCATGCCGTTGCAGCGGACGCTGCAACGCCGCGCCCGGCCGAGCGCAATGGCGCCGATGACATGCTGCGTTCGTTGACTGACAGCGCTAATGCCGTGGGCACGTGCGTGGAAGAGTTGAACGCCGCGGGCTACGGCTTCGATGTCGCGCGCCAGCTCTGGCAACAGCGCGGCGCCGGTACCGTGGGATTGCGCCAGATGGGCCAGCAGGCACGCATGGCGATGTGCCGCGACGCCAGCCGGGCCTGCGAGCGCTATGTGCTCGCCGTATCGCAGAATTTCACCCAGCCGGTGCAAGGTCGTCGCGCGCCGCAGTTGATGCAATGCATCCTGTGGCTTGCCGATCGGGACGGGATGCCGCTGGCCGGTACCACCGCGCCCGTTGGCCGTACGCGGCAGTCGATGTCAGAAGCGGACGCCGATGCCGAAGCCGAGACCGTGCGCGCCACGCTTTCTGCGGCACGTACCGTCGTCAACCTGAATGCTTCGGTGCCATCGGCCGCCGTGATTGCGCGCTGGCATCAGCTCGGTGAGCGCTGGGTGGCGGGTACGCGTAAAACCGCGCGCGTGATCACTGGTGGCGCCGCCAGCAAGCTCGATGCGATCGCCGACACGCTGACGTTTCATGCGATTGGCGACACGACCTGGCGCGACCGCGACGCTGTGCACTGGGTTGGTCACTGTACCGTGCGGATTCCGGAAGGGACGGTTCGTGCGGTTGGACGCGCTCGCGATAACACGGCCGAGGCCGGCACCGAAGCGTGCCTCGTTGTCTCCCGCATGGCGGATCGTGATACCGGCGAAACGCTGGCGGTCGAGTACGTGCTGTGCGACGTGGCGCTGACCGATGACGCCGCGCAGGTCGCTCGCTGGATGCAATGGGCGAACGCCGCGGACGAGCAGTTCCGCACGCTGCGTCATGCCGCCGAACACTTCGCGCAGGACGGCGATGCGTCGGACAGTCAGGGGACCAGCATGGTGTCGCTCCAGCTCGGGCTGACCACGCTGCGCCTGCAGCACACCCCCACCGCAACCGCACCGGCGTTCCTGTCACGCCTGGCCGGCCGTGCCGCGACGCGTGCGAATGTGCCGGTGCCAGGCTCCGTGCTCAACGAGGGCATGGGTCGCCTGCTGGCGCTACTGGATGTGCTGGAGAACTATCCCGGACGTGCCGCCTCGCCTGCGCTCGTCGGTGATATCACTGCCGACGTGGCAATGCAGGCGACAGTCGGACTGCCGCAGTTGGCAGTCGCGGGGGAATAAGCCTTGAACGTCATGGGTTCCGATCAGGCAGAAAGCCTGCGCCGTCTGCTGGCGCCGCGCGTCACCCGGCGCATCGCGGTGGTTGCCGCCGATGCGGGGGCGGGCGCCACCACGGTGACACTGGGTCTGGCCAATGCGTTGGCCATGCAGGGCGAACGCGTGCTGCTCGTCGACGAGGATCGCCATGGCGTGCGTGCCACGCGTCTGTCGGGCGCCGCGCCTGTGGCAACGCTCGCCGATGTGCTGGCCAGCCGAGTGTCTGCGGCCGCCGCGATTGGCACGCGTCCCGCCAGTGGCATCGCGGTACTGCCGGCAGGTGACATCCCAGTCGATGCCGGGAACATGGACCGCGCGCTATCCGATCTGATTCCCGACATGCGGTCGGTGCTGATCGACGCGCGCACGGATGCGACCGGCGCGCTGTCGCCTCTGGCGGCAACCGCCCACAACGTGGTGATTGTCATGCGCCCGGAGGTAACGTCGATTACCGCGGCCTACGCGCGCATCAAGCGTCTGCATCACGAGTACGCATGCCGCCGCTTCCATCTGGTCGTCAATATGGCGGCCACCGAAGCGACCGTTGCCGCGCTGGCGCGCAATCTTGCACGTACCGCGAGCCAGTACCTCGGCGTCGAGGCTGGTCTGACCGGATACCTGCCGATCGACCCGCTGGTGGCCCGCGCATTCCAGCTTAGCCGTTGCGTGGTGGAGGCATATCCCGCAGCGGCATCCACCAGCGCGCTGCGCCACATCGCCAGCGGTATCGGCGCATGGCCGTTGCGACACGATACAACGCCCCAGGGAGCGGCTGTGGCCGTTCCCGCATGAAGCCAGAACAAGAAGTCGACAAGACCGGACACCGAGCCAGACAGTCAGCCGCGGCCATGCTTGCGCGGCGCTGGCACCGATAGAAAGCATTTACCGAGAGTTCCACCATGTACACGATTCAGGGAAAGCTCGAACAGGCAGACGTGGTCAAGTCGCACGCGCCGCTGGTGCGACGCATCGCGTTGCAGCTGGCGGCGAAGCTTCCGGCCAGCGTGCAGATCGACGACCTGATCCAGGCCGGCATGATCGGCCTGCTCGACGCCGCCAAGCGCTACGAGGACAACCATGGCGCGCGATTCGAGACCTATGCGAGCCAGCGCATTCGCGGCGCTATGCTCGACGAGGTGCGCGCCAACGATTGGCAATCGCGCAGTCTGCGCCAGTTCACACGCAAGATCGAACGCACGCAGCGCCAGCTCGAGCAGAAACTCGGCCGGAGCCCCATCGACTCCGAAGTGGCGAAAGAACTCGAAATGGGGCTGGAGGAGTATCAGGAACTGCTCAACGAAGTCCATGGCTGCCAGTTGCTGCACTATGAGGACTTCGAACGTTCCGGGGAAGAAGACTTCCTGGATCGGCACCTTGGGGTGACCGACGAAGCGAATCCGCTCACGGTGCTGATGGAATCGGGAATGCGTGACGCGCTGATCCGCGCCATCGAGAAGCTGCCCGAGCGCGAGAAGCTGGTGCTCTCGCTTTGCTACGACCAGGAGTTGAACCTGCGTGAGATCGGGGCCGTGCTGGAAGTGACCGAATCGCGCGTCTGCCAGATCCGTAGCCAGGCCATTACGCGGCTGCGCAACCAGCTTCGCGGCATGTTGTGATGCGTCATCTTCTGGCATTCGCGTTGTGTCTTTGTCTGGCCCCCACATGGGTCGACGCGCAGACATACGTGCGCGCCACCTACGAGCTCAGTGGGTCGCGTTATGCCTGGACCAGCTCCGCGCAGGGACCGCTGATTGCCAGTCGCGGCCAGCGCACGATTTCGTCGCCGGTGCTGCCCCCCGGCACGATGCCTCAGGCAAGTGGCATCGTTACATCGGTACGCTGGCGCTACAGCTTCGCCAGTACCCCGCCTATCGATCTGGAAGCATACCTGTGTAACGCGCGACGCTGCGTGCTGCTGTCTGGCGCGCAGGGGAAGACCGATGCGTTCGCGGGCGACGATGCGACCGGCGGGTTCGTGTTTGCCTACCGGGTTGCTGGCCGTGGGGGGCTGTCTCCCACCCTGCAAGGCCGCAGTAACGAGGTGACGGTGAGCTACCGATAGCGCGCCGGGCCCGGCGCGGCAATGAAACGGCCCGTGGACGGGTTCAATCTGCACCTATCTGCACGTCACTGGCACTACGGGCCGCTCGGCACAGGACTGCAGTCGCAAAAAAAGCCCGCTCCCAGCCAGTCATGACCAGAAGCGGGCAGGTGGAGCCCAGTCTCAAGCCGACGAATGAAGTGCCGTCAGAAGACGTGCTTCATGCCAAGCATTGCGCCGAACTGCGAGCCGCCAGGCGCGGGCGATGCGCCGGTGGAAGCGCTTGTCCACGGACAGCGCCAGCTTGCCGCCGTTGTCGATATAGCCAAGCGTGGTGTAGACGGACGTGCGCTTGGAGAAGGCGTAGCTGGCACGTAACGCGCCCAGCCACGCCTTGTCGGCGCTGTTGTGGTACTTGAGGTAGAACGCCTCGCCGGAGAGCGTCACCGCAGGAGTGATGTCGTAGGCGACACCGGCGTAGAACATGTCGCTGCGCGGCGTGGCGATGGCGCCGTTGCGACGCCCGATCCAGCCGGCGCCGATCTTGGCGCGGTCCACGAGCATGTAGCCACCGAGAGTGGCGCGATCATCCTTGAGCGAACTCGAGGTCAGGCCGCCGAAGGCGCCGGGCCCGCCGCGCTGCGAGTCATAGGCGCCCAGGATGCCCCACCAGTTGGTTTCATACCCGAGCATGGCCGACCATTCGCGGCAGGCGGTCTTGTCGGCGGGGTTCTCGCCGCCGCAGTTGGTGCCGGAGGGGCTGGGACCAGCGTTGACGGTGTCGCGCCCGAAGCTGTAGGTAGCGCCAATGGTGAAGCCGCCGAATTTGCCCTTGTAGGCGATGGCGTTGTCGGCCCGCGCGTTGGGCAGGTAGTTGTCGAGCGAGCTGGAACCGTAGGCGTTAGGGCCGAGAATGTCGGAGTCGAGCGTGGCCCAGAACAGCATGGTGTACTGGCGGCCGAGGCTGACCTGGCCCCAGTTGCCGGAGAGGCCGACCCATGCCTGGCGGCCGAAGAGGCGACCGCCCTGGTTGGAGACGCCGCTGTCGGGGGCGAATCCGGATTCGAGCACGAAGTTAGCCTTCATGCCGCTGCCGAGGTCCTCGGTGCCGCGCAGGCCCCAGCGGGAGGGTACGGTGCCGCTGAGGTTGGCCATCTTGACGACGGAGTTGCTGGCGGTGCCGACGTGGTTGAGGTACTCGATGCCGGTGTCGATGACGCCGTAGAGCGTCACGGATTGGGCGTTGGCGATGGCGGGCAGGCCGAGCGCGGCCGCCAGCGCCAGGTGGCGCAGTTTCATCTTCTTCTCCTCCGTTAGATATTTTTCTGGAACAACGTTGATGCCTGGCTTCGATGGCGCTGCCTGGCGGCCACGTGCCTTGAGTCGCGCGTCAAGTCGGCTGTAAACGCGCCGCGCGTTGCCTTCGTAAATCTGGTGACGTTCCTCGTCAGAGAGCGCGGCCTGATCGATGTAGCGCCGCGTATCGTCGTAGTAGTGGCCGGTCTCGGGGTCGATGCCACGTACCGCGCCGATCATCTCCGAGGCGAACAGCACGTTCTTGACCGGTATCACGCGCGTCAGCAGGTCGATGCCAGGCTGGTGATAGACGCATGTATCGAAGAAGACGTTATTGAGCAGGTGTTCGCCAAGCGGCGGCAGCTTCATCTCCTGCGCCAACCCACGGAACCGGCCCCAGTGGTAGGGCACCGCGCCGCCACCGTGCGGAATCACGAACTTCAGCGTCGGAAAGCGCTGAAACAGGTCGCTGGTCAGCACCTGCATGAATGCGGTGGTGTCGGCGTTCAGGTAGTGCGCGCCAGTGGTGTGGAAGCACGCGTTGCAGCTCGTGCTGACGTGAATCATGGCCGGCACGTCGAGTTCGACGAGCTTCTCGTAGATCGGATACCAGTACGGATCGAATAGCGGTGGCGATGTCCAGTGTCCGCCAGACGGATCTGGATTCAGGTTCACGCCGACAAAGCCATACTCGAGCACGCAACGTTCGAGTTCGTCGATACAGCTCTTGGTATCGACACCCGGCGATTGCGGCAGCATGGCGGCGCCGACGAACTGGTCGGGGAACAGCTCGCTGACACGGTGGCAGAGCGTGTTGCAGATGGCGGCCCACGTGGCGCTGGTTTCGAAGCTGCCGATGTGGTGCGCCATGAACGACGCGCGCGGCGAGAAGATCGTCAGGTCCATCCCACGCTCGCGCATCAGGCGAAGCTGATTGCTGGCGATGGCGTCACGCAGTTCGTCATCACTGATGCGCAGTTCACTGACGGAAGGCGCGAGCGCAGGGATGTTCAGGCTGGCGATCTGGCGTTGGCGCCAGTCTTCCAGGGCCTTGGGGGCGGTGGTGAAGTGCCCGTGGCAATCGATGATCATGGGAGTTCGTCAGACAGAGGCCATGCGCTGGTCGGCACCAGTACCTCGCCGCGCATGATGGGACGCGCGGTGCGGATCAGCGCGCTACGTACGATCGATCCCGGCTTGGCAGGATCGGTTTCCAGTTCAACGGTGAACTCGCCGGTCGGGTGCTCGACGCTGATGGCGTGGAGCGGCCCGACGCTGGTGACTGCGATGCCGCTTGCCACGGTGCCTGGCAACACGCAGGCAGTGCCCACCGTGATGGCGGCCAGCACGCCGATCGCATCGTGGCAGACGCGCGGGATGAAGCAACGCGTGGCGATGCTGCCGCCCTGGCGTGGCCGGGCCAGCAGGCACATCTTCGGATAGCTCTTGTCGGAGACGTCGCCAAGCCCCATGAGTTCGCCGGCGACGAGCCGCGCGGCTTCGATGCGTTGCTTGAGTTCGTGATCGGCATTGAGCGCGGCCACGCTTTCGTAGCCGGTGCGGTCGAGATCCTCCGCGCGCATCAGCACCATCGGCATGCCGTTGTCGATCAAGGTGGCGGCGATCAAGCGTGAGCCGCCACGCACCGGATCGTTGATCGTCAAGACGTCGATGGCGTTGCCGGTGGGCAGCATTGCATGGCAGACGGAGCCAGCGGTGTCGAGAAAATCGATCACGATCGGGGCCGCGGTGCCGGGAACGCCGTCGATGCGCGCGTTGCCCGCGAACCGTGGCACGCCGCCGGGCGTCTGGATCGTGATGTCGCAGAGCATCCCGGTGTTGCGCGTCAGCACACGTGCCCGGGTGATGTCGCCCTGCGGCGCAATCAGTCCGCGTTCGATCGCGAAGGGAAGCACCGCCGCCAGCATGTTGCCGCAGTTCGGGGTGGTATCGACGGTGTCGGCGTTCGGCTGTAGTTGCGCGAATGTGAAGTCCAGGTCGGCATGACCCGGCGTGCCGCGCGACACAATGCAGGCCTTGCTGGTCAGTGGATGGGCTCCGCCGAGGCCGTCGATCTGGCGCGGGTCCGGGCTGCCCATCGCCGCCAGCAGCACGCGATCGCGTGCTGGCACGTCTTCCGGCAGATCGCTCGCGAGAAAAAACGGTCCGCGTGACGTGCCGCCGCGCATCAGCGTGCAAGGAATCGCGCGGAGATCGGAGGCGAGGCAGGGCGTCATGGCGGGTGCGTAGTCGGACCCGATCAGGGGTCCGATCGGTGGTCCATCAGGTTGTCCATCGGGTGGCCGAAGTATCGGCGTACCGTGGAATCCCTTGGTTGCCATGTCGCGGGACAGTTGTTCTAATCTGCTTATCGACAGCACAAATACAACATCGGGTCGGACGACGCCATGGAGACCATCAGCCTGCATCACCTTCACGTTTTTGCCGGTGTCGCCGCTGCCGGAGGGGTACGGCGATCCTCTGAGTCGCTGCATCGGGCGTCGTCTGCGATTGCCCGCTCGGTGGCCGCGCTCGAGGAGACGCTCGGGGTGGTGTTGTTCGAGCGCAAGGGCAGGGGGATGCTGCTGACACGTGCCGGCGAGATCGTGCTTGAGCGCGCGCGGCATATCGAAGGCGCCTTGCGCGAGGTGCGGGAGGAAGCGGTACGGATGCGGGCGCAATCGGGCGCCGCCGTCGCTAGTATCGACGCGCTGCACAACGAACGGCGGCTCGAAGTGGCGGCGATGCTGGCCGAGGTGCATCACATGCCCAGCGTGGCGGCGTCGATCGGCGTGTCGCAGCCGGCGGTCAGTCAGGCAATCGCCCGGCTGGAGGATGCATTGGGCCAGCCCATCTTCGCGCGCACGGCGCGGGGCATGGTGCCCACCGACGCAGGCAGCCGCTGGGTGGTTCGCTTCGAGCGCGTGCTGGCAGAACTGCGCAATATCCGCGCCGATATCGCCGCGCTGAAGGGGGTGCTGGAAGGTGTGGTGACGGTTGGCGCGCTGCCGCTGGGCCGCACGCTGCTGTTGCCGATGGCGATTGCCGACGTGCACCGGCGCCATCCGCATCTGCGTTTCCGGACGCTCGAAAGCCCGTATGAGGAACTGACCGCGGGCCTGCTGGCCGGGCGGATCGATTTCATTCTTGGCGCGGTACGTCCGCTGGCCTCGCAAGGGCTTGCCACCGAGAGGCTTTTCCAGGACCGGATCTCGCTGATCGTTCGCGCCGCGCATCCGCTGGCGGCCAGAAAGCGCGTGACGCTGGCCGATCTCGAACCGTATCCGTGGGTGCTGTCTCGCGCCGCATCGCCGTCGCGCCAGGCCCTGGACGGCGTGTTTGCGTCACGTGGCCTGCCGTTGCCACAGCCGCTGGTTGAAACCGGAGACCTCGCGCTGGTGCGCGGCATGTTGCTGCAGGGGGACATGGTGACCGCCTTGTCCGCCCATCAGCTTCGCCATGAGATCGACGCGGGCTGGCTGCGCGAACTGGGGCTCCCGCTGCCCGACACGGCGCGCAGCATCGGCATCACCACTCGCGTGGGCGCGCGTCTCTCGCCCGGCGCCGATGCGCTGATCGCCGCGCTGCGGCACGCCAGCGGGTCAATGGAACAGGCCGTCGATAAGTAGATGGCAACGCAGCCCGCGCCACAAAGCAATACTGCTATCCCCTGCTGAACGTAGACTGCCGTTGCCGTGCATGGGGGATGCGCGGCCGGCCGCTTCCGCGGCGATTAGCCATGTCGATAACTAGAATCCGCTGACTCCCGCACGGCGGATCACGCCAGGAGACGGCAACATGACAACGCAACGGCTCGACATTCGGGCCCATATCAACGAACGCAAGATGTCCGGCTACCAGTGGCTGCTGCTGGTGCTGTGTTTCCTGATCGTCGCCACGGACGGGATGGATGTGGCCATCATGGGCTTCCTCGCGCCGGACATCACACGCGAATGGGGCATCTCGAAGGCCGCCTTTGGCGTGGTGATGAGCGCCGCGCCGATTGGCCTGGCTATCGGCGCGCTGGTGGTCGGGCCGCTGTCCGACCGCTTCGGCCGCAAGAAATTGCTGGTCGGTTCCATCGCGCTGTTCGGCGTATTCAATCTGCTGAGCGCATTTGCCGATGGCACGGCAACCTTGTCGCTGCTGCGCTTCCTGACCGGCCTTGGTCTGGGCGCGGCCATGCCGAGCACGACCACGTTGCTCTCCGAGTATGTGCCGGAACGTTCGCGCAGCATGTTGCTGGCGACGATGTTCACGGGCTTCAACCTCGGCTCCGCATTGGTGGGCTTCGGTGCCGCCGCGCTTCTGCCGCATCATGGCTGGCGCGCGGTGCTGATTGCCGGTGGCGCGATTCCGCTGATCTGCCTGCCGTTCTACATCATGCTGATTCCAGAATCGGCGCGCTTCATGGTGGTCCGCAATGTCGCGCCGGCGCGAATCGCCCGCACGCTGCGCCGCGTGATCGGCAGCGTGGTGGCCGATGACACCGTGTTCACGATCAGCGAGCCGCCGGTTTCCGGCAAGCAACCCGTGCGCACCCTGTTGTCGTCGGGTTATCGCGGTATGACGCTGGCGCTGTGGATTACGTACTTCATGGGGCTGCTCGTGATCTACCTGCTGAGCGGCTGGCTGCCCACGCTGATCAAGGACGCCGGCCTGCCGATCGAGCGCGCCGCCAACCTGACGGCACTGTTCCAGCTCGGCGGTACCGTCGGCGCGCTGGTGGTGGGCTACTGCATGGACCGCTTCGCGCCCCATCGCGTGATCGGCGTGTCATATGTGCTGGGTGCGGTGTTCATCCTGATGCTGGCTTCGGGCAGCGTCACGTCGTCGATGTTCGCACTCTACGTGCTGCTGGCCGGCTTCTGCATGAGCGGCGCGCAGACCGGGCTCAACGCTTTCGCGCCGCAGTGCTATCCCACGCCGGTGCGTGCCACTGGCGTAAGCTGGATGCTCGGCATCGGCCGCTTCGGCAGCATCACCGGCTCCATGGCGGGCGGTGTGCTGCTGTCGATGGGCTGGAGTTTCAGCGCGGTGATTGCCATCCTGGCCGTTCCGGCGACCATGGCGGCGATCTCCATTGTTTCCACGAAGGCGCAGCCTCGCGCCGTAACCGCTTGACGTATTGCCATGGCCACCATCATCGGCGCAATCGCCTCATCCCATACGCCAACCATCGGATTCGCGCTCGACGCGGGCAAGCAACAGGACCCCGCCTGGGCGCCGATCTTCGCGGCCTATGCGCCGGTGAGCGAGTGGCTCGCCAGGAAAAAGCCCGACGTGCTGCTCGTCGTCTACAACGATCACGTCACGTCGTTCTTCTTCGATCACTATTCGGCCTTTGCGCTGGGTATCGGCGATAACTACCATGCTGCCGATGAGGGCGGCGGCCCGCGCAACCTGCCGCCTGCGCGCGGCCACGTCGAACTGGCGCGGCACGTCGGAGCATCGCTGGTGGCCGATGAGTTCGACATGTCGTTCTTCCAGGACAAGCCGCTCGATCATGGTTGCTTCTCGCCGATGTCGGTCATGCTGCCGCACGAGGGCGAGTGGCCCGTGAAGATCCTGCCGCTGCAGGTGGGCGTGCTGCAGTTCCCGGCACCGTCGGCGCGTCGTTGCTACAAGCTCGGACAGGCGATCCGCCGCGCGGTGGAGAGCTACCCGGAAGACCTCAAGGTGGCGATCGTCGCCACCGGTGGTCTGTCGCACCAGGTGCATGGCGAGCGTGCTGGCTTCAACAATACCGCGTGGGATCACCAGTTCCTCGACCTGTTCGAATCCGATCCCGAGTCGCTGCTAGACATCACCCATGCCGAGTACGCGAAGCGAGGCGGTTTCGAGAGCGCGGAAGTGGTCATGTGGATGGTGATGCGTGGCGCGATGTCGAGCCGTGTCCGCTGCCTGCATCGTGATTACTATCTGCCGTCGATGACCGGCATCGCAGTGGCGGTCTACGAGAACGAATCCGCCGACGCCCCCGCGCTGCGAGAGGCGCGTGCCGAACGCCAGCGCGAGCACATTGGTCATCAGTTGCACGGGATCGAGCAACTGGACGGGACGTACCCGTTCACGCTGGAAACCAGCGTGCGCGCATACCGGATCAACCGCTATCTGCATCAACTTATCGATCCGGCATTCCGCGAGCGATTCCGCGCCGATCCGCTGGCAACCTACGACGAGGCGGCCCTGACGCCGGAAGAGCGCGACATGATCACGCGCCGCGACTGGCGCGGCATGATCCACTACGGCGTGATTTTCTTCCTGCTGGAGAAGCTTGGCGCGGTCTGCGGTGTCTCGAACCTGCATATCTACGCGGCGATGCGTGGCCAGTCCCTTGAAGACTTCCAGAAGACGCGCAATGCGCCGGGTGCGCTGTACTCGGTGGCCGGTAGCGGCAGCGCTTCATGGAGTGCGAAGTCCTGACCGGACGATGTCGGGGGCTTGAATTCCGGCGCAATGCCGCCATGTGCGAGGCTATTTTTGACTCGCACCAGCCCCCGCTCGGTTTCCGTATGTACAAGAAAGGCACTTCCGTCGAAATCCAGTTCTCTCCGCAACGGCTGAACGACGCCGCAGGCGATCCGTACTGGGTGGACCTGACCATCGACGAGGCCCAGGCTCTACTGGCGCAGCTTCAGGCACATCTGGCACTGGCCGCGTCGGGTACCACCGCGCCGCTGGTGTTCAGTCTCGAAGGGCCGCCCGTGCAGGCTGACATCGCGCCCGCCCGCACGAAGGCAAACGCCGAAGAAGAGCCTGCCGCAAACGCCGAGAGCGAATTCAAGCAGTGGGTCTGCATCATCTGCGGCTGGGTCTATGACGAAGCGGCCGGGTTGCCCGAGGACGGCATCGCACCCGGCACGCGCTGGGAGGACATTCCTGCCGACTGGCGCTGCCCCGAGTGCGACGTCGGCAAGGAAGACTTTGCCATGGTGGAGTTCTAGGCGGCGCCATCAAGATCATTCGGGGAGACCTTCAGAACAGGGCATCCTTGTTTCAGCGGCCGATTCATGTGCGCTACTCTGCGCTACCCATTCGTTGCCACCGGGTGACGTGGAGAACAATTCCACGCGGCCTGACAATGGTGGCATGATCGGCCTGCCGTCGTGCCATGCGGCAAGGCGGTTCGAGGGCCTTGACGCTGGGTGATGGGGCATCGGTGACTGGTCGATTGGTCGTGTGACCGGGAACCCTCTGGAACCCGAAGATCCGAAGAGACGGAGCCTGCTGAACATGGAACCTGTCCCCACCGCTCGCCTGCGCCTGCGTCAGTGGCGCGAGGAAGACCGCGTACCGTTTCGCGCCATCAATGCGGACGAAGAGATCATGGCGTTCTTTCCGTCGACGCTGTCTGATGCCCAGAGCGATGCGCTTATGGACCGTATCCGTCAGCATCACGCGCAGCATGGCTTCGGGCTGTGGGCCCTCGAGTTGCGCGAAACGTCGACCTTCATCGGATTCACCGGACTGGCGATACCGTCGTGGGCTCCCCCATTTGGGCCATGCGTGGAGATTGGCTGGCGTCTCGCGCGAGAGCATTGGGGACGCGGCTATGCCACGGAGGCGGCTCGCGCGACGCTGGATTTCGGATTCGGCGCGTTGCGGCTTGCCGAGATCGTGTCCTTCACTGCGGCGATCAATCAGCGTTCGGAACAGCTGATGCAGCGGCTTGGCATGCATCACGCGGCCAGCGACGATTTCGATCATCCGGCACTGCCTTCGGGGGATCGCCTCGCCAGGCATGTGCTCTACCGCCTGTCCGGCGCCCAATGGGATGGAAGCACTGGCACGGGCAGCAGGATCCCTGACCCGGGCAAATGATTCGATCCGTGTTTCGTGCGGCTGATGCGCTGGCTCAACGGCTCATGCATCGGCCTGCGAGCAAATCCGGGATCGCCCTCCTTTCAAGAATGCAGACGCGCGACGCGAACTTCAAGCCTGCGTCGGTGCGCGCAATGGTGTCCAGGTAGCGTCCGACGCTGTGGATGGCCGACGTATCGTCGGGCGTGGTGCGGAAGACCGCGTAGCTGGTCTCGGTGCGGATCTGGCTACCGCTGTCCTCCAGAATGCGCGGGATGCCGACCTGCTGCCTGTAATGGAGATCCTGGGCGCCTATTCCGTTCGCACATGCCTTTTCCATGAGCAGTCCACAGCTCTCGAAAGCGGGTGTTGCCATCGGCAAGCCGCATATATGAGCCTCATGCGACTGCGCATTGCACACACATTGTTCCAGGAAGAATTCGGGCCATTTCTCCCATTGCTTGTTATCGAGCGCGGCAGTGTAATCGGCGTAAAGCAACAGTACTTGCTGCCAGGTTTCGACGGTAGTCATCCTCAATCTCCAGGTCGTGGCCCACCCTGATGGTGGGGAGTTGCCACGGACGTTTGCTTCAGGTTCCGCGAGACTGGCGTTGCCAGTTTCGGCGGTGATGCGGTTTGGGGCCTGTCGTATCGCCTTGCGTCGGTCGTGTGCCGGCGTCGCGAAATACGGTGATTGGATCGAACGTCCACAGCACTGTTTTTGCTGGTTTTTTGTCCGGGCACCATAGTGCCGTTAACTACGGCGTTGACAATAGGGGCCCGGTTGAATTGCACTATCACCGTTAGTGATAATGCAGCGGTAGTGCCTGATAAATCGGGGTGGAGACGTAGTAATGGAACTGCAGGACATCGATCTGAACCTGCTTGTCGTATTCAATGAATTATTGCGTCAACGCAAAATGTCCGCCGTGGCGCGGACGCTTGGGATCTCCCAGCCAGCTGTCAGCAATGCGCTGAATCGCCTGCGCAAATTACTGGACGATGACCTGTTTCTGCGGACGTCGAAGGGCATGATCCCCACGCAGCTTGCTGGCACGCTAGCCGGGCCTATCACCGAAGCGCTCGATGTCATCCACCACTCGCTCAACGCACGCGCCACGTTCGACCCCTTGACGAGCACGCGAGCGTTCACCGTGGCCATGACCGATATCGGCGAGATCTATCTCTTGCCAGGCCTGATGGAGCGGCTTGGCAAACTGGCGCCAGGGGTGAAAATCAGCACGGTGTGCATACACGGCGACTCACTCAAGGGCGCAATGGAAAGTGGTTGTATCGATCTGGCGATCGGATTCCTGCCAGGCCTGACGGCGGGCTTCTTCCAGCGCCGGCTATTGTCGCAGCAGTACGTGTGCATCTTTCGGAAAGGGCACCCGCTTGGCCGAAGGGATATGACGCTGGAAGCGTTCGCCATGGCGGATCGTGTGTCGATCAGCGCGGAAGGCACGGGCCACACCAGGGTGGATGCGGCAATCCAGCAGGCGGGTGTGACGCGGCGCTCGCGGCTGAGCGTGCCGCATTTCGCGGCGCTGGGTCATATCCTTCAATCGACCGATCTGATCGCGGTGGTGCCACAGGCCTATGCGGAGCGCGCGCTGGTGTTGTTCAACCTGGTTTCCGCGCCGTGTCCGGTGAAGATATCCGAGATCAGTGTCAACGTGTTCTGGCACGCTACCCGTCACCGGGAGGTGGGCAACCAGTGGCTGCGGAACGTGATATCCGACAGGTTCGCGGTTTGCCCGATTCCTGAGGCGACGATGTCGCCTCAGGGTTTGGTGGTCAACTGCCGCGGCGAGTGATGGGGCAGGTGTTGAAGCCGAACACGCGATAGAGCGGGCAGTATCCGAGTAGACCGGTCACGAGCGGCACCGCGCCGATCCATCCCCAGACGCCGATCTGATCCGTCAGGGTCAAGGCAATCAGCACGACTCCGATGACGACGCGCACGAGGCGGTCAAGGGTTCCAGCGTTTTTTTGCATGAGCGTTCCAGTCAGGTGGGAGGGGTGACGGATATGCGTGGCTTTGGCGCGGGTTACTGCTTGGCAGCCTGGCCTTCGGTGTATGGGTCGAATTTCCCGGCGTGCGCCGCGTCGTCAGCGCCCTTTTTCTGCGGAGTCAGATTGGACTTCGTCTGCGCACCTTCCGAATAGGGATCGAACTTGCCGCTGCGGGAAGCACTATTCTTTTGTTTGCCAGACTTGGCGGGTGCCTGTGCGTCCTTTGTCACCGGCGCGTGCGCGCCGCCGTAGAGGTCGCCGCCATCGGTGTAGTTCTTCTGCGCGCTGGCTGGAAGCGAGGTCAATGCCACGGCTGCGGCGGCAATGGCCAGGAAGTATGTGTTGCGATGCATGACGGCCTCTTGTGTCTGAGCTGCAAGATTGTGTCTCGAGTCTAGACACTAGGCCTGATCGCAGATTGACGCACGTCAAACACGTGACAACGTCTGCCGCTAGGCTGACAGATGAAATCTGTCAGCGCCATCCATTCGGCAATCAGGAGACAACATGGCTGAAAACCTCGTGATCTTTTACTCCCGCACCGGCACCACGCGACAAGCTGCCGAAATGCTCGGCTCGCGCCTGGGCTGGCGCGTAGTCGAACTGCGTGACGCGGTCAGCCGGGCGGGCTGGTGGGGAGATTTGCGTTGTGTCCTGGACAATCGGCTGGGCCGCAAGGTTGGCTATCGCTATGACGGTCCGCCGCTCGATACCTGCGGCAGCGTGGTGGTGATGGCGCCGGTCTGGGTGGAGCATCTGGCGGCGCCGATGCGGAGCTTCCTGCAGGACCAAAGCAGCTACAAGGGGCCGCTGGCGGCAATCGCGGTGATGGCCGCGCGCGGCGGATTCCGTGCGGCCGAAGAGGTGGCCACGGCGATGGGCCGTCCGCCGCATCCGGTCATGGTGCTGCTGCAACAGCAGGTGACCACCGGTGAGGCCAAGGCCGATCTCGACGAATTTGCTCGCATCCTGCAGCGCGACCCGCGCGCCGGAGACGCCGCGCCGCGCTCGGCGTGGCTGTCGCCGAACGAGGCATGAGCAGGAACCCATCCGCGCGCGTATCCCCACGCAAGGACGCCAGCATCGTCGTGCTGGCGTCCCTTAATGACGCCCCAAATGACGTTCTCAGTGGCGCCCGTTACAGGAACGTGAAGACCTCTTCCTTGCCGAGCCGCGACTTGGGGAGGTCAGCGTTGAAGTCCTGCTCGCTGCCGTAACCGAGCGACACCAGCACGAGACTGGTATAGCCACGCTCGCGCAGGCCGAGTTCCGCATCGAGGATGTTGCGATCGAAGCCTTCCATCGGCGTGGCATCCACGCCAAGTACCGCGGCGCCCGTCAGCAGGCTGCCGAGCGCCAGGTAAACCTGGTTCGCCATCCACTGCTGCACGTCGCGAAACGCGAAGCGGTGCAGGTCGACGAAATATCGACGTCCCTTGTCCTGCCCCGCCTTCGCGCCTTCCGCGGTAAAGCGGCCATCACGCTCCTCGGCTTCCAGCAGCTTGTTCAGGTGGGCGTTGTCCATGTCGGCGCGCACGGCCAGCGCGATCACATGCGAGGCATTCTCGATCCTCGGCGCGTTGGCGCTGTAGCCACCGCTGGCGGCACGCGCCACGCGTGCCCGGGCCTCCGGCGTGGACGCCACCACGAAGTGCCACGGTTGCGAATTCACGGATGACGGGCTCTTGTGCAGCACGGCCAGCAGTTCGTCGATGACGTCTTGCGGAATGGCGCGGCCCGGCTCATACGCCTTCACGGTATGGCGGGTGGCGATCATCTCCGACAGCTTCATGGCTTTCATGGTGTTTCCTCGTTCAGGTGGATGCGATGTTGGGGAAGGGGGGATAACGGGTACCTGGCGCGGCTAGCGAATTCAGATGTCGCTAGCGTCCGGCGCGCGCCGCTCGGCGCTGTACTGGTGACTGGTGGCGATGTCCGGATCGCCCGGCACATCGAGCTCGACCACCAGTCCGCCGGGCAGTGGCACAAAAATCTGGATGGTGCCGTCGGCGGGAACATGGGCCACCCGGAAACGCAGGCCGGCTGCCTGCAGGCGGGCGATGACGTCTGTCGCCCTGGCCTGGCTGCGGAACGCGATATGGCCCATGCGGACTTCGCCGCTGCTGGCTGACAGCGAGTCGTCGTCCACCGCGTGCACCATGGCCTGGTCGCCCTCATAGAGCCACAAGCCCGGGAAAGGGAACGGCGGCCGATACCCGGGATGCATGTCCATCACGCCTTCGAACAGGGCGCGCAACGCATGATCGGCACCGATCGACACGTTGAGGTGGTCGAACTGCCAGGCGTCGCGCGGGCTGGCGGGATGTGCGGGTTCCATGGCGCGTCCTTCGAAGTGATGGGGATGGCGAATGATCCCACTACGCAGTCGATTGAAAAACTGGGCTTCACTTGTACCCGTATTCAAATAAAATTTGAAGATCACCTCAGATCGGCCCTGTGCCTCGACGCCCATGAGATTGCTTCAGGAACTCGATATTTTCGTGCGCACCGCCGATAACGGCAGCCTGTCCGCCACCGCGCGGGCGCTGGACCTGACGCCGGCGGCCACCAGCGCGGCGCTCAAGCGGCTGGAAGGCGAACTGGGCGTCCAGTTGTTCGTGCGCTCCACACGCACGATGCGGCTGACCCGCGAGGGCGAGCAGTACCTGGCGCAATGCCGGCCCGCGCTCGAGGTGCTGCAGCAGGCAAGCCGGGATCTGGCTACCGGCAACCAGGCGTTCCAGGGCGTGGTCAGGTTGTCGGCCCCGTCTGACTTCGGACGCAACCTGCTGCTGCCCTGGCTCGATGCGTTCCAGGACCGCCATCCCCTGGTCGAATTCCGGCTGCAGTTGACGGATCGCATGGCGAATATCTACAGCGATCCCGTCGACGTGGCCTTCCGTTATGGTGAGCCGCCGGATTCGAATCTCGTGGCGGTGCCGGTGGCAACGGGCATCCACAGGGTGCTATGCGCTTCGCCGGGCTATCTCGCCAGTCACGACATGCCGCAAACGCCATATGACCTGTCCGCGCATCGCTGTCTCTGCTACATGTTTGGCGATGACGTGCATGATCGCTGGCGCTTCGCGCGCGAAGACGGCGAGACACTGACCGTGCGCGTCAAGCCGGCCAATGTTTCGAACGATGGGGACGCCGTGCGTCGGTGGGCGCTGGCCGGCAAGGGCATCGCCTACAAGGCCTGGTTCGATGTGGCCGACGATCTCGCGGCGGGTCGCCTGCGTGCGTTGTGCACCGAGTGGACGGCCGAAGCATCGCCGCTGTACATGGTCGTGGCGGGGCGTTCGCAACTGACGCCGCTGCTGCGCGGGTTGCGCGATTTCGTGGCCGAACGGGTGGAGCGACTAGTCGCGCGGTATTGATGATCCACATCTATGCTTAGGGATGTATGGCCATGTCTTGCCGAATCCCCACGGTGCATCGCAACTAGAAAAGAGGACCGACCATGCTATCCGACGGCCGCAACCCAGGCGCCTCGCGTAAAGCGCGGATCCCCAATTCCTGGCTGCGATGGCTGCCGGGCGTGGCGATGGCCCGGGACTACCAGGCAAGCTGGCTGCCACGGGACCTGACGGCGGGGCTGGTCCTGACGACGATGCTCGTGCCGGTTGGCATTGCCTATGCGGAAGCGTCAGGTGTGCCAGGCGTCTACGGCCTCTACGCGACCATCGTGCCGCTGCTTGCCTATGCGGTATTCGGCCCCAGCAGGATTCTCGTGCTCGGCCCCGATTCGGCGCTGGCGGCGCCGGTGCTTGCAGTGGTCGTCCAGATGTCCGGTGGTGATCCGGCGCGCGCGATCGCGGTGGCCAGCATGATGGCGATCGTCTCGGGGCTGTTCTGCATCGTCATGGGTCTGCTGCGGCTGGGCTTTATCACCGAGCTGCTGTCCAAGCCGATCCGCTACGGCTACATGAACGGGATTGCGTTCACGGTGCTGGTCAGCCAGTTGCCGAAGATCTTCGCCATCCGTGTGGAGGACACCGGGCCGTTGCGGGAACTGGTGCTGTTGGGCCAGGCGCTGGTTGCTGGCCAGGTCAACTGGTATAGCGCCGCGGTTGGGGCAGGTAGCCTGGTGCTGATCCTCGCGCTCAAGCGTTTCGAACGCGTGCCGGGCATCCTGATAGCGGTGATCGTGGCAACGCTGTGCGTGATCATGTTCGACCTGGACCAGATGGGTGTGAAGGTGCTGGGTTCGATCCCGCAGGGTTTGCCGGCCTTCGCGGTGCCCTGGGCCAGCGGTCTCGACTTCGTCAAGATCGTGGCGGGTGGCTGCGCCGTGGCAATGATCGCCTTCGCGGATACCAGTGTGCTGTCCCGCAGCTTCGCGGCCCGGCACCATCACCGCGTGGACCCGAACCAGGAGATGGTTGGCCTTGGCGCCGCCAATCTCGCCGCGGGCTTTTTCCAGGGCTTCCCGATCAGCAGCAGCGCGTCACGCACGCCGGTGGCCGAGGCGGCCGGCGCGCGGACCCAGTTGACTGGCGTGGTGGGCGCGCTGGCTGTCGCGGCGCTGCTGGTGGTGGCGCCTGACCTGATGCGCTATCTGCCAAACAGCGCGCTCGCGGCAGTGGTGATTGCCGCCGCGCTGGGGTTGTTCGAGTTCGCGGATCTGAAGCGGATCTATCGCATCCAGCAATGGGAGTTCTGGCTCTCGATGGTCTGCTTCGTGGCGGTTGCCGTGTTCGGTGCGATTCCCGGCATCGGCCTTGCGGTGGTGCTCGCCATTATCGAATTCCTTTGGGACGGCTGGCGACCCCACTACGCGATACTCGGACAAGTCGAGGGCCTGCGCGGCTACCATGACCTGGAGCGCTATCCGCACGGCAAGCGGATTCCCGGGCTTGTGCTGTTCCGTTGGGATGCCCCGTTATTCTTTGCCAATGCCGAGCTGTTCCAGGAACGCCTGCAGGAGGCGATCGACGAGTCTCCAGCCCCCGTGTATCGCGTGGTGGTGGCCGCGGAGCCGGTGACCAGTGTGGATGTGACGTCCGCCGACATGCTGCGCGAGCTGAGTCGCACACTGGGCGAGCACGGTATCGCCCTGCATTTCGCGGAGATGAAGGACCCGGTCCGTGACAAGCTGCGGCGCTTCGAACTGATGGACGTGATCGGCGAGGACCGCTTTCACCCGACGGTGGGCAGCGCGGTGGATGACTATGTCGGCCGGCAGGGAGACTGGCCGGAAGCGTGGGGCCGGAACGAGTAGGGTGGGGTGATTGAAACAGCGCGCGACGCGGAGAGACTGCCCACGCTGCGCGGATACAGGCACAAGCACAGGCGCCGTGGCGGCGCCCGTACCTGTCAGTCGTCAGTCCAGCGTGATCTTGCCAGCCTTCACGATTTGCCCGTAGCGCGACGTATCGCGTTCGATCAGCTTGCGGAACTCCTCGGGCGTGCCGCCGACTGGAATAAAGCCCAGCTCCGTCAGCTTCTTCGTCACGTCGGGGTTACGCGTGGCGGCGGCGATCTCTTTCGCCATCCGGTCGATGATGGGCTGCGGCGTGCCTGCCGGTGCCAGCAGGCCCGTCCAGGAGCTCATCACAAAGCCCGGGAAACCGGACTCTTCCATCGTCGGGATGTTCGGCTCGCTCGGCCAGCGCTTGGCCGATGCCACGGCCAGCACGTTGATCTTGCCCGACTTCACGTGGGGCATCGGCACCAGCAGCGGATCGAACGCCATCGAGATCTCGCCCGAGACCAGCGCGGGCAGGATCGGGGCGCTGCCGTTGTACGGAATGTGGGTCATCTTGACCTTCGATTCCATCGCCAGCCGCTCGCCCGTCAGGTGCGCCGAACTGCCGATGCCGCTGGAGCCGAACGTCAGCGTATCCGGATGCTTCTTGCCGTAGTCGACCAGTTCGGCCACGGTCTTGACCGGCAGCTTCTTGCTGGAGAACAGGAACAGCGGCAGTTCAGCCATCTCGGCGACCGGCGCCAGGTCGGTGGGCTTGTAGCTCAGCTTCGAATACAGCGACATGTTCGCGCTGTACGCGGCCAGCACGGACACGAAGGTGTAGCCATCGGGCGCCGAACGGGCCACCACGCCGACGCCCAGCGTGCTGTTGGCGCCCGGCTTGTTCTCGATCACGATCGGCTGGCCAAGGCTTTGTGAAACCTTCTCGAACACCACGCGCGCAACGGTATCGGTGGAGCCACCCGGGGTATAGGGCACGATCACCTTGATCGGCTTGGCCGGCCATGCGTCGGCGGCGATGGCGCCGTGGTGGATGGAAAGGCCGGCAACGGCAATGGCTACAACGCGCGCAATGCGCGAGGCTTGATGCTTGATACGCAAGACGTCATCTCCTACTTTGATTCTCTTTATTGCGTCCGCATGGCGGAACATATGCAGCCGATGGGATCGGCGCGGGTCATTATCGGGGACGCATCCACGCAATGGCGTGTCAACGACGGTCAAAAACGGATGCGCTGCAATGCAAATGTGCGATAAGCGAACGAAGCGAGGATGCGTCGTCCGCGGTTACCATTGGCCCGCCGCCAGAGCGGCAATCCATAAAGAGCAGGAAGCAACATGAACACGAATCACGCGGAACGATATCTGGGCGAAGCCATTGAGCTGGCTCGCACCAACCTGGAACAGGGCGGCCGGCCGTTCGGGGCCGTCATCGTGAAGGACGGTGAAGTGATCGCCACCGGCGTCAATCAGATCCTGAGCACCAACGACCCCACCGCTCATGCGGAACTGACGGCCATCCGCGCCGCCAGCCAGAAGCTCGGCAGCCCCAGCCTGGATGGCTGTGCCGTGTATGCCAGCGGACATCCTTGCCCAATGTGCATGGCGGCGATGCGGATGGCGGGCGTGAAGGAAGTGACCTACGCCTATTCGAACGACGATGGCGAGCCATACGGTCTTTCCACCGCGGCCATCTATGCTGACCTGGCGAAGCCGTTCGCCGAGCAGTCGATGAAGATCCGGTACATGCCGGTGCGGCCGGCATCGTGCCCGGATCTTTACGCGGAATGGAAGCGCAGGGCCGGCTGATCAGGCCTGCAGCAGGCGTTCGTCCAGCTTGAACACGGCGACCACGCGATTGAGCACGGTCGCCTGATCCTCGAGCGATTTCGCGGCGGCGGCCGCCTGCTCCACCAGCGAGGCATTCTGCTGGTTGGTGCTGTCCATCTCGGTAATCGCAAGATTGATTTCGCCCAGGCCGCGGCTCTGTTCGCCGCTGGCCTCCGCGATCTCTTCCACCAGCGTGCTGACCTGCTGCATCGCCGGCACGATCTGCTGCATGGCATCGCCGGCTTCATTGACGAGCGAGCGTCCGGTACGAACGGCTTCCTCGGTGCCGACGATCAGCGTCTTGATGTCCTTGGCGGCGTTTGCCGAGCGCTGTGCCAGTCCCCGTACTTCTCCCGCCACCACGGCAAAGCCGCGACCATGCTCGCCGGCACGCGCGGCCTCCACGGCTGCATTGAGCGCCAGGATGTTCGTCTGGAATGCGATGCCCTCGATGGCGTCGATGATGCTCGACATCTGGCCCGCGCTATGCGTGATCGTTTCCATGGTCGATACCGCGTTGGTCATCATCTCGCCGCTGCGGCGCACGTCCATGGATACCGAGGCTGCCAGCGCGCTCGCGCGGCGCGCGGTGTCCGCGTTGGTGGCCACGGTGGCCGTGAGCTGTTCGGTGGCGGAGGCGGTTTCCTCCACGCCCGCCGCCTGATTCTCCGTGCGGGTGGACAGGTCGTGATTGCCCTGCGCGATTTCGCGTGTCGCATCCGCGATGGCCACCACGCCTTGTCGAACATCTCCGATCGTGCGATTCAGTGATGCGACGAAGCGGTTGAAGGCATCCGCAAGCCGGCCAACCTCATCCTGCGAGTCCACCGGCAGCCGCTGGGTCAGGTCACCGTTGCCCGTGGCGATCGCGTCGAGCGCGCTGGCCACGCGACCGATCGGCGCCACCAGCGCACGGATCACGAAATAGAGCACGATGACGCCGAGCAGGCTGCCCGACAGGCCCGCGGTCACGGCCGCGATGATCGACGAGTGGCGAATCTCTTCGAGAACCTCGGACTTGGGCACCTGCGCTACCACGTACAAGTCCAGCTCGGGCACATAGGATGCCGCAACGATTCGCTTGCCTTCCGGGGCATCAACCTCCGTGTGCGCGAACGGCTGCCGCGCGAGCAGCGTCCGCGCGGCATCAGTGGTGAAGCCTGGCAGGTCCGCCAGCGGCGTGCCGGCCTCCGCCAGTCTCGCATCGCGATGCATCAGTACGTTGCCATCGGCGCGAGCCAGGAAGATCGAGCCGGTCCTGCCCAGGCGATATCCGTTGATCGTCTCGGCCAGATGATTGATGGAAAGCCCCAGACCCGCCACGGCGAGCTTGCCATTACCGGCTTCCGCGCGCGCATTGATGAACAGCATGTAGCTGTCCGAATTGCGATCCTTGTCCAGCGACAGCTCGTAGGGTTTGCCGCGTGAGAGAAAGTCGAAGAGCCATTTGTCCCCGGCGGAATCCGCCTGCACGGTGCGGTCCACGCCTTTCTCCGTGAGGTACTTGCCCTGGCTGGCCGATACCCAGAAGACCGCGTCCGCCTGATTGCGTGACTTGATCTCCGCAGCGTAGCGACGCCACGTCGGCACGTAGTCGTCCGCGAGTCCGTTGCTCTCCCAGTCACGCAGCATCGTGTTGCCGGCCATTGCCTGCGCGGCGGCCAACGGGCGTGCGATCTGATGCAGCATGTCATTGCGAATCTCGCCGACGATCGCCGGCAATTCCAGATCGACCACGCGCTCCTGCAGCCCCTTGCTGATCTGCCACAGGATGAGCATCGCGGTCATTGTCACAACGAGCAGGAGGCAGGTGATTGTGCTCAGGATGAGCTTGCGTTGAATTGTCATACCGCGAAGCAGGCGCATGAATTGTGGTCCTCCTGTGTGGTCTTCGATTGTTGTCATTGACTGTCGGGAGCGGGCGAAGAAGCAGCCCCGGGGGAACGCCCCATATCCCGATCCGAAGCGCTAACGGATGCCGGGCGGACTTTATTGAGCATCAATATGTCATTTCTCAAATGCAGCGGTGTCATGTCCCGAGCCGTCAAGCTATTGTCCCCAGTGGTTAAGCGTCGAACCGCCGTAGTGCATAGATTGATCGGCTCAAAAAAAACGAATCGAGGTGCGGATGAGGGGGCTGATAACAAGGATCGTGACCTATGCGGCGCTTGCACTAGCCTTCATGCTTCCCGTCTGTGCCTCTGTCTGGATGAGTTACCGCCTCGCGCTGAGCGAGCAGCAGCTGCACACCGGCATCCTTGCTGCGGAGGTCCTGTACCGGGTCCACGTCTTCAGCGAGCAGAACTTGCGTATCAATGCGGCCCTGAGGCGGCATGGCGCCACATCTCCATGTTCCCCGGACAACCTTGCGCTGATGCGCAACCTCGCCGTCGGCGCAAGCTATCTGCAGGTGGTGGGCTATGTCGAAGGCAACGTGCTGCAATGCTCGTCCTACGGGTACGGAGACGGGGACGCGGGTATCCCGATCGGTCCGCCAGCCTACCGAAGCCGTCTTGGCAATTGGGTGCGGACGTCCGTGAAGTTGCCGTTCGATGAGAGCCGGCGATACATTGCGCTGACTGACTCGGTCACCGGCTATTCGAGCTTGGCGCTGCCGGACATGCTTCTCGACACCGGCGGCGGCGGTCGCGGCTTCGCGATCGCGCTGGTCGCCATTTCCAACAGACAGATCGTCGTGCAACGCGACCCGATAGACCTTGGCGGCATGCCGCCACTGATTCGGGAACGCGGCACAATCACGTGGCAGCACCGTGGCGCCACGGGGTCGGTCAGCCTCTCTCCCTCGCGTGACTATGCAGCTGTCGTGATGTCCCCGGCCAGCGCGCTCCACACCAACTGGCGGAATGTCGCGACGTGGCTGGTACCGTTCGGCGCGTTGCTCGGCGGTGCGCTCGTGGTGCTCGCGCGCCTGGGGCTGCGTCGGCGGCATGGGTTGCTGCGGCAGCTTGATCGCGCACTACGTGACGATGAACTGTCCCTCGCGTACATGCCGATTGTCGAACTGGAAAGCGGGAAATGGATCGGCGCCGAAGCGTTGATGCGCTGGTGCCACGACGGGCAGTGGATCGCGCCCGACAAGTTCATCCCGCTGGCGGAGCGGCATCACCGCATCAGGAAGCTCACGAACAGAATGCTCGATCTGCTCGTCGCCGACGCACAGGCGTTACCGCGGGACCTTGCCCGTGCGATGTACTTCTCGGTCAATCTGTCTGCGGAGGATCTGGCCGCTTGCGCGATCGCGCAACGCGTTGCCGATGTCAGGCAAGCGTGTGGCGTTGACGGCGTGATGGTCGAAGCCACCGAAGGTGTGCTGCTCGAAGCCAGCCGCGTCATCCCGAACATCGAGCGGTTACGCAAGCTTGGCATCCGCGTGGCGATCGATGATTTCGGCACGGGCTACTCGTCACTCTCGTACCTTGGCTCACTGGACGTGGACTACATCAAGATCGACAAATCGTTCGTGTCGGCCATCGGCACGAACTCGGTCAGGGGGCATGTCGTGGCGCACATCATCGACATGGCGAAGGACGTCGGCGTCGCGGTGATTGCCGAAGGTGTGGAGACCCAGGAACAGGCGGACTATCTCATGGCGCGCGGCGTGCGATACGCGCAAGGGTGGTTGTTTGGCAAGGCGATGCCGATGCAGGATTTCGTTTCCGCTATTAGGATGCATAATTTGTATTACAAAAATTGTATGCAAAAGCGACAGGTTCTGTGATAAAAACCCGAGGACAAATTCGGCTATGACCGGATCAACCGAGGAGACCCTGAAGCATGGAGACGTTGCTTTATAAGGTCGAGGATCGTCCACCGATCCTGACGACCGTGCTGCTTGCCGCACAACATCTGCTCGCCGCGCTTGGCGGCATCATCGCCGTACCGCTCGTTCTGGGCGGCGCGCTCAAACTTCCCCCAGATCAGATCGTCGCGCTTGTGAATGCCGCGTTGCTTGGCTCCGGCATCGTCACGATCATCCAGTGCAAGGGTGTCGGTCCCGTCGGCATTCGACTGCCCTGCGTCATGGGCACCAGCTTCACGTTTGTTGGCGCCGGCATCAGTGTTGGCCTCGAGCATGGTGTGCCAGGCATTCTCGGCGCATCGCTGGCCGGATCGTTGGTGATGATTGTGGGCAGCTTCTTCATGCCGACAATTCGCAAGCTGTTTCCGCACACGGTGACAGGTGTCGTCGTCACAATGATCGGTCTGTCGTTGACACCGGTTGCAATCGATTGGGCAGCGGGTGGCGCGGGTAGCGCCAACTACGCGGCGCCCGGCTCACTGGCGATTGCAGGCATCGTGCTGTTGCTCGTGATCGGCTTCGTGCAATGGGGCAAGGGCATCGTGTCGGCGTCGGCCGTGGTGCTCGGCATCATGATCGGCTACCTCATCTGCCTGGCGCTTGGCATGGTGGACTTCTCGCAGCTTCATGATGCGCCGGTCTTCGCGCTGCCGCAGCCCGCGAGCTTCGGCATGAAGTTCCCGATTTCCGGTATCGCCGCGATGTCCCTGGCGTTCCTGGTCACCATCGTTGAAACGACCGGCACGTTCATGGCGCTAGGTTCGGCGACGCGCACGCCGATGCCTGGCAAGACGCTGGCGCGCGGCATTCTTTGCGATGGTGTCGGCTCCGCTTTCGCGGCGCTGCTGTCTAGCCCCCCCGTCTCGACGTTCGCGCAGAACGTGGGCGTGGTCTCGCTGACCGGTGTCGCCAGCCGCCATGTGGTGGCGTTGACGGGCGGGATGCTGGTGCTTGCGGGGCTGTTCCCGGTGCTCGGCGCGCTGGTGGTGACGATTCCGCAGCCCGTGCTTGGTGGCGCGGGCCTGATGATGTTCGCGATGATCGTGTCGGCCGGCATCCGCATGCTGGGCCATTCCGCACCGACCAAGCGCAACAGCCTGATCATCGCCGTGTCGATCGGCTGCGGTCTGGCCGTGACGATCCGTCCAGATCTGCTCGCCAAGCTGCCTGCGTTCGTGAAGGAAGTATTCGGTTCCGGGATTACCGTCGGCGCGCTGGTGGCCGTGGTGCTCAACCTGTGCCTGCCGGGCCGCGAGGTCGATGCGATAGACGAGGAAGTCGAAGGCGAGACGCTGGTGCAGGAGCTTGCCTGAGGTGATCAGCGGAAGATAATCGTGCTTGATCGGCGCCCCGGAGCAGCGATGCTTCGGGGCGTTTGACTTGTGGGATCAGCACTCAAGTGCCCCCTGTCGGCAGCGACAGCTTTCCATGATCGGTGAAGCGCGTGCCGCCAGCAAAGCCGCCTGCCAGTCGTCCGCGCACTTCATATGGAATGTTGCCCGAACTCACGCCGCCGGCGAAGGCGAACGCCTGACGCACGGCGGAGAACGCGGGGACGGTCAATGGCACGTCGATCACCGTTTCGCCGAACCGGGGCACGGTCCCGCTCTGGTCACTGACACCGCTGGCGAAGGACTGGCCGTTCAGGTCCAGTTCCAGTGACACCCCGTTGTATTCGATCGGCGCATCGTTGGGATTCTGGATGCGCAGTTTGACGTTGAAGCGCATCTCCAGCCCTTCGCCCGGTATCGGTTCGACACCAGCTACGGCAACCCGCAGCGGTTCCTGACCCGTCAGCGCCGCGCAGCCGCCGAGCCAGGCAAGGATGCAAAGGCAGAGGACGTAGAGGCGAATGGAACGCCGTGTGTCGGGAGCCTGCATGGTGGGCCTCGTCTGGAGAGTCTGCGGGTGAGGATTAGTGTAGTGCTTCCGGCGAGACCCGGCATATGGAATAGCGAAGTCATGTGGCGACGGGGCCTGGCGCATATTGGCCCCCCCACCAGTAGCGGGGGGCTGTCTTTCAACGTCTGGCCGCTTACTGTGAAGTCCATTGGCTTGATCAGGAGAGCTTCAGATGGATTTCCGACCCGACCCCAGCCTGCAGGCATTCCGGCAGGAGGTGCGCGAGTTCCTGCGCGAGAGTCTTCCCCCCGACCTGCCGCGCCGCAAGGGTGGCTTTCGCTCCCCACGCGCGGATTTGGCCCGCTGGCAGGGGATCCTGCACGCCAAGGGCTGGGGCGCGCCGTACTGGGCCAGCGAGCACGGCGGTACCGGCTGGACCGTGCCGCAGCGGCTGATCTTCGACGAGGAGTGCAGCGCCGCGGGCGCGCCGACGCAGGATGGCTTCGCGCAGAAGCTGGTGGGGCCCGTGCTGAACTATTTCGCGACGCCGGAGCAGCGGGCCGCCCACGTGCCGGCGATTCTCGCCGGAAAGCGGATGTGGTGTCAGGGCTTCTCCGAGCCGGGTTCCGGGTCGGATCTCGCTTCGTTGCGGACCCGCGCCGAGCGCGATGGCGATCACTACGTCGTCAATGGTCAGAAGATCTGGACCAGCTATGGGCATGAGGCCGACTGGATCTTTCTGCTGGTGCGTACCGACACGCAGGTGAAGAAGCAGGCCGGGATCAGTTTCCTGCTGGTGGACATGAAGACGCCAGGCATCACCGTGCGGCCGATCATCAGCATCGACGGCGCGCATCATCTGAACGAGACGTTCTTCGAGGACGTACGGGTACCCGTGAGCAACCTCGTCGGCGCCGAGGACGAGGGGTGGAAGCTCACCAAGTTCCTGCTCAATAACGAGCACGCGTCGACGGCGGACCTGCCGACGCTGCAGCGATTCCAGCGGCAATTGCGTGCGTTGGCTGCCACGCGGGGGGCGGGCGGCGGGACCTTGATCGGCCGGCACGAATTTGCCCTGCGCCTGGCGCGCCTGGAGGCCGAGTTGCAGGCGATCACGGTGATGGTGCAGCGTGTGGCGGCCATGGAGGCGGACCATAGTCCCGCCGCTCACGCGATGGGTTCGATCCTCAAGGTGCGAGGTACCGAGCTGCAGCAGAAGATGAGCGAGTTCCTTGTCGAGGCGCTCGGCGACCATGGCGCGGTGGCGTATCCGGGATCGCACGCGGCCACGGCAGGCGCCCGGTCGCTGCCGATGCAGGAGGTGGCGCAGTCCATCGCGGCCGACATGCTCTTCCGGCGGGCCACCACGATCTACGGTGGTACCAGCGAAGTGCAGCGCGGCATCATCGCCAAGTCGCTGTTTCAGTTCTGACCCGACACGAGTGTTCCATATCCATGCATTTCAAGCTGAATGATGCGCAGCAAATGCTGCAGGACAGCGCCCGCCGCTTCGTCGAGAAGGCATATGCATTCGAAGCCCGCACCGCGTTGATCCAGGCGGGCCAGACTGGCGGTACCCGTCACTGGCAGACCTTTGCCGAGAACGGCTGGCTTGCCGCCGCGCTGCCGGAGACTTGCGGCGGCCTGGGCGGTTCGGTGATCGACACCGCCCTGATCGCGCAGGAACTCGGGCGTGGCCTGGTGCTGGAGCCATTTCTGGGTAGCGGCGTGCTGGCCACGCAGACGCTGCTGGCCGCAGCCACGCCGAGCCAGAGAGAGGCACTGCTGCCATCACTGGCCGAAGGGACACGACGTTACGCGCTTGCGTACAGCGAGGCCGATGCGCGTGGAATGCCGGAGATCCTTTCGACGTCTGCCGAGGCTGGCACGGACGGCTACACGTTGCGTGGCACCAAGACGCTGGTGCTGGGCGGTGTGGACGCCGATGCCTTCATCGTGTCGGCGCGCCTTGCCGATAGTGGGGAGCCGTCTGCGATCACGCTCTTTCTCGTCGACGCCGGCACGCCGGGTCTGACGTGCCACGCGCTGCCACTACATGACGGCACATGGGCGGCGGAGCTGGAGATCGATGGGGCGCGCGTGCCGGCTTCGGCCATGCTCGGCCAGCCGGGCGAAGGTTTGCGGGCATTGCGCCACGGGTTGGCGCATGCGACGGCGGCGCTGTGCGCGGAGCTTGTCGGCGGCATGGAGAAAGCCGTCGAGGTCACGGCGGATTACCTCAAGGTGCGCAAGCAGTTCGGCGTGCCCATCGGCAGCTTCCAGGCGCTGCAACACCGCATGTCCGACATGGCCGCGGAGATGGAGCTGGCGCGTTCCATGCTGTTCTCGCTACTGGCAGCCATCGACCATGAGGACGAAGCCACGCTGTTGCATCGGGTTTCCCAGGCCAAGGCGTTTGTCGGCCGTGCTGCCCGGTATGTCTGCGGGCAGGCCATTCAGTTGCACGGTGGCATCGGCATGACCGACGAGTACTTGATCGGCCACTACTACAAGCGCGCCATTGTTGCGGATTTGATCTTCGGCTCGGCGGATCGGCACGAGGCAATCTGCGCCGAGGCCATTCAGGCGGCGATGGCGTGATCGCGAGATGGGGACCGACGGCGCGTTAGCCCGCTCCTAAGTCGGCAGAGCATCAAAGAAAAAGCCCCGGAGCATTCCTGCTCCGGGGCTTTTCTGTTTTCAACCACCACCGCCAGCCAGAACTACCGGGCCAGCGGCGAGGCGAGCGCGACTTAGGCCTTCACTGCCGCCAGCGCCGAGTTCAGCGTCTGGCTCGGGCGCATCACGGCTTCCAGCATGGCGGCGTCCGGCATGTAGTAGCCGCCGATGTCCACCGGCTTGCCCTGCACCGCGCCGAGTTCGCCGATGATGGTCGACTCGTTGTCCGTCAGCGTCTTGGCCAGCGGCGCGAAGATCTTCGCCAGCTCGGCGTCGCCCTTCTGCGCGGCCAGTTCCTGGGCCCAGTACATGGCCAGGTAGAACTGGCTGCCGCGGTTGTCGAGCTGGCCGGTCTTCGGCGACGGGCTCTTGGCGTTGTCCAGCAGCTTGCCGGTGGCGGCGTCCAGTGTCGTGGCCAGGATCTTGGCGCGTTCGTTGCCGGACTTGATGCCCAGCTCTTCCAGCGACACGGCCAGGGCCAGGAATTCACCCAGTGAGTCCCAACGCAGATGGTTCTCTTCCACCAGCTGCGCGACGTGCTTCGGTGCCGAACCGCCCGCGCCGGTTTCGTACATACCGCCACCTGCCATCAGCGGCACGATCGACAGCATCTTGGCGCTGGTGCCCAGTTCCATGATCGGGAACAGGTCGGTCAGGTAGTCGCGCAGGATGTTGCCGGTCACCGAGATGGTGTCCAGGCCGCGGATCACGCGCTCCAGCGTGTAGCGCATGGCGCGAACCTGCGACATGATCTGGATGTCCAGGCCGTTGGTGTCGTAGTCCTTCAGGTACGTTTCCACCTTCTTGATCAGCTCGGCCTCGTGCGGACGGTACGGGTCCAGCCAGAACACGGCAGGCATGCCCGAATTGCGGGCGCGCGTAACGGCCAGCTTCACCCAGTCGCGGATCGGGGCGTCCTTGACCTGGCACATGCGCCAGATGTCGCCTGCTTCAACCTGCTGCGTCAGGGCGGTCAGCACTTCGCCGGTGGCGTTGTCGACGATGCGGGCTTCGCCGTCTTCGGGAATCTCGAACGTCTTGTCGTGCGAACCGTACTCTTCGGCCTTCTGGGCCATCAGGCCGACGTTCGGCACCGTGCCCATCGTCACCGGATCAAACGCGCCGTTGGTCTTGCAGAAGTTGATGATCTCCTGATAGATGCGGGCGAACGTCGATTCCGGAATCAGGCACTTGGTGTCCTTCGTGCGGCCGTCCGCGCCCCACATCTTGCCGCCGATACGGATCATGGCCGGCATCGATGCGTCGACGATCACGTCGTTCGGCGCGTGCAGGTTCGAGATGCCCTTGGCCGAGTCCACCATCGCCATTTCCGGGCGATGTTCGTGGCAGGCGTGCATGTCGCGGATGACTTCCTCGCGCTTCGATTCCGGCAGCGTTTCGATCTTGGTGTACAGGTCGACCAGGCCGTTGTTGACGTTCACGCCCAGTTCGTCGAACAGCTTCTGGTGCTTGGCGAACGCATCCTTGTAGAAGACCTTGACGGCGTGGCCGAACACGATCGGGTGCGACACCTTCATCATCGTCGCCTTCACGTGCAGGCTCAGCATGACGCCAGTCTTGCGCGCGTCTTCCATCTGGTCTTCATAGAAGTCCAGCAGGGCCTTCTTGCTCATGAACATGCTGTCGATGACTTCGCCGTCCAGCAGCGCGACCTTCGGCTTCAGCACGATGGTCTTGCCGCTCTTGGTCAGCAGTTCCATGCGGACTTCGCGTGCGCCGTTCAGCGTGATCGACTTCTCGCCATGGTAGAAGTCGCCGTGCTTCATGTGGGCGACGTGCGTGCGCGAGGCCATGCTCCACTCGCCCATGCTGTGCGGGTGCTTGCGCGCGTAGTTCTTGACGGCGGCAGGCGCGCGGCGGTCCGAATTGCCTTCGCGCAGGACCGGGTTCACGGCGCTGCCCAGGCACTTCGAGTAGCGCTTCTGGATGGCCTTCTCTTCTTCGGTCTTCGGATCTTCGGGGAAGTCGGGGATCTTGTAGCCCTTCGACTGCAGTTCCTTGATCGCGCTGATGAGCTGGAACACCGAGGCGCTGATGTTCGGCAGCTTGATGATGTTGGTGTCCGGGTCTTGCGTGAGCTTGCCCAGTTCGGCCAGGTTGTCCGGCACACGCTGTGCTTCGGTCAGGAATTCGGGGAATTCGCCCAGGATACGGCCAGCGACCGAGATGTCGCTGGTCACGACGTTCACGCCGGCCGGGCCAGCGAACGTGCGGATGATGGGCAGGAAGGCACTGGTGGCCAGCAGCGGAGCTTCGTCGGTTAGGGTGTAAATGATGGTTGGCTGCTGGTTGCTCATCGCTTATCTCGCATCAGATTCGGGTTGGGAAATGCCTCTTCCGGGTCGCGGTTCGAGGCAAGACTCGAATTTTGCCTGATTTTGCATGGCGGAGGTGCAATCCTTCATGTGAAATTTACGCAATGTATGCAGCCGCATTCACCATCGGTCTGGCTATCACCCCGTCTTCATGCTGCCATTTGCGTTCAAAATCATCGATTTAGCCAATGACAGGAATCGATGAAAAACCATCATTCTTATATCTTATAGAAGAGTCCGACTGGCGGACTCGGGAATAATGGCTCGTCCATGTGCCTCAAGGCGCATTTTTTCGATTTGGATGGGCGGACAGACACGTTCACTGGAATCGGCATCACGGGCCGGTTGCTCAGTGCGTGCCGTTGTATGGGAAGCGGCTCTGCCGGGCCATTTGCGCAAGGTGATCGCGCAGATGGCCGATCTCGGCGGCCAGGTGCAGCGTCAGGAAGGTATGGGAGCTGTGGCCGATCGAGGGGTCATCCGGATGCGGTTCGGGCAGCGGCAGGTTCAGTTGCACCATGGATTCGTCGCCGGACTCGAGCGCGCTGGCCATTTCCAGCAGCAGATCGCGGATGTGGCGTTCCTCGTCCGTCGGCTCGGCCGCCACGGGGTCGATGGCCGCGAGCATTTCCAGCGCGCTGATGCAGACCCGCGCGCTGTGTTGTACCTCTTCGAGATCGGCCGTCGGCACGCCCGTTTCCTTGGCGACCGATGGGATCAGGCTGCGCAACTGCACCAGCGACGCCGAGAGTTTCATCATGTCCTGCTGCCGCTCTTTCTCGTCCCGCATCCCGCGCGCGATCTTCGCGTGCACGGCCGCGCAGCTCCGCAGCATGCCGGCCAGCTTAAAGCGCCAGGAGTAGGACGCATAGGCAGGTAGCGCGAACGAGAAGGCCAGCGCGATCACCGTGCCGATCAGCACATCGAGCGTGCGCCACAGGGCATCCTCGACATGCTGGTTGCCATGGCCTGCCGTGATGACGACGGTAATGGCCGCCAGCAGCGCGATGTAGCCGCCCTTGCCCACGGCGTGGTAAGCGCAGTAGCCGCAGATCACGGCCAGCAGCAGCCAGGTAAGTACGGGGATGTGGAAATAGGCTTCCTGAAGGATCAGAAGCAGCCCGAGGAATGCGCCGATCACCGTGCCGGCGCCGCGCTCGGCGGCGCGCCGGCGGATATTGCCGTGGTGCTGCAGGCCGCCGATGACGACCAGAACGGTGATGGTGGCCCACTCACCGTGCGGGATGTGAATGCCGGTGGTGAGCGCAATCGAGACCAGCAGGGCCAGCGCCACGCGCACGGCGTGAAAGATGCGGGCCTGCCGGAATCGTCGGTCGGGGTCGAACAGCGCGCTGGTTGTCTTTCGCAGTGCCTCGAACATGGCGATCACCGAGAAGTGAACGCTTCGAGTGTATAGAGCGGAACCCGGGTTCCGCAATGTTTACATCCCGGCGCAGGAATACCTGGGTGCGGGGCCGCACCCGTCGCGGTCGGGGTGTGTGTCAGCCGGCGGCCAGACTGACGCAGCCCGCGGTGGCGCTTGCCTTGCCATTGCGGCCGTACATTTCGTTCGGGCCGGCACCGCCCTGGCGCAGTACCTGGATCGCTTCCTGCGTGAATTCCAGGTGCGCGTTGACGATGGCGCCGTTGAGTTCGTTGGCGTCGCGGGCCTTGTGGGCAAAGAACACCACCTTGCGCCACGCTTCGGCCACGCCGGGTTCGAGCGGGCCGCCGATCAGCAGTCCGCCGGCGCCCACGCGCAGCTTCAGCGCGATCATCTGCGCCTCGCGCGCGGCGGTGGCGCGGGTCAGCGCCTGAGCCAGTTCCATCTTCTTGCCGAGCAGATCGGTCAATGCCTGGAAGTCCTGTCGCTTGATGGCCTCGCGTTCATCCGCAAGGGCGCGGCCAAAGGCCGCAATGGCGCCGGCTTCAATCGAAAGGGTCTGGATCAGGGCTGCCTGGGTCATGTGAAGTTCAGGGTTTGCTGCCGCCCTGGCTTAGCTCATGAAGCGATGCGAGCAGGCCGTCGGCAATCTTGCTGGGATCGATCTGGATCCGGCCCTCCGCAATCGCCTTGCGCACTTCCGCAACCTTAGCGACATCGATATCACTGTCGCTGTCCTGCAGGAGGCGCGTGCCGATTTCCCGAACCTGCGCGGCCAGCGGGCTGACACGCACGCCGGTCAGGGCGGTGGGATCCGACGACGCGGCGGCACCGCTGGCGGCCGGACGGGCGCCGCCTTCGGATGCCGACGGCTCGGCGGGCCGGGACGAGGGGGAATTGTTGATCTTCACGGTGAAATCCTTGCTGGGTTCCTCTGGCTTATCGGATGCGCCGCCGGAAACTTTAGGTATTTCCGGTGTGGTGCGGCGCGATCGCCTGACAGTTCCGCGGCATTTTCGCACGCCCGGCCCGTGCCGGTTGTGACGCTGCCATTTTCCTGTTGTGCCAAGGCCTCCAGCCCGTGTGACGACTAACTTCCGGGGACTTCAGGCCACGGCGAAAAGTGCCGAAGCCGCAATTTTCATCGACTTATTGCTGCAGCACGACCGTATCGCCGCTGCGAACCAGCCCGCTGACGACCTGGCCGTTGCGCAGCCGCACCTGGACCATGTTGCCGGTGGCGGCGTCGGTCAGCACCTTGCCTTCGCTGCTGAGCTGGAACGAATCGCCTTCCACGGTCACGTTGACGGTCTGGCCCGATTTCACCGCAATCGGCTTCCGGACCAGGTCGGTGCGCATCGGCGAACCGGCCGCGATGCGATTGGCGGAGACGGCGCCGTCCACCTGCGACGGGTCGGTCACCACGGCGCGCGGCAGCATGGCCAGATCGCCCTGACGGACCTCGAGATCGGCGGCGGTAATGGTTTCTCCCGGGCCCATCGCGCGCGCGGCCACATAGTAGTCAGTGAGCACCGACACGCGCGCCTGCATGTAGCGGGTCCACGGCCGGTCGCCACCGCAGCGCAATCCCACGTTGACGCGGCCATAAGGTGCCGCGCCGGGCGGCAGGAACGGTTGCGGATCGACGCACTCCGGCGCGCGGCCGCCCGAGGGCGTTCCCACCTGGACGCTGACCTTGCCGGGCAGGCCGCTGGCCTGGCGCAGCAGGAACTGCTCCACGGCCACGCGGGCCGGGTCATCGACAAACGGTGTGGATGGGGTTTGTGCCGTCACAGGCGTGGCAACGGCGGGCGCGGCCAGCACTGGCTGGCTCATGGCAATGCCGGCCAGCGCCAACAGCGCGGCGGCCTGGCGATAGAGATTCATGGCGTTCATCCCAGCAAGGATGTAAGTGTGGCGCGCCGCCAGTGCGCGATGCGCCGTTGTCATTCAGTGGGGCTCATTGTAGGCAGCGTGTCGCGAGAGACCGCAGCGGAAATGCGCGGGTTTCCCGTCCCTATTCCAGCGATTGGCGTGACAACCCGACCCCTAAGATGGCAACCCTGAAGAAGCCCGACTGCGGCGCCGGACACGTATACCTGGCCACGCGACGGCGTTCTCCCCGCAATGCAGCCATTTGAAGCCACGCAGGAAAGGCAGACATCATGGACAAACTTGACGCAGCGTTCCGCTTCCAGCAGGACGCCCTGAGCCTGAGGACACAGCGGCAATCGGTGATTGCCTCGAACATCGCGCACGCCGACACGCCGGGCTACAAGGCCCGCGACTTCGACTTCGCCAGCACGCTGGCCCAGTCGGTGGAACGCGGCCAGCGCAGCGAGGGCACGTCGTTGTCCACCACGTCCGTGCGTCACCTGCCGGGGCAGGCGCCCACGTCCACCGGCCATGAACTCGACTACCGCATTCCGCTGCAGTCGAGCATCGACGGCAACACGGTCGAAATGGATACCGAGCGCGTCGCTTTTGCCGACAACACCGTCCACTACGAAGCGGGCCTCACGGTGATGAGTTCCAAGATCAAGACGATGCTGGCCGCGATCCAGAGCTGACGGAGACTGCCGTGGGAACGATGAGCATTTTCGATGTGGCGGGCTCGGCGATGGCCGCACAGTCGCAACGCATGAACGTGACGGCTTCGAACCTGGCCAACGCGGACAGCGCGGTGGCTCCGAACGGGCAGCCGTATCGCGCCAAGCAGGTGATCTTCGAGATGGCGCCCACGCCCGGCCAGAGCGATGTTGGCGGCGTGCAGGTGGCTGGGGTGATGGAAGATTCCGCGCCGGCGCGCATGGTGCACAACCCGAGCCATCCGCTCGCGGACGCCAACGGCTACGTGACGATGCCCAATGTGAATCCGGTGGAAGAGATGGTCAACATGATCTCCGCATCGCGTTCGTACCAGGCCAACGTCGAGGTGCTCAACACCGCCAAGAACATGATGCTGAAGACGCTGACCATCGGTCAGTGAAGCCCAACCTTCCGAATCTCCAGGACTAGCCGGAACCCACCATGACCACCACTTCCAACGTTGGCAGCAGCACTACTTCGGCCGTGAACCAGGCGCTGCAGAACGGCAGCGCCAGCGCCGCCGATCTGCAGAACCAGTTCCTGACGATGCTGGTGACGCAGATGAACAACCAGGACCCGCTCAATCCGCTGGACAACTCGCAGCTCACCTCGCAGCTCGCGCAGATCAGCACCGTCAGCGGCCTGCAGACGATGAACACCACGATGACTCAGCTGCTGCAGCAGACCGCCGCCAGCCGTGCGATGGACTCCGCCAACCTGATCGGCAAGACCGTGATGGTGCCGGGCTCTGCCGTGAGCGTGTCCGGCGGCGTGCCGGGCCAGATTGGCGTGGACATTCCTTCGACCGCCGACAGCGTGACCGTGCAGGTGCTCGACGCCAGCGGCAACGTGGTGCGCACGATCGACATGAAGGGCCAGACCGCTGGCGTGAAGGATGTTGCCTGGGACGGCAAGAACGACCAGGGCAACGCGGTCGCGGATGGCGACTACAGCTTCAAGGTGGCCGCGACAGCCAACGGCAAGGACGTGAAGCCGGTGGCGCTGGTCTACGGCAAGGTGCAAGCGATCAGCGGCGACAGTTCGGGCGTGCTGGTCGACCTCGGCAACGGCCAGACTGCCAGCGTCGACGACGTACGCCGCATTTCCTGAACGCATTCACATATCACCCGGTCCGGCATACGCGCGGGCATTTCACGAACGACAGCCTACATAGGGGTTAATCATGGGTTTTGGTCAAGGGGTAAGCGGCCTGAACGCCGCGGCGTCCAACCTGGACGTGATCGGCAACAACATCGCCAACGCGAACACGGTTGGCTTCAAGCAATCGACCGCGCAGTTCGCGGATGTCTACGCAGGTTCGAAGATCGGCCTGGGCACGCGCGTGAATTCGGTGGTGCAGTCGTTCACCAACGGCAATATCTCGTCGACCGGACGCAACCTCGACGTGGCCATCAGTAACGGCAACGGCTTCTTCCGTCTGGCCAGCACGGACGGCGGGGTGTACTACTCGCGCAATGGCCAGTTCCAGCGCCTGGACGATGGCCGTCTGGTCAATGCGTCGGGCCTGCAGGTCACCGGTTACCCGGCCGGCACCACGGCCGGCGGTGTGGCGCCGCAGCCGATCGTGATCAGCAACGCGCAGATGCCGCCGCAGGCCACCACGAACATCAAGGCTCAGTTCCAGCTCGATTCGCGCAGCACGGTACCGACCAACGCGTTCGTCAGCACGCCGGGCGCCACGCCGCCCGTGCTGCCGAACTCGACCATGTTCAACTACAGCACGGCGATGACGGTGTATGACTCGCTGGGCAACAAGCAGCAGCTCACCGCGTACTTCGGCAAGAGCATCCCGGCGACGACCCCGGCACCGCCCAACGCATTCGGCGGCACGGACTGGGACATGAACGTGACCGACGCGTCCGGCAACGTGCTGCAGACGGTCAAGCTGTCCTTCGATGCGAACGGCATGCTCAAGGCGCCGAGCGCCACCACGATGCCGACGGTCACGCTGCCGGCCGCCAATGGCGCCGCCGCGATGACGGCTACGCTGGATCTGTCGGGCACCACCCAGTTCGGCGCGGACAACGACCCGAAGAGCATCGTGCAGAACGGCTTCACGTCGGGCTCGCTGCTGGGCTTCTCGGTGCAGTCAGACGGCACGATCCTCGGTTCGTTCTCGAACGAGCAGACGAAGTCGCTGGGCCAGATCGCCATGGCCGCGTTCGGCAATGCCGAAGGCCTGAAGCCGGAAGGCAACAACGTGTGGTCCGCCACCGGCGCCTCGGGCCAGGAACTGCTCGGCGTGGCCGGCGGTTCGATGGGCACGCTGCAGTCGGGCTCGGTGGAAGAGTCGAACGTGGACCTGTCCGGCCAGCTTGTGAACCTGATCGTCGCCCAGCGCAACTACCAGGCCAACGCGCAGACCATCAAGGCGCAGGACACGGTCATGCAGACGCTGGTGAACCTCTGATCTCAGCCTGAACTTCAAGCAGCGTCATGGACCGCATGATCTACACCGCCCTGTCGGGCGCCAAGCAGATACTCGACCAGCAGGCCGCGGTATCGAACAACCTGGCCAATGCTTCCACAACGGCCTTCAAGGCGCAGGTCAACATGTACCGCGCCGTGCCGGTGGTGGGGCAGGAGACGCAAACACGCGCCTTCACGTTGGCCTCGACGCCAGGCGCCGACATGAAAGCCGGTCCGCTCAGTTACACGGGCCGCAACCTGGACGTGGCGCTGCAGGGCAACGGCTGGCTGGCGGTGCAGATGCCGGACGGCTCCGAGGCATACACCCGAGCGGGATCGCTGCAGGTGTCGCCGGACGGACAGCTCCAGACCTCGCTGGGCCTGCCGGTGATGGGCGACGGCGGTCCGATCGGGATTCCGCCCGGTTCCACGGTGTCGATCGGCACCGATGGAACCGTGACCGCGCGTGGCCCGGGCGAGGCCGCGAACGGCCTGGCCCAGGTAGGAAAGCTGCGCGTCGTCACGCCGCCGCCCGAAGGGCTGGCGCGCGGTGACGACGGCTATTTCCGCCTGCGTCCGGGCGTGGACCCGCTTCAGCAGGACCCCAACGTCCGCGTAATCTCCGGCGCGCTGGAAGGCAGCAATGTCAACCCGGTCGAGTCCATGGTGGAAATGATCGCCAACGCGCGTCGCTTCGAAATGCAGATGAAGATGATCACGGGCGCCGACAGCAACGATCAGCGGGCCAACGCGCTGCTCTCCAACAATTGAAGCGCGCGGGCTTGAAGCCAGCGCGGAAAAGCTAAGACAAGGAACACCATGATCCGCTCTCTCTGGATTGCCAAGACCGGTCTTGATGCGCAGCAGACGCAGATGGACGTGATCTCGAACAACCTGGCCAACGTGTCCACCACGGGCTTCAAGCGCAGCCGCGCCGTGTTCGAGGAAATGATGTACCAGACGATCCGCCAACCGGGCGCGATGTCGTCGGACCAGACGGTGCTGCCGTCCGGCATGCAGATCGGTACCGGTGTGCGTCCCGTGGCAACCGAGCGTATCCACACGCAAGGCAACCCGCAGCAAACGGGCAACGCCAAGGACGTGGCCATCATCGGCAACGGCTTCTTCCAGGTGACGATGCCAGACGGCACCACCTCCTATACACGCGATGGTTCGTTCCAGGTGGACCAGAACGGTCAGCTGGTCACGTCGAGCGGCTTCGTGATCAATCCGGCCATCACGCTGCCGGCCAACTACACCTCGGTGAACATCGCGCGTGACGGCACGGTGACCGTGATGCAGCCGGGCTCGACCAACGCAGCCACGGTGGGCCAGCTTCAACTCGCCACTTTCCCGAACCCGACCGGGCTGGAAAGCATGGGCGAGAACCTGTACGTGCAGACCGATGCCTCGGGCGCGCCGAACACCACGGTGCCGGGCCTGAACGGCGCGGGCACGCTGCAGAACAACTACGTCGAAGCGTCGAACGTGAACGTGGTGGAAGAACTGGTGAGCATGATCCAGACCCAGCGCGCGTACGAAATCAACAGCAAGGCGGTGCAGACGTCGGATCAGATGCTGCAGCGTCTGACCCAGATGGGATAAATGGCAATGACCATGGCCGCCACTCGCTCTGGCTCTCGCATCGTCGCATTCGTCGCACACGCCATCGTCGGCCTGGCCGCGCTGGCCAGCGGCGGCTGCGCGATGATGCCCAAGGAGCCGCTCGTGCAACTGCCCACCACAGCGCGCGCCGAATCGCGCCCGGTGAGCGCGCCCACGGGCTCGATCTTTGCGTCTTCCTACGCGGCGGGCAATCCGCTGTTCGAGGACCGGCGGCCACGTAATGTTGGTGACATCCTGACCATCGTGATCACGGAGAACATCAACGCCAGCAAGAACTCGGGCTCCAACGCCAGCCGCGCCGGCAACAGCACGCTGAGCTTCAACGCGGTGCCGCGCGCGCTGGCTGGGCTGTTCAGCTCCGCTTCGAACGCCGACATCGGCGGTACCAACACGCTGAAGGCCAGCGGCGGGTCCTCCGCGAACAACACGTTCAACGGCACCATCACGGTGACCGTGCTGGAGGTGCTGCCCAACGGCAACCTGGTGGTGTCCGGCGAAAAGCAGATGGCCATCAACCAGGGCGCGGAGTTCATTCGTTTCTCGGGTGTAGTCAATCCGCGCACGATCACTGGCGACAATGGGGTGCTCTCCACCCAGGTGGCGGACGCGCGTATCGAGTACACCGCCAAGGGGTATATCGACGAAGCACAGAACATGGGCTGGCTGCAGCGCTTCTTCCTCAATGTCCTTCCGTTCTGATTTCGCCATGTTTTTGCCTCCGATGCCTTTCCACAAGCCAGGCTCGCTTTTGGGCACCCCGCCCGGCCTTCATTCCCGCTCAGGTCGTGCGGTCTTTCTTGCTGGCCTGCTGCTCGCGCTCTTCCTGGGCCTGGGCTTTGGCCACGCACATGCGGAACGCCTGAAGAACCTGGCGACGTTCCAGGGCGTGCGCGACAACCCGCTCGTGGGCTATGGCCTGGTCGTGGGGCTGGACAATACCGGCGACCAGACCATGCAGACGCCGTTCACCACGCAGAGCTTGCAGAACATGTTGTCGCAGCTTGGCATCACGCTGCCAGCGGGCAAGAACATGCAGCTCAAGAACGTGGCGGCGGTGATGGTGACCGCAGCGCTGCCGGCGTACGCACAGCCTGGCAGTCAGATCGACGTGGTGGTGTCGTCGATGGGTAACGCCAAGAGCCTGCGCGGCGGCACGCTGCTGATGACGCCGCTCAAGGGTATCGACGGGCAGGTGTACGCCGTGGCGCAGGGCAACATGCTGGTGGGCGGCGCGGGTGCATCGGCCAACGGCAGCAAGGTGCAGATCAACCAGCTCGCCGTGGGCCGCATCGCCAACGGCGCCATCGTAGAGCGCGCCGTGCCTTCCTTCCAGCCGGAAGGCGGCTTCATGAACCTCGAGCTCAAGGACACCGACTTCGGCACCGTCGAGCGCGTGGTCGAGGCGATCAACCGCAATCTGGGCGCGGGAACGGCTGCCGCCATGGATGGCCGCGTGGTGCAGGTGCGCACGCCGCAGGCGCCATCGGCGCGCGTGGGATTCATGGCCCGGATCGAGAACCTCGACGTGACGCCGGCCAAGGCCGCCGCCAAGGTAATCCTGAATGCCCGCACGGGCTCGATCGTGATGAACCAGGCAGTGACCGTGGAAGACTGCGCGATCGCGCACGGCAACCTGTCGGTCGTGATCAACACGCAGCCGGTCATCAGCCAGCCCGGGCCGTTCAGCCAGGGTCAGACCGTGGTGGCCCCGGTGTCGCAGATCGACATGAAGCAGGGCGGCGGATCACTCCAGATCGTGAAGGCCGGCGCATCGCTGGCGGCAGTGGTGAAGGGCCTGAACGCGCTTGGCGCGACCCCGGCCGACTTGCAGACGATCCTGGAAGCCATGCGTGCCGCGGGCGCCCTGCGCGCCGAGCTGGAGATCATCTGATGACGGGCGAGACGCTCTCCGGGCAGTCCGATATCTCGCAGCGCTTCGCGCTCGACACGCAAGGGTTCGAGGCGCTCAAGAACCAGGCGCGCGCCGGCAACAACAGCAGTTCGCTGCAGGCCGCCGCCAGGCAGTTCGAAGCCGTGTTCACGAACATGGTGCTGAAGAGCATGCGCGACGCGACGCCGTCTGACGGCCTCTTCGACAACGAGCAGACCAAGCTCTACATGTCGATGATGGACCAGCAGCTGTCGCAACAGCTCTCCACACGTGGTATCGGCCTGGCCGATGTCATGATCCGCCAGCTTGCGCGCGCCACGGGCCAGCAACTACCGCCGAACATGGCTACGGCTGGCGGGGTCACCGCGGCAAGCATCCAGGACGCCCAGATGGCCGGGCTGCTTGACGGCCGTGGCGCGACAGATGCCGATGGCCCGGCATTGCCGGTGGGCACGACGTTGCCCGGCCCGGCGTGGAACCCGACCGCCGGCGTGCGCCAGTACCAGAATCAGGCCGACTGGCAGGGCAATGGCCAGTCCCAACTGGGACAACTGCCCAACGACACACCCGAACACATCAGCAGCTTCGTCAACCGCATGGCAGGCCCGGCAATGGTCGCGTCGCGCGCATCGGGCGTGCCGGCCAAGCTGATCGTTGGCCAGGCCGCGCTCGAATCGGGCTGGGGACGCCGCGAGATCCTGAATGCGGATGGCTCGACGTCGTTCAACGTCTTCGGTATCAAGGCCGGTGCGAATTGGAAGGGCCCGACGACGGAGGTACTGACCACCGAATACGTCGATGGCCAGCCGCAGAAGGTGCGTGCCCGCTTCCGAGCCTATGGCTCCTACGAAGAGGCTTGCAATGACTATGCGCGGCTGCTGACCTCCAATCCGCGTTACGCGGGCGTGTTGGCGGCAAACAGCGCCGACGAGGCCGCCCACGGCTTGCAGCGCGCGGGATATGCCACCGATCCGGCCTACGGCGAGAAGCTCGTCCGGATCATGAAGAAGGTTTCAACCTGAAGCATTGCGATAGCGGGTTGGTCCCCTATGCCGCGTTGTGGGTGAGGGGAGAAAACAATCGGTGAACCTGCATGGCGCGGCGCTTGTCAGTCGCGCTATTGGCGTTTGTGGAAGCAATTCTTCACGAGAGTACGCGCTCACAACTACCCCGCATCTTCACGATTTGCCGCGCTAAAGTTGAGCGGCGTTCCGGCCGTTATTCAGCACATCCACCGCCGTCGGCCGTGTGCCGCCGGCTTGCCATTCGATCCGGAGTCAGACAAACATGTCTCTGTTTAATATCGGTCTGTCGGGCCTGAACGTGGCGCAGAACGCGCTGACGACCACTGGCCACAACTTCAGCAATGCCGCGACTCCGGGCTACACGCGCCAGAGCACGATCATCGCGTCGGCCGGCGGCCAGTTCACGGGCTCTGGATTCTTCGGCCAGGGCTCCAGCACTGTTACCGTGCAGCGCGTCTACGACGGTTTCCTGACCGGCCAGCTTCGCACGGCCACATCGGCCAGCAGCGAGCTGTCCACGTTCTCGAGCCAGATCTCGCAGATCGACAACCTGCTGGCTGATCAGAACGCGGGCCTGGCCCCGCTGATGCAGAAGTTCTTTGCCGCAGTCCAGACGGTATCGGACACGCCGGGCGACACCGCGGCGCGGCAAGGCATGTTGTCCGCCGCCCAGGCGCTGACCGGCCAGGTCAAGGCGTCGAGCGACTACTTCAAGCAGCTTCAGGACGGCATCAACACGCAGCTCACGTCGTCGGTGCGTCAGGTCAACGATTACACCAAGCAGATCGCCAGCCTGAACAAGCAGATCTCGCAACTGACCGCCGCATCGGGCGGCCAGCCTCCCAACGACCTGCTGGACCAGCGCGACCAGGCCGTGTCCGAGCTGACCAAGCTGGTGGGCGCGAAGGTCGTGGTGCAGGATGGCAATACGTATAACGTCTTCGTCGGTAACGGCCAGCCGCTGGTGATGGGCTCCGAATCGTACGATATGACCGCGGTGCCATCGGCGGCGGACCCGAGCCGCATCACGATCGGCTACACGCTGCCCAATGGCAACACGGTGCAGTCGGAAGACGGTTCGGTGACCGGTGGCTCGATCGGTGGGCTGCTGCGCTTCCGCAGCCAGTCGCTCGACCAGGCGCAGAACGCCATCGGCCGCCTGTCGCTGGCGATTGGCCAGGTGTTCAACAACCAGCACAAGCTCGGTATCGACCTGAACGGCGCAACGGGCACCGATCTCTTCTCGCTGGGCCAGCCGACGACGTACGCGAACGCGAACAATAAGTCGAACGCGGTCGCCACGGCCACGATCACCAACGCCGGCAGCCTGACTACCAGTGACTACTCGTTGAAGTTCGACGGCACGAACTACTCGCTGACGCGTCTGTCGGACAACACCGTCGTGGCGACGTCGACCTCGTTGAGCGGCATCTCCGCGGACGGCATTTCCGTCAGTCTCAACGGACCGATGAGCGCCAACGATTCGTTCCTGATCCAGCCGACACGCAATGCCGCGGCAGGCTTCGGCACGCTGATCACGGACCCGGCCAAGGTGGCCGCCGCTTCGCCGGCACGCGCCGACGCCAGCACGCAGAACACCGGATCCGGCACGGCCAAGCTCAGCGGCGTGGCGCAGGGCTTCACGCAACTGTCGGGCAAGATCACGGCGAAATACACGGGCGCCGGCTACACGTTCACCGATGCCCTGGGTAACGTAGTGACCCCGACCAGCACTGCCGCCAGCGGTACCGGCACCGACTACACCTTCAGTGGGCTGACCTTCCATTTCGACGGCACGCCGAAGGCGGGCGACACGTTCACGCTGTCGAGCAACTCCGGCGCGACGGCTGACAACGGCAACGCCCTGGCGCTGGCCAAGCTGCAGACCGCCAAGACGATCAACGGCACGTCCAGCTTCAACGACGCCTATGCGTCGCTGGTCAACCAGGTGGGCAGCGATGCCAAGTCGGCAAGCATTGCCTCGGAGTCGCAGGACAGCATCACCACGCAGGTTACGTCGGCACAGCAGTCGGTGTCCGGCGTGAACATGGACGAGGAAACGGTGAACCTGCTCAAGTTCCAGCAGCTTTATCAGGCGAATGCGAAGGTCATCCAGACGGCCAGCACGATCATCGACACGCTCCTCAGCATCGGCTGACCGGGCCACGTTCTCCACTGACAGTTAGTTCAAACGGATACGAAGGAATCACGCCATGCGCGTCGCTACCTCCACCCTGTACCAGCAAGGCCTGGCCTCGATGAACAACCAGCAGTCCAAGCTGCTGTATGTGCAACAGCAACTTGGCACCGGCCGCCGCATCCTGACACCGTCTGATGACCCCGTGGCTGCCACGCGCGCGCTGGGTGTCGCCCAGGCCCAGTCCGTGAACGGGCAGTACGCCACGACCCGCAAGCAGGCGAACGCATCGCTGGGCCTGGAGGAGAACACGCTCCAGTCGGTCACGACCACGATCCAGAATATCCAGTCGCTGCTGGTGAACGCCGGTAACGGCACGATGAGCGACACCGACCGCGCGTCGCTGGCCACGGCATTGCAGGGGCAGTACGATCAGCTTATGGGCCTGGCCAACGCCGACGACGGCAATGGCAACTACCTGTTCGCGGGCTTGCAGGCCAACACGGTACCGTTTGCGAAGAACGCCGCCGGCGCGGCTGTGTACCAGGGCGACAACAGCCATCAGCTGCTGCAGGTTGACGTCGCGCGCCAGATGGAATCGGGCAACACCGGCGCCGAGGTCTTCATGAGCGTGACGACCAACGCCGGCTACGTGCTCAATGGCAATGCCGGCAACGCCGGTACCGCCACGTATGGGCCGATCTCCGTTTCGGATCCGACCAACCCGCTCTATGGCACGCCGCTGAAGCTGACCTTCCAGCCCAATGCCACGACCGGGGCAATGGAGTACCAGGTGTCGAACGCCACCACGGGTACCGCGATTGGCACGGCGCAGCCCTACTCTGATGGCACGCCCATCAACGTGGGCGGCGTGTCGTTCACGGTCAAGGGCACGCCGGCCGCTGGCGATTCGCTAACGGCCGTGCCCGCGCAACAGGCCGGCGCGGACATCTTCGCGAACCTGCAGAACGTCATCAGCGCGCTGAAGAAGCCGATCGACACCGGCGCGAACACGGATGCCGCCAACGCCAACCTGCAGAACGTGCTGGCTACCGGCATTCGCCAGATGGGCAACTCACTCGACAACGTGCTGACGGTCCGGTCGTCGGTGGGCTCGCGCATGCAGGAACTCGACGCGCTGGACACGATCGGCCAGAACCGCGACCTGAACAGCAAGTCCGCGCTGTCCGACCTGCAGGACCTGAACTACGCGTCGGCCATCACCGAGTACTACCAGCGCCAGACTGCACTCCAGGGCGCCCAGCAATCGTTCATGCAGATCCAGGGGATGAACCTGTTTCAGTATTTGAGGTGATCGGGGCTCCGCTCGCCATGAGCGGTGCGTGTCTTGAGAGAATAGTATTTGGCAAACTGAGGATTCGACGTTTGTCAAACTGCCAACTTCGCCTTAAAGGCCTTGTCGTGTAAGGCTTTGACAAAACCCCAAGGCGTTGACAAGCGGCATGCTTCTTCTCGCGTGGGCCGGGTTTCGTGAGCGCAGGTAATGTTTGGTTAGCCCGGCGACGGACTCAAGAGTCGCGACGACTTCTCTACACTATAGTTCACGGTAGATGCCTCGGCTGTGCGACTACGCCGGCTCTAGCTGAATGGTTGGAACCTCTCCGAACTAGTTGTAGAAGAGACCCGCTCCACTCTCCATGGGGCGGGTCTTTTTGCCTTTTCGGGCGCCCTAATCTGATCAGTGATGATCGACAGTGCCAGCAGCGAGGCAACGTCGAGTCTCACTTTGCCGAGGGCGACTGCCAACCGTATTCAAGGCTATTGCCCTCGAATGACTAACACGAGTTCGTTTTGGGCTTACTTGCCAAACTCGTCCGGCGAGATCAGTGACCATACTTGAACCAAAGAAACGCCAGCCCGCCAAAGCATGCGAGTACCATAAATATGCGCCCGTGAAGTTCATTGTGATGGGGATCCGTATGCCCACAGTGGGGACAAACCTTCGCCGAGCTGCTGATTTCGCGCTTACATTCAACGCAGGGTTTCAAAGCCATTTTTACTCCAAGATATACATCGGATACGCCGTGCCTGATCATCAGAACCGATGTGGACGACACGATGGATATCGTCAGGAACGATGGATTCCGTTCCCCCGAGGAGTGGGATAACTATCTCGTAGCGTTCATTGATAGTGTGGACCAGGCGGGAAAGACTCAGCCGTATTGGGCGGCGCGTTTCGGTACAGGCGAAGATTCCGGGTGACGCCGAGATTCAAGGACTCGCCAACATTTTGATCACGCGAGGCTGTGTTGTTAGAATGGGTTCAGGCCTAGCCTATGAGGTCATCCCAGTTGTCACTGATGGCCGCCAAAAGCCCGCGCCCGCGGGCTTTTGTGTGTCTGGGGCGCTTGGTCAACGCAGATGTACGGCTGGCCCATCTGGGGCGGCCCATCGGCCCTTGCCTGGTCGCCGCGTTTTTCTCGTTCGGTTTCGTCTTCCTGCCCCCTTTATGGATGGCAACGGGCGGCTGTCACGTTTCCTGCTCCCCCACCAATTGATCACGACGACAGACCACCCCGCGCTCGCCCGTTTGCCGGTCAAGTCGCGCCGTACTGTGCGCGAGTGGTTCTTTCTCATCGCATAGGATCATCGCTCGCTCATACCGCGCGGTGAGGCTGCTGGGCTGCGCTAATTAAGTTTTTACCAAGAGACGCAATCGCCGCGCAGGAGGTGACCGTTCAGGTGGTCCAAAAAAGGACGGCGTCGACCTGCGGGATCGCGGGCGCCGGGGAGAGGGGATCGGGCGCTAGGTCGGCGAAGATCTATTGCTGATCAGGATCGACGAACAACTCGTGAACATCGACCCCCAGAAATTCTGCGAGCTTGCAGATGTTGTCAATGGTGGCATTGTTCACTGCGCGCTCGATCTGGCTCACATAGGTCCTATGGAATCCCGCCTTAACGGCAAGATCTTCCTGGGAAAGGCCAGCCTTTTCCCGCACCTTACGTAGGTTGGACGCAACCCGGAGCCGCGCGTAGGTCTTTTCTGCACTCTTTGCCATGAGGCGCAGAGTGCGCAAAGCACGATTAAAAATCTACACGCACTGAACTCTACTTGATATACATCTACTGTATATAAATCTATAATGCCTTGTTTTTGGGGTGTGCCGAGCTAGAGCCATAGGCCTGCGCCACTCCGTTCCAGAGAAAGCCAGGGCGGCGATGATTGTGTTTTTGGACTATGACGGTGTCTTGCATCCGGACGCCGCTTACTTGGTGAAAGGCCGTCCCGAGCTTCGCGCGGCAGGGACACTATTCATGTGGGCCCCGATCCTTGAAGAAGCTCTCGCACCGTATCCGGACGCCAAAATCGTCCTGTCTACTTCGTGGGTTCCGGTCCTCAAGAGCTTCAGTCGCGCGCGTGCTTTTCTGCCGGCCATGCTGCAAGCACGAGTTATTGGCGCGACGTGGCATTCGGCAATGGTGCGGCATCCCGAGGGGAGTACGATGGAGCAATCGATCGTGCCTATTACGGTGGCAGCAAGTTCATGCAGCAAACCGGCTTTGCTGCGGGTCTTTCTGGCTTCAAGATGGGCACTCGCCAAATGCTTGGGTTGGTCATGGCGGAGGTCTGGTTCGAGCTACGCGCGCAAGTTCCGATTATTCTGGACACCCTTAAAAGACAGTTCAGCTTCGAGAAGTTCGTCGAAGACATCCAGAGCACCTTTCGGGGTATCTGGCGTCGTATTCGGTTGCGCTTCAAGGACTTCCTGACCAGCTTCAAGGACGGCATTTTTGGTGGCATCGTATCGAGCCTGACGACCACGGTTTTCAACATCTTTGCCACCACACAGAAGGCAACGATCAAAATCATTCGGGAGATCTGGGGACAGTTGTGCAAGGCGTTCAAGCTGGTCTTCTTCAACCCTGAGAAGCTGGGTTTTGCTGATCTGTGCAAAGCCGTCATGGGCGTCCTGTCGGCGGCCGCAGGCGTGACGGTGGGCTCGATCGCCCATGCGCAATTACTGCCGTTGTGCAGTTTTCCATTTGGCGCTGAACTGGCGTCGTTTGTGGGCGCTTTCTTACGCCTGCTTCTGGCGGGCAAGCGCCTGTCGAATCCTAGTTCCGCTACGCCGGTCCCAGGAGGTCGGCGCCGCCCCTGAACTGCCAATCGACCCAGTGCAAACACAATGGCGGCTTTCAAGGCAGAGCGGCCTCCGGTTCGCCACGGTTGTCATACGGTACGTTAAGGAGGGAGGAAGGTCAGGTTGCGGGGCCGATTGATTCGCTTCTTCGCCGGTCGCGCAGTTGTTCTCCCCGGTGGAATAAAAGCACTCCTCGCCTCACCAGTAGAGTACAGTGGCTAATGGAAGCCGTAACGGCAACGGAGCCTGCCCGACGGGGGCACAGGCCAGACCGATTGTTAACGCCGTTGTGTTGATCTGTCGCGAAGACGGACCTCGCCGGAGGTGAGCACGTTGTGCTTCGCTATGCCGAGGACATCATCAACGGCGCAATTCTCGGCCAATCCGTTGTTTCACTTTGAGCGTTGTTGTCGTCAACAGGCATTCTCAACACAGCCCATGACGTAACTGGGCAACAGCGGCGCCACGCCGCATGGAGCAGTCGTGAGCATTGCCAGTATCAGTAACGCCCCACCCTTCGCCTTCTACAAGGGCTTCGACCTCTATCCTCTGGTCTACAAGAACCAGCCTGTTCAGACCTGGCCGCGAGTCAAGCCGGACGGCAGGTTCAATGCGTCGATCGTCATCTGCCGGGCAGGGTATCGCCCCGGTAGCGAACATACCCGCGTTTTCCGGCTTGAAAATGCGCTTTGGGAGAACATCGGTACCGCGCGTAGGGGAGCGGTGCAGTTTGGCGAAGACATCATCAACGGACTGGTTGCGGGCGAATCCGTTGTTTCTCTCTAGCGTCAAGAGAATCATCCTGCTGGCGCTTCCAAGCGCGTATGCTGGTACTGCCGCACCTTGGCAAGCAAGGTAATCAGGAGCAATACCATGGCTAAGAGTCAACTACGCAGCACTCGCGAAGCGAAAAAGCCCAAGCAGCCCAAGAAGCCAGCCGTGCCGGGAACCCCATTTGGCACGACGCATTCGCGCGTTGGGAACGAAGGTGTCGCCAAGAGGAAGACGTAAATCACTGTGCCGCGGACACGCGGCACAGTGATCATGCGTAACTTGTAACGTACACCGCAGGGCGTCGATATCTCTATATTGCGGGCGCACACCGCTTCGGGAGGCGCATCATGATCCATCACAACACTGACCCTACTTTTCGGGGGCTGCCGCTCACCGCCGAGCAAGACTCGGAAATCCGTCACTACCTGAACAGGAAGAGCAGGCTGGGCAAGCCATGGAATACGCCGGAGTTGCGGGGGATGCTTGAGGATATGCTGCTGCCGCCAAGTACCGAGGATGACAGCCAGACCGACATCCCACGCGACGCATTAGCCGCAGCAGAGCGCGCAGCCGCGTTCGTCGATCAGGACATGGAGCCAGTCGAGGCATATGAGGAATTGCATGCCGCGATGGAAGCCGAGAGCATGAAACGCGATACGCATTAGTTGGGGCGCATCGCGGTGGTAGTGTGCGCGCAACGCGGTTAATCAAAGGCGTTGGACACAGGACGACACATGACACTTACCTTTCCCAATCCAAGCCGCACCTATGATGAGGCCAAGCGTGGCGTGTGGTTCTGGGGTTATGACAACACAGGCGAGATTACCTTCTTGGTGGAGGATCGCGTACTGATGAGTTTCGACCCCGCTCTCGGTTCCGGTGAAGCGAGGATGCTGGACTCCTTCGACCGGCATCGCGATGAGATCCTGCAGATCGCCATGGACCTCTATGCCAAAGGGCGACAGACTCTCTACACGCTGCACTGACGGAGGGGAGGATGGCGTCATTCGTCGCCTCCACGGAGTGTGCAGTCGACTGGTTGAATCCGCAGCGTTCCCCGATTGACCAATTACACGGCGCGCGTTGCAGCAACAGCCTTGATTTCGACGAATAGCGTCGGCCTGGCCAACGCGGCCACGCCCAGTATCGTCCAGGCCGGTGCATCCGCTTTGATGTATCGGTCCTTGATCTCACGGAACGCCGTGAGTTGCTTGTCGACATCTACGTGATAGCTGACCAGCTCAACCAGATCCTCAAATCCAAGGCCAGCCGCCTGCAGAATCGCGCGCAGCCTCTGGAACGCGAGATCGATCTGCTCCTCCACAGTCTCGGGCACGGTCCCGTCTGCGCGAATGCCAATTTGGCCAGCGATGAATAGCAGGCCACCTGCCGCAACAGCCGGCGCGTAGTTGAAAGTCTTGAAAACTTGGGTGCTGCCGAGAACGGGGTGCGGATCCGCAAGGGTGATTGTCGTCTTGGATTGCATGATGTGTACCTTGAAGATGTGGGAACCGGTGAGCGGGCCGCGCCGAACCTGACTCTGCTCCCAGGATTCGAACAGCGCCTTGAAATCGCCTTCGCCAAAGCCGTCCTCACCGCGTCGCTCGATGCAATGCACTGTGATCGCTGGCGTTTTCAAGGCCCAGTGTGGGCTTGTTACGCATGACTCCAGCCGCATCTCACGCACGACCATGGGGATGCCGTGTGAATCAAGTGCCTCGGGCTCGAGGGTGGGCGTGTGCCGTCAGCGTTGAATGTTAGCGCGCGACAAGCTGCGCCTGTCGGTATGTGATCGCATTGCAATGATCTGAAGGCGGCGCCTGGCTGCCGAGGGGCAGCGCGCTAATGCCTTGAACTTCGAGAGGCTATCTCCTGCGCACGCAGCGTTCGCCGAACTGGCGACGAAGCGTCGGGAGCGCATACGACGCTGACGGCGACCTGCTGATCCGGACTCTGCATCCAGAAGTTGTGGCGGTTTCCACGGTTTCCCTGCGCTTATGCCCGGGTAATATTTGTTTCGCGCGGACTGGAGGGCACTGTTCCTTCGCTACGGCGTGAGCCCTCTGGCAAAGTCCACGATCGCAATCTGGTCCGCTAGCTATGCATCGCCGATCACGGCAGCCCAGCAAGCCTCCGACCCGTGCGCGGTTCGCCATTCGAGAGGCCGTCGCGTCAGCGACTGCAGATCAAACTCCTCCGTCACGCCGATCGCGCCGTGCAGGGCGGCGCAAGCTTGCCTGGCGAGACGGTCGGCGTGTACGGCTGCTTGTAAGACTGTTCGTAAGGCTGCTTGTGCGGCACGCCCGTTTCGGGGGGGCAGGTCTTGTTGGATGGGCTCGTCGTTTTCTTCTTCGAGGTGGTGGAGCCTAGTGGCATTTGCGACCAACGTGCAGATGGCTTCACCCCTTTCGGCTGCACGGTACTCGGTAGTGTGGATGCCAGGGCACTCCTGTCGCCAACTGGCGCCGAATGCAAAGTCGGGGGCGGCTCAGGAAAAGTCGTGCGCCCGCGTTACGCCTACTTTCGGAGTGAGTTCTGCAGGCGCTGGAACTTCGCGCGTCGCAGCCCCCTTCTGAAACTACGGAGTTCAAATGTCCAACGAAGCGCTCTTGTGGTCTGGACGCCCGTCGCAGGCCGCTAACCTTCCTGTCTTTGTGCTTTGCGTCGTAATGTGCTTCATACCGTTTCTCATACCTGCGGCCGTCATCATCGCAGCGCTCAGTTACCTGAGAATTCAGACGACCAGGATAGAGGTAACCACTAAGCGCGTGACGGTACGTAGTGGCATCATGTCCATGAAACTCGATGAAGTGGAGTTGTCCCTTGTGCGCGACATTCAACTGACGCAGCCGTTGCTCCTGTGGCTGCTAAAACTGGCCAACATAGCAATTGTGAGTTCGAATGGCGCTTCGCCGGACATCCACTTGCATGGCATCCCGAACGCCTATGTGTTGCGTGAAAAGATTCGGCGCTGCGTGGAGAATCATAGGGATTCCAAGGGCGTTCGCAATTCTGAGAGCCGCCACCTGGTGGCGCACGCCTGACACAGGGAAGTGTTAATAGGGGAGGAGACATGATCAATCCGGGACTTATTCAGCCCACCCGCTTCATCCCATATTGGTTGGCCAAGGCATGAACTCGTCATCCACTCCAACAGCACGTTTCGTCTCCACTGGCACGCTGCCCGGGCCGGAGGAGATCCGCTCGCTGGTCGAAGCGGCCTATGAGAACTTTCGGGAGGAAGCGGGCGGAAAACTGGCTGACTACATCCCGGCCCTGGCCGAGGCGGACCCGTCCGCCTTTGGCATCTGTGTCGCCAATACTCGGGGCCACGCGTTCATGGTCGGCGAGGCGGCTGAGATTTTCTCGATCCAGAGCGTGTCCAAGCCATTTGTGTTCGCACTGGTATGCGAGGCCCTCGGGGCGGCCGAAGCCGCAACGCGGCTCGGTGTAGACGCTACAGGGCTGCCTTTCAACTCCATCATGGCGATGGAACTGCGCACCGACGGCACCAGCAATCCGTTGGTCAATGCCGGCGCTATCGCTGCCACTAGCCTGATACCCGGCTTTGGTGCAGATGACCGCTGGCACCACGTTCGCCAGGGTCTGTCTCGCTTCGCGGGCCGCGAGCTGGCGTGCGATGAGCACGTGTACGAGTCCGAGGCGGCCAACAACCAGCGCAACGCCGGATTGGCGCACCTCCTGCGCGGGCACGGGCGTCTCTACTGTGATCCGGATGAGGCGGTTGAGGTCTACACTCGCCAGTGCGCATTGCTGGTCAGTGCGCGGGACCTCGCTCTCATGGGCGCAACCTTGGCCGGCGGCGGTGTCCATCCGCTCACCGGCGAGCAGGTTGTGAGCGCCGCGACTTGCCAGCGAGTACTGGCGGTCATGGCGACGGCAGGGCTTTATGAGCGATCAGGGAGCTGGCTCTACGACGTGGGCCTGCCTGGAAAGAGCGGCGTGAGCGGCGGCATACTAACGATCGCCCCCGGCAAGGGCGCGGTCGCGACCTTTTCGCCGCCACTGGATGCCGCCGGCAACAGCGTGCGCGGGCAGCTTGTCATGCGCTTCCTGTCGGAACGATTGGGGCTGAACCTGTTCATCTCTGCGCCAGCCGCGCACCTGTAGCGCCGCCGACACGGCCTCGAATGGCATGCACTCAACTGCTCACAGATGGCCGGACTCGGCCATGGGGACTTGGTGGGGGCCGGTTCTGCCCCTTCGGCGACGCTCAGGCACCACCAGCCAAATGACGAAAGACGGCCCGGTAGTGGTCGTTCAAGTTCTACTACCTGAATGGCGGCAGTGGTGACTGCTCGGTGTCAGGAGGAGTCGTTGCCCTTCAATTCCACCCGTCGCATGGCGTCCTTACGGGCACGCCACTGCAGAAACACGGCCGACGGTGCTCTTTCCATCGCAAAGCGCTTTGCGTGTCAGGGAGCACGCTTCTCGTTGTCTCAGTACAGTTGGCTGCGGCAATACGGGCTTCGGGTAGGTCGTGCGGCATGAGGTTGTCCGCACTAGCGGAGATGGGCAGTCGTGCGCTCATGAGCGTGCCTCCTTTCGGGTACTGCCCGAGGACTTGGTGGGCTGGTTCACTTTCCACGTCGCATATTCCTGGGGCATGCAAATGGCGCACGGTCTGTAGCCGGCGGCGATGGCCGTGGCCTCGTCGGCAAAGAAAACGCGGTGCTTCACATACGTGCCACGGGCAATCGCCTGCAGCGCGGCACGGCAATCCATGCGCCCGTATAACTTGCGGCCTCGATGGCCTCCGAAGATGCCGGGCATGGCGCTGGAGTACGGCTTGCCATCCGATCCGATCAGCATGAATGTCTTGTCCAGGGTCGGCATGTGCGGCACCTCTTCTGCATCACGGTGCATCGTGGAACGACAGTTCCAGTCCAATGCGCTCGCCTTTGCGGACGCGGCTGATGGCGTGCTTGAGATTGACGCGATAGTAGCCCTTGGTACCCTTGAAGGGGCGCTCCGCCGTGGTGATGACAGCCACATCGCCGATCCTGAGCGGCAACACTGCCGGGCGCGACTGCATGCGCGGGCGCTGCTCAGTCAACACGAACTCGCCCCCCTGGAAATCGACGCCCGGCTCGGACAGCACGGCGACGATCTGCATGGGAAACACCTGCTCGCCTTCATTGCGCTGATGCAGCAATACATGATCTTCGACGCTGAGCCGACTGAGGTGGGATTGCCCCCGCGTCTGGCCTGCCTTCCGATTGCGCCGCGAGAAGTCTTCCAGTTCGGCCGGATATCGATGATCCACGCCGATGGTTTCGTTCCAACGGTTAGCAACGATGACCAGACGACGATAGAGGGCTGTGCGCCACTGCTCTAGCGGCGCCGGCAGACCCGTGCCGAAGACCAGCAGTTCACCGCGCCCGAGGCCACTGGATGCCAAAGCCACTCGATCGGCACCAGACGCAGAGGTCAGTCGCGCCAGATCGCGCGCCGCATCTGCACCTAACAGGCCAGGCAGCACGGCATAGCCTTCGGCATCGAGTTGCAGGCCGATGTCCACCCAATTCAGGCGATCGAGGGTTGCGTCGAACGCAGTCATGGGACACCTTCCCATCAAACCTGGGTTTCGCGGCGCAGCAGCTCGCGCTTGCGATCCACACCCCAGCGGTAGCCGGCCAGATCGCCATCACGCCGCACGACGCGGTGGCAGGGAATAGCCACCGCGATGTGATTCGTGGCACACGCCTGGGCGACGGCGCGTACCGCCTTGGGTGAACCGATGCGCTCGGCGATCTCGGCATAGCTCACGGTCGTACCCGGCGGGATCTCGCGCAGCGCGCGCCAGACGCGCTCCTGGAAGGCGGTACCCTGCACGTCCAACGGCAGGTGCAATCCCATCGCAGGCGCTTCGATAAAGCCCACCACCTGGGCAATCAACTGCTCGAACTTACCGTCGCAGCCGACGATCTCGGCCTTGCGGAATTGGTCTTGGAGGTCGCGCACCAGCTGGTCGGGATCGTCGCCCAGCAGGATTGCGCAGATGCCGCGCTGGCTCTGCGCAACCAGAATGGCGCCCAAGGAGCACTGGCCCACGGCGAAGCGGATAACAGCACCGACACCACCGGAGCGATAATCCCGCGCGCGCATGCCCAGCAACTGGTCGGAGGCTTCGTAGAACCGGCTGTTTGAATTGAACCCGCTGTCGTAGATAGCGTTCGTGATTGACGCTTCCGGGCTGCTCAGTTCTTCGCGCAGCTTGCGGGCGCGATAGGCCGAGCTGTAGGCCTTGGGCGTCAAGCCCGTTTCAGCCTTGAAGAGGCGATGGAAGTGAAACGGACTCATGCCGATTGCAGTCGCCAGGTCATCGAGCTGAGGGGGCGTCTCCGATGCTTCAATCATGCGACAGGCTCGGGCCACCAATGCAGCGCGCTCGGCTGCTGCACTGGTCTGGTCACCATGAGCACGGCGGCTGCAGCGGTAGCCCGCAGCCTCGGCGATTTCGGCCGAGTCAAAGAACTCCACGTTCTCGCGCTTGGGCAGCCGAGCCGACGAACTTGGTTGACAGTACACGCCCGTGGTGCGCACGGCGTAAACGAAATGGCCGTCGGCGCCAGCATCGCGTGCCTGTACGGCCGTCCAGCGGTCGTCTTCCGTTTCGTAGGCAATGGTCGTCTTCATCGCAGAAATCTCGTCATCATCAATCACACCGCCAGAATACGCGGGCTTTCCATCGCAAGCACTCCGATTCTTGCGGCCGATATCTATCGACTGGGCAAGCGCCACAGATACCAGGCGGCCACCGTCCGGAAAGGGCTCCAGGCCTCTCCGATCTCGCGCATCTGACGCGGCGTGGGGGCCCTCTCCAGACTCTTCAGGCGTCCATAACCCTCCCGCACGCCGAAGTCGTCCACTGGCAGGACGTCGGATCGCTCCAGCGAATAGATCAGGAACATTTCGACCGTCCAGAGCCCGACACCTCGCAGGGACGTCAGGCGTTCGATCAGCGCAGTGTCAGGCAGACGCCGGGCCTCTTCGAGGTTCGGCACAAGGCCTTCGACTGTAGCCTGGGCAATCCGCCGAATGGTGGCCAGCTTTTCTGCCGAAAAGCCGCAGGCGCGCTGCAATTCAGGGTCGCTGGCCAGCAACTGCTCTGGCGCCGGAAAAGACACGCCGGGGTAGAGCGCCAGCAGGCGGCCCAGGATTGCATCTCCCGCCCTGGCGTGCAGTTGCTGATAGGCAATGGCCCGCACCAGCGCCTCATAGGGCTCGCGTGCAGGCTTGGCCTCATGGCGACATGGTCCGATGGCGGCAATGTGGAGAGCCCAGTCCTCGTCCAACTCGGACAGGAACTTGACGGCCCGGCGGTAGGCGAGTGGTGACAGGTCGGCGGCAATAGTCTTCGCATGAATTCCGCTCAAGATCAAAACCCCGGCAGCATGGCGGTCTGCGTCTCGGGCTGCATCTTCTTTGCCACCATCGCATTCTCATGCTCCAGCAGCCAGCGCTTGCGGTGCAGGCCCCAGGCATAGCCCTTGAGGTCGCCATTGCTCGCAATGACGCGGTGGCACGGCACGACGATGGCGATCGGATTGGCGCCATTGGCCGCGCCGATCTCGACGGCCGCGCGCGGGTCGTCGAAACCCAGCGTCTTGGCTAGCTTGCCGTAGGTCGTGGTCGTGCCCACAGGGATGCGGCGCAGCGCGGCCCAGACCCGGCGCTGCAGCTCCGAACCAGACGTCGCAGTCCGCAGCACCTTCAGCGCCTCCAGCTCGCCATGGAAGTAGCGGGCCAGTGCATCGGCAATCTCGGCCGGGGCAGGGATCTCAGTCAGTTCCACCTCGCCATAGTGCTCGCGCAGACCGCGATACAGCCGTGACTTGTGGTCGGCGAAGTCGAGCGCACGCACGACCCGCCGCGCATCGGTCACGAGCAGCATGGCACCCAGCGGCGAATCCAGTTGGCTGAGAAACATCTTCACGGTGTACTCCTTCTTGAATGAATCGAATCGCTCGTTCGTGGATCACGTCAGCCGCGTCACGCCGAACTTGCCAAAGAGGTAAGCCTCGCCACCTTTCATATGCAGCTCGGTATCACCGTCATTGTTGATCCGCCATCGCGCTTCGCCGGTATCGACCAACGACTGACAATAGGCTTCGACTTGGCGGCGCGTGTCAGCCAACTGACCCGGCGGTTCCGCGGAAATCCTGCTCATAGGAAACCTCGGCTGCTACTGTCACTCTAGTGAATCCACCGCGGGAGGAAACTCCGTCTCTTGCGGTTGAATTCCAGGAGCTAGCTAGGCCGCTTTTCGGAAAGTGAAATTGATGCGCTGGCTGCCCAGCAGCGCATGAGGTGCATCCTTGATCGGCATTACGCCGTGGTAGCGCAGACGATCGGCGCCGCCCCACACCACTACGTCCCCGTGGTGGAGCGGTACCTTGATCGTGGGGGCGGTGCGCGCATGACCGCCGAACAGGAACGTAGCCCGCATGCCCAGAGATACCGAAACGATCGGCGTCTCATAGGCTTGCTCGTTCTTGTCCTGGTGCAGCGCAAGTCTGCTGCCAGGCAGGTAGCGATTGAGCAGGCAGGCGTCGGGCTCGAAGTCGTCAAAGCCCGCCTCAGCAGCAGCCTCATTTGCCAGCCGAAAGAATACCTCCGGCATGACCGGCCAGGGCTTGCCCGTATCGGGATCAACGGTGGTGTAGCGATAGCCGCGCCGGTCGGTCGTCCAGCCCAACGCGCCGCAATTCGTTAGCGCCACCGACATGGTGAAACCGCCCGGCGTGACCATATGCCGAAAGGGCGAAGTCGTCTCGATGCCCGCAATGGCAGGCATCAGATCGGGCACATAAGGCAGCGCGAATCCGCGCAGCACCACTGCGGCAGGACCGAGACGGTGGTGCTCCGCAGTTTCCTCAAAGAGTTCGAGCGTTCCCATGCTCACCTTGCATCGTGAAAGATCAGGCCCACAGTGTGGCGCTTGCCCATGAGAATGCGGCTGACGCCATGGCGCATGGAGACTTTGCGAGCGCCACTCCGTCCCATCGCAGGCCGATGATTCACGGTGAATACCACCGCGTCACCCTTACGCAGCGAAACCACATCCGCGCGCTGACCTTTTGTGGAGCGCTCTGTCATGACGAACTCTCCGCCAGCGAAATCCTTGCCGGGCTCCGACAGCAGGATGGCCACCTGCAGCGGAAAAACGTGCTCGCCGTACAGGTCTTGGTGAAGACAGTTGTAGTCGCCCTCACCGTACTGAAGGATCAGCGGTGTCGGCCGGGTCTGGCCCGCCTGGTGGCACCGCCGCAGGAAGGCGACCAGATCATCCGGGTATTGCACGTCGATGCCCAACTGCAGATTCCAGCGATTGGCAATCGGCGCTAGCCGGCGGTACAGCGCGTGGCGTAGCTGTTCGAGCAGCGGCGGCAACGGATAAGCGAAGTACTTGTACTCGCCGCGCCCGAATCCATGACGAGCCATGACGATCCGTGTGCGGTAGCCTTTCTCATTGGGGTAGAGTGCCGCGAGTGCATCGCATTGCTCCACCGTCAGAAGGCCAGGCAGCACGGCGTTTCCATTAGCATCGAGCGAAATCCCGATGTTCATCCAGTCGTAGGCCTCGGGTGTCATGGAGTAGCCTGCTGCAATGTCTCATAGAAGCGTATCGGGCTTCGCTCGATTGGTGAGCCGGAATCCGCCAGGACATCCAATCTCGCGGCCTGCTCGATGTCCAGATCGAGAAGACGCAACACGAGGTCTTCAAGTCGCATTCCATCAAGGCGCGACGTGGAGACATCCCGCGGCGGTAAGCCATGCTTCACCGCCGTCACCCAAGCCAGCAGTGATTGCGCAACAGGGTCGGTGCTTGCAGTCTTAGTCATGGTGCAGATCCATCGAAGTAGGGGTAAAGCAAACAAGAGCGCCAGCCATGAGAGGCTGGCGTTGATGGAATGCCGCCCGCCTCACAAAGCGAAGGTAATCCAAATGTACTGCCGAACTTGATTTACTACGCTCCGTTTCCTGCGGTGTAACTCGGAAGATCGCGTAAAGAAAATACGTGCTCGTAGATGAAGTAGGCCCGCAAGAATTGCAGGCCTACTTGTGCCGATCGGGAGCGTTGTTCCGCGCCAGAAAGGCGCGGAACAACTTGCCTCATTTAGTACTCATCAAGCGTCGCCGTTCTTGGTGGTGGCCTTGATGAGACCGAGTTGCGTCAGCGCGGTAACGCCATCGTCCAGTCCGCGCTCCTCTGCGATCTTGCCGTCGATCACCTTCAGCACCGTAGTGCCGGTGAAGTGCATCTTGCGTCCAGTTGCAGCAGGCAGGCCACCGATCAGGAAGTCATCGTGCGCCGGGCCGGTGTGCGTGCCACCACCTTCCCATTGGCCAATCACGTAGTCGCCTTCCGCGATCAGGTCCGCAGTGCCCCAGAAGTTGAGGTCGGGGAACGCCTTACGGAAGTCAGTCATGAATGCCCTGATGTCCGCGCGGCCGCGACGGGGCTCATGCAGCGAATAGTGAAGCAGCATGTCGGGCGCGGCGATTTCGTCGATGACCGCCAGATTGGGATTCTTCCCCCAGAATTCGGTGAACCACCGGCCGACGACGGCCTTGTTGTCGTCTTCTTTGCTCATTTGGAATCCTCATGGATAGTTTCGGAAGATCAACGAAACCGCTCGATGATCTGAGCGAAAGAGTAGACATCGCTTCGCGATTCAAAACTCCGGTTCTTGCGACGAAGTTCGGAGATGTTCTACGACACACGCCGCGCAACTCGCGGACGTCTTTGTCGTGCTGCGCGCGTGGCGACTACCGCCTTGATCTGACTTTGGTGTTCCTGTTGAAGTTAAAAAGGGCACCGCAAGGGGTGGAGTATTTCTAGCGCAAGAAACAGAGAGCGCCATCAAAGGCGGATCACTACTCTTCGTTCCAAGCGAGAAATACGACGTCTCGCTTCCACGAGTCAGGCGCGTCACCGGCCTTTGGCTGGACGCAAGGGGAGTCCGTCATGTCCATTCGTTTGATCCAGCCAGGTGCGTTCGCAGATCGCGGCGACGTTTGGCTGCGTGACCAGTTGGCCCGCCTCACGCAAAAGCAGGCGCAGTTCGGGAGCCACCACCGGTTCGACGCCGATGCGCTGCTGGCAAGATCGGCACGCATCGCCAGAGAGGCAAGTGCGGCAGCAGCGCCCGCCGCGCCGAAGATCTCGACTGGCGACCGCTTCCGGCGAGCGACGATTGAAGCTATCGAACATTGCTCGCGACTGGATGGTCATGCAGCAGCAGCCATTGCGCGTTGAGTCCACGTGAGCTCGCTTCTAGACTCGAGCCTGCACGCGCAGACAGTGCTCGCCATTCCCAGCGAGTTCTTTCCCATTCACCGGCCCGACCCAACTCCGCATGACGAGTGGATGGCGGTGCTGCCTGACAACACTGAAATCGTCGTCACCGACATGGCGGGCAAGCCCACCCCGCTCGGCATCGAGAAGGCTATCGCAATCGCGCAGAGCCGCGCCTATTCTGAGGCGTTGGCGCGCCAGCTTCTCGTGCCGCTTAGCGCAAGGGAGATCCTCCCGCGCCTCCGGCAATCCATTCTTGTAGCGAATCGTCCCGGCACAACCGGGTTTTCCCGGTTGACACCACCTGGCGGAGCGCATACATTCGCTGGGCAGATTCAGATAAGAGACCATCTGTAAGATGGTCTCTTAGCGCGTGCAGTTTGCTGCGGCCTCTTACAGAACAACGACAAGGAGACCGCCGTGCAAACCTCTGCCATCAAGATACGTGGCATCGATGATGTCATCGCCTTCATAGATTCCTGTCCAGGCATTCGCGGCCGCGCCGGCGTCATCTGGTGGCTGGCACTGGGCGGACTGTTCCTCGACGCATTCTCCAATTCCGCACTGAGCGCGGGCCTAGGGCCCATGACGCGCGACCTGAAGCTGGAACCGGCGCAGGTGGCATTGCTGACGTCGTTCGCTTCGTGGGTGGCCATCGCCTTCAATCCGCTGGGTGGCTGGATGGCTGACCGCTGGGGCCGTGTCAAACCGCTGATCCTGGCCAAGGTCTTTGCCGTCGTGGGTGCCTTGCTGGTGGTATTCGCGCCCGATTTCAACGCGATTCTCGTGGGACGTTTCTTCGTCGGTGCCGCGTACGGTATCGACTTCGCCATTGCCATGGCGGTATTGGCGGAGTTCACGCCCGTGAAGCTCAAGAGCCGTCTCAATACCTGGCAGGGCATGTGGTACACGGCTGTTTGCCTGAACCTGCTGCTCGCGTTGTTGTTTTACTCGTGGCAAGTCGGTGACACGATCTGGCGTTACTCGGTGGCGGCCACGGCTGTGTTTGGCGTCGGCATCCTGATCTTGCAAGTACTGTTCCTGGTGGAAAGCCCGACATGGCTGGCGCGCAAGGAGCGCCTCGAAGCCGCCGCGCAGGCCATGACACGCATCTACGGTCGTCCGTTCGAAGCTGCGCCACTGGCCGAGCGCGTTCCGGTGACCAACATGGCACGCCGCGGTCTCGCCAACGTGCTGCTGATCTTCCGTGGCATCTATTTGCCCCGCACGATTCTGGCGGCCACCGTGCAGATCGGTCAGTCGATCCAGTACTTCGGCATTGGCTGGTATCTGCCGCTGATCAGCGCGGCGCTGTTCGGCAAGGACTTTGTCTATGCCACGATTGGCGCGCTGGTGTTCAATGTGTGTGGCATCTTCGGTGGCTTCCTGTCACCGGTGATCGGCCGCAAGCTCGGCCTGCGCCGTGCTTCCGCGTACGGCTTCGCGGCGGTGTTCGTGATGCTGCTGATTCTTGGCCTGTTCAACGGCAAGATGCCCACATGGGTGGCCGTGGTCGTGCCGTCGCTGTTCATCCTGTTCCACTCGGGCGGCCCTGGCGCCAATGGCAAGAGCTTGTCGTCGCTGTCATTCCGCAGCGAACTGCGCGCGGGCGCCAACGGCGTTATCGGCGCGCTGGGTGCCATCGGAGCCGCGCTGGGCCTGCTGGTATTCCCGCTGTTTCGCGCGCGCTACGGGCTCGAAACCACTTTCCTGATTCTCTCCGTCGTGCCGCTGGTGGCCAGCATTATCTGCTTCCTCATTCGCTGGGACCCCACGCGCACGGCCATTCATCCCGATAACGAAGCCGATGCGCCGCAGTTCCGCAGCGATGCACGCGACGGCGCCGGCTTCATGCATCCCGCTACAGAGAAGTAACACCATGAAAAACAGGAACGTCATCCTGGCGATCGACGAAGGCACGTCTGGTACGCGTGCCGCGGTGGTTGCCAGCGACGGCCACGTCTCGTGTCAGCAGTACACCACGCTGCAGGTGGATTCACCGCGTCCCGGCGTGGTGGAGCAGGACGCCAACGTGCTGCTGGAAAAGACACTGGAAGTCTGCCGCGCCACGCTGGCCGAAGCCGAACGCAACGACTTGTGCATCGTCGCGCTGGCCATCGCCACGCAGCGCTCCACCGGCGTGCTGTGGGACACCGTAACGGGGCGTGCGCTGGTGCCCGCAATGGTCTGGCAGGACACGCGGTACGCGGCGGACCTCGATCAGATGGCATCCACGTGGGACCCGCGCTTGCGCGCCACCGTTGGTCGTCCAGCCGGCGTGCGCTCGGCTTACCTGTGGGCCGCGCGACATCTGCGGGAGACGCGCGCCGTCGCCGATGCGTGGCGCGATCGCCGGCTTGCGTTCGGCACCGTCGATAGCTGGCTGCTGTGGCACCTGTCCACCGAACGCGCGTGTGTGACCACACCGACGAATGCCACATCGTGCAGTGCCTATGTTCTTGGTGAACACCGCTACCTGACGGAGTGGGTCGAGGCGCTCGGATTCCCGCAAGAGTTGCTGCCAGAGTTGCGCCAGGATGCCGACGACTTCGGGCGCACGCGCCGCGACCTGCTTGGCGTCGACGTGCCGATCCTCGCCTGCGCGGGCGACCAACTGGCGGGCGCAGTCGGCCTCGGTTGTCTCGACGCCGGCCAGTCGATGTGCCTGCACGGCACCGGCAGCTTTGTTGATCTCGTCATCGGCCCGGACCTGCCCGAGCGCAGCGGGCAGTCGGACAGCACGCTGACGATGACGGCACGTCGCTTCGAGGGGGTTTCGCACTTTTCGGTGGAAACGTTCGTGGCTACTACCGGCTCGGCGCTGAACTGGGTTTGCGACAAGCTGCACTGGTTCGAAAGCGCGAAGCAGATCAGCGCATTGGCTGCGTCGGTGCCGTCATCGCGCGGCGTGACGTTCATTCCCGCGCTGACGGGCTTGCGTGTGCCGCAGATGCGGCCCGAGGCGCGCGCTGCGTTGAACGGGGTGTCGATGGCCACCACTCAGGCGGAGATCGCCTACGCAATCCTGGAAGGCATCGCGCATTCCGTGGCGTCCTGCATCGATGCCAACCGCGATATTGCCGGCGTGCCGGTGCGTGATCTCGTCGTCGGCGGGGGATTGTCGGGCAGCGACGCGCTGCTGCAGATGCAGGCTGACCTTACGGGCCTGCCGATTCATCGGATGCAGGAGACCGACCGGGCCAGCCTGCGTGGCATTGCCTATCTGGCTGGCGCATCGGGGCTGATGTGGGATTCGCTGCAGCAAGCCCGCACCACCACGTTGCCGGATGCGGTGTTCATGCCGCGCATCGGCGACGACGAACGGGAGGAACGGCGTGCGCTCTGGCACGCGCGTGTCGCTTCCGAGCTTTCCCACGTGCAGGCATTTGCCGCGCATTGACCGATCAGGAGAAGCAAGCAACATGATGGGTTTTCCATCCCGCAGCGCAAACCGCGAGCGCGCCGCCATGACCCGCGTCGAGCCGCTTCGGCTGGTGCGCAGTGAACAGCTCGACCGGCTGGAATCGGAAGCATTCGACATCCTCATCGTCGGTGGCGGTGTCACCGGCGCTTACGCGGCGCTGGACGCCAGCCTGCGTGGTTATCGCGTGGCCCTGGTCGAGAAGAACGATTTCGCATCGGGGACGTCATCCAAGTCATCGAAGATGGTGCACGGTGGCCTGCGCTATATCGAGCAAGGCAACCTCGGTCTTGTCCGCCATTCGCTGCTCGAGCGTCAGCGGCTGCGCCGCAATGCACGGCACCTGGTCCAGCGCCTGCCGTTCCTGTTTCCGGTGATGGAACGTGACGGTGTGTTCGACAAGCGCCTGGCCAAGGCCTTCGAAGGTCTGTTGTGGACCTACGATCTGGCCGGCGGCTGGCGTGAAGGCATCCTGCACCAGAAGCTGACGAAGGCGGAAGTGCTGTCGCATTGTCCGACGTTCAACGATGAACATCTGAAGGGCGGCTTCCTGTACTTCGATGCGCGCGTCGATGATGCGCGGCTGACGCTGAACATCGCACGCACCGCCGCGTTTCACGGAGCGGTGGTGACCAACCACGCACTGGTCACGGAAATCACGCGTCATGCCAGCGGCAAGGTGGACGGCGCGATCATTCAAGCCGATGGCCGCGAGATCCGCGTGTGCGCGGACGTGGTCATCATGGCCACTGGCGTGTGGCTGCGCGACTGGACCGGTGGCAGAAAGGGCGAGCAGAAGACCCTGAACATCCGGCCCGCCAAGGGAGTTCACGTCGCCATTCCGTGGCTCAAGATCCGCAATGACTGCACGGTGACGATTCCCGTGCCGGGCCGCAGTCGTCGCGCCACGATCACGCGCTGGGGCAACGTCTCGTACCTGGGTACTACGGACGAAGACTACGAAGGCGATCTCGACAATGTCATGTGCACGCGGCAGGAGCTTGATTTCCTGCTGGAGGGCGCGCGTTCGGCGTTGAAGACCGATATCGCGCCAGAAGACGTGGTTGGCAGCATCGCTGGCTGTCGTCCACTGGTGGCACCGCCCGGCGGCAAGACGCTGGAAGTCCGGCGCGACCATCACATCCATATCGCTGGTGATGGGCTGGTGACGATCGTCGGCGGCAAGCTCACCACTTCGCGCCATATGGCGGAGCAGACCGTCGACGCGGCGCAGAAGGTTCTTGGCAAGCGTGCGAAATGCCGGACGAAGTCGGCCTTTCTGCTTGGCGCTGCCGGATACGATCCACAAGCCATCGTTGCGTCGGGAGGCATGTCCGCGCACCTGGGCGAGCGCTATGGCACCGAGGCGCGTTTCGTCAGTGACATCCTCCAGGCCGACCCGGCGCTCGCGCGGCCCATTGTCGAAGGCTTGCCGCATTCCGAAGCCGAGATCGTCTATGCCGTGCGTCACGAAATGGCCGGCACCGTCGACGACGTGCTGTCGCGCCGCATTCGCGCGCGGCTGATGGCGCGTGACGCATCGGCGCAGGCCGCGCCACGCGTGGCCCAGATCCTCCAGGCCGAGCTCGGACTTTCCGGGCAGGCCGTCGCGCAGCAGGTCAGTGACTACCTGGCCGCTGTCGCCCTCGAAAAATCCGTCCTAATGGGAGAAGCAACATGATCAGCAAGGAAGCCATCAAGCGCGGCTACAACCGTGGCAACTACGTCGTCGGCAAGCACACGCCGCCTCACTTTGCCGGGAGTATCACGGCGACGCCAGACGCGCCGGGCCTGCAGCGGGATGCCGTCGCGATCGACAACGACACGCTCGACGCGTTGCGCAAGGCCGCCGATCACGTTCTGACCGCCACCAGTGACGTGGTTGAGTGGACGCGCGACTGGTGGGCTGGCTCGATGATGACCGAGACGGGCGGCAAGCCCGCCACGCCGCGTGGCGTGATCGTGCGTGTCTCCACGATCGAGCAGATTCAGGCAGTGATGCGCATTGCGCACGCCAAAGCCATTCCCGTGACCGTATCGGCCGGCCGCAGCAACGTGACTGGCGCGGCGCTGCCCGTGCGCGGTGGCATCGTGCTCGATGTGTGCGATGTGAACAGGCTGCTGGGCTTCGACCGCGAGAGCCAGATCGTCGAAGTGGAGTCGGGCATGTTCGGCGATATCTTCGAGCAGACGATTCAGCAGGAGTACGGCATGACGATGGGCCACTGGCCGTCGTCGTACGCGATCAGCACGGTCGGCGGCTGGGTGGCATGCCGCGGCGCAGGCCAGCTTTCCACGCGCTACGGCAAGATCGAGGACATGGTGGTCGGCATGGACGTGGTGCTGGCCGACGGCAGCCTGGTGACCGTGGGAGGCTATCCCCGCGCCGCGCTGGGCCCGGACCTGATGCAGATGTTTATCGGATCGGAAGGCACGCTCGGGGTAATCGTGCGCGTGCGCCTGAAGCTGCATCGGCTGCCCGACTATGGTCGCGCTATTGCCTACGGCTTCAAGACCTTCGCGATCGGCCTCGACGCGTGCCGCGAGATCATGCAACGTGGCGCGAATCCCGCCGCGCTGCGTCTCTACGACGAACTCGAAAGCGGCGTGCAGTTCGGCCTGCCCGAGACCAATGTGCTGCTGGTGGCCGATGAAGGCGCAAAGGAAATGGTCGACGCCGTGATGGCGATCAGCGAGCGTGTCTGCGCCGAACTTGGTGACAGGCTCGATGGCGACGCGATCTTCGAGCGCTGGCTCGACACGCGTTACTTGACTGGCAAGAGTGCAGAAGGCTTCAAGCGCAGCCCCGGCTTCGTGGCCGACACGCTAGAGATGGCCGGCCCGTGGAGCGATCTGGCCGCGATCTACACCGACGTGGTGGCGGCGATCAACGCGGTGCCCGGCACGCTGGCGGGTTCCGCGCACCAGTCGCATGCCTATGTGGATGGCGCGTGCCTGTATTTTTCGTTGCGCGGTGACGTGGCCGTGGAAGATCGCCAGAAGTGGTATCGCGCGGCATGGGATGCGGCCAACGCGGTGCTCATCCAATACAATGCGGCGCTGAGCCACCATCACGGCATCGGTCTGCTGCGCGCGCCCTACATGGCGCCGTCGCTCGACACGGCGTTCCCGGTGCTGGTGGCAGTGAAGCGGGCACTTGATCCGCAAAACATCCTCAATCCGGGCAAGCTCGGCCTTTCGGACGTGCTGCCCCACGAAGTGAAGAAGTAAGCCATGGACAGGTCTCTCGGCGCCCGCCTGACACGACACCCTGTAATCGCCACGCTGTACGGCGCGGACCAGATCGATGCCTTCATCGACAGCGAGGCGGAAGTCTCGATTGTCGCCAACGTGGAACTGCGGCGGCTGCAGCCCGTGATTGCCACGCTGACGAAGGCCGGCAAGTACGTGATCGTCAATATCGATAGTTGCGAAGGGCTGTCGCAGGACAAGGGCGGCGTCGAGTACCTGGCCGACATCGGCGTCACCAGCCTGGTGTCGACGCGCGTGGCTACCATCCAGCGTGCCAATCGGGCCGGGATGATGACCATGCAGAAAGTCTTTGTGACCGACCGGTCCACGTGGCCACGCAGCGTCAAGGCGCTGGAACAGAGCGATGCGAACCTGGTCCAGTTGATGCCGGCGCCAATGCTGCAGCACCTGCCCGGGTCCGTTCGCAAAGGGCTGCCGCCCATTGTGGCGTCCGGCTTTGTCAGCACCCAGGACGATATCCGCAGCGCCATCGCCCATGATGCGCTTGCGGTATCGACCAGCGATCAGCGCTTGTGGGCATGTGATCCGCAAGCCAAGACAATCAGGAAATAATCCCTTGACCACCTCCTATCTGCAGGTCATCGCGCACTACCACGCGAAGCCGGGCAACGGCGACCAGGTGTCGCGGCTTCTGGCCGAGTTGGCCGAGGCCACGCGCACCGAGTCCGCGAATCTCTATTACGAGTACTTCCGCTCGCCCGCCGATCCCAACCACTTCGTGATCCTGGAGAAGTATCGGGATGCCGACGGACTGATGGCTCATCGCGAGTCGGCGCACTTTCAGCACCTTGGCTTCGGGACCATCATCCCCCTGCTGGATCGGCGCATGGTGGAAAGCCACTGGGTGGAGGCACAGGCGGTCTAGTTGTGAGCCATGCAATGCGCCCCTTTGCTGCACTGCAAACTTGCGTTCCGCCGGTCCAGATGAGTCCGCGATATGCGGAAATGTTGGGGTATACGCGGAGGATCAGCGGGGCAGCCGAATACTGAGGCATTGGCGTACCATTTGCGGACAACAACATCGGCAGCCAATGTGTAAGGCTGCGCAGATCAGGAGACGGCATGTCCGCATGGTCCGCATGGTCCGCATGGTCAGAAAGGCCTGAACTTCCTAGCTCGACATTCGAAGTGGAAAAAGGCTGGATCGACGAGTACGGTCATATGAACGCTGCCCGGTATGTGGAGGTGTTCGACCGCGAGGGCTTCAAGCTGCTTGAGCAACTCGGCGTGGGGCTCGGCTACACCGAGGCCACCCGCTGCGGGATCTACACTGTCGACATCCATGTGGCCTACTACCGCGAACTGCTGGTCGGATCTCCGGTTGTGCTGCGCGTGCGCGCATTGCAGTCCGACGACAAGCGTCTGCTTTGCCTGATGGAACTCTCCCATGCCACCGAGGGATACGTGGCGGCCACCATGGAACAGCTCTCGGTACACGTGAACCTGGAAACGCGCAGGGCGGCACCGTTCCCCGGGGCGCTTGCCGAGCAGCTGGCGCTCGCCGTCAAGGCTCACGCCGCGCATCCGCTGCCGGCCGGCTGCCGCACCCTGCTGTCCCTGAAGCGCTGAGCGCGAACACCCGTCAGCGCCGAAATTCGTCGCTTTCGACGATTACCTGCCGGGCCAGCGCGGCCGACACTGCTGGCGGGAAAGCCAACGACGAAAAGCCAGGCCCGGGCCCCGCCGCATCCTGGCAGCACACCGACAAGCACACCGATACATAGAGTGGAGGAGACACGATGCTGGGACTGATGCAGGACCGACCGCTGTTGATTTCATCGCTGATCGAGCACGCGGCTACGTACCATCCAACGCGGGAGATCGTCGCGAGAACGGTAGAGGGCCCGATCCACCGTACCAACTATGCCGAGATCCATCGGCGTGCCAAACGCGTTGCCAACGCGCTGGCGAGTCTCGGTGTCGGGGTGGCGGACCGTGTCGGCACGCTTGCCTGGAACACGCATCGTCATTTCGAACTGTATTTCGGGGTGTCCGGTTCGGGCGCGATCCTGCACACGGTCAATCCACGTCTGTTCCCCGAGCAGATCGAGTACATCGTCAACCACGCGGAGGACAAGGTCCTGTTCTTCGATATTGGCTTCGCGCCGCTGGTCGAGAAGCTGGCGCCGGCCTTGAAATCCGTCCAGCACTACGTCGCCATGACGGAGCGGGCGAACATGCCGGCGATCGACGTGCCCAACCTGCTTTGCTACGAGGACCTGCTTGCGGAGCATAGCGATACGTATGACTGGCCGGAATTGGACGAGCGCGCGGCGTCGTCGCTGTGCTACACGTCGGGCACCACCGGGAATCCGAAGGGCGTGCTGTACTCGCATCGGTCTACCGTGCTGCATTCGCTCGTGGCGTGCGCGGCGGATGCGTTCGCCGTGGGCGCGTCAACGTCTGTGCTGCTGGCGGTCCCGATGTTCCATGCCAACGCCTGGGGAATGCCGTATGCGGCGGCCATGGTCGGGGCCAAGATGGTGATGCCCGGGCCACACCTCAATGGTCAATCGCTCTACGAACTGATGCGCGACGAAGGCGTAACTGTCTCCCAGGCGGTGCCTACAGTCTGGCTCATGCTCTTCCAGTTCCTGGACGAGCACCCGGAGATCGACATGAAGGCGCTTGGCCTGAAGATCATCGGCTCGGGCGGCGCCGCATCGCCGCGCAGCATGATCGAGCGCTGCGAGCGCGACTTTGGCGTCGAGTACCTGCAGGCATGGGGCATGACGGAAACCAGCCCGATCGGTACCACCGGCCGCCTGCTGCCCAAGCATGCCGCCCTGCCAAAGGACGAGCAGACCACGATCAAGATGAAGGCCGGACGCGCGGTATGGGGCGTAGGTCTGAAGATCATCGGCGACGATGGTCAGGAACTGCCGCACGACGGACGCGCCTTCGGTCATCTGCACGTGCGCGGGCCGTGGATCGCAAGCGGCTACTTCAAGCACACGGGTGGCGAGGTGCTGGACAAGGACGGCTGGTTTCCCACTGGCGATATCGGCACCATCGATCCGGACGGGTACGTGCAACTGGTGGACCGTGCCAAGGATGTCATCAAGTCGGGTGGGGAATGGATTTCCTCGATCGACCTGGAAAACGCGGCGATCGGCCACCCTGCCGTGCACGAGGCGGCGATCATTGCCGTCGCGCATCCGAAGTGGCAGGAGCGCCCACTGCTGCTGGCGGTGAAGCGTCCCGGCAAGGATGTCACGCGCGAAGAGTTGCTGCAGTACCTGAGCGAGCGCGTCGTGAAATGGTGGGTGCCGGACGATGTCGTGTTCGTCGATCAGCTGCCGCATACCGCGACTGGCAAGCTGCTCAAGACGAAGTTGCGAGAGGACTACCGCAACTATCGATTGCCGACGGCGTGAATCGGGCAGGCGCGGGCATTGCCCGCGCCACGTCTGCCTTGCTACCGCTCAGATCCGCCGGTCGCGCGACTGCCAGTAGACTTCACGCAGCTTGTACTTGAGGAGCTTGCCCGCCGCCGAGAGCGGCATGTCGGCGCGGAACTCGACACTGCGGGGGCATTTATAGCTGGCGATCCGCTCGCGGCAATGCGCGTGCACCGCATCGACAGACAGCTCGTGACCGGGGCGGACCACGATGACCGCATGCACAGCTTCCCCCCATTTCTCGTCAGGGATGCCGATCACCGCGCACAGCTGCACCGCGGGGTGCGTGAGGATCGCATTCTCGACTTCGGTCGAATAGACGTTCTCGCCGCCGCTGATGATCATGTCCTTGATGCGATCGGTGACGTATAGAAAGCCGTCCGCATCCAGGTATCCGGCATCGCCGGTGTGCATCCAGCCATTGCGCAACGCGCGGGCGGTTTCTTCCGGTTTGTTCCAGTAGCCCAGCATCACGCCCGGGCCGCGCACCGCGACCTCGCCCACCGTGCCCGTCGGGCAGTCTTCGTCCGTTGCCGGATCGACGATGCGCACTTCGCACGCGGGCGCCGGGCGGCCGGCCGCCTTCAGCCTCGGACTGCCGACGACGTGACAATCGGCCGCCAGTATCGCCGAGACAGGCGAGGTCTCCGTCATCCCATAGGCCTGCAGGAACTGGCTGGACGGAATCTGCGCCATGGCGCGCTGCAGCAGTGCGCCGTCAATCGGGGCAGCGCCGTAGATGATGTTCCTGAGACTGCTCAGGTCATGGTCGGCGAACGTGGGATCGTCGAGCATCATCTTCAGCATCGTCGGGACGGTGAAAACCTCGTTGATGCGGTAGCGGCTGAGGTCGCGAATCGCTGCCTTGGGGTCGAACCCGGGCAGGATCACCTGCGTGGCGAGGCGCGTCACGGCCTGAAAGACGAAGCTGAGCGCCGCGATATGGAACATCGGCGCCATCTGCAGGATCGACGTCACTGGCGGGCGCGATGCCGCTGCCAGTGACGACAGCACGTTGCTGGCGATATTGGCGTGCGACAGCATGACGCCCTTGGGTGCGCCGGTGGTGCCGCCGGTGTAGAGCACTGCGGCAAGATCGTGGCCACTGCGCAGGCTGTCGGCAATCGGCGCGCTCGACCGCACCAGTTGCTCGTAGTCGATCATGCCTGCCGGGGTCTCGGCGTCGCCGCAATAGATGATGGTCTGGATGCAGGGGCAACGCTCGCGCAATGGCCCGATCAGATCCAGGAAGTTGTCATCCACGAGCAGCACGCTGGTGCCGCAATCCTCCATCGAGTAGGCGATTTCCGCGACGCTCCACCGGGTGTTGACGGGGTTCAGCGCCGCGCCGGCCCAGAGCGTGCCGAAGATGTACTCGACGTAGCGGTCGGAGTTGAGCGCCAGCATGGCGACCCGGTCGCCCGCAGCAACGCCCTGGCCACGCAAGGCGCTGGCCAGTCTTGCAACCCGGTCGATGAGCTGGGAGAACGTCGTGCTGCGTTGCGCAAAAATCGTCGCGACGCCAGACGGGTTTTCGCGGAATGCCTTGTGCAGAGCCTGTGTCAGATACACGAACTGTCTCCCGTTATCGGTTGTCGGAGCACTGCCTGCGAAGCATTGTCAGGCGGCGATACGGCTGGCGCGTCGTCGGAATGGATGATCTTGCGGCTCCGGATTTTCCCTAGGGGAGATTCGTCGGATTCGACGAGGCACGGCTGTGGCACCGGTCCTAAGATCGGCCATCGGTCGTATCCCTTCCTTCCATCACCATGTCCCAGACCCGCCGCCTGATCTTCGATGCCGATCACGAGCAGTTCCGTGCTTCGGTCGCGCGTTTCGTGCAGAACGAAATCACCCCGTATGTGGACCAGTGGCGCGAGCAGGGCTGCTGCGACCGTGCCATCTTCGAGAAAGCCGGCGAGCAGGGCCTGTTGCTGATGTGGGCCGATGAAGCCTATGGCGGCGCGGGCGTGACCGATTTCCGCTACGAACAGATCCTCTTCGAAGAGCTGATTCGCCACGGAGATGTCGGCGTGTATCTGACGCTCCATTCGCGGCTGGTCGCGCCATATATTGGCCGGCTGGGCACGGAGGCGCAGAAGCGCCGGTGGCTCACCGGCGCGGCCAGCGGCAAGACGATCCTGGCGATTGCCATGACAGAGCCGGGCGCCGGCTCCGATCTGGCCGGGATCGGCGCACGTGCCGAGCGGCGCGACGGCGGCTGGGTCATCAACGGCGCCAAGACGTTCATCTCGAACGGGCACAACGCGGATGCCGTCATCGTGGTCGCGCGTACCAATCCCGACGAGCGACGTGCCTTCGGCCTGTTCGTCGTCGAGCGCGGCATGGCGGGATTCGAGCGGGGCCGTCGTCTGAAAAAGCTGGGACTGGACGCGCAGGACACGGCGGAACTGTTCTTCAACGATGTCTTCGTCCCGGACGAGAACGTGCTGGGCAATCCGGCGCGCGGTTTTGCCTATCTGGCGGAGGGCCTTGAAGAGGAGCGCCTGCTGTGCGCGTGCCAGTCGATCGCGCACGCGCAATCCGCGTTCGATCTGACGCTGCCCTACGTCAAGGAGCGCCGCGCATTCGGTCGTCCGATCGGCGCCCTGCAGAACACACGCTTCGTGCTGGCCCGCCGCCGCGCCGAGCTCGACGCCATGCAGATCTGGCTCGATGCGCTCGTCATGGAGCACAACGCCGGCCGGCTGGATGCCGTCACGGCGGCGTCTGCCAAGCTGCTGAGCACGGAGTTGGAGAACCGCGTGATCGACGACTGTCTGCAACTGCACGGCGGCTCGGGCTATATGGACGAATACCGCATCAGCCGCATGTATCGCGACGCACGCGTATCGCGGATCTTTGCCGGCGCGTCCGAGATCATGCTCGAGATCATCAGCCGCTCGTTGGGTCTGACGGAGAGAATGGACTAGAGCCCACGGATGGGCCAAGGATGGATCAGGCGGCGACATAGGAGGGACGCTTTGCTAAACTGCCCAGTTCGCGTCCAGCCCAATCTTCCAGCAAATGACTTCGCCGCCGAGCATGACACGGCATGTGCCGAGCATGAAGCTCAGGCCGCCAGTTGCCCCCGCATCCCAGGTGATCCGGCAAGGCGTTGGCGACATGCTGCGCGCCGCGTCGTCGGCCAGGCTCGTGATCGTCAGGGCGCCTGCGGGGTTCGGCAAGACGACCGCCATGCTGCAGTACCGCGCGCGGCTGGAGGCGGCCTCGGTGGCAACCGCATGGCTCACGCTCGATAACGCCGACAACGACCCGGTACGCTTCCTGTCCGGCTTCGAGGCGGCGCTGGCGGCCATCGTCGGGGACGACGCCATCGCGGATATTGGCCGGCCCGCGCCACGCACCACCGGCGAAGCCGCGCTGCAGAGCATGGACTGCCTGGCAGGCTACCCGGAGCCGTTCGCATTCTTCCTCGACGATTTCGAAGTGCTTCAGGAGCCCGGGGTCATCGCCTGGGTGCGCGAGATCATCGACCATCTGCCGCATAACGGGCAGCTCATCATCGGCTCGCGCAGCACGCCCGATGTGAGGCTGGGCCGCCTGCGCGCCCGCGGCCAGTTGCTGGAAATCGATGCCACGGCCCTGCGTTTCTCGATCGAGGAAACCGAGCAGTTCTTCCGCACCGTGCGGCCGATGCCGCTTGCGGCAGATGATCTGCAGCGCCTGTATCGCAAGACGGAGGGCTGGGCGGCCGCGTTGTCGCTCGCATCGGCTTCGCTGGAGCGCAGCGAAGCGCATACTGAGTTCATCGACCGTTTCTCGGGCACCAGCCGGTCGGTGGCCGACTATCTGGCCGAAGACGTGGTGGCCCGGCAGCCCGAGCCGGTACGCCAGTTCCTGCTGCGCACCAGCATCCTGCGCTATCTGAACCCGCAGCTGTGTCACGTGTTGCTGCCCGATGTGGATTGCGAGGCGATCCTGCGGCAACTCGAAGCTTCCAGCCTGATTGCGCCGATAGAGAGTGAAGAACGGGCGTGGCGCTACCACAGCCTGATCGCCGAATTCCTGAAGGCGCAATTGCAACGCGAAGCGCCTGCCGAGGTGCCGCGCCTGCATCATGCCGCCGCCGGGTGGTTCCAGTCACAGGATCGTCCCGTGCCCGCCATCGACCATGCGATCGAAGGCGGAGATTACGCGTATGCCGTGACGCTGCTGATCGCACACGCGCCGGCGCTGCTCGGGCAGGGGCGTATGCGGCTGCTCACACGCTGGTTCGACGCGCTGCCCGAGGACGTTTTGCGCGATCACCTGCCGCTGCAGGCCATCCGGATCTGGGCGCTGACGTTCACGCGCGGCCCCCTGGAGGCGATGGACCTGCTGGAACGCAGCGGATTGCGGGATTCCAACGATCCGGCGGTGCGTCCGCATGTTCTCGCGCTGCGCCCGACGCTGCTGTCGATGATGGACCAGCTCGAGCGCGCGCTGGAAGTCGGGCGCGAATGCCTGACGCATTGGCCCACCGGCGTGGCCTTCGCGGACATGGTGCTTGCCAATGCGATGGCGAACGTGTTCGCGGTGTCGGGGCAGCATGTCGAATCGCGCCGTCTGCTGGAAACCGCACGCCGCACGCAGGGCGCCGACAGCAGCGCCTTCAACATGATGTACTCCGAAACCGTCGAGGCCATCTTCGACCTGCAGGGCGGGCGCCTGCGCGAGGCCACGGCGCGTCTGCGGATCGCTGTTGGTAGCGGTAGCACGCAACACTACGGCTACACGGGCGGCAATGCCTGGGCCGGCGTGATGTATGCGGCCACGGTCTATGAGGCGAACGATCTGGCCCAGGCCGCGCATCTGCTGCGGGTCTATGTGCCACTTGCGCGCGATGTGCTGCTGGGCGATCACGTCACGCTCGGGCACGTCATGCTGTCGCGCATTGCCTTTGCCAGAGGCGATGTGGACGAGGCGTTCGAGACGCTGACGCAGCTCGAGTATCTGGGCCACGTCAGACGCCAGGCGCGCGTGGCGGCCGGCGCCAAGCTCGAACGTGCCCGCATCCTGCTGATGCAGGGGCATACCAGGGCCGCGAAGGACGAACTGGCGCGTGCCGACGACCCGGCCCTGTGGGAACGTGTGGGCCGTCTGCACCTGATCGCCAACGATCTGGATTACCTGGAACTCGCGCAACTGCGCTGGGAGGCGCTGGCCGGCGACGCACAGGCCGCGGTGGCCCGCCTGCGGGCAGCCGCCGAGTTTGCCGACCACGATGGGCGTCATCGACGGGCCATGAAGCTGCGGTTGCTGTGCGCGCTGGCGTATCAACGCGCCGGCGAACCTGCAGCGGCGCAGGCGATATTGGCGCCTGTGCTGAAGGCTGCCTGCGCGGAAGGCTTCGCGCGATTGCTGCTCGACGAAGGCGGCAATCGCATCGGGCCGCTGCTGGCGCAGTTCTCGCGGACGCTGGAGTCGAGCGGCGGCGCCCAGCGCGATCCCGTTCTGGCCGAATTCGTGCTGCGGCTGGTGCAGGCATGTGGGCCGCTCGAGGAGTCTCCGGAGCCAATCGCGGGAGACCGGCCGCAACTGCTGGATCCGCTGACGCCAAAGGAAATCCGCGTGCTGCAGCTGCTTGCCGAGGGCTATTCCAACAGCGCCATCGCGGAGAAACTGTTCGTCTCCGACAGCACCGTGCGCACGCATCTGCGCAACATCAACAACAAGATCTGTGCCCACAGCCGCACGCAGGCCGTTGCCATCGCGCGCCGCCTGGGTGTGATTGCCTGAATCCGCTGCGGAACGCTCAGGAGTGTTCCGCCAGGCAACGCTCGCGCATGGATTTCGTCGCTTCCGACGATTCGTTGCCCCCCTTGTTTGACGCACCATAACGGCGTTGACCGTGATGTGAGCGCCGCTGGCGCGATAGGGGCTGGTATGGCAGGTTCGCTGGAAGGTTTGAAGGTTGTCGAGTTCGCCGGGTTGGGGCCCGCGCCGTTCTGCTGCATGTTGCTGGCGGATCACGGTGCCGATGTGCTCCGGATCACGCGCCCCACGGCGCCGGGCGTCGAGGCAAAGGTGAATCCTGCGGATGTGCTGGCACGCGGCCGGCGCACGATACCGCTGGACCTGCGTGAGGCTTCCGGAAGAGATGCCGCGCTGGAACTGATCGCCCGCGCGGATGTTGTGGTGGAAGGCTTCCGGCCCGGCGTTATGGAACGGCTCGGACTGGGTCCGGATGTCTGCCTCGCGCGCAATCCTCGGCTCGTCTACGGGCGCATGACCGGCTGGGGCCAGTACGGTCCCCTGGCGCAGGCCGCCGGCCACGATATCAACTACATCGCCATCAGCGGCGCGCTGCACGCGATTGGCCGGGCCGGCGAAGCGCCGGTGCCGCCATTGAACCTGGTTGGCGATTTCGGCGGTGGCGGCATGATGCTCGCGTTCGGCCTGATGGCTGCGCTGTACGAGGCGCGCCAGTCCGGACGTGGCCAGGTGATCGATGCCGCGATGACGGATGGATCGGCGCTGCTTTCCGCCATGCAGTACGGCATGAAGGCCGGCGGCCGCTGGAACAACCAGCGCGGCGAGAATCTGCTCGACGGCGGCGCGCCGTTCTACGACACGTATGCCTGCGCCGATGGCAAGTATGTTGCTGTCGGTGCGATCGAGCCGCAGTTCTACGCGGCGCTGCGCGAGCGTTGCGGCATCGAAGACCCGCTGTTCGACGGCCAGATGGAAACCGCGCGCTGGCCGCTGCTCAAGCTGCGACTGGCGGACATCTTCCGTACCCGGACGCGCGCCGAGTGGTGCGCGCTCCTGGAGGGTTCCGATGCGTGCTTCGCCCCGGTGCTGGATTGGGACGAGGCGCCCGAGCACCCGCACAACCGCGAACGCGAGGCCTTCGTCACGCTGCAGGGCGTGGTTCAGCCTGCCGCGGCGCCGCGTTTCTCGCGCACCCCTGCGGCCGCGCCGCAATCCGAACGAAGGGTTGCCCTCGAAGCCGCGCTAGCGCATTGGGGCGCGCTGCAGCCGGCAAGCGCAGGCTGAGCAACACGCTTTTGCAGACTGGTGGGGGCAGCACCAGTCCTAACTTGATTCAAGGAGTCACTATCGTGAGCAATCCCATGCGAACCCGCGTCACGCGTTTGCTTGGCATCGACTATCCGATCATCCAGGGCGGCATGCAGTGGGTGGGTCTGGCCGAACTGGCATCGGCCGTGTCCAATGCCGGTGGCCTCGGCATCCTGACCGCGCTGACGCAACCCACGCCGGATGCCCTGCGCAACGAAATCGCCCGCACACGCGAGATGACCGATCGTCCTTTCGGCGTGAACCTGACCATCCTGCCGTCGATCAATCCGCCGCCGTATGCCCAGTACGTGGACGCGATCATCGATGGCGGCGTGCGCATCGTGGAGACCGCAGGCAACAGCCCGAAGGACTTCATCGCCCGTTTCAAGGCAGCCGGCGTGACCATCGTGCACAAGTGCACTACCGTGCGACACGCGCTCTCCGCCGAACGCAATGGCGTGGACATCGTTTCGATCGACGGCCTCGAATGCGCCGGCCATCCCGGCGAGGATGACGTGGGCGGGCTGGTGCTGATTCCCGCCGCCGCACGGGCGCTGGAGATTCCGGTGATCGCATCCGGCGGCATCGCGGACGGACGTGGCATGGCCGCCGCGCTGGCGCTGGGCGCTGAGGGCGTGAATATGGGCACGCGCTTTTGCGTGACAAAGGAAGCGCCGATCCACGACAACATCAAGCAGGCGCTGGTCAATGGCTCCGAGCGTGACACCGCTCTGATCTTCCGCACGCTGAAGAACACGGCGCGCGTCTTCCGCAATGCCATCGCCGAGGAGGTGGTGTCCATGGAACGGCGCCCTGGCGGTTGCGTGTTCGACGACATCCGTCCGTTGGTGACCGGTACCCGTGGCCGCGCGGCGCTGCAATCGGGCGAGGTCGACAACGGCGTGGTCAGCGCCGGCCAGTGCATCGGCCTGATCGACGATATTCCGACCTGCGCGGAACTGATCTCGCGCATGGTCAGCGATTGTCAGAACCGCATCGAAGCGACGCGCAAGTATTTCGTCTGAACCCCGCATTGCCGATGCCGGCGGCATGTGTCGCCGGCTGGCCAGATGCGACGGCAGTCTTCCATTCACGCAAGGATATGCAATGAAACTCGATTCCAGCATTGCCGCGGTCATCACCGGTGGCGCTTCCGGCCTGGGTGCCGCCACCGCGCGACGCCTGGCCGGCGCCGGCGTCAAGGTGGCGCTGTTCGATCTGAATGCGGAGCTGGGGGAAGCGCTGGCGCGCGAGCTTGGTGGCGTGTTCTGCAAGGTTGACGTGACCAACGAGGAGCAGGTCGACGCCGCATTTGCCAAGGCGCGCGCGGCACATGGGCAGGAGCGCGTGCTCGTGAACTGTGCCGGCACCGGTTTCTCCGCCAAGACGGCGGGCCGGGACAAATCGACGGGAGAAATCCGCCACTTCCCCGTGGCCAACTTCAACCGGATCATTCAGATCAACCTGGTGGGCACCTTCAGCTGTATCGCCAAATCCGCTGCCGGAATGCTGACGCTGGACCCGCTCGATGACGGCGAACGCGGCACCATCATCAATACCGCGTCGGTGGCGGCGGAGGACGGGCAGATGGGCCAGGCGGCCTACAGTGCGTCAAAGGCGGCGATCACTGGCATGACGCTGCCGATCGCACGCGATCTGATGAGCGAAGGCATCCGCGTGAACACGATCATGCCTGGCCTGTTCAACACGCCGCTGATGCAGGGCCTGCCCGACAACGTGAAGTCCGCGCTGGCCGCGTCGGTGCCGTTTCCGAAGCGGCTCGGCGATCCGGACGAATACGCGCAACTGGCCGAGACCATGATCGTCAACCGCTACTTCAACGGTGAATCCGTGCGTCTGGACGGCGCGATTCGCATGGCGGCGCGCTAACCGGCATTCCCGCTTTCAGGGTGGCGGCCCGACGTAAGATCGGGCGCCAGCCCGTCATCTCATCACTGGAGACACCATGTCCGAAGCCTATATCGTTTCCGCCGTCCGCACCGCCGGCGGCCGTCGCAATGGCCGCCTGTCCGGCTGGCATCCCGCGGACCTCGCGGGGCAGGTGCTCGACGCGCTTGTCGAGCGCAGCGGGGCCGACCCGAGCATGGTGGAGGACGTCATCATGGGCTGCGTCGGCCAGGCGGGCGAGCAGTCTTCGAACATCGCGCGTGGCGCGGTCTTGGCTTCGAAGCTGCCGGAATCGGTGCCGGCCACCTCGGTCGACCGCCAGTGCGGATCTTCGCAACAGGCGCTGCATTTCGCGGCGCAGGCCGTGATGTCGGGCACCATGGACGTGGTGATAGCCGCCGGCGTGGAAAGCATGTCCCGCGTGCCGATGGGCACCCCGAGCACGCTGCCGCGAAAGAACGGCCTGGGCCACTACGTCAGCCCGCAAATGCAGGCGCGCTATCCGGGCGTGGAGTTCAGCCAGTTCACCGGCGCGGAGATGATCGCGAAGAAGTACAAGCTCGACAAGGCCGCGCTCGACGCCTATGCGCTGCGCAGCCACCAGCTCGCCGCCGCGGCCACGAAGGCGGGGCGCTTCGAGCAGGAGATCCTGCCGCTGGCCGCGCGCATGAATGACGGCAGCGATCTCGGCGAGTTCCACACCATCGACGAAGGTATTCGTTTCGACGCGACGCTGGAGGGCATCGCCTCGGTAAAGCTGATCGCCGAAGGCGGTAGCGTCACGGCGGCCACCGCCAGCCAGATCTGCGACGGCGCGAGCGGCGTCATGGTCGTCAACGAACGCGGGTTGAAGATGCTGGGCGTCAAGCCGCTGGCACGCATCCACCATATGAGCGTGCTCGGACATGACCCGGTGGTCATGCTGGAGGCCCCGCTGCCTGCTACCGAGCGCGCGCTGAAGCGGGCCGGCATGCGGATCGACGATATCGATCTCTACGAGGTCAACGAAGCGTTCGCGCCGGTCCCCCTGGCCTGGCTGCAGGCGCTGGGCGCCGACGCGGATCGCCTGAACGTCAACGGCGGCGCGATCGCACTGGGCCATCCGCTGGGCGGCTCGGGCACCAAGCTGATGACGACGTTGGTCCATGCGCTGCATCAGCGCGGCAAGCGCTACGGCCTGCAGACCATGTGCGAGGGCGGCGGCATGGCCAACGTCACGATCGTCGAAAGGCTCTGACCGCGCGGCACACGTTTTCCAAAGCCCCGTCGGAGTGCACGCGTGGAGCGTGTCCGACGGGATTTTTTTGGTCTGCGGTGCCATGTTCGGCGCGTCCTGGAAGCCAGTTACCGAAATCCGGGATGTGACCGCTGCAACATGCTGTATCAAAGAGAAGCCCTTGGAATGACTGCTGACAACTCCCAACGTATCGTTGTAACCATCGAGGAAGGCGTGGCCGAAGTCCGCCTGAATCGCCCCGACAAGATGAACGCGCTGGATCAGGCGATGTTCGACGCATTGGTCGACACGGGCCGGCAACTGGCCGAGATGCCAGGTCTGCGTGCTGTCGTGCTTTCCGGTGAAGGCAAGGCGTTCTGCGCGGGTCTGGACATGGGCCGCATGGCCAGTCTGGGCGAAGGGACCGACCCCTCGCTCAAGCGTGGCCGGCTGACGCCGCGCACGCATGGCATGTCGAATCACCCGCAATACGCCTGCATGGTCTGGCGCGAACTGCCCGTGCCAGTGATCGCCGCGGTGCATGGCGCTGCCTTTGGCGGTGGGCTCCAGGTGGCGCTGGGCGCGGACCTGCGCTACGTGACGGCCGATGCCAAGCTTTCGATCATGGAGATCAAGTGGGGTCTGGTGCCGGATATGGGCGGCATGTTGCTGACGCGCGGGCTCGTACGGCCAGATGTGCTGAACGAACTGATCTACACGGGACGCATCATCAGCGGCACCGAGGCGGTGGAACTGGGGCTGGCCACGCGCGTGTGTGAAGATCCAAGGGTCGCGGCAATGGCCGTCGCACGCGAGATCGCCATGAAGAGCCCGGACGCGATTCGTGCGGGCAAACGCCTGATGCGGGTCACCGAGGATGGCGACGCGCTGGCGATTCTCCAGGCCGAGTCTGTCGAGCAGGACGCGCTGATCGGCGCGCCCAACCAGACGGAGGCGGTACGCGCCAATATGGAGAACCGGGCGCCGCGATTCCTGCCGTGATGGCTTGAGTCTTGTCTCGGGGGCGCGCTACCGCTGTGGCAGGCCGTGCGCGGACGCCCTTCGGGTACATCAAGGGGCGAGAGGTGCTGGCGGACCCTGGATAACGGAGGCGTCGTGTTCTGGGACAACGGCTGAATCGGGAGCCGGAGCGCCGGACGGGACCTTGAAGCGGTTGTATCCCCACAGGTACTGCAGCGGAAAGCGCCGGATCATCTCTTCCAGTTCGGCGTTGATCCATGCTGCCTGCGCCTCGGCGGTCGGCGGCAATGGTCCTGACAGGCGCTTCACATGCATGCGCCAGCCACGCCCACCGGGCAGGCGTTCGCCCGCGGCAACGATCAGCGGCGCCCCCGTTTGCGCTGCGAGCTTTCCTGGCAGCGTTATCGTATAGGCCTTGCGGCCAAAGAACGGTACCCACACGCCTTCACCCTTGGGCGCCTGATCGGGCAATAGCCCGATCGCTTCACCCTGGCGCAGCGCGCGGACGAACGCGCGCACGCCTTGGGAAGTCGCGGGAACTGTCTTCAGACTCGAGGTGGCACGTACCGATTCAAGCAAGTCCCGCAATATCGGCTTGCGGTGTGGTCGGAACATGACTGTCAGCGCGATGCGCTCCGCGGCATAGCGGGCTGCCAGTTCGAAGCATCCAAGGTGCGGTGTCAGCATGATGAGTCCGCGACCTTCCGCCAGGGTCTGCTCGATCACCGTCCAGTCATCGCAAATCACCTGATCGCGACACGCCGGGCCGCGATACCACACGCGTGCCAGTTCGATCATCATGGCGCCGGTCTCGCCTGCGGCCTGCCGGGCAAATGCCGGATCGGAAAAGCCAGCCTGGGCGGCATTCTGCTGCACGTGCTGTCGGTATCGCCCCGGGAGGGCATAGACGAGCCGCCCCAGAACGCGGCCTGTAGCGTGCGCAATCGGTAGCGGCACGGCGGCAATCAGCCGGATGAGAGTGGACAGCACCCTCCGCGGCGGAGGTTGATTTCGGTGCATGGTCACTCCTCGGGGGTTGAGTATTGGGTGTCGCGGGACAAATTTCTTCTACACGAAGAATCGGGCAGATACTTGTCCGGATTGTTAGGGGCCGCTCTTCGCGAAGACTTATGGACGGAGCCCTGGGGCGACTCGATCGGACCTGGCCGGTGCAAGTCAAGTCAGCAGCTTCGAAATGCCGAACTCCCTTGTTTTCGGGCTTGGCAGATGTTCGCAGGGTGAAATTAGGTCACGCCTGGCCTCGCAAGAAGAGTAGAGTGAGCAATGAATACCGCAAAAGCTTAGGAGTACGCTATGGATGCTTACCCGACTGCCACTTACAAAGGGTATGACATTTACCCTCTAGTCTACAGACATACCGACGGGGCGCGTGCCTGGGGGGAGCCCAGGCCGGATCGGTCCTTCAACGCTGCGGTGGTGATCTGCCGCGAGGGCGCGCATCCCGATAGCACGCAGGCCCGCACGTTTCACCTGGACACAACGCCCTGGGACAACGTGGGCGCCGCCCGGCGCGCCGTGCTGCGCTATGCCGAGGAAATCATCAACGGAGAAGTGACCGGTCAGTCCGTTGTTTCCCTGTAACTGCCTCACTGTCACTGGCATTGTCAACTGACCCGGGTATAGTCCTAGCTTCCCGCCGTATTCAGACGAACGATAACGTAGCTCATGAGGACATCTCAGGCATGACGAACACCGCCGCGCCATCCAGTTTTCTGTGCACGTTACCCGGCCAGGGCAAGGGAATTGCCTATCATGTGGCCGTTAGCTTTGCGGATGCGGCCCAGCCCACGGGCGTCAGATTCACCAGCTTTGTCGGTGATGGCAGGCGTTCGTTCGGTGTGGTGACCGGAGCGGGATCGCTTCAGGGCGAGATTGCAGCGAACTCGGAGGCACTATGCCGCCTGGCGATCGGGCAGGCAGTCCGGGACCACCTCTACGAGAAAACCAAGGAAGGCGACACCGCGCTGGATCTGGGCGCCGAGCCTTGGGACGGCGAACTCAGGCCCGTCGGGGCGGGCGCGCCCACGGGCGGGCTACGGCATCGTCCGCTAGGCTGAGTACGGGTGTGAGGTTGAGTGCGTGATTCGCAGGCGGCGGATTGTCCCACCGCCTGTGGCGCACTTGGCTTAGATGCCGAATTCCGGGCTGCCGTAACGCGTCAGCAATGACTCGATCAGTGCCATGTCCTGCGTTTGCGGCGTGCGATCCTCGATGGCGCGCGATGGGCCGCCATAGGTAGCGGTCACGTGGCGGCGTACCGTCAATACGGCAGCATCCGGTGGCGTCACGGCAACCGGCTGCCACGGCGTGTGCCGGTAACTGCCGGCAATCCATCCGGCCGGGGTCAGGTGGAGTTCTTCCCATTCTTCGTTGTTAGGCATGTCTTGCTTGCTCTCCTGTATGCGGATTGGATGGTGGGCAGCACGGGTACCTGCGTCAGGCAGGCGTCGCGCCGTTGAGAGGGTGCCCGAAGTGGGCCTTGCGTCACGCTTGACCCGATGGGGCGCGTCGTTGCGCGGAACGTTGCATGCGGGCTGCGGCGCTCTTGCCCGCCTGTCGGGCGGCCTGCTTGGCCTTGGCTTCCGAGCAATGCGTGGCGTGCCGCATGGAGACGTTGGCGACGACACGCTCCGCGCCGTTCCTGTACTCCGAGATCATGTAGTTGGCAAACCATACGCCCGGCTCTTGCTGGATCGGGTACACGGAAACGGTAAATGGGGTGGTGCTCGTATTCAAATTGGTCCTGTTCAGTGGCGCTCGGCCCGGAAGCTTCTTCTGCCGCCACTTCACATGTGCGGCGCGCTTGCCGGCTGTCGAAAGCCATTGGATAAATCAGTGTCGCTTCGCACGTAGGCGCAGGCGGAAAACTGGCGTGAGGTAGACCGTGCTTACGCGGACTGAGGCGCCAGTACAGGTGCGACAATCGCGGAGCGGACGTGCCGCCGGTCAGGTAGGTTGCGGGCGATGTCTGTCACCCAGAATGAATCGGGTGTACGCCCGACAGGCCGCTGGTGTTCTTCTATGAATGTGATGTCTAGCGGCCGCAGCCTCGACGCCGGGCGATGCCGGCGTATGGCAGGGAGCGTGGATGATACCACCAATGGTGGTCGGCTGCCGGTGGGCGCGCCAGTTGCGCGAGCCAGGGATCACGTGCGTGGCGGAGAGCGCACGCAGGAAGGGGGGATGACGGAGGCCGAGATTCATCCCGGCCCCGCTTGCCAAGCGCCGAGTTTCAGCCGATTGTCAGCCGTTGGTCGGGCGCTGCGAGAACGTCCTGCCGAAGACGCCTTCAGCGACGCGGTTCTTCAGGATTTCGATGGAGCCACCGGCGATCATCCAGCCGCGCGTCCGCCGCACGCAGTACTCCACGAGAGATTCCTGGCTGAAGCCCATGCCGCCCATCACCTGCAGCGCTTCATTGGAAACCTCCCAGCCAGCCATGTTGCAGGCCAGCTTGGCCATAGCCGTGCTCTGCGCGCTGGGCAGTCCGTGCTCGCCTTCGAGAGCGGCGCGATACAGCATCATCTGCGCCTGCTCCAGCTTCATCGCCATATCCGCGAACTTCCACTGAATGCCCTGGAATTCGCAGAGCTCGCGGCCGAACTGCTTGCGGGTCATGGCATGTTCCCGGGCCACGTTGAACGCGTGGCGCCCCAGCGCCAGCGCGCGTGACGAGTTGCCCAGACGCTCGACGTTGAACCCCGAGATCTGCTTCTTGAAACCGCCCGGTCCGAGCAGCACGTTTTCCACCGGGATACGGCAATCATCGAAGTAGAGCTGCGACCACTGCTCGCCGTTCATGAACGATGATGGCTCGCCGACCTGGAAGCCGGGCGTGCCGCGCTCGACCAGCACGGAGCCGATGCCACCGACGCCCGGGCCGAAGCGTACATAGATCAGGAAAAGCTCGGCGTCGGGGCTGTGCGTGGAGAAAACCTTGCTGCCGTTGATGACGTAGCTGTCACCGTCGAGGCGCGCGCTGGTTTTCAACTCGGTCACGGCGGACCCGGCATCGGGTTCGCTCATGCCCAGCGAGACCACCTTGCGGCCAGCCAGGAGGTCCGGCAGGTATCGCGCTTTCTGCTCGGGCGATGCGTATTCCACGAACGTCCGAATCGGCCCGAAGTTGCCAGCCTGGACGATGTCGGCGCTCCTGGGGCAAACCAGCGCGATTTGCTCGATCGCCAGCACCGCGTGCATCAGCGTGCCGCCCTGGCCGCCATCTTCTTCGGAGAAGGCGATGCCCAGCAGCCCCTGCTCGGCGAGCAGCGCCGCCGTGTCCCAGGGGTAGTGGGGCGAATGTGCCCGGGCCAGCGCGCCATCCTTGAGTTTGTCCTGCGCAAAACGGGCAACCGAGTCCGCGAAAGCCTGATGTTCCTCGCTGAGTTTGAAATCCATGTGTGTTCCTGCGTCTGTTCGGGATGTGTGACGTCGGAATGGTGCCTGTGGCCCCGAGGCCTGAGAACTTCGACTTTTGTCAGCAGCCCGAACAAATACTCATACCAGCCCCACATCCGGGAAGTTCTCCGTGCGGCTTGCATGACGCCGCGAAGCGGCGCAGGTGGACAAGACCATGCTGGCCAACGTGCTGAGGCCTGGCCCGGCCGATTTCTTCGCGTTGTGGCTGAACGGCTAGAAATACCTCGCGCGCGGCGAGTTTCTGGAGAGGAACGATTACCCGGTCGGGTATCGCATGATTCGGCGCGGGTAAGGGGCCGAATCCGCCGGCCTTGGCGCCATAAAGCATCAGCCTGGTGTCATGGGCTTGCTTTCCCGGGCCTCACGCACCAGCCATTCCTTGAAGGCCGCGATCTTGCCCGAGTAACGCTGTACCGACGGCGTCACGATATAGTGGTCCCGCCCGGTACGCAGCGGCCTTGCAAACGGGCAGACCAGCCGTCCAGCCTTGAGGTCGGGGTCCAGCATGTGCTGCTGGCCGATTGCGATGCCAAGGTTGTCCGTGGCCGCCTGCCACGTGAGGATGGAACTGCTGAAGACCATCTTTTCGGCCTTGTCGAACACGTGACCCATGCCGACGTGCGCGAGCCACGTCGGCCAGTCATTCTTGCGGTACTTGGAAACCAGCAGGCGCTTGCTTTGCAGCGACTCCAGCAACTGCTCCGTGCTGCAATGGAAGGCTTCCAGGAACGCGGGCGAGCAGACGGGTTCGATGACATCCTCGAGCAGCAGCGTTGCCTCGGCGTTTGGCCAGTTGCCATCACCGAGGACGATCGCCAGGTCGCATTGCTCTGTGCCGAAATCGAGCGGCGCGTTGCTGTTGGTAATCAGCACTTCGACGTCGGGGTACTGCAGCTTGAAATGCGGCAACCTGGGAATCAGCCATCGCGCTGTCAGCGTGGTGTAGGTGCGCAGGCGAATGACGTTGTCGGAGTACTTCTGGGTGACGAACTTGGTGGCCTCCGAGATTTCCTCGAACGCCGGGCCGATGCGCCGCGCGTAGGCCTCACCAACCTCGGTCAGTTTCACGCCAATGCGTTCGCGGGTGAAGAGCTGGACGCCCAGGTATTCCTCCAGCACCGCGATCTGACGGCTCACTGCCGATTGACTGACCCGAAGTTCGTTGGCGGCGGTCGTGAGGTTCTTGGCTCTGGCCACGACCTCGAAGACCTTCAATGGGTTGAGCGGAGGAATCTTCATCACGTCGCTGGTCTTCCCAGTCTCTCGTGTGCTTGCCGGACGACGCATGGTCCGGCTGTAGGTGCGTCTGGACGTTTCAGGGGCGCTGTGATCTGCCCTGCGAGACGAGCCGTGGAGGCTGATCGGGGAGATCTTAGCATGGCTGTCGAGCGCGGAATCGACGTGTCTGCCAGCGATGGCCACCCCTTCGCCACACCGGGTCCGCGATCACGCATAAGCGCTATCAAGCCGCGCTGATATTGCCGCTGGGCCCGCTTCCGGCCGGGTACTGGCGCGCTTCGATAATGCATATGCGAAACCATTCGTTCTGTGAAGCCGATGTGATTCATAGCATGGCTCTCTTTCTCAACCCCGACGTTGAAGCGAGAGACGCATATGAAAAGAACGAAAGCGGCTGCCTTCCCACAACCGGTGCGACGCGCGCTGGCCACCCTTTGCCTGGGCGCGGTGGCGCTGGCCGCAGGTTGCGGGAGCGATGGCACCGATAGCGGCACGCTGGCCGTGGACAGTGGCACGCCGGTCACCACCCCACCGCAGGTCGTGGCGAAGAAGCCCAACATCCTGTTCATCATGGCCGATGACCTCGGGTACTCGGACCTGGGCGCGTTCGGCAGCGAGATCCGCACGCCCAACATTGACGCGCTGGTGCGCGATGGTCGCATCTTGACCAATCACCACACCGCCGCCGTGTGCGCGGTGACGCGTTCGATGATCATCTCCGGCACTGACCATCATCTGGTCGGGCAGGGCACGATGGCGAACAGCGACCCAAATTACGTGGACGAGAACGGCAAGCCCATTCCCGGCTACGAGGGCTACCTGAACGATCGCGCGCTCTCGATCGCGCAACTGCTGAAGGACGGCGGCTATCACACCTACATGGCCGGCAAGTGGCACCTTGGCAGTGGCTTGCCCAACGCAACGAACCAGGGCGCGGCGGTTGGCACATCGGCGCCGGGGCAGACGCCGGTCTCGTGGGGTTTCGAGAAGAGCTACGCGCTGCTCGGCGGCGGCGGGGATCACTTCGGCCGTAACGGCGCAACCGCCTATGTGGAGGACGATCACTACGTCACGCCCAACACGACCAGCTTCTTCTCGTCGGACTTCTATACCTCGACGATCATCAAGTACATCGACTCGAGCACGGGCAAGAACACCGATGGCAAGCCATTCTTCGCCTACCTGACCTACCAGGCGCCACACTCGCCGCTGCAGGCGCCGGCAGGCTATATCGATCGCTACAAGGGCGTCTATGACGCGGGCTACGAGCCGATACGCGCCGCACGGCTGGCCCGGCAGAAAGCGCTCGGCCTGATCCCGGCCGACTTCACGCCCAATCCGGGTCGTGATGAAACACTCGCCGTCACGCCGGCCACGGCGAACTGGGGCACGCCTCAGGCGTCGTACGTCAGCGCCACGCGCAGCGTCGCGCAAGGCGGTGTGGATACCCGTGTGATGAACGCGAACAAGAAGTGGGACAGCCTGACTGCGGACCAGAAGAAGGCGCAGGCCCGCTACATGGAAATTTTCGCGGCCATGGTGGAGAACCTGGACGACAATGTTGGCCGGCTGGTGCAGCACCTCAAGGACATTGGCGAGTACGAAAACACCGTCATCGTGTTTCAGTCCGACAATGGCCCCGAAGCCAGCTACTACGAGTTCAGCGGCAAGTACGACCAGGACTACGACACGAAGAACGCCGATCCGGCCGTGTTCCCCACGCTCGGCACGCCGGCCTACAAGGGCACGGCCACGATCGACTACGGCCAGCGCTGGGCGGAAGTCAGCGCCACGCCATTCAAGCTGTGGAAGTCGTTCCCGTCAGAGGGCGGGCACTCCGTGCCGACCATCGTCAAGTTGGCCGGCACGGCATCCGCGCCGCCGCAGAGCAGGGTGACGGCCTTCACCCACGTGGTAGACCTGGCGCCGACGTTCCTGGACCTCGCCGGTGTCAGCGCACCGACCAAGCCGGCCGCGCCGCTCTACGACAGCAAGGGGATCGACCGCAATGCGGGCAAGGTCGTGTACGACGGTCGCAATGTCTATCCGATCACCGGCCTGTCGTTGCTGCCGACGCTGCAGGGCAAGACAACCGGCCCGTCGCGCACCACGTTCTCCGAGGAGCTGTACGGTCGCACCTATGTCTATAGCGACAACTGGAAGGCCGTATGGATCGAGCCGCCGTTCGGCCCGGCAGACGGCGAATGGACGCTCTACGACATTCGCGCCGATCGCGGCGAGACGAACAACCTCGCAGCGCAGCGCCCGGATGTGCTGAGCGACCTGAAGGGCAAGTGGAACGACTACGCCGCGCGCGTGGGCGCGGTGCTGCCCAAGGTACCGGGCATGATCTACTGACATTGCGGAACCCGTGGACATGGTCGTGAACGTGTTGCGAAACAGGGGACGCTGGCGCACGCCGCTGGCGGTAGCTGGGCTGGCATTCGCGGTGGGTGTCATCGCGTCGCTGGGCGTGCATGCGGTGCCGGGGGCCGCCATGCCTGACGGCGCCACACTCGGTTCGGTGCAGCGATGCGCCGCCTACTCGGGTTTGCCGGCCGGCTGGGGCAAGTCGCGGACGGCTGGCATGGCTCGGGTGACGGGCGGTGAGTTCGTGCCCGGTACCACGCTTGGCTATCCGGACGAGCGGCCCGCAGGAAAAACGCGCGTCGGCAGCTTCTGGATCGACCGTACCGAGGTGACGGTGGCCCAGTTCGCGGCGTTCGTGCAGGCCACCGGTTACGTCACCGATGCCGAGCGACAAGGTGCGGCGGTGGTCTTCCACAAGCCGACCGACGCAGAACTGGGTCAACGCCCCTACGCGTGGTGGACGATGGTGACAGGCGCCAACTGGCGGCATCCGGAAGGGCCGGCCGCTGCCAATTCACATGGCTACGATCACCGACGTGACAACCAGCCGGTGACGCTCGTCACGCAGGCCGATGCCAGGGCCTATGCGAACTGGCTCGGCCATGACCTGCCCACGGAGGACGAATGGGAGTTCGCGGCCAAGGCGGGACGTAGTGATGCCGGACTGGAAACGGCACCGCAAACGGCCGAAGGAACGCCCACCGCCAACTACTGGCAGGGCGTGTTCCCGGTGCTCAATACCTCGCGCGATGGGTTCGCGGGGCTCGCGCCGGTGGGGTGCTACACCGCCAATGCGCTCGGCTTGTTCGACATGATCGCCAACGCCTGGGAGTGGACTGGCGACGCCTACACCGGCCCGCGTCAGTCGCACGCCAATGGCGATACGGCAGTCGTGGCGGCAGCGTCACGGTCGCGCAAGCCGGCGGCGACCAGTGTAATCAAGGGCGGATCGTTCCTGTGCGCGCCGGACTTCTGCGTGCGCTACCGTGCTTCGGCGCGGGAGTCTGCCGAAAGCGACTTGCCGACGTCGCATATCGGCTTCCGAACGGTGCTGCGCGATGGCTGAGAAGACTTACCTCCACCGTCGCGGCGTGCTGACGGCGTTGCTGGCGATGGCATTGCCATCGCCAGGATCTGCCACGGCGGCATCCGGTTCTGTCCAGCCGCGCTACACGGTGCGTATCGGCGTGGTCGCGGAACCAGACAGCGAGTTGGTTGGCGCGGCCAGCGATGCGGCGTTGCGTGAAGGCGTGCGGCTGGAGACGGTGCGTTTTGCCAGCGTGGCGCAGGCCAATGCGGCGGTGACTACGGGCCGGATCGAAGCAAACATCGCACAGGACGGGCCGTCGCTGGCTCGGGCCGGCAGCGGCCTGCTGCCCGTGGCCCATACCGTCACCTATCCGATGGGGCTGTATTCGCGCACGCTATCCGATCTGCGCGGATTGCCGCCTCGATCCGTTGTCGCGTTCCCTGCCGAACCGTCCGCGCAGGGGCGTGCCCTGCTTCTGCTGCAAGGTTACGGCCTGATCCGGATATCGTCTGATGCGGGATTGAGCCCGCGCACCACGGATATCGTGGAGAACCGGCGAGGGCTGCGCTGGCGTGCCGTTGCGGAGGCGAGGCTTGCCGCCGCGCTCGACAACGCCGCACTTGTGGCGCTTCCGTTTGCCGCGGCATCGGCAGCCGGTCTCGCGCCCGCGCGCGACGCGCTCGGCATGGAGGACTCGCGCGTGCCCTTTGCCAATGTGCTGGCCATCCGCGCGCGCGATCGCGATGCGCCGTGGTTGACGCCAACTGTGCGCGGCCTGCATTCGGAGCCCGTCAAGACGTTCATCCTGGCGCGCTTCAACGATTCGGTGCGTCGTCCGTGGTGAAGCTGGCCGATATCGCCGTGATGCACGAGCGGACGTTCTCATTCCATTGCAGCACATGCGGCAAATGCTGTAACTCGTCGCCGCTGCTGACGATGGCCGAGTTATTCCGTCATCAGGACCGTTTTATCGGCTGTCTGTCGTTGCGGCGGGTGCACCCGTCGCACCCGGACGCCCGTGAGCTGGCGGCCATGCTTGGGCATGTCTTGCCCGGCGGTGACAGTCTCATGCTGGCGATTCAGGGTGTCGACTATCCATCGCTGGCCGCCTGTCCGGCACTTGGCGATGACAACCTCTGCACCATCCACGCCACGCGCCCGACCACTTGCGCCGTGGTGCCGCTCGATGCGTGGACACCCGATGCGCTGCAGTCGGCTGTGCTGGCTAGCCGGAGAAACGGTGCGGCCTATATCGGCGCGGACTGTATATCGGAAGGCATGCGCGATGGCTATCAGGAACTGGTGCGACATGGGCGCATCACGTCGCCGGCTTACGCGGCAGCGCTGGCGCAACGGCGCGCCGTCGAAGCCGCGGAGAAGGCGGAGTGGGGCAACGCAGTGTTCCGGCTCCTGTTGCCGGAACTGCTGGCCGCGCCCGGCGGCATCGCTGCCCTGCCCGTGGAGGGGTATCGCACGCTGGCGTTGGCACCGGTGTTAGCCGTGATCGCCGCGGGCTCCGAGCCGGATCGTTTGCGCTGCCTGGCGTTCATCGACGCGCAGGTCGCGCTGATTCGCCGCCACGCCGCGGCGGCCATCGCACGGAAACAACCTGTCGACCGCCCGGTCACCGCCACGTTGCGCGGCTTCGAGGCGGTGTTGCTGAGTCTGGCGGTCAGGTTGCGAGAGGGGCAAGCCGTGACGATCACGACTTGAGATAGCCCTCTGCCAATGCTACCCAGCAGGCGGCGCCGAGCGGAATTAGCGCATCGTTGAAGTCGTAGCCGTCGTTGTGCACCGAGCAACCTACCCACTCGCCAGTGCCGTTGCCAAGCACGAAATAGCAGCCGGGCACCTTCTCGAGCATCCAGGCAAAGTCCTCGCTGCCCATCTGCGTCGAGGGCGGGACCTGGATGACGTTGTCATTGCCGAGCACGCTGGCGACGGCTTCGCGCGCGATCGCCGCTTCTGCCGGCGTGTTGCGGATGGCCGGCACCAGATGCAGGTACTCGATCTCGGCCTCGACACCGGCCGACGCGGCCTGATGCGTGACCACGGCACGGATGCGTTCCTCCAGCAGCTTGCGGACCTCGGGCAACGTGGCACGCACACTGAGCTTGAGCGTGGCAGTCTCCGGGATGATGTTGTAGGTCGTGCCCGCTTCGATCTGGCCCACGCTGATCACGCCCGCATCCACCGGCGCCACGTTGCGCGCGATGATGCCTTGCAGGGCCACCACGGTGTGCGCCAGCGCCAGCGTGGGGTCGGCGGCACGATTCGGAATCGCGCCATGCCCGCCCTTGCCGCGGAAGGTCACGGTCACGCGGTCCGACGATCCGCCCTGCGCGCCAGACTGGACCACGGCCATGCCGACCGGCAGGCCCGGCGCGTTGTGGAACGCGTAGATCGCGTCGCACGGAAAGCGTTCGAAGAGACCATCCTCCATCATCGACAGGGCGCCGGTCATGCCTTCCTCGTCAGGCTGGAAGATCAGGTTCAGCGTGCCATCGAAGTTGCGCGTGGCCGCGAGATATTCGGCAGCGGCCAGTAGCGTGGCCGTGTGCCCGTCATGCCCGCAGGCGTGCATACGGCCGGGTACTTCGCTGGCATAGGGCAAGCCGGTGCGTTCCTGCAGCGGGAGCGCATCCATGTCGGCCCGAATGCCGATGCGGCGCGGGCCGTTGCCGACATTGAGCTGGGCCACGATGCCGTGGCCGCCAATGCCGGTATGGACGTCGTAGCCCCATTCGCGCAGCAGACCGGCCACCATGGCGGCGGTGCGCGGCACGTCGGCCCCGAGCTCCGGGTGCGCATGGATGCGATGGCGCAGATCGGCAAAGCGGCTGGCTGCGGACGAGATGGCGGCGGGAATGGGTGTGGTCGTCATGATGAATGGGGCTGAGCGTTGTGGGGCAATCGGGGCATCTTCAAGGCGGCGCTCAATCGCGGCCCGGATGGCTGGGGAACAGCAGAAGGGCAGTAAAGCTGATCAGCGACGCGCACAGCATGTATCCGACCGGCGCCATGCGGCTACCGGTGGTAGCGATCAGCCACGTGACCACCAGCGGCGCGAAGCCGCCAAAAACGGTCACGCCCACGCTGTACATGATCGACATACCGGTGGCGCGGTGATGGCGCGGCAGCGATTCCATCATCAGCGCCGATCCCGCGCCGCCGCCTACGGAACTCAACGTGACCGATAACGCGATGCAGGCCAGCGTCAATGGCAGCCCCGGGCCAGAAGACAGCAGCGCGAAGTTGGGCACCATCACGCTGATGGCGACAATGCTGTTGGCGATCAGCAGCGGCTTGCGGCGCGGCAGCCGGTCCGCGAGCAATCCGAACAGCGGCGACATGACCAGCATCGTCAGACCTGCCACGCAGGCGCCCAGGAACGCGGTCACGGGCGGCATGTGCACGGTGTTGACCAGATAGGTCGGCATGTAGAACACCATGATGTACATCGACGACGTGCTGCTCGTCATCAGCAGCACGCCGAGAATCAGCGTGCGGCGATGCTCGCGCACCACCGTCATGAGGCCGGCGTGGGCGGTGTTTTCGGTTTGGGTCTCTTCGAGATGCCGGCGGATGTAGATGCCGACCGGGGCGATCAGCAGGCCGAGCATGAACGGCACGCGCCAGCCCCATGACTGGAGTGCTTCGGGGCTCAGCAGCGCCGATACCGCGGCGCCGGTCAGTGCCCCCAGCAATGCCGCAGCGCCCTGGCTTGCGCCTTGCCAGCTCACCGCGAAGCAGCGCCGTTGCTTGCCAGTCGACTCCATCAGCAGCGCGGACGCGGCGCCAACCTCGCCGCCAGCGGACAGGCCCTGCAGCAGACGGCCCACCACCACCAGCGCAGTGGCGGTCACGCCGATGCTGGCGTAGGACGGCGTGAAGGCCAGCAGCGCCGTGCCGGCGGTCATCAGGCCGATCGTCAGCGTCAGCGCGGCCTTGCGGCCCCGCCGGTCGGCCATGTTGCCGATGAGCACGGCGCCGAGCGGGCGCATCACGAAGCCAGCACCGAACGTCGCAAAGGAAAGCAGCAACGAGGCGAGCGGACTGCTGGCGGGAAAGAACAGCCGGCCGATGGTGGCAGCGAAGAAGCTGTAGACCGTGAAGTCGTAGATCTCCAGTCCATTGCCGATGGCAGCCGCGATGACGGCGCGGCGGCCCTGCGTGCTGGAAGCGGGCGCGACGACGCGGGCTGCGGCATCGCTGCCCAGCGAAACGGTGGCTTCGTTCATGAGGCTCCTCGTGGTGGTCCGTCCGGGCAGTCGCTGAATGGCTGCCCGTGTTCTTATGGGTTTCTGTTCGACCGGACGATCTTAGGTGCCTGGCACCCATGGCGCACGCAGCTTTTTTTCATGGGTATGAGCGTTGGTAATCACGGGGTGGCGTCAATCCGCCGTGGGAAACTCCTGGCGCAATGCGTCCAGCAAGGCATCGTGCAGCCGTGCCGCCGCCCAGGTGAGGGTGTGGCGGTCACGCGATACCAGCGCGATGGTGCGATCCGGCATGGTCTCGTCGACGTCGATGAAGTCCATGGTTTCGACGAGATAGCGACTGCGGCGGGATTCCTCGGAGAGCAGCACCAGCAGGTCGCTCTGCCGGCACATCTCCAGGGCCAGGGTCATCGACGTGCATTCGACAACGCGCGACGGCAGCGTCATGCCGTTGATGGCGAAGAGCTGACGAAACGGCGTGCCGGTATCGGAGAGCGGATCGAGTACGAGCCACTCCGCCTCCAGCAACGCGCCCAGCGAGCGCGTCTTGCGCAACGGATGATCCTTGCGGCCAGCAATCAGCGTCGGCACGTGGCAAGCCTGGGCGCAGTCGAGGCCATGCGCGGTGGCCAGGGACTGGGAGGTCAGCGCGAAGTCGATGGTGCCTTCGCGCAGGTGCTCGAGCATTTGCGCGGGCCGCATTTCCTGCACGCGCAACTGTGCGCTCGGGAAATCGCGCCGGAACGCCGTGATGCAGGCGCCCGCCGGGCGCAGCAGGGCGGTGACCGGCGTGACGGCAACGGTGATCTCGCTGACCACGGTCCCTTTCATGTCCTCGAGATCCTGGCGCGCGCGCCTGACGTTCTCGCTGATCAGGCGGGCGTGGCCGACCAGTCGTTGCCCGTATGGTGTGAGTTGCACACCCTTGTTCGTGCGCACGAACAGCGCGGCACCCACGCTGGCTTCCAGTTCCTTGATGGCCTTGCTCAGTGCTGGCTGGGTGACGTGGAGCAGGCGGGATGCCTCCTGCATGCTGCCCGTCTCGGAGACGGCGGCCAACGCGCGCAATTGATGGAGCTTCATGAGGGGTCTCCCCGGAACGACCCGCAATCCGCTTGCGGAAAGCCGCCATTCTAGGCGCGACGAGATCTCCTGCGTGTTTTCTGCCCGCCCAGAATGCCACCGGCCGGCGTTCCGCGAGGCGGAAGCCGGCCGGTGGTGTCAGACGCTATCCGGTGTTACTTGGCTGGCGTCTTGTCCAGCGTCTTCATCAGTTGCTCGACCGCCTGGTCGATACTGAAGCTCGCGGGACGCTGGCTGGGCGGATAGTCCTTGAACGTTTGAAGGAACGGAATCACGCGATAGACGCCGTACTGCATCAGGTAGGCGTTCTTCGTGGCCCAGTCATAGTACTGATCGGATACCGTATCGGCGCGCTCGTATGGGTCCATGCGCAGGTTGAACGCCTTGGGCGCGCGCAAGCAGGTGAACGGGTTGGACCACACCTGGAAGCCGCCTGGCTGCCGCTGCTCACAGAAGACGATTTTCCAGTCGTTGTAGCGATAGGCGACCAGTTGCCCGTCATCGTTGAAGTAGTAGAAGTCCTGGCGCGGGCCGGTATTGGTCTGCCCGGTCAGGTACGGCAGGAAGTTATAGCCGTCCAGATGCACCTTGAACGATTTGCCACCAAGGCTGGTGCCCTTGAGCAGTCGTTCCTTGATGTCGGTATCGCCCGCGGCCGCAAGCAGCGTGGGGAACCAGTCAAGGCCGGACATCATCGTTGTGGAGACCGTGCCCGGTTTGATGCGGCCCGGCCACTTCACCAGCGCCGGCACGCGGAATGCGCCTTCCCAGTTGGTGTCCTTCTCGCTGCGGAACGGCGTGGTTGCCGCATCCGGCCAGCTGAACTGGTTCGGGCCATTGTCCGTCGTGTAGACCACGATGGTGTTGTCGGCGATCTTCAGGTCGTCGAGCGTCCTGAGCAGCTTGCCCACGTCGGCGTCATGCTCGAGCATGCCGTCCGCGTACTCGTTACCCGGCATACCGCTCTGGCCGCGCATCGACTCGCGTACATGGGTGAACAAGTGCATGCGGGTGGTGTTCATCCACACGAAGAACGGCTTGTCCGCCTTGACCTGCTTCTCCATGAAGCCGATGGCTGCTGCCGTGGTCTCGTCGTCGATGGTCTCCATGCGCTTGCGCGTCAGCGGGCCGGTGTCTTCCACCTTGCCGTCGGAGAACGAGTGGATCACGCCACGCGGCGAATTTGCCTTCACGAAGGCCGCATCGTTCTTCGGATAATACGGACGCTCCGGCTCCTCTTCGGCGTTCAGGTGATACAGGTTGCCGTAGAACTCGTCGAAGCCGTGCGCGGTCGGCAGGTATTCGTTGCGGTCGCCAAGGTGGTTCTTGCCGAACTGGCCGGTGGCATAGCCAAGCGGCTTCAGCGCTTCGGCAATGGTCGCGTTCTGCGCCTGCAGGCCCACGGTCGCGCCGGGGATGCCGACCTTCAGCAGGCCGGTACGCAAGCCGACTTCACCAGTGATGAAGGTAGAGCGGCCCGCGGTACAGCTGTTCTCGCCGTAGTAGTCGGTCATCATCATCCCCTCACGGGCGATGCGATCGATGTTCGGGGTGCGGTAGCCAACCACGCCATGGCTGTAGGCGCTGATGTTGGTCTGGCCAATGTCGTCACCGAAGATCACCAGGATGTTCGGCTTCTTGCCGGAATTGGCCACCGGCGGCAGTGCCGGCGCGGAAGCTGCCGACTCCGGTGCATTCGCGGCGACAGGGGGATTCTCGCGGGCGGCCTGCGGCGCTGCAGGCGCCTCGGCGGAAGATTGCGCGGCTGGTGCTTGTGCTGCCGGTGCCTTGGGCTCTTCCTGCTTGCCGCAGCCCGCCAATGTCAGTACGGCAGCGGCAATGGCAAGCGTCGCCAGTCCCCCGATTCTTGTCTTTCTCATTTCAGCTTGCCTCATGAAAGTGCCTCCGGTGCAAATCGCAATGGCGCATAAGTCTCGTGAAGTATCGCTGTTGAGTGAGATCAACGGAATTCAGTTTATTGGAGGCATGAAGTGAATTGTTTATGAAGCGCTCGGAAACTGACTTCACAGACAGGGATGTCCGAAGCGGGCGGTATGGCAGGTCGGTTTCCCCCGGGGATAGCCGTCGCACGGGTTCTGCCTGCGGGAAAACGCGAGAGCGCAAACGGTTCGCGTGCCAATTCCTTTTATTGCAGTATTTGATTTAGTCAAAAATAAACAGCGAAATTTACCAAATTGACTAGATGGCGGCTCTGCACGCGCTGTGATGACAGCAGGGGCGAATCGACCTGCGCGGGTGCCGGGCGCAGGGGCCACCACCCGGCTCCTGGGGGAGGGCCGGGTGCCGGGTAACGGTTCAGCGGGTGAAGACGCCAGACGGCATCAAGGCGTCACGATATTGAACTGCGGGTCGAACTTGTCCAGCATTCCCATCCATGACTTCAGTACAGCCGGATCGCCGTCCACCTTGGCGCGCCCGGCCGAGAGTTCCGCGGGCAGCGTGGTCTGGCCCAGCAGCGAGCCGATCAGCGCGCTGCGCGGCATCGTCAACGTGGCACCGGCGTCGTCGAACTGGCGCTCCGGCTTATAGAGGAAGACACCGTTTTCCACCGACAGCGCATAGCGCTTGCCAGTATCTGGTTGCACCCAGTTGAACTTCAGATCGTGGCCGGCGGCGCGCTCGCCATTGAGACGCACGGCCAGGAAGTCCAGGAACATCGTGTCGGTCATGGCCCCGATCATGTCTGGGCTGGCAGTCTGGGTGCCCTGCAGCTTGGGCACACCATTGCGCAGCTCGTAGGCGCCCACCAGATAGGCACTGCGCCAGCTTGCGGCCTCGGTCTGGTAGCCGAGCTGTTCAAGCGCGTCGGCCTCGAGCTTGCGGGCCGCCAGGTTCGACGGATCGGCGTAGACCACGTGCTTGACCACCTGCGCCACCCAGCGGTAATCGCCTTGGGCGTACGACTTGCTGGCCTGAGCGAGGATCTTGTCGGCGCCGCCCATGTACTGCACGTAGCGTTGCGCGGACTCTTCCGGTGGCAGCGGGTGCAGGTCGGCCGGGTCACCGCTGTACCAGCCGAGGTACCGCTGGTAGACGGCCTTGGCGTTGTGATTCACCGTGCCGTAGTAGTCGCGAAGGTCCCATTGGCTGGCCAGAGACGGCGGCAGCTTCACGCGCTCGCCTACCTCGGTCATCGTGTAGCCCTGGTTGGCCAGGCGCAGTGTCTGGTCGTGGATGAACTTGTAGGCGTCGCGCTGCCGCGAGAGGAAGCCGGTAATGCTCTGCTGGCCCCACTTTGGCCAGTGGTGCTGCGCGAAGATGACGTCAGTGCGGTTGCCGTAGCGGTCGATGGTTTCGTCGAGCGCGCGCCACCACTGGTTGGCGTCGCGCACCTGGGCGCCGCGGATGGTGTAGAGGTTGTGCAGGTTATGCGTGGCGTCCTCTGCCGCGCACAGTGCCCGCCACTGCGGGAAGTACATCAGCATCTCGGCCGGCGCCTCGGAGCCGGGAGCCATCTGGAATTCGATCCGCACGCCGTCGATCGTGCGGGTTTCGCCGGTCTTGCCGATCAGGTCGGTGGGCGGAATCAGTGTGATCGTGCCGAGCGAAACGGTCTTGCCGAGGCCGGCGTCCACCTGCCCCTGCGGGCCCTTTGGCAGCAGGGCGCCGTACATGTACTGCGCGCGGCGGCTCATGGCATTGCCGGCGAAGATGTTCTCGCTGATGGCCTCTTCCATAAAGCCTTCGGGCGCGTAGATCTTCACCTTGCCCGACTTGACGTCATCCTGGCTGACCACGCCCTTCACGCCGCCGAAGTGGTCCACGTGGCTGTGTGAGTAGATCACCGCGACGATGGGCTTCTTCGGACGGTACTTGTAGTAGACGTCGATCGCCGCGCGGGCGGTTTCGGCGGTCAGGAGCGGATCGATCACGATAAGGCCACTGTCGCCCTCGACGATGGTCATGTTCGAGAGGTCGAAGCCACGTACCTGATAGATGCGGTCGGTGACCTTGAACAGGCCGTGCTTCAGGTTGAGCTGCGCCTGGCGCCAGAGGCTCGGATTGACCGAGGCGGGTGAGGCATCGTCACGCAGGAAGGCATAGGCGTCGAGGTTCCAGACCACGCGACCATCGGCATTGCGGATCTCGCCACTGTCGAGCGATCCGACCCAGCCACGTTGGGCATCTTCGAAGTCCTGCCGGTTGGCGAAAGGCAGGCGCTTCAGGACGTCCGCATTGGCATCGCGCGTGGCGGCCGTTGCGTCGTTGGTGGCAATGGACTCGGTGGGCGCGGCCATGGCGCTCATCGGGAACAGGCTGCCCACCAGCACGGAAATGGCCGCGTGAAACGCGGCGGTCTTGCATTGCATGGAGTCTCCTTTTCGGGCTCTTGTTATGCGGGTTTGCTATTTGGCTTTTGTGATGCGGCGTTGCGATGCGCAATCAGGCGGCAGCGCGGCCCTGCCAGTCTTCCGCGATCATCGCGGCACCCTTCTCTCCGATCATGATCGAGGGGGCATTCGTGTTGCCGCCGATCAGCGTCGGCATGATCGAGGCATCGACCACGCGCAGTCGTTCCATGCCGCGCACGCGCAGGCGCTGGTCGACCACGGCCATGTCGTCGCTACCCATGCGGCAGGTGCCCACCGGGTGGTAGATGGTGTCGGTGCGGCGGCGCAGCAGGTCGACGAGCTGGTCGTCGCTGCTCACACCCTTCACGTACAGTTCGCGCCCGGCGTAGCGGGCCAGCGGCTGGGCGTGCATGATCTCGCGCGAGAGCTTGTAGCCCTTGAGCAGCGTCGTCACGTCGTCGTCGTTGCTGAGGAAGTTCGGGTCGATACGCGGCGGCGCCAGCGGATTGGCCGAGTTCAGACCGACCGTGCCGCGGCTCTTCGGCCGTAGCACGCAGACGTGGCAGCTCATGCCGTGGCCCGTGTGGAGCGTGCGGTTGTGGTTGTCCACGATGCCGGTGACCCAGTGCAGTTGCACGTCGGGACGCGACAGCGACGGATCGGTGCGCAGGAACGCGCCGGCCTCGCCGAAGTTGCTGGCCAGCAGACCTGTGCGCGACTTGCGGTACTCGAAGAACGCCTTCGTCATGGCCGCCGCGCCTTGCAGCGACACGCCCATCAGCGATTTGTCGGGGCTCTTGAAGGGCAGGATGTAGTCGGGATGGTCGATCAGCCCCTTGCCGACGCCGGGCAGCGCGTGCTGGACGGCGATGCCATGGGGACGCAGGTCTGCTTCGTCGCCGATGCCCGAAAGCTGGAGCAGTTGGGGTGTGCCGAACGCGCCGGCTGCCACGATGGTCTCGCGGCGCGCGTGCAGTTCCACGTCACGGCCTTTCACGCGGACCGTGACGCCTTCCGCCGTGTTGCTGCGCAGGATCAGCCGGGTGGCATGGCCGCCCGTCAGCACGGTGAGATTTGGGCGCTTGTCGCGGAGGGGATGCAGGAACGCCACCGATGCGCTGCAGCGCTGGCCGTTGCGAATGGTCACATGATAGTGGCCAACGCCTTCCTGGTCGGCGCCGTTGAAATCCGCATTGACGGCGTGGCCGCTCTTGCGGCCGGCTTCGATAAACGCATGCGTGGCCGGATGGGCGTCGAGCGCGCTCACGGTCAGCTCGCCGCCGGCGCCGTGATAAGCGTCGGCGCCGCCGAAGTAATCTTCGGATCGTCGGAACCAGGGCAGCACACCGTCGTAGGACCAGTCGGGATTACCCAGCGCAGCCCAGTCGTCGTAATCGGTGCGGTGGCCGCGGATGTAGATCATCGCGTTGATGGCGCTGCTGCCACCAAGCGTCTTGCCGCGCGGCTGGTAGCCGAGACGGCCCTTCAGCCCTGGCTGCGGAACTGTCTCGAATGCCCAGTTGACGTGTCGGGTCGGCAGGATGCCGACGATGCCAGCCGGCGTGTGGATCAGCGGAGAGCGATCGACCGGGCCGGCTTCGACCAGACAGACGCGCACGGAGGGGTCGGCGCTCAGGCGGTTGGCCAGCACGCAGCCAGCCGAACCCGCGCCAATGATGACGTAGTCGAAATCCATGATGTTGTTCTTGGGAACTTGGGAATTAGTCTTGGGATGCCGTCACTGGCGAGGCTTCGGTTTGCACGGGGGGCGCTGCGGTGGGCCGCCCCAGGAACATCCGCAGCGTCAGGCGCTGGATGAACGTGCCGTAGGGCGGATGAAACAATTCGATCGGGAACCACTTCCGCTCGGAGAACACGGCCTTGGCGTGCGATAGCTCGCGGAAGCCCTCGGCGCCGTGATAGTTGCCCATGCCGGACGTGCCGGTGCCACCGAACGGCAGATCGTGATTCAGCACGTGCCAGCCCCAGTCGTTCAGCGTGACGCCGCCCGCGTGCGTGCGTTGCAGCAGGGTGGTGGATTCGGCCTTGTCGTCGCCGAAGTAGTACATGGCGAGCGGGCGCGTGCCGCCGCGTATGTGCGTCACGACGTCCTCGAATGCGCGATAGGTGAAGACCGGCAGGATCGGGCCGAAGATTTCTTCGCGCGCGATGCGCATCCGGGGCGTTACGCCGAGTACCACGTGAAGCGGCAGGCGGCGTCCATCCTCGGGCATGGCCGCGCGCATGACCTGTGCGCCGTGGGTACGCGCGTCATCGAGCAGATCGTTCATGCGCTGGTGGGCGCGGTCATGAATGATGCTTGCGTAGTCGTCGCGATCCGCCGGGAACAGCGCTGCGGATGCGTTCAGCACTTCCGTGGCAAAACGGGCGGCGAGCGCCTCTGGCACCAGGGCGTAGTCAGGCGCCACGCAGATCTGACCGGCGTTGACTGTCTTGCCGTGGGCGATGCGCCGTGCCGCGTTTGCAAGGTTCGCGCTGGACGACACGATGGCAGGCGACTTGCCACCGAGTTCGAGCGTGACGGGCGTCAGGTGTTCGGCGGCGGCACGCATCACGTGGCGGCCGACCTCGGGCGAACCCGTGAACACCAGATGATCGAACGGTAGGCCGGTGAACTGGCGTGCCACGTCGGCGTCGCCCTCGACGATGGCGACTTCGTCCTCGGTGAACGCCTCAGCAAGCAAGGCGCGCAGCGCGGCAGAGGTCCGGGGCGCGAACTCCGAGGTCTTGATCAGGCATCGGTTGCCTGCCGCCAGCGCGGTGGCCAGTGGCCCGAGCGCCAGATAGACGGGGAAGTTCCAGGGCACCACGATGCCAACCACGCCCTTGGGTTGATACACCACCTTGGCGCTGTTCCCGAGGAACAACAGTTCGACACTCCTGCGCGACGGTCGCATCCACCGGCGTAGCCCGCCAAGCAGGTGGTTGATGTGCAGCACGGACGGCAGCACGTCGACCATCATCGTCTCGGCATGGGCGCGTCCGCCGAAGTCCCGGTCCGCCGCCTGCGCCAGGCTGTCGGCGTGCTTGCGAACTGCATCGCGCAAGCGCCGCAGGCCCTGCTTTCTGTCGGCCAGCGCCGGGTAGGGCGCGGCGGCAAAGGCTGACCGCTGCGCCTGGAACAGACGCTCCATCCCGTCACACGTGGATTCTCTCGTTGTTTGTGGAGTATCGGGCACTAGAAACCCCTTAAAAATAAACTGAACAGTCAGTACAATTTGAAGTGTCGGAGTTGGGGCGGATCGGTGTCAAGCCAGGAAGGGGAAACCTAGGGCAAGTCCGGAGGACCGATATGACGCCGCTGCTACAATTTGCGGCAAGCTGAATGGGTGAAGTCGATGAGTGCAAACGAGACGGGCGACGTTGTCGCCATGCCGAATGGGACAACGAAATACCGCCGGGGCCTCGAGACCCGCAATCGCGTCATTGCGCTCACGAAGTCATTGATTTCCGAGCACGGCTATAGCGAAGTGACGCTCGATCAGATCTCTGCCCAGGTCGGCGTGGCCAAGAGCAGCCTGCTTTGGCATTTCGGCAGCAAGGAAATGCTGCTTGCCGAGGCGGCGATCAGTCTGTTCCAGGAAATCGAGCTTGCGCTGCGTCCCGACGATCTGGAGGGAAGGCCGCTGGCCGAGCGCGTCGACGAGATCTTTGACCGGGTGGCCGACTATTTCACGCGCAATCCGGAAACCAAGGGGGTGGTGATGGCGCTGCTGTTCTCCGCCAACACCCCCCAGTCCGTGCGCGAACATATCCGCGAAGGGTGGAACGGCCATGTCCGCGTGCTGGTAGAGGCGTTGGGCACGCCAGAGCGCCCGCTTTCTCCCGACGCCGCCCGCCTGCTGGTGGCCATCTTCCACGGCGCGTACTGTCACTGGTACGCCAACGGCCGCACGCAGCCGATTGGCGACTACCTGCACCCGGCACGGGACCTGTTCCTGAACTGGATCTCGGCGGAGAACGCATCCCGGCGTTGAGCGGGACGTCGCACCGTGTTCGCCACCTTCGCAATTTTCGGCGCCGCCTTGGTCCCCGGCACCTAGAACCCACTCTCGCGAATCACGACGCTGTAGATGTTACGCATCCAGTCCGCCAGTCGGCTGCGAGGCTCGCCGGCCAGAAGAACGTTGCCGCGCAGCTCGACCAGTGATGGCGGCGGCGCGGCCAGGTCGATCTGGACGAGATAGAGTGCGGCGTCCGGAATCAGCGCGCCTTGCTTGTCGACGGCGGCGATGGGCCCGCCGTGGGGTGTGGTGAGTTGCGCCGCCGGAATCTGCGCGCTGCGCGACGGCGCGATGGCCCGTATCACGCCGCAGTGGCGAGCCGGACGCGCATCGGGGAAGAAGCAGGCGCGGGCCCCAATGCGCAGATACTGCACATCGCTTTCGTCGACGAAGGCATCCACCATCCAGTGCGCCGGGTCGATCAGCCGGCCCAGTACCTGTTTGGAGCCCACCCAGGTATCGGCGCGAATGTCATCCGGTACGTCCACCCATGCGCCATCGAACGGCGCCGCAAGCAGCAGTCGGCGTTCTTCCGCGTGGACGGCGCGCGCGCGCGCCAGACTCTGCTGCAGTTCTTCGAGCGTGGCGGCTTGTTGCTCGATACCACGGTGCAGTTCGAGCAGGCCCGTCAGCCGCGCATCGTTGCCATTGATGCTGGCCTGCGCCGCCATTGCCTCGCTCACAAGTTCCGGCTGGCGCAATTGGATCAGGGCACTGCCGGCGCGCACGTGGCCCGGGGGCGTGGTGGATACCAGTTGCGCTGGCGCCGGTGCGTATGCGGTCCATTGGCGCGCGCTGTGCGCGAGCGCCGGCGCCCGCACGCCGGTTGGCCAGGGAATCGCCAGCACGATCAGCAGCGCGGCCAGCGCGCCCCACAGCAACCGGCGGCGCGGGCGCGTGGTCTCCGCCCGCCGCCGGAACCACACGCGGAGCTCCCGCCAGCACGGCAGCGCGATAAAGAACACGATTTCGACCAGAAAGAGCGCAACGCCCAACGCCTTGAAGAAGAGGTGATAGACCACCAGTGCGATGCCGAGGAATACGGTCAGCCGGTAGCACCACGTGACCCAGGCAAAGGCGATCAGCCGGTTGCGAAGCGTCGCGGGCAGTGGCTCTGGCCACGGGTCTGGCCAGCCCAGCAGCAGACGCCGCAGCGCCGTGCGCGCCAGCGCGCCCGCCCGCTCGTGCAGGTTCGGCAGGTCGAGCAGATCGGACAGAATGAAGTAGCCATCGAAACGCATGAACGGGCTGGCATTGAGCGCCAGCGACAGCACCCAGCTGGTGGTGGCCAGGTAGAAGCACGCCTGGCGCAATGGGCCGGGCGCCAGCAGCGCCCAGCCCAGCGTGGCCAGACCGCCAATGATCAGTTCGGTGACGATGCCAGCGCTGGCAATGGCTAGCCGCTGCCGCGCGTTGGTCAGCCGCCAGGACTCGCTGGTGTCCGTATAGAGCATGGGCCACATCACGAGAAACGCCACGCCCATGTGTCCCACTCTGACACCGAAGTGGGTCGCGACCAGCGCATGACCGAGTTCATGCAGCGTCTTGGCAACGACCACGGCGCATGCGAAGCCCACCGCGCCTTCCAGCGAGATCGATTCGAACAGCGTATGCCGGAAGGTGTCCCATTGCCGCAAGGTCAGCACGACCCCCAGCAATGTGAGCCCCAGTACGATCCACGCCGTGGCCGGCTGGAACAGCCACTGCAGATGCCGGTACAGCGACTGAATGCGGTAGGTCGGCCGCAACAGCGGAATGCGGAAAAACAGGTAATGGTGCAGCCACCAGCGCCAGCTCAGCCATTCGCGTGGCTGGCGGGTGGTGGCCATCTCCTGGCTGCGTCCGGGCGATGGCCGCAGCAGCGCATTGCCCTGCAGGAATGCGGCAAAGCCGAGCACCTGCTCGCTTTGCGCCTCGAGCGGCGTGCTGGCGCGCACCTGCTCCGCGATGGCGCGCGGCGTCATGTGCCAGCGCTGCAGGCATTCGAACTCGAGCCAGCCGATCCGGAAATGGCGGTTGCGTACGGGGTCTTCGATGATCCACGCCGGGCTGCCGTCGGTATGCGGGGCGCCGGGGAACAGGCGCAAGTCCTCTCGCAGCAGCGGCAGCGGCAGTTCGTCGGGGCTGGCCTGCATGTCAGATGCCCGTCCACGCGCGCAAGGTCGCCAGCGGCCGGCGCAGGATCTCGTAAGCCAGTACCGACCAGCCGCCCTTGATGCGCGCGGTTCCCTTCAGGCCGATGCGGGCGTGTTGCGGATCGCCGTTCTCGATATCGGCACGCAGCCGGTAGCTCGGCACGCCGTCGGGCGTGAGCGCCGCCTGGTAACTGGTTTCGATCAGCTTGCCGGAGAGCGGTTGCAGCGGGCGCACCGTGAGGAACAGGCTGACCGGCGCGCCCACGTCGAGCGTGAGCGCATCGGCCACCGGCAGGTGGATCAGCATGGCCGGCCGATCCGGATTGGCCAGTTGCATGATGCGCTCGCCGGTCACCACCGGCTTGCCGAGCCAGTCGTTGATATCGGCGAACACCGCGACACCGTCGCGCGGCGCCACGACGGTCTGGCGCTGCAACTGCGAACGGATCGATTCCAGCTCGGCCCGGCGTTCTTCGGCACGGCTCTGCAAGGTGGTCAGCTGCGCCTTGCTGTCGTCGCTGCGGAAAGCGTTCTGCCGCGCTGCCAGCAGTTCCGCGTCGGCTACCGCCACGGCCTGCGAGGCCACCGCCAGGCGATGGCTGAGCGTGGTGTCGTCGAGCGAAAAGAGCGGCTGACCGGCTTTGACTGTCTGGTTGGGCCGCACATGCACTTCCTTGACCACGCCTTCGATGGGCGCGCTCACCATCTGCAGGTCCAGCGACGTCACTTCGGCTGGTGCCAGCGCGCTTTGCCGCACCGGCATCAGCAGAATCAGCACCGCAGCCGCGATCGCAATACGGCGCGTTCGACTGCCCCACAGCCAGGAGACATCGCGCTCGCGGCGAGCCAGCATCTCCCAGTGATAGCCCCAGGCCTGCGTAAGCCGCGACATGGCGATGCCAGCGCCCGCGCCGGGCACTTCGTCGAGCAGGAACACCACCCAGCCCTGCACCTGTCCCGCGCGACTGCGCAGTGGCAGCGCCCATGCGCCATTCGGCCACCATTCCTCCCAGCCGCTACGCACGACATCGCTGGCGAGGGCGGCATCCTCCTGCGTGATCCACTGCGGCTCGCCGGCCTCCAGCCGCTCGCGTAGCCACTTGCGCGCATGCCCGAGCCACACCACGTAAGGGGACTGCTCGTCGATCGACACGAGCCCCGAGATATTGAACAGGTGCCACGCTGGCGGTCTGACATCGAACACCAGCGCCTGGCGATAGCGCAGCAGCGGATGGGCGTCATTGGCAATGTGGAAGCTGAGCTGTTGCACGCTGTCCGCCTGGCGTGCCAGGCTTTCCAGTTCGGCAAGCTGCAGCAACAGCACGACATCGCTTTGCGTCGGCATCTGCATGGGCGTTACTTCGTCTGCTGGAACTGGGCCACGCCGCTCATGCCAGGCAGCAGCTCCGCCGCTGGCGCCGTCAGGCGACCCTCGATCTCGATCGACTGGGCCACGGCATCCACCCTGGCGTTGATGGCCGACACCTTGGCCGTGTAGCTTTTGCCTGTCTCGGTGACGTTGACGTTGAACTGGCTGCCAATGCGCAGGTCGCGCAGCATCCGCGATGGCACGTTCAGGCGCAACTTGAGCGGTCCATCGCTGACCAGGTCGAGCAGCGGCGCGCCGGCGTTGACGCTTTCATGCGGACGCACATAGACGCGGGCCACCCTGCCCGAGAACGGCGCGGCTACCGTGCAGTAGGCCACCTGTGTGCGCGCCAGTGCTACAGCGGCGGAGGCCCGGTCGGCGGCTGACTTGGCGAGGTTGAGCTCCATGTCGCCCACTGCGTCGAGCTTGCGCAGCGCGGACTTGGCCGTGAGCGTTTCGCGCGCGCCGGCCAGTTCGGCATCGGCCATGCCCAGCCGCGCGCGCGGCTCGGCGCAGTCCATCTGCACCAGCGGCCGTCCTTTGGTAATGGTCTGACCGAGGGTGACGCCCAGGCTCTGGACCGTGCCATTCATCGTGGCGGCCATCGTTGTTTCGGGGTCCGCGCTGAGCAGCACCCGAATGGCGCCGGGGTCGACGGCCCGGCTGGGCGGCCACAGATCGTTGGCGCCGACTGCTACGCCTGGGAACAGGGCGGCCGAGACAACGGCGAGACCAGCAAGCCTGGAAAGACCGGAAAGACCGGAAAGACCGGAAAGACGGAACGAAAAGCGAGATGATGCGTTGCTCATGATTTGCTATCGACGGCGCTTGGGTAGAGCTTCTGTTGCCAGCCCTGCATGGTCTGTTCGATCTCCGATGCGAGGGTCGGGACGTCATGGCTGGCGATCGCGTCCGGCATGACGTCGAGGCCAACCGAGTTGTAGAGACGTCCCCAGGCGGCCTGCGCCTCCGAGTAGGCGGCGTAGCGCTGGTATTGCGCCAGCAACATGCGCGCATCGGCACGGATGAACTCGAGTCTCGAGTCGGCCGATACCTGGGCGCTGGCCTCGGCGAATCTGCGCAGGCGGTTGTCAACCTGCAGGCTTTCCTCGGCGAAATCGAGCTGCTCGAGTGCCAGGTGGTAGCGTTGCAGCGCCACGCGCACCTGCGTGAGCACGGCCATGGACAGCGACATGCGGCGCAGGTCGCCTACCTTGTTCTGGCTGTCCTGCGCCTCGTTGAGCACGGGGATCTTGAGCAGGTTGAAGATGTTGTACGACAGGCGCAGGCCGATAGCGGACCACGCGTTGTTGTAGAGGTAGGCGTTCGAGTCGTAGTGGCCGCCCAGGTCGACGGACAGGCTGGGCCACAGTTCGGCCTTGGCGATCTTGATGTCGTTGTCGGTGACGCGCTTGCGGTACCACTCTTCCATGATCTCCGGCCGGCTTTCGAGCGCCATCTGTTCCAACCCGGCGACGTCAAACCGATCGTTCGGCATGCGCTGCTCGGCCTCGTCGGCAAGCGTGAAAGGCTGGTCCGGCGGCAGCGACATCAGGGCGGCCAGTTCCGCGCGCGCCAGTTCCAGGTCCTGACGCCGCGCTGACAGCAGGCTGACGGCATCGAGCAGCGCGCGCTGATAGGCCAGCGCCTGCTGGCGCGGCAGCAGGCCCTTTTCGTCGGCTTCCTGCGCGGCCTTCAGACCCTGGCGAACCTTGTTCAGCAATGCGTCGACCTGGCCGATCAGACGTTGCGCGCCAAGCGCGCGCCAGTAGGCATTGCGGACATCCTGCAGCACGTTCTGCACGACCTTGCGACGGCGCTCCTCGGCCATCAGCACCTGATCGGCCTTTTGCTGGGTCCGTTCGTAGGCCACCAGGAAATCCAGCGTGCTCCACGTCAGGTCGAGATCGGCCAGACGGTGGTAACGCTGTTCGGAAGTGGAGGGCCGCAGGCTGATCTGACCGTCCTGGATCCCCACCGAGACACCTCCCGAGTCGTTCGACCGATGCGTGTAGCCAGCGGATGCCACGAGCTTCGGCAGCATGTCGTGCTTGGTCACGTCCACAAGCTGCCGCGACAACGTGCTCTCCATCAGCTTGAGGCGATAGTCGAGGTTGTACTTGAGCGCGCGCGCGGCGGCTTCGTAGAACGTGATCGGGCGGGTGACGGGTTCCTGGTCGCTGTACATGCCGCGCCGGTCTTCTTCCACGCGCTGGCGTACTTCCTCCTTCGAGTAGGGCTGGGGCACGCTAGGCGCTGTGGAGCAGGCGGTGGTCAGCAGCGTGGCAGCAAGTGCGATGGCTAGGGGCTGGCTACTTTTTCGCATCTTCGTTGGTGCTGTTGTTGGCGTGGGACAGGGCGGCCACCGTGCTGGGCCGCGACGCCAGTTGGCGGATTTGATCGGTGAAGGAGGCTGCGGGGCGCGCAGGTTCCGTGAGTGGCGAGGCATGGCGGCCCGGGTGCGGTTTCGTGGCCTTGCCGCGCTTGTCATGCTTGCCGTCCGAAGGGGCGACCTTCTCGGGGCGGGCCTCGATGCCCTTGAGCGCGAAGACCGACGGATCGCGCAGCAGCCCATCGGCGGACAGCGACACGATGCCGTGCCGCCCGGCCGTGCGTTCCGCTTCGAACTGCACGATCGCTTCGAGTTGCAGCAACGCGGGCCGCAGGAACTCTCCCGACGTCATCCCGAGACCTGCTGCCAGCGAGGGCGACTGGATATGCGGCGGCGTCACCATGTCCAGGTTCTCGCCGCGCAGCAGGCTGTCGTTGCGCTGGTGAACTGGGAAGATGCTCCGCACCTCGGGCGTGACGTACACCACCGGATCGACGCCGAGGGTGGTGCCGAACCGGTCCCGGTGCCATTCGTCGTGCAGGAAGTACTCGTGGTCGCCGGGGCTTGGCGGCGGCACGTAAGGCGCGTCGATATTGAGCGAGATGACCAGTTGCGCAGAATCCGTCGCGCCCGCGCGGTCGGCGATCGTGTAGGTGAAGACATCCTTGAGGATGCTGCCGCGCCCGGCCGCGGCCTGCACGGCCGGATTGGTCAGGTCGATTTCGTAGGTATAGCTGCCGTCGGCATTGATCTGCAGGTAGCCGTAGCTTCCGGCAATGCGCGTGCCGGGCGGCGTTGATGCGCCGCCCGCGTCCTTCGCGCCGGGCCGGATGCCAACCACGGTGAGCTGGTCGCCGGTGTCGACGTCGGCGTCGTTCGGCAGCACGTTGCCGCTGGTGATCGGCTGCCCGTGGATATTGTCGACGTTGTTGCTGTCGTCACGCGCCACGGGTGCGTCGTTCTGGCCGTGAATCGTGATGGTCAGCGTTGCCGTGGCCGTGGCGCCCGCGCGGTCGGCCACTACGTAGACGAAGGTCTCCGTCAGCGTTTCGTCCGACGTGCGCAACGCCTGCACCGCGGCGTTGTCGTTATCGATCACGTACCGGTAGCTGCCATCGGCCTGTACCGTCAGCGTGCCGTAGCGGCCCGCCGTGGTACCCGCCACCGCGCCCGCGCCAAGCGGGCCATTGATGGCGGTGACGGCCTTGGTCTCGCCATACTGGTCGACATCGGTGTCGTTGTCGAGCACATTGCCCGTGGCATCCGCGCCTGGCGTGGCGTTGTGTTGGCCACCGGCTTCGATGGCGTTGCCGGCATCGTCATGCGCCACCGGGTTGTCGTTCTGGCCAAGGATCAGTACGCGCAGCGTGGCCTGATCCGTGGCGCCGTGGTCGTCGCTGACCGTGTAGGTGAAGGTGTCTACCAGCCCGTCGAGCAACATCCGCAGCGCCTGGATTTCGGGCAGGTTGTTATCGACGGTATAGGTAAAGCGACCGTCCGCACCCATCACCAGGGTGCCATACTGCCCGCGCAGCGGGACGCCCACGATGCCGCTGGTCCCTTTGCCGTTCTCGGTCCCGGTACGCAGGGCGACGATGGTCAGGGGCCCACCTTCCGGGTCGACGTCGTTGAAGGTGGCGACGCCGCTCGGGTTGCGTCCCACCGTGCCATTGGCCACGCCGCCTGCCTCGCGCGCCAGCGTGATCACGTCGGAGGCGACCGGCCGGTCGTTGATGCCGTGGATCGTGATGGCCAACTCGGCGGTGTCGGTCAGGCCGCCGCCGTCCGCCAGGCGGTAGGTGAAGCGCTCCACCAGCGTTTGTCCCGGCGCCAGTGCCGCCACGATGGTATTGGTTTCGTCGGCGTGGTACTGGAACTGCCCGGTCGGATCAATGTCGAGCCAGCCGTAGAGACCGTTGATACGCACCTTGCCCGACATGTCCTGCAGCGTCGCGCCGGTGCTTTCGGCGCCGGATCGGATGCCGGTGACGGTCCGGCTATCGTTGGCGTCCACATCCTTGTCGTTGGTCACCACGTTGCCCGTGGCGTCCACTGGTGGGGTATCGGAGGTGGCAGGGGTGGCGCCCGCGGCATCGTCAACGGCAACGGGTGCGTCGTATCGCCCCCGGATGTTGATCGTCAGCGTGGCGGTACTGGTCAGCCCGGCCGTATCGCGTACGGTGTAGGTGAACGTCTCGGTCAGCGTGTCGCCCGGTTTCAGGGCCTGCACGGCGGTCAGCGCATCGTTGATGTTGTAGACGTAGTCGCCATTGGCCGACAGTGTGAGCGAGCCATACAGCCCGGTCAGGCTTGCACCCACGGTACCCCCGACACCTGCCGCAGTCTGGAAGGCGCTGACGGCCTTGGTGTCGCCCGCGTCCACATCGGCGTCGTTGATCAGCACGTTGCCCGTGGCTGGCTTGCCGGGCGTGCCGTTGAACGTGCCGCCTGCTTCGATTGCCTCACCCGTGTCCGGCTTGGCGACCGGCGCGTCGTCGCGCCCGTGGATGGTGACGTGCAGCTCGGCGGCGTTGCTCAGACCGCCGGCATCCGTGACCGTGAAGGTGAAGACGTCGGTCAGCGTATCGAAGTTGGTGCGCAGCCGTTCCACCACCGGGTTGTTGTTGTCCACCACGTACTGGTAGGTGCCGTCGGCATTCACCAACAAGACGCCATAACGCCCTTGCAGGTAGGTGCCGAGCGTGCCCACCGTGCCGCCGTTGTCGTTGACGGCGCCAGTGCGGAACGCGGTGACTGCGGCGGTGTCGCCCGTATCGGGATCGTACAGACCCAGCAGCAGGTTGCCGCCGGGGTCCACGCCCGGCGTACCGTTCAGCGTACCACCGGCCTCGATGGCATCGGCGCGCTGGCTGGCCGCAACAGGTGCGTCGTTGGCGCCGTTGATGGTGATGGTGAGTTGCGCCAGATCGGTCGCGCCAGCGGCATCCCGCACCTTGTAGGTAAAGACATCCTGGATCGACTGGCCGGCGTTCAATGCGTCGACGGTCGGATTGCTGTTGTCCACCAGGTAGACGTAGGTGCCGTCCGCGCGTATCAGCAGGGTGCCGTACTGGCCTGTCACCAGCATGAAGTTCGAGCCGCTATCGGCCACGGCACCCGCGCTCTTGTCACCAGCGCGCACGCCGGCCACGGTCTTGGTTTCGCCATACTGATCAACGTCGGTGTCGTTGGTCAGCACGTTGTCGGAGGGATTGACGCCGGGTGTGTTGTTGTTGATGCCACCCGCTTCGCGGGCGACCGCATTGTCGTCGACGCCGATCGGATTGTCGTTCTGCCCGGTGATGCGAATCCGGATATGGGCCTGAGCGGTCAGGGTGCCGTCGCTGTCCGTGTATGTGAACGTGTCGATCAGCACATCGGTGCTGCGCCGCAGTGCCTGGACAGCGGTCAGGCTGTCATTGACCGTGTAGGTGAAAACGCCATGGTCGTTGATGTTCAGCGTGCCGTAGGCGCCGGTGATGTCGATCGAACCACCGACGGGAATATCCAGCGTTGTGCTGCCGAATGCGATCTTGATTACCGAGATCGCGTCGCCATCCGGATCGATGTCGTTGACGGTGGCGTCGCCGGTTGCTTTGGTGCCCGGCGTGGTGTTATTGACGCCACCGGCTTCCTTCGCGGTGGCCGTGACGTCCAGTGCCACTGGCGCATCGTTGACACCGTGAATAATGATGTTCAGGTTGGCGGTCGACGTTCCGCCGTGCGGGTCCAGCAGTGTGTAGACGAAGCTGTCGGTCACCGTGTCGTTGGGGCCGAGGGCGATCAGCGCGGCATTGGTGTTGTCGATCAGGTACGTGTAGCTGCCGTCGGCGTGGATCACCAGCGTGCCGTAAGTGGCGGGCAGGGTCGTGCCACCGGCGCTCACCGGGGTGTCGCTGCCGCCAGCTGAGCGGATCTGGCTTACCACCAGGCTGGAGACGGGATCGTCGACATCGCTGTCCACCTGGCCAATGGATGCGGGGTCGTGCTCGTCGGTGATGACATTGCCAGCCGGGTTGATCGGTGTGCCGCCCGCCGGGTTGCTGGCCGTCGGTTGGCGCGCGGTGTAGCCCTGGGCCTCGTTGTCGACCGCCACGGGATTGTCGTTCGCGCCGTGGATCGTGATGGTCAGTGCGGCGGTGTCGTTCAGACCGCCCGCATCGGTCACTGCGTAAGTGAACACTTCTTGAAGCGTGTCGCCCACATTCAGCGCCTGCACCTGCGCATTGTTGTTGTCGATGCGATAGACGTAGCTGCCATCGGCGCCAATCACCAGGGTGCCGTACAGACCGACGATGGGCAGCCCGCCGTTCGTGGACGTGGTGCCCGGGGGAACCACGGAAGCCGGGCCGCCCGCCGCCTCGGTGCCGGTGCGCACCCGGGTCACCGTGAGGCTGTCTCCGGAATCGATATCGCCATCGTTGAGCAGCACGTTGCCGCTGGCGTCGGAACCGGGCGTGCCATTGGCCGCACCACCCGCCTCGGTGGCGTCGCCGGTATCGTCGCCGGCCACCGGCGCATCATTGGCGCCACGGATGGTCACGGTCAGCGTGGTGGTGCTCTGGACACCGGCAAGGTCGCTGATGGTGTAGGTGAAGACCTCGGTCAGCGTGTCGGTCGACAGTCGCAGCGCCTGCACCGTGGCGTTGTTGTTGTCCACCACGTACTGGAAAGCGCCGTTTGCGCCGATGCGCAGGGTGCCGAAGAGACCGGCAATCACGGTCGATGCCGTACTCGTTACCGCCGAACTGTTTGCCCCGAAGGCGATGCGCTCGACCTTCAGCACATCGCCATTTGTGGCAATGTCCACGTCGGTGTCGTTGGTGAGCACGTTGCCGGACGGGTTGACGCCTGGCGTGCCGTTGGCGGTGCCGCCAGCCTCGGTTGCAAATGCGGTATCCGGATTGGCCTGCGGTGGGTCATTCACCGGAATGACCGTGATGGTCAGGGTATTGATGGCGGTGAGGTTGTCCAGCACCGGATCGAACGGGATGCCGTCTCCATTGGCATCGCCGCGCTGGCCAAGGTCGTCGGTGCGGATGGTCAGCGTTTCGTTGCCGTTGTAGTTCAGCGAGGGCGTGTAGAGCAGCGTGGCGAGTGCCGCGCTGATATCGGTCTGGCTGCCCTCCAGCGTGAACGTGGCCGTGCCCAGCGCGCCAGCGACGACCGTCGTGGCCCCGGGGGTGAGCGTCAGTGTGCCGTGCAGCACGCTCAGGGTGACCCGGATAATGCCGTTGCCGGCGTCGGGGTCGCTGACCGCAAGGCCCACGATAGGCAGCGCGTTATCTTCGAGGGTCGATGGCGAAGCCGGCAGGATGTTGATCGGCGGGTCGTTGCGCTCCACGTAACCGACGTTGCCGGCCACCGCCGCGCCACTGTCACCGCCCGAGAACTGCACGCGCGCGAGCGGGCTGGAGGGATCGCTGTCGATGCGGGCATTCACGGTGCCGGTGGGCGTTGCCAGCACGATGGTCGGTGGCGCGTCGATCCGGAATACACCGCGCCCCAGGACGCCGAAACTGTAGAAGCCGTTGGCGTCGGTGGTCGTGGTCCAGGTCTGGTTGTCGGCCGTGGTGTCGAGGTTGTTGTCCGCACCGCCCCAGGTGAGCGTGACGGTTTGCCCCGCAATGGCTGGGCCGTCCGGCGCCGAGCTGCTCGTAGCGGAATCCGTATCGTTCCAGAGCGTGCCCGATACATAGCTCACGCCGGCCGCATCGCTGTCCTGGTAGTTGTTGGGCCCCACCAGGCTGCCGGTGCGCTCTCCGGTGGCACTGCCTGCCGGCCCGACGTTCGAGCCGCCGAACGTGGTGAAGGCGTTCGACAGGCTGGTATAGGTAACGGTAGCCGCCGTATCGGCCAGAAGTGTATTGTTCGGCAGGCTCGCCGAGTAGATCAGCGAAACCTTGCCACCCTGGGGCATATAGTCGATGTTCAGCGTGACCTGGGTGCCGGTGTTGGTCAGTGTGAATCCCGGGGGCAGGGCGCCAGGACTGTATGTCACACCATTCACAACAACGCCTTGCACCGTGAGCGCCTGGCCGCCGGGCGGCAGGCTGTCGGTCAGTACCACGTCGTGCGCGGCGGTTGTGCCGGAGTTGCTGAAACTGACGCTGTAGGTGGCCTGGCCGAATGCGCTGCCAACGCCGGGATCGAAAGCCACGACGGACTTGTCCAGATCGACGATACGCGGCTCCACCACGCGCTCGACCACCTGTGCGGTGCTGGTGCGCAGCTGGCCTTCGCTCAGGAAGTCGGCGTGCACCGGAAGCAGCGCGCCGGCGGCCACATTCGCCGTGTTGTCCACGCGCACGTTGAACTCGAAGTAGAAGCCCTCGAAGTCGGGGTCCTGGTTCAGGTTCACGAGCGAACCCAGTGGCAGGACGATCACGCGCCCGTTCGAGGTGTCGATCAGCGACGTGTTGACGATGCCCTGGGCCCGTAGCTGGCCACCGAGATCCGCCTGCAACAAGGTCTGGCCCGAGCTGGTGACGCCGCCATTGAGATAGAGGGTGCCGCCGACGGCCAGGTTGCCCAGCGTGGTCGTCAGGCCGGGCGTGCCGCTGCTGTTCGGGTCGGAGATAAAGCTGATGGCGGCGGAACCGTCGTTGAGAAACGTCAGCCCTTCAGGCAGGTAGATCTGTACCGAGCCGTCCAGCACGACGCCTTCCGGTACCACGAATGCCACCCGGTAGTGAATGATCTCACCCACGGCCACGTCTTCCTGATCGACCACGGTGGGGCCGAGCGGAGTATCGGGGTCGCCACCGACGTGGCTGATGGAAGAGCCGGCTGCCACGCGCGTGGCATTGACGTTGTTGATCTGATAGTCGTTGAGGACGCCGCTGTTGAGCACGCCATCCGTGCCGGTGCGCTCGCCGGTGTTGGCGCCGTCCAGGCTGGTCCACGTGACATTGACCTGGTTGTCCACCGTGCCGGACAGGCCTGTGAGAATGCTCAGCGTGCCGGTGAACTGGATGGCGACGGCGCCGCCGCGCGGAATGTCGAGCTTGGTGCCTGGCGCGCTTTGCAGCACGCCATTGACGATCACGAAGTCGCCGGGCCCAGAGATCGTTGCGCCGCCCGACAGCGTGACGCCGGTGATCTGCACATTGATGAGTTCTTCGGGCAGGTTATCGACGAACCACACGTCGTAGGCGTTGAAGTCGCTGGACGATGTGCCGTTCCTCAACGTGATGGTGTAGGTCATCTGGTCGCCGCGGTCCACACCGGCGATCGTGCCAGTGGAAGTGACGTCCTGCCTGACGGTCAGCGTCGGCTCGACAATCGTTACCGTGGGCTGCGTGCCGGTGAGTGCGATTCCGCGAACCACGCCGGTGGCGCCATTGGGCACGTCGCCGTCCGGATCGGTGAACGTGATGGCGGCGTTGTTGGCGAGCTGCCGTCCGGCCTGGTTGCCGATTACGTTGCTGGCCACCAGCCGCACGCGGATGACGAAGCTGTTGTTGGCAGTGTTGTTGTCGCCAATGGCCGAGCTGGCGCTGAACGTCAGCTGCATGTCGGTGCCGTCCGCGCCGGCCGCCCCACCGACGGGGCTGATGCTGGCCACGTTGACCGATCCGGCAAAGTCGGCGGCAAGCGCGGCGCTTCCGGCCCGCGTGATGATGAGTTGATAGCCGCCGTTGCCAAAGCTGGTGTCGAGCGTCAGGCCGTCGGGCACGATATCGGTCAGGCGAAGGTTCTGCGTCGAGCCCTCCGGCAGCGTCACCACGATGTCGTACAGCATGCTTTCGCCGATCACCAGATTGGCGCCGGTGGTGTGGCTGGCGCTGGAATCGCTTTCCGCCGGTGTGCTGCCGCCACCAGCGAAAACCTTCGTGACCACCGGCAATGCAGCCAGTTCATCCGCGGTGTCGGTCAGATCGGTGGGCGTGAAATCGGTCCCGCCATTGATGCTCGCGTAGTTGGTCAACGCGGCTACCGTCTGCAGGTTTTGTCCGGCCAGCACCGACTGGGCTACCACGGTGTCATAGGTGATGATCACCATGTTCGTGCCGGCGACGTCATTGGCGCTGCCGGGGCGGCCGGACAGGAACGTGGCCTGGTTGCCGGCATCGAGGAAGGTGATGGTGTTGCCCGATACCGAGTAATCGACGCCAGCCTGCAGCAGCGTGCCGTCGCCGCGGCTGATGCGCAGGTTTGCTGCCGCAAGGCTGCCGTTCAGGAGTGTCAGGTTGGGCGGCAGCGTCAGCGTGGTGACGACGTCGTAGGCGCCGCCACCGCCGGTGTTCTCTATCGCCGTGGCCAGACGGACTACGTCGCCGGCGTCAATGCCGGTGACGGTGCCTTCCACTGCGTTGATATCGGTCATGGGTTGTGTGAAGGCCGCGCCAGCGCTGCCAGCGGCTGCCCAGGTACCGGTGGTGCCCGTAACGGTGCCATGAGTACTCGACACGACGCCGTGCTTGATGCTGAGCACGGGTTCGGCCACCGAATGCACTTCCTCGACATCCGTACTGACCAGCACCTGCTGGGTGATCGTGGTGGTCTGGCTCGATTGCCCCACCACGCTGATCGAACGCTGGTCGGCAAACGGCTGGTCGCTCACGCGTATGGTGAATACCAGCTCGATGCGGTTCTGCCCGGCCGCGCTGCCACTCAGGATGAAGTTGCCGAAGTTGAAGACGACGGAATTGCCCGCGCCAGCGCTTACGCTCAGCACGCTACCCGGGTGGGTGTCGCCGCTGCCATAGCTCCATTGATTGATGCCGGTGCCGTTGCTCCAGGCCACGGCGGCGTCGAACAGCGGCAGCGGCAGGAATGCCGAGAGCTTGAAGTTCTCGTAATCGCCAGTCACGAGGTCATAGCTGAGCCGGAACGTCACGGTATCGCCCGGATGCAGGTCGTAGCTGGCCGGCGGCGTGTTGCCGTTGATCTGCGTGACGGCAACGTCGACCTGGCTGGTGGGAACGGTGACCGTGGTCTGCGAGTCGTCGGTATCGGTGCCGCCGAGGTTGAACGGCCCGATCACCACCGTGCCGGTGATCAGGGCGTTGTTGCCAAGGCTGTCGCCCTCGTTGATCTCGCTCTGCGGATAGGTGGTCTGGTAGGCCTCGTCGATCACGGCGTTGTAAATTACCGTGGCGATGGTTCCCGACTGGAGCGTGCTGTCGCCAGAAAGGTCGCCGGCCAGGATTGCAATGGGCAGCCCCGCGTTTCGGATCGACGTGGCAAGGTCGAAGGTGATGGTCGTTCCACCGGGTCCCTTGGCGCCAATGGTGTAGACCAGGGGCACGGTATAGGTGACACCGTTCTGGCGGAAGGTGATCACCGGCGTGCCGCTGAACGTCATGCCGTCGCCGAGGTGATCGGTGACGGTTAGCTGGCCGTTGTGCAGCAGGGTCTGACCGAACGCGAAGTAGTCGGATACTGCGATGTCGTAGCGGAACTGCAGCGTGTCGCCAGGCGACACGCCCGCCACGCCGGTGTCGTTAGCCAGCGCGGCCGACTTGTGCAACGTGATCGACTTGGCCGTGAAGGTGACCGGGTCGCCATCGTCGGTCACGACCACGAAGGGCGGCGGCGTCTGCGGCACGTCACGTGGATCGAGTGGCTGCCAGTCCGCCGATACATGGGGCGCTCCCACGATGATCGTCTTGCTGGCGCCGCTGATCGGGTCCAGGATCGGTGTGCCGGTGCTGTCCGTATCGCCCACGTAGAAGCCCACAACCGTGTTTGTTGCCTGCGTCAGCGTCGGATACACGACTGTGTACGAGCGCAGGTACGCGCCGCCTGCCAGGGCGTTGGCAATCGCCGTCTGGCCGGTGACGACGGTGCCGTCCGCCAGCGTGATCGACAACACGAGTCCGCCCGCGCCGGGCGTGATGCTCTCCACGCGAATCGTGTCGGGCAGGTCCTGCGTGACTTGGACATTGTGCAGCGTCTGGCCGGGAGCCGGCGTGGTCGTGACCGTAAGCGAGTGGGGGAAGTTTTGCCCGGTCACGGTCTCGCCTTCGACCATGTCGACCGTCTGGGTGATCTCCAATGGCGTCGATTCCAGGGTGTACGTGTCCCATGACGCTTCGATCAGCGTCGGGTCCTGCGTCGGATTGTCGAGCGCGTCGTTCCCGTACTGGAAGCCGCCACGCACACTGATCACGTGTGGCTGGTTGGCATCGGCCAGTTCGCTCAGCTTGACCGTGAGGTCGACCGTGGCGGAGGGCTGGCCGTTGCCGAAGCTGGCGTAAGGCAACTCCAGCACGACGAGCTGGTCGCCGGCGCGGTAACCGTAATCGGCGGCGCGAAGAATCAGCGGGTTGCCGCTGGCGTCCTTGGCGATCGGATGAACGGCGGTACCGTCCGCCCCGAATGTGATGATTTGCGCGTTGAGTGCGATGCCCTGGTAGGTGGCCGAAACGAATGTCGCGCCGTCGTCGCCGTCATAGCCCGTGGCCGGCAGCAATACGTCGATATAGGGCGCATAGCCCGGCTGGCTGGACGGGTTGGTAAAGGTCGCCTCGAAAGTGGCGGTGCCCCCGAGCAAGATGGTCTCGCCACTGCTGCCGAGCGTTGTGGTGGGGCTGGCATTGGCCAGCAGCCCGTTGTAGTGGGCCAGTTCGTCGGCATTGATATCGAGGTGGCTCTCGATCGGGCCGATGCTCTTTTCAAGCGTCCAGTCACCGCCGGCGGCAGCCGAACCTGTGTCATTGGTCGAGGCGGCCACGTCGGCGCCCGTTACGGCGGCAAGGCGCTGGATCAGCGCTTCGCCGCTGTCGCCCGCACCACTGCGGCAACCGTAAAGCAGAATGTCCGCGCCCGCGCTCAGGTGGCTCGCCCACTCGGCGGTGCGGTTGGTGTCAGCGGATGCGGCGGTGAGCTGGCTGGTGCCCAGCGTGATCTCGCCGGGATTGCCGTGGCCGAGAATCTGGATCGAACTGACTTGTCCGAGTTGGTCCAGCGCGGCCTGGATCGCCGCCACGCCGTCCTGGCCCGCAGCCACCACGACGACACGCGTTCCCGGCGTGGCGCTTTGCGCAAGTTCGTTGGCGCCATTGATGCGGGCATCGATCACCAGCAACTGCTGGGTTGCCGCATGACTATCGGGCGCCGGGGCGTGTGCGTCGGTCGGGGCAGTCCTGGCTGCGTCTGGCTGGGCCTGTTGTTGCGAGTGCTGCTGCTCGACAGCGGCACCAGCAGCGGCGTCGTACAGCAGGCGAGGCTCCAGTGCGAGGGTGCGGCTCGATGGCTGGAATTTGAGGGCGGCTTCCGGTTTCATCGCGAGGCGTGCTTTCTCATGCGTCGCAGGCAGAAGCGGTCATGCGTTGCGCAGCCTGCAAGCGGAACGGGAGTAATTCAATTCAACTCAATATAAGAGTTGCGTCCTCGGTTCGGGTTGAATTCTTTGAGAGCGCCGCTTTAGAACCTTCGATATCGCGGGAAATTTCGAGTCGTCAATTTTTGACGATGTCAGCGGCCAGACGTGAGTGCATTCGCGCGTGGTGTGGGGAAAAGAAGGACCGGTCCTGGAAGGCAGATTCCCGGACCGGGTCCCGGAAGGGCTACCCGTCGCTGCACAGGGTCACCATGAAGATCCATACCATCCGGGGCGAGCGCCTCGAATGAACGTCTTGCGTTGCATGTCGCGGGATCCGCGACATGCACCGGCTCATGCGGCCGTCAGTTTCCGCTTTGGACCGAGCCGCAACGTCATCGGCCTGCGAATGCGATGCGGCGGAGCAACTGCTCAGGTTTCCATCAGTACGGCGCGTTCACCACCACGTACTGTGATCCCTGCGGTTGATACCACGTGGTGCCACACTGCTGGTAGACCATTCCGCCGTAATTGACTGGCGCACAGCTTGGCGGAACGGACCGTACGACGGAGCCGATGACGGCAGAGGTCACCGCCACGGTCGCCGTGACTGCCGCCGCGGTTGCCACCGGGTGATAGTCGTTGTCCCAGCCGCCGCCGCAGCAACCGCCGTGGTTTTCAACGTTGACGTTGACGTTCCGGTTGGTGTTGACGTTGACGTTCCGGTTGGTGTTGACACTGTTCACGCTGGTGCTGCGGACGTTGTTGGCGCGTGCGTCTGCCGGCCTGTTTGCCTGCGCGTTCATTGCCGCGCCACCACCACCCCGTCCACCGCCGCCCCCACCTCCGCCTCCGTGAAATCCACCACCACCGCCACCGCCGCGTGCTTCGGCAACGGGTGCCCATCCACTTGCCACCACGATGACTGCACCCAGCAGCGCTACGATCGCCTGATTGAGAGAGTGTTTCATTGGTGGCTCCTTCATTGATTCTTGAGGGGGACGAACTCGGCGACTTTCGCTCCCTTGGGCGGCGTGAAATGGAAGGTGGAAGCTGTGAACTTCGGCTTCAGGTTCCAGGTCAACCACGTCACGGATTGCGGCCGCGCTTCATCGCTCCGGTTTGTGACCACGATCTTTCGCGGCAGTGGCTGGTTACCGGAGGCGATCCAGATCTGCCAGTCGATCATGCCCTGACGGAATGCGTACTGGTCGCACAGCTGGCCGTCGATCAAGTCCTGTCCCGCGACCATGGCGGATGTGATGCCGTTCGTTGGTGCATTCGGCGTGCCCCACAGGAACAGGTCGTCAACCGGTACCTCGATGCCGAAGCGCTCCCGCAGTTTGACCACGAGGTTGCTCAGGTTGTCGCTCGAGTCGACCGTGCTGTAGTAGTTGCTTTCCGGGTAATAGAGCGCAACCTTCTTCCCGTCGTAGTACAGGTCACGCTGTGCCCGTGCACTTCGCATCTGCACACGCATCTTGTCGGGTCGATCGGCATCGACGCGGGCACTGGCCGAATGCTGCAGTTTCTGGCCGTCTTCAAGCACGCGTTCGCCATCGAGGTCGATCTTGACGGAGAACTGCTTCAGCGTCTGCAGGTATCCACCCATGTCCTTCAAGGCCTGGATGGCATCGGGGTTCACGGCGTTGGCGTCAGGCTTGCTTTCCGGCGGCGGCGCGGTGGCAACCTTCTGGGTGTCTGGCGCGGGCGATGAGGTGGCCTGCGGGGCCGGACTGCTGCACGCGCCCAGCGAAATGGCCAGCGCGGCAATACACAATGCACGATTCATAGCGAACCCCCTTGGATATGGATGCCTTCGCCGGATTCCGGTGGTGGGCATGGCTTGCTGAGACGGCCGCCATTGGCGACCGTGGAAGAACGGGTTTGGCTGACTGCAGTACTCATGGATCGTCCGAGCCACCAGATCGGACGAGGTCGCCGGCTGCATGGAATCCCGTAACGGTTCAACCGCGCAGGTATGCGGAATCCACGCTGCGGCGTTGGCGCGCGGCGATTGCGGTGCACGTGCGAGGTGGGGGCGGCAGATAACACGATCGCGATGCATGGGACGAAGTGGGATCAGCGCGGCAACGCGGTGAGTGTGATGATCAGCCTTCGTTGACGGACCGAGTGGCCAGGTTGTCCGGGAGCGGCCCGAAGAACGCCCGCTTGAATTTTTCGCGACCAATCGCACGCGCCATCTCGGCGAGGGTGCAGTACATGAGCACCAGCGTCAGCAGCAGAATCTGTATTGCCCAGAACCGCGGCCAGTTGATCTCGGAGACCAGCAGCTTGTTGGCTGCGGCAAAGCCGGGCGCTTCCTTCCAGAAATCGTAAAGGCGCTCCAGATAATGAATGAACAGGGCTACCAGGCTGTACATCACTGTCTTCCATCCAACATTCCAGATCAACGGCTTTTCCGGGAACCGGTTGATGAACGGGAGCATATCGGCCAGCAACACGGCCTTGCCGAGGATCAGGGCAGCCAGTGCCACGGACGCAGTGGTCTCCAGCTCGATGCCAGTTCCCTTGACCATGAGTGCCCGGATGATCGCGACGATATGAAGGATGACGAAGAAATAGATCGTCGGCGGCAGCATCTCCATGAATTCGTGCTTGATCGTCCCGATCAGCTTGCTCATTGCAATCCCCTGATTCAGTGGCGCCCGCGGCGTTGGCTGCGTGGCGAATGAAACACGGCTGGTGGCGCAAGGACACCCTCAACGTTATAGGCCAGATGGCGTACGCGTGAGAAGTGCAATGTCGCCGGCAGTCGACATCAGACTATCGCTGAAGCCGGTTGCCTTATGAAGTGAATCTTCTCTTGTGCGTATGAAAAGGATTCAGTCGATGGTCATGCGTTGCTTCAAGCGCGTCCGGAAAAATGGCGTGGCAATGACGGACGTGTCAGAAGCTGCGGTGGCACTGCTGGCTCGATGGTCCCAAGCCGGGCCAGTAGCCATAGGTAGTCGGTGCAATCAATTACCCTTCAGGGCAATGCCTGGCGCGCCATGATGTCCGGTGTCTCGCAAGTGGAAAGCGGGATACATTGAGTGGCGATGCGCACACAGCATGAACGACAGTTGCCATACACTAGATTTCCTCCGTATGCCCAGCCTTGCGTTCGGAAGGCTGGCATCCGATCCATTCACGCAGCAGCGTTCCGCATCCCACCTACAGGAGGCCCGAAAATGGCAGACATCCGCACCCTGGCAGAACGGCAGGCGATCGGACGTGAAGCACGCAGCCGCGCAAAGCGATCATCGAATGCCGAGATCGGCAACACCGACCGTGATCCGGTGGCGTTGCTGGAGCAGAACAGCGCGGGGCGCGTGGAGGCGCTGGTGCCGCTGCGCTATGGGCGCATGTCGGTGTCGCCATTCACGTTCTTTCGTGGCAGCGCGATTCTCCAGGCGCACGATCTTGCCGCCACGGCAAATGCAGGCATCGCATTCCCAATCTGCGGCGACGCGCACCTGATGAACTTCGGGGGCTTCGCTACGCCGGAGCGGCAGCTTGTCTTCGATCTGAACGATTTTGACGAAGTGGCCGTGGGCCCCTGGGAGTGGGACGTCAAGCGCCTTGCCGGAAGCCTGGCCATTGCTGGCGAGCATATGGGTATCGCCCGGGACACCGTCAGCGACATCGTGGCGACGGCTGTGCACGAATACCGCGATCGCATGGAGGAATACGCCGGGTATAGCGCGCTGGATCTCTGGAACGAGATTGTCTCGTTCGAACGCATGCTCGAAGCCGCGACGAGCGAAGAGGGCCGTCGAACGATTCTCAAGGCGAAGGAGAAGGCCGCAGGGCGGACCAACGAAAGCATGTTGAACAAGATGGCTGCGCAGCGTGACGGCCAATGGTGGATTCAGGACGCGCCGCCGGCGATCTTTCATCCCAGTGGCCCAACTTCGCTGCTTGGTGAGCACGACCAATGGTCCAACACCGAGGCGTGGCGAGGCAAGCTGGCCCGCGCGTTCGACGGGTATCTGAAAACGCTTCCCTCGGAGCGACGCGCACTGATCGATCACTTTTCCCTGCAGGATGTTGCCTTCAAGGTGGTAGGTGTCGGCAGTGTGGGTACCTTCTGCCTGGTGCTGTTGATGGTGGATAGCCACGAGCAGCCGCTGTTCCTGCAGGTCAAGGAAGCGAGGGACTCCGTGATCGCGCTTCACTATGACGCCGAAGGTCCGGCGCATCAGGGTCAGCGTGTCGTTTCGGGTCAGCGCCTGCTGCAGGCGGCCAGCGATGCGTTCCTTGGCTGGACGTCTGGCCCGGCCAATCGACAGTTCTATTTCCGTCAGTTACGCGACATGAAGGTATCGGCCGACGTCGAACGCATGAGCAACGGAGTACTGCAGGGATATGCGCGCTTCTGCGGTTGGGCGCTGGCGCGCGCGCACGCAAAGGCAAGCGGGAAGGCAGTGGAGATCGCGGCCTACCTGGGCAGCGGGGAGCGGTTCGCCGATGCGATCACCGAATACTCGTTCGCCTGCGCCACTCAGAATCTGAAGGACTACGAGGCGTTCAAGCTCGCGTGTCGGACGGGCAAGATCGAAGCCCGCAGTGACGAAGACATGGCGGCGGATTTCCGCATGTAGCCGCCGCGTTTCAGACTAACGCGCGGCAAAAGTCCCCGGCGCTTTAGACAAGCGCCGGGGACTTTTTTGCATTACGGCGTGACGATATTGAACCAGAACTCGAAGTTGTCGAGGTAGCTCACCAGTTCGTCGAGCTTGGCCTGATTGCCAGTGACCTTCGCCGATCCGTTCTTGATCGCGTCGGCCAGCTTCGTCTGTTGCAGGATGATGCCGTTCAGCGTGTCGCGTGACATTGCCACGGAGGCATCAGCGTTTGCGGATTCAATGCCTGCCGTGTGGTTGAGCACGCCGTTCTCAAGTTCGAGCAGATACTTGCCGCCTTCCTTGCCGAAGTCGACATTCAGCGCGATCTTCGCATTGGCCGCCTTGGCGCGGTTCACGCGAACGCTGAGATAGTCGAAGAACATCTCCGGCGTCATGGCCTTCACCGTATCGCCGCTCGCGGTGTTCGGCGTGGGCAGCTTCTTCACGCCTTCGCGCAATTCCTTGGCACCGGTCAGGTAGAAGTTGCGCCACGGGCCGGATTCGGCCTGGTAGCCCAGTTGCTCGAGCGCGTCGGCCTGGAGGTTCTTGGCCGCCTTGTTCGACGGGTCGGCAAACACCACGTGATTGACCACCTGGGCCACCCAGCGATACTCACCCTTGTCGTACGCCTGCTTGGCCTTCGACAGCACGGCATTGGCGCCGCCCATGAACTCGACGTAGCGCTTGCTGGCTTCCACCGGCGTCAGTTCGTCCAGCGTGGCGGGGTTGCCATTGAACCAGCCGAGGTAAAGGACGTAGGTAGCCTTCACGTCGTGGCTGACTGAGCCGTAGTAGCCACGGTTGGCCCACATGTTGGCGAGATCGGGCGGCAGCTTGAACTTGTCCGCGATCTCGACCATCGTCTCGCCCTGGTTGGCCAGGCGCAGCGTCTCGTCATTGATGTAGCGATACAGGTCGCGCTGCTGGCGCAGCAGGTGCACCACGTTCTTCTGGCCGAAGCTCGGCCAGTGGTGCTGGGCAAACATGACATCCGCCTTGGCGCCCCACATGGTCAGCGCCTGATTCAGGTACTTCGACCAGGGCAGCGGCTCGCGGATCTTGGCGCCGCGCAGGGAATACGTGTTGTGCAGCGTGTGTGTGCAATCCTCGGCTGCGGAGATCGCGCGCTTTTCCTCGATGTACCACAGCATCTCGGCCGGAGCTTCCGAGCCAGGAGCCATCAGGAACTCGTAGGTCAGGCCGTCGATGACGCGCTTTTCACCGGTCTTGGTGATCGTGTCCGTCGGAGACAACAGCGTGACGGTGCCGGCCGAGGTCGTGGTGCCGAGACCGGCGCCGACCTGGCCCTTTTCATCGGCGGGCAGCAGATTGCCGTACATGTAGCTGGCGCGGCGGCTCATGGCATTGCCGGCCATCACGTTCTCCGCCACCGCGGCTTCCAGGAAGCCCTCAGGCGCGTAGATCTTCACCTTACCGGAGGAGACGTCGTCCTGGCTGATCACGCCACGCACGCCGCCATAGTGGTCAACGTGGCTGTGTGTGTAGATCACCGCCTTCACGGGCTTGCGGCCACGATTGGCATAGTAGAGATCGATTGCGACCTTGGCTGTTTCTTCCGAGACGAGGGGGTCGACCACCGTGATGCCTTCCTTGCCCTCGATGATGGTCATGTTCGACAGGTCCTGATTCCGAACCTGATAGATGCCATCGGTCACCTGGAACAGGCCGCTGATGTTGATCAGTTGAGCCTGACGCCAGAGGCTCGGGTTGACCGTGCCCGGTGCCTGGGAACCTTCCTTGATAAAGGCGTACTGGTTCGGGTTCCAGATGGCGTTACCCGACGACCCCTTGATCACCGTGTTCGGCAGTGGTGCGACAAAGCCGCGGTGCGCGTCATCGAAATCGGAACGATCCGAGAAAGGCAATTCGCTGAGGAGCTTCTGGTTGGCGGCCTTTGTCGCGCTAGTGGCGTCCTTCCGCGCGTCCTGGGCATAGGCCGCGCCGAACTGGGAGAGCACCGCGGCGGAGACGAGCGTCACGACGCTCGCGCGAAATCGGCTGTTCTTCATGTTTTCCTCTTTGTTTGTCCCAATGGAAATTGTGCCGGCCTGGGTATGGGGGCATTGGCCAAGTGTGCGGGCCCGTTTATCCCGACAAGTACGAGCCTGACTGCACAGAATTCTGAGCGAACTTTCTGAGTGTCAGAAGTTAGTTTTTTGGGTGCAGAATTCGCCTCGACATGAAATATTTGCTTTAGATTTGCCCAGCAGGGCTCGACGGAAGACGTATCTGATCGTGCCGTTCCTGTCGTTGCAGATATTTACGGCCATCGCGTGACGAGCAGGCCGTCCGGCCGAGTCTTGTCCGCGAAGTGCGCAACCGATGGCGCTGCCGGATTGCGTGGATCCGTCCGCAGCTTTCGATCCGCGCAACCCGGCCCCCGGTGAACGCGATTGCGGGCGCATCGACGGTACGCCATTGGGGTGAAGGGCAAAGGCATTGCCCTTGGGGCATGCGGCAGGCTGTGCTGCCGTCCCCTACAGCGAAGGATGTTTGCTGCCGGCGTCTACCGATCCGTCCCGTCCATTGATCTGCCGGCGCATCTCGTCGGCCAGTGGGTGGAGGCCGCTGGTGGACGCCGACGCCACCAGGCTGTATCCAAGGCCCTGATTGGCCCATGAGTATCCCGCCACGCCGGCCTGTACGTGTGCCTTCATCGGTGTGTCGCCTTCGATTGCCATCGGGCGTACCAGCATCGCCAGGCGCGTGCCGTGGCCGTCCTCGTACATGAAGAGGCCGGCGGGACCATGCTCGGTGGCGACGAGACGCCCGCCGATGTAGCGATAGCCTGCCTTGCCGAGGTCCGGCACGGCAATCGGGCGACGCAGCCGCGAGGAGACCCAGTTCACCAGGTCGTTGCTGTCAGCGGCCCCCATTTCGACGGGACGTATCGGGTCGGCGGCAAATACCTGGAAGCTCGCCGTGGCTTCGCGCGCCAGTGCGGCAATGCCGCCGGTGGGCGGCTCGGTCGCGCCGCGTCCCATCCAGCCGCCGATGCCACCAAGGCACATGGCGACGAAGACAGAAGCCGCCAGCCGCCACGGATGGCTGGCGCGGGCGCGTCGTTCCGTCAGCATGTGCCGCAGGTTCAGTTCTGGCGGAACCGGTTCTTCTGCGATCGGGGCGAGCGCGGCGCGCAGTTGATCGCGCTGGGCCATGTAGCCCTCGACGCGGGCCGCGACGTCGGGATGCTGCAGCAGGTATGCGTCGATCTCGCGCAGGCGCGTGGTGTCGAGCGCGTGGTCGACGTAGGCCAGCAGTTCCTCTTCCTGTATCGGTCGATGCTCGTTCATTTGACCCTCCGCAGTCCGGATGTCGGGGCCGCCTTCAGGCCGGGTTCCATCTGCCTCAGTAGTTTTTCCCGCGCGCGAGACAGGCGCGACATCACGGTGCCGACGGGAATCTCAAGAATGCGTGCGGTCTCGGCGTACGACATCTCCTCCACCGAGACCAGCAGGAGCACACTGCGCTGTTCGGCGGGAAGGGCATCGACCGCGCTCAGCAGGTCCCGATAACGCAGTGCGTCTTCCTGGGCCGGCGGCACGGTTATGAGGGACTCCGCCACGTCGTCGATAGCCACGTGCAACCCTTGCGCGCTGGCATGACGGCGCAGGGCCGTCATCGCCAGGTTATGCAGGATGGCGAATACCCAGCTACGGGTGTCTGCGCGGCTGCGGCGGCTGTCCCAGTACGTGATGACCTTTTCCAGGCAGTCCTGCACGAGATCGTCCGCGGCCGCCTGCTCGCGCAATAGCGCGCGGGCATAGCGGCGCAACGCCGGAATCATCGGTTCGACCTGTTGCAGCAAGTCCTTCACGGCAGCGGTGTCTCCGTCAGGGGTGGCAGCATGATCGCACGCGGGCTAGAGCGCCTGCACCTGAACGGGTGCGGCGGGTTTGCCGTTTTCCGACGGGGCGATGACGAGATAGCGTCGTCCCTCCACAGTGGCGTTGCCCTGCACGATCTGCCGGATGGGGCCGATTGCATTGACAATAGCCGAGCCGGCGGGATTCGTCATGAACAAGGCCAGCGGCTCCAGCGACCCGGTGCCGTCCGCATGGCTGGCCAGCGCCAGCACGTACGCATGCTTCGGTTGCAGCCCCGTTGCCGAGGCCTGAAGGACCTGCAGCACGCCCTGGTCGAACAGCGTCACGCTGGTAGGTGCGTTGTCTGTGACCACCGGCTTGCCGTTCTCGATATGCAACAACTTCAACTGCGTGCTCTGGCCAGCCAGACCCGGCGATTGCAGTCCTTGTGTGCCATCGCCATCGGGTACCGCATTCGGCACGTAGGCAATCGCCTGCGGCGCCTGACCTACCGGCACGTTGGCGACGACCTGGTTCGTGGCGGTATCGATGACGGCCAGCTTGTCTGCATTCTCCAATCCGACGTAAATCCGGCTCCCATCGCCCGACGGCCAGACACCGTGAGGCAGGCTACCCACGGGAATGGTGGCCACCGGGGAGAAGTCGTCGGTGCGGAATACCTTGACCTGGTTCAGGCCGCCGATCGTGACATAGGCAAGCGTGCCCGCCGCCGTGTGCGCGAAGTTGACGTGATTGGTGATCGGGCCCGTCTCGATTGTCCTGATCGGGCGGAACGGAGGCTGCGCTTCGAACACCTGCGTCTTGCCGATGTCTTTCAGCGTGAACCAGACCTGTTTGCCATCCGGTGTGGCCGCGATGTTCGGGCAGAACGGACTTTCCTGCTTCACGCGGCCCACGATCTTGTGGTCGGCCACGCTCACGACCGCCGTTTCCGGGTTGAACGACGAGCAGATGTAGCCGTACTTGCCGTCCGGCGAGAAGATCTGCATGCCCGGGCCGCCGGCAACCTTGATGCGCGCGGTCTCCATGAACGTCGCGGCGTCGAGAACCGCGATGTAGTTTTCGCCGCGCACGGTGATCCACACTTCCTTGCCATTCGGCGTGTAGAACGCCTCATGCGGCGAGCGTCCCACGTAGGTGACATGCTTGACGGCATTGGTGGCCGTATCGATGAACGACACCGAGTTGGACCCGATGGAGACGATCGCGAGCGTGCGATGGTCCGGCGAGAAGCCCATGCCGTGAACCAGCAGTTGGCCCCGGTACAACGGACTCAGGTTGCCGGGCGCGGGGTCGCCCAGCCGGATGACACCGAGCAACCGGTTGTCGGCCGGATCGGTGACGGAGACGGTGTTCGAGAACTGCTCGGCCGCGTAGACGCGGTCCCGGTGGCTGATGGGCACGTCCGGCGCATTCAATGGTCCAGGGGCCTGGCCGGCAAGGGCAACGCTGGCGATGCCGGTGGCGCCGAGCATCCATGCGAGGGAAAGCGAAATGGCATGTCGGAGGGGGCTAGGTTTCATGATCGGGCCTTGCATCAGTGCGCGTGGGCGGAGTGGTCGTGGGAAGCTGGCTGCGACGGCGACGGTGTGGAGGCCGCCGGCTGGGTTGGTGCAGGCACGGACGGCGGAAGCGGCTGTCCAAGCGCCAGCCGCATCGCGGCGATCTCCTGCATCTGATCGACGATGATTTCCTGCGCGATGCGCCTGAGCTGCTCGTTCTTGCCGTAGCGCAGCTCTGCCATGGCCATGTCGATGGCACCTTGGTGGTGCGGGATCATCATCGCCGCGAAGTCTTCGTCGATATTGCCGCTGGGGTGGACCGACATGCCGTCCATCATTCTTGTCATCGCCACTTCGTTCTCCGCCGCGAACCGCTCGGCGTCAGAGCCAGTGGCGGTGGCGGCAAGAGCGGGTGCGGCAGCGGTCAGCGCCGCCAGCAGGAGCAGCACCGCACCAATGGCTGGTGGTGTGGGCAGTCGATAGAAGGAGACCATGATTCCTCGCGTCGTTCCATGGGCCCGGAGCGGGCCGTTGTCGGGTAGACGCGGGGAGGGGGGTGCTTATTCCACCCACAGCGGATTTATTTTGCGACGGTTCTGACCTCGTTACACGCGATTACCAGCTTCAAGTTCCCCCGCGCGGAGTGCCGTAGTATCCTTTTTTTGATTTTCAGGAGGGAAAGAATGATGAAGGCTCTGCTGCTGGCTGTCGTCTCATGTGCCGCATTGCTGACGGGTTGCGCTGTCGGCCCGTACCCCTATGATGATTCCGCCGGCGGTCCGGGCTGCCCGCCGGGGCAGGCGAAGAAGGGTAACTGCCGTGTCGACCAGTACGGAAACGAGTCCTTCTGCCCGCCCGGCAAGGCCAAGAAGGGCCAGTGCTAGCCGCCGTCAGGCTCGTCTGCGGAGCCTGACTGTTTTATCGCCAGTCGCTTTCGCGCATCCTCAGTGTGCGGCCACCTTCAAGCTGTCGTGAATCGAGCGAACCCCATCCACGCTGCGAATCGTCTCCAGCGCGATATCGTGCTGCACCTTGCTTGGCACCGGGCCGCTGACCTTGGCAATGCCGTCCCTGGCAAAAAGTGACAGATAGGGCTTCCGGTTTCCGTGTGACCTGCTACAGTCAAATTAGAGTCGGGACGGCAGCAAGCGCATCGCGCTTCGCTTGTCGCGGCTATCGAGCCCTGGAGCCACGTCAGGGCTTTTTTGTTCGTTGGCAGTGCGTTGCCGACGACCGAAGCTGGGGAGGAGTTGGCAATGCCTCGCAAAGAGATACTGGGCACCCTGGGGAGCTATATCAATCCGTTCCGCATCACGCAGGGCGAGGAGTTCCGTCTGGCGGACTTCGATCCTGCCGATACGCTGGGCTTCGAGATGAAGAAGGGCGAGGCGGCGGACCTGCTTCGGCACGGATCGGAATGGTTGGCGATAGAGCAGGACGTGCTCTACGCGCAGGACTCCTGGTCGGTGCTGCTGGTGTTCCAGGCCATGGACGCGGCCGGCAAGGACGGGACGATCAAGCACGTCATGTCTGGCGTCAATCCGCAGGGGTGCGATGTCTTCTCGTTCAAGCAGCCGTCCCATGAAGAACTCTCGCACGATTTTCTCTGGCGATACCTTGCGAAGGTGCCCCAGCGCGGACGCATTGGCATCTTTAATCGGTCCTACTACGAGGACGTGCTCGTGGTGCGGGTGCACCGGCAGCTGCTGGAGGCGCAGAAGATCCCGCCGGCGCTCATTACCGACAAGATCTGGGACGAGCGGCTGGCCGATATTGCGCGCTTCGAGGACTACCTCACGCGGCAGGGCGTGATCATTCTCAAGTTCTATCTGAACCTGTCGTACGAGGAACAGAAACGGCGATTCCTGAAGCGCCTTGACAAACCGAACAAGAGTTGGAAGTTCTCTCCCTCCGACGTGCGCGAGCGCCGGCACTGGGACGAGTACATGCAGGCCTACGAGGCGGCGATCCGCGCGACTTCCACCGAAGCGGCCCCATGGTATGTCGTGCCCGCCGACAAGAAATGGTTCACGCGACTTGTCGTCGCGGCGGCCGTTGTCGAGGCCGTGGAGAAGTTGAATCTCCAGTACCCCGAGATCTCGTCTGACCAGGCGAAGGCGCTGGCGAAGGCGCGTGAGGAACTCGAAGGGGAAAAGAAGGCGGCGAAGCAGGCGGAATAGCAGGCGGCGAAGCGAAAGCAAGCGGGACATCAGGTGAAGCAGTGCGACGGCGAATGGCGCCGCATGACGGACGCCGCAACCTGGAGGATGCAAGATGAGTGAAGCGGATACCGTGGTATCAGGCGTGGAGGAAACACCCTGGCACGCCATGACCGCCGATGAGGTCGAGCAGCGTTTCAAGGTCGATCCCTCGCAGGGCCTGGAAGCCGACGATGCCGCCGCGCGGCTGGGTACCTACGGACCCAACCGGCTGCCCCAGGGCAAGAAGCGCGGCGCCATCGCGCGCTTTGTCTCCCAGTTCAACAACATCCTGATCTATGTGCTGATCGCGTCGGCCTTCACCAAGCTGATGCTGAGCCTTTGGCTCGACGCATCGATCATCTTTGCCGTCGTCATCCTGAACTCGCTGCTGGGCTTCTTGCAGGAGGGAAAGGCCGAAGAGGCGCTGGATTCGATCCGCAACATGCTTTCCACTGATGCACGCGTGTTGCGTGGTGGCGCGGTCCGCCTGCTTGACGCCGAGGAACTGGTGCCGGGCGATGTCGTGCTGCTGGAGTCGGGCGACAAGGTCCCCGCCGATCTGCGCCTGGTGGAAGCCAGGAACCTGCGCACAGAGGAAGCGGCGCTCACCGGCGAGTCTGTGCCCGCCGACAAGACGACGGTACCGATGCCCGCCAAGTCCACCGTGGGAGACCGCGAGAACATGGCGTTCTCCGGCACGATGGTGGTCTCCGGCCGAGCCACCGGCGTGGTCGTGGCAACGGGAAGCCAGACGGAACTCGGCCGCATCAACGAGATGCTCGGGCAGGTCAATCCGCTGGAGACGCCGCTGCTGCGGCAGATCACGAAGTTCGGTTACGTCATCACGGCGGCCATCGGTGTTCTCAGCGTCGTGCTGTTCTCCTGGGGGCACTGGCTCGGCAAGATGAGTTTCGTGGAGCTGTTCCAGGCGATCGTCGGCATTGCGGTGTCGATCATCCCGGAAGGTCTGCCCGCGCTGATCACCATCACGCTCGCGATCGGCGTGAAGCGGATGGCCCAGCGCAATGCCATCATCCGTCGTTTGCCGGCGGTGGAGACGCTGGGCTCCGTCTCGCGCATCTGCTCGGACAAGACGGGCACGCTGACGATGATGGAGATGATGGTGACATCGGTCGTGACGGCCGATGCATCGTATGCAGTGACGGGCCACGGCTACGCACCGGAAGGCGCGCTCAGCACGGAGGGCAAACCGCTGGACGCCGTGCCGTTGCCGCTGGCGCTGATCGGTCGCGTGTCGATGCTGTGCAACGACGCCGAGCTTTTTGAGGATGATGGTCGATGGAAGGTGGAGGGCGACCCCACCGAAGGCGCGCTCTATCCGCTCGCCACCAAGCTCGGCATGGACCGCACCGCCGAGGGGGTGGCCGCGCCACGGATCGACGCCATTCCATTCGAGTCCGAGCACAAGTTCATGGCGACGCTGAACCGCTCGGCCGACGGAGAGATGCTGCTGGTAAAGGGTGCGCCGGAGGTGATTCTGGAACATTGCGATCACCAGCAAACCGCGAATGGCGCGGTGCCGCTCGACCGCGCGTACTTCGTGAGGGAGGGCGATCGCATGGCCGCGCAGGGTGAGCGGGTGCTGGGACTTGCCTGGCTGCCAGATCCGGGCCTGCCGCAGGGCGGTCTCGAGCCGAAGGACTTGCCGAGTACGCTCGTGTTCCTCGGCCTCGTCGGCCTGATGGACCCGCCGCGCAAGGAGGCGATCGACGCCGTGCGGGAATGCCATGAAGGTGGCATCCGGGTGACGATGATTACCGGCGACCACAAGGTCACGGCGGCCGCCGTGGCGGGAATGCTCGGGATCGGCGATGGCCGCACCGCCGTGGCGGGTACCGAGATCGAGGCAATGAACGATGCGGCCCTGCGCGAATGCGTGCGCGAGGTCGATGTCTTCGCCCGCGCCAGCCCCGAGCACAAGCTCAGACTCGTGAAGGCGATGCAGGCCAACCGGCAGGTGGTGGCAATGACCGGCGACGGCGTCAACGATGCACCCGCGCTCAAGAAGGCCGATATCGGCGTCGCGATGGGTATCAAGGGCACCGAGGTGACGAAGGAGGCCGCGGGGATGATCCTCGTCGACGACAACTTCGCGTCGATCTCGGCGGCGGTGAAGGAAGGTCGGACGGTCTACAACAACATCGAGAAGGCGATGCTGTTCATGCTGCCGACGAACATCGCGCAAGGCGCCGTGATCGCCATCGCGATCCTGATCGGGTTCACGCTGCCAATCACCGCGCCGCAGATTCTGTGGGTGAACACGGTCTCCTCCGTCGCGCTGGGCCTGGCCATGTCGTTCGAACCCCACGAGGCGGACGTGATGGGCCGGCCGCCACGCTCGATCGACCGGTCGATCGTCACCGGTTTCGGGGTATGGCGAATCTGCTTCATCGGCGTGGCGCTCGTCATCTACACACTCGCGGCGTTCTTCGTGATGAAGGCGCATGGCGCGGCGGATGAAATGGCGCGAACAGCGGCCGTCAACGCCATCTCGCTTGGCCAGATCTTCTACCTGATCAACAGCCGGCACCTGCTCGAATCCTCGCTGTCCGTGCGCGCTCACACGAGCAATCCGTATCTCTGGTACGGCATCGGCGGCGTTGTGGTGCTGCAGTTGCTGTTCACGTACTGGTACCCGTTCCAGTTGATCTTCGATACCCAGGCACTGACCGTGGAGCACTGGCTATGGCTGATCGCCGGAGCCGTGGTGCTGTTCTTCGTGGTGGAGTTCGAGAAGCTGGTCATTCGATCCTTCCCGCCACTGACCGCATTGGTGACGTCGCAGCGGGCCGGCGCGTCCAAGCGCAAGCCCTGAACGCATGTCGCAATCAGCATGGGCCCTGTTCCGCAGATGAAAGCGCGATCCCGTCTGACCAGCAAGGTGCGCATCGCCGCGATCGTGCTGGTCGTGCTTGGCGTGGCGCTACTGGCGCTGCGCGCCTATGACGCGACACGAGGGCCGGAGCTGCAGCTCTGGCACACCTTTGTGCCCGACGAGCTTGGTGTCGAGCAGATCGACCGGTCCGACTGGAGCCGCTATCTGAGGCAGGAAGACGCCCTGTTCGAGCAGGTCAGGCGGCACGTCAGCGACCGTCTGCCGCCTGCGGCGCGGATCCCTTCGAACCGCTATTTCGAGGGCAGCCCGATCTACCCGGGACGCTTCGAGCACGACTGGAACCGTTCGTACGAAATGCGTCCAGCCGGAAAGCCCGTGGGCGCGGTCGTCCTGCTGCATGGCCTGACCGATTCGCCGTACAGCCTGCGACATATCGCCCAACGGTATGTGGAGGACGGCTTCGTCGCGGTCGGCATTCGCCTTCCCGGCCATGGCACGGTACCGGCCGGGCTCTCTGACGTCGAATGGGAGCGCTGGATGGCGGCGACGCGGCTTGCCGTGCGCGAGGCGCGGCTTCAGGCCGGCGCGGATCGTCCGATCCATCTGGTTGGCTTTTCCAATGGTGGCGCGCTGGCGATGAAGTACGCGCTCGATAGCCTTGAAGACCCCAGGCTGGAGCGGCCGGCCCGGATCATCCTGATCTCGCCGATGATCGGCGTGACCCGCTATGCGCGGTTCGCCGGGCTGGCCGCGCTGCCGGCGTTGCTGCCGCCCTTCGAGAAGGCTGCGTGGCTCGGGATCGTGCCCGAGTTCAATCCATTCAAGTACAACTCGTTTCCCGTCAACGGGGCGCGGCAATCCCATCGGCTGACCGTCGCGTTGCAAGACCAGATTGCGCGTGTCGCGCGGGAGCGCGGGCTGGAGGGCCTGCCTCCCGTGCTGACTTTTCAGTCGGTGATCGACTTCACGGTGAGCACTCCGGCAATCGTCAGACGGCTTTACGCGAGCCTGCCGGACAACGGCAGTGAACTGGTGCTATTTGACGTCAACCGGCGTGCCAAGCTTGGGCCCCTGATCGATCCGGCTTCAACGCAGGCGCTTGCCCGGCTCTTGCCCGCGCTGCCGGTGAGCTACAGGCTGACGATGATCGGCAATGAAGCGGAGGGGGCGGACGACGTGACAGCGCGCGTGGTGGACGCAGGCGCCACGGAGGAGACAAAGCAGCCAGTCGCGATGACTTACCCGGCGCAGGTATTTTCGCTGTCACACGTGGCGATCCCGTTCCCGATGGACGATGAGCTATACGGGATACAACCCATGGATGCGGGGAATCCGCGCTTCGGCGTGTCGCTTGGCGCGATCGCACCGCGTGGTGAACGCGGCGCATTGATGGTCAGCCTCGATTCGATGTTCCGGATCTCTTCCAATCCGTTCTTCCCGTACCTGCTTGCGCGCATCGACGAGGTGATCGCCAAACCGGCCCGCGCGTCGGGTGCCCGGCCAGGTGGTGCTCGCCGCGCGGGGCCTGCGGCGGAAGCGAGTTTTCCGGATACCGACCCCGAGTTCGATGAGATGCTGCGCAAGGCGCAGGACGTGGAGCTTGATTCAGTGGTGATGCCGTAGCGAGGGGCCGATCGCCTGCTTCATGAACGTGCGTGGCGCGCGCGGAGGCCCGCGAACCACAGGTACATGGCCTCGATCGACGGCTGCAGCTCCGTGCCCGAATCGCCCGTGAAGGCGCGCCAGGCCCGAAGATAGTCGTTCGAGACGATGGTCAGCAGCGGAATGCCGGCGGCGGCCACATTCAGCATCTCGGCAGCGAGTCCACCGCCCTGGGCTTCGAGCCCACCGAAACGGTTGGCCACGCAAAGGTCAGGTCGCGCCTCGACGGCGCGGCGCATGGCGACGCTCGCCGCGGCAATGCTGCCTGCGTCGACGCAGCACGATGTCGAGCCCGAGCCGAGGTTCTGGAACAGGGGGTAGCGTTGGCCACTGTGCTGGTCCACAAGCATTGTGGATGTCTTGTCGCCATTCTCCGCGCGTTCCTGCACGAGCCCGTGAATCCGCAGTCCGGCATGGCGCAGGCCGTCGACGAACTTGGTGAGCAGGCGGTCCGTGCCGGCGTGGTCCGCATGGACGATTGCAGCAATCGGCAAGACTTGTGCCGTGCTATCGCCAGCGTGGTCTGGCTTGGATCCGCGATGGGAATCCTGTGGCATTTGTCGTTTCCTGTGGCGTTCAGAACGGATAGCGAAAACGGTCGTTGTGGCCGGTCAGGCTAGTGAATCCCGCCACGCAACGGACACGCTTTGTCAATCGCAATATAGTGAGCTATATGACGCTATCATGCAGAAGCTGGCCAACAGTTGATAGTGGTTAAACGGAATGAGATTCGCTGGCTGCGGATTTGCTGCCAGGCGCCACATATCGCTGAGTTGGCGGAGGGGTCACCGAGGCCCCATCGTGGCAAGCGGCAAGCCGTCGATTGTGATCCACAAGCCATCCGGCCACCCCGGTGCCGGACTATGCGCGGTAAGCGTGGCGCCAGCCCCGCGAACAATTGCCTCGACGATGGCCAGCCCGAGGCCGCTGCCCCTGGCTGTTGTCGCGCCACGCTCGAACGGCTTCATCAGGCGTGCCAGGTCGTTCTCGGCCAGCACAGGCCCGCGATTCGCCACGGTGAATGCCCCCGCCTCCGACAGCGACACTCGCACGGGTTCTCCGCGTGCGCCGTGCTTCTGCGCGTTGTCGACCAGATTGCGCACCACGATCGCGAAGGCGTCGGGATCGATCCAGGATTCGACGGGCTGATCGGGCAGGTCGAGCGTGATCGGGTTTGGCGTGTGCGCGATGCGCCGGAAGTCCTCGATCACGAGTTCAATCACCGGACGCAAATCCTGCGTCGCGTCACCGAGCACACGCCCGTTCTCGGCCTTCGCGAGCTGCATCAGGCTTTCGCTGAGCCGCGCCAGCGTGCGCAATGAATGTTCGACGTTCTGCACGCGCTCCCGCATGTCGTCGGTCGGCATGTCGGCTTTGAGACGCTGCGTCTGCGCGAGCGCCGCCGCAATTGGCGTGCGCAGTTCGTGCGCGCTATTGGCGGTGAAGCTGCGCTCGGCAGCCAGCGCGCGATCGAGGCGCGCCATCAGGCCGTTGACCGCATCAGCCACCGGCGCGATCTCGGTGGGCAGTCCGCTCTTTTCAAGCGATGTCAGATCGCTCTGGCCGCGCGCGGCGATGCTGCCGCAGAACCGGCGGATAGGCTGAAGTCCCGTCCGGACGATCAGCCAGATGCCGATCAGGCCGACGGGAAGAAACAAAATCAGAACCCTGACGACCGAGAGCGCGGCCGCGACTTTTGCTTGCCGCCGGGCGGCAAGTGGTTCGGCGATCGTCAGGGCTACCGTTCCTTGCAATCCGGGTTCGGTGTAGATCCGATGTGAAAGGGTGGAGGAGAATCCCGGCTTCAGGCCGGCCGGAAAAACACTGAGATCGGCGTCATGCGACTGCAGCAGCAGACTGCCCTTGTCGTCGCGGACCACGTAGGTCAGCAGTTCGTCGTGGGGCCGCACGGCGGTGACGCGGCTGCTGTCGTCCTCATCGTCATCGGCCTCGCGACGCATGATTTCGGTGAGCGCCAGTGGCAGCAGGCGCTGCGCGGCTTCCTGCAACGCGCTGTCCGACATACGATCGACTTCCTGGCGCAGCACGTGGATCGATGCCGCCGCCGCCGCGCACGCCAGCACGACCAGCCCCGCCACCAGCGCCGCCGAGAGTCTGCCCTGCAGGCTGCGCAGCATCGTCAGTCCCGCCTGAGTCGATAGCCTAGCCCGCGCAAGGTCTCGATGACATCCGCGCCAAGTTTCTTGCGCAGCCGGCTCATATGGACCTCGATGGTGTTGCTGCCGACTTCCTCGTTGAAGGAGTAAAGCCGTTCCTCGAGCCTTGCCCGCGACACGATCATGCCCGGATGCTGGATCAGTGCCTCAAGCAGCGCCCATTCGCTGGCCGTCAGGTCGACGCGGGTTTCGCCGCGCATCACGCTATGCCCGGCCGTGTCGATGCGTAGGTCGCCAAGATTCACCAATGGATTCGGATTACCCGCGTACCGACGCGCCACCGCGCTGACGCGCGCGGACAGTTCGGACAGGTCGAACGGCTTGACCAGGTAGTCATCCGCGCCGGCGTTCAGACCGGCAATGCGATTCGACACCTGATCGAGCGCGGTCAGGATGATGATGGGCACGTTCGATCCGCTCGCGCGCAGTTCACGCAGGAAATCAAGGCCGCGGCCATCGGGCAGCAGCAGGTCTAGCAGGATCAGGTCGTAGGTTGCGGCCGCAAGATGTCGGCGCGCATCGGCGAGATTGGCCACGAAGTCGGTCGGATGCCCGTCCTTTTCGATCTGGTCGCGGACGGCCTGCCCAAGCCACGGTTCATCCTCGATGAGAAGAACTCTCATTACGGCTTCCCTGAAGCATGTATCACATGATATTGCCACGCGAACCTGTCGCGAACATGAAGAAAATTCTCTGCCATCGCAAGGTTCGCTTCAGGTTCGCGGCGCATTGTGGAGTCCAAGGAAGCCACACGTAACAAGGAGATGCCGCAATGAAACGCCTTCGGATTGGTATGGGAAAGACCCTCGTGCTCGCGATGCTCGCGCTCGGTGGTGCCACGGTGGGTATTCACACGGTGCAGGCGCACGACCGCGATGACTGCGAGGCGCCGATCAACGACTGGAAGCCGCGCGATGCGGTCCGGGCCATGGCGCAACAGAAAGGCTGGCAGGTCGACAAGCTCAAGATCGACGATGGTTGCTATGAAATCAAGGGCCGCGATAAGGACGGCCAGCGCTTCAAGGCCAAGATTGATCCCGTCACGCTCGACGTCGTGCGCATGAAGCGGGAAGGGGATCACGGCGATCGCGGCGCGGGCAGGACACCGGCGAATGCAGTGGTGAATACAGCGCCCGCGAATGCGGTCACCGACAGTTCGTCGACGCCGGCTACCAAGCCCCAGGTCGAGATCCGCTGAAACCAACTGCGGATCCACACCGCGTACTCCTCGCCAGCGGCACCGCTCACGCAGCGTGTGTGCCGACTGGCCAGGAACGACGACCCCGCTTTGCACAGATCAGGAGCATTCAGATGAAAGCCGCACTTCCCGTCGCCATGCTTGTGGGCGCGCTCGCCGTGCCGTCACTCGCTTCCGCGCGTCAGGTCTCGTTCGAGACGCAGATGTCCAACTATGGCGGAGACGGTGCCTACGTCGCCCTCTATTTGACCGACAACGCCGGACGCTATCAGCGCACGTTGTGGGTGGCCGGGCCCAAGGCCAAGTATCACAAGAACCTGCGCGACTGGTATCGCGCCGCAGGGGGCACCGCGAAAGTGGATGGCATCTCCGGCGCCAGTGTTGGCGCCGGGAAGACGTTGCGCGTGACGCTGGATCTGGCGGACACGCTGATCGATGCCGGATATCAGGTGCATATCGATACCGCTGTGGAGGATATGAAGGCGTACCCGTCTGAGGTTGTCGTGCCGCTGACCATATCCGGCGCGAACAAGCCGGTGAGCGGCAATGGTTACGTGAAGTCGTTCCGCTACGCCTTGTAAGCAGGGCGGCCACGACAACACGCGATAAAGGAAAAAGGAGGTCCACCGATGCTACGCAAGTTCCATCTGGTTCCAGGACTCGTCGCCGCGTTGCTGATGACGATCCTCGCACTATCGGGCGCGGTGTTGTCGGTGAATCCGGCGCTTGAACGTGTGGATGCCGTTCGCGCGGGCCAGGCTTCGGTAAGCGTGGCCACGCTCGCGAGCCGCGTACAGACGGAGATCCCGGGCGTCGAAGCGCTTGCGCGGCGGCCGTCGGGGACGTTCATCGCGTATCACGAGGTCGACGGTCAGCAGCGCGCCTCGATCATCGACCCTGCCAGCGGCAAGGCGACGGGAGACTATGTCACCTCGCCGGTTTGGCGATGGATGAAGAACCTGCATCGCAAGCTGTTTCTCGGCGACGCAGGCCGGATTGCGGCCGGCGTGACGGCCGCATTCATGCTGCTCGTCACGATTTCCGGGCTGGCGTTGCTCGCGCGGCGCATGGGCGGGTGGAAGCACCTGCTCGGCCCGATCCGCGGCAACGGACTCCAGCGCGTGCACAACGAGACCGCGCGCGTGGCGCTGCTAGGGCTGACGCTGTCGGCGGTGACCGGGCTTGTTATGTCGATGACGACATTCGGGCTGATACCGGAAGGCGGCGGCCAGGACCCTGTGCTCAGCGTGCCTGCGGCGGTGGCGCCGGCAATGCCGCTGGAGCGGATGCCCGCGCTGGGTATCGACAGCGCAGGCCTGCACCAACTGACATTCGCCCATGCCGATGCCCAAGGCGACGTCATCGAACTGGATACGACCGACGGCGTCGGGTATGTCGATCCGGCGACGGGGAAGATGATCGCCTTCCAGCCCACCGACGGCTGGCAGCGCGTGCAGGCGGTTGTCCGCATGTTGCATACGGGCCAGGGGATGTGGTGGCTCGGGTTGATGCTTGGTGCGTCGTCGCTGTCGGTGCCGGTGCTGGCAGTGACGGGCCTGCTGCTGTGGCTGCGTCGTCGGGGAACCATGCCGACCTTGGCCGGCAATGTGCCGGCACGCGACGCGGATACGGTGTTGCTGGTGGGCTCCGAGGGCAACACCACATGGGGCTTTGCTTCTGCGCTGCATGCCGCGTTGACCGAGGCAGGCCTGCGCGTGCATACCGCGCCGATGAATGAGCTGGCGGACAGCTATCGTGGGAAAAAGCGGCTGCTGGTCCTGACCGCCACGTATGGCGATGGCGATGCACCCGAGAGCGCAAGTCACTTCCTGTCGAAGCTCAATCGCCTGACGGTCCCAACCGATACCGACTTTGCGGTGCTGGGGTTCGGTGATCGCCAGTTCCCCGCGTTCTGCGGCTATGCGAGCGCGGTGCACGATGCGCTGCTGGGCAAGGGTCTGCGAGCCCTTGCCGATCCGGGCACGGTGGACCGGCAGTCGGAGCCGGAATTCCGGCAATGGTGCGACTGGCTGGCCACGACGCTCGGGTTGTCGCTTGATATTCGCTACACGCCGATGCTGCCACCCAGCGTGCCGCTCAAGCTCCTCTCGCGTGAGGACTACGGCGTCGGCGCTGAGGCGATGACCTCGGTCCTGCGCTTCGTCCCGGAGCAGCGTGCCACGCCGTTCCGGCCAGGGCTGCCCACGTTCGAGACCGGGGATCTGCTCGGCATCGTGCCGCCCGGCGCTACGTCGCCCCGGTACTACTCGCTCGCGAGCGGCGCGGCGGACGGTGTGGTGGAGATCTGCGTGCGGCGGCTGCCTGAAGGCGTGTGTTCCACGTACCTCACAGACCTGCGCCCCGGCGACACCATCGACGCATTTATCCGGCCGCACACGCGCTTCCGGCCCGAACCAGGCAATGCACCCGTGATCATGATCGGGGCCGGCACCGGGATCGGCCCGTTGATTGGCTTTATCCGGCACAACGCGGCACGCCGGCCCATGCACCTGTACTTTGGGGCGCGCAATGCCGAGGACGGCTACCTGTATCGCGACGAGCTGAAGGGCCTGGTGGCCGACCAGCGGCTGCACGCGCTCACGACCGCGTTCTCACGTTCGGGCAACCGGACCTATGTGCAGGAAAGACTGGTCGCCGATGCGCAGAGCCTGCGCGGGTTGATGGCCCACGGTGCGCAGATCATGGTGTGCGGCGGCCGCAAGATGGCCGAGGGCGTGGCACAGGCGTGGGAGCGGATTCTGACGGACACCGGCTTGTCCGTCGCGCAACTCAAAGCGGAGGGACGCTATGTCGAGGACGTCTACTAATCGGTCAGACACGGCGCTCGAACTCTGTCGCGTCAGCGGCGCGACCATGGGCACCCGCTACACGGCGGCATACTACGCGCCGCCGGGCATGGATGAAGCGGTGCTGGCGGAACGACTCGCCCTGGCGGTTGGCGCCGTGGATGCGCAGATGTCGAACTGGAAGGCAGACTCGGATCTGTCCCGACTGAACCGTGCTGCGCCGGGCGGTTGGGTGCCGGTCTCCAGGAACCTCGCAACCCTGCTTGCGCGGGCGCTGAAGATCGGCAGTGATACGCACAACGCGTTCAACATCGGCGTCGGCGATCTGGTCGACCGGTGGGGGTTCGGACCGTCCGGGGCGCAATGCGTTTCGCATCCAGATCTCGGTGAGGCGGCCGGCGCAAGTCCCCGCCAGCCAGCAGGAGAACTGATCGAGGTGGATGAGCGGCTGTGCCGCGTGCGCAAGCTCGGCCCGGTCGCGCTCGATCTATGTGGTATCGCCAAGGGGTTTGGCGTCGATGAACTCGGGCGTGTGCTGAGCGAGCACGGCATCGAATCCTGGCTGGTCGGCATCGACGGCGAAATGCGCGCGCGTGGGAATAAGCCAGATGGCGGGCCGTGGGCGATCGCCCTCGAGGCCCCGGACTATGAGCGCCGCGCGGCGATGGGCGTGATCGAACTGGCAGATGCCGCCATTGCCACGTCCGGCGATTACCGGCGCTGGGCCGATGTCGGCGGCGCGCGCATTTCGCACACGATGGACCCGCGTACCGGTGCGCCGCTGGCGGGTGGGATGGCATCGGTCACGGTGGTAGCGAAGACCTGCGCGGATGCCGATGCCTATGCGACGGCGCTGATGGTGCTCGGCGCGCAGGCTGGGCCGGACTACGCGCGGCAGCGCGGCCTCGACGTCCTCTTCATCGTGCGCGATGGCGAGGCGCTGCGCACGATCGGAACCGGATGCTTTGCGGGCGAGGCGTCGTCAAGCTGACACGGCACTAGCGCGATTCGCGCCCCGAGCGCCGCGCCGCCAGCCCGCTCCACACGGTCGCCCACGCAAAGGGGCGCGGGTCGGCCAACATGCTCATGGCGCGAGCGTAGTCGAGTGTCAGGCCCGGCGTCCACGCCATGGTGGCGGCGCGTTTGCGCAGATGGGCCGCTACCCACAACTCCGGTGTCAGCAATAGCCGGAACAGCGGCCACCAGCCGCCGAGCCGCGTCCAGGCACGTGTGGCGGCGCCCTCCAGTGCGGCATCGAGCGCACGTGCCACCGTGCTCGAGCAGTTCCGGTATGTCAGATTGTAGGTCGTGTTCTGCCGATAGTCGTGCCAGAAGTTCTGCAGGCGCTCGGCATCGTAATTGCGAATACGGACCTGAACGGTCGACGCGCACCATGCCTTGGATTCTGTCGGATAGTCAGGCTGGAACCGTCCGGATACGTTGTTCTCCTGCGTGGCCCGCAGCAGCCGCGTGAAATCGTCTGGCGAACGGTCGATCTCGACGGCCGGGTAGAGGCTGATGTAGATGCCTTCAGGTGATTCCAGCGCGGCGTGCCCCGTGGAGATAACGCCATCGCGGTCGACGGCGGCGATGTAGCGGTCGATGATCGGCTGATGCTGTGCCTTGGACTTCGCGGAACCCACGGGCGTCCAGACGTGGACGGTCAACGCGCGTTCGTCCGACGCGGGCGGTCCGCTCCACGTTGTCAGGCGCCGCTTGTTCGATTCGGCGCTGGCGGACTCCGGATCCTTGCGCAGGCCGGGGTTGCCGGCAAGCCGGCGCGCGCGCGATGCCAGCAGCAACATGTTCCAGCCGCCGAAGATCAGCCCGAGCGCCACGCAGTAGGGCACGGTGCCGACATAGTGCGTCGGGTAGGGCTGGATGAAGAAGATGGCCAGGGCGATCTCGATCACGCCTCCCGCCATTGCCAGCCGCCACGTGCGAAAGCGCACTACATGCGCGGAGGCTACCTGCAGCAGGCCATCGGCCAGAAACAGCGCGCCGAAGATGACCGACAGGACCATGTGGCCATGGTGGCGCTCGGCCAGTACGAGGATGGCGGCAACGCTGAAGGCGATGCCCTTGGCGTAGCGCAGCGTACGCTGGCCACCAATGCCGGTCGAGGCGACGGCCAGCGTGGCCAGTCCTTCCAGAAGCAGCAGCCAGGCAAATGGCTGGATTGGGAAATCAAGCTTGCCGTCGAGCGCATCGATGAACAGCACGGCACCGACCGCGATGCTGAGGGCGCCGGCCCAGGCCAGCGCTTTCCAGCGTGTACGCAGGTAATCCACTCCCAACAGCAGCATCAGCAGGCGAACCATTGGCGTCTCCGGCGTGGCGGTATGAATGGTTTGCGGATTCTACCGTCTCTTTCAATGCCTGAACCAGCATGACGGCAAGGTAGCCGGCGCTGCCACCCCCCCAAGGTGGGATTTGGGTCTCGCGGAATTCTTCCGTAGTTCGTTGAGGGCACGGATATCGTCAGAGCCCATATAACCCACTGGAAGAGAATCATGAAGCAAAGCAAGTTTGCCCTCGTTGCCGCCATCTGCGCGACGGGCGTTCTTTTGACCGGATGCGAGACCACGAACTCGATCCCCTACAAGGCATCCGCCTCGAACGTCATCGCCATCCAGCAGAGCCTGCAGTCGAAGAAGGTCAGCGTCAGCGATGTCGGCATGGCGCCGGGCGTCGACGAGAGCCCGCTGTGCCGTCTGATGGGGCCGGTCAAGGTGGCGCCGGGCAAGACGCTGTCGCAGTACATCAAGGACGCCTTCCAGGAAGAACTCCTGATGGCGCAAGCCTATGATGTGAAGGGCGCCCCGATTCAGGGCCGCATCGAGGAACTGAGCTTCAGCTCGGTGTCCCCGGCGTACTGGCAGATCACGATGGCCGTGCAATCGCCGGCGGACAAGGGCTACAAGGTCTCGGTCAAGTACCCGTTCGACACGAGCTTCACGGCCATGGGCGCGTGCAAGAACGTGGCGGATGCCTTCGGCCCGGCCGTGCAGGAACTGCTCAAGCAAGTCGTGACGAACCCGCAGTTCCCGAAGCTGTCCGGCAAGTAAGCCATCGAAGCAAGCCGTCTGGGGTACGCCCCCTTCCGCTTCTCGCGGAGGGTGGCGTCTACCCCTGGAGGGTATTCAGGACGAAATCGGCGCGCTCGGCAATGCTGGCCCTGGGGATGATGCGAACGTCATATCCAAGCGCTGGATAGGCTTCGAGCAGCCGCGCGTACTCTGCGGTGGCGGCGTCGAGGTCATGGCGGCGCTCGGCGTCCTGAACGTAGATCTCCGGCCAGGGTGGCGTCAGGAATACGACCCGATGGTACGGCCGGACCTGATGCACGAGCGGCGCGAGTTGCGGCTTGCCACTGACGTGCTGAAGCGCGACGAACGCGTCGACCAGCCCCCGATCGAAGAAGACCCATTTCCCCGGCTCACCCGGTTCACCGAGTCCAACCTGGCCAGCCGACTGTTCCAGCGCGAGCACGTCGGCACGCGCCATGGCGATCACGCGGCGCAGAAAGGCAGGCATGTCGACCCATGGCAGTGCGTTGCCATGGCGGGCCGTTTCTTCCACGACGACGCGCCGCCCTGGTTCTTCCACCACGGGATAGCCACGCGCCCCGAGTTCGCTCAGCAGCGACGATTTCCCGCCACCCGAGCACCCTGAGATCACGACGCACTGGCTCATCGCCGTCATCGCCGTAGCAGCCAGAGCACCAGCGACACCAGCAGCGAGATCAGGATGCAGGTGGTGATGGGGAAGTAGAAACTGAAACCGTCGCGGACGATCCGGATGTCACCGGGCAGCCGCCCGAGCGGCAGCCGCGATAGCCAGGGCCACGCGATTGCCGCGACGAGAAACAGGCAGCCAAGAATCAGAAGCAGACGTTGCATGACGGAGGCGGTAGGGCGCAGGGCCGAAAGCGGTGGGGAAGGGAATGCGGGCTGGCGGGATTGCCGGCGGGCGGCGCTTCCCTGGTTCGACCGGCTGTGTGGAAGAGGATTCCCAAATGGAACGGGCAGGCCAATGATCTTGCCCGTAAAGCGGCGGAGTGTCGACCTGGCGTTCCGCCAGGTGAGTCGCTACGGCCCGGCTACAGGCCACGCGGCAGCAACGCCGCCACTGCTTCGCGCATCACCCGAGCCAGCAACTGCTGCCGCTCGCGCGGCATTCGCGCGAGCGTGGTGGCCACGCTGATGCCAGCCACGGGCTCGCCATCGCGATCGTGAACGGCCATGCCCACGGCCAGTGCGCCGCGCGTGGCGTGATTGCCGATCACCGAGTAGCCGCGTTCGCGCGTGGCGCGGATCAGGATGCGCATCCGGTCGGGCGTCATGCCGCCGTACTGGTCCAGCACGCCTGCATTGGTGGCGATCACCTCGTCGACGGTGGCATCGGGCAGTGCTGCCAGCAGCGCCAGCCCCGCTGCGCCAACGCCCAGCGGTTGCCGGGTGCCCACCTGGATGACCAGCACCTGCACGGGATGGGTGCCCACGTGGCGCGCGATGCAGCGCGACAACGCGCCATCGCGAACCACGCCGAAGGCGGCATCGCCGCACGCCTGGCTCACCCGCGTGAGCACCGGGCCCAGCTTTCCAGAAAGGTCCGTCGATTCCCCACGCTGTGGCATTGCCGCCAGACGCGGACCGCGCACATAGCGAAATCTCCCATGCTGGACCACATATCCACAGTCGATCAGGGTCGCCAGCAAGCGGTAGACCGTGGGCCGCTCCAGGCCGGCCGCGCGGCACATGTCGATCACCCGGAGACCATCCTTACCGGCTGCCAGGATGGCGTCGAGCAGCGTCAGGCCGCGTCGTAAGGCGCGGGTGCCTTCCTCGGAGGTCGAAGATGAAACGTCCGTCTGCCGGACGTTTCGATTCGCAGTGCGAGAAGTCATGGGAAAGAATTTGCGGGCCGGAAAGCAGTCCGCAGTATGCCGCAGGCGCGCCGCAAGGTGCGATGGGCAAATCGAGCAGACGGGCGCGTTCCGGGCACGACCACCCAACTAGGAGACAGCACTCATGATTTTCTGGAACGCGGCGCGCAGGCGCCTGTTGAGCCACGCCCTGATCAGTGCCGCGCTTGCGTGCGGCGTTCCCGCCGCCCAGGCGGCGGATTCCAGCTTTCCCACGCGCCCCGTGCGGCTCGTGGTGGGTTATGCCGCCGGAGGCGCCACCGACGTGCTGGCCCGCCTGGTAGCGCAGAAGATGGGCGAGGCGCTGGGTCAGCCGATCGTGGTGGAAAACCGCGCCGGCGCCAATAGCAACGTTGGCGCCGAAGTTGTGGCCAAGGCGACGCCGGATGGCTACACGCTCTACGTCTTCACGATCGCGAACACGATCAATGCCACGCTCTACGACAAGCTCGGCTACGACCCCGTGCGCGACTTCGAGCCCGTCGGCATGATTGCCAAGATCCCGAACGTGCTGGTGGTCAACCCGAAGTTGCCGGTCAAGACCGTTGCCGACTATGTGCGGTTGGCCAAGGAGTCGTCCGACGGTGTGACGTTCGCGTCGTCGGGCAGCGGATCGTCCATCCATCTGTCCGGAGAGATGTTTCGTAGCCGCAGTGGCGCCAACATGCTGCACGTGCCTTACAAGGGGAGCGCGCCGGCCGTCACCGATCTGCTGGGTGGGCAGGTGCAGTCGATGTTCGACAACGCGCCGTCCGCGCTGCCGCACGTGAAGTCCGGCAAGTTGCGCGCCATCGCGGTCACCAGCGCCCAGCACATGCCCCAACTGCCTGATGTGCCCACGGTGGCGGAATCCGGACTCCCGGGCTTCGATGTGCAGTCATGGTTCTCTATCGCCGCGCCGGCGGGAACGCCCAAGCCGGTGATCGACAAGCTCAACACGGCACTGAACAAGGCGCTCAACGCATCCGACGTACGCGAGCGCATGCGCGACCTGGCGGCCACGCCTGAGCCAGGCACCCCCGAGCAACTCCGTACCTTCGCGGCGTCCGAGATCAAGCGTTGGCACGACGTGGTCAAGCAATCGGGTGCGCGTGTCAACTGAGGATTCCCAAGGACCATCCATGCTTCCGATCGAACTGTTCTGGCGGGCCGCCGACCGCTGGCCCGACAACATCGCCATTGACGCCCCCGGCGGCTGCCTGCGCTATCGCGAACTGGCCGGCCAGGTGGCGGCGCTGGCCACGCATTTCATGACGCTCGATCCCGCGCCGCAGAGTCGCGTGGGCATCTGCGCCGGCAACTCGGCCGAGCACATCGTGGCGCTGCTGGCGGTGCTGGCCAGCGGCAAGATCTGGGTGCCGCTGAACCCGAAGAGCACCCAGCCCGAGTTGCGCCGCATCATCGACGCCACGACGCCGAGCATCGTGGTACTCGATGCCGCCTCCGAAGCGCTGCTGGGCGATGCACCGGGCACGCGGCTCTACACGGACTATGCGTCAGGCGGCGCAGACGTGCTGAGCGCCGTTGTTCTCCGGTATCCCGATGCCACGCGCCCGGTGCTCGATCTGCACCGGGACGCCACGCAGGCCATCAAGTTCACAGGCGGTACCACGGGCGCGCCCAAGGGCGTCATGCAGCCGTATCGCGCCTGGATGACCAATATCGTCAACCAGATCCACGCCTGGGGCTTCACCGAGGCGGATCGCTATGTGATGGCCGCGCCGATCACGCATGGCACGTCCACCTACGTCATGCCGATCCTGGCGCAGGGCGGTTGTCACGTGATCATGGAAGGCAGCGGGGCAGAAGCGGTGCGCGCCACGTTCCGTGACCGCGCCGGCACGGTCTGCTTTATGCCGCCCACGCTGATCTACATGCTGATGGCGCTGCCCGACACATCGCGCGCCGACTACCCGGCGCTGCGTCGCCTGATTTACGGCGGCGCGCCGATGCCGCCGCAGAAGATCCAGCAGGCGCGCGAGTTCTTCGGGTCGGTGGTGGCCACCACATATGGCCAGACCGAAGCGCCGCAACTGCTGACGGTGATCGGCCCCGACGATCTGGCTGACGAGCGCCGCATTGCATCGGTGGGGCGCGCCACGTGGTTCAGCGAGGTGGCGATCATGTCCCCCGACGGGCGTCTGCTGCCCCGTGGCGAGGTGGGCGAAGTGGTGGCGCGTGGCGATCTGGTCATGACCGGCTACTGGAACCGCCCGGACCTGACCGCCGCGACGATCGTCGACGGCTGGTTGCATACCGGGGATCGTGGCATGTTGGACGCGCAGGGTTTCCTGTATCTGAAGGACCGCCTGCGCGAAGTGGTGATCACCGGCGGCTTCAACGTCTACCCGATCGACGTGGAGAACGCGCTGGGCCAGCACCCGGCCGTGCATGAATGCGCGGTGTTCGGCGTGCCCGACGACAAATGGGGCGAAGCGGTCCACGCGGCCGTGCAATTGCGCGAAGGATGCGCGGTGCAGGCCACCGAGCTGATCGCGTTCGTGCGCGAGCGGCTGGGTCCGGTGCAGACGCCAAAGCAGATTCATTTCCACACCAGCCTGCCGCGCTCCACCGTCGGCAAGGTACTCAAGAACACCGTGCGCGACCAGGCGCTGACGGCATTGCAAACCGGAGACCAAGCATGAGCCAACAAGACAAGCCGGTGACCCGGCTGTGCACCCACACGCTGACCAGCCTGCACTATCGCGACGCCAATCTCGTGGACGACCTTCTGGGCAAGAAGACCTTCACCGAAGTCATGCTGATGCAGATCCTCGGCCGCACCCCGCGCCCGGTGGACATGCGTATCGCCGACATGGTGCTCGTGGTGCTGATGGAGCACGGCCTGACGCCAAGCGCCATCGCCACGCGCCTGATCTACATGAGCGCGCCAGAGAACCTGCAAGGCGCCGTGTCGGCTGGCCTGCTGGCGGTTGGCAGTTCGTTCGTCGGCACGATGGAGAACTGCTCGACGTTGCTGGACCGCATTCTGGCGGCACAGGACCCCGATGCCGAAGCACTGGCCATCGCGCGCCACTACAAGGAAATGCGGGCGGCCGTGCCGGGCTTCGGCCATCACCTGCACAAGCCGGTGGACCCGCGCGCGTACAAGCTGCTGGAACTCGGCGATGCGGAGCCGGATCTGGCCGGCGCGCATATCGGTGCCCTGAGACGCCTGTCGGCGGCGGTTGACGAAGTGGCGGGGCGGCGGATCACGATCAATGCCACGGGGTCGGTGGCCGCGCTGCTCGGCGAGATTGGCGTGCCGACGGCGGTGATGCGGGGGTTCGCGGTGATCTCCCGCGCGGCTGGGCTCGTGGCCCATATCGTGGAGGAGCAGCAGAGCCCGTCGGGACGCTATATCTGGGACGTGGTCGAGGAGGCCATCCCTTACGTCGGCAACGCGCCGCACGGAGACCACGCATGAACGCGCTGCCGCTCAGTCTGGCGGACCGCACCGTGTTCGTGGCGGGCGGTGGATCGGCGGGCCCCGGCTGGAGCATCGGGCGCGCCGCCAGCGTGACCTATGCCCGGCTTGGCGCCCGCGTCTGCGTGGTGGACCGCGACGCCGCCTCGGCTGCGGAGACGACGGCGCTGATTCGCGCCGAGGGTGGCGCGGCAGAGACCTTCGTCGGCGACGTGGCGGAAGAGGCGGAGATCGCGCGCCTGTTCGCGGAGGCGCGCGAGCACTTCGGCCCCGTCGATGTGCTGCATCACAACGTTGGCATCGGCAAGACCGGCGGGCTTCTGGATACCGATGTGCGGGATTTCGATGCGGCCCACAACGTAAACGTGCGAAGCCTGCTGCTGGCGTCGCAGCAGGTGCTGCCGTCGATGGTCGAGCGGGGCCGGGGTGCCATCGTCACGGTTTCCTCGGTGGCGGGGTTGCGCTATATCGGCTATCCGCACCTGTCGTATAGCGTCAGCAAGGCCGCGCTGATCCAGTTCACGCGGATGATCGCGCAGCAGTACGCGGGCAGCGGCATCCGTGCGAATTGCGTGGTGCCGGGTTTGATCGACACGCCGCGCATCGCCCATACCGTGGCGAAGCAGTTCTCGGCGGACAGCCTCGACGACGCCCGCGCGGCGCGTGCAAGGCAGGTGCCGATGCAGCGGATGGGCACCGCGTGGGATGTGGCACACGCCTGTGCGTTCCTGGCGTCGGATGCAGCGGCCTACATTACCGGCACCGAGCTGGTGGTCGATGGAGGGATAACGGGGAAGTACGCATAGGTGCGTCCCCGATGGGCGCCGCTCAGCCGAATCAGCCGAATCAGCCGAATCAGCCGAATCAGCCAAACACCACCATCGGCACGCCCCGGTGTACTGGCGATTCCATGACGGTGGCTGGAACGCCGTACACCGTGGCGAGGTTCGGCGGGGTCAGCACGTCGGCGGGGGTGCCGCTGGCCACGGTACGGCCATCGGCCAGCAGCACGAGCCTGTTGCACCAGCGGGCGGCCAGATTGACGTCGTGGAGCACGACCAGCACCGCCAGGGCGTCGGTATGGCACAGGTTGCGCGCCGTGCCGAGCAGTTGCAACTGATGCCGGGGGTCGAGGCTCGAAATCGGTTCATCGAGCAGTAGCGCGCGGTAGCTGTCGGCCGTGCGGCAGGCCAGCACCTGCACCAGCGCGCGAGCGAACTGCACGCGCTGCTGTTCGCCGCCGGATAGGCTCTGGTACGAACGCGTGGCCAGATGCGCGACATCGGCCAGCGCCAGGGCGCGGTCCAGCAGGGTATCGAGCGTGTGCTTGCCCATCTCTGGAAATGGATAGCCGCCCATCGCCACCACCTCGGTCACACCCAGGTCGAAGCCCAGACCGGGCGATTGCGGCAGCACCGCACGGCTACGGGCGAGCTCGTCCACGGGCCAGTCCGTCAATGGCCGGTTGCAGAGCGACACCGCCGCGTCGTCGCCGGGCAGTTCACCTGCCATTGTGCCGAGCAGCGTGCTCTTGCCGGCGCCGTTGGCACCGAGCACGCCGACCATCTCGCCGGCCGGCAGGGTCAGGTCGATACCGGACAGGATCTGCCGCCGACCGCGGCTGCATGAAAGATTGCGGGCAATCAGCATGTCAGGTTCGTCAGGTTCATCAGGGTCTTTTGCGTGTCAGCATCCAGAGCAGGAATGGCCCACCCACCAGGCTCGTGACGATGCCGATCGGCAGTTCCGCCGGAACCACCACCGTGCGTGCCATCCAGTCGCCCAGCGTCAAGGCGATAGCGCCGCCCGCCAGTGTGTTCGGCAGCAGCCAGCGATGATCGGCGCCCAGTGCCAGACGGATCAGATGCGGCACGACCAGTCCCACGAAGGAAATCGTTCCCGTGACGGCCACGATGGGCCCTACCAGCAGCGCGGTAAGCACGATCAACCGGCGGCGGAGCCGCTTCAGGTCGAATCCGATGTGCTGGGCTTCCCGTTCGCCGAGCAGCAGCGCGTTCATCGCGCGCCAGTCACGCATGAGCAGCGCGCACAGCACGGCCATCAGCGGCACAAGCCACGCCAGGATCGACCACGTCGCGCCAGCAAGGCTGCCCATGTTCCAGAACGTCAGGTTGCGCAGTTGCACGTCGCTGGCCTGATAGGTGAAGAACCCAACGACGGCCGCGCAGATCGCATTGATGGCCACGCCGGCGAGCAGCAGGTTGGCCGTGCCCGGGCGCCGTGTGCCAAGCACGTAGGCGAAGGCGGTGGCAATCAGACTGCCTGCGAATGCGGCGGGCGCGACGCTGCCGAGCCCTTCGGCGCCCAGCACGATCGCGGCCACGGCACCCGCGGCACCGCCCAGCGAGATCCCGATCAACCCTGGCTCGGCCAGCGGATTGCGGAAGAGCGCCTGCATCACCGCGCCAGACAGTGCTAGCGCCGCGCCGGCGGTGATGGCCAGCACGATGCGCGGCAGCCGCACCTCGATCAGCACATTGCGCCAGATGACATCCTCTCCTTCGGCGGCAGGTGACCAGAGCAAGGGCAGGAGCTTGCCGTGCGGAATCGACAATGCCCCGCTGGCGGCTGCCCAGAGCGCGGTGATCACGAGCATGACGCACAGGGCGGCCAACATGCCCGGCCTTCGGCCACATTGGCCACGCATCATCGTGCTGCCACCTGCCGGCTGGCAAGACCGTTGCGCAGCAGGCGCAGCGCCTCGGGAAGGCGCGGACCGATGCTGAGCATCAGCAGATCGTCCATCACGACGATGCGCTTGTCGCGGGCCGCTGGCGTGGCGCTCAGGCCGGGCTGCGCCAGGAACGCGTCGACGCTGCCGACAGCGTCGATCGACATTGATGTCGTGACGATCACGTCCGGCCTGAGCGCCGCCGCCGCTTCCGCCGAGAACGGCTTGAAGCCGCGCTGGCCAGCCAGCGCGTTGGTCGCGCCCAGGAGCTTCAGCATGGCGTCGCCGGCGGTGTTTTCGCCCACGGCCTGCATCCGGCCGGTGTGGCTGCTGACCATCAGCACCCGCAGCCCTTCCGCAGATGGCTTGATGTCACGGAGTTCGGTGTGCAGTTTGTCGACCAGCGCCTGACCTTGCTTCGGTACATCGAGCGCCGCCGCCACGCCGAGGATGCGCTGGTCCAGCGCGGCCAGCGTCGGCTCCGACGGCACGACCACTACCTTGCTGCCCAGCTTGCGCAATTGCTCCAGCGCCTGTGGCGGACCGGCATGGTCCAGCGCCAGCACCAGGTCCGGCTTCAGGCTGACCACGCCTTCCACGGAGAACGCGCGATAGTAGCCAACCTTCGGCAGCTTCAGCGCGGCGGGTGGATAGATGCTCGAGGAATCGACGCCGACCATGCTCTTGCCGGCATCGAGCGCGTAGACGATCTCGGTGGCCGGGCCGCCGAGCCCGACCACGCGGGCTGGCGGCGCGGCATGGGCAATGCCGGCCTCGCAAAGCAGCGGCATCAGCGCAGTAATGAGTGCGGACTGCAGGATTTTCATGCCAAACCTCCTGGACAATCAGGCCGCGAGTGCCTGCGGGCACAGCGACTCGAGCAGATGGCGCCATTCCGGCAGTTCGGGCTGCCCGGGTTTGCGCTCGCCGAAGAACTGGACGATCATCCCGCCGTCCTCACCGTACAGTTCGAGCGACGTCACCCAGCCGTCCACCGTGGGTTTGTTGACCACCCAGCTTGACGCCACCGCCTCGGTGTTCAGGTGCAGGTTGAAGGTCTCATCGAGCACGTTGAACCACGGCCCCGTCCGCAGCAGCTTCTTCACAGCGCCCGTGTGGATCTGCACGATGCCGCGATTGGCGACGAAGCACATGATCGACAGGCCGGTGGCGGCGGAGTGTTCCAGCACGGTCTCCACGGCGCGCTTGTCCACCCGTTGCGCCAGATCTGGGCCGACCGCACGCAGCGCGCCCAGCCGCGATACCTTGAACTGGCGAAGCATCGCAAAGAAGTCGTGCGTGTCCTTGAGCGCGCGCCAGTGCGCGCGCAGGGCTCCGTCGTCGGCGGGAGCGTCCGCCTCGTCGATCCGTTGAAAGCCCTCGACCCGCACCGGCGCGATCTCCTGCGCGGCGTGGCGCTCGATGTAGGCCGACCACGCGGTGGCATCGGTCTGATCGGTCCGGTAGATCTTGTGTACCGCCTCGCCCGCCTTGTCGAAGAACTGGATGCTGTCGCGGCCGTTTTCGGTTACGGCGTAGAAGTGCTTCCAGCCGCCGAAGAACATGCGCAGGTCGATGTCCGGCCCCAGCACGATGCCGACCGGGCCATTCGCCTCGATGCTCTGATACTGGCCGTGACGCTCGTGCACGGCGTGGTCGTTGCGGGAGAGCGCCATGACCGACCCCAGCGTGCCGAGATCGCGGAACAACGCCTGCGCGGTTCCGCCCAGTTGCCGTGATGCGACGCCACAGCCCGCCGCCACCAGTTCTGCCTCGGTCACGCCGAGGCGCTGCGCGCGTTCGCGGATCCGCAGCTTAGGATGTTCTTCGACCAGGGCGCCGTGGCGTTCGCGCAGGCTGTCGATGCTTTGCTGTTCCATGTTCATGTACTCGGAGGGGCTGATCAGGGCTGGACGTCGAAATTGATCGTCCAGGTCTGGGTGCTGCTGTTTACGTTCGGGTCCGCGTAGGCGATCTTGGTCAGGTGGAAGCGCGCGTACGTGGTGCCCTCGCCGCCACGGATCAGGCCGCCGGCATCGCTGTTGGCGCTGATCAGGTGGGCGACGGCAGGCAGGCCGTTGGCGGCGGCAGCAGCAGCGGTGGGGTAGTACGTGTACCAGCCGAAGCTCATCGGATTCGGATAGCTGCCGGTATAGGCGGGGTTCAGCACCGATGCGGTGGCGTCCTTCTTCCACGCGGTGGCCGAGGCCGGCAGCGCGAGGTCGGCAGCCGTCAGATCGGCCAGGGTGCTGGCGGCGTTGCCGGTGTTCGTGAACATCGACGCCACCGGTTTGTTCGATGTGTCATAGAAACCGGCCGGCGTCTTCGCCAGGAAGCCCGCCACGGTGCCGGTGCCCGACTCTCCGCCATTGAGCTTGACGCTGTAGCGGTTGAAGGCGATATGCCATGTGCCGCTGGCGGTGCTGACCGCGTTCGCAGCGAGGTCGTAGTAGACCCAGTCATTGCCCGACGCATTGATCGTGGCTGTCCGCACGTTGCCGGGGGCGCTGCGGTCGATGTAGCGGATCGACGGATAGCCCGAGGTCGTGCCACCGGCGCCGCCGTAGTAGCCCGTGACCTGCAGCGCGAACACCGGCGACGCTACCGTGCCAGTGGTATCGGCCGACGCGCTGTTGGTCGTGATCAGGAACGTGCGGAAGGTGGGGTAGAGCGAGTGGTCGGTTGCCGCGCCGGTCACGCCGTATTCGAACACCGCGGAGGCGATGTCGTTGGTGCCGGAGAACACGCCGCTGGCGGAGTCCTTCAGGAAGACGGTGGCAGGCAGCGCGCCGCTTACGGGGTCAGTGGTGGCGTTCTTCCATGCGGACAACGCGGTCCAGGTATGGTCGAACGGGCCGCCGAACGCGCCACCGTTGCCAGTGCCGCTGGTGCCGCTGTTGGTCCAGAGCGAGGCGCTCATGCCGTTCGTGCTGCTCTTGACCTTCAGGTCCCATGCGGTGCCCGTGCAGTCGACCTGTGCCTTGGCGTTGAAGTCGTAGCAGACCGATGCATTGGCGGCCGGCAGTTTGAACGTCCATTCCGCGGATTGGGTGAAGGCTGACGTGGTGGCCGGCGGCGTGGTCGTGCCTCCGGTGCCACCGGTGGTGCCGCCTGTCGATCCACCCGTGGAACCGCCGGTGGAGGTGCTGCTGTCATCGCCACCGCCGCCGCAGGCGGCCAGGGCTATTGTCAGCACGGCAGCGCCAAGCAGGCGCAGCGTGGTGTGATGCGATGCGAGTCTGGCTTTCATTGTTGATTTCCCCGTTTGTCTCTGGTTTGTTTCTGATTAGCGGGCGACGTCCACGTTGAAGCGTGCGCCCAGATAGATGAAGCGGCCCGCCACCGGCCCGAAGTCACTGGCATTTGCGAAATCGCGTTGGCGGTTGAACAGGTTGTTCACGCCGACGAAAGCGGTCACGTTGCGGCCGAGCTTCTGGTTCAGCACCAGATCCAGCGTGCCCCAGCCGGGCGAGCGCGCGCCGGTGGCCGAGTCGGTCAGCTCGCTGCTCTGGAAGCGCGCCCGCGCGGATAGCTCGGTGGCGGGCAGCACGCGCCAGTCCGCGCCGACGCGGCCCATATGGCGCGGCCGGCGGGTCAGTTCGCTGCCTGTGTTCAGATCCTCGGTCGACGTGTAGGTGTAGGCGGCTGTCAGGTTCAACTGATTGGTCGCGCGCCAGCGCAGCGCCGTCTCAGCGCCCTGGGTGCGGGCGCGCGCCACGTTGCGGTAGGTGTAGACCGCGATGCCGTTGACCATCGTGAAGTTGGTCATGTCGGTCTGGATCAGGTCCGTCACGTGGTTGTAGAACAGGTTGGCATCGAGCGTGACGCGGTCTCGCCACGTGAGCTGCCCACCGAGCTGGAAGCTGTTCGACGACTCCGGCTTGAGGTTCGGGTTGCCGAGGACGATGTAGCCAAGCGAGCTGTGATCGAACAGGTAGTGCCGTTCCTTCAGGTTCGGCACGCGGTAGCCCTGCCCGTAGTTGGCGCGCAGCACGCCCTTCCAGGTGTCGTTGGACAGAAGGTTCGCGCGCACGCCCACCTTGGGCGCGAAGTGCGCGCCGAAGTCCGAGTCGTGCTGGCCGCGCAGGCCGACGACCATTTCCCACGTCTCGTTGAAGAGGATGTCGTTCTGCAGGTAGAGCTCGCCGGCCTGCCGTTCGGCGCTGCCCTTGCCGGCCAGTTCGGACGTGCCGTTGACGTTCTGGTCGAGCGTTTCGCGGTGGAAGTCGCCGCCGAACTGCCAGAGCTGTCGATACCAGGCTGGCATGTCGAACTGCGCGGAGACATGGTCGGTCTGCTGCGCGGCATTGCGCGTCGCGGTCTGGAAGCCGTTCGAGTACTCGCGCGAGGTGCTGTCGTAGGTCTCGTGCACCCCGGCCAGGCGGGCGCGCACGCCATTGCCGAAGCGCCATTGGCCGCCATATGTGTAGCGGTTGCGATCGATGTCCTCGGTCTTGCGCTGCGGGACGTAGTTGGGCGGCGCGTAGTACTGGTAGCGTTGTTCGTCGGTCTCGCGATAGGCGCTGGCGTCGAACCAGAAGCTGCCGGCGGCGCTGGGCAACCATTCGAGGCGACCGGCATACTGCTCGCGGCGAATCTTGTCGCCGTGCCGTGTCCAGCCGTCGGGTTCCACGGCATAGCCCTTGTTGTCGAGCGCGTCGGCGGTGACGCGTGCGCGGAACTGTTCGTTGCCGCCTTCGAGCCGGATGTTGCCATGCAGGGAACCGGGCGAGCCGTCGGCGTTCTGGCTGCCATAGGTGCCTGCATCGGCGGTCGCGGCAGCTGAGAATCCGCGCGAGATGGGCCGCGTGATGACATTGATCACCCCGCCCATCGCCGAGCTGCCGTACTGCGCGGAGCTGGCGCCCTTGACCACCTCGACGTGGTCGACTTCGGCCAGCAGGTACTGGGAAACGTCAACGGTCGACCCGGTGCTGGCCGTGATCGGCAGGCCGTCGACCAGGATAAGCACCTGGTCGCTGGTCATCCCTTGCAGGGTCACCTCATAGCCGGACTTGCCGTGGATCTCGCGCAACTGCAGGCCGGGCACGTTCTCCAGGGCGTCCTTCAGCGTGCGGGCGTGCGTGCGTTCGATCTCCTGACGGTCGACGACCTCCGTGCGGATCGGCGTTTCATCGAGTGTTTTCTCGGAACGGGTGCCTGTCACGACGACTGTAGGTAGTGGGTCCGCCGTTCCAACCGTTTGCGCCCGGAGGTGGGGTGTGGAGGAGAGCAGGGTGCCGGCGACGACGGCGAGGCATTTCAAACGCATATCGGAGGGGGCGGCTCACTGCCATGTCAAATGCAAACAGAAGTACGAATGATAACGATTCGTATTTAAATTGTAAATTTACTTACATGTTGTGTCAGATAGACACAAATACATCAGAAAGTGCCTGATGCGGCCTGTCGCACTCGCGATCTGACGATTGGGGGAGAGGTACGGATGCGTGAAGGTCGCATCGCGAAGGCTGGGAATGCGCCAGCAGGCACACCAGCTTCAGGGGGCTTACGACGCCCGGTCCTCAGGCGCGTGGGGTTTCGCGGGCAGGCACGACAACGGGTTCTCACCCCGTGGCACCGGCAATGCATGCCGATGCCACGGGGACTGCAGGCAGTTCGCCCCTGCTTCGTGCCTGCCTTACATATCCCGGTGCGAGAAGTGCCCGCGTTGCGCGTCAGCCATGAGATCGACGAACTGATCGGTACTCATGTGCACCAATGCCCGGTGGTCGCCCGCTTCGAAGTAGACATCCGGATGCGAGAGCAGGCTGTCGTCCAGCCAGGTCTGCGTGCCATAGGCCATGGCGACAGGCGGAATCGCGCCACGGCTGCAGTCCCTGAACACCTCGCGCACGCCGCAATCGCGGGCAAGCGACAGCTTGCGGCCGGTCTGCGCACGGATCTCCGACAGCTTCAGGTGGTGCGTCGAGGGAATCACTGCCGCGACGTAGCCGCGCTGATCTTCCAGCAGGACCGTCTTGGCCAACCGATCCCCGGCGCTACAGGGGCGATCCACGGTGTCGAACCGGCTCTGCCGGTTGTGAAGGCACCTAGCCAGCGTGCTAGCCATGGCCATGATTGCATCCTCCGACGCGCCTATCGCGACTGTTGTTCTGGTACCCCTCACTATAGAAGTCCCACCGCCAGGCAGGGACATACGCACGCCGCCGGCACGCCCGGATTGCTTTAATTCCTTCGGTAGGCTGGCATCGCGTTCTAGGATGGTAGGGCAGCTGTGATGTCCGATACAGCCCGGTATCCGAGGGCGGTCCTTCTGGGGCTCCGGATGCGGGCGAGTGGCTGAGGCATGGTGTTACGTTGAGTACGGTCGAGATCAAAGGAGACTCGCATGACAACTGAAGCAAAGTGCCCTTTTCTACATCCCGCCGGCGCTGGCCGGGCGCTCCAGGAATGGTGGCCCGAGCGCCTGAATCTGCATATCCTGCGCCAGAACGCTCCGTTGTCCGATCCGATGGGAGAGGCTTTCGATTATGCGAAGGCGTTTAACAGTCTCGACCTCGCGGCGGTCAAGAAGGATCTGGAAGCGCTGATGACCGATTCGCAGTCCTGGTGGCCGGCGGATTTCGGGCACTACGGCCCGTTGTTCGTCCGGATGGCCTGGCACGCGGCAGGTACCTACCGCATCGGCGATGGGCGTGGCGGTGCCGGCGCTGGCCAGCAGCGTTTCGCGCCCACCAACAGCTGGCCGGACAACGTCAGTCTGGACAAGGCACGCAGGCTCATCTGGCCGATCAAGCAGAAATACGGCCGCAAGATCTCGTGGGCCGACCTGATCGTTCTGACGGGCAATGTTGCCCTGGAGTCGATGGGGTTCAAGACCTTCGGATTCGGCGGCGGACGCGAGGATGTCTATGAGCCGGACGAGTCCGTCTACTGGGGCAATGAAGCCGAGTGGCTGGCGGACAAGCGTTACAGCGGTAACCGGAACCTCGAGAATCCGCTGGCTGCGGTGCAGATGGGCCTGATCTATGTAAATCCGGAAGGCCCCAATGGCAACCCGGACCCGGTTGCCGCCGCCATCGACATCCGCGAGACGTTCCGCCGCATGGCCATGAACGACGAAGAAACCGTCGCGCTGATCGCGGGCGGTCATGCCTTCGGCAAGACGCATGGCGCCGGCCCCGCATCGCACGTGGGGCCCGAGCCTGAAGCCGCGGGCCTCGAGGAGCAGGGCCTTGGCTGGCGCAGCAGCTTTGGCACCGGCAAGGGCGGTGATGCCATCGGCAGTGGCCTGGAGGTCATCTGGACCACCACGCCGACGAAGTGGAGCAACGACTTCTTCAAGCACCTGTTCGAGTACGAATGGGAATTGACGAAGAGCCCCGCGGGCGCACATCAATGGAAGCCAAAGGGCAATGCCGGCGCCGGCACCGTGCCCGACCCTGCCGACCCGTCGAAGCGCCGTTCGCCCTCGATGCTGACGACCGATCTGTCGCTGCGCTTCGATTCGATCTACGGCAAGATTTCGCGCCGGTACTACGATCATCCCGATGAGCTGGCCGACGCATTCGCACGGGCGTGGTTCAAGCTGACCCATCGCGACATGGGGCCGCGCGCGCGCTACCTTGGCCCGGAAGTCCCGAAGGAGGAACTCCTGTGGCAAGACCCCATCCCGCCGGTTGATCATCCGCTGATCGACGCGAAGGATGTCGCCGCGCTCAAGGCCAAGGTGCAGGCTTCGGGGCTGACCGTGCCGCAACTGGTTTCGACGGCGTGGGCGTCGGCTTCGACGTTCCGTGGCTCGGACAAGCGCGGTGGCGCCAACGGCGCGCGCATCCGCCTGGCCCCGCAGAAGGACTGGGACGTCAATCAGCCTGCCGAACTGGCGAAGGTGCTGGTCAAGCTGGAGAGCATCCAGAGCGAGTTCAACAAGGCGCAGAGCGGTGGCAAGAAGGTCTCGATGGCTGACCTGATCGTGCTGGCCGGATGCGCGGGCGTCGAGCAGGCGGCAAAGAGCGCCGGGCAGGATGTGACGGTGCCGTTCTCGCCGGGACGCATGGACACTACGCAGGAGAAAACGGACCTGGATGCGATGGTGGTGCTGGAACCCATCGCAGATGGTTTCCGCAACTACCTGCAGGGCAAGTTCTCGGTCCGGGCCGAGGCCTTGCTGGTGGACAAGGCGCAACTGCTGAAGCTGACCGTGCCGGAGATGACGGCGCTTGTCGGTGGACTGCGGGTGCTGGGCGCCAACTTCGGCAACTCGCAGCACGGCGTCTTCACGAAACGCCCTGGCACGCTGACCAACGACTTCTTCGTGAACCTGCTCGACATGGGCACGGAGTGGAAGCCAGTGTCGGAGGAAAGAGAGGTGTTCGAGGGCAGCGACCGGGCGACGGGCACGCCAAGATGGACCGGCACGCGCGTCGATCTGGTCTTCGGCTCGAACTCCGAGCTGCGGGCGGTTGCCGAGGTCTATGGTGCGGCGGACGCGCAGGAGAAGTTCGTGCAGGACTTCGTGGCGGCGTGGAGCAAGGTGATGAACCTGGACCGCTTCGATCTCAAGTGACAGTCGCCGTGGGGTAGGCGCACCAGGTTAGCCGCAAGGTTGCGGAAACAGCAGGGCCGGTCGATGAGACCGGCCCTTTTTCTTGCGGGAAGGGTTCCGCGCCCGGATGGTCGACTCAGTCGATGCGGGCGCCAGAACTGATTACCACCGGCTTCCACGTCAGGTACTCGGCCGCCACGAACTTGCCGAACGCATCGGCCGTCATGTTCATCGATTCCGCGCCCTGTTGCGCGAACCTGCCACGCATCTCGGGTTGGCTCAGCGCATCGGTCACGATCTTGTTCAACCTGACGACGATCTCCGGCGGCGTGCCCTTGGGCCCGAACAGCCCGAACCATGCGCCTGTGACAAGGTTCGGCACGCCGGCTTCCGCCATTGTGGGCACATCGGGCAGTGCCGACGAACGCTTGCGTGACGTGACGGCGATGGCGCGAAGCTGACCGCCGCGGATATGGGAAATCACCGACGGAATCGTCGCGAACATGAACTGCACACGTCCGGCCAATAGGTCGTTCAGTGCATCGGCGCCCTTGTATGGCACGTGTGTGGTCTTCGCGCCGGTACGCTCGTTGAACAGTACGCCCGACAGATGCGCTGCGGTGCCCACGCCGGTGGAGCCGAAATTGAGGCCATTCGGATGCGTCTTCGCATAGGCGACGAGATCCTGCACGGACTTCACCGGCAGGCCGGGGTACACCACCAGTACGTTCGGCACATCGGCGATCGGAGCCACCGCTTGCAGGTCGGTTTGCGGATTGACCTTGAGCTTGCGATACAGCGTCGGGTTGATGGCCACAGGGCCCACCGACGTGGCCAGCAGCGTGTAGCCGTCCGCGTCGCTGCGGCCGACGAAGTCCGTGCCGATGTTGCCGCCCGCGCCGGGACGGTTCTCCACCACCACGCTCTGTCCAAGCGCCTTGCTCATCTGCTGCGCGACTTCACGCGCGAGGATGTCTGTGGTGCCGCCGGCGGTGAACGCCACGACGACGCGGATCGGCTTGGAGGGATACGGCTGCTGGGCGTGGCCGGTCGCGGCGCAGGCGAGCATCAGCCCGACGGCGGCGTGCCGCAGGAAATTCTTCATTGCTGTCTCCGATGAATCTTGTAATCAGCGCCCCCCTTTCAAGGCAGGGTGGCTGTTTTTCATCTTAGAGAGCTGATGTACCCGAGCTTTGACGATATGGAAACGCAGACTTCATCGCGGCTTCAGGAAATGCTGCTCCATCGCCTCGCAGCGGCTCAGGTATTCGAGCAGCCGGGCCACGCCGGACGGCAGGCTTTCCTTGTCGCGCACGCAGACGTAGAACTCGCGCTCGGCCCAAGCATCGCGCAGTGTCAGCAGCGACAGCCCCATCATCTGCAGGTAGTTCCTGGCGATGCCCTCCGGCACCACGGCAAGGCCCAGGCCTTCACGCACCATGCGGCAGCGGGCCTCGAAGTTCGAGACCTGTGTCTTCACGGTCAGCGGGCGAGAGATCGTGCCCGACACCAGGGTGAGGAAGGCGTCGAACGTATGGCGTGGGAAGTAGCCAAGGAAGTCGTAGTCCAGTGCTTCCTCGAGCCGTAGCGACCCTTTCGCCTCCAGCGGGTGGCCGCGCGGCACGACCAGTCCGACTCGGTCCTTGCGGTAGGGCAGGGAGTACACGCCCGGGCTCGGGCTGCGCGCGTGATAGATGCCGATGTCGGCGTCGCCGTTGGCCACCATGCGCGGAATGTCGAAGCTGAACGCCTCGATCAGGTCGATGCGGGCGTCGGGGTCGTGCTTGAGAAAGCCGCTGATATCGGTCGGCAGGAACTGCAGGATCGTCGACCGGTTCGATGCCAGGCGAATTTTGGCGATGCCGTCCATCGAGTAGGACGCCAGCGCGTCCTGCGCCAGTTGCACGCTGCGCACGATGGCCTTGGCACGCTGATACAGCATGGCGCCTGCCGGTGTCGGCTCCACGCCGCGTCCATGGCGGCGCAGCAGCGCCGTGCCCGCGCGACGTTCCAGTTCGGCAATCCGCTTGCTGGCCGCGGAGGTGACCAGATTCTCGCGCTCGGCCGCGCGTGAAAGACTCTTCTCCTCGATAGCGGCGATCAGGATGGCAAGCGAGGCGATGTCCATGGGTGTGCGTGCTCGATTTGGAAAAGCTGGCGCGATGGCTGTGCCAGCCGGAGTATGCACCAGCCGCTTGCGCGTCGCATACACGTTCTGGCGCGGGAGCTTTCTCGATTCGTCAAAGCTGGGGCGGCTGCCGTTCGTACCATGGGAGGCATTCCTGCTCAGGAGACACATGGAATGCTGATCGACGATTTTGCCGAGTACGTCGGCGACCAGGCACGCGCGACGTTGGCGGACGACGTCATGCACCACGCGCGACGCGCTGTAATCGACTGGTTTGCCGCCCTGATGGCCGGCGTGCCGATGGCACCCGGCCGCCAGCTTGTTGCGGCGCACCAGACCGAGACCGGTGTCGGGCGCAGCACGCTGGTCGGGCACGCCACCACGGCGTTTCCGGGGTTGGCGGCGTGGATCAACGGCAGCGCCTCGCATGCGGCAGAGTTCGACGACATCTTCCGCGATGCCATCTACCACCCGGGGTGTCCGACGATTGCCGCCGCGCTTGCGCTGGCGGAGCATCGGGACGCGAGCGGCACCGACTTCCTGCGTGCCGTGATTGCCGGCTACGAGGTCAGCACCCGCATCGGGGCGGCCATCCAGCCGGCGCACTATCGCTACTTCCACACGACCGGCACCGTGGGCTGCATCGGCGCCGCGGCCGCTGGCAGCGTCCTGACGGCGCCCGGCAATGCACGTGCCGCCGCCGATGCCATGGCGACGGCCACGACATTCGCCTCTGGCCTGCAGCAGGCATTCCGATCCGACGCGATGACCAAGGCGTTGCATGCCGGACACGCGGCGCAGGTTGGCGTTCAGGCAGCGCAGGGCGCCGCGCATGGCGTGACGGGCGTGCACGACATTCTCGAAGGCGATGCAGGCTTCGGGGCGGCGATGTGCGGTAGCCCGGACTGGCACGGTGTCACCAACGGCCTGGGCACTGACTTCAACATCACACGCATCACGCAGAAGAACCATGGCTGTTGCGGCCATACGTTCGCATCCATTGATGCCGCCATGCGCATCATGCGTGACAACGCGCTGGCGCCAGCGCGTATCGCCGCGGTCAACGTGCGCACCTATCAGGTGGCACTGGATGTGACGGGTAACTTCGACCCGAAGACGCCGTTCGAAGCCCGCTTCAGCCTGCCCTATGTGGTGGCGCACGGCATTCTGCATGGCGCGGTTCGGCTCGATGCATTTGAACCGGCCAGATTGGCCGACGCATCCATCCGCACGTTGATGAGCAAGATCCGGCTGACGGCCGATCCCGAACTGACTGCCGCCTTCCCGAAGCAGCGTGCGGCGCGGGTGGAAATCGAGGTGACCGATGGCAGCCGTCACGCGCACTTCGCGCCATATCGCCTTGGTGACCCGGAGGCCCCGCTCGACGACGCGACGCTTGGCGACAAGTTCATGGAACTGAGCGCCCCCGCGCTCGGCTCCGTGCACGCCGCCCGTTTGCTCGACGCGCTCTGGCGCCTGGACGACCGGCCCTTGCGCTCGCTGGCCCTGGACAAGCTCCAGGTGGGCTGACCTTTTCCCGACATCCAATCTTCTTCACAAAACACCATGACTAGCGTCGATCACGACACGAAGCGATCCACCGAACGAATCGCGCGCGAACAACTGGCCCGGGCACTGTTCACCCCCGATGCCGTCGCGCTCGTAGGCGCTTCGGCCGACGAAAAGAAGAATACGGCCCGACCGCTGCGTTTCATGCGCAAGCATGGTTTCCAGGGGCGCGTGTTCCCGGTCAATGCCGGGCGTAGCGAGGTGATGGGCCTTCAGGCGTATCCCAGCGTCGCGGCACTGCCAGCGGCGATCGACCACGCGTTTGTGATGGTGCCGGGCGCGCAGGTGGCCGAGGCACTTGAACAATCCGCCGCGCGTGGCGCGCGCGTGGTGACGGTCTTCTCCGACGGCTTCGCCGAGGTGGGCGAGGCTGGCATGGCCGCCCAGCAGGCGCTGGCGGCGCGGGCACGTGAACTGGGCGTGCGGCTGCTGGGACCGAACAGTATCGGCGTGGTCGACGTGCACAGCGGCGCCGTGCTTTCCGTCAACGCCGTGCTGGAGATGGATACGCTCCATCGAGGTCCTGTCAGCGTGATCTCCCAAAGCGGCTCCATGCTGGGCGCGCTGTTGTCGCGCGGCGCGGCGCGTGGCCTCGGGTTTGCCAAGCTGGTTTCGGTCGGCAACGAAAGCGACATCGGCGTGGGTGAACTGGTGGACCTGCTCGTTGACGATGCCGCTACCGAAGTCATCCTGCTGTTCCTCGAAACGATTCGCGACGCGGCGGTGCTGGGCCCCGCGCTCCGCCGCGCGCGCGCTGCCGGCAAGCCGGTGCTGGTCTACAAGCTAGGTCGCTCCGAGCAGGGCGAGGCGCTTGCGCAATCGCATACGGGGGCACTGGCCGGCAACGATGCGGCGGTCGATGCCTTCCTGCGCAAGCATGGCGCGATGCGCGTGGAATTGCTTGAAACACTGTTCGAAGCCGCACCGCTGGCGTTGCGCTACGCAAGCCATGTGCCGGCGCTGACCCGTGCGCCGCGCGTGGCCGTGGTGACCACCACGGGCGGTGGCGCAGCGACCGTGGTGGACCGGCTGGGCCTGGCGGACGTGGAAGCGGTGCCGCCACCCGCATCGTTCGTCGCGCATATGGCTGAGCGCGGCGTGAAGATTCGCCAGACACCGATCATCGACCTGACGCTGGCGGCTACAAGTGCCCAGTACCGGGATCTGGTCGAGCAGATGCGGCTGGGTGACTGGTGTGACGCCGTGCTGTGCGTGGTGGGCTCGTCAGCGCAGTTTCATCCACAGCTTGCCGTCAAGCCGATCGTCGAGGCTGCAGGCGTCGGCAGCAAACCGCTGCTGTCGTTCCTGGCTCCGGAAGCACCGGAGTCCCTGCAATTGCTGCAGGCGGCGGGTGTGCCGGCATTCCGCACGCCGGAGAGCTGTGCCGATGCGCTGGCGTGCCTGTTCCGAGGCGCGCATGTTGGCGAAGACGCGTCCGAATCCTGTCAGCCCATGCAGTGGCCGGCCGGCTTGCCGACGCTGGGCGATCTCTCGGAGCTTGAGGCAGCGACGGTGTTCGGTGCGCTGGGGGTGCCGATCGCGACGGCAGAACTGGTGACAGAAGGGGCGCTGCAGCACGCCGTGCCGTACCCGGTAGTGGCCAAGATCTGCTCGCGCGACATCTTGCACAAGACCGAGATCGGTGGTGTGCAAGTTGGCGTGCGCGATAACGCGGAACTGGCTGCCGCCGCGGAACGCCTGATGGACAATGCGCGCCGTGGCGCGCCCGCCGCGCGCATCGACGGCATTCTGGTCCAGCGCATGGAAGATCGCCTGCTGGAGTTGATGCTGGGCTTCCGCGACGACCCGCTGGTGGGGCCGATGGTCATGCTCAGCGCCGGCGGTATCACCGCCGAACTTCACCGGGATGTCAGTCTGCGCCCAGCGCCGGTGACGCCGGCAGAGGCCATGCAGATGATCGAGGAGGTCCGCACGACGCGCCTGATTCGTGGCTTCCGTGGGCTGCCCCGGGGCGACGTCGATGCGCTGGCTGACGCGATCGTCCGATTCTCGCGTCTGGCCGCTGTCCAGGGCGTCACAGTTGCCGAGGCTGAAATCAACCCATTGTTCGTGCGCGCCAATGGCGTGGTCGGCGTCGACTGCGTGCTGCGGCTCGCGCCTGCCACGGACACGGCAGGCGCATAGCCCGGACAACTGTAGCCTGTAACGCTGTCCATGCTGATGCCAGCGGCGCGTTATGCCTTCACAGGCTGCCCGGCGCGCTTGCTGGCACGGCCGAGCCACACAAGTAGCACGCCCGATGCCGCCAGCAGGCCACCTGCTACCGGCACGACGGCGTAGCCGAGTCCGAGGCTGATGACACCGCCGCCGAGCGCGGCGCCCACCGCGTTGCCGAGATTGAAGGCGCCGACGTTGATCGACGACGCGAGTCCGGGCGCTTCCGCAGCGGCTTCCATCACGCGCATCTGCAGCGGCGGCACCACGGCGAAGGCTGCCGCGCCCCAGACCAGCAGACCAACTGCCGCGCCGACATGGCTTTGCAGCGCGAACGGCAGCACCAGCATGATGACGGCGAGTGCGGTCAGGAAGGTCGTCGTCGCGCCGTCCAGCGAGCGGTCGGCAAGCTTGCCGCCAAGGTGATTGCCGATCGTGAAGCCCACCCCGATCAGTACCAGACCCAATGCAACGAAGTTGTCGGATGCGCCAGTCAGCTTGGCGAGCATCGGCGCCACATAGGTGTAGAGCGTGAACATCGCGCCCGCGCCGAGCACTGTCGTCGCCATGGCCAGCAGCACGGTCGGGTGGGTGAGCACGGTCAGTTCGCGTCGCACGTTCGGCCGCGTACCGCGCTCGCCCTTGGGTAGCGCGAGCCAGAGCGCGGCGATCGCAACCAGTCCGAGCGCGGCCGTGCCCGCGAACGCCAGGCGCCAGCCAACCTGCTGACCGATCCACGTGGCGGCCGGCACACCGCCGATATTGGCGATGGTCAGGCCCATGAACATCGTTGCCACGGCGCTGGCCTGCTTCTCCTTCGGCACCACGCTTGCGGCCACGACCGAGCCCAGGCCGAAGAATGCGCCGTGGTTGAGGCTGGTCACCAGGCGGGACGCGAGCAGCGTGCCGTATCCCGGTGCCAATGCCGACAGCAGGTTGCCGATGGTGAAGATCGCCATCAGCGCCATCAGCGCGGTGCGCTTGCCGAATCGGCTGAACAGCAGCGTCATCACGGGCGCGCCGACCATCACGCCAATGGCGTAGGCGGTGATCAGCATCCCCGCGGTGGGAATGCTGACGTTGACGCCCTCGGCAATGACCGGGAGCAAGCCCATCGGCGTGAACTCGGTGGTGCCGATGCCGAATGCGCCGATGGCGAGGGCGAGCAGTGCGGTGTTCGATTTCATCGCGGCAGGCCCCTCAGAACGTCGTGGAAGGCGTGCGGTGCAACGCTGCGCGGCCAGTTGTGCTCCAGGTGGGCTACCAGATCTTGGTTGGCGACAAACGGCTCTGCGCGGGCGGGTGTCAGCGGCGCCACGGCGATGCGGCTGGAGAGCGCGCGCTCGCCCATGGCGAAGGACTTGAACAGTTGGGGCATTTGGCTGCGATCCACGATGGTTTTTCGATGGATCGCAGTCTGCCCGGTTTATCTTTGCAGATTAAGACCGGTATTGGTCAAATACTCTTGATTTTGCGTCAAGTATGGGGATGTCCGCACGGGACGGATACTCCTACCGTTCGAACGGATGCTTGCCCAGTGTTCTGACCACGTGGTCGAGAAAGCAGGTGATCCGTGACGCCAGCGCGGTGTTGCGGTAGTAGACCGCGTTGATCGGTTGGCGCACGTCCAGGGTTTGCTTCGCAAACAGTTGCACCAGTCGCCCGCTCTGCCGGTCCTCGAGCGTCATGAAGTCCGACAGGCAGACGATTCCCTGGCCCGCCAGCGCCAGGCTCCTGAGCGTTTCGCCGCTCGACGATGCAATCGTCGGCTTGATGTGCACGACGCCACCGGCGTCGTCGCGCAGCGGCCAGTCGTTCAGTGATTCAGGCTGGGTAAAGCCCAGCAGCGCATGTTGCGCGAGTTGCGCCGGCTTGGTGGGCGTGCCGTGGCGTTTCAGATACTCCGGGCTGGCCAGCACGCGGATCTGGCTGATACCGATCGGTCGTGCATGCAGCGTCGAGTCCTTCAACTGGCCGATGCGGAACGCCACGTCGGTTCGTTTCTCGATCAGGTCGATGAAGCCTTCGTTCGAGTTCAGTTCCAGTTCCACCTCGGGGTAGCTGGCGCGGAATCCCGCCACCAGCGGCACGATCACGTGCAGCATGAACGGCGTGGCCGCGTCCACCCGCAAGCGCCCGACGGGTCGCATCTGCCGTGCAGCCATCTGCTCTTCCGCTTCGTCGACCATCGCCAGGATCGCGCGCGCGTGCTCCAGGAAGGCGGCGCCTTCCTCGGTCAGCTCCAGCCGCCGCGTGGTTCGTCGCAGCAGCGTGGTCTTCAGCTTCTCCTCCAGACGGCTCAAGGTCCGGCTGGTGGCCGAGATCGTCAGCCCCAGTTGTTCGGCCGCCGCCGTGATCGAGCCGGAGTCCACTACTGCGGCAAAGGCCAGCAGTTCGTCGATGGTGGTTTTCATTGTTGATCAAAAATCAAATGAATTTCGTTTATACACGGCTTTATCAGCAAAGGTAAGGACGGCAAACTTTGTCCATCGAGATTGCATGAACCTTCACAGGAGTTACACCATGAGCATTCCTTCGTTTGGCGTTGGCACCTTCCGCCTGACTGGCCAGGTCGTTGTGGACTCGGTGCGCAATGCGCTGGACGTTGGCTACCGCGCCATCGACACCGCGCAGATCTATGGCAACGAGGCCGATGTGGGCCAGGCCATCGCGGAAAGCGGTGTGGAGCGCGGCGAACTGTTCGTGACCACCAAGATCTGGACGGCGAACTACGCCGCCGACAAGCTGGTGCCGAGCCTGCGTGAAAGCCTGGACAAGCTGCGCACCGACTACGTCGACCTGACGCTGATTCACTGGCCGGCGCCGGGCAACGGCGTGGCGCTGTCCGAGTACATGGCCGCGCTTGCCGAAGCCAAGGCGCTCGGGCTGACGCGCCAGATCGGCGTGTCCAACTTCAATATCGAACTGACCCGCCAGGCGATCGAGGCCGTTGGCAAGGGCGAGATCGCCACCAACCAGATTGAACTGAGCCCCTATCTGCAGAGCCGCAAGCTCACCGCGTTCCTGAAAGAACAGGGCATCGCCGTCACGTCGTACATGACGCTGGCCTACGGCAAGGTGCTGAAGGACCCGGTGCTGGGGCAGATTGCCGCGAAGCACCACGCCACCGTGGCGCAGGTGGCGCTGGCATGGGCGCTGCAACTCGGCTACGCGGTGATTCCGTCGTCGACCAAGCGCGAGAACCTGGCCAGCAACCTGCTGGCGCGCGACCTGAAGCTCGACGCCGACGACATGGCGCTGATCGCCTCGCTGGAACGCAACGGCCGTGAAGTCAGCCCTGAGGGCCTGGCTCCGGTTTGGGACTAAGGAGATCATGATGACCAGCACCAGCAATCCGCTGTTCCAGCCGTATTCGCTCGGCCCCCTCTCGCTGCCCAACCGCATCGTGATGCCACCGATGACGCGCTCGCGCGCCAGCCAGCCCGGTGACGTGCCCAATGCGCTGATGGCCGAGTACTACGCGCAACGCGCCAGCGCCGGCCTGATCGTCAGCGAAGGCACGTGGATCTCGCCGCTCGGCAGGGGGTATGCGTGGACCCCCGGCATTCACACGCCGGAGCAGGTCGCCGGCTGGCGCAAAGTCACCACTGCCGTCCATCAGGCCGGCGGGCGCATCTTCGCGCAGCTCTGGCACGTTGGCCGCCTGAGCCATATCAGCCTGCTGGATGGCCATGCGCCGGTATCGTCGTCAGCCATCCAGGCGCAGGGCGTGAACGTGTTCGTCGCGCAAAGCGATGGCAAGCCCGGCTTCGCCCAGGCGTCGCAGCCACGCGCGCTGTCGGTGGAGGAAATCCACGCCATCGTCGACGACTTTCGCCAGGCCGCGCGCAATGCCATGGCGGCGGGCTTCGACGGTGTGGAACTGCACGCGGCCAATGGCTATCTGGTCAACCAGTTCATCGACTCGGGCGCCAACGATCGCACCGACGAATACGGCGGTTCGCTGGAAAACCGGCTGCGCTTTCTGGGCGAGGTGGCACAGGCGCTGATCGAAGGCACGGGTGGCAAAGACCGCGTCGGCATCCGTCTGGCGCCGCTGACCACGCTGAATGGTTGCGTCGATGCCGATCCCGAGACTACCTATACCGCTGCGGCCAGGTTGCTCGGCGAGATCGGCGTGGGCTACATCCATATCGCGGAAGCAGACTGGGAAGATGCCCCGCATATGCCGACGGCCTTCAAGCAGCAACTGCGCAAGGTCTATCCGGGCACGCTGATCTACGCCGGCAAGTACACGGCGGCGCGCGCCCAGGCTGCATTGCACGAAGGATGGGCCGACCTGATCGCGTTTGGCCGCCCGTTCGTGGCCAACCCCGATCTGCCGGAGCGCCTGCGCACCGGCGCCACCCTCAACGCCCACGATCGCGACACGCTGTTCGGCGGCGACGCGCGTGGCCTGACCGACTATCCGCCACTTGTTGCCAAGGCGGCCTGAGCGTCGGTCAGGAGACGGAAGATGAAGGCGCTGGCAAGGATCGCGCTGGCCGCGACGCCGCCGGCGTCGACCTGACGGGAAATCGCCGACGCGCGGCATCCACCGCTCAGCTTCCGCCAAGCGCCTTGATTTCGCTTTCCTCGAACCCGGCTTCACGCAGTACCTCGGCCGTGTCACGCCCCAGCGTCGGGGCGGGACGGCGGATCGAGGTCGGCGTGCCTGCGAAGCGCGCTGTCGGCCGGATTTCCCGGATGGTGCCGACGACGGGATGCTTCGATTCCTGGAACAGACCGACGGCCTTCAGGTGCGGATGCTCGGGCAGCGCTTCGAGCGAGTAGATCGGTGTGGCGGGGATGTCGAGTTGCTCGCAGAGCTTCATCCACTGTGCCGTTGTGCGAAGCGGCGCCAGCTCCCGCAGGTGGCTGTACAACGCCTTGATGTGCGCATTGCGGTCGGCGCGGCTGGCGATGTTGTAGCGTTCGCCCAGATCGTCGCGGTCCACCTCGTGGAAGAAGGCCTTCCAGTGCTTGTCCGTGTATGGCAGCAGGCTCATCCACCCATCCTTGGTGCGCACGGGCTTGCGGCCGCCTTCGAGCAGGCGTGCGTAGCCAGCCTTGGCCTTGGAGCCCGGATAGGTCAGGCCACCCATATGCTCGGTGAGCACGAACGCGGCCATCGTTTCCAGCATCGGCACCTCGACGTACTGGCCGCGGCCATGCCGCTCGCGATGGAACAGCGCGCCCAGCACCGCGTTGGCCACAGCCAGACCTGTGGTCTTGTCGGCGATCAGGCTCGGCAGATAGTCGGGCTCGTCGGCGTTGATCGACGCGGCGCCGACGAATCCGCAGGCGGCCTGGATGATGTCGTCGAACGCGGGCTTCTCGCGATCCGGGCCATCCTGGCCGAAGCCGGTGGCGGCGCAGTAGACGATCTCGGGATTCAGCGCACGCACGGCGTCATAGCCGAAACCCAGCCGCTCGATCGCCGAGACGCGCATGTTATGCACCAACACGTCGACGGTTGGAATCAGGCGGCGCAATGCGGCGCGGCCGGCCTCGGTCTTCAGGTCCAGCACGACCGAACGCTTGTTGCGGTTCAGCGCCAGGAAGATCGAGCTCATGCCCGGCACCTCGACCACGCCGTTGGCGCGCATCAGGTCGCCTTCGGGCGATTCGATCTTGATGACGTCCGCACCCATGTCGGCCAGCACCTGGGTGCCCATCGGGCCCAGCACCACGGCGGACAGATCGAGCACGCGCACGCCGGACAGTGGTCCGACATCTGCTTTGGTTGAAACGGTCACGTAGATTCGCTCCATTGAGTATCAGCGACGACGGAAGTTCGGCGGACGGCGTTCGGCCATGGCTGCCACGCCTTCGCGAAAATCCTCGGTCGGGAATTGGGTGAGCTGGATGGCCAGCTCCTTCTGGTTGGCGGCGTAGATCGCATCTGCCAGCCCCTCGCGCAGCGCGGCGCGCGTGCTTTCCACGGCGAGCGGGGCCGAGATTGCGATCTCGGTGGCCAGCGCATGGGCGCGGGCCAGAACCTGGTCGGCCGGCACGAGTTCGTCAGCCAGTCCGATGCGCACGGCGGTCTCGCCGTCAATGCGACGCCCCGTGTATAGCAGCAGCGATGCCTGCTGGACCCCGATCAGGCGGGGCAGGGTCAGGCTCAGGCCGAAGCCGGGATGAAAACCCAGCCGGTTGAAGTTGACGCTGAACCGCGCCTCGGGGCAGGTGACGCGGAAGTCCGCCACGAGCGACAACCCTACGCCGGCGCCCACGGCCGCGCCGTGTACTGCGGCGACGATCGGCTTGCGCGTGCGGAAGAGCCGCATGGCCTGCTTGTAGAACGGGCTCGGGTCGCGGCTGACCGATGACGATGCTTGCTGGCCGGAGAAGTCCGCGCCGGCGCAGAAGGACTTGCCTTCGGCCGCCAGCACGATGGCGCGGCATTCGTCGTCGCCATCGAGTTGTTCGAGCGTGTCCGCCAGCAGGCCGACGAATGCCGGGTCGAGGTGGTTATGGGGCGGCCTGCGAATCAGGACCTGGACGACATGTCCGTCGCGCGTGACCTGAAGGGAATCCTGGCCGTTGGTCGAGGAGACGGTAGAGGAAACGGTAGACGAAGCGTTAGGGGGCGTCATGTCGATGGGCTTGGTTCATTGGAAAGGTTTCCCCGCCGGGCGGGGTTGAAATGCTGCATACTGCGTTATGCCTTATTCAATATGGATTTGAAGCGCAATAGCGATGAACGAATCTCGTTTCAGCGACACCCCAAGCTCGGACGGCACGGAGACGCCGGAAGGCCGCGACAGCAGACGACCGGCGCTTGCCGAACTGCGCAAGAAGGATCTGAACCTGCTGGTGGTGCTGGCCGCCATGCTCGAGAGCAACAGCGTCAGCGAGGCCGCCAGGCGGCTGGACAGCACCCAGCCCTCGATGAGCCGGATGCTCGACCGGCTGCGCGACGATCTCGGCGATCCACTGCTGATCAAGAGCGCCCACAAGATGCTGCCGACGCGCCGCGCCCAGGACATCCGCCGCGTGCTCGATGACGTGTTGCGTGCCATCGAAGGCGTCTACCAGCAGGGCAGCGACTACAACCCGGCGATGGAGACCGGCACGTACGTGGTCGGTATCAACGATTCCCTGCAGGCGTTGATTGCCCCGGCGTTCCTGGCCAGCCTGCGCCAGGTGGCGCCGCGCGCGCGGGTCCGGATGCAGCCCGTGCCACAGCAGGGCGGCATTTCCGCGATGACCAGCGGGGCGATCGACCTGATGGTGGCGTTCTATCCCGTGGATATGGAATCGTTGCGCTCCGAGCTGCTGCTGACGACGCGTTTCGGCTGCCTGTCGGCCAGATCCAACCCGCATATCGGCGCGATCACCTCGGCGCGCGAACTGGCATCGCTCGACTGTCTCGACATCTCGCAGTTCGGCCTGATCACGCGGCTGCTCGACCGCTACTTCCAATCGCATGGCCTGCATCGGCGGATCGTCGGCACACTGACCAGCTACCTGGCCGTAGCCGACGCGATTCACGACACCGAGATCTACGCGATGATTCCGGACTACCTCGCCAGGCCGCTGTGCCGGCATCCCGGCATGCGCTTCTCGCCGATGGAGGACGAAGGCATGGCCGTGCCGATTCATCTGTGCTGGCACAACAACGTCCACTCGCACCCGTTCGTCACGGTGCTGCGGTCGCTGCTGGCATCCGCCGCGCGTCACGTGGCCGCCTAGGCAGTCGTCAGGTTCACGCATCGCTCACGCATCATTTACGCATCCGCTCGCCAATCACTCGGGCTTGATGCCGGCTGCCGCGGCAACCTTGCGGAACCGGGCCATCTCGCGTTCCTGGAACTGGCGCATTTCCTTCGGCGGGTAAGGCATGGGATCGCCGCCCTTGGTGGCCAGGAATGCGTCGGACTCCGGTGACTTGAGGGCCGTTTGCACGGCGGTGGCCAGCTTGTCAGTGATGTCGTCGGGCGTTCCCGCGCGGACGTAGAACGACACCCAGCTGTACTGGGCGTAGTCCGGATAGCCGCTTTCCTTGATCGTCGGCACGTTCGGGAAGTCGCGATGCCGTGTCTCGCCGGTGACGGCCACCGCGCGGATCTTGCCTTCCTTGAGTAGCGTGATGGCGCCACCCAGATCGACCACGGCCATGTCGAGCTGCCCGCCGATGACGTCGGTCATGATCTGGGCCTGCCCCTTGTACGGCACGTTGACGAACTGGAGGCCGGCGAGGTTGGCGAACCATGCCGCCGCCAACTGGTAACCCGCCGAATACGTGCCGACTGCCAGCGGCTTGCCACGGTCTTTCGCGTGGGCAACCAGGTCGGCCACGGTCTTGATCGGCGACTTCTCCGGCACCAGGAACACGTTCATGTTCCGGCTCAGTCCTGACACCGGCTTGAGATCCTTCAGCGGGTCATAGGGCAGGTTCTTCATCACGATCGGATTGACCGACATCGGCGAGTTGCTGGCCAGCAGCACCGTGTAGCCATCCGCCGGCGCGTTCTTGAGCGCCTGGATGCCGATCAGGCCGTTAGCGCCGGGCCGGTTCTCGACGACCACGGGCTGCCCCAGCGTGCGACCCATCTGTTCGCCGTAGTAGCGTGCCGACGTATCGGAGCCACTGCCAGACGTGAATGGCACGATCACGCGAATCGGCCGCGTTGGGAATTCCTTGGCCGTTTCCGCATGGACTGACGCCGACAGCGTCAGCAGGCCAATCATCGCGAGAAGGGCTCGACGTGTATTCATGCGGCCTCCGTCAGTCTTTCCCACAGCGTGTCGCCGCCGTGTTCGATTGCCACCTTGCCGAGCTTCGCGGCCCATTGCGCCTCGCTGCCGTACTCGGCGCGCCAGGACCACAGGCGCCGCGTGGCGTAGTGCAGCGAGTGCTCGCGCGTGAAGCCGATGGCGCCATGCACCTGGTGCGCGATCGCGGGCGCGCGGCCGGCGGCCAGGCCACAGATGATCTTGGCGATCATCGCCTGTTGTGCCCAGTCCTTGCCCGACAACGCCGCGCAGGCGCTGGCCACGGCCATGCGCGAGGCGACCACTTCGTTGGCGAGTACTGCCAGCTGTTGCTGGATCGCCTGGAACTTGCCGATGGGCTTGCCAAACTGGATGCGTTCGGTGGCGTACTGCACGGTCTGGTTCAGCACGCGTTCGAGCACGCCGGTGATCTGGATGGCGCGCATCAATGCGCCGAGTGCGGCCGGGTCGTCGCATTCCTCCAGCGGCTGCCGCGTCGACGCGGCTGTTGCCACGGCGTCGACGAACGTGAGCCTGTCACGCGGTTCGCCAGCGATGTTGGCATCCTCGCGTACCGAAGCGTGCTCGGTCGGCAGCAACAGCCAGGCGTTGGCGGCGCGCACCAGCACGTGTTGCGCGTGTCGGCCCCAGGGGACTTCCACTTCCGCGCTCAGCCGCCAGGTGTCGCCATCCTGGCTCGCGGTCGGGGCCGCTGACAGATCGGCAAGGGCCAGCAGGCCCTGCGGTGCTTCGATGCCAAGACGGCTCAGCAGCCACGTGGCGGTGGCGGCATCGACGAACGGCAGCGGCGTGACCGTGCGGCCAGCGGCCAGCATCACCGGCAGGGCTTCCGTCCAGCTCGCGTTGGCGCCACCGGCTTCCTCGCTGGCAAGCACGTGCACCAGACCGCTCTTGTCCACCGCATTCCAGAGTGGCTGTGGAAACTCGCCGCGCTCCATCGCTTCGGACTGTTCGAGGGTGACCTCGTTGCCGAACAGGCGCTCCGCGCTGTCGGTCAGCATTTGTTCGAGTTCGTTCATCGGATTCCCAGCCCTCGCGCAATGATTCCCCGCAGAATTTCACGCGTGCCGCCCCGCAGGGAGAACGAGGGCACACTCTGGGTCAGGTAGGCTTGCGTCGCGACGAACGGGGAGCCGGTGCGGCGCAGTTCATTGCCGAACAGCGCGTGGGCCACCTCAGGGATGCGCTGTTCGAACAGCGCGCCCATGTCCTTGACGTTGGCAGCGGCCAGTTGCGGATTCTCGCCACGATTGAGCATGGCCGCGATACCGCGAGACATCTGGCGCAGATTGCTCAGCTCCGCGACGAGGTAGCCGATTTCCACCGCCTGGCGCGAGTCGGTCGCGTCTGCCGCATCCACCATCTCGGCCAGCAGCGCGTAGCTGCTCAGATAGCGTTCGGGGCCGCTGCGCTCGAACGTGAGTTCCGCGGTGACCTGGGCCCAGCCATCGCCCTCGGTGCCGATCAGCATCCGGTCCGGCACGAAGACGTTGTCGAACACGACCTCGTTGAAGCCCTCGTGACCCGCCAGGTTCTTGATCGGGCGCACCTGCAGGCCGCTCGACGTCATGTCGACCAGGAACTGCGACAGACCCTTGTGCTTGTCGTCCGCGCCACGGTCGGTGCGCACCAGCGCGATCATGTATTGCGAATGATGCGCGTTGGAGGTCCAGAGCTTGGTGCCGTTGATGACCCATCCGCCATCCACGCGATCGCCACGTGTGCGGATCGACGCCAGGTCGGAACCGGAGTCCGGCTCGCTCATGCCAATGCAGAAGCGCACTTCTCCGCGCGTGATGCGCGGCACGATGTCCGCCGCCACGCTCTTGTCCGCGTAACGCATCAGCAGCGGGCCGCTCTGGCGCTCGGCAACCCAGTGGCCGCCAACTGGCGCGCCCGCCGCGAGCAGTTCCTCGAGCACCACGTAGCGCTCGAGCATCGAGCGTTCACTGCCGCCGTAAGCCTTGGGCCAGGTCATGCCGATCCAGCCACGCGCACCCAGCGCGCGGCTGAATTCGGGATCGTAGCCAGACCAGCTCTTGGCGCGCAGTTGGGGTGGCCGGTTGCCGAGGGTCTCCGCCAGGAATGCGCGGACTTCCTGACGCAGCGGCGTCAGGGCGTCGTCGGGATCGGCTGGCCGTATCACGACCTTGCTGGCTATCTCCAACTCTGTCTCCTTGCGATTTTTGAGAGTGAGCCGAGGTTAGCAGTGGCCTTCCAGACGCGCCTATCGCAGCCGTGAGATAACGGAAATTCACCGCGCATGCGGCAGTGCAGCGTGACGGTGTGCCATGCCGACGTGCGCATAACGAATATGCCTCCATGTGCATTGCGACATGCAGCACGCTTCCCTTACGCTTCTTCTTTCATGATGAAAGCGGGTGGCACGTATCACCCCGAAGAAGGAGACTGTAGATATGCGGCGTTTGCTTCTCGCCTGTCTGATTGCCACGCTCGGGGTCTCCGGGCTGGCGCACGCCAACGCGAACAATTACCCCAGAAAGCCCGTCAAGATCGTGGTGTCGTTCCCGCCTGGCACGGGCTCGGACAGCAGCGCGCGGTTCCTGGCCCAGAAACTCGAGGCGCGCTTTGGCCAGCCTTTCGTGGTGGAGAATCGCCCGGGTGCCAACAGCTTCATCGCCGCGCAGACGGTGGCGAAGGCGGACCCGGATGGCTACACGTTGTTCGTGGCAAGCAATTCGCCGATGGCGACCAACGTGGTCCAGTTCAAGACGCTGCCCTATGACCCGGTACGCGATTTCGCGCCCGTGGCGCGGCTTTACTACGGGGCGATGATCCTGTCGGTGCGCGCCGATTCGCCCTACAAGACCGTTGCCGATCTGGTGGCCGCTGCCAAGGTGAAGCCCGGCAAGCTCAGCTACGGCTCGGGTTCCGCGTCGTACCAGATTGCCACCGAGCTGTTCATGAAGCAGGCCGGTATCACTGCCGTGGCCATCCCGTACAAGGGCGCTGCCCCGGCTGTCGCAGATCTCGCCGGTGGCCAGGTGGACTTCGCGATGTCGGATTACCTTGCCGCTTCCGCGCTGTCGCAGGCCGGCAAGACACGCATCATCGCCGTGGGCGGCGACAAGCGACTGCCGTTGGAGCCCAATGTGCCGACGCTGCAGGAACTCGGCTACAAGGACTACTACATGGTGAACTGGGTGGCGCTGTTCGCGCCGGCGAAGACGCCGCCCGCGATCGTCAAGAAACTCAGCGACGCCACGGTCGAGATCATTAGCAGCAAGGAAGCGGCGGAGTTCGTGGGCCGCACCAGCGGCCAGATCTTCGCGGGTGGGTCGGAGGTGCTGCGGAAATACCAACTCGACGAAATCCAGCGCTGGACGAAGGCCGCGGAAATCGCGGGGATTCCGAAGGAGTGATTCGGAGAAGCGGAAGGTGACGCTGCGACCCTACGACCTACGACCGTGCTACGGCGCCACCTTTCTCCATCCCGCACCCGGATCGAAGGTCCGGATCTCCTTGGCCTTGACCGCGCTGTCGGCACCAAGGTCTCGCTCGTAGACTTGGCCGTCGTGGCTGACCATGAAGCTCATGACGCCGGTGTCCTGATAGCGCGCCGGCCATGCCAGCACGGCAAAGCCGCCGAAGAGATTGCCGTTGACCACATAGCTGTAGGCCCCGCCCGGGGCGTTGGGGCCTTGCGCGTCGAGCAGCTTGTAGTGATATCCGTAGTAGCCATCCTTGCTGGCATGGCTCGTTCCCGCGCCGCGAAACGCAGCGCCTAGCGGGCTCTGTGGCTCGCCGGGCGCGGAGGCCCAGTAGAGGCCATCCTGCTTGCCGGGCGTGCTCGACAGCTTCGATGCGTACACCAGCGTCTTGCTGCCATCGTGCAGCGTCAGCGCGTATTCGGCCTGTGCGTCGGTGATCGCCAGCATGGTCTGGATGACGGCCAGCTCGTTGCGGCCCACCCTGCGCACCCGCATTTCCTCCACGCCGGCCAGCGTGTCGAACTGCCAGCCCTTGCTGCCCTTCACCAGTGGAATGGGGAAGGTCCAGCCGTCGTCTCCCACGTCGATATAGGCGCGATTCTCTTTCTGATCGACAGCGTGGGACTTGCCCCAGGCTGTCAGGAACTTGCTGCGGACCTCGGCGCCCACCGGCGGAATGATGTCGCGGAACTTGCCGCCGAACAGTTTCTGCAGCGTCGGCTCGTCGTCGTTGATGACGGCGTTGCCGAAAGCGGTCATCGCGGCCTCGGGCGTGGCGAAGACCTCGTTGGCGTGCGCCGCGGGTGTCAGGCTCGCGGCTGCACCCAGCAGCAGCGTGCACAGGGTGCGGCGAAGTGTTGCGCGGATTGGCGTCGTCAGTGTCATGGTTGCCTCCGCTTATCGACGTCCACCGCCGCCGCGGCCGCCACCGAAACCGCCGCCACCGCCACGCGCGCCGCCCGAATATCCGCCACCGCCGCGATTAAAGCCCGATGACTGCATGCTGGAACTGCCGCGATTGGTGTTGTTCTGCGTGCCGGCGCCGTTGCCGACGCCCTGGAAGCCGTTGTCCCGCCCGCCGAATCCCGCGCTGTAGCGGTCGGCGGCCTGTGCGCGGTCGGAGGCGCCGGCCCGGTTGCCGGCCGCCGCGCGATCCGCCGTCGCGGGGCGGTCGGACGTGCCCGCGCGGTTGCCCCCGTTCATGCGGTCCGAGGCTGATGGGTTGCCGCCGGCCATGCGGTCGGAAACCCCGGCGCGATTGCCGGCGCCCGGATCGCGGCCACGATAGTTGGCGCGCCGGTCGGCGGCGCCAGCCTGCTCGCGGCCGAAACGTTCGCGCGTAGCGTTGTCGCGATAGGCAACGCCCTTGCGATGATCGACGCTGTGCTCCCATCGACTGCTGCCCTGGCCACCTTGTCGACCATTGCGATCGAAATTGCGGTCGATATTGGTGGCCTTGTGGTGGTCGACGTGGACGTCGCCCCCGCCCCAGTTGCAGTCACCAAAGATGGCTGCCGCGGCGGCGAGGCCGAACCCGAATGCCAGGCCGCTGCCAAACGCGTAGCCCGGGTAGTACGCCGGGTAGGGTGGCCAGTAGTAATAGGGGTAGGCGGGATAGGCCCAGCCGCCATAGACCACCGCCGGGTCGTAGGCGGGCACGTAGATCACCTCCGGGTTGGCCGGCTCGATCCGCACGATGGTCTGCGACACCGCGCCCGACGTGGTCGCCGGCTCGACGATCACGCGTTGCTGCTCATTCGATTGCAGGTTGCCGGCATCGCGGGCACGCGCGCGCAGCCGCTGTACCGCTGCGAGCACATCCCTCTCCTGGGCCAGGAATGCGTCACCGAGCTTCTGGGTCCAGTCGAGCTTGTCGTACATAGGTTCGAGGATCTGCGGGAATGCCACCAGCGACTTCACGCTGACGTCCCACGACTCGTTCTGCACGGCTTTGACCGCGGCATCGCCTTTCTCGCCGGGGTGCGATTTCACCCAGCGGGCGGCAAAGACGATCTCCAGCGGATAGGTCGACGCCATCAGCACCTGCGACAGCACGGTATCGGGATAGAGCGCGATCGGTGCGACCAGTGCCTCGATCTCCTCGGCCTTGAACGGCGCGGGAGCGGGGGCGGGCTTTTCCTGGGCCATGACGCCGGTTGCCACGAGGGCCATGCCGGCGAGCAGGGCGGCGCCGATGGTGGGCGCCAAGCGTTGCATCCAATGGTGGATCATGGTCTGGCCGCAGTAGTTGTCAGCGTACCTGCACGACTATGGGATGAGATCCGGATGCCTGCAATTTCCCCAAAGGGTAAGGTCGGGTGCGCCGCGCGGGGAATGCTGCTCCGCACGATGGTCGCTTCGGTCCCCATCACTGGTATGTGATAGGGCACCTCACGCGAAAAGTCCAAGCCAGCGACGGGCGGGTGCGTGGTGCTGCATATCGCGCGTCATCGCGTCAGCACGTTTGCGTGGGCAGTGCCGGCCGGTCAAGCCATCATTGCCGCGCCGCCGTGATCGCGTGAGTGGCGGCCTGGATGGCTTCATCGATCGGCGTTGTGCCGGCAAGACGATGTCGGTGGCGGCGTCCATTGATCTCGACGTCGACGCCGAGCGGATCGATGCCGAGCACGCGCACGCTCTCGGGAACCAGGCGGGACATTCTGCTCACGAGATTGGCTTCTTCTTGCGCGGGGAGCGTGGGCACAGCGTCCAGATCGGCTTGTTCCACCCAACCCATCCTGCCGACGCCGACGATGAGCCGTACCTTGACCGGCTTCAGCCGGAAGAACGCGAAATCGAGCGCCAGCAGACGTTCGGCGCCGGGCTCATAGCGCAGGTAGCGGTCGCGCAGGGCAGTGTCTGGCTCGAAGCGTTCCGCGTCTCCGACGATCGTCAGTCGGCTGGCGGCCTGCACATCCGTGGCTTCCGGCTGCAGCACAGACAGGCTCATCCGTGTATCCGCGAGCAAGTTCTTCGTGTGTTCGGCCAGGGCGCTGATGCAGATGACCGGTTGATGCGCGTGGTCCGTGACATAGGGCACCACGGTGGCGTAGGGATAGCCGGCCAAGACGGACGATTGCGTGGCAAGCGTACCGAAGGCGGCTTCGTGCAGCAGATGGATGGCGTGTACGGTGAGCATGCTGATCCCGGGGCTAAGAAGTCATCTCAAAAAGATTCTGGCGTCGTTGCGGGGCCTTGCCGTACGACTTGCACTGTCTGCGGCCCCGCGTCTAGCCAGAACCGCTTCGCTTCATTTTGAAATGGCTTCCAAGTCGTGGAGACATGCCGTCATGGTCGCACAGATGATCGGATGACCGGATGACAAGGCGGAAAGGCAAGCGCGGAGACCTTCCTCTCGCTTGCGCTCTCCGCAAGAGCCCGTGGTTCGAGCGTCGCCGCCACGGCATTCGCCTTGACCGTGGCGGTGAACCCCCCGATAACGCGACGCCGGGGCTTACTGCTTCTTGGAGTTGTCCGGAGCAGCGGTCTTGGCAGCGCCGGCCGTCGCGCCGGTGGTGTCAGTGGACTTCGCCATGTCTGTCGTGGCCTTGGCCTTGTGATGCGTGCCCTTGGCGGTGGACTTGTGCGCGCCGGTATGAACGTCGGCCTTGTCCTTGTGGGCGCTGGCCTGAGCCTGCGCCGGTTCCGACTTCGACGGGGTGGCCGAGGCGGCAGCCGGTGCGCCGGTCTGCGCGAAAACGGTACCGACGAAAGCGACGGATGCGAGAGCAGCGAACAGCTTCTTCATGATGTCAACTCCTGGGAGATTGTTAGCCCGACAATGCGTCGTGCTTACCGGAAAAAACGGCACGCAAGCGGTCGCCGTTGACGTCGGAGTCGTGACAATCCGTAAGTTGTGCAACACGAACAGGAAGGTTGTCTTCGCAAGGCGCTCAGCAAATCTCGGCGAATCTCAGCGAACCTCAGCGAACCTCAGCGGGTGGCCGCGCCGGAGGCGGGGCGGTTGCGAAGCCGGTGGATCAGCAGTGCGATGGTCAGCACGCAGAAGCCCGCGCCCGCGTGGAAGGTGGCGGCCGCACCGTGCCGGTCCCACAGCCAGCCGGCCATGACACTGGCTGCCAGCAACGCCAGCCCGCTGGCCAGATTGAAAACGCCGAATGCAGTGCCACGCAGGTCCGCTGGCGCGGCATCGGCGACCATCGTGGCCAGCAATCCCTGGGTCATGCCCATATGCAGGCCCCACAGCGCGACCCCGACCAGTGCGATGCTCCAGTGAGAGCCGACTGCGAGCACCGTATCCGCGACGATCAGCACGGCCAGGCCAGCCACCAGGAGCTTGTCATGGCTGCAGTTGTCCGCGAGCTTGCCGAACGGATAGGCCGTGACGGCGAACACCGCGTTCATCGTTACCAGCACCAGCGGCGCCATAAACAGCGGTAGCCCTTCCTGCTGGACGCGCAGGATCAGGAATGCCTCGCTGAATCGGGCCAGCGCGAAGGCCGTGCCCACGGCAACCACGCCCCAGTACGCCGGACCGAGCCGCGCCAGGTTGACGCGCCGGATGGGATTCACACGCTTGTCTCCGGTGTGGGTTTGCGGTTCCTTCACGCCGAATGCGAGCAAGGCAACGGACAGCACGCCGGGCACCACCGCCACCCAGAAGATGGCGCGGAAGTCGTTCGCCCAGAGCATCATCAGCCCGATCGCGATCAGCGGGCCCAAGAATGCGCCAACCGTGTCGAGTGCCTGCCGCAGCCCGAACGCCGCGCCGCGCAGATGGGCGGGCGCGATATCGGCCACCAGCGCATCGCGCGGCGCGCCGCGAATGCCCTTGCCGATGCGGTCGGACAGGCGTGCCGTCAGTATCGTGCCGACGCCGGGCGCCACCGCGAAGAGCGGCTTGGACAGCGCGCCGAGCCCATAGCCGAGCACGGCCAGCGTCTTCCGCTTGCCGAGATAGTCACTGAGGACGCCCGAGAAGACCTTGACGATCAGGGCGGTGGCTTCGGCCGCGCCTTCGATCAGCCCCACGGCCAGCGCACTGGCGCCGAGCGTGGTGACCATGAAGACGGGCAGCAGGCTGTGGATGATCTCCGAGGAGATATCCATCAACAGGCTGACGCATCCAAGCATCCAGATGCCGGACGGGATCTGTCGCAGGGTGCTGGCGGGAGCGCGCGTTGCCATGGCATCGGTCGATGGCGTGCGCGGACGCGCACGATCCCGCCTTTTTACTACAGGATGGCCGTGGCTGGCTTAGCGGCCCTGAAGTTCGGGGTTCGCGAGCCATTCGCGGCCCTTGAGCATCCCGCGCCAGTAAAGCGGTGGCAGGATGCGCTCCTTGAGCCACCATGCCATGCGCGAGGGGCGCTTGCCTTCGATGAACCAGCTCGGGAATGTCGGAGCGACCTTGCCGCCGTATGTGAACTCGGCCAGCACGATCTTGCCGCGTTCGACGGTGAGCGGGCACGAACCATAGCCGTCATAGCGCGCTTCACCCCTTGCCGCGCCGCGCTCGGCCAGCACGTTGTGCGCTACCACTGGCGCCTGCTTGCGGGCGGCGGCGGCCGTCTTCGCATTGGTCGTGTTGCCGGCGTCGCCGAGACCGAAGATGTTGCCGAAGCGCGTATGGCGCAGCGTGGCGGGGTCCACGTCGATCCAGCCGGCGGCGTCGGCCAGCGGGCTGGATCGGATGAAGTCAGGCGCCTTCTGCGGCGGTACGGCATGCAGCATGTCGAACTCGCGCGTCACCAGTGCAGTCGTGCCATCGGCATTGGCGCGGCGGAATGTGGCGCAACGTGCCGGGCCGTCGACGGCAATCAGCGTTTCGCCGAAGTTCAGGTCGATGGCATAGCGTTCGACGTACTCCATCAGCGCGGGCACGTAGTCCGCCACGCCGAACAGCACATTGCCCGCGTTGCAGAACTGGATGTCCACGCGATCGAGCACGCCGGCACGGCGCCACGCATCGGCCGAGAGGTACATGGCCTTCTGCGGCGCGCCCGCGCACTTGATTGGCATCGGGGGTTGAGAGAACAGTGCCTTGCCGCCCTGCTTGCGCACGAGTTCCTGCACGAGCTTCCAGGTATATGGCGCCAGGTCATAGCGATAGTTGGACGTGACGCCGTTGCGGCCGAGCGCCTGCGGCAGGCCTTCGATGGCATCCCAGTCCAGCTTCAGGCCGGGGCAAACCACCAGATGCTCGTACTTGACCACGCGGTTGCCTTCCAGCATCACCGCGTTGGCTTCCGGTTCGAATCCCGTGACAGTGGCCTTGATCCACGACACGCCGCGCGGCAGGACCGAAGCCATCGTGCGCGCGGTATGCGCGGGTTCGAACACGCCGCCGCCCACCAGTGTCCAGCCCGGCTGGTAATAGTGGATGTCGGCCGGGTCGATGATGGCGATGTCGAGGCCGGGCTTGCGTGCCAGCAGGCTGGATGCCACGGCAATGCCCGCGGCGCCGCCGCCGATGATGACGACGGCGTGGCTGGCATCGGCCTGCGCGAGCGGTGTTTTGGGGTCGAGGGGCAGGGGGCGCGATTGCATGTTTTTTCCTTGTCGAATCTGGGGCGAAGACTCAAAGCGCGTTGATCGGGATCTTCAGATAGCGCGTGCCGTTGGCTTCCGGCGGCGGCATTTCTCCGGCGCGCATGTTGACCTGCACCGACGGCAGGATCAGCGTGGGCATCGACAGCGTGGCGTCGCGGGCCTGGCGCATCGCGACGAACTCGTCCTCGCTCACGCCATCGCGCACATGGATGTTGCTGGCGCGCTCTTCCGCCACCGTGGACATGAACAGCAGCTCGCGTCCGCCGGGCTGGTAGTCGTGGCACATGTACAGGCGCGTATCGGCGGGCAGGCTCAGCACCTTGTTGATGGAGCGGTAGAGCGTGCGCGCATCGCCGCCGGGGAAATCGCAGCGGGCGGTGCCGTAGTCGGGCATGAACAGCGTGTCGCCAACGAATGCTGCGGTGTCCTTGCCGTTGCTGATCACGTACGTCATGCAGGCCGGTGTGTGGCCGGGGGTGTGCATCGCGCGCACCTGCAGGCTGCCGATCGAGAGCGTGTCGCCGTCCTGCAGCAGGCGGTCGAACTGACTGCCGTCATGCGCGAACTCCGGGCCGCTGTTGAACAGCGTGCCGAATACCTTCTGCACCGTGGTGATATGGCTGCCGATGGCGATCTGGCCGCCGAGCCTGGCCTTGAGGTAGGGCGCGGCGGACAGATGGTCGGCATGGACGTGGGTTTCCAGAATCCACTGCACGCTGGCGCCGAGCGTCTTGACGCGGTCGATCATTCGGTCGGCGCTGGCGGTTCCGGTACGGCCGGATTTCGGGTCGTAGTCGAGCACGCTGTCGATCAGCGCGCACTGCTGGCTCTCGCGGTCGAGCACGAGGTAGCTCAGGGTCCACGTATCGGGGTCGAAGAAGGCTTCGATGACCATCTGTGTTGTCATATGTGTCGGCGTTTCCGTTTTTGATCGGGGCAATGACTCAAAACCCGTGCCATGCTGCCTGTGCGCCACAAGGCGATGATTTCCAAGGGATTTCGCTTCCTGCGCGTGCGGAGCGTGGACTGTCAGGCACCTCGGGTCACTGCCAACTTGGCAGTGTTGGCAGAACTTGGCAGAATGGCGCCCTTGTTTTACCCGCCCCCGCCCCCCGCCCCTATGGATCGCCCCACCACACTCCAGGGACTGTTGTCCTACCTGGAACAGGAAAGCCAGCCGACGATCGTGCTGGATACCGACTACCGCATCCTCGCTGCCAATACGGCCTACCGCCGCCAGTTTGGCGCGGTGGAACGTCCCTATCTGGGCCAACCCTGCTATCGCGTCTCGCACGGCTATGACGTGCCGTGCGATCAGGCCGGCGAACACTGTCCGATGCGCAAGGCGTTCGAGACCCGTGGGCCGGATCGCGTCCTTCACATCCATCACACCCCGCGTGGCCCCGAGCATGTGAACGTGGAACTGCGCCCGATCCTCGACGACAACCACCAGGTGGTGGCTTACGTCGAGCGCCTGAACACCGTGCGAAGCGCATCGGCGCGGCCGAGTGCGGAAGGGCTGGTGGGACGATCGGAGGCCTTCAATCACGCGCTGGAGGCCGTGCAGCGCGTGGCGCCGTCGTCGTTACCGGTGCTGCTGCTCGGTGAATCGGGCACTGGCAAGGAGATGTTCGCGCGCGCCGTGCACGAGGCCAGCGACCGCGCCAGCGGGCCGTTCGTCGTGGTTGATTGCTCGGGCCTGACGGAGACCCTGTTCGAGAGTGAACTGTTCGGCTACGAGAAGGGCGCGTTCACCGGGGCGCAGGCGCGTAAGCCGGGGCTGGTCGAGACGGCCGAGGGCGGCACGCTATTCCTCGACGAAATGGGCGATGTGCCGCTGGCGATGCAGGTCAAGCTGCTGCGCCTGATCGAGTCGGGTACTTACCGGCGCGTGGGTGGCGTCGAGACGCTGCAGTCGAACTTCCGGCTGGTTGCCGCCACGCACAAGCCGCTTGAGCAGATGGTGGCGCAGGGGCTGTTTCGCCAGGATCTGTACTTCCGGATCGCGGCATTCCCGATTCACCTGCCATCGCTGCGAGACCGCCTGGACGATATCGCGCTGCTGGCCGAGTCGATTCTGGCGCGCGGCAATCGGATCAAGGACCCGCTGCGGCTGAGTCCCGAGGCGCTCGCGCGCATGCGCGCTCACCACTGGCCGGGCAATATTCGCGAACTGCGCAACGTGCTGGAGCGCGCCCGTCTCTATGCCGACGACGGTGTGATCCGCGTGAAGGATCTGCCGCCGGGAATGGGCGACGCCCGTGTGTCTTCGGTCCGCTTCGTGCCGCCGTCCGCGTATCGCACGCAGGCGCCACGGCAGGATGACGACGAGGCGCTGCGTTTCCACGCAAGCCACTTCACGGGCACGCGCCGCGCGCTTGCCCAATCGCTCGGCATGAGCGAACGCACCCTCTATCGCCGGCTCAAGGCCCTGGGCATCGAATAGGTGTCGTTCGGGGTTCCCCCCACTGCCAATCGGCTGCCACGTGCTGCCATCATGGCAGCACTGCCGCGCGCTGGCAGCGCCGATGCCGCTTTCGCAGGCCGCGGATTCCGCGTCGAGCCCTTGTTCCATGGGGGTTCCCGGTCGCGCGCGTAGGTGGCACGGAATTTGTAATGATTGGCGCCTTACAAAAATTCTTACGCTCGCCCCCCCAGCGTTTGTCCTGATGGAATCGATCTATGCCGTGGGCGCCTCTCTGGGCGCCATCGTGGGCCTGATCCTGGCGCTGACCGGCGCTGGTGGCGCCATTCTTGCCGTGCCACTGCTGGTATTCTGCCTGCATCTACGCATGGCTGAAGCCGGCCCGATCGCGCTGCTGGCGGTTGGCGTGTCGGCTGCGGTCGGCGCGTTGATCGGGCTCCGCGCGGGTATCGTGCGCTATCGGGCAGCCGCCATGATGGCGGCAAGCGGCGTGCTGGCCTCGCCCGTCGGGCTATGGCTCGCGCACAGGGTGCCGAACGGCCCGCTGACCGTGTTGTTCGCGATCGTGCTGGGCTGGGTGGCCGTGCGCATGTTCAGGCAGAGCCGCGCGCCGCAACCAGTGGCCTCGGCGGCCTCAGTGGCTTCAACGGCCATGCTGCCGCAGGGACCACTACCACCCTGCCAACTCGATGACGCGACGGGTCGCTTCGTCTGGACGGCATCTTGCACACGCGCGCTGGCGGCGTCGGGTATCGGCGCGGGCTTTCTCTCCGGTCTGCTGGGCGTAGGTGGCGGTTTCGTGATCGTTCCCGCGCTGCGCCGTGCGACCAATGCGCCGGTCAAGACGATCGTGGCCACGTCGCTGGCCGTGATCACGCTGGTGTCCGCTTCGGGCGTGGTGTCCACGGCGCTGGCCGGCAATATGAACTGGCATGTCGCCGCGCCGTTCGCGGCCGGCGCGATGCTCGGGATGCTCGTCGGCAGGCTCTTCGCCAGCCGCCTGAGTGGTCAGCGGCTGCAGCAGGGCTTCGCTGTGGTCGCCGGACTGATCGCCATTGGCATGGTGGTCAAGGTCGTGCTTGCAGTCTGAGGGTAGGCAAGCCAACAAATCGTTCACATATAAACCGAGGAGAACAAAGTGAACCGGACAAAACTGGGTGTTCTGGCGTTTGTCGCCATGGCGGCATGCGCGCCGTTCGTATCGCATGCGGAGAAGACCGTGCCCCTGGTCGTTCCCGATGAGGCGTCGATTCCAACCGGGCCGGTCGGCGATGCTGTCCGCCGTGGCAAGCAGTTGCTCACCGATACCCACAAGCAACTGCCAAAGAACGTCGGCAACGGGCTGAACTGCACGAATTGCCACCTGAACGGCGGCACGACGGCCTATGCCTCGCCTTGGGTGGGGCTGTCGGGCGCGTTCCCCGAATACCGCTCGCGCAGCGGCAAACTGATCTCGCTGCAGGAGCGCGTCAACGACTGCTTCCAGCGTTCGATGAACGGCAAGCCGCTGGCGTTCGATTCCGTCGAGATGAACGCGATCATGGCCTATATGAAGTGGCTCTCCTCCGGCGTGCCGGTCGGCACCAACGTCACCGGGCGTGGCTTCGAGAAGATCGACACCGCGCTCGTGCCGAACCGCGAGCACGGCAAGGCCGTCTACGCGGCGCAGTGCGCGTCGTGCCACGGCGCCGACGGCCAGGGCATGAAGAACCCTCAGGGCGGCTACGTGTTCCCGCCGGTCTGGGGCAAGGACTCGTTCAATATCGGCGCGGGTATGGCGCGGATGTACACGGCTGCGGCCTTCGTCAAGCACAACATGCCGCTAGGCCAGGGTGGCACGCTGTCGGCGCAGGATGCGCTCGACGTGGCGGCATACTTCACGGCGCAGCCGCGCCCGGACTACGCCGCGCGAGCGAACGACTGGCCCAAGGGAGACAAGCCGAAGGACGCGCGCTGATGTGCTGCGAGGCGCGTTGATGCGAGGTGATTCCCCGGCCTAGGTCTGGATATAGCCATCGCTGACCGGCCGGGGGCTAAGCGGCTGCTCGCCCACCATCTCCAGCACGGTCGATTCGATCATGTAGGACATGGTGGCCAGCGCCAGGTCGTTGGGCTCTTCGCCGAAGGGCTCCTCGATCTCCGCGCTGAGCGCTTCCAGCGCGAAAAACGTATAGGCGATGAAGCAGACGATCACTGGCGTCATCAGGCCGATCGTGTCGAGCAGCCCGAACGGCAGCAGCACGCAGTAGAGATAGATGCAGCGGTGGATGATGACGGAGTAGGTGAACGGAATCGGCGTGCTGGCAAGGCGCTCGCATCCGCCCAGCGCGCTGCCCAGATGGCTCAGCGCGTTTTCCATCGGCAACGCCAGCGACGGCGACAGCTTTCCCAGGCGTAGCTGCTCGCCCAGCCATTCGCCGGCAATCAGCAAGGCGATGGCGGGTTTGAACCGGGCGTCGCGCATGCGCTGGCTGGTGGCGGTATCGACGAACGGCGCGATATCGGCCGCCGGATCCGTGCCGCGCAACTGGTGGCGCAGCGTGTGCACGAAGACGCAGAGCCGGTGGGCGAGTTGCCGGGCGGCATCGGGGTCCGACGTCAGCGTCAGCGCCTGCCGCACAAGCGACCGCGACTCGATCAGCACGCTGCCCCAGAGCGTCCGTCCTTCCCAGTAGCGCGCATAGCTGGTGCTGTTGCGAAAGCCCAGGAAGATGGCCAGCGTCAGCCCGATCAGCGAGAACGGGACGAAATTCAGCGATACCTTCCAGTCCCAGATCCGCCCGTGAAACCCGGTAATGAGCGCGGAGAACAGCGTAACGCCGAGCAGTTGCGGCGCGATTGCCGGCAGCACGGACCCGCGCAGGACGAACAGCATCCGGAACCAGTGCAGTTGAGGCCGTGTGATCATGGGTGTTCGTACGGGGGCTGGGTCAGGATCTTCTGTTTTCTTCGGGCGCCGGCATGGCCGAGAGAATACACCTTGATGACAGCCCACCTGTTGCAGGCGACCGACATTCTGAATGAAGTGCCAACTTCATAAGACGCCGTGCAGATCTGATTGTTATACTTTTTATAACGATTAAAACGGGTATGGCAGAGAGTCTGGGGGTCATGCAGTGGAAGGCTGTTCGAGTTGGGGCGGGTATCCCGCGTTCATAAGCACAATCCCGGCGGCGCAATCGGATCGGGCGGGTGTGTCCGCCGGCGATCGCAAACTGGGTCTGGACGCTTTTCTGGCTTCATATGCCGGAATGCAGGGCAATCCTGAATCGCCGGTCTGGCTGTGCGAGGCAACCTCGCGCCTGGCGGGCTCGCCAATCGCCGCGTCGCCAGAGCCGTTGCAGATGCCCGTCGTCTGGAATGCGGATTTTCGTCAGCGCAATCAGGACGAGATGCCGAAATGGCAGAGTCATCAGAAAATCGCGCGGATTCTGGCCGCGGTGCACACGCCTGCTACTGGTCCTGGTGTGCCGGACTGGAAGGAGTATTTCCAGGAGCGGCTGTACGGGCCGGTGGGTAACGAATTCTGGCTGAGTCTCTACCCGGCATTCGCCCGGACCGAGGATTCGGCATCCGGGCGCACGCCGCACGACACGTTCGGCGTGCCACGCACGCTTCCGCGCTATGCGGCGCTATGTCGGGAACGCGGACGATTCGAGTTCGTCACGAGGCTCGCGCGGCACATGGCGCCGAAGATCATCGTTTGCTTTGGCCATCAGCATGCCGAGGACTATCGAAGTGCGTTCGGTTTCGCTGGCGTTGTGGGAGAGGAAGTGATCCTGCAGCCGGCCGATCTGCCCAAGCGGCTGCGCGTATTTACGAAGGATGGGACGAAACTGGTGATCGTGCCGCTGCTCGGCGGCACGGACGGTATCAATTCCGATGTCCTGCAGATTGCTCTGGGAAGGTATATCGGGCGTCTGCTCTCGGCCGGCGCGGCATGAGCGCGAGCAAGCCCTTGATCGTGTAGATCACGATCAGCGTGCCAGACAGGTCACCGATAAACATGACGAAGAAGCTCTGCACGACGTGGTCCGCCCCGTCGTGCAGATAGAACCAGATGTGATGCAGCAGCGGGCTGGCCACCGAGTACGCCACGATGCAGGCCAGCAGGCGTTTCGGCGTCAGGTTGGCCAGTGACGCCCGCAGTCCAAACCAGTGCTGCGCCGACTTGTACACGAGATAGGGCGCGACAGTCGCCAGGATGCCGCCCATGAACGCGCGGCTGAAGTCATCCGGAAACAGGTACAGAAAGCAGACGAGCCAGGAAACGATCAGCAGGCCCACCGCGCCGGCCCCGCCGAACAGCAGTGTCGCGACCAGCCGCACGCCCGCAGGCAGGTAGATCCAGTTGATGCCGGGAATCAGTTCCAGTTGCGGGAACAACCAGTCGTTGGCCGCCAGCGTCAGCGCAAACATGACGATCGTCGCCAGGACCATGGCGAACTGCAGACGGAGGTGGGGCATTGACGTAGAATCCGGCCGGTACCAAATTGGGGACCGGCGGATGATAGCGCATCCGCCCTCCGTCAGTGTTCCGCGCCCCGGCCGAGGTTGTTCGTATGACCAGACCCGCTGATATTTACCTGCGCTTCCTGCAACTTGCCAACGCCGTGCGTGGTCTGCCCACGCTCCCGGCGCTGGACCCGCTGGAGCAGCGCATTCTGGAGTTCGTGGCACGCGCCGGCCAGGCTGGCCAGTCGTTGTGCGTGCGCGACATGATCGGCCATGCCGAATTCGGCTCGCCCGCGACGCTGCACGCGCGGCTGAAGTCGATGCGCGAGAAGGGCTGGATCGAACTCGCGGACACCGAAGACGCGCGTCGCAAGCAGGTCGAACTGACACAAGCGGCGCTGCGTCACTTCGATAAATTGTCTGAATGCTTGGTCAAGGCAACAAAGAATCGTTGAACATTGATTTAAGAAAATTCTTGCGCCGTGCATCGAGCGTGCATGGCGTTGCAGGTCCCTCCGCCAGTCCCTTCCTTTCGCCTGCTTTCCTCGTAGTATTTCTATTTCCCTGAAGCATTACGGCATCAATGCGCACCGATGATTTACGCGCTTTCAATTTTTTACGATTAAAGAATCGTCGCGCACGAGCCACGCTCTGCGTTCTGGTTGACCCATCCCCTGACTGCAAATTGCGCAAGAGCAAGTATCTGTCGAATTTAACCTTCGGCGGATAGACGCTGCTCATATGCTGGCCTTCAAACCGCGCAGGTCTGGCCGTGCTTGACTGGCATGCCTGTCGGCTACATGCCTCCGCAAAGCACGGAGCCTAGTCCGGGGATCAAACGTCCCCGTTTGTCGTTTTGTTGGGAATCTCCGGGTTATGAATACCAATCTGCACCGCCTCGTGTTCAACGCGGCGCGTGGAATGCTGGTGGCCGTGCAGGAAAGTGCGGCCAATCGAGGCAAGGGCCGTCACACCGGCAGTGGAATGCCGGCGGCGCGCGCCGCCACCGTGCATTTTGCATTGCCGGCGATCACGCTGGGCGTGTGGATGGCAATCGGGGTGCCGGTAAAGGCCGTGGCGCAGATCGTGGCCGATCCGAATGCGGGCGCCCATCGTCCGACGGTCGGACAGACCGCCAATGGCCTGCCGCAAGTCGATATCACGCGTCCTTCCGCAGCAGGGGTCTCTCTTAATCAATATTCGCAATTCGACGTCAACAAGCCCGGCGTCATTCTCAACAATTCGCCAGCTATCATCGCGACACAACAAGCCGGCTATATCAACGGCAATGCGAATCTGCTGCCAGGTCAGGGTGCACGCATTATCGTGAACCAGGTGACCGGCACGATGCCAAGTCACTTGCAGGGTTATGTCGAGGTTGCCGGCGCCAGATCGGAAGTCGTGATCGCCAATCCCAATGGCTTGATGGTCAATGGCCTCGGTTTCATCAATACCAGCCGCGCGACGTTGACGACGGGCACGCCGGTATTCGGGGGCAGTGGCAGTCTCGACGCATTCCGGGTGACGGGCGGCCAGATCCTGGTGCAGGGCGCGGGCATGAACGCCGCCAATGTCGATCAGGTGGATCTGATCGCACGTGCCGTGCAGGCGAATGCCTCGCTGTATGCCAACCGGCTCAATGTGATCGCCGGTGCGAATCAGGTGGACCACGACACGCTGGGTATCACGCCGATTGCTGGCGCAGGCCCCGCACCAGCGCAGGGTATCGACGTGGCGCAACTGGGTGGGATGTACGCCAACAAGATCCTGCTCGCCTCGACGGAGCAGGGCGTAGGCGTGTCCCTGCGTGGCATCGCCGCCGCGCAGGCGGGCGATCTGACTTTGACTACGCAAGGCAAACTGGTGCTGGCCGGTCAGACCAATGCAAGTGGCAACCTCACCGCCCACGCGCGCGATGGTATCGACAATTACGGTACCACCTACGCCACGCAAGCCGTCTCGCTCGATACCGATGGTGTGTTGAGTAACACCGGCACACTCGCCGCGCAGCAGCGGCTCGATGCCAGGGGCGGCACTGTGGACTCGACGGGCACGCTGGCGGCAGGCGTGAATCAGGATGGTACGGTGGCCGCGCCGGCGGACCTGGTGGTGTCGGCCACCCACGCGTTGACCGCCACGGGGCGCAATCAGGCCAGCGGCAATGCCACGCTTCGAGCGGGGAACGTGACTTTGGCCGGCAGTCAGACTTCTGCGGGCGGCAACCTGGATCTGACGGCCTCGGCGGGCGATCTCGACCTGACGGGCGCTACGAATACGGCGGGCGCTGGATTGACGGCCAATGCGTCGGGCGCCGTCGTGAACGACCGTGGTCAGATGTCGAGTCGGGGTGCGACCACCCTGACGGCGGGCAGCGTATCGAATGCAGGCGGCCAGCTCGTTTCGCAGGGGGCGATGACGCTTCAGTCGGCGGGGGTGATCAACAATGGCCAGGGCACGGTGCAGGCAGGTGGGGCACTCAACGCCTCGGCGGCATCGCTCGACAATACGGGCGGGCGTATCGCATCGCTGAACGCTGATGGCCTGTCGGTTGGCGTCACCGGGACGCTGACCAACGTGCCAGGCACGACCGCCACCGGCGCGCAGGGTGGAGTGATCGGCGGGAATGGCAACGTGCGCGTCGTTGCCGGCGACCTCGTCAATCATGGCCAGATCAGCGCGCAAGGGGATGCATCGCTTCAGGCTGCCGCGCTCGACAACAGCAGTGGCAGCCTCACGGCGGGCGGCGCGCTCGACGCAACCATCGCAGGCAGCCTGAACAACCGACAGGGCACGATCTCCGGGGCGAGTACCAGCCTTGCCGCCCAGTCGCTGGACAATAGCGCGGGCCTGATTGAAGGCAACCAGCTCGCGATGCGGACGAGCGCAGACCTGCTCAACCTTGGCGGCAAGATCCATCAGTTCGGGCAGACCGATACGACCATCGCCGCGGGTGGCACGCTGGACAACACGGGCGGCTCGATCGCGGCCAATGGCCAGAGCCTGACCGTTCAGGGCGGGACGCTCGTCAATGACAGCGGCAAGATCTCGCACGCTGGCGCGGGCCTTCTGACCGTGCAGGCCGATGGCGCACTTCGCAATGCCCAGGCCGCGATCCAGACCAACGGCGACTTGCGCATGCAGGCGGCGTCGCTGGATAACACGCAAGGCATTCTCTCGGCACAACGTGCCACGACACTTGCGAGCGCGGGCGATCTCGTCAATCGCCAGGGCAGCATCTATGGCCAGACAGGCTTGACGCTGACCAGCGGCGGCAATCTGGACAACACCACCGGCTCGGCGCAAACCGCTGGCGATCTGTCGGTCACCGCCACCGGGGCGCTGACCAATACGGGCGGCACGGTGGCGGCCAACGGCGCCCACGGGCACGCCACGATAGCGGCGGCCAGCGTGGACAACACGCGCGGCAAGATGGTCAACGCGGGTGATGGCGCGACGGCCATCACGGCCACGACATCGCTGATCAACACGGCGGGCAAGCTTGGCGGCAACGGTGACGTGAGCTTGCGCGCGGCGACATTCGCGAACAATGCCGATGGGGCCGGCGATGGCGCCGGAGCAGCAACAGCGGCAGGCGGCGCGCTCGATCTGAAGGTGTCGGGTCAGGTCGACAATCGCGGCGGCAGCTTGTCCGGCAGCAAGGGCCTGACGCTCGATCAGGCTGGCGTGACACTGAACAACGACGGCGGGCAGGTGCTCGGCGGTACGGACGTCAGGCTCGGCACGGCGTCGATGACCAATGCCGGTGGCGCGGTCAATGCCAACCAGGACATCGCCGTGACCGGCGCCCTCTCTGGTAGCGGCACGGTGCAGGCCGGGCGCGATCTGTCGGTCGAGGTGACCGGCGACTACACCAATGATGCCGCGAACAACCTGCGTGCCGATGGCGATATGCGTGTATCGGCCACTGGCACGCTTACCAACACCGGCACGCTGGCGGCCGCCGGCGGGCTGACGGTCAAGGGCGCCGACATCGTCAACGCCGCCGGCGCGGGCATGAACAGCGCGACCACGCAGGTGAATGCCGCCGATACGCTCACTAACGCCGGCCGCATCGAGGGCAACTCGGTCAGCACCAACGCCACGACGACGACCAACACCGGCACCATCATCGGCAACACCGTGACGATGCAAGGCCAGGACATCGTGAACGAAGGCGCATCGGCGCTGATGGCGGCCGTCAAGCAGCTCAATGTCTACGCGACCGGCTCGGTGCGCAATCTCGATGGCGCGAACCTGTACAGCGCGGGCAACCTGCGGATCGCGCGGGACGGCACGCGCGATCCGGTCTCGGGAATGCTGGTCAACCAGGTGGACACGCTGATCAACAGCTCGGCGACGATCCAGGCCGAGGGCGACATCGACATCGCGGCCAATCAGGTGGTGAACAAGCGCACGCGCATCGTGACGGAGGCGGGGACGCCCGTGGTCACGGCCAGCAAGACGCTGACGACGTGGTTCGCCGGGCTAACCGGGATCGATCAGATGATTCACATCAGTCTGACTTTCCCAGACTGGTCGTGGTCGAATTCGATGGCACCGGTCTTCACGAACCAGATCAACGCCCTGCGCGCACCCCTCACGGTCACGGTGGAAAAATCGACCGTGACGAACCTGAATACGGCCAATCAAACGCTGTCGTTTACAACCCCGCCTACCGAGGCGATCATCGGTCAGACCGAATGCACCCCGGGCCCTTGTACCCGTGCGCTGACCGGCAACCCAACGCAGTACTACCAATCGCTCACCGACAACGGCACGAGCTACAGCATCACCTTCTGGCCGGACTGGGACCCGAGCATCAATATTCGGCCGGATCAGGTGCGTCAGGCGAACTTCGGGCACGACTACAACGAGATCTCGCGCACGAGCACCACCACGACCGCCACGGACCGGCTCGTGAGTGCCACGCCCGCCGCCCTGATGCAGTCGGGCGGCACGATGCGCATCAATAGCAACGGCGGTGACATCCTGAACCAGTCGTCCACCATAGCGGCTGGCGGTGACCTGACACGCAGCGCAGTGGGTGGCACCATTCTGGACACGGGCACGGTGCTGCAGCAGACCGTGGCCACGCAGGATACCTCGACCTTCTACTGGCACCAGTCCAATGGTCCGAATAGTGATACGCAGGTTGTGGCCTATCCGACTACGCCGGCCGCTTCGACCACAATCGAGGTGCTGCCGGCCATTACTTCGGCAAACAAAGCCGTACAGACCACTGCGCAAACCATCGATGTTGCAACCGTCGATCCGCTGGGGCAGACCGTCACAGGCAGCAGCCTAACGGGTGGCATAAAGGGCGGCGGCGCAACGGGGACGCAGGCCGGTGGCGCGTCGGGTAGCCGGGGCAAGCCGACGCAGACCCTTGGCACCGCGCAGGGCGGTATCCCGAACCTCACGCTGCCAACCAACGGCCTTTACCGATACCAGCCCGCGCCAGGATCTACCTACCTGATTGCGACTGATCCGCGCTTCACGCAGTACGCCAGGTTCATCTCCAGCGACTACATGCTCGGTCAACTCGGGCTGGATCCGCTGATGACGCAAAAGCGTCTCGGTGATGGCCTCTATGAAGAGAAGCTGATCCGGAACCAGGTCACGCAACTGACGGGCCGTACGTATCTGGCCGGCTTCAGCAATAACCTCGACGAGTACCAGAGGCTGATGGACAACGGCGTTCAGTACGCCAGATCCTTCAGTCTGACGCCCGGCATCGGCCTGTCTGACGCGCAAATGGCGCAGCTTACGACCGACATGGTGTGGCTGGTCAGCCAGGATGTGACGCTGCCCGATGGCACGCGCCAGACGGTGCTGGTGCCCAAGGTCTATCTCGCGCAGGCAAGCACGGTGAACCTGCAGGACACCGGCGCGCTGGTCAGCGGCAACACGGTGAGCATGAACGCCACTGGCGACCTGTCCAACAGCGGCAGGATCGTGGGCGATCTGGCGACACAGGTGATTGGCGCGAACATCGTCAATCGGGGCGTGGTGGGCGGCACGGGTACAACGGTCGTCGTTGCGCAGCAGGATGTGCGCAACCTTGGCGGACGGATCACCGGCACCGACACGCTCGTATCGGCTGGCCGAGACGTGATCAACGCCTCGCAAACGATCACCAACACCAACACGTTGGCCAATGGCAACAGCGCAAGCGCTACTGCCGTCGGCTCCGTGGCTTCCATCGGCGGCACGAGCAACGTGGCGGTTCTGGCAGGGCGAGATATCAACATGGCCGGCGGCGACGTCAATGCGGGAAGCACTGCGTCGCTTGTGGCTGGCCGTGACCTGAACCTCCGTACTGTGGCTACGGGTACAACTCAGGATGCCACCGCGAATGGCGCACAGGACTGGCTGCGCAACCAGTCCACAACCGGCGTCGGTAGCTCGGTGCAAGCCGGCAGCAATGTGGCCGCCGTCGCTGGCCGCGACGCCACGCTATCCGGTTCACTCATCGACGCCGGCGGCAATGCCACGCTGCTGGCGGGCCGCGATGTTGCCGTGACCGCGGCCATGGACACGCAGACCCATGACTCCGGCGCCTTCAGCAACAAGCAGTCGCAATTCACGCAATCGTCGTACGACGAGACAGCGCGAGGCAGTGCCGTCCAGGCCGGCAACAATGCGACGCTCGGGGCCGGGCAGTCGGCGACGGTGAATCAGGTGCTGCAGGCCAACGGCATCTCTCCCGCTGCCGACGCGATGGGTGGCACAGGCAACCTGACCGTGCTCGGCTCATCGGTCAGCACGGGCGCAGCCAATGGCGGCGGCGGGACTGCGGGCCTGATCGCCACGGGAGACGTCAACATCGGTACGGTCAACGAGACGCACGCGTCCGACAGCTGGTCGCAATCGCGCTCGTCGGGCTTTCTCTCGAAATCGGAGACCACGCGCGAGTCGAGTTCGCGCGAAAGTATCGCGGTGGGCTCGGTGGTCTCAGCCGAGACCGTGACGGGCAGCGCGGGGCGAGACCTGACAGTCAGTGGCTCTACCATGGCTGCCACGAAAGACCTGACCCTTGACGCCGGTCGCGATCTCACGATTACGACGGTGGAAAGCACGAGTTCGAGCCACAGCTTCGAGCGCACGACATCCACGGGCTTCGGCGCTGCCGGCGCAGGCATCTCCTACGGCAAGCGCGAAACCAAGGACACCGTCAACGACAACGCCGTGACGCACACCGGCAGCCTGGTCGGCAGCACAGAAGGCAATGTCAGCCTGCAGGCCGGCAATACGCTGCGCGTGACGGGTAGTCAGGTGATCGCCGCGAAGGATCTGAGCGGGGTGGGTGCCGATGTCGTGATCGAAGCGGCCAGGGGCATGGCACACCACGACGAAACCCACGAAGTGAAGCAGACCGGCTTCACGCTGGGCGTGGGCGGCGGCGCGATCGGTTCGGCCATTAACGCGGGGCAGAAGGCGGGGGCCGCGACGAAGAGCCAGGACGGCCGCGCGTCGGCGCTCTGGGGGATCGCGGCAGGGCGGGATGCCTACGACGCGGCGATGGGTGCAGGGGATGCCGTCAAGAGCCTGGCCGATGGGAAGGGTCCGGCGGGCACGGCGCTCACGCTGTCGTTCGGCACCAGCCAGAGCAAGCAGACGCTGACGCAGGACAGCACCACGCACACAGGATCGAACATACAGGCAGGCGGCACGGCCACGTTCATCGCCACGGGCGTGGATGCTGCGGGGAACAAGACCGCTGGCAATCTGGACATCATTGGCTCGGACATCGCGGCCAACAAGGTCGGGCTCGACGCCAAGGGCGATGTGAACATCGTGTCGGCCACTGACACGTACGAGAGCCGCAGCACGAACAAGTCGAGCAGCGGGAGCATCGGGGTGTCGGTCAGCGCGGCGGGCTTCGGGGTCTCGGCATCGGCCTCGACCAGCAAGGGCCATGCCGATGGCACGGGCACGACGCAGGTCAACAGCCACGTGAGCGGCAGCGAGTCCGTGTCGATCGTATCGGGCAAGGACACCAACCTTCTGGGTGGTGTCGTTAGCGGCGGCAAGGTATCAGCCGATGTCGGCGGCAACCTGAACCTCGCGAGCCGTCAGTACACCGAGGACAGCGAGGCCCGTCAGCAGAGCGTGGGTGGCGGTATCGGGTGGAGCCAGGGCGCTGGGCTCTCGGGATCGTTCACCGCGTCGATGGGCAAGGGCGACGGCAAGTACGCCAACGTGAACGAGCAAACGGGGATCCGGGCGGGCGAAGGCGGCTTCGATCTCGATGTGAAGGGCAACACGGACTTGAAGGGGGCGTTGATCGCGAGCACGGCCAGCCCGGACAAGAACCGGCTGTCCACGGGCACGCTGTCCTGGAGCGACATGGAGAACCAGTCGGACTACAGCGCCACGTCGTTAGGGGTGAGTGGTGGCTTCACCTTCGGGCCGAAGGTGGAGGACAAGAACTCGGGTCCGACGTCAGGCAGGAGCACCGGTGGCGTGAGCCCGATGATTCCGCAGCACGAGAGCGGCAGCCAGCGAGGCGTGGCGCAATCGGGTGTCGCGGCGGGCACGATCGTCATTAACGATGAGGCGAACCAGAAGCAGGACGTGGCGACGCTGAACCGGGAGACGTCGAACACGAACACGACGGTGGGTAAGAACCCGGATCTGGCCAACGTGCTGGGCAAGCAGGCCGACATGATGGCGGCGGCGCAGGCGGCTGGGGAGGCGGTGGCGAAGACGGTAGGGGATATTGCGGGGAGCAAGGAGCGGGCCGCGCTCGCGAAGGCCAAGGAAGCCAGTGACGCGGGCAATCAGGCGTTGGCGCAGCAGTATCGGGATGAGGCGGCGCAATGGGAGGAGGGCGGAGCGAATCGCGCGGCACTCCATGCCGCGGGCGGCGCGCTGATCGTGGGGCTGGGCGGCGGCAATGCGGTCGCGGGTGCGGCAGGTGCGGGCGCGGCTTCGCTGGCGGGCAAGACGCTGAACGAACTGAGCCAGACGATCGCCAGCAGCGTGGGAAGCGGCAATGCCGATTTGAACGAGGCGATTGGCAATCTGGTGTCGAACGTCGCAGCGGGCGGGATTGGGTTGGCGGTGGGAGGCGGATCGGGGGCTGCGACAGCGGCGAATGTGGATCGGTTTAATCGGCAGTTGCATCCGGATGAGAAGGCCAAGATACAGGCGCAAGCGAATGGGGACAAAGTCGCAGAAGAACGATTGACCAAGGCGGCATGTTACGAAGTGAAATGCTGGGCTGAATATCCCGTCAGCAGCGATGCCTACAACAAGAACTACGTGAGCGCGGTTGAAGCATCGCAGCTTGGGCCCGAGCTGGATTGGGTGCGTCAGCAACAACAAGCGAACCTGTTTGCCTATACTCCCACGCAGAAGGCGGGGGATGCCATTCAAAGCGATCCCTTGGGCGTAGCGAAGAATGCGGCCAAAATTGTAATCGGCGGCGTAACGGCCAAAACGGGAGCCACCATATGTGGCACTACCGGAATTGGATGTGTACTTGGCGGCGGTGGGATGGTTGCATTTGGGCTCAGTGATGCCGGAGAGGGGATCGGTGGTCTTTACAACCGATTCAATGGGATGAACTCTCCAGGAACTAACATCCTTAGATATGGTTTTGATCAATTGAGCCCGACATGGGGAACGACGGCCTATGATGGCCTTAACCTGTTCTTCAGTGTTGGGGCGATGCGGGCGCAGGTCCCTTTGAAGATGGGGGTTGCAGATGGGCTTGGACGCCCGAGTTCCATGTTTGATGTTACGGTTCCAAGGTTTAATAATCCAACGCTAGTTCCTGTCATTAACAAGGCATTACCAAATGGAACCTCGCAGACAATTCTGCTATTTGGTGCTGGTGCCAAGGGTGCTACGTTAGTCAATGATGCAACTAAGGCAGGAACGCAATGAATTGGCGGAAGATGATCGCAAATGAGCGAAATATTATCCTGGTGGGCAGTATCGCCATTGCCTCTAGTGGGTTGTATGCATTCTTGCTGGCTGGTTGTGTACGACTACTGCTTGGTATAGAAGAGCGTTCATGCTTTCTCTGGGTTGGTCTGCCGGCGTTTGTTGTTCTGCTGGTCGTCCATGTTCTTCTACTCCCAAAGTATCTGCGTAAGGCCGGATTATTAGACTAGGAAATTACCCAGCTGCGAGCCGGGTTATTCGTCTATAAGACATCTATTGCTCATGCCTACGGCGGGCCCGCTGCCATTGAAATTGGGCTGGTAGCATCAGGGCTGTTTTCCGGCGCTATACCATATTTACATACTCAATCCCAGGCACTGAGGAAAGAGATAGGAGGGAGCTAGATATGGCAGCTTTTCCAGGGCCAACCTCTGAGCAGTATAAGAAGATGTCAAAGACAGCAAAGATCACTTACTGGTTGGTAATTTTATTGGTATTTACTTCGATAGCCTATGTGTGGCTATTCAAGTAGCGCTGAAATCGATGAGGCATGGGAATCAGGCTAGGCATAGCCAGTGGAAGAGTGCATTTTGACACCGGTAGGAACAGGGGGTGGAATAGGCTCTTGCCAAGACGCTTACGGGACACAGTCTGTGGACACGCGCAATCGGGTCGCAGGCCACCGAAGTAGCCATCCGTGCGGAAGTGCTTAACCGCATGGTCGCGCTCGCTCGCGCACCCGCAATCCGCTCGTATCGCCTGAGTTCAGCCTCACCGAGGAGCCCCTGTTTTCAATCTCGATTTATGCAACAACGCCTCACGGAGGCGACGTGCATGCAGTAGCTTTCATAGTCGGAAAACGCTGGTGGACTGCTTGTATTGTAAAAATTACCGGGAGCAAGACTAATGCCCCTGCCGTGAAAAAAGCTTCCCGGCCACTGATCTTCATTTCGGCCAGATTTCAGAGCCAGTAGTCATCAATTACTCCAACCAAAACGGCACCAGACCGACAAACGCCCCCCCCAAACCAACTCTCCGATGAGGGGCATAACTGCATGAAGAAGACGCTCGCATTTTCCCTGCCCGCAATGGCTGCCGCCATTGCGGCCTGTGGCGGCGGTACCGACAGTGGCACGACCACCGGCGCCACTGGTGTCGCAAGCAATCTCATGGCACTACTTGACGCATCGTGTATCGCCGCCATGCCTACGGGCGGCACGATGACTGGCGTCGAATTGAAGCATTAACCCATGAGAATCAAGTCGATGGCGATGACTCGCCCACTTCATGCGAGCCTGCTGCTGCTCGGCCTGTCCACGTGCGCGGAGGCGCAGCCGACTGGCCCGGGCCGGAGCCCGGCCACCACCGCCGCCGATCAACAACAACTCACCCGCCAGCAACAGGAAGCCCGCGAGCGCGCCCAGGCCATCGAGGCTCCCGGCGTGCGCGCGCAGGAGATCACGCCGCTCGTCTATCCGACGCTGCCGACCGAGACGCCATGTTTCCGCATCGACCGCTTCGTGCTCGAAGTCCCGGCCGATCTGCCCGATAGCGTCCAGGTACACGGTGCTTCTACGCTGCCGATGGACCCGTTTGCTTTTGCCCGAGCATGGCTCGATCACTATCAGGGTGCGTGTGTCGGCAGGCAGGGCCTGGATATGCTGACCATGGGTGTGTCTCAGGCCATTCTGAGTCGGGGCTATGTCACCACGCGCGTGTTACTGCCGCAGCAGGACCTCAGCACCGGGACCTTGCGATTGGCGCTGATCCCCGGCGTGATCGGCGAGTTGCGTTTTGCGGAACCGGATACGCGTGGCACATGGAAGTCCGCGTTTCCGGCACGTTCGGGCGATCTCCTGAATCTGCGCGACCTGGAGCAGGGGCTGGAGCAAATGAAGCGTGTGGCCAGTCAGGATGCCGAGATGCAGATCGTGCCGACTGCCGTGCCGGGCGTGAGCGATGTGGTCATCGCGGTCAAGCGGGCGAAGGCGTGGACCGTGGTGGCGTCGATTGACAACTCGGGCACGGAGGCAACGGGAAAATGGCTCGGCAATCTGAGTCTGGGCATCGATAACCCACTGGGTCTCAACGATCTGTTCAACGTCGGCTATATGCAGGACGTTGAGCTTGGCAACCGGAAGCACGGCACGCACGGCTGGAACGGCTTCTACTCGGTGCCGTGGGGTTACTGGACGGGCACGCTGTCCGCGTACTCGAACACGTACTACCAGCAGATTGCGGGCGTCAACCAGACCTTTGTCTCGAGCGGGAATTCGCAGACGGTGGACATGAAGCTGCAGCGCGTGATTCGCCGCAGCCAGAGCGACGTACTGGGTCTGCAGTTCCGGCTCTCGCGCCGCTTTGGCGAGAGCTTCATCGAGGATACGGCAATCCCCCAGCAGCGGCGCAACAACACGTTTGTGGAGGCCGGCTTCACCGATCGCCATTACTTCGGCTCGGCGCAGTTCGATGGCAGCCTCGTGTATCGCCAGGGCATCGGCGGATTCGGCTCGCAGGCCGACACGCTGGCTGTGAACGGCGGGCCGACATGGCGCTACAGCATGGTCGTGGCCGATGCCAATCTGTCGGCGCCCTTCCGGCTCGGCGACCAGATGTTGCGTTACGTGACGACCTTCCGTGGCCAGTACACCGGCGATCGCCTGTATGCGCTGGACATGATGACCATCGGCAGCCGCTATACGGTGCGCGGCTTCGACGGTGAGATGCTGTTGGCCGGCGATAGTGGCTTCTACTGGCGCAACGAACTGCAGGCACCCGTCGCCAACACCGGGCAGGCGCTGTATGCGGGGCTGGACTACGGACGTGTGTTCGGGCCGTCGACGGTCGGGCTGGTTGGTACGCAACTGATCGGCGCGGTGCTGGGCCTGCGCGGTGGCTTTGGTTCGAAGTTCGGGCGGCTGTCCTATGACTTCTTTGTCGGCCTGCCCGTGTACAAGCCCGCCGCCTTTCATACGTCTGGCGTCACCGGCGGGATGCAGGTGGCGTACCAGTACTGAGTTTTCATACCGGCGGCTGTCGCCGCTTTCATCAACGTAGTCAAACAGGAGAAATTACGTGATTCGATTCAAGACCTATGCTGCGGTGGGCTTCGTGGCGGCGCTGGGGTTGGCAGGATGCGCGACCGAGACGTCCACGGCGGTGGCCGTGCAGAAGGTGGAAAGCGCCAGCCGCCCCTACAACGGCGTGCGCACGCCGATCGCCGTGGGCAAGTTCGATAACCGCTCGAACTATATGCGCGGTGTGTTCTCGGACGGCATCGATCGGCTGAGCGGCCAGGCGAAGACCAGTCTGGTGACCCACCTCCAGCAGACCAATCGATTCAATGTGCTGGAGCGCGAGAACCTGGACGAGATGAAGCGCGAGGCGACGATCAAGAATCAGGCGCAGAAGCTCAAGGGCGCCGACTATGTCGTGACCGGCGACATCACCGAGTTTGGCCGCAAGGAAGTCGGCGACGTGCAGCTGTTCGGCATTCTGGGCCGCGGCAAGGAGCAGGTGGCCTATGCCAAGGTCAATCTGAACATCGTGAACATCAGTACCTCCGAGGTCGTGTACTCGACACAGGGCGCGGGCGAGTACAAGTTGTCGAACCGGGAGGTGATCGGCTTTGGCGGCACGGCGAGCTATGACTCCACGCTCAATGGCAAGGTGATGGATCTGGCCATGCGCGAGGCGGTGAACAACCTGGTGGGCGCCATCGAATCCGGCGTGTGGAAGCCGCAGCAGTAATCGCTCTTCTTAGTAATCGCTGTTCTTTGTACGACGGGAAGAAAGAATGATGAGCATGGTCACGCTGCGCAAGGCAGCATTTTTGTCGGCGGCCGGCCTCGTGCTGGCCGGTTGTGCGAGTGGGCCGAAGCCCCTCTATCAATGGGAGGGGTATCAGACCCAGGTCTATCAGTACCTCAAGGATGGCGCGAAGGAGGAGCAGGTGCTGGCGCTGGAAAGCGGGCTGGACAAGATGAAGGCGAAGGGTGGCTCGGCGCCGCCGGGGTATCACGCCCAGCTTGGCATGTTGTATCTGAATCTGGGCAAGGGCGACCAGATGGTGAAGGAGTTCCAGACCGAGAAGACGCTGTTCCCGGAAGCCACACCCTATATGGATTTCCTGATGCGCAACGTGAAGACCGATAAGCGGCCCGACACCAGGGCTGCGGCCAAGGCTGACACGACGGAAGCGAAGTCCGACGCCACCACCGGGAGCGCCAAATGATGCGTCGAATCCTGACCTATATCGCGGGCCTTGGTGCGGTGACGCTGTTCGCAGGCTGTGCCGTGCCGACCAAGCAGATTGACTACTCGGCGTACAAGGCCAGCCGGCCGCGTTCGATCGTGGTGCTGCCGCCGTTGAACGAGTCGCCGGATATCAATGCAACCTACGCGATGCTGGCGCAGACCACGGCGCCGTTGGCCGAATCGGGCTACTACGTGCTGCCCGTGGCGCTGGTTGACGAGACGTTCCGCCAGAACGGGTTGACCGTGCCGGGTGACATCCACGCCGTTCCGGTGGCCAAGCTGCGCGAGATCTTCGGCGCCGACGCCGCGCTATATGTGACCGTGAGCGAGTACGGTTCGAAGTATCAGGTGCTCAGCAGTGTAACGCGCGTGGCGGCGAGCGCGAAGCTGGTGGATCTGAAGACCGGCGACGCGCTGTGGAGCGGTTCGGCCGCCGCGGCCACCGACGACTCCGGTAATGCCGGCGGCGGGCTGGTTGGCGCGCTGATTGCCGCGGCCGTTGCCCAGGTGATCAACCACACGGTGGATCGCAGCTACGGCGTGGCTGGCGCCGCGAGCGACCGGTTGCTGTCGGCGGGTCAGCCCACCGGTATTCTGTACGGGCCGCGTTCGCCGAAATACCAGTCGGACTAACGGTAGGCGGCGTACATCGTCAGGCAACGACCTCGGTGATCCGGGGTTGTGGCGGTGCCTCAAGGACGATGCCGGCAATACAAGCGATACGCGCGATACGGGCCATCGCTCCCTCCCACTCAGAGCTTGTAGCCAATCTGCCGCAGCAGTTGCTTCCGGTCGGCGATATCGGCGGTGGTCTCGATGCCCAGCGGCGGTTCCCCGTCGACGACGCCGAGCACAGCCCGGCCAAGATCCGTCTGCGCGACGATGACCTCAGTCGGGTTCGCGGTGGCACAGTAAATGCGGCATACCTCCGGCACGGCGCGCACGGCGCCGAGCACGTTGACGGGAAAGAACCCATCCCCAAGAAAGATCAGGAAGGTATGACCGGCCGCGATCGCGGTGGCGTTCTGGCAGGCCAGGTCGATCATCGCCTCGTCAGTGCCAGACCAGCGCACGAGCCGTTTGCCCGACGCCTCACAGAAGGCGATGCCGAAGCGGATGCCGGGTACCGTGCCGACGAGTGCCTCGTGCAGGTCCTCGACGGTCTTGATGAAATGTGACTGTCCGAAGATGAAGTTGGTGTCTGCCGGCTTGGATACCGGCACCGCGCTGAGTTCCATGACTTGCTCTCCCGCATGGGTGCCTATCCAGTCAATGGTAGGCCGCGCGTCTTCGAATGCAAGCCGATGCATCCCGGGTGGATTAAGATAGCCGTTACGCCGCGCCGGCGTCGCCGCAGATGCAGCACGCCGGCACGTGTTCTGCGGCATCGTCAGTTTCCATCGACATCTACATTCAGAAGGACTCTCTCATGAAGCTGCATTCAGCTCCGCTTCGTGCCGGAATGGGGTCCGGCAGGCGCGTGTTCCAGACGCTGGTTTCCGCCACGCTGCTCGCGGTCGCGGCACTGGTCCTGCCCGCGATGCCGACCGATGCGCGCGCGCAGGCGCCCGCGCACGCGCAAAAGAAGATGCAGGTGCCCGGCTACTACCGCATGATGGTCGGCCAGTTTGAAGTCACCGCGCTGTACGACGGCTATATCGATATCGATCCGAAGGTGTTCAAGTACACCAGCGCGCGCGAGGTGCAACGGCTGCTCGCGCGCATGTTCGTCGAATCGACGCCCGGCATGCAGACTGCGGTCAATGCCTATCTGATCAATACCGGCAGCCATCTGATTCTGGTCGATACCGGCGCATCGGCATGTTTCGGCCCGACGCTGGGACGCATTCGCGAAAACCTGCACGCCGCCGGCTACGAGCCGGAACAGGTGGACACTATTCTGCTGACCCATCTGCACGCTGATCACGCCTGTGGTCTGCTGTCCAATGGCACGGCGGTGTTTCCCGCCGCCACTGTCTATGCCGACAAGGCCGACGCGGACTACTGGCTCGACGAGTCGAAGGCTGCGGCAGCACCCAAGGATGCGCAGGGTCTGTTTGCCATGGCACGCGACGCGGTGGCGCCGTACCGGGCAGCCGGCCGGTTCCGCACGTTCAGTGCCAGTGCCAGTGCCGGCGCCGGTGACGAACTCGTGCCCGGCGTGCGCGCGGTGCCCGAGTTTGGCCACACGCCGGGGCATGTCGGCTATCTGTTCACGTCCGGCAAGGAAAAGCTGCTGCTGTGGGGCGATGTCATCCATAGCCACGCGGTGCAGTTCCGCAGCCCGCAGGTGGCGATCGAGTTCGATACCGACAGCCATCAGGCCGTGATTACGCGTAACCGCGTGCTGGCCGACGCCGCCCGCGACAAGCTCTGGGTAGGCGGCGCGCACCTGCCGTTCCCGGGCATCGGCCATGTGCGGCGCGAGCAGGTCGGCTATACATGGGTGCCCGTCGAGTACGGGCCGATCCGCAACGATCGCTGAACGGGGCGGGGTTCACTCTGGCGGCGCCTTCGGGCGCCGCTATTCCGTGGTGCTCGGACTCCAGAACGCCTGGGTTACCGCTTCACATGCCGAAAGCCGCGCCACCACGGCATCCAGCTCCTCGCCATCGACTGAAGTGGCCATGAGCACGGCTTCGATCTCGATGTCGTTCGCGCCGAATGCGTGAACCACCAGATCGCGCGTGGGATGGTTGCTGGCTTCCAGCATGTCCGACAGCAGCCGCAATGCCTCTTTCTGGCGATGGCGCGGCGTGATCACGTAGACCGTGTTGGTCACCTCGACCGCAGGCGTGTCGATCGGCTGCTGGTTGATGCGATTGACCACGGGACGCAGCAGCGTGTTGGCGGCCAGCACGAACATGCTGCCCAAGCCGGCCTCGATGATGAGGTCCGCGCCCGCGCTGGCGCCGACCGCGGCGGAGCCCCACAGCGTGGCAGCGGTGTTCAGGCCGCGCACATTGCCTTCCTCGCGCATGATCACGCCCGCACCAAGAAAGCCGATGCCGGATACCACGTAGGCCACCACGCGCACCGCGCCGTCGTGGCCGGCCAGCCGGTTGGCCATGTCGACGAAAATGGCCGCGCCCACGGCGACCAGCACGTTGGTGCGCAGGCCGGCGGTGCGCTGGCGGTACTGGCGTTCATAGCCGATGACCCCGCCAAGCACGAAGGCGGTAACCAGGCTGATGCAGGTGTCGAGGAGCGACTCTAGGTTGATGTTCTGGATGGCTTCGATGGACATGCTCGACGGATGTGGCGGGACACGGCACGTGCGTGCCGTGGCGTGCAACTGGCGTGCGGATCGCGGACGCGTCTTACCAGAGCGTGCGGCAGAACCGGATGGCCGCGTCGGCGTATTCCCGATCGGATCTCGGGGCGTCCGTGCGGCCGGCCTGGCCGGGTGATTTCGAGTTCGTGGTCGAGGTCGAAGTGTTCGACTGCGTCTGGGCGCGCAGGAATGGGGAGACCAGACGCTCTGTGAGCGCGGAGGTCCGGGTGGTGGATGCGAGGAACTTGCGCATTTCCGACTCCTTCGCTGTCCTGCCGACCATGGCGGAACAGCATGGTGCCTGCCGGGGCAGGCGCGTGCGAGTGGCGCGCGGCGGGCTGGGGCGCCCGTGATTGCCGCTGCGTGACTTGCGATGGATCGATGCAAGCCAGCGACAAAATGGATGTGGGTGGCCTGCTTAACCTTGTGTTGGATATCGACTAGAACAACAGTCCATTTGAGGGTCCTCCCCAGGCGAGCTTTGATGGGACGCAGTGTATCGACGGGGTGCTGCTCCGTACACTGAATTCTTCTTCAGGAACCGGCTTCACGCGGCGCCAGCGGAATCCTGACCGTGAACACCGCGCCGCCGTCGGGCCCGTTGGCGGCCTCGATATGCCCGCCCTGGGCATGGATGATCGATTGCGACAGGGCCAGGCCAAGACCCACTCCCTCGTTCTCGGACGCGCGCGCGCCAGCGCCACGGAAGAAGCGGTCGAACAGGAAGGGCAACTCGTCCGGAGGGATGCCGGGGCCTTCGTCGGTGACGCGCAATGTGGCCTGGTGCGCGTCGGCGGCGCAGTCCACCACGATCTTGCTGCCCTGTGGCGAGAACTTGAGCGCGTTGTCCACCAGATTGGCCAGCACCAGCCCCACCGATCCGTGCGGCACCTTGGCGCCGCCCACCGCTTCGCTGCGTGCCACCAGTTCGACCTGCCGTTCACGGGCGGCTGGGCCGGCGCGCAACAGCGTTTCCGCGATCAGCGCATCCAGTGCCTGTGGCTCGCCAGCCTGGCGATCCTGCCCCGCGTCGAAGCGGGCCAGCATCAGCAGTTCCTCGATCAGCCGGGTCAGGCGGCCCACTTCATCCAGGCAGGAGCGCAGCGTGTCCACGTACTCCTGGCTCTCGCGCGGCCGCCGCAACGTCACTTCGATCTCGGTGCGCAGGCGGGAAAGCGGCGAGCGCAGTTCGTGCGAGGCGTCGGCCGTGAAGCGCCGCTGCTGGTCGAAAGCCTGCTCGAGCCGGTCCAGCATCGCGTTCAGCGTATCGACGAGCTGGCCGATTTCGTCCGTTGTGCCGGGGTGCGGCAGGCGTTCGCCAAGGTTGGCATCGCCGATGAGCCGGGCTTGCTTCACCACGTCGTTGATGCCACGGAACGCGCGCCGCGTCAGCACGCTGCCGGCGGCGCCCACGGCGGCCAGCAGTGCGGCGGCCATGATGCCGAACAGGATCGTGGCCGACTCCAGCACGTTGTGCACATCGTCCAGCGATCCCGCCACCTGGATCACCACGGGCTTGCCGTTTGCCACGGCGGGTAGGGACACCATGCGCAGCGGCTCTTCCCCAAAGCTCGGCAGCGTCTGAAAGACCGCCTGCCCCCCGGACGCGAGTTCGTCGAGCAGCGCGGGCGGAGCGGGCAGCATGGCGTCGCCCAGGTTTGAGCTGCGGGCCAGGATTTCGCCCCTGGCATTGACGATCTGCACCAGCCGGTCCAGGCGCACTAGCGATGGCGGGGCTGACCCGGGCGGGCGCTCGTGCACGCGGACCGGTTGCCCGTGGCTCTCCACCTGCATGCCGGCCTCGGTATCGGCCAGTGTCAGCAGCGCCGCGTCGAGCTGCCCGTGCACCAGGCGCGATAGCTGCCACCACCCGGCCAACGCCGAGCAGGCCACGATCACCACGATGACGGTCCAGTGGGTCAGGACCAGCCGCTGCCGGAAGTTCAGCACGTCAGAGGGCCCCCGATGGCGAGATGCGGAAGCCCTGGCCCCGCACGGTCTGGATCAGCGCCGCCATGCCCGGTGGGTCGAGCTTGCGGCGCAGGTTCTTCATGTGCACGTCGATCAGGTTGTCGATGGCGATCAGGTCCGCGTGCCAGATGTGTTCCGCAAGCTGTGCCCGGCTGACGATCTCCCCGGCGTGCGTCACCAGCAGGATGAGGATCGCGTACTCCTTCGGCGTGAGATCGAGCCGCGCGCCGGCCCGCGTGACGCCACGGGTCTGCGGGTCGATGACAAGGTCGTCCAGCGTGATCGGGGCGGGTTGGGCCAGCTCCACACGCCGCAGCAGGGCCCGCACGTGCGCGAGCAGTTCCTCAAAGACGAAGGGTTTGGTCAGATAGTCGTCGGCGCCCGTGTCCAGCCCGGTGATGCGGTCATTGATTGCATCGCGCGCCGTCAGCATCAGGATCGGCGTGCGCACGCCCTGCTCGCGCAATTCCCGGCAGAACTCGACGCCACTTTTGCCCGGGAGCATCCAGTCGAGAATCAGCAGACTGAACGCGTAACAATTGTGAGCCGCCGCCACGTCAACCGAATGGGCGGTCTCCACGTCATAACCTTCTTCTTGCAGACCACGGGCCAGCAGTCGCGCTGCCTTCTGGTCGTCATCTACCAATAGGATCCTCATGGGTTCGCCTTTCCGGGTCGGGTCTGATTCTATCAGCCGACTTTTCCGCATGTTACGCATACGGCCCTGCCTGAAGAAGAATTCAGAGTGCACGGGGGCTTGCGTGCGTACCATTGGCGGCAAATTCCCGCATGTGGCGATTCCATATCTTTTGAAACATCAGCATCGGAGTGAATGATGAAAAACAAGCCAGCCTTTCCCGGGCGCGTTGTCTACTGGCTTGCCGCGGCGGTCATACTGGGTCTCGGCGGTGCTGGTGTCTGGACGATGCGCGCCAAGGCCGAACAGAAGCGCGCGGACCCGCCCGTCGCCCTGCGTCATGAAGGCGAGCGCCTGGTAGTCCCGGCCGAGTCGCCATTGCGCCGCACCTTGGCCGTCGCGCCCGCCACGCGCGAAACCGTGGCTGCACCGTTCAATCTGCCGGCCATGGTCGACGCCGATCCGGCCAAGCTCGTGAAAGTGCTGCCGCCGCTGGCCGGCCGTATCGTCAGCCTGAACAAGCAGCTTGGCGACGAGGTCAAGGCTGGCGACGTGCTGTTCACGATCGATTCGGCCGATCTCGCGCAGGCCAACAGCGACGCCGCCAAGGCCCGCGCGGCCATGACAATGGCACGCCGCAACCTGGATCGTCAGCGGGAACTGGACAAGTCAGAGATCGCCGCAAAGCGCGACTTCGAGCAGGCCCAGAGCGACTATGACCAGGCTGCCAGCGAATCCCAGCGCGCCGATGCGCGTCTGGCGCAGCTTGGCGCCAAGGGTGGCGGCACGTTGCAGGCGGGCGGCGGCCACATCCTGACCGTGCGATCGCCGATCAACGGGCGCGTGGTCGATCTCAATGCCGCGACCGGCGCGTATTGGAACGACACCACGGCCTCCCTGATGACCGTTGCCGATCTCTCGCACGTGTTTGTCACGGCCAACGCGCAGGAAAAGGATCTGGGCCACGTGTATGTCGGCCAGTCGGCCACCGTCAAGTTCGACGCCTATGACGATCCGCAGCCGGGCAAGGTGCGCTATGTCGGGCAGATCCTTGATGCGGACACGCGCACGACCAAGGTGCGCATGGTGTTCGACAACCCCGACGGACGGCTCCGTCCCGGCATGTTCGCGCAGGCTACGTTCCTGTCCCAGCCGCATGAAGGCATCGTCGTGCCGATGTCGGCCATCGTGCAGAGCGGCTTCTACACCCGCGCATTCGTCGAAGTGGCGCCGTGGCAGTTCGAGCCCCGTGTGATCAAGCTCGGCGCGCAAATCGGCGACCGTATGGAAGTGAAGTCGGGCCTGTCCGCGGGAGACCGTGTGGTGGTGAAGGAAGGGGTGCTGCTGAATGATTGAGCGCCTTGTTACCCTGTGCTTCAACCGGCGCGGCATCGTCGCGCTGGTGTTCGCGATGGTCGCGCTGTACGGCTGGTACGCGTGGAAGCAACTGCCCCTGGAAGCGTATCCGGACATTGCCGACACCACCTCGCAGGTGGTCACGCAGGTCAACGGACTGGCCGCCGAGGAAGTCGAGCAGCAGATCACAATCCCGCTCGAGCGCGAAATCATGGGCGTGCCCGGCATGCACGTGATGCGCTCCAAGAGCACGTTCGGCCTGTCCCTGATCACCGTGGTGTTCAAGGACGGCGCGGAGGACTACTGGTCGCGCCAGCGCCTGCAGGAGCGCATCAACGGCGTTTCACTGCCGTACGGCGCGCAGCCGTCGCTTGACCCACTGACGTCGCCGATCGGTGAAATCTACCGCTACACACTCGTCTCGAAGACACGCGATCTGCGCGAGCTGTCGGAACTCCAGTTCTGGAAGGTGATTCCGCGCCTGAAGCAGGTGGCGGGCGTGGTGGACGTGGCCAACTTCGGCGGCCTGACCACGCAGTTCATGCTCGAGTTCGATCCGGTGATGCTGTCGAAGTACAACATCTCGCTGAACCAGATCACGCAGGCGATCTCCGAGAACAATGCCAACGCCGGCGGCAGTATCCTGAATCGTGGCGAGCAAGGGCTCGTGGTGCGCGGCGTGGGCCTGATCCGTAATCTGGACGATCTGGGCAACATCGTTGTCACCCAGAAGAATGGCGTGCCCGTGCTGGTGAAGGATCTTGGCCGTGTGGTGCTCGGCAACCCGCAGCGCCATGGCATCCTGGGCATGGACCGCAATCCGGACACGATCCAGGGCATCACGCTGTTGCTCAAGAACGAGAATCCGTCGGTCGTGATGGAGGGTGTTCATGCCGCCGTGCGTGACCTGAACGACAACATCCTGCCCAAGGACGTCAAGGTGGTGCCGTATATCGACCGGAGCAATCTCGTCGATGCCACGGTGCATACCGTGGGCAAGACGCTGATGGAAGGCATGTTCCTGGTGTCGCTGGTGCTGCTGCTGTTCCTGGGCAGCCCGCGCGCGGCGATCATCGTGGCCGTCACGATCCCGCTGTCGCTGTTGATGGCGTTTATCCTGATGCATCACTTCAAGATCCCGGCGAACCTGCTTTCGCTCGGCGCGATCGACTTCGGCATCATCGTGGACGGTGCCATCGTGGTGATGGAGAACATCCTGCGCCGGCGCGAGGAGGACGCGGAGAAAGAACTGCATGGCCGAGACATCATGCAGTCGGTGCTGCAGGTGGCGCGCCCGATCTTCTTCGGCATGATCGTGATCATCACGGCCTACCTGCCGTTGTTCGCGTTCCAGCGCATCGAGTACAAGCTGTTCTCGCCAATGGCCTTCGCCGTGGGCTTCGCGCTGTTCGGGGCGTTGCTGGTGGCGCTGCTGCTGATTCCGGGGCTGGCGTACTGGGCCTATCGCAAGCCGCGCAAGGTGTTTCACAACCCGGCGCTGGTCTGGCTCGCGCCGCGCTATGAATCGGTGCTGAACCGGCTGGTGGGCAGCACGCGCACGGCAATCGGCATCGCGGTGGCCACACTGGTCGGCGTGATGATCCTCGGCGCGACGATCGGGCGGGACTTCCTGCCGTATCTGGACGAAGGCTCGATATGGCTGCAGGTGACGCTCCCGCCGGGCATCTCGCTCGAAAAGGCTGGCCAGATGGCCGACAACCTGCGTGCCGCGACGATGGAGTTCCCGGAGGTGGAACACGTGGTGACGCAGGTGGGCCGCAACGACGAGGGTACCGATCCGTTCTCGCCGTCACATATCGAGACCGCGGTGACGCTGCACCCGTATAGCACCTGGACCTCCGGCCGCGACAAGCAGCAACTGATCGAGGCCATGGCCACGCGCTTCCGCGATCTGCCGGGTACTCAGGTGGGTTTCTCCCAGCCGATGATCGACGGTGTGCTCGACAAGCTGGCGGGCGCGCACAGCGACCTGGTGGTCAAGGTGTACGGCAACGACTTCGCCGAGACCCGGCAGGTGGCCACCGCGATCACGCGGCTGCTGAAGACGGTGCCGGGCGCGCAGGACGTGATCATCGATCAGGAGCCGCCGCTGCCGCAGGTGCGTATCGATGTCGATCGCGCCGCCGCCGCGCGGCTGGGCATCAATGTGGCCGACGTGATGGCGCTGATCCAGACAGGGATCGGTGGCAGCCCCGTCACGCAGGTGTTTGTCGAGGACCGCAGCTACAACGTGGTGGCGCGCTTCATCGGCAGCTCGCGCAACGACCCCGAGGCAATCGGCAACCTGACGCTCACGGCCGCCAATGGCGCGCATGTGGCGCTGGCCCAGGTGGCGCATATTCGTCTGGCCGAAGGCGAGACCACGATCACGCGCGAGATGAACAAGCGGCACCTGACGGTGCGCCTGAATCTGCGCGGCCGCGATCTGTCGACGTTCCTTGAAGAGGCGCGGATGCGTATCGACAAGGAAGTACCGTACGACCGTACCCATATCCAGGTGGCATGGGGCGGTCAGTTCGAGAACCAGCAGCGCGCCCAGGCACGTCTGGCGGTGATCCTGCCGATGGTGCTGGCGCTGATGTTCGTGCTGCTGTTCGGCGAGTTCAAGAACCTGCGGCAGCCCGCGCTGATCCTGATGGCGGTGCCGCTGGCAACGTTGGGCGGATTGGTGGCGCTGCATCTGCGCGGGATGACGCTGAACGTGTCGTCGGCGGTTGGCTTCATCGCGCTGTTCGGCGTGGCGGTATTGAACGCGATCATCATGATCGCCAACCTGAACCGGTGGCGCGATACCTCTGGCGTGAGCCTGAAGGAAGCGGTGGTGCGTGGCGCGGGCGAGCGGATGCGGCCGGTGCTGATGACTGCGACCGTGGCAGCGCTGGGCCTGATTCCGGCGGCGCTTGCGCACGGGCTGGGCAGCGACGTGCAGCGTCCGCTGGCCACGGTGGTGGTGGGCGGGCTGATCACGGCAACCGCGCTGACGCTGGTGCTGTTGCCCGCGTTGTATTACCTGATCGAGACACGCGCGGCGAAGCAGGTGCGCGAGGAGCCGCCGGTACAGTTCGGCCCCACCAGTGAAGGGGATTTGTAATGGCTAGAATCACTTCGATCAGCGTGGCGACGCTGCTGGCGCTGGCCACCGCGGGTTGCGCGGTGGGCCCGGACTTCCAGCGCCCGGCCGCGCCCGAGATCGATCGCTACACGGCGACGACATTGCCCGCGGAGACCGCATCGGCATCCACGCCGGATGGGCAGGCGCAGCGCTTCGCGCCGGGGCAGGATGTACCGGCGCAGTGGTGGACGATGTTTGGCTCCAGCGAACTCAACGCGCTGGTGGACGCCGCATTGCGCGCGAACCCGGACCTGCAGGCGATGGAGGCCGCGCTGCGCGTGGCCCAGGAGAACGTGGCGGCGCAGCGTGGCGCGTTCTTTCCGAGCGTTGACGCGTCGTACACGCCGTCGCGCCAGAAGATCGCCCAGATTATCGCGAGCCCGCTGTCCGATAACAGCGATCTGTTCACGCTGCACACGGCGCAGTTGAGTGTCTCGTATGTGCCTGACGTCTTCGGCGGCACGCGCCGGCAGGTGGAGTCAGGCGTGGCGCAGGCCGATGTTGTGCGGTTCCAGTGGCAGGCCGCGTACCTGACGCTGACGTCGAACGTCGTCAATGCGGCGATCCAGGAAGCCTCGCTGCGCGCCCAGATCCGCGCGACGCAAGACGTCATCGCGCTATCCACGCGCCAGCTCGAGGCCGTGCGCAAGCAGCAGCGCATAGGGCAGGTCGGCGCCGCCGAGGTCGCCGCACAGGAAGCCACGCTGGCGCAGGCGGAAGCGGCATTGCCGCCGCTGGACCGGCAACTCGCCCAGCAGCGCAACCTGCTCGCGGCATTGACGGGCCGGTTGCCGAGCGATGCCGTGCCGCAGCAGTTCGAGTTCGAAGCGCTGACGCTGCCCGGGACATTGCCGCTGAGCCTGCCGTCGAGGCTGGTTGGCCAGCGCCCCGATATTCGCGCGGCGGAAGCGCAGATGCACGCGGCCAGCGCCCAGATCGGCGTGGCCACTGCGGCCCGCCTGCCCAATATCACGCTGACTGCCGCGCTCGGTAGCTCGTCGCAGGCGATTGGGGATCTCTTCACGGCCGGCACCGGCTTCTGGGGAATCTCCGCGGGCCTGATGCAGCCGATCTTCAAGGGAGGGATGCTGCTGCACCAGCAGCGCGCGGCCGAGGCGGCCTACAAGCAGGCATCTGCGCAGTACCGCAGCACGGTGCTGACCGCCTATCAGGGGGTGGCCGACGCGCTGCATGCGATCGAGGCCGATGCGCGGGGACTGCGCACTGCATCGGATGCCGAGCGTGCCGCGTACCGGAGCTTCAACATCGCCCAGGCGCAGTGGAAGGCCGGACAGATCGGTTACCCGGCCGTGATGCTGGCCGAGCAGACGTATCGGCAGTCGGCGATCACGCTGGTACAGGCGCGCGCGAGCCGGTACTCCGATACCGTGGGCCTGATGCAGGCGCTGGGCGGAAGCTGGGAGGATGAACCGGGCAAGACGCCGGAGAACCAGTCGGACAGCAAGCCGGCCGCAGCGCCGGAGGCCGTCGGCAAGGCTCAGGGTAACGGCTGATCCGTGGTGGCAGCCGCGTGCTGCCGACGGACGCCGCTCTCGTTGGTACCGTAGTTGCCACCACAGTTGTCACCACACGGCACGCGCACCGTCACGCGCGTGCCGTGGCGCGCGGCCGCGTCGGCGTAGTCGATCTCGACCGTGGCACCCACCCGCTCGGCAATGACCCGGACGATGGAGAGACCAAGGCCGGAGCCGGGCGCGTCGTTGCCCGGAATCCGGTAGAACGGATCAAAGATCCTGCTTCGTTCCTCCGCGCTGATGCCGGGTCCGGAATCGGTCACGATCATCGCCACCGCATTGGGGGAAGTCTCCACCGACAGATCGACGCGGCCGTGTTCGGGCGTGTAGCGGATGGCGTTGTCCACGAGGTTCTTGAGCAGCGTGATCAGCTCCACCTCCTGAATTGGCACCTGCGCGTCGGTGTCGCCAACCGCGCCAATGTCGATGTGACGCGAATCGGCCAGTGGCATCAGGTCTTCCAGCACGCGCCGGAAGGCGTGCCGCACGGAGATGCTTTCCTCTGGCGCTGGCGCGGCGGTTGCCGATTGGGCACGTGCGAGACTCAGCAACTGTTCCAGCAGGGCGCGGCTGCGTTCGATGCCGCGCCGCAGGGTGGCCAGCCGGGTGCGCGCCGCCTCGGGCATCTCGGTGCGTTCGAGCCGTTCGGCCTGCAGCGATAGCGCGGTCATCGGCGAGCGCAGTTCGTGCGCCGCGTCGGCGACGAAGCGGCGCTGCATCTCCATGGCCTGCGCGATACGGGCCAGCAGCCGGTTGATGGCCACCACGAAAGGACGGACTTCGGCGGGAAGCTCGTCTTCCGGCAGTGGATACAGTTCGTGCTCGCCGCGCTGGTCGATGTCAGTGGAAAGGGTGGAGATGGGGCGGAACATCTGGCGGACCAGATAGGCCACGATCAGCAGCAGCACCGGTACGAGCACCAGAAACGGCAACACAGTAACTTGTGCGCTGTTGCGCGCGATCTCGTCGCGCATGCCGGTTTCCTGGGCAACGGCAATGCGTTGGCCGGTCGGCAGCGTCCGGATCAGCACGCGGTAGGACTCGTGGTCGACTTCGAAGGTGCCGAGACCATCGGGCGCGCTGGCGGGCAATGCCAGTATCTGCCGGGCGCTGTCACCGCCCGGTGACAGGGTCTGCACAATGACGCGGGCTTCCTCGTCGCTGTGCGGCAGTCTGCCAGCGTCCGCCAGATGGGGCGCGGGCAGATGCTGCGCGTCGAACAGCATCGACACCTGCCGCAGCAGGTCGTCCTGCATGATGTTGGCTTCGCGGAACGCGGAGGCAAACGAAAAGATGCCGCCGATGAGCGCCACCGCGAGGATCGCCAGCGATACCCAGAGGGATAGCCGTTGCTGGACCGAGTGCTTTGGCCCGGCGTGTTTCAGCCTTCCTTCGGCACCTGCCATCCCACCCCCCTGACGTTTCTGATGATGGTGCTGCCAAGCTTCCTGCGCAGGCCGTGGATCAGGAACTCGACCGCATTGCTTTCCACTTCATCGCCCCAGCCATAGATGCGCTCTTCAAGCTCGGCACGCGACAGGATTGCGCCTGGGCGTGCCAGCAACGCCTGCAGCAGCGCGAACTCGCGATTCGTGAGTTGCTGGGGCGCGCCGCCCGTCAGGGTGGCCTGCCGGGTCGACAGATCCAGCGAGACGCGGCCATTGCCGAGCACCGATGACGCCAGACCACTTCTCCGGCGCCACACAGCCCGCATTCGCGCGAGCAGTTCATCCATCTCGAATGGCTTGACCAGATAATCGTCGGCGCCCGCATCGAGCCCGCCGATGCGGTCTTCGAGTGCGTCCCGCGCCGTGAGGATCAGCACCGGCACGGCGCTGCCACGCGCGCGCAGCGAAGTCAGCACCGCATGGCCGCTCTTGCGTGGCAGGCCCAGATCCAGCAAGACCACGTCATAGTGTTGGCGATCCAGCGCGTCCAGTGCGGCCTGTCCATCCTCGACACAGTCGGCGGCGCAGGAGGCGTCCTTCAGGGCGTCCTGCACCACCTGTCCGATCATGCGGTCATCCTCGACCAGCAGCACCCGCATCGCGTTCTCCATGCCAACGGTGTCCGACATCACGCATCATAGCGCCGCTCAATGGCTTGCGCGGGCCGCCGCCCGCTGGGGCAGCAGCAGGATGCAGATCACCATGAACGAGACCAGCACGGCCGACGCCGAGAAGCGGCTCAGCGCCAGCCCACCCGATTGCAGCGGCTTGTCAAGAAAGTCGCCGACCACGGCACCGAGCGGACGGGTCAGGATAAAGGCGGCCCAGAACAGCAGGGTGCGCGAGATGCTGGTCCAGTAGTAGGCCGCGGCAAGCGCCGCGAGCAGCGTGACGAAAACGAGCATTCCGCCCAGATAGCCCAGGCCGATGGTGTCGGCGGTCCAGTCGCCCAGCGCCGTGCCGAGTGTCTGCGAGAACATGATCGTCACCCAGTAGAACAGCTCGGCCTTCGGCGAGTTGACCGTGTCCACCGACACCGTTCCCATCGAGCGATACCACGCGGCCAGCGACAGCAGGAGCAGCGCCAGCAGCAGTGCGCTGCCTCCGGCATAGCCGATGCCGAGCGAGCGGTCCGCGAAGTCCGCGAGCGTGGTGCCGACGGTGGTCGTGGCGACGATGGTCAACCAGTACAGCGCGGGCCGGAAAGCGCGCGCGCGGATCTGCGCGGAAACGGCGGCAAGGAATACCACCGCGAATATCGCCGTGCTGACGAGGTAGCCGAGATTCAGCGACATCGACAAGGCATCGCCGCCGGTTTCCCCAAGCGTGGTGGCGGCGATCTTGATGAGCCAGAAGCCCAGCGTGATCTCGGGCACCTTGCTGAGTGCGTGATGTGTGGTGGAAGTGTTCATCGCATGTTCGTTGTCTTAAGGCTGGATTAAGCCGCGGTGCGTGCGCTAAGGTTGTACAAGGGCCGCATTAAGTCTTCATTAAGCAGCGGCGCTGCGAAAACGAGAAGCCATTCTTTCGTACAAGACTTAGCGTAGCCATAGTGCGCAACGCGGCAACAATCCCTTACAAAGCTTCCGGCCAAGGATGTGTCTGATTCGTCAACGTTCGATGGATATCTCCGTTACACGTCATAACCGCGCTAACAGTTCGCAAAGACAAGACGAACCCGGGCGCTCATAGACTTGCACGCAGGAGGTACTGCATATGAAACGAATCATGATTGCCGGCATCGTGGCCGGCGTGGCGGCACTGGCATCGGGCAGCGCGCTGGCTCGCGTGGATGTAGGGATTGGCATCGGCATTCCCGGTGTCGTTGTGGCACCGGCGGCGCCGGTCTACTACCAACCGGCCCCGGTGTATGTCGCGCCGCCGCCTCCGGTCTATGTGGCACCGCGGCCGGTCGTGGTGGCGCCGGGCTACTACGATGGCTGGCGCGGCCGGGAGTGGCGCGAGCACGAATGGCGCGAGCACGAGTACCGCCGTCGTGAATGGCACCGCTGGCACGACGACGACTGATCGGCGCCTACGGTTTGATGAACCCCTCGGTGGCCGCGCGCACCACGGCTTCGACCCGCGTGGCCACGCCCAGTTTCTCCCTGGCGCGGTCGATATGGAAATCGACCGTCCGCTTCGACAGCCCCAGGATCGTCGCGATCTCGCCCGACGTCTTGCCGCGCGCGGACCATGAAAGCGCCTCGATCTCGCGCTCGCTCAGCGTGACGTTCTGCGGGGTGCGTTGTTGCGGTTTGACAGCGCGCGACAGCCGCGCTTCGATAATGCTCTCAAGGATGTCAAAATCCACGGGTTTGGCGACGTAGTCGTCCGCGCCCAGACGGCGTCCCTTGAGTTCGGCATCGCGCTGGGCCAGTGCGGTTAGGAAAACGAAAGGCACTTCAGCATAGCGCGGGGCCAGCGCGCGCAGTTTCGCGAGCACCTCGAAGCCGTCCATGACAGGCATGCCCACATCGCACAGGACAAGATCGGGTGGCATGCGCAGAATGGCGGCAAAGCCTTCCTGGCCGTCATGGGCGACGGTCACGGCGAAGCCTCGCTCGGTCAGTTCTTCCGCGATGAGCGTAGCGGTCTCTGCATCGTCTTCGATGCATAGAATCTGGTGGGGAGTATTGTCTGCGGATGTGACCATGTAGGGGCACTACTGTAGGGGAGCGGGCCGCAACCCGTCAATCGAACGGCATCTTGCAACTTCAGGGTAATGTATGCGCCACTTGTCTAGCGCAGAGGGAAAGATAGCGGTGGGCAGGCTTTCCGTAGCCCCGCTGGCACAGCTCAATCGATTGCGCGTGCGTCTGTCGCTGGTGTTCGTCCTGTTCCTGCTGCTCGTAATCGGGCTGGGCGCTTTCAGCATCAACCGGCTCAGCGCCTTTCACAACGTCGCGGCCGAGATCAGTGGCCGCTGGCTGCTGAGCAACCGCATCGCAGGCGATCTCAACAACAGCATCTCGGACTTCCGTGCTACCGAGGGTGAACTGCTGACCGCGCGTCGCGGCAAGGATCGGGGGCGCGCGGAAGGTTCGCTCGCGGTACTCGATGAAGAAATCGCGGATGCCAAACGGCGCTACGAAACGATCGAGCATGACCCCATCGAACTGGACCTCTACCGGCAGTTCAGCGAGCAGTGGCGGGCATATCGCGAACTGGCCAACCGAGTGCTGGTGCTTTCCCAGCGCGATGACAAGACCGACGCCATCGCGCTTTACTACCAGGAGTCCCGACGCGCCTTCACTGTGGCCAATGCCACGCTGGCCACGCTGACCGAGCGCAACGTCACCGGTGCGAACGAGGCTACCCAGGCGGAGGCCGTAGCCTACCGGCATGCCAGGGACCTGATCGTGAACGCGATCATCGTGGCGGCGCTGCTGATGATTGCCGGCGTGCTTTACTTCGTCACGGCTGTGACCAATCCAATCGCGGAACTGGTTGACCGGATGCACCGGATCTCCGACAACGAAACCGAGATCGACATCCCATCGACCGAGCGCCCCGACGAAGTGGGCGAGATCGCTCGCGCCGTGGTCCGGTTCCGCGATAACACGGTGGCGCTGGCGCAAAGCCGCGCCACGCTGGCCGAGCAGGCCCGCACGCTGGAAATCACGCTGGCCAACGAGCGGCGCATGGCGGAGCTGCAGCGCAACTTCGTGTCGATGGTGTCGCACGAATTCCGTACCCCGTTGACCGTGATCGACGGCTACGCGCAGCGCCTGAGCCATATCAAGCCGCCGCTGTCGCTTGAGGCGGTGCAGGATCGTTCGAGCAGAATCCGAGCGGCGGTGCGGCGGATGACCGCGCTGATCGAAGATATGCTCGGGGCATCGCAGGTGCTTGACCTGGCAACACCGGGGGCGTTTCAACGCACGGAGTTCTCGTTACACCTGCTTGTGCACGAGGTCTGCGAGATGCATCGCGAAAGTTCGCCGGATGCGCAGATTGTCGAGCAGTGGCACGCCGACGTACCCGAGGTTTTCCATGGCGATGCACGTTTGCTGTTCCAGGCCGTGAGCAATCTGATCGGGAATGCCGTCAAGTACTCGCCGCCGAAGACGCCGGTCAGCGTGGATGTATCGATGGAATCGGGCGCGATCCTGATTTGCGTCGCGGACCAGGGCATCGGCATTCCGGAGAAGGATCTCGGCCACGTGTTCGAGCGATATGTGCGTGGCGCCAACGTGACCGGCACCGCCGGCGCGGGCGTGGGTCTCTATATCGTCCGGCTGGCCGCCGAATTGCATGGCGGCACGGTGTCGGTGCGAAGCGCGGAAGGCACGGGCTCGCGCTTCTTGCTCAGGCTGCCAGAAGCGCCAGCGCCAGCGCCGCTCAGCGCGTAGCGACTTCGGCGCGGGCCGGCTTGCCCGCGTCACCCACCTGCGTACCTTCGGCCTGGCGATTCCACCAGCCGCCACCCAGAGACTGGTAGAGCGCCACGGTATCCGTGAAGCGCGCGGCCTGCGCCTGTGCCGTGGCCTGCGTGGCCGTGCGCATCGTCTGTTCGGCGTTGAGCACTGCCAGCACATTGACGTAGCCGCTCGACAGTTGCTTCTCGGTGATCTCCAGCGTCGTGCGCGCGGCCTGCTCCGAGGTGATGGCCGCACGCAGCGTTTCCGCATCGGCGTCGATCGCGTGCAGCGTATCGGCCACGTTCTGGAACGCGTTGATGACGGTGCTGCGGTACTGGGCCTCCGCCTGCACGAGCGCGGCATCGGCGCCGTGCTTGAGCGCCAGCATCGTGCCGCCCGCGAAGAAGGTTTGCGCGACGTTGCCCGCCAGGCTCCAGAAGACGTTGCCGGCGCTGAACATCTGGTTGAACATGGTGGCCGTGCCGCCGTATGAGCCAGTGATGGTGAGCTGCGGCAGCATGTTGGCGATAGCCACGCCGACTTCCGCCGTGGCCGAATGCAGTTGGGCTTCGGCCGCGCGCACGTCCGGGCGCTGCCGCACCAGTTCAGACGGCAGCGACACCGGAAGTTCCGCCGGCAACTTGAAATCGTCGAACGTGAACTCGGCGTCGAGCGGATCGGCCGGCAGCTTGCCGGCCAGCGCAGCCAGCAGGTCGCGCTGCAGGGCCAGTTGCTTGCGCAGTCCTGGCAATGCCTGCTCGGCTTGCGCAAGCTGGGCCCGGGCCGCGGCCACTTCGAGACCGCTGACGAACCCGAGCGTGAATTGCTTCTGCAGCAGGTTGTACAGCTTGGTCTCGATGGCGACGATGCGTTGTTGCGCGTCGATCTGGGCGCGCAACGAAGCTTCCTCGATAGCGGCCAGGCTGATGTTCGATGCCAGCGTCAGGTAGGTAGCCTCCACCTCGAAACGCTGCGCATCCTCGAGCGCCTGCAGCGATTCCACCCGTCGGCGGTTCAGGCCGAACACATCGGGCGCGTAGCTGATCGACAGTTCCGCCGTGTGCAGGTTGAAGAGCGGATCGCCAGACGTCAGCGTCGGCGAGATCGTTCCTACCGCATTGCGCTGCCGCGATGGCGAATAGGAACCCGAGATGGTCGGGAAGAAGAAGCCCTGCTGCGCGCGCACTTGCGCCTGGGCCTGCCGCAGCGCTGCTTGCGCGGCCGTCACCGTCGGATTGGCCTTCATCGCTGCCGCGATAAAGCGGTCGAGCTTTTCCGAGTGCAACATGCTCCACCACTGCTCGGGGATCTGCATGCCTTCCACGAAGCGCTGGGCTTCGCCGCCTTGCACCGGCGCGGATGCCGTCTCGGTGGGCAGCGGCTTGGGTGTGTACGCGGTGGCATCAGGCGCCTTGGGCGTCTGGAAATTGGGGCCGACGGCGCACGCCGTCAGAACGCCGCAAACGGCCAGGGCGCAAGCCGTGCCGGCGAATGGGATTCTCGAACGAATGGAAGGGCTGCGGTGATCTGGCAGCATGGGCCGTGACCTCAAAGCGATGGCTGGTGCTGTTGGTAGAGCTATTGGTAGCGCTGGGCGGATTCTATGAGCGATGCGCCGGCCAGGCCACTGTCATTAATCACAGTAGACCGTGACGCGGCGAACTCTCATCATTTGCCCAAGTTTTCAGAATCCAGAGGGTTAGTCCATGCGTTTCGATGCCAAGTCCGCCATCCTGGGCGGGGGCGCCACCGCTGTGGTCCTGGTGGGGTTGATGTTCGCATTCAACGCGTGGACGCAGCCCAGCCCGCTCTACGGCCCGGAGAAAGGCTTTGGTCAGGGCGGTCCGTCGGCGCCCAAGGTGGCGCCGCGCGGGTCGTCCGTCACGCTGACCCAGACCCAGATGGGTACGGTCAAGGTCGTGTCGGTGCAAGACTATGCGTTCGCCAACCAGCGTGAAGCCGTCGGTAATATCGACTTCAATCAGGACCGCTCGGTCCAGGTGTTCACGGCCTACCAGGGCAAGGTCCGCAACGTGTTCGTCAAGGTTGGCGAAGACGTGGCCAAGGGAGCACCGTTGTTCGATATCGAGAGCCCGGATCTGGTCCAGGCCGAATCGACGCTGATCTCCGCAGCCGGCGCGCGCAAGCTCAATGCCAAGGCGCTGGAGCGCGCGCATCAGCTCTTTGAGATCCAGGGTATCGCGCAGAAGGATCTCGACCAGGCCATCTCCGATCAGCAGGCCGCGGAAGCCGCCTACAAGGCAGCGCGCGACGCCGTCGCCATCTTCGGCAAGAGCGCGTCCGAAATGGATCGCATCATCGAACAACGTCGCACCGATCCGGTCCTGACCGTGTTCAGCCCGATAGCGGGCCGCGTGACGGCGCGCAATGCACAGCCGGGCCTGCTGGTCCAGCCCGGCAACAGCCCGGCACCAATCACGGTTTCCGATATCTCCACGGTCTGGATGCAGGCATTCGTGACCGAAGCAGACAGCCCGCTGCTGAAGGTGGGACAGGCAGTCAAGGTCCATGCGATGGCCTTTCCGGGGCGGGAGTTCGCCGGAACCATCACGACGACGGGTGCGTCCATCGACTCCGCCACGCACCGTCTGATGGTCCGTTCCGAGGTCAAGGACCCGAAGCACGAACTGCGGCCGGGGATGATCACATCCTTCTCGATACGCACCGGTGAGCCAGATCATTCCGCGGCGGTCGCCGCCGATGGTCTGGTGCGCGAAGGCGACGGCACGATGACCGTATGGACGACCACGGATCAGCGCCGCTTCGAGCGCCGCGTGGTCACGGTCGGACAGACCCAGGACGGTCTGGTGCAGATTCTCAGCGGCCTTGCGCCGGGCGAGCTTGTGGCGAGCGAAGGGGCATTGTTCCTGAGCAATGCCGCGGCACTGGCCGCTCAGTAAGCGTATCGACCGCTCCCCAGTCATCCCGAAGAATTCGAAGACGAGGCCTCCGTGCTCAGGAACGTACTTCGGTTGTCGCTGACGCGACGGCCGCTCATTCTGCTTTTCCTCCTGGTATTTGCCGGGGCCGGCTTGTTCGCCTACTCGAAGCTGAACATCGAAGCCTATCCGAACCCCGCACCGGTGATTCTCGAGATCACCGCGCAGGCGCCGGGCTTGTCCGCCGAGGAGATGGAGCGCTACTACACGGTGCCCATGGAAGTGGGGCTGGCCGCCACGCCGGGCGTGGAAAGCATCCGCTCGACCTCGTTTTACGGCCTGTCGTTCGTGCGGGTGACGTTCAAGTACGGCGTCGACTACTACTTCGCCTATACGCAGGCCGCGCTCAACCTGCAGCAGAACGTCAGCCTGCCGAACAACGTGCAGCCGCAGATCCAGGCGTCGAGCCTGGTCGGTGAAATCTACCGCTACCAGCTCAGGGGGCCGGCGCACTTCGGGCTGACAAATCTGCGCACGCTGCAGGACTGGGTGCTCGAACGGCGACTGAAGACGGTGCCGGGCGTGGCGCAGGTGGTGAGCTGGGGTGGCACGACCAAGGAGTACGACGTCGAGGCCGACCTGCACAAGCTCGACGCGTACAACATCACGCTGCAGCAGATGATCTCCGCGCTGGGTAACGCCAACATCAACGTTGGCGGCCGGACCATCAACCTTGGACAGCAGTCGGTCAACATACGTGGCGTAGGCCTGATCGAGGACACCAAGGACATCGAACAGGTGGTGCTGACACAGCACAATGGCGTGCCCGTGCAGGTCAAGGACGTCGCCAAGGTCAAGATCGGCTTCACGCCGCGCCTGGGTCGCTCCGGGCGTGACAACCAGGACGACGTGGTCACTGCCATCGTCGTGATGAACCGGACGCTGCAAACCAACGAGGTGGTGGCGCGCGTCAAGGCCGAGATCGACAAGATCAACAGCGACGGCACGCTGCCTGCCGGCGTGAAGATGGAGCCGTACTACGACCGTTCGACGCTGGTCTCGGTCACCACGCACACGGTGCTGCACAGCCTGCTGTTCGGCTGTCTGCTGGTGTTCTTCATCCAGTGGGTATTCCTGGGCGATCTGCGCAGCGCGGTGATCGTCAGCGTCAACATACCGTTCGCGCTCTTCTTCAGCATCATGATCCTGGTGATGCTGGGAGAATCCGCCAACCTCTTGTCGGTGGGGGCGGTCGACTTCGGGATCATCGTGGACTCCTCGGTGATTCTGGTGGAGAACATATTCCGGAACTTCCAGATGCCGCTGGCGGATCAGCAGCGACTGCTGATGAGTCGGGACGCGCGGGCGATCGGCAAGGGCGCGGGTATCACGGACCGCATCCGCATGATCTTCGTGAGCGCGCTGCAGGTGGACAAGGCGGTGTTTTTCTCGGCGGCCATCACGGTGGCGGCGTTCGTCCCGCTGTTCACGATGCAGGGTGTGGAAGGGCAGATCTTCGGGCCGATGGCGCGTACCTATGGCTATGCGCTGCTGGGCGCGCTGATCGCCACGTTCACGGTGACGCCGGTGCTGTGCACCTATCTGCTGCCCAAGCACATCGAGGAGAAGGAAACCATCCTGGTGCGCTGGCTGCATCGTATCTATGAGCCCGCGCTCAAATGGTCGCTTGGCAACAAGAAGCTGTCGGTGGCGATTGGCGCCGGCGTGCTGGCGGTGACGGGGGCGTTGATGCCGCTGCTGGGCACCGAGTTCCTGCCGGCGTTGGAAGAGGGCAACCTCTGGATTCGCGCCACCATGCCGCCAACCGTTTCGCTGGAGGCCGGCGTGCCGTCAGTGGCGCGAATGCGCAAGATCCTGCTGTCGCATCCTGAAGTGGCGACGGTGGTGTCCCAGCATGGCCGTCCAGACGATGGCAGCGATGCGGCGGGCTTCTTCAACGCGGAGTTCTTCGTACCGCTCAAGCCGATGGATGAATGGCCGGCGGGCATGACCAAGGACAAGCTGGTCGCGCAGGTGCAGAAGGAGTTCGCCAACGAGTTCACAGGGATCTCGCTGAATTTCTCGCAGTACATCCAGGACAATGTCCAGGAAGGCCTTTCCGGCGTGAAGGGCGCGAACTCGGTGAAGATCGTCGGCCGCGACCTGCCCACGCTCGAGAAGCTGGCCGACCAGGTGCTGCACGAGATGAAGGAGATCCGGGGCGTGTCGGACCTTGGCGTGTTCCGCGTGCTGGGTCAGCCCAACCTGAACATCAAGATCAACCGCGAGGCGGCGGCGCGTTACGGGCTTAACACCGGCGATGTCAACTCGGTGGTGGAGGCCGCGCTGGGTGGCACGCAGGCGACGACCGTGCTCGAAGGCGACCGGCAGTTCTCGCTGACGGTGCGTATGGCGCCCGAGTATCGCGGCAGTATCGACGCGATCCGCAACATCAAGGTGGCGTACCAGACAGCGGATGGCGCGAATGCCTATATTCCGTTGAGCGCGTTGGCGGACATATCACTGGATACCGGGGCGTCGTACATCTATCACGAGCGCAACCAGCGATACATCCCGATCAAGTTCAGCGTGCGTGACCGCGACCTGGGCAGCACGGTGGCGGAAGCGCAGGCGCGTATCGCCAGCAAGATCAAGCTACCCGAGGGCTACCGCATCCAGTGGGCGGGCGAGTTCGAGCAACTGGAACTGGCGAAGAAGCGGCTTGCGCTGATCGTGCCGATCAGCATCGTGATGATCATGGTGCTGCTGTACGGTCTGTTCAACTCGCTGCGGGACAGCGTCATGACGCTCGCGGGCATTCCGTTCGCCATCGCCGGGGGCGTGATCGCGCTGTTCGTGACCGGTCTGGATTTCAGTATCTCGGCGGCCATCGGCTTCGTCTCGCTGTTCGGGGTATCGGTCATGGACGGCATCCTGATGATCACCTACTACAACCAGTTGCGTGAACAGGGGCTGAAGTCCGAAGCGGCGATGTCGCAGGCGGCCCAGCAGCGGATGCGCCCGATGCTGATGACAGCGCTTTCGGCATGTATCGGCTTGCTGCCGGCGGCCATCTCCACCGGAATCGGCAGCCAGGTGCAGCGTCCGCTGGCCACCGTGGTGGTGGGCGGCATGTTGATCGGGCCGATCATGCTGCTGGTGATCGTGCCGGCGCTACGCATGGTGTTCATCGGCAAGAAGGAGACCTGACCGTAGACCTCAGACCGGCTTCTCGCCGGTAGCTGGTGACACGCAACGGCCACGTCGATGCGTCCCGGGGCAGAACACCCGGGGCGGATCGCGTGGCCGCTTGCATTTCAGGGCAAAGCGCCGATAATCCCACTTCCCGGAACAAATGCCCCCAGGATCGCCATGATGCGCGACAGGATCGAAGAGGGTGGTGAAAGTGAAGAAAGCGCGGTGCTGGTCGTCGATGACGATCAGGATGTGCGCGTGGCGCTATCCAGCCTGTTCCGCTCGGCGGGACTAGCGGCGGAGTCGTTCGCCTCGGCCGAGGAGTTGCTCGCGCACGGCATTCCGGATCGGCCCACCTGCATCGTGCTCGATGTGCATCTGCATGGCGCGAGCGGCCTCGACCTGCAGGCCACGCTCAACCGGGCGGGCCGCCATGCGTCGATCGTATTCATCTCCGGCCGAGGTGACGTCCCGATGACGGTGGCGGCCATGAAGGCCGGCGCCGTCAACTTCATCGCCAAGCCATTCCGCGACCAGGACCTGCTCGACGCCGTTGACGAGGCTTTGCAGCGCGACCGGGCGCAGCGCGAGGCCGAGGCGCAGAGCCGGCAGCTTCGCGACCATTTCGACACCCTGACCGGCCGGGAGCAGGAAGTCATGCAACTGGCGGCGCGTGGCCTGATGAACAAGCAGATCGCCGACGACCTCGGCATCAGCGAGGCCACGGTCAAGATCTATCGCGGTCACGCCATGCGCAAGATGCAGGCCCGCACTTTCGCCGAACTGGTCATCATGGCCCAGTCTCTCGGGCTGGTGCAGGACGACGCCGGATAGCCCGCGCGTCAGATCCCCGACCCACTCTCGCCGCTGGCCAGCGCACGCGCCAGGCACCGGAGCAATTCTCTCTCCTGAAACGGCTTGCCGAGGAATCCGGTGGCGCCCACGTCAAGGGCGCGCTGTTCGTCGCCATCCTGGGCATAGGCGGTCATGAGGATGACCGGCACATCGAGCCCGAGCGCGCGCAGCGCCGTGCAGAGCGCGAACCCGTCGATGCCCGGCATTCGCACGTCGCAGACCACGCACCGGATACGCCCGATCGAAGCGGACTGCAGCAGTGCCTGCCCGCTGGCGTAGAGTTCCACGGCCAGGTCGAACGAACGCACCAGTTGCCCCATGGCGTCCCTGACGGAGGCGTCATCGTCAACGATCGCGATTAGGGGAAGGGCAGTCACACGGTGCTCCGGACATTGGCCTCAATGGGGCCCTCATTGCTCCGGCTTGCTCTCCTTGGTGTCGGCCGCGGCCAGTGTCGGGCCGGGCGTGCCCGTGATCTTCGGCATGCATTCCTGGTGGAACCACGCCACGGTGACGGGCTCCCCCGCGATCATGCGCTTGATCGGCGGTACTACCTGCTCGCCGATAAGCATACCGAGCAGGCCGATCAGGGCCACCGCTGGCGGGGCGGGCGAGCGGACCTGCATCAGCGCGTAGATGATGCCGACCAGGATGCCGGCGCCCAATGAGATCAGATAGAGCTTCATGCGAGCCTCACGATATGTCGCAATACGAAACGGGTCATAGGAAACAGGGGGGGGCGGCAGGTGCGTCATCGCTTGTTCGGTGGCAGTCCCACGCCCAGCAGATGCCGCACACGCGGTGGCGTCGTGCCACCATGGAACGCGGTCACTTCTCGCTGCAGGTCGGCATCGGCGTTCGGCACGCGGCGGTGTTGCCGCAGGTGCTCGGCCCATGACTCGACCAGAAACCACTCGGTCATCAATTCGGGATTGGTGGGGTCTTCCATCACGCCCCAACTGAATGCGCCATCGCGCAGCCGCTCTTCGGAGAGCCGGTGCACGGCGTGCAGGAAGCCGTCCCGGTTGGCCGGGGCAATCAGGTACTCGATCAGGATCATCACCGGGCCGCGATCGTGCGCGATCTCGTCGGCCATTTCGGGCTCGGGCCAGTGGCCGGCCGGGCCAAGGTCGTCTTCGCCGTGCGGCAGACGCAGCCGGTGCAGCGCCAGCGCGGCGACTACCAGGCCCGAGCCGGCGATCAGCAGCGCGGGGGGCGTGCCGAGCGCCTGCGCCACGAAGCCCCAGAGCAGGCTGCCACCGGCCAGCGCGCCGTTGAAGACCATCTGGTAGACCGCCAGCGCGCGGCCACGCACCCAGTTGGGCAGGATGGCTTGCGCCACGCCGCCGAACGTGGTCAGCGCCATGATCCATGCCGCGCCCAACAGCAACAGCAGCACCAGCGCCAGCCAGACGGGTGGCGCGACGGAGAGCGCGGCCATCACGACGGCCGTGACGATGGCGGACAGCAGCACCATCCCGTCGGCGTCGAGCCGCTTCTGCAGACGCGGCATGAGCAACGCGCCAAGAATTGCGCCCAGCCCGACCGCCCCGAGCATCACGCCGTAGAGCCCCGCGCTGCCATGGAGCAGCTTGCGCGCCACGAGCGGCAACAGTGCCCACACACTGCTGCCGAACGCGAAATGCACGGCGGTACGGGCCAGCACGACATGGAGCTTGCTGTGCGCCCGCGTGAAACGCAGCCCGGCGCGGGCCGCGCTGAAGAAGTGCTCGCGTAGCGGGTCGACCGGTCGCTGGGGCCGATGCCACCAGATCAATGCGGCAACCACGAACACGTAGCTGAGCAGGTCCGCTCCATAAGTTGCGGCCGCGCCGAACGCAGCCAGCAGCAGGCCGCCGGTGGCCGGCCCGATGGCGCGCGCGATGTTCACGCCAAGCGAGTTGAGCGCCACGGCCTGCCGCAGCGTGTTGGCGGGAACCAGTTCCGGCACGATCGACTGCCAGGTCGGCCCCATCATCGCCGAACCGATGCCGCCGGCGAACGCCAGCGCGATCAGGAGTTCGATCGTCAGCGACTGTCGCCATGCCAGCAGCATCAGCGAGCCGCTGACCAAGGCCAGACAGAGCTGGATCACGATCAGGAAGCGGCGGCGGTCAAGGATGTCGGACAGCACACCGGCGGGAATCGCAAGCAGGAACACCGGTAGCGTCGATGCGGCCTGGATGGTGGCCACCGCAGCCGGCGAGGTCGACAGGTCGGTGGCCAGCCATGCGCTGGCCACGTCGCGCATGAAGCTGCCGATATTGCCGAGGATCGTCGCTACCCACAGGACCGCGAAGGTCGATTGCGCAAGCGGCGCGAAGGTACCTGTGGAGGCGGGAGCGTTTGCCGTCGAGGCGGATTGCGTCATGTGGACTATCTGTCGTCTCTACGCTCGCAGGTCATGCCAGGCCACCAGCACGAAGCCGCCGACCAGACCCAGGTGCTCGAAGAATGCATTGGCCATGCCGAAACGGGCATCGGGCGGAGCGTTCCAGAAGCTGTTGGCCAGGAATGTCGCTGCCAGTGTGAATGCGGCCAGCGCCAGCGCGCCGAGCCAACGGCCGCGTCCGCTCAGGATCATGGCCGATGCGCCCAGTTCCAGCGCGATGGTTCCCGCCGCCAGCGGGCCAGCCGGCGACAGGCCGAAGTGCTGCATCTCGGCCATCGCGCTGGGAAAGTCGAACAGCTTGACCAGTCCGCCCTGCAGGTAGGCCGCGCACAGCAGCAACAACGCGACCCAGTGCAGCCAGCGCGGCAGCCGGTGAGGGCTATCGCCGGCGGATGACAGCGAAGGCATCGAGGAAGGCATGACCGGTCTCCGTTCAGATTGGCACGTGGCAAGTGGCCCGTGGTTCAGAACGCCCAGCACGAACAGCCGAGCGCGCCCCAGAATCCGCTCTCGTCGGACGTCGGCATGTTCGATGTCCACGCCTTCGCGTGCGCATGGCCGTGCACGCCGCATGACGACGCGCAGCCGCAGGCGGTGTTCATCGCCAGCGTCTTTGCTTTGGCGGTTGGCCGCGGCTGATACTGGCTGCCGTAGCGGGCTGGCGACCAGTCGGGCATCGCGGGCGGAATCTCCGGCGAATGCTTGCCGAACTCGCCGTCGCCGTAGACCACCTTGCCGCCGAGCACGGTCATCACGGACGTGATGTCCTGGATGTCGTCACCGGGCACCGAGAAATAGTCGGCAGACAGCACCGCGAGGTCGGCGAGCTGGCCGGCCTTGATCTGCCCTTTCTTGCCTTCCTCGGACGAGAACCAGGTATTGGCCTCGGTCCACAGGCGCAATGCGGTTTCGCGATCGAGCAGATTGGCTTGGGGGTACATCGACATGCCGCCCACGGTCTTGCCCGTGGTTAGCCAGTACAGCGACACCCACGGGTTGTAGGACGCCACGCGCGTCGCATCGGTGCCTGCGCCCACCTTGACCCCCTTGTCGAGCATCTTGCGGATCGGCGGCGTGGCCTCGGCGGCTTTCGCGCCATAACGTTCGACGAAGTACTCGCCCTGGTAGGCCATGCGGTGCTGCACGGCGATGCCGCCACCGAGCGCGGCGATGCGGTCGATATTGCGATCGGAGATCGTCTCGGCGTGATCGAAGAACCAGTTCAGGCCGGTGAACGGAATGTCGCGCGCCACCTTCTCGTAGACATCGAGCGCGCGCGTGATCGTCTCGTCGTAGGTGGCGTGCAGGCGCCACGGCCAGCGCTTCTCGGCCAGAAGACGGATCACCGGTTCCAGATCGGCTTCCATCGACGGTGGCATGTCGGGCCGCTCGACGCGAAAGTCCTCGAAGTCGGCGGCGGTGTAGACGAGCATCTCGCCAGCGCCGTTGTGCCGATACAGGTCATCGCCCTGGCCCGGCTTGACGGTGGACGTCCAAGTGGTGAAGTCGTTCAGCTCGGCCTTCGGCTTCTGCGTGAACAGGTTGTAGGCCAGGCGCACCGTCAGGTTGCCTTCCTTGTGCAGATCCTCGATGACGCTGTAGTCCTCGGGGTAATTCTGGAAGCCGCCGCCGGCATCGATCACGCCAGTCACACCCAGCCGGTTCACCTCGCGCATGAAATGGCGCGTCGAGTTCTTCTGGTACTCGAGCGGCAGCTTTGGCCCCTTGGCCAGCGTGGCGTAGAGGATGGTGGCGTTGGGTTTGGCCAGCAGCAGGCCAGTGGGGTTGCCGCTGGCATCGCGCACGATCTCGCCGCCCGGCGGATTGGGGGTGTCCTTCGTATAACCAACCGTGCGCAGCGCCGCGCCGTTCAGGATCGCGCGGTCGTACAGGTGCAGGATAAACACAGGGGTGTCCGGCGCCACGGCGTTCAGTTCGTCGATGGTCGGCAGCCGTTTCTCGGCGAACTGGTGCTCGGTGAAGCCGCCTACCACGCGCACCCATTGCGGCGCGGGGGTGCGGTCCACCTGGTCCTTGAGCATCCGCATCGCATCGGCCAGGGAGCGCACGCCATCCCAGCGCAGTTCCATGTTGTAGTTCAGGCCGCCACGGATGATGTGCATGTGGCTGTCGATCAGGCCGGGGATCGCTCGCCGGCCGTTCAGGTCGATCACCGTCGTCTGCGCGCCCGCGAGCTTCATGATGTCGTCGCGCGTCCCCACGCTGGTGAAGCGCCCGTCCTGGATGGCTACCGCGTCGGCTTGCGGGTTGGACTTGTCGAGCGTGGTGAACTTGCCGTTGACGAGGATGAGGTCGGGGGTCGATGACATGGTGAAAAGCTCCAAAGAGGCCGCCGCACGATGGCGGCGGTCGGGGCGATGTGTTGCCCGCGGGTAGAGGGTTGGGTGGCGTTGGCCTAAGTATTCAGGAAGGCCAGCAGATCCGCATTGACCGCGTCGGCATTGACCACGCACATGCCGTGCGACGCGCCCGGGTACACCTTGAGCGTGGCGTTCTTCACCAGCTTGGCAGAGAGGCGGCCGGCGTTGTCGATCGGCACGATCTGGTCGTCGTCACCGTGCAGGACCAGCGTGGGCACGTCGATCTTCTTCAGATCCTCGGTGTAGTCCACTTCCGAGAACTCGTGGATGCAGGCGTACTCGCCGACGATGCCGCCCGCCATGCCCTGCGCCCAGAATGTGTCGATGGTGCCTTGCGAGACCTTGGCGCCGGGACGGTTGAAGCCGAAGAACGGCACGGCCAGGTCCTTGTAGAACTGCGAACGGTTGTCGGCTACGCCTTTGCGGATACCGTCGAACACGTCGATCGGCAACCCGTTGGGATTGGACGCGGTCTTGGCCATAATCGGCGGCACCGCGCCGATCAGCACGGCCTTGGCCACGCGCTGCGTGCCGTGCCGGCCAATGTAGCGCGCCACTTCGCCGCCGCCGGTGGAGTGGCCGACCAGCGTGGCGCCCTTGATGTCCAGCGCCACGAGCAGCGCAGCCAGATCGTCGGCATACGTGTCCATGTCGTTGCCCTGCGCGGGCTGGTCCGAGCGGCCGTGGCCGCGGCGGTCATGCGCGATCACACGAAAGCCCTTCTGCACCAGGAACAGCATCTGGGCATCCCACGCGTCGGCATTGAGCGGCCAGCCGTGCGAGAACACGACCGGCCGGCCGGAGCCCCAGTCCTTGTAGAAGATCTGCGTGCCGTCCTCAGCGGTGATGTAGCTCATGGTCTGTTCCTGGAGAGAAGGGTAGGTGGATGCCTGGATGTCCCTCTGCGGCGCGGATCAGCGGGCCGGGACCGGCGCCAGGGACTCGTGCGTCGTGGCGGTGCGCTGCGCTGCCTTGTGGACCATCGTGTAGGCGTAGTCGACGCCCATGCCGTACGCGCCCGAGTGTTCCTTGACCAGCTTCATCACGGCGTCATACGTGTCGCGGTGGGCCCAGTCGCGCTGCCATTCGAGCAACACCTGCTGCCAGGTCACGGGCACCGCGCCGGCCTGCACCATGCGTTGCATCGCGTAGTCGTGCGCTTCCTTGCTGGTGCCGCCCGACGCATCACCCACCATGTAGATCTCGTAGTTGCCTTCGAGCATTGCGCACAGCGCGAACGTGGTGTTGCACACCTCGGTCCACAGACCGGCCACCACGACCTTGTTGCGGCCGTTGGCCTTTAGCGCGTCACGTACCTTCTGGTCGTCCCACGAGTTCATCGAGGTGCGCTCGAGCGTCTTGGTGTTGGGGAAAACGTCCAGCAGTTCCGGGTAGGTGAAGCCCGAGAACGACTCGCTCTCCACCGTGGTGATGGTGGTCGGGATATTGAAGATCTTTGCCGCCTTGGCCAGACCCACCACGTTGTTCTTCATCGCCTGGCGGTCCATCGACTGCACGCCGAAGGCCATCTGCGGTTGATGGTCGATGATGATGAGCTGGCTGTTCTGCGGGGTCAGGACTTCGAGCTTGGGGTTGGACATGGGGTCGCTCCTTGGGTAGCGGGGTTGGCGAAGGGGCGCGGGCGGAGGATGTGCTGGCCGCGTGCCTTCGCATCGGCTGTTCCGCCCATCGGCTCCACCCGCCCCATCCGCAAGAGGCAGTGCGCAGCGTAGGTGCCGCGGGGAGGCTACGCCATACACCTTTCGTATAGGTGGACGGCATCGGTCGGGGGGGAGGGCAGCGGCGGGCTGGCAACTACGACATTGGTATGGGTGGCACGCATCCGGGCGCTATGCTGAAATGCACCGCATTGGCGCGCCGGCGCATGGACCATGAACTTCCTGTGACATTGCCGTGACTTCTACTTGCCTGGAACCCGCCGCAAGTGCCGAGTACGAACCTGGCACGGTACTCGTGCTGGACGACGACGCCATGGTGCTCGACGCGCTCGGCGGCCTCTTTCGCTCGCTGGACATGGATGTGGCGCTGTTCGCATCGGAAGCCGAGCTGATGGCCTATCCGCTTCCCGATACGCCGTGCTGCCTGCTGCTAGACGTCAGGCTGGGCGGCGCCAGCGGGCTCGACCTGCAGTCGCGGCTCGGCCAGTCCGGCGTGGGGATGCCGATCATCTTCATGACGGGGTATGGCGATGTGGCGATGACGGCGGCCGCAATGAAGGCGGGCGCGGTGGATTTCCTGACCAAGCCGATTCTGGAGACGTCGCTGATTGCCGCCGTGTCCGCCGCCCTTGACAGGGACAGGTCGCGGCGGCGTGGGATGCGCAGGACCGATGCGATCCGTCGCGGCTTTGCCACGCTGACACCACGCGAGGCGGAAGTCATGGGCATGGCGGTGTCCGGCCTGCTGAACAAGCAGATCGCTGGCGAGATCGGCATCAGCGAAGTGACGGTCAAGATTCACCGGGGCCAGGCCATGCGCAAGATGAACGCGCGCTCCTTTGCGGATCTCGTGCTGATGGGTCAGGAACTCGGCCTTTACAGGGATGCCGCGCGGCGGGCACGCCAGTTCGCCGACGCATAGCAGTTGACCACCACACGCGCAATACACGTATTGCGGGGCACGGCTAGAATGCGTGACGACGCACTCGCCCCCCACGAGCCAGCCCATCGCCACCAGCATGACCTCCCTCTCCCGCATCGAACATGCTCCCGTGCCGGCCTTCGACCCTGTCTGGCTTGCGCGGGTCGAATCGACCGTGCTGCTGACGGGAGATCACGTCCAGTCCTGCCGACTGTTTGACCCGGTCTCGCAGACCCACTGGTTTGCCCAAAGCGCGCCGCTGACGGCCACGGCCGTGTGCGAGCGCCTGCGGAACGCGGCGCGGCTTGCCACGCGCATGGAGTCATCGTGGGCGGCGATACCGGCGGCCACGATCTGGACGCCTGACCGGCTTGTGCTGATCAGCGACGCCGAGGCCTCCACCCAATTCGGCATGGTGAACGCCAGCGAGCGCGAAGACGTCCCGATCGCCGCCCGCCTGGAACTGGCAATCGGCGCGGTCAGGGCCGTGGCGGCCATGCATGGGCGCGGCCTGCTGCAAGGTGTGATCCGGCCAGAAAGCTTCCTGCTCGACGACGATGGGCGCATGCGGCTCACGGGGTTCGGATATGCCGTGGCCGTTGAGGAACCCTGCGCCGCGCTGCGGCATCCGGCCGATACCGTCTTGCCGTATCTGGCACCGGAGCTGATGCGGCAGGATGGCGCGCGTCCGAGCGTCGGTGCCGATCTCTACGCGCTCGGTGTCACGCTATACAAGCTACTGACCGGCGAACTGCCGTTCGTTGCGGACTCGCCGTCCGGATGGCAGCACGCGCATATGGCCATCGAGCCGGCCCCGCCGCAGTCGCGTCGGCCCGATTTGCCTGCCGTGCTTGGCCAGATCGTCATCAAGCTGATGGCCAAGGATGCCGGTAGCCGCTATACCTCGGCGGCGGCGCTGCTGGCGGACCTGCTACGTGTCCGTGCCGAGTGGCTGCAGCGCGGGCGTATCGAACCGTTCTGCCTCGACATGCCGGGCACGCTGCCGTTGCCAGGGACGGGGTCGGGCCTTCAGGGGCGGCTGTCCGGCCGCGCCAGGGAGATGGAGGTGCTGCATGGCGCGTTGGCACGTGTCCGTGCGACCGGGGTATCGGAACTGGTACTACTCGCCGGTGCGGCCGGTGTGGGAAAGTCGGCATTGGCCGAATGGCTGTGCGGGCACGCGGACCAGACCGGGGCCCGCTTCGCGGCGGGCAAGAGCGATCAGTTGCAGCGCGATATTCCCTATGCGCCGGTGGTGCAGGCCATCACATCGCTGACCATGACGTTGCTCGGCCAGGACGATGCGTCGTTGCAGCAGGTGCGCCTGCGCTGGCTCGATCGGCTGACCGGGCAGGGGCGCGCGGTCGCCGAACTGGCGCCCGTCGTCGAGTACGTACTGGGCGCCACCGTGCCGCTCTCGGAAGTGCCGGCCCGTCAGGCTCAGGCGCGGATCGAAAGCGCGGTACTGCGTACGTTTGCTGCGTTCGCCGCACCCGGTGAGCCGCTGGTGCTGTTCATTGATGACCTGCAATGGGCCGATGCTTCCACGCTTGGCCTGCTCGAGGCGTTCGCGGCACATCGCCCCGCCAACATCCTGCTGATCGCAGCCTATCGCGAGCCCGGCCACGAAATGGCGCAGCGCCTGGCGTGGTTGCAGCAGGGCAGTCGTAGCGGTGGATTGCCGGTGTCGAGCATTGCGCTCCAGTCACTGCCCGGGCGGGCCGTGGCCGATCTGGTGGCCACCGCGCTCGATGCGCCGGTGGCGCAGGTGGCGCCACTTGCCCGTGCGATCCACGCCAGAACCGGCGGCAATCCGCTCTTCTGCGTGCAGCTGCTGCGGGCGCTGATTGACGACGGCGTGCTTGCGCGTGGCGAAGCCGGCTGGGCCTGGGACGATGCCGCGCTGGCGCACCGGCGCTACTCGGACAACGTGATCGAACTGATGCTACGGCGCTTCGCGCGGCTGCCGAAGTCGGGCACCGCGCTGCTGCAGCATCTGGCATGCGTGGGCATTCGCGGTGAAGCGGCGTTGCAGGCCCGCGTGGCCGGCGTCGGGCCGGATGAACTGGCCCACGGGCTGCGTCCGTTCATCGATGCCGGGATGATCGTCGAGGTGCCGGAGGGCTTCGCGTTCCAGCATGACCGCGTGCTGGAAGCCGCCTATTCGTTGGTGGAACCGGAGGCGCGCCCGGCCGCGCATGCACGTGTGGCACGCGTCATGATCGAACACTGGGGCGAGCACGCGGCGGACCACGCGTTCGAGATCGGCAGCCAGATCGAGCGGACTGCGGGGCAGGCGCTATCCGAGCCCGAGCGGGTGATGTTCGTGCGGGCGCTCAATGACTCGGCGAGACGGGCCAAGCGTGCGGCCGTGCTGACGCGCGCGGCCAGCCATGTGGATTTGGCGTTCACGTTGATGGATGCAACCTGGTGGGACACCCACTACCCGCTGGCGCGCGACGCGCATCTGTTGCGCTGCGAGTGCCTGCTGGCGCAGGCCGATCTCGACCGCGCCGCGCGGGAGATCGACACCTTGCTGCAACGCGCGATGCCGGCGGTCGACAAGGCCGCCGTGTATCGCCTGCTGGCTACGCTGCAGACCGTACGGTCCGACTACGAAGGGGCGATCAATGCCGCGCTTTCAGGGCTGGCGCTGGTGGACGTGCATCTCGAACGACACCCGTCGCCCGCGCGAATGCGGGAGGCCTACGAATCGGTCATGGTGTTGCTTGGCGAAAGGTCCATCGACAGTCTTGGCGAGCTTCCCGTCACGGCCGACGCGCGGATGCACACGGTCATGGGGTTGCTATCGACGCTGATTTCTTCGCAGTTCGTGCGCGATGGGATCAGCTTCCTTCATGTGGCGACGATGGTGGAACTCTCGCTCGCGCATGGCGCGACACCCGAGACGCCCTATGGCCTTTCCTGGTTCGGCGTCTTTATCGCCAGCCTTTATGACGCGTACGAAGACGGCCTCGCCTTTGGGCTGGCGGCGATGGCGCTGGTGGAGCGGCATGGGTTTCAGGCCGAGCAAATTGCCACGTTGGTGGCGGTGGACCAGGTCAGCGTCTGGACCCGCCCGCTGGCGTTCGCGCTCGGACTTGCCCAGGAGGCCGTGGCACTGGGGCGGGAGTCGGGCGATATCGGCATGGCCTGCTATGCCTGCAATCACATCGTCTCGGATTTGCTGGCGATGGGCGAGCCGCTTGCACTTGTCGATGAAGAGATCGAACGTGGCGTGGGCCTGACACGGCTGGTTCGCTATGCCGATATCGAGCGGATTCTGGCTGCACAGCGGCTCTTCCTGCGCAGCCTGCGCGACGGTGGCGATGGCCCGGCATCGACGGTCGCGCAGCGGGCCGATGACGCGACCTCTTTCTCGACGCGCTTCTGGGTCTGGCTCCAAGACGGCATGGCGTGGGCATACCGTGGCCAATGGATGCACGCGCTCGGCAGCCTGCGGCAGGCGGAAGCGCTGGCATGGTCGGCGCCGGCCCATATCAACGTGGCCGATTGCCGCTTGTACCTGGCATTGGCGCTGGCACATGCCGCGCCGGCCGATGTCGATGGTGTCGATGGTGTCGAGGGTCTCGATCGTGCCGTAGTCCTCGCCGCGCTGGCCGGTCACCGGGACCGCTTTGCGCGCTGGACTGCGCTGAATCCGCTGACGTTCCGGAACAAGCTGCTGCTGATCGACGCGGAAATGCTGCGTCTGCAAGGCGATGCCATGCGGGCGCTGGCGAGTTACGAGCAGTCGGCGCGGGTCGCGGCGGCATCGGGGTTCGTGCACGAGCAGGCGCTCGCTTGCGAGCTGGCGGGTGCGCTGTGTCTGGCCAACGGGCTGCCGGACTCAGGGCTGCACCATCTGCATTCGGCACGCGACGCGTATCGCCGCTGGGGTGCTCACCACAAGGCGGACCAGCTCTGCTGCCAGTATCCCGAGCTTGGTGATGCCGGTGCGGGTGGCCCGGAGCCGGTGCCAGCCGAGCCGGCGCGGGTGGCAGCCGGCTGGGAACTCGGCATGCGGGCCGCCCAGGCCATGAGCAGCGAGCGCGTCATGGATCGGCTGATTGAGTCGCTAATGGCCGATGTGGTGGTCCATGCCGGTGCGCAGTACGGGTTGCTGCTGCTGATGCGTGGCGATCGTCCGATGATCGAGGCGTCCGCGCGCGTGGTCGATGGCGCCGTTTCCACCACGCTTGGCGCCGTAGAGCCGAACGACGACCTTCTGCCGCTTACCGTCCTCAACAGCGTCCTGCGCACGCGTCAGACCTTCGCGCTGGCTGATGCCTCGGCCGATGCGCCGTCGATCCGGATGCGCGGCGCGTCCGGGCGGCGGTTGCGCTCGCTGTTGTGCCTGCCGCTGGTGCGCGGCGGCACGTTGATCGGCGCGTACTACCTTGAAAACAACCTGGCGCCGGGCGTGTTCGGTGCTGGCCGGATTGCCGAACTGGAGGTGCTGGCGCCGCAGGTGGCGATTGCGCTGGAGACTGCGCGGCTCTACGAGCAGTTGATCGACGAGAACGATCGCCGCCTGGCAGCCGAGATGGGCCTGCGTTCGGCCCGTGCCGAGCTTGCGCGGACCTCTCATCTGACGGTGATGGGCACGCTGGCGGCCTCCATCGCCCATGAGGTGAACCAGCCGCTGACGGCGATCGTGGCGTCGGTCGATGCCAGCCTGCGCTGGCTCAACCGCGCCACACCAAATCTCGGCGAGGTTCAGGACGGGCTCGCGCATATCCGCAAGAATGGCCTGCGCGCAGCCGAGATCATTCGTGCCTTGCGCGCGCTGGCCAGGCAGACCCCATCGGTGATGACACCGCTGCAGCCAGACGAGGTTCTGAGCGAAGTGCTCGATATGGTGCGTATGGAAATCGCCGGACACGGCGTGCGGGTCTCGACGAGCTTGTCCACGGGCGGCGCGCTGGTGGCGGCAGATCGCGTGCAGTTGCAGCAGGTGATGCTGAACCTGATCACCAATGCTATCGACGCAATGGCGACGACGCCGCCGGATGCGCGCGATCTGGTGATTGCTTCGGCGCTGGAGAATGCCGACGTCGTGATCCGGGTCGAGGACGCCGGCCACGGCATTCCCGACGCCATGCGTCAGCGGCTTTTCGACCCGTTCATCACCAGCAAGCAGAGCGGCATGGGCATGGGGCTTGCCATCTGCAAGTCGATCGTCGAGGCCCACGGGGGCGAGCTCGATGCGGCGCCGCGCGATGGCGGTGGCACGGTGTTCACGTTCCGGCTGCCAGTTCTGGGGAGCGCGACGCGCCCTTGATCCGCGGGGCGGGAGGAGGCCGGTGCCGTGCGAGGCACCCGTGCATAAACGGCGGATGACACCGAGATGACATTGCTGTCATGCAGCGCTTGGTGGCAGGGGTGCGCCATAGAATGGGCCGCAACGCGCCATGCGCGCACCCCACTGCAAGGAGCCCCAAATGAAATGCCCAACCTGCCCCGACTCGGTACTGATCATGGCGGATCGACAAGGTGTGGAGATCGACTACTGTCCGCGATGCCGGGGCGTCTGGCTGGACCGTGGCGAGCTGGACAAGATCCTGGAGCGCTCTGCAATGGCCACGCCAGTGTCACAGGCCTCGGCGCCGCGCGAACGGCCGACATCACCTGCCTACCACGGTGATGACCACGGGCGCGGTGGTCATGACGGTTATGGCAGTCGCAATGGCCATCACGGCAATAAACGCAGGAAGTCCTGGCTGAACGAGCTTTTTGACTAAGATGACCAAGGCGGACGAAGCGGTTGATACGACGGCAGGAAGCTGAAGGAAGGAAGAAAGGGGGCGATCGAGCACTGTTGATCGCCCCCTTTGACTGTAGAAGCCGTGTCAAAACGATTCTGGCGTCGTTGCGGGGTCTTGCCGTACGACTTGTACTGTCTGCGGCCCCGCGTCTAGCCCGAACCGCTTCGCTTCATTTTGAAACGGCTTCTTAGTGCCTGATAACACCCAGCCCCCGCTCAACCCTCCTTGCCGTCGATGCGTGCGCGCGTCAGGTAAGGCGTGTATTTGACAAGGTAGAGCACGAGGGACAGCGCCCACAGGACGCCCGACGCGGCGATGGCCTCGGGCTTCAGCGCCGGCAGGGCGATCGGACCGGCCACCCGCGCAATGGCGGCCAGCGCCATGCACAGGTAGGCCAGGTGTTCCATGCGGCCCGTTTCCAGGCGGCGGCCGGAATGGCCCAGCGCCGTGCGTGTCACCATCGCGATGATGGCGCCCCCGATCACGCCGACGGTCAGCGCATGGAGCGCGGTGGAACGGTCCACCCAGCCCAGCGACGCTGCGGCGATCAAGAGGAAACCTATCGGCAGGAATGCATAGGCGGCGTGCAGGATGCTGACGATCGGCTTGCGTACCGTGCGCAGCGAATCCCATCCGGCCAGACGGACGCCCTGCGCGATGGCGGCGGCGAGCGCCAGCGGCGCCAGGATGATCGCAGGTGCCAGCACTGCGCTGGCCAGCGCCGCCAGCAGCGTCAGCGGGATCACGCAGCGTTCGACCCACGCCCAGCGGCGAATGCGGATACCGGGAATCGCATTGGCGGTGAACATTGGAATCACGCGGCCACCGATCACCGTGACAAAGATGGCGACGAGCCCGATCGCGGCTTCTGACGCGTGCAGTGCCCAGTCGATCCGGCCGCTCAGCACGGCGGCGTGGAAGCCGATGTTGAAGGCCCCCATCACGCCGAGCGCGATGGCCAGGCCATAGTTGCGCTGGCTCTTGGCGCGCCGGAGGATGCGGTAGAAGCTCAGGCTGCACAGTGGCAGAAACAGCACATCGACCGTGATGGCCGCCCATGCCGGGCCGCTCCACATCAGCACACGGGCCAGCAGCCACACGCCGACCAATGCGCCGAGCCAGGCCCCCTGCGGCGTTTGCAGTCCGGTCCAGTTCTTGCCGGCGGTGAACAGAAAGCCGACCACTACCGCTGCCGAGAAACCAAACACCATCTCATGCGCGTGCCAGACCATGGTGCCGGCCCACGGCTGGCTGGCCGGCGTCCACCAGCCAAGGTACATGGCGACCCAGGCCACCACGGCCAGGGCGCCGAATGCGGCGGCCAGCAGATAAAACGGGCGAAAACCCAGCGCGAGCACGGGCAATCCGCGATAGCCGGCCTGGGAGCGGGAGGGTGGGGAGATTTGCAGCAGGACTGACATGATCGGAGGGGAAGGTGCGCGTGACGCAATCGATTCTATGAAACATGCATCTGAAATGCAATTTAAAACTTCGGATGTCATGCGTCGGGTTGCATGAGTGCAAATCCCTAGGCGCTGTTACCCCGCCCCCCTACCGGAGTAGGGCGAAATCGAGGGGCCCACAGCCGTTAGCCAGCAAACAACACATGCAGGGCGTTGGCGTGATGGCGCGGACGACACCTGTAACGCGTGATACGGGGATTTTCAGTGCTCAATGCATCACACTGTGATGCAACAACATCCATATCGCCGAGGAATCGGCAACTGGGGGTAGCTGTGAAAATCCGCGATCTGTCGATCAAGACCAGGCTCCTTGCGGGGTTTGGCGCGCTGGCACTCATCGTGCTGGTGGTTTCGGGGCTGTCTTTGCGTGCGCTGAGTCAGGCGACCGACGGGTTCAGTGCCTACATCAACGGGCTCAACGCCCGTGGCGAGATGGCGTCCAAGGTGCGCACGTCAGTCGATCGTCGCGCCATCGCCGCGCGCAATCTCGTGCTGGTCACCACGCCGGCAGACATCAGTCTGGAAAAGGAAGCGGTGCTCAAGGCGCACGACGACGTGAAGGCGCGGCTGGGCCAGCTTAACGAGATGATCAAAGCCGAGGGTGTAAGCGAGACCGCCCGAAATCTGGTGGCCGAGGTCGACCGCATCGAGGCGCGTTACGGTCCCGTGGCCACGGCCATCGTCGCCCTGGCGCTCGAGGGCAAGCGTGACGCCGCCATCGAGAAAATGAACAACGAATGCCGCCCACTGCTGGCCGAGCTGATCAAGGCGACCAACACCTATGCCAGCTTCACCAAGGAGCGCCAGGACGAAATGATCCGGAAGCTGCAGGACGACTATGTCGCGCAGCGCAATCTGCTGATCATCGTGTCGCTAGCCGCGGTGGCCTTTGCCATGACCGGCGGCATGTTGCTGACCCGCGCGATCACCGGGCCGATAGAGCGCGCCGTGGGCGTGGCCAGCACCGTCGCGCGCGGCGAGCTTGGCATGCGCATCGAGGTGAATTCCACCGACGAGACCGGCCGGCTGCTCGGCGCATTGCGTGACATGAACGAGCGCTTGAGCGAAACGGTGGCGCGCGTGCGCGAGGGCAGTTCGAGCATCGCGGTGGCCACAGGCCAGATCGCCGAGGGCAACATGGACCTGTCGAGCCGTACCGAGCAGCAGGCGGCGTCACTGGAGGAAACCGCGGCGAGCATCGAGGAACTGGCGGCGACGGTCCGCCACAACACCGAGAACGCCCGACAAGCCAGCGAACTGGCCCGCAACGCCACCGAAGTGGCCCAACAGGGCAGCAGCACCGTGGGCCGCGTGGTCGATACGATGGAAGGCATCAGTGCAAGCTCGACCAAGATCGCGGAGATCACCGGCATCATCGAAGGCATTGCATTCCAGACCAATATCCTGGCGCTCAACGCCGCAGTGGAAGCTGCGCGTGCCGGCGAGCAGGGGCGCGGGTTTGCCGTGGTGGCCAGCGAGGTGCGTGGGCTCGCACAGCGGTCGTCGAGTGCGGCCAAGGAAATCAAGGAGTTGATCGACGCATCGGTTGCCCAGGTGCAGGCTGGCTCGTCGTTGGCCAGCGAAGCGGGCAAGACCATGACCGACGTCACGCAGGCCGTGGCTCGCGTCACCAATATCGTCGACGAGATTGCCACCGCGTCCGCCGAGCAGAACCGTGGCATCGAGCAGGTGAATCAGGCGATCGTGCAGATCGATCAGGTCACGCAGCAGAATGCCTCGCTGGTGCACGAGGCTGCGGAAGCGTCGAAGGCGCTTGAGGAGCAGAGCCGGTCGCTGGACGATGCTGTGGCGTTCTTCAAGCTGCCATCGGGCGGCGGGCGCCTTCATGACGCGCACCGCGCCGTTGTGGGTCAGCGGACTGCCGGCATCGTGTTCACGTAAGCCGCGTCCGTAAGCGTGCGCAGGAAGGCGACGATGTCGTCGATCTCGCCTTCCGTCAGCGCGGCCGGCATGTCTGGCCGCCGGTTCATCGGCGGCGAGTTGACGTTGATGTTGTCGCGATAGGCAGCGGGCACATCGTCGAACGTCCTGCCGCTGGCATACCACTTGCCCGGATCGATCGATCGCGTGTTGTAGAACGCCACGGCATCGCGCAGCGTCGTGAACACTCCGTTGTGCATGAAGCGCTGACGAACGGCCACGTTGCGCAGGCCGGGTGTGCGTATGTACCCGCACCACTGGTCGGGATCGGGCCAGCGCAACGTGCGCGCGGTGGCGCAGAGGCCGTTGTCGAAGTGCCTGGGATCGCGGTTGGCGGGCAGGGCGCGGTTGCGCGGCACGGCGATCGCGTCGTAGCCGAAGTCCGTGAACAGCGACCGCTCCGGCCGGCTCGCGGTATCAGACAGCGTATGGCAACTCATGCAGTTGCCCTTGTCAGGGTTCTTGAATAGTGCCAGTCCGCGCATCTCCTGCGGCGCCAGCGGTGTGCGGCGGCGCAGGTAGTCGTCAAAGCGTGACGTGAACGGCGCCATCTCGTCGCTTTGCATGTACGCCTGCAGCGCTGCGCCCAGGGCGCGGAGCATTGCCTGCGGGTCCTTGCGCACCGCCGGGCCGAACTGCGCGGCCATTGCCGGCGCCAGATCGGTGTCGTTGACGTTGCGCAGCAGCCGGGCCGGGCTGCCGTTGTTCATCTCGTTCGGATCGAGCAGCGGGCCGCGTACCTGCTCGGCAAGCGTGTCTGCGCGGCCGTCGGCGAACAGGCCACCGAACGGTGATGCCGCAGGGGCATCGTCGTCCTGATAGAAATGCCGGCGCGGCACGTAGCGCACGTATAGCAACGAAGGTGGATTGCGCAGGCTGAAGTGCCCCGGGCGACTGCCTTGCGGCACGCCGGGGTCACGCTTTCCACCGTCTGGCAGCGTGGGCGAGAACGCGCGCGTCGGGTCATGGCAGCTTGCGCACGACTGCCCGCGCGGCATCGACAGGCGCGGGTCGAAGAACGCGCGCTTGCCGAGCGCCACCAACGCCGGATCTGGCCGAAAGATGCCGGTAGTGGCATCGACCTTCGCGGTCACCTTGGGCGTGCCATTGCCGATGGTCGCCACCACCCGCGCGGGCAGTGCGCCGGGCAGCAGCACGGTGCCCACCGCGCCGGCGTGGCCTGTCACCGCCCAGAGTGCAAGGGCGGCGACGGCAGGTCTTGCTGGTGTCATCAAGGTGCGATCAAGGTGCGATAAAGCCGGTCTTGTCGCACGTCACCGTGTTGCCGGTCTGGTTGCAGGTGGCCATCAGCTTGCCGTCCTTCGCGTAGGCCTTGAAGGTCCACCCGGTGGCCGGCGAGGCCTTGCGGTCCATCACCAGGAAGCCGAAGCTGGCATGGTGCGTGATCCGATCGATCGTCGTGCCCGGGGCCGGCACGCTGCCGGCAGGCAACGGATCGGGTAGCGCGACGTCGAGGTTGTCGCCGCCGTTACCGGTCACGATCGTCGCCGGATGCGCCGACGCGAAGTTGATCGCCTGGAAGTCATGCACGTGACCGTGCAGCGCCACGTGAATGCCAGTCGGGTAGTACGCCTGCGCATTCAGGTTCGACATCACCGACTGCAACGCCAGGTTGCCCGGCGCCGGATTTGCGCCGGCTATCGGGGCGAAGCCGAGGATCGGATGGTGATTCGTGAAGATCGTGGTGGTCATGCCCGGCTTGGCAGCCAGCGTGGCCACGGTCTGGAACTGCTTCTGGTAGGCGATGAACTGCGGATCGGTGGTCGGCAACGCTGCCTTGCCAGCCTTGGCCGAGTCGAACACGATCACCTGCGAACCGGCGCCCAGCGACACCGCGTAGGGGTCGGCGTAGTTACCGGTGCTGTCGTTGACGGGATCGTCGCACGAACGCGTGGTGTCGAACGGGCGTGGATCAAGGAAGCGTGACCAGCCCTGGCCGGCACGCGCGCATTCCTCGTGGTTGCCGCGCACCACCACCCACGGCGCCTTGGCTAGCAGCGGCGCGGCGGGCTTGAACAGGTCAGCCTGCCACGTATCCCAGCCGTAGCCCCACGGGCTGCCCTGGCAACCGGCGATGTCCGGCGGGCAGGCGTTCTCGCGATAGTGGTAGTCGCCGATGTGCAGCACGAGGTCGGGATTGAAGCCCGCTGCCGTGGTTGCCACCGTGGAGAGCGGCCAGGCGTCGGTGTCGCTGCACGCCTGCCATGCGTTGTCGGCCTTCTTCAGGCGGCAGCCCGTGTCGGCCAGCACCACGATGCGCTGCGGCAATGCCTTGGGCAGCGGCAGTGTCTGCGTGCCGATGGCCGCGCTGGTGGCGCTGGAAGCCACGGTGGCCTCGCACACCGATACCGGGAACTCGGACGGCTTCGAATCGGCCGGCGCGCTCGCGGTGGTCCGCAGCGGCACGGTGGCGGGGCCCACGCGCAGCGTCATGCGCGTTGCCTTGCCATCGACGGTCAGCATCGGGCAGACGCCATTGGCCCCGGCGTCGGCCGGCGCGACATAGCTGGTGACCGCACGTGCGATGGCCTGGTTGCTGTCACCGATCTCGACCCACGCGGCCTGGATGTTGGCGCTCGCGGTGGCCGCGTCGGCCGGCGTGACCGTAGGTGGCGTGGTGCCGCCGTTGCCGCTACCGTTGTTGCTGCTATTGGTGTTGGTGTCGTCGCTCCCGCAACCGTGCAATCCCGCCACGGCGACGAGCGCTACCATCCCGGCTGTCCAGCCGAGGGCTTTTCTTGTGCGCATGGATTTCTCCCCTGTTAGGGGCGCAACCGTACAGGCCGAGTGTGTAATAAATATGACGGCCTGTGCTCACGCTGAGGTATAAGCCCGAAAGCGCGGCAACGATACGTACGTGTTCGCGATCAACCTGGATATGCCGAGCCCGGGCGTCGCGCCGAAGCGCCAGGAGATTGCGCGCGCTGTCCTGAGCGACGGCCCGGGTCTCTGTCTGATCGCTAGGGCGCGAGCTGGTCGAGCACGGTGGCGGCGGTCTGCAGACCGCTTTCGATCAGGTGCTGCACGTAGGCGCCCATGTGCGGCATCACCAGCGCCAGGACCAGCATGCCGCCCAGCAGCGTGACGGGGAAGCCCACAGCGAAGATCGAAAGCTGCGGCGAGGCACGGTTCAGGATGCCCATGGCCAGGTTCATCGTCAGCAGTGCCGCGATCATCGGCAGCGAAAGCAGGGTACCGGCGGAGAAGATCATCGATCCTGCGCGAGCCAGCACGCCCCAGCCGTGCCCGGAGAGCGGCACGCCGGAGATGGGCAGGCCCTGGAAGCTGTCGATCAGCGCGGCCAGCATCATCAGATGACCGTCGAGCGCCAGGAACAGCAGCATGGCCACCATGTTCAGGAAGCGTGACAGCACCATGGTCTGGCCGCCGGCCGCGCGATCGTAGAACGACGCGAACGACAGACCCATCTGCAGGCCGATGACTTCACCTGCCATCTGCACCGCGGCGAATACCAGGCGCATTGCGAAGCCCATCGACAAGCCGATGCCGACTTCGTTGAGGACGATCAGCAGGCCATCGAGCGAGTAGACCGGCACGGTGGGGATATTGCCGATCGTGGGGGAGATGACTACCGACAGGGCCGCCGCCAGCAGGATCTTGAGACGCCGGGGAATCGTCGATTCGCTGAGCAGCGGCGCGGAAGAGATCAGCCCCAGCATCCGGAACATCGGCCACAGGAAGGTGGCGATCCAGCCGTACATCTGGGCGGTGGTGACCTCGATCACGGCGGGCTATTGGGAAGGAAAAGGGAAAAGGGTACGGCGGCCGGATCAGTGGGCCAGGGCGGGGATGCTCTGGAACACCTGGCGCATGTAGTCCACGAAGGTGTTGATCATCCACGGGCCGACCAGCACCATCGTCGCGAACAGCGCGATGAGCTTGGGGATGAAGGTCAGCGTCATTTCGTTGATCTGCGTCGCGGCCTGGAACAGGCTCACCACCAGACCCGCCGCCAGCGCCACCAGCAGAAGCGGTGCGGCCAGCATCAGCGTCATCTTCATCGCCTGCGTGGCGATGGTCATCACCATTTCCGGTGTCATGGCGGGCCTCCGGTCAGTTCATGAAGCTCTGCGCCAGGGAGCCCAGCAGCAGTTGCCAGCCATCGACCAGCACGAACAGCATCAGCTTGAACGGCAGCGAAATGGTGGCGGGTGGCACCATCATCATGCCCATTGCCATCAGCACGCTGGCCACGACGAGGTCGATGATGAGGAACGGGATGAAGATCGTAAAGCCGATCTGGAACGCGGTCTTCAGTTCGCTGGTGACGAACGCCGGCACCAGCACCGTGAACGGCACGTCCTCGGGGCCCTGCAGTTCGGGCGTTTTGGCCATCTGCGCGAACATCGCCAGGTCCTTCTCGCGAGTCTGACGCAGCATGAACGCGCGCAGCGGCACGGCGGCGCGCTGGGCGGCGGTCTCGAGGCTGATCTTGTTTTCGGAGAGCGGCTGGTAGGCGTCGGTGTAGACCTTGTCGAACACCGGCGACATGACGAAGAACGTCAGGAACAGCGACAGGCCCACGAGTACCTGGTTGGGCGGCGACGATGCCGTACCCAGCGCGTTGCGCAACAGGCCCAGCACGATGATGATGCGAGTGAAGCCCGTCATCATCAGCATGGCCGCCGGCAGGAACGACAGCGATGTCAACAGGACCAGCGTCTGGATCGACAGCGACCAGGTCTGGCCGCCGCCGGGTCCCGGCCGGCTGGTTACGCCGGGCAGCGACTGGGCCAGCGCCGATTCGGGCGCGAGCCACAGCACGAGCGGCAGCAATGCCAGCAGGGTGGCGGCCACGCGCGGCAGGCGCGCGGGATGCCGTGCGACGTCGGCACGCAGCGAGTTCATTTCTTGAGGTTTTCCTGCATGGCGCGCATCAGTCGCTCGCCGAATCCGCCCTGCATGTTCCGGGGCACTCCTGAGTCCGCCTGGGAGCCGGGCCGCGAATCGTCCGGAGAACTGGTGTGCGGTTGTGCTTCCAGTGTGTGAAGCGGACGGATTTCATTGGGCGACACACCAAGCACCAGCCAGGTACCGCCCACTTCCACCGTGACCACCCGCTGGCGCGGACCAAGCATCAGGCTGCCGACCACCTTCATCGACGCATTGCCCGAGCCCTGGCGCACCAGGCCGACGCGCCGGGCCACCCATGCCATCGCCAGGATCAGCGCGATGACGGCGAACAGGCCCAGACCGGCTTGCGCCAGGCTGGCCCCACTGCTGATGACGGGAGCGTTGGCGCCGGTGTTGCTAGTAGTGGCGCTGGTAGTGGTGTTGGTCGCGGCGCCGCCGGTGGGCGTGCCCGCCTGGGCCGTGCTGAGCACGACGTCGGCAGCCTGCGCGCCGGAAGCGGCAACGCCCGCAAGGGCAATGCCCGCGGCAAGCCGGCGCGCGGCAACCATCATTTGTTGAGCTTCCGGATACGTTCCGACGGCGTGATGATGTCCGTCAGGCGGATGCCGAACTTGTCATTGACCACCACCACTTCGCCCTGGGCGATCAGGTAGCCGTTGACAAGCACGTCCATCGGTTCGCCGGCCAGGCCGTCGAGTTCCACGACCGAACCTTGCGCCAGTTGCAGCAGGTTCTTGATGGGTACCTTGGTGCGGCCGAGTTCCACCGTGAGCTGCACGGGAATATCGAGAATCATCCCGATATCGTTGTGGAACCCCGGCGGCGCTTCCTGCGCCAGCGGCGGGAATACCGTGGAAGCTGCCGGCGTGGCGGCAGGCATGGCTTGCGCCGCCGGTGCGGCAGCGCTGGGCGCCGGCGCGGCAGTGGACGTTGCCTGCTCGGCGCTGGTCTGCTCCGCGAGGGCGCTGGCCCAGTCGTCCATCGGATCGACCGGCTTGTCCTGGGTGCCGTCAGTCATGATCGGTTTCCTTGTTGGAATCGCTGTCTTGGTAATTGAGCATCCGTTCCACGCGCAGCGCGTACTGGCCGTTCATGGTGCCGAAGCCGCACTGCATGACGGGCACGCCGTTCACCTTGCCGAAGATGTGTTCCGGCAGTTCGATCGGCAGCACGTCGCCTTCGCGCATGGCCAGGACCTCGGCCACGGTGCTGCGCAGGTGCGTGAATTCGGCCACCAGTTCCACTTCGGCGGCACGTAGCTGGTTGGAGAGCTGGCCGAGCCAGCGCTTGTCCACCTCGACCTCGTCCTGCAGCGGGTTCATCAGCAGATCGCGCAGTGGCTCGATCATCGAGAACGGGATGCAGATATGAAGCTGCCCGCCCACGGCGCCCAGTTCGATGTGGAACGCGGTGGTGACCACGGCATCGTTCGGGCCGGCGACGTTGGCGAACTTCGTGTGCATCTCCGAGCGGACATAGTCGAACTCGATCGGATGCACGGTGCGCCAGGCCTGGCCGTAGCTGGAAAGCGTGAGGTCAAGCATGCGGCGGATGATGCGCTGCTCGGTCTGGGTAAAGTCGCGGCCTTCCACGCGGGTGTGGAAACGGCCATCGCCGCCGAACAGGTTGTCGACGACGAGAAACACCAGGTTCGGGTCGTACACGAATAGCGCGGTGCCCCGCAGCGGCTTCATGTGGACCAGGTTCAGGTTGGTCGGGACGGGCAGGTTGCGCACGAAATCGCCGTACTTCTCGATCCGCACGGTGCCTACCGAGATGTCGGCGCCGCGGCGGATGAAGTTGAACAGCGCGGTGCGCAGGGCGCGGGCAAAACGCTCGTTGATGATCTCGAGCGTGTGCAGGCGGCCGCGGACGATGCGCTCCTGGTTGGCCAGGTTGTACGGACGCACGCCGCCATCGTCGGCGACCGGCGCGCTTGCCACGGGCGCATCGGATTCGCCCGATACGCCTTTCAGTAGTTCATCTACCTCGTCCTGCGAGAGGAACTTGTCGTAGGCCATCTAGTGTCCTGCCCCGTGAACGGCTTTAAGGATGAAACGGTCCATGGCCGGCTTCAGGCGCCGCGCGCGATGCGGCGGCAGAGGTGAAGTTCGGCGGGCAGTTTCATATCGGATTTGGTTCAGGGTTCGCGAGGCAGGCACACGGCTTACTGCACCACGAACGATGTAAACAAGACGTCCAGGATCTTCTGCGGCGGCAGACCTGCGGCAAACGGCTGGCTGATGGTCGCCTGGATGTCGCGCGCGAGCTTCTGCTTGCCCTCGACGGTGGCGAGATCGGCTGGCTGGCGTGCCGAAAGCAGCAGCAGGATGCGGCTGCGCGCTTCGGGCAGGTACTGCGACAGCCGTGCCTGGGTGTCGCTGTCCGCCACCTTCAGAGACAGGCCGGTGTGCAGGAAACGGTCGCCATCCTCGCTCTTGAGGTTCACGGTGAACGCATCCAGCGGCACGAAGATCGGCGGTGGCACCACCGGGGCAGCAGGAGCCGCCGGTTGACGGCTGCCACCGATGATGTTGCCCAGCACGAAGCCGCCAACGCCCAGCGCCACCACCAGCACACCGCCGCCGATCAGCAGGAGCCGGCCGCGCTTGCTCGGGGTGCCACCGGTCTGGGAGGGGGAAAGCGTGTTCGCCATGAGATGCCTGTGTCGGAATGCCTGCATTCTTCCCGAATTGCAGGCAAGCAAAGGGCCGATAAAAAGGGGGAATCCCGCTCAGCTTGGCCGTTTGAGCTGGGCGGACGTCGGGCGCACGGGTGCATAGGAGCGCCATTTGCGCCTCCTTGCTGGTTAACGAATGTGAAGAGCGGAACTTAAGACCGGCACGGCGGGCGAGTCACCAGGTCCGTCCGCGCGGCACCGTGCGGCCAAGTGGGGCTCCGGCAAAGTGCTTGCGGGGGCAGATGAATCGTGTTTCGGTAAGCGATTGATTTGTAAGGGTTTGCTTGTATCGACTCTTATATAAGATATAAGACATTTGATCTGGCGGGGACTTCGGTCTACAATCACGCGCAACTGGCCGCCTTGCGCACCAGTCCTCACAGAGACGGCAGTACCGTTACAACCCTATTACCAGCAGGTTCCTATGCTTGATACCTATCGCGCCCATGTCGCCGAACGCGCTGCGCTTGGCATTCCCCCTCTGCCTCTGACCGCCAAGCAGACCGCCGACCTGATCGAACTGATCAAGAACCCGCCGGCGGGCGAGGAGCAGGCGCTGCTGGACCTGATTACCTATCGCGTGCCCGCAGGCGTGGATGACGCCGCCAAGGTCAAGGCCTCGTACCTGGCCGCCGTGGCCCTGGGTTCGGAAAAGACCCAGCTGATCTCGCGCGCCCGCGCTACCGAACTGCTCGGCACGATGCTGGGCGGCTACAACATCTCGCCGCTGATCGAGCTGCTGGACGATGCCGAAGTGGGCACCGTGGCCGCCGAGGCGCTGAAGAAGACGCTGCTGATGTTCGACGCCTTCCACGACGTGAAGGAAAAGGCGGACAAGGGCAACGCCAATGCCAAGGCCGTGCTGCAAAGCTGGGCCGACGCCGAATGGTTCACGAGCCGTCCGGAACTGCCGCAATCGCTGACGATCACCGTGTTCAAGGTGCCGGGCGAGACCAACACCGATGACCTGTCGCCGGCCCCTGACGCCACCACGCGCCCGGACATCCCGATGCACGCGCTGGCCATGCTGAAGAACAAGCGCGAAGGCGCCGCGTTCCAGCCGGAAGAGGATGGCAAGCGTGGCCCGGTCAAGTTCATCGAGTCGCTGAAGGACAAGGGCCACCTGGTGGCCTACGTTGGCGACGTGGTCGGTACCGGCTCCAGCCGCAAGTCGGCCACCAACTCGGTGCTGTGGTTCACTGGCGAAGACATCCCGTTCGTGCCGAACAAGCGTTTCGGTGGCGTGTGCCTGGGCAGCAAGATTGCTCCGATCTTCTACAACACGATGGAAGACGCCGGCGCGCTGCCGATCGAACTCGACGTGTCGAAGATGGAAATGGGCGACGTGGTGGAACTGCGTCCCTACGAAGGCAAGGCCCTGAAGAATGGCGAGGTCATCGCTGAATTCAAGGTGAAGTCGGACGTGCTGTTCGACGAAGTGCGCGCCGGTGGCCGCATTCCGCTGATCATCGGCCGTGGCCTGACCGCCAAGGCCCGCGAGTCGCTGGGCCTGGCCCCGTCGACGCTGTTCCGCCTGCCGCAGAACCCGGTCGACACCGGCAAGGGTTTCACGCTGGCCCAGAAGATGGTCGGCCGCGCATGCGGCCTGGCCGAAGGCAAGGGCATCCGCCCGGGCACGTACTGCGAACCGAAGATGACCTCGGTGGGCTCGCAGGACACCACTGGCCCGATGACCCGTGACGAGCTGAAGGATCTGGCTTGCCTGGGCTTCTCGGCCGACCTCGTGATGCAGTCGTTCTGCCACACCGCCGCTTATCCGAAGCCGGTGGACGTGAAGACGCACCACACGCTGCCGCAGTTCATCAGCACCCGTGGCGGTATCTCGCTGCGTCCGGGCGACGGCGTGATTCACTCGTGGCTGAACCGCATGCTGCTGCCCGACACCGTGGGCACCGGCGGCGACTCGCACACCCGCTTCCCGATCGGTATCAGCTTCCCGGCCGGTTCGGGCCTGGTTGCCTTTGCCGCCGCCACTGGCGTGATGCCGCTGGACATGCCGGAATCGGTGCTGGTCCGCTTCAAGGGCAAGATGCAGCCTGGCGTGACGCTGCGTGACCTGGTCAATGCCATTCCGCTGTACGCGATCAAGCAGGGTCTGCTGACCGTGGCCAAGCAAGGCAAGCAGAACATCTTCTCGGGCCGTATCCTCGAAATCGAAGGTCTGCCCGACCTGAAGGTGGAACAGGCCTTTGAACTGTCCGACGCCTCCGCAGAGCGTTCGGCCGCCGGTTGCTCGGTGCGCCTGAACAAGGAACCGATCATCGAATACATCAACAGCAACATCACGCTGCTGAAGTGGATGATCGCCGAAGGCTACCAGGACCCGCGCAGCCTGCAGCGCCGTATCAAGGCCATGGAAGCATGGCTGGCCGATCCGAAGCTGCTGGAGCCGGACACCGACGCCGAGTACGCCGCCGTGATCGAAATCGATCTGGCCGACGTGCACGAGCCGATCGTGGCCTGCCCGAACGACCCGGACGACGTGAAGACGCTGTCCGACGTGGCCGGCGCCAAGATCGACGAAGTGTTCATCGGTTCGTGCATGACCAACATCGGCCACTTCCGTGCCGCTTCGAAGCTGCTGGAAGGCAAGCGCGACATCCCCGTGAAGCTGTGGGTCGCCCCGCCGACCAAGATGGACCAGAAGCAGCTGACCGAGGAAGGCCACTATGGCGTGTTCGGCACCGCTGGCGCGCGTACTGAAATGCCGGGCTGCTCGCTGTGCATGGGTAACCAGGCACAGGTGCGCGAAGGCGCGACGGTGATGTCGACCTCGACGCGTAACTTCCCGAACCGTCTGGGCAAGAACACGAACGTGTATCTCGGCTCCGCCGAACTGGCTGCCATCTGCTCGCGCCTGGGTCGTATCCCGAACAAGGAAGAGTACATGGCCGACATGGGCGTGCTGAACGCCAACGGCGACAAGATCTACAAGTACATGAACTTCGACCAGATCGAAGACTTCAAGGAAGTCGCGGACACGGTGTCGATCTAAGTGTCGATGTTCCTCGGCGGCCACGCCGAGGAACGAACCGAAGTCCGATGAACCCCGCGTGCGCGTGAAGCGCACGCGGGGTTTTTTTCATGGGTGATTGCGCAAGCCCGATCAGGATTGCCTGATGGCTGCCGCGTGTGACTGTCATTGGGGGGATGGACCAGCGTGAAGGAGATCGGCCGGATCGTGCTGGCTAGTGGCTGATTCTCCGGTCGCCGCTTACGCGTGATCAGCTGCGGCCAGCATCACGCATTGCTCGCTGGTGCGGATGCGGTCTGTCGGCGTGTGGTGCCATGCGCGGCCCGGCTCTCCTTGGGGCTGCAACCGAACTGCGCGTGATACCAGCGCGAGAATCCGCTCGGCGCGGAAAAGCCGAGGAGGGTCGCCACCTCGGTCAATGGACGATCGCTCTCGATGACATGACGCGTCGCGAGTTCCGTACGGATTTCATTGACCATCGACGAGAAGCTCTGCCCCCGGTCGGCCAGCCGGCGCTGGACCGTGCGGCACACGACGCCCAGGTGATCGGCGACCTGCTCGGCGCTGCAGCGGCCACTGGGCAACAGCAGGAGGATGGTGCGCCGTACGTCCTCGAGCATCGTCGCCTGTTGCATGACGGCCGACTCGTCTATCAGTTGCTGTGCGTAGCGCGCCATGGCCGGATCGGCCCACGGGTTGCGCGCATCGAGATCGGCCTTCGCGCAGATGATGCCGTTGAAGTCACAATCAAATTCGACGTGAGGACCGAAGAACCGGTGGTGCGTGCTCAGGTCGCGCGGCGCGGGATGTTCCAGGCACACGCGTTGCGGCTGCCAGTCGGCCTTGATGAGCTGACGTATCAACCGCACCATGACCCCAAGCGCCAATTCAACTCGTTGGCGAGTTGGCTGATGGGCGTTGCCGGCGATCAGCACCTCGCGAATGATGACCCGTCCGCCGCAATCCTCGACCGCCAGTGACTGTGCGCCGTTGAGCAACGGTTGATAGCGCATCAGCAAGGTGAGGGAATCACGCAGCGTCGCCTGGTCGCGGATCAGCATGCCGACCGCCCCGAGATTGGACAGCAGGCGCGACTCGGCCATGGCCAACCCGAAGCTCTCATTGCCCGACATGGTTGCAGAGGTCTGCAGCAGGCGACCGTAACGCTCGACGGGAATCATGAGATCTGGTTCGCGCAGCACGCTCGGGCTGATTCCTGCGTCCATCATCATCCGCACCGGATCGAGCCCGGCGGCACGAGCGACCTCGCTGTAGTTGGTGAGGGCTGCGGCCCGGACAAGTAACGACATCGGGAACTGACTAAAGAATGAAAGCCCATGATAGAGAGCGGCAATGGGTTGTCAAGCGGGAGGAATCCCGAGCTTCAGGCGCGAAGGTAAGGTTGTTTGCGCTGCATTCGCCTCATCGGCGATCCCCGGCTTTCCGCGTTGGAATCGCTGTCGCCAAAAGCCAAATCACGACGCGATAGGCAAAGCGGGAAGGGGGGTAGGGCGGGATGATCCGAATCGGGAGTCCCTGAGCAATCGTCACATCGATGGCGATGATGACCCCCGTCCGATAGAAAGGAGCCCCCGATGACATGGATCACTCACGGTGCCCGCCAGGCCATGGCGCTCGCACTCGTCCTTGGTTCTGCGCTGCCGGCCATGGAGGCGGCCCGGGCCGCCGACTGGCCCACCAGGCCCGTGCGGATACTCGTAGGCGCTCCCCCGGGTGGTACGGCGGATATCGTGGCACGCCTCGTTGCCCGTGAGTTGCAGGCATCGCTTGGCCAACCGGTCATCGTCGACTACAAGGCGGGCGCGGGGGGCACCATCGCCGTCCAGACCATGCTGGCTTCGCCGCGAGACGGCTACACGTTCCTCTTGATCCAGAAGGGGATCGCATCGGAAGTGCCTCATGCCATCAAGGTGTCCTACGACCCTTTCAAGGACATCGTCCCGATTGCTCAGCTTACGCAATATGGTCTCGTTCTCGTCGGGAATCCCAATCTGCCCGCGAAGGACCTCGGTGAGTTGGTCAGGTACGTGAAGTCGAAGCCGGGCAAGTTCGACTATGCGAACTTCGGCGTCGGCACGCGCGGTCAGACGATGGGTGTGCAGTTCAATCGCGTTGCCGGGCTCGATGCCGGCACTGTGAGCTACAAGGGCTCACCGGCCGCACTGCAGGATGTGATGGGTGGGCAGGTGCCGCTCATGTTCGACGGTCCGGCGACTTCGCTGCCGTTCATCAAGTCGGGGAAGCTCAGGGCCTATGCGGTGGCATCGCCCAGGCGAATGGCCGCACTGCCTGACGTTCCGACCTTTACCGAGGCGGGATATCCAGACCTGCAGGACGTGAGCTGGATGGGGATCTGGTCCGCCCAGGGCGTGCCGCCAGCCGTGATTACGAAAATGCGCGACGCGACGCTCAAGGTGACGCAATCTCCGACGCTCCGGCCAAGGCTCGAGGACATGGGTATGGAGCCCGGTTCGCCGGCTACCACCGATGCGCTTCTCAAGGATGTGCGCGAGTCGTACGAGCGTCAGGGCGCGTTGCTGCGCTCCATCCACTTCAAGCCGGACTGATGGTGAATCGATGGTGAATCGCGGCGCTGGTTGCCAGCGCCGCGATGCGTTGACTCAGAGTTGCTGAACCAGTTCTTCCGCCAGCGGCCATGTGCCAAAGCCATCCACAGGTCCGAGATGCCCGACTTCCCCGGCGTCGATGCAACGACTGCCCCACGCCTGCGCCAGTTCCTGGATTCGCTCGAATTTTCCGAGCGGATCATTGCGGCTTGCGACCACGATGCTCGGGAATTTCAACTGTCGACGTGGAATCGGCGTCCAGCCTTCCTTTGCCAGCGTCGGCAGATCGGTGTATCCGGGCGGCAAGGGGTTGTCAAAGTCGGCCGGCGCAGCAAGCAGCGCGCCCTGCACCGCGCACTTCGTCTCCTGTGCCCAGTGAACGGTAATCAGGCAGCCCACGCTATGCGCGACGAGGATGACCGGCCCTGGGATGCCGCTGACGACACGCTCGAGGTTCTCCACTCTCGCGCGGCGCAACCTCTTGTCGTGATCGATCTGCGGCACGATGCGCACCGCTCGCCCCTGCTGCTGCAGGCGCTCCGCAAGCAGTGACTGCCAGTGCTCAGGCATGTGATCGCGAAAGCCGGGAACGATTACGACCGTTGGCTGGTTTCCGGATGTCATGGAATGCACTCTCCTCTGTCTTTCAGCTCAGTACGGGATATCACCGACGATGCCGGCGCGCTCCATCTTGCGCGGCGCCGGATAGTAGTCGTTGACGGCGTAGTGCTGCGTGCTGCGGTTGTCCCACACCGCGACATCTCCCTCCTGCCAGGCCCAGCGCACCTGGTACTCCGGAATGGTGGCGCGGCTGGTCAGATAGTTGAGCAGCAGCGAGGCGCCAGGCGATTTGTCGATGCCATGGCGCACGTTGGCCGGCGTGCTGTAGTTGGTGAAGTGCGTCGTGAACGAGGCACCGACGAACAGGATCTTCTCGCCGGTTTCCGGGTGGATGCGCACCACAGGATGCTCCACCGGTGGATGATCCTGCGCCAGCTTCGCGCGGTTCTCCGGCGTCATTACCGCCCCGAAACTGTGTTCGATGCTGGCCCTGGCGCGCAGGCCGTCGATCTTCGACTTGATCTCATCGGGGAGTTCCTCGTACGCCTTCACCATGTTCACCCAGATGGTGTCACCGCCGATCTCGGGACATTCGAGGCAGCGCAGGACAGCCCCCATGGCCGGATTGGGACGCCACAGACCGTCGCAGTGATAGCTGTTCTCGAAGCTGTGCGGGTTGTCGCTACGGTAGACCTTCACCAGACCCGGGTAGTCCGGAACACTGCCAACCACGGGATGGTCTTCCAGCTTGCCGAAGCCGCTGGCGAAGGCCACGTGGTCGGCACGCGTGATTTCCTGCTTGCGAAAGAAGAGGACCCGGTGCTTGAGCAGCGCCGCGCGGATCTCGGCGAAGACTGCCGGATCGCGTGCCGCCTCGCCGATGTTGACGCCGGAAATCTCGGCCCCGATGGCAGGGGTGATTTGCCTGATCTTCATTTCCATGTCTCCTGCTGTCTTGTAAGTGCCTGGCAACGAGTATCTGGTGTTCTAGGCATCCATGCTTACTTCGGCAGGACATTCACTTTCCAATTCGCGACATTCCGGCCGTAGCAGCGGCCTGCGAAGGTCAAGTTCCGTAGCATGCGACATCGCACCGGGCAGTTCATTTTCGAGCGAAGTAACGGAGGGCATCCACCATGGCAGCACCACAGAGCAAGGTGATCGTCACCTGCGCCGTGACCGGCAGTATTCACACCCCCACAATGTCGCCTTATCTCCCCATCACCGCCAGGGAGATCGAAGACGAGGCCGTTGCCGCGGCGGAGGCTGGCGCGGCCATTGTCCATCTCCATGCGCGAAACCCGGAGAATGGCCAGCCATCGCAAGACCCGGCCCTCTTTCGTGCGTTTCTCCCACGGATCGCGGCCCGTTCGGACGTCGTGATCAATCTCACGACTGGTGGCGCCCCCAACATGTCGGTGGAAGAACGCTTGCAGCCGGCACTTCAACTCAAGCCCGAGGTTGCCTCGTTGAACATGGGGTCCATGAACTTCGGTCTCTATCCGATGCTCGCCCGGCACGCGACGTTCAAGCACGACTGGGAACGTCCTTACCTCGAAGGCTCCGAGGACCGTGTGTTCCGCAACACGTTCAAGGAGATCCGCTACATCCTCGAATCCTGCGCCGACAACGGCACACGCTTCGAGATCGAGTGCTACGACACGAGCCACCTTTACACGGCCGCGCACTTCATTGATCGCGGCATCCTCAAGCCGCCTTTCTTCATCCAATCCGTGTTCGGCCTGTTGGGCGGCATCGGCACGCACGCCGACGATGTCATGCACATGCGCCGCACCGCGGAGCGCCTGTTCGGCAAGGACTACTACTGGTCCGTGCTCGGCGCCGGTCGCAGCCAGATGCCGATTGCATCGATGGCGGCGGCGATGGGCGGAAACGTCCGCGTTGGCCTGGAGGATTCACTCTGGGAAGACCGCGGCAAGCTGTCCACCAGCAACGCCGACCAGGTCAAACGCGTGGTTGGCATTCTGAAGTCGCTGAACCTTGACGTGGCATCGCCGGACGAGGCCCGCGACATGCTGCAGCTAAAGGGCCGCGATGCCGTCGCGTTCTGACCGGCCGATCTTCCCCAAGGGCTCACGAACAGTCTCGCCTGACTTATCCAAGGAAACGCTTATGTCTCATCCTGTTGTCTTGATTACCGGCGCGACCGCCGGCATCGGCCGTGCGACGGCGCTTGCCTTTGCAGCCAAGGGCGCGCGGCTGGTCTGTTCCGGGCGGAATGCCGCAGCCGGAGACGCCCTCATCTCCGAACTTCGGGAGATGGGCGCGGAAGCAGACTTCCTGGCGGCCGATGTCAGCCGTGAGGACGATGTCATGCGTCTTGTCAGTCATGCCGTCGAGCGCTTTGGTTGCCTCGATATCGCAGTGAACAGTGCCGGGACGGAAGGCACACCGGGATCGATCGTCGAGCAGACCGTCCAGTCGTACGCGACGACGTTCGATGCGAACGTCCTTGGGACGTTCCTTTGCATGAAGCACGAGCTGAAGGCGATGATCGGGCAACAGCGCGGAGTCGTTGTCAATCTGTCGTCTACGATGGGCAGTCGTGGCAATCCGCGCAATCCGATGTATGTGGCGAGCAAGCACGCGATCGAGGGCCTGACCAAGTCCGCGGCCCTTGACGTCATCCAGGCGAATGTCCGCGTCAACGCCGTGGCGCCGGGCCCGATTGAAACGGCCATGCTCGGGCGCATTGCCGGTGGCGCGGATCGGCTTGCCTCCGTCGCTGCGACGATCCCTGCCGGGCGCGTTGGCACGCCGGAAGAGGTCGCCGATGCAATTCTGTTCCTGGCATCCGATCAATCGACGTACATCACAGGGCAGATCCTTCATGTGAACGGCGGGAAGACCGCCGGGTAAGTCGGCGGTGTCCCGGGGCGCGGTCAAGGGCCCCGGGAATGCCGGGGCTTCGGCACGCACCGCAGCGATCAGTAGCGATCAGTACCTGATGGTGCCGGGGCTCCCGCCAGCGACAGAAATGGCATCGCCATTGATCGCCACGCTCACTGGCGATGCAAGGAATGCCACGACGGCTGCAACCTCGCGGGCTTCCACAATGCGGCCCAGCGAGGTCCTTGCCGCGGCCCAGGCCTCGAATGCCGCGTCGGTTGTCTCCGTCCGTGTCGCTCCGGGATGGACCGCCGTGACATTGATGCCCTTCGGCCCGAGTTCATCCGCCAGATTCTTGGTGATCGCAGCCACGCCGACGTTGCGCAGCGTGGCAATGGGGCGGCCGGTGCGATAGATCGCCAAGCCACCAATGTTCACGATCCGTCCCCAGCCATTGGCAATCAGGTGTGGCGCGAGCGCCCGCGCGGTGCGCAGATAGCCAATCACCTTGATGTCGATGTCTTCAATGGCTTGCGCATCGTCGATTTCATCGAGCCGGGACGCCGATGAGATTCCACCGGGCAATGCAGCGGCGTTGACCAGTATATCGATGCCGCCCAATGCGGCGATGGCCTGGTTCACCATGCTGTCCACGGAAGCCTTGCTGGAAGTGTCGACGGCGAGTGGCACGATCCGTCTTCCTGTCAGCGTCGCCAGCTCCGCAGCCGTCGCTTCCAACGCCGCGCGTCCACGGGCTGCCACCACCACGTCGACGCCTTCTTGCGCGAGCTGGAGCGCAATCGCCTTGCCGATACCCCGGCTGCCGCCGGTGACTATCGCTCGTTTGTCCTTCAGACCAAGATCCATGGTTCGCTCTCCCGCAGTATGCGGACAACGTCAGTGAAGCCGGAAGTCGCCTCGAGTCGCCTCAAGTCGCATCAAGGCGCTTCCGGCCGAACGCTCAGAACACGTGTCGAATCCCCAATGCCGCGCCGAACATGGATTTCTGTCCGTTGGCCAGCGCATAGGAATTGCCCAACGCCAGGCTGGTCGCGAAGCCGCTCGCTGCCGATTCCATCGCCAGGCCGGCGTTCCTGCTGTATGCCGTGGTCAGGTACACGTCGGTTCGCTTGGAGAAAGCATAGTCTGCGATCAGGGCAATCTGCCAGGGGTTGGCCACGCCGTTGTTTCCACCCAGGTTCTTCACGTTCTGATAGTCATACTCGAGCGTGAAGTCCAGCGCCGACGAGAAGCGGTATTGGCCACCAATCCAGTAGAAGTCATCGCGCAGGATCGTCGTGCCGCCCGGATCCTTGTTCTGCCCCCATCGGTAACCACCCATCAGCTTCGCCGTATCGTTGAACGCGTAGCTGGCCATGACAACGGCCTTCTTGAATGTGCCATTGCCCGTGCCGATGGTCGGATTCCACTGGTCATAGCCAATACCCAGCCCGACCGGCCCAGCCAGATAGCTCAAGGCGACACCATAGGCCGAATCGCGGCGGAACTGGCCCGGTACTTCACCGGCACCACCCGCCGTCGGCACCGTGGGGTAGGTGGACGGCAGCGTCGTGCCAACCCCGAACGACCAGTCCGCCTGCGCGGTGAAGGGGCCGAACGTCCCTGAGTACTTGACCGTGTTGTCCTGGCGGAAATTGGCCCCTGCCACCACACCCGTCGGCTCATACTGCGTGGCATATCGCGCTGGGACGAAGTTGGCCATGGTGGAGAAAATCGATTGGTACTGTCGGCCGAACGTGAACACACCGAAGCGTGTGTCGAGGCCCACGAAGGCCTGGCGCCCAAACATGCGTCCACCCTGTTGCAGCGTGCCGGTATCGGCATTGAAGCCGTTTTCCAGCACGAAGATCGACTTCAGGCCGCCCCCGAGGTCTTCGACGCCGCGAAGACCCCAACGCGATCCAGAGTAGCCGCCAGAATTCTCGCGAAACACCGTCTGGGGTGGACCGGGGTTGTAGCCGTTACCTGCCTGCGGCACGGCCCCGACGTGGTTGACGTATTCCACGTTCACATCGACCACACCGTACAAGGTCACGCTCGATTGCGCGTTGGCCGCGCCACACGCGCAAGCGGCGGCCAGGGCAAAAAGTCTCTTGTTCACCAGCACTCCTCCACGTTCATTGTTTTGGTTTCCAGGCTGGTAACGCGCGGGCGCCACCGGCCTGGAACGTTGCCAGGTCCGAATCGAAGTCCGGTTCCCTTTCTTGCGCAGAACCCGCGCGTTTATCCATGGGCGAGCACGGCTCTCGCCCTTTGTGTGAGCGATGGCGTTCGTCCTGTCTTGCGCTTGGATTTGCAGTAGGGCTACGGGCAAGGCAGATCAACGGCTTGCTCCGCTTTGCGTCGCGAATTCCACTCGCCGTCGACGCAAGACGCCGGGCACCGTGGGCGCCTGGCGGTCGTTTTTCCACTAGTCGATCTGAATCCCCGCATCGGTGGCGATCTTCGACCAGACATCGAGGTCGTGGCTGACCGTCTCGCCGAATTGCACCGCTGTCTTCACAGGCGGGGGACCAAAGTTCATGGCCTTCATCGTGGCAGCGAGATCCGGGGATGCCTGGGCCTTGTTGACCTCATCGGACAACCGCTTCACGATCGCCGGGTTGGTTCCTGCCGGTGCGAACATGCCGAACCAGCCCACCGCATCGAACGCGTAGCCCTGTTCACCCATGGTCTTGACCTCCGGTAGCTGCGGCGCGCGAACGTTGCCGGCAATGGCAATGGCGCGGACCTTCCCGGAGCGCAGGAATGGGACTGGCGCGCCCGGGTCTGTCCAACCGATCTTCACGATTCCCGAGGACAGGTCGGTCAGCAACTGGGTCGAAGTCCGATACGGGACGTGATCGGTCTTCATGCCGGTCTGCTTCTTGAGCCATTCCATCATCAACTGGCCTGACGATCCCGTGGCCCAGGTTGCGTAGCCGTACTTGTCCGGGTTCGCCTTGAGCAGCTGGATGAGTTCCGGCAGGCTATGGACCGGCAGGTCGTTGCTCACCAGCAGTACCACGCCACCCGAGGCCGTCTCGGCGATGGGTACAAGGCTTTTCTTGGGGTTGTAGGGGATGGTCTTCAGTACGGCCGGGGCAACGACCATGTTCGATGCCGTGGTGTAAAGGATCGTGTATCCGTCAGCAGGCGCCTTGACGACAGCGTTGGTCCCGATGACGCCACTGCCGCCGGGCCGGTTATCGACAACGACAGGTTGCTTCAGCGCGATCGACAGACGCTGCGCCATCAGGCGCGCCAGCGCATCGACTCCGGACCCTGCCGACGACGCCACGACCATCTGAATCGGGCGCGAGGGCCAGACGTCCTCAGCCAGTGCCTGCGCTGAAGCGCACAGCGCCAGAAGCGCCGCAGCACCCAGCACGACCGCAGTCGGCTTTTGCATGCGTAATGCCATTGTCTACCTCCATGTACTTGGTCTTTTGACGGTCGCTCAACCGATGCGTGAGATCGATGCTTGAGGTCGATGCGTGAGGTCGACGCCAACCCTGGGGGGGCAGGGGCTGGCGTCTGGCCCGGCGGGCTGACTTCAGGACGGCAAGTTCTCTTGCTTGCGCAGGAAACCCTGGTTGGCGCCGTTACGATTCGGCGAGAAGCCATTGGCCTGAAGCGTCTCTTCCACGGTGTCGTAGAAGACCCCAAGCTTGAGGATTTCCCGTGTCTGCTTGGCTGTGGCGATGGGGCGACCGAATTCGCGGGAGATGCGCACCAACTGCTTGATTTGCTCGACGGAGCTCATCTTTCCAGTGCGGGACTGGTTCCAGAGCACGTCCTCGATGCCGCACCGAACGTGCAGGCCCAGCGCGATGCCGATCATGTTGATGGGCAGCACGTTCAACACCGAACTCTCCACCGTTACCACGGCGCCGTCCGGCACGGCACGCAGCATATTTGCCAGGTTGAAGATGTTCGCCTGATCCATGCCACCACTGATGGCCACCCAGTTCATCACCAGCGGCCCCTTGTAGACGCCGCGGCGAATCATTCGCTCGATCGTTTCGAAGCTATTGATGTTGTAGCACTGGAACTCGCTCTGGATGCCGGCAGCGGTCAGACGCCGGATGTGTTCCTCGGCCCAGCTCGGGTTCGAGGGCACGACCATGTCCTTGTAGGTCTTGTAGAGGTGCGGGAAGCCGCGCGAGACACCCTTGAAGTCGTCGAGACCGGCATGTTCCGTCACGTTCATCTGTGAAGTGTTGACGGTGACCGTCACCTGGTCGGGTTTCGGATCGAGTTCGGCGAGCATGTGTCGCGTGTCATCGCTGAGCCATTTGGCGTCCTGGCCCTCTTCCGGCGCGAAGCTGATGGAGCCGCCCACCTGGATCACCATATCCGGCACGGCGGCGCGCACGCCCGCAATCAGCTCATTGAACATCGACAGACGCTTGCTGCCCTTGCCGTTGGCCTCGCGCACGTGCAGATGCAGCACTCTGGCGCCGGCTTCGTAGCAGTCCACCGCCTTCTGGATCTGTTCTTCCATGGTGACCGGAATGTCTTCCGGGAAATCTTCGGGAATCCAGCCCGGCGCATACGGTGCGGCGGTGATGATCAGCGGTTGCTGGTTCTCGGGGTACAGGTGGCCGTCAAGGAAATGCATGGATGGGTCTCCGGATGAATGATGAATAGCGGGGATGGCGAACGGGATGCTCCCCAGGGAAGGGCAACCGTCAGATTGCGAAAATGGACGAACCGACGATCTTGCGAGCCTCAAGGTCGCGATGCGCCTGCACGGCATCCTCCAGCGCGTAGCGGCGATTGATGTCGATGCGAATGCGGCCTGCGGCCACGTGGCCGAACAGCTCATCGACCAGCTCCGCCTTTTCGGCGGGATCGGCGATGTAGTCGGCAAGGCCCGGTCGCGTCAGATACGCGGAGCCCTTGCGGGCCAGAATTGCGGGGTCAAATGCCGGGACGGCTCCGGAGGCGAAGCCCACGCAGACCAGCAGGCCACGGCGCTTGAGTGAGTCCAGCGACGACATAAAGGTGTCCTTGCCCACGCTGTCGAAGACCACGGACACGCCTACGCCATCCGTCAGTTCCCGCACGCGCTTGGCCACGTCCTCATGGCTGTAGTTGATGGTGTGGTCACAGCCATGGGCGCGCGCCACTTCGGCCTTGGCGTCGGTGGAAACCGTTCCGATGACGGTCAGCCCCAGCAATTTGGCCCATTGCGAGAGGATCAGGCCGGCACCACCCGCGGCCGCATGGAGCAGGATGGTGTCGCCCGCCTTGAAGGGGTAGATCCGGCGCATCAGGTACGCGGCTGACAATCCCCGCATGGTCATGGCCGCCGCGACTTCGCAACTGATGGCTTCCGGCAGCTTGATCAGCGGGTCGGCGGAGATCAATCGGTCGGTGCTGTAGGCGCCCAGCGTGGGTGTAAAGCCCGTATAGGTCACGCGGTCGCCGACGGCAAGATGCGTGACGCCGCTACCTACGGCCTCGATCACGCCGGCGGCTTCGTTGCCAATGCTGCTGGGCAGGGGAACCTTGTAGAGGCCGCTGCGAAAGTAGGTGTCGGCAAAGTTCAGACCGACCGCCACGTGACGGACACGGACCTCGCCCGGTCCCGGCTCACCAACCGTGGCGTTCTCAAAACGAAGGACGTCGGGCCCGCCCGTTTCATAAATCCTGACGACTTTCGCCATGTGGTCTCCTGTCTGCTGTCGAATATGGAGGTCCACCTGCGGCGTGCGGATCGAGCGCGTCAGATGGACAACCTGTGTGGTGAATCATCTGATCTGGCCAAACTTTCCGCTTTTCCGTGCATGTCTTGAACTTTCCCTTTTGCGACAGGGATATGGCTGGCGCGGTCACGTTGGGGTAATCGGCTCGTGGGCGCGCTGCCGCCGCATTCGCACCCGTCAATGTTGAGCGTGCCGGTCGCGGCGATGGCCCAGCGTGTGCTGATTTCGTCATGCCGTCAGGCCGCAGGGCAGGTAAGGCGTGCAAGACGCGGCCGCGCATCTATAATCCGGCATGACTTCTTCAGCCCCTACCTCATTCGCCACGCTGCCGCTGTCCGCGGCCATGCAGGCTACCCTCGTCCAGCTCGGCTACGACGCCATGACGCCGATCCAGGCAGCCAGCCTGCCGCTCGCGCTGGCTGGTCACGACCTCATCGCCCAGGCCCGCACCGGCAGCGGCAAGACTGCGGCGTTCGCGCTCTCCCTGCTGCATCGTCTCGATCCGCGTCCGCTCGACGTTCAGGCGCTGGTGCTCTGTCCCACGCGTGAACTGGCCGATCAGGTCACACAGGAGATCCGTCGTCTCGCCCGCGCGGAGGACAACGTCAAGGTGCTGACGCTCAGCGGCGGCTCGCCGATCCGGCCGCAGGTGGAGAGCCTTGTTCACGGCGCGCACGTTGTCGTAGGCACGCCGGGTCGCATCATCGATCACCTCGATCGCGGAAGCCTGAATATCGATGCGATCAACACGCTGGTGCTCGATGAAGCCGATCGCATGCTCGACATGGGCTTTCACGACGACATCGCATTTATCGCCAGCCACGCCCCGAAGGACCGGCAGACGCTGCTGTTCTCGGCCACCTATCCGGCTGCCATCGACAAGCTCGCCCATCGCTTCCTGCGCCAGCCGAAGACGGTGAAGGTGGAAGAGGCGCACGACGCGGCCACCATCACCCAACGCTTCTACGAGGTGGAGGAGGGCGATCGGCTCAACGCTGTCGGCCGATTGCTCGACCATTTCCGCCCGGCTACCACTCTGGCCTTCTGCAATACGAAGGCGCGCTGCCGCGATCTGGCCGACCTGCTGCGCGCGCAGGGCTATGCCGCGCTTGAACTGCACGGCGACCTCGAACAGCGCGATCGCGACCAGGTGCTGGTGCAGTTTGCCAACCGGAGCTGCTCGGTGCTGGTCGCCACCGACGTGGCCGCACGCGGGCTCGACATCGCGCAGCTGGAAGCCGTGATCAACGTGGACGTGACACCCGACCCCGAGGTCCATGTCCACCGCGTCGGCCGTACCGGGCGCGCGGGCGAGGCAGGCTCGGCCTTCAGCCTTGTCAGCCTGGATGAAATGGGTCGCGTCGGCAACATCGAGCAGCACCAGGGCGGTGAGTTCGAATGGCACGCGCTTGACGAACTGACGCCGTCAGGCGGCGGGCGTCTGCTGCCGCCAATGGTCACGCTGCAGATGCTGGGCGGGCGCAAGGAGAAGATCCGGCCCGGCGACATCCTCGGCGCGCTGACCGGAGAGGCTGGCTTCACAAAGGAGCAGATCGGCAAGATCAGCGTGATGGAGATGTCGACCTATATCGCCGTGGACCGCGCCATCGGACGCGAGGCGGTGAAACGGCTGAACGAAGGCAAGGTGAAGGGCCGCAAGGTGAGAGTGAGAATGCTGACGACCGATCAGCGGTAACTCGGCTGAGCCATACCAGCGAGCCTGGCGCAGCGGTGATCAGGATATGTGCGACTGATCCGATCGCAAACGCCAGGTCGCCGGCTCTACCGTCACCATAAGGTCGACACGCAGGGGTTCGAGCGCCGGTCTTGCTGCACCTGACCCCGTGATCCGGTGGGCTTAGTGCGGTATGGCCCCGTAGACGGCCCGGATTGCGGCGATAAAAGCTGTCGATGATTCCAGCGATCCATTGCGTGCCGCCACAGTCTTGCCCGCCTCTGCCGAAGCGCCGCGAGGCGCCGAATCAGGACTCGAAGAGAACTTCACTACGCTCAGTTCTTTTTTCGGATTGATGTAGATCTTCTGCCCGAACCGGCCGCTCGCCTCCACGGAGCCATCGCCATCGTTCACCTGATACCAGTAGTCACCATATGCGTAGCCCGGCCGGCCAGCCGCGAGGCGGCCCGTGGCGAACCCGGCCTGGTTTCCGCGCGGGTGCAATGCGGCACGGACAGCTTGAACAGGAATGCCCGCGTCGGCATCCCCGGCCTGCGCGCGCCGGACTGCGTCGGCAAAACGGGCCGCATCGCGCAAGGTCGTGCTCAGGCCACCGCTTGCCATTTCTGTTCCGAGTGAGTCGACCTGAATGTAAGCGTCGTCCTGGGCCAGCTTCGACCAGACCGTTTCCTGCGCCAGTTCCGCCCACGATTTGCCAGAGATTCTGCGCATCGCCCATGCAACAGCTTCCGGCGATCCGTTCTGGTAGAACCAGTAATCTCCCGTAACAGCCCTCTTGTCGGTGGAGACGGTCTTGAGGAAGTCATAGATATTGTCCGGCGCACCCGCGCGACGCGGGATGATTCCGACCGCGCCGAACAATCCCAGATCGGGCGGAAGCTCTGGCGAATACGCGACGGGCACTTCCATGTCGAGGTTCTGCGCGACCGTGGCGTCGCCGAATGGATTGCCCACCAACTCAGGCACATAGGTGGCCAGCCTTGCTTCGGGGTTAAGCCTGCCATCGACGATCAGCATGGCCGCCATCAGGCCCGTGAGCGATTTGGTCATCGACGCCCAGATGTGCGGCTGCGCAGGTCCGAAGCCATCCAGGTACCGTTCAAAGACAATCTGGCCTTTGTGCAGCACGATGAAGCCATCGGTGTGGGTGTCCCGAAGGTAATCGGACAATTTGACTGACTGTCCTTCCACATTGAACTGCACGTCATCGAGACTTGCTGCCGGCCGCTCCGGCAGAGTCATTGGCGTTGAAGCGTGCCGAACTCCCGCCGTCGGCGAGGTCTCGCGCGCATGACGGAAGGCCCAGCGCATATATGGTGGCTGGAATGCGTTGGTCTTGGTCACACGCATGGCTGGAGACGGCGGAAAGCCCTCCATGACATCGACGTCCTTCCGGTCGTTGCTCTGGCCCAGCGACTGTGCCGCGACCCCGCCCGTCACGGCGAGGAGCGCTATCGTGGCGATTGCCCTGCACTTGCGCTGCCAATGAATGCGGTGGCGAGGCACGGTGTCCATTCTTTCTCCTTTGCAAAGCATGCTCCGGAGTATGAAAGCGAGGATTCTGCCTAACAAGAAACCGAGGGGCATCGAGTCATAACTGATGGGAATCCCCTGCGGTGCGGATTCAAGTGTCATCTCTTTTCAGGAAATGCCCCGTTCGCCACGCTGGAAGCATCATTTAGCGGATGGGCATGGTGCTACCTAGACTATCTGGGGGGCAATACTCCGCGTGTGAGTATGTGCTCACAGCAAGGCACAAGAAGACACAAGAAGGGGGTGCCATGAAATCCGCAATTTCCTATCTGGCTGCGCAATTCTGCTTGCTCTTCACACTCGGGTGTCTGTCACCCGACGGACTGGCGCAGGTCGCCCGGACCGAAGTCATTCCCGTACCGACTGTCACCATGTCGGACCAGGAATTTCTGGCCGGAGTCGAGGGCGGGCGGCCTGCAACGATTGCGGGCGAACTTCGGCTCCCCAAGGCCGGGGCGGACCGGCTCCCACTGGTGATTCTGCTGCATGGCTCAGGCGGCATCGGTAGTTCGGTGACCGACTGGGAGCAGGATCTTCTGGGGATGGGCGTCGCGACGTTTGTCCTTGACAGCTTTTCTGCCCGTGGCATCACCAGCACGATCAACGACCAGACTCAGCTACCTCGCCTGGCGCAAATGGAAGACGCCTTTCGCGCGCTCGCGATTCTTTCAAGACACCCGCGTATCGACCCGACGAGAATCATGCTCGTGGGGTTTTCGCGAGGCGGGCAGAATGCGCTTTATGCAAGCCTGAAACGGTTTCACCGATTGCACGCATCGCCCGGAACCGAGTTCGCGGCCTATGTCGCCTTTTATCCCGACTGCTCCTATACGTATCGCGAAGACGATGACCTTGTTGCAAAGCCGTTAAGAATTCTCCAGGGCAGCGCAGACAACTACGACCCGGTTGGCCCGTGCCGCGCATATGTCGATCGGCTAAAGGCGAAGGGTAACGATGCGATGTTGATCGAGTATCCGAAGGCCAATCATGCCTTCGATTCGCGGGCGCTCGCGTCTGCCGTGCAGCTTCCGCGCGCGCAAACAACGCGGCATTGCAGGACGGTGGAGTTGGAGAATGGGTTGCTGGTCAACGCCCAAACCAGCAAGCCTTTTACCTACGATGACCCGTGCGTCGAGCGGGGCGTGACCGTCGCCTATGACGAGCAGGCAGCAAGGGAGGCGAGGCAGGCCCTTCACGAGTTGGTGATCGCGGTGCTAAAGCCGGGTGCCGTCGCAACCGTAACGCGCCCGTGATCGTTGTGGTAGTTGCCAAGGCGCCCGCGGTTGCCCAGACGGCGCGGACGCGCTGAAGTAGTGCGGCTGTCGACGGCCCGTCACCCGAAGCAGAAAGCCCGGCGCGGCCTTGCGGCGGCACCGGGCGGGTTCATGGCGTCAAACGAGGGATGAGGGCTACTTGTCGGAGTCGGACTTGGCGCCGTCCACGAAGGGGTCGAACTTGCCGGTGCGCGCGCCGTCGGTGTACGGGTCATACTTGCCCGCCTTCGCGCCCTCGGTGTACGGGTCGGCCTTCTGGTCCGGCACCAGATTGGATTGCGCCGACGTGTTCGCGCCCTGGGTGTAGGGATCGAACTTGTCGCCGGTCCTGGCGCCGTCGGTGTACGGGTTGTACTGGTCCGACTTCGCGCCTTGCGTGTAGGGGTCGAACTGCTTCTTGTCCTGGGCATGTGCCATCGGCGCGGCCACCACGGCCGCCGTGGCAACAATCAGGCTGGTGAGGAGGATCTTGCGCATAGTCGCCTCGCGAGATGGGCGCGAATCACTTGCCTGGCCGGGTGCGCCCAGAATGTCATCGGGCAGGCGGCATGACGCGGAGGTCAGTCCCTTGCAGCATAGTCGTTACAACGAAGAACGACGATCTCCGCGTGATGCCGCCAGAACGAATCTGCAACCGTTGGTTACGTCGACGACGCGGCTTTACCCTTGCGCGGATGTGGCGTCTCGCGGATAGACGCTGCGGGAACGTCTTCGACCTCGCCGCTTGGTGCTGCGGCAGGCATATCGGTGACGGCCGCTGGCATCAGTGACAACGGTGTTGGCAGCACCGGCAGCCCGAACATGTGACCCCAGGCATCCATCCATGCGCGCTGCGTGGAAGCCGTCAGTTCGATCATGGCCGTGGCGTAGCGCAGCGGGATCGACAGGAGCGGGATCTGGCACGACCATTCGCGCACGTAAAAGTCCTCGGGGTCCTGCGGCACGAAGCACGATGCCCAGTCGAACTGGACTTCCTCGAACATCGAACGCGTGAAGTCGGCATTGAGGCCCATGAACTTGTGCCAGCCGTCCATCGCGGTGTGATCGAACGACTTCAAGGCCTGGAACGAGAATGTCGGCATCGGCCACAACGTTGCGGCAGCCGGTGGAGTGCTTTGCATGGTGGAAGCTCCGTTTGGATACACGTGGTGATCAATAGCGTGGCAAGCGAGGACTGTGCCTGCCATCTGCCGGTCATCTGGCGGGTGACGGTGCAGCGCGGTGACGGTAGCGTCACCGCGCTGCACGGCGAGGGCGATGTCAACATGCTCGGCCATCGTGTCCGCCCGGTCAACCCGCGCACAAGGCACAATACCGGGGGCTTGTGACAGGAGAGGAAATGGAACTGCGGCAGTTGCGCTACTTCGTGCACGTGGTGGAGCTTGGCAGCATGGGGCAGGCGGCCCAGCGACTGGGCGTCGTCACGTCTGCGTTGAGCCAGCAGATCAGCCGCCTTGAGAGCGAGCTATCCACGCGACTGCTGCAGCGCACGTCGAGCGGCGTGGTGCCGACCGACGCGGGCCTGGCCTTCTGGCGTCAGGCGCAACTGGCGCTGCGCCACGCGGACGATGCCGCGCGCGCGGCGCGGACGGCGCGGCTGTCGGGCCACGTCAGCGTGGGCATGGCACCGAGCACGCTGGCGGTGTTGGGGCCTCCGTTCATGGTCGCGATGCGCGAGCGTTATCCCGATATCCGTCTTCATCTGGTCGAAAGCCTCTCCGGCAACCTGGCTTCGATGATTGGCGCGCGCCAGCTTGACCTGGCCGTGCTGTTCCAGCTCGAAGCGGGTCAGCGCTGGAGCACCACGCCATTGCTCGAAGAGCGGCTTTTCCTGATCGCGCGCCCCGATCAGCCCGGGTTGCCAGCGGCGAATGCGGTGCGGCTCGAGGACATAGGCGACATCCCGCTGATTCTGCCCAGCAGCGCGCACGGCCTGCGCGCCGTGCTGAACGCGGCCGCGGCCCGTCACCAGCGTGCGCTGAACGTGGTGGCCGAAATCGACGGGCTGGCCGTACTGATGGACGCCGTGCGCGCCGGCATTGGCGCGACGATTCAGCCTGGCGCCGCCGTGGCGCGCCATCTGGGCGACCCGCTGGCGCTGATCGAGATCGCCGATGCCAGCGTCAGGCGTCCGAACCTGCTGGTCAGCCTGTCGGACGACGAACTGTCGCCGGCTGGCCTGGCAGCGCGAGGCGTGCTCGAATCGGTGGCCCGTCAACTGGTCACGGCCGAACGCTGGCCCGGCGCCACCCTTCACAAATCCTGAACACCTCCCGCCGGCACGGGGCTGGTGCAGGCTTCGCCACCTTCGTAAAGTCTCAGGGATCAGGCATTTCAGAATTCCATAGTTCCCCGAGGAGACTCCCATGACCCCATGCATGGCGCGCCGCACGGCGCTCAGGATGCTGGCGGGGGCGGCCATTGCCATGGCCGCCGTCCCGACCGGCTCCGCATTTGCCGCCGACCACTGGCCGTCGAAACCGATCACGCTCGTTGTGCCGTTCGCGTCGGGCGGCACCACGGACATCATCGGCCGTGCGGTCGGACAACGGCTGGGCGAGGCGCTGGGTCAGCCCGTGGTGGTCGATAACCGTCCCGGCGCGGGTGGCACCATCGGCGGCGCGCTGGTAGCGCGTGCGAATCCGGACGGCTACACGTTCCTGCTGGCGACCGTGGCTCACACCATGGCCCCCGGCATCTACAAGACGCTGCCGTACGATTTCCAGAAGGATCTGGAACCGATCGGCATGGTGGCGCTGACGCCCAACGTCGTGCTGGTGAACACGTCGATTCCCGCCAGGAACGTGCAGGAACTGATCGCCTACATCAAGGCCAATCCGGGCAAGGTGAACTACGGTTCGGCGGGCATCGGCAGTACCGAGCACCTGTCCGGCGAGCTGTTCCGCTCGGCCACGGGCACCGATATCTCGCACGTGCCCTACAAAGGCGGCGCGCCGATGATGACCGACCTGATCGCGGGCCAGATCCAGATGGCGATCGAGACCAGCCCGTCGGCGAATCCGCACGTGAAGAGCGGCAAGGTCAAGGCGCTGGCCGTCACGTCGGCCAAGCGTTCGCCCGCCTATCCTGGCGTGCCGACGGTGGCGGAAAGCGGCGTGCCCGGCTACGAGGTGACCACGTGGTATGCGCTGATGGCGCCGCGTGGCACCCCGGAGCCGATTCGCCAGCGCATGAGCGCAGAACTTGCCAAGGTGCTGAAGCAGTCGGACGTGCAGAAGCGCTTCGACGATCAGGGCGTGACGGCTGGCGACATGACGCCGCCGCAGCTTGCCGCCTTCATCAAGACGGAAACCACCAAGTGGACCAAGGTGGCGAAGGATTCGGGCGCGAAGGCCGAGTAATCAGCGGTACGGCATCGGGGTGGTCATATCCCCGGTGCCGCCAGGGGTATAGGGCTACAGGGCGCGCCGGATCTCCGACACGCCGAACGCGGCCAGCGCCACGCCGGCCGCGCGATCGATCCACTGGCGCACGCGCATCCCCAGCGCATGACGGGCGCCACTGACGATCGTCACCAGCACGCACCACCACAGGATCGAGCCGCAGAACACGCCGAGCACCGTTGTCATCGCGATCGGGGTCGAGAACGCGCCACGCGGCGCCAGTGTGGCGAACAACGCGGCGAACATGATGATCGTCTGCGGGTTGGTGAGCGTCAGCAGCAGCGCGCTGCCAAAGGCCCGCGCGCCGTAGCCATTGCTGTTCAGCGTAGCCGCCTGGTCGGTCGGCTTCTGCAGGAACGTGCGCAGCCCCAGGTAGACCAGGAACAGCCCGGCGGCCAGATGCAGTGGCTTGTCGTAGGCCAGCATGAATTGCGAGACGCCTACCAGCCCCAGCGCCGCCACCAGTCCGTAGATCGCATCGCCGCAGGCAATGCCGAAGCCGATGGCCAGCCCGGCGCGGGGCCCGTCGGTCAGCGTCCGCCGGATGCAGAGCATTCCCATCGGGCCGACAGGGGCGGCCACGGCCAGACCCACGCCGGCAGCGGTCAGGAACAGGGCAGGTAGCGACATGCGGGGGCTCCGGGGTCAATACGTTGGGAAATGATTCGGCGGCGTATCACCGGTGGGTTGGTCGATTCTAGCCGTCAGGCCACCGCTTGCGGCGTGGCCCGCGTCATCAGTTGCGCCAGTTCCACAGCGGGCATGGGTCGCCCGAACAGCCAGCCCTGGCCGTAGTCGACGCCCTGCTCGCGCAGGAAGTCGGCCTGCATCTTGTCCTCGATGCCCTCGGCGATGACCTGCAGGCCGAGCGACTGCGCCATCGCGATGATGTGCGGCGCCACGGTACTCGACGCGGCCTCCTGGCCGATCGTGTCGACGAACGACTTGTCGATCTTGAGCGCATCGACCTTGAAGCTCTGCAAGTACGACAGGCTCGAATAGCCGGTGCCGAAGTCGTCGATATAGACCGGATGTCCGGCATCGCGAAATGCCTGGATCGTGTCGCGGGCCACGTCGGGCTCCAGAAAGCCGCGCTCGGTGGCCTCGATGCGGATCTGCTGGGGCGCGATGCCTGAGCCGCGCAGCCGCGCATTGAGCACGCTCAGAAAGCGCCGGCTCTTGAGGTCTTCCACGCCGACGTTGATCGACACGTAGAACGACGGGAACCGGCGCAGCAGCGTGCCGAGTTCCGACAGGATAATGTCCAGCACCTGGTCGGTGATCTGCTGGATCAGACCAGCGTTCTCCGCCATCGGAATAAACAGGTTGGGCCGCACGAGCCTGCCGTTGCGGCGCCAGCGGACCAGCGCCTCCACGCCCACCCAGTGGTTGTCCGCCAGCGAGGCAATCGGCTGGTAATGCACTGCCATCTCGTGGCGGCGCACGGCGCTGCGCAGTTCGCCTTCCAGGCTGAAGCGCCGTGTGGCCCGTCGCCAGACCAGGATGCCGAGCGGCACGCCGGCGGACAGTCCCACCACCAGCCCGCCGATCAGCAGCGATTTCCAGTTGGCCAGCAACGCCGCGCGCGGGGCAAGCACCACGACCGCCAGCGGCATGTTGCGTGATTTACGCAGGACGATCGAGGCGTCGTCTTCCTGCGCGGCGTCGGCGCCTGACCCATATGAGTGTTCCGAGTAGGCCTGCTGCAGCCGCGTCAGGTTCGCGCCCTGCGTTGCCGAGAAGATACGGCCGGCGTCGGTCTGCACCACGGCCAGCATTCGCGATTCGCGATCGACGACATCGACGAAGACCTGCGAGTCGAGCCCGACGTTGTTGCCGTTGCGGCCGATCAGCACCACGTGGCGCTGGGCATTGAACGGGACGGGCTGGTCGAACCAGTAGTCCAGCCCGTCAGGCGTGCGCCAGTCGGGCGGCGGCAAGGGGAGCTGTCCAGGCTCGATGGGGCCAAGCAGCGCCGAGCAAAGCCGTTTGCCGGCGCGATAGATGCCGGCGTCCTGAATATAGGAATAGGTGTAGGTGATGCGGCGAAGCTGGACCAGGTTGGCGGGTGTGCATGGCTCCTCCCGGAGCATTTCCATATCCTGCAGCGCATTGATTGCCTGCGTCATGACCAGTTCGGCCCGCCGGGTCGCGGCATCGGCAAACACGCTTAGTTGGTCCGCCTCGCGCCGGTTCGCCTCGAGCTGCGCCATGAACACACCGATTCCCACGGGAAACAGCGTGGCCAACGTCGTCAGCACGATCGTCACCACCAGGAACCAGCTTCGCTGCATCGGGGGCCCTCACGAGACTACGCTGCACGCGGCGCCTTCGGTGGGCGCCATCCATTGACCAACTAGTACTGAGCGGAGGTGAGCTGCAACAGGGAAATCATTGCCGTTGTGGGGAGCATAGCGAACAATTGCCGATCATGTCTGATACTTTTTTCGGCGGCGGCAAGCGCCCGGACGCCGCTACCATGGGTTTGGCGGCGGCAATCCGTACAGCGTAGGGGATTTGACTGCACCCGGTATATCCGTCATGCGGGTGAGACGGAACCGGGGCGGTGGGGCGGGATGCTACTTCTGGAGATGCTGGCCGGGAACGATCGCCTCGACGCGGGCCATGCCTTCGGCAGGCACCATGGATTTGCCGAAGCCGCCGGGTGCGCCGGGTGGTGGCCCCGGCGGATGGCCTGGCTCGCGCGGCGCCGTGGCGGTGGGATCAACCACCAAGGTCAGCGCGATCACATACCGGTCGCGGGCTTCGCGCACGGCGCCCAGCACGGTATCGCCGGCCATCAGCGCGATGCCGTCATTGCGGTTGAGGACTTCGCGCACGCCCTTGCGGCGGTATGTCGGCAGTTGCGTATAGAGATACTCGCTGAGCGCATCGGGCAGGAAACACTGCGTAGTCAGCAATGTACGGCTGCCGTCGATTACCTTCATATGCAGATGCGTGGCGCGCCCCGCGTACCAGCCGGGGTAGATGGTGCGGAACACCGCCACGCCGTCGGCGCCCACCGGCTGGCTTCCGCGCAGGAATGTGCGGTCCCGCATGGACACGCGCTGGCCGTGGTCATCCACCTGGCCCGCATAGCCGGAATAGACCCCCGAGGCATTGCAGTGCCAGAGGTCGACGCGCCTGCCCGCGAGCGGCCGGCCATGCATGTCGACCACCGTGAAGCGGACCTCCACCGGCACGCCTGGCTGGCCTTCGGTGATGTCCTGGCGGACCTTGCCGGCATCGAAGTAGAACGGCCCCTCGGTGGTCTGCGCGGTGAGGGGCAGAGGCGTGGCGGGCGTTTGCGCCGTGGCCATGCGCGATGCGGCCATCAGGCCGGCGCCGCCAAGCCCCATGGCCAGCAGATGACGGCGGCGCCCCGAGGGCCGGGGCCGAGAGTCTTCGGGCATCACACGTTCCGTTAGGGCGATGAAGATGTGGGATGCCAGTGTAGTCCGGGCCGGGGCGCGCAGTATTTCTGCCTGGTGTCGACCCGGCTACACTTCGGATCGCGAAGTCAGACGGCGGATTTCAGCACCGCGCCGGTGGCGAAGAAGCTCTGGAGGTTGTCGAATACCAGATCGGCCATGGCGGCACGGGTCTCATGCGTGCCGCTGGCCACGTGCGGCAGCAGCACCACGTTGTCGAGCGCGAACAATGCTTCGGGCACGTGCGGCTCGCGCTCGAACACGTCGAGCCCTGCGCCCGCGATGCGCTTGTCGGTCAGCGCGCTGACGAGCGCGGCTTCGTCCACCACCGTGCCGCGTGCGATGTTGATCAGATAGCCCTGCGGCCCGAGTGCCTCCAGCACGCTGGCCGAGATCAGGTGCCGCGTGGACGGGCCACCCGACGTCGCTACCACCAGGAAGTCCGCCCAGCTCGCCAGCGCTTCGAGCGACGGCTCAAAACCGTAGTCGACACCGTCCTGCGGCTTGCGGCCGAAGTAGCGCACCTCCATGTCGAATCCGATCGAACGCCTGGCGATGACCCGTCCGATACGGCCCATGCCGACGATGCCCAGGCGCTTGCCGCTGACGCGCGTGGTCAGCGGATACGGGCCCTTGGGCCATTCGCCGCGCCGCACGAAGCGGTCCGCGGCGCTGACCTGTCGCGCGGCGTCCATCAGCAGCGCGAACGCGGTGTCCGCCACGCAGTCGTTAAGCACGTCCGGCGTGTAACCAACCGCGATGCCGCGCGCGCGGGCTGTCTCCAGATCGAGCTTGTCGGTGCCCACGCCAAAGCTCGAGATCACGCGCAGGTTCGGCAGCGCGGCCAGCATCGCGGCATCGACGCCGATCGCGGCGCGCGTGGTCATCGCCACGAACTCGCCACCGTGTTTTGCCAGATAGCCGGCGGGATCGGTTTCGGCCCAGAACGGATGGACATCGAACTGCTCGGCGAGCTGGGCTTCGGTCTTTTCCGGGAGTCGGCCATGCTGAAGGAGGCGGGGTTTCATGCGAGAAGAGTCCTGTGTTATCGGTGTTTTGGCTGGGTGCGGGTCAGTCCGCGCTCAGATGATTATCGGCGATGATCTTTGCATAACGCTTTCGGTCCTGGGCGATGATGGCGGCGAACTGCTGCGGCGTATTGCCCACTGGAATCGCGCCCTGCTCGATCAGTTGCTTCTTCACGTCGGGCATGACCACCACCTGCTTCACGCTGGCGGCGATCTTGTCGACGATCTCTTTCGGCGTGCCGGCCGGCGCCAGCAGTCCCACCCATGAGCCCGACTCCGCGTTCTGGATGCCGGCTTCGGCCAGCGTCGGCACATCTGGCATCGACGGCGAGCGCACGGTGCCGGTCACGGCCAGCGCGCGCAGCTTGCCGGCCTTTACGTGGCCGGTAGTTTCGAGGATCGACGCGAACAGCATGTCGACGTTGCCGGCCATCAGGTCGGTCATCGCCGCACCGCCGCCCTTGTATGGGACGTGGAGCATGTCGGTGCTGGTCGCCGCCTTGAAGATCTCGCCAGACAGATGCGGCGAGCCGCCGGTGCCTGAACTGGCAAACGTTAGCTTGCCCGGCTTGGCCTTGGCCAGCGCCACGAGTTCCTTCGGCGTATTCGCGGGCAGGCCCGGCGTGACCACGAGCGCAAATGGCAACTCGGCCATCATCGTCACCGGGACGAAGCCGTCAGGGTTGTAGGAGAGCTTCTTGTACAGGAACGGATTGATCGATTGCGTGCCGACGTTGCCCGCCACCAGCGTGTAGCCATCGGGTTTGGCGCGCGCGGTGAGTTCCAGGCCAACGTTGCCGGCCGCGCCGGGGCGGTTGTCGACGACCACCGGTTGTCCCCAGAGCTGCGACAGGCGCTGGGCTACAAGGCGCGTGCCGATGTCAGTGCCGCCACCGGGGGTGAACGGCACGATGATTGTCACGGCGCGTGTGGGCCAGTTCGTCTGCGCGGGGGCGGTGACGGAGAGCGTGGCGGCGCAAAGCGCCACGGCAAGGCGGGCTGTCTTCAACATGGGGTCTCCCGATTTTTATCGTTATCGTTTGTGATGCGCTCCCCTCGCCCACGTTGTGGGAGAGGGGAGATCGAACGCGCTACCGCCTGTGTTCCTTCCGCCAGACCGCGAAATCCTCACGCGCTTTTTCAGTGGTGGGCGGATACAGCCCGATGATCGAGCGGCCCTTGCGTACCTCCTCGGTCACGAAGTCCTCGAACGCGGTCATCTCCACCGCTTCGGCGGCGATGTCCTCCACCATTTCCTGCGGGATCACGACCACGCCTTCCGCGTCGCCGACGATCACATCGCCGGGAAACACCGCCACATCGCCGCAACCGATCGGCACGTTGAATTCCAGCGCCTGGTGGAGGGTGAGATTGGTCGGGGCAGATGGGCGATGGTGATAGGCGGGCATCGCCATCTGCGCGATTTCAGGAGAATCGCGGAAGCCGCCGTCGGTCACGATGCCGGCGCCGCCACGTTGCATCAGTCGGGTCACCAGGATCGAGCCCGCGGATGCGGCGCGCGCGTCTTTCCTGCTGTCGATGACCAGCACCGCGCCGGGCGGGCATTGCTCGATGGCCTGGCGTTGCGGATGGTTCGGGTCCTGGAACACGGTGATCGGATTCAGGTCCTCGCGCGCCGGGATATAGCGCAGCGTGAACGCTTCGCCGACCATCGTGCCGGGGTTGGACTGGATCGGCCGCACGTCCTGGATGAACTGGTTGCGCAGCCCGCGCTTGAACAGCGCGGTGCACAGCGTGGCGGTGCTGACGGTTTTCAGCGCGGCGCGCAGGGCAGGGGTGAGCTCGGACATGGCGGGTTCAGTAGATGCTTGGTTCGCCGGCGGCTTCGCCGAAGTCGGTTTGCAGGAAATCGAAATCGCAGCCGTCGTTGGCCTGGCGGATATGGCGAGAGAACATCCAGCCGTAGCCGCGCGAGTAGCGGGGCGGCGGCGGTTGCCATGCCGCGCGGCGGCGTTCGAGCTCTTCGTCGGAGACTTCCAGATGGATGCTGCGCCGGTCGATGTCGACCGTGATCAGGTCACCGGTTTGCACCAGCGCGAACGGCCCGCCGATGTACGCTTCCGGCGCCACGTGCAGGATGCAGGCGCCGTAGCTCGTGCCACTCATCCGCGCGTCGGACATGCGCAGCATGTCGCGCACGCCCTGCTTCACGAGCTTCTTCGGAATCGGCAGCATCCCCCACTCGGGCATGCCTGGCCCGCCCTGCGGCCCCGCATTGCGCAGGATCAGCACATGATCGGCCGTAACGTCGAGGTCTTCGTCCTCGACCGCTGCCTTCATCGACGGGTAGTCGTCGAACACGAGCGCCGGACCGGTATGTTTGAAGAACCGTTTTTCGCACGCGCTCGGCTTGATCACGCAGCCGTCCGGTGCGATGTTGCCGCGCAGGACGGCCAGCGCGCCTTCCTGGTAGAGCGCGTTGTCGCGCGTGCGGATCACGTCGTCGTTGTAGACCTCGGCCCCGGCGATGTTCTCGCCCAGCGTGCGGCCGGTGACGGTCAGCGTGTCGAGATGCAGCTTGTCCCGGATACGGCCCATCAGCGCGGGCAGCCCGCCCGCGTAGAAGAAGTCTTCCATCAGGTACTTGTCGCCGCTGGGCCGAATGTTGGCGATCACGGGCACGTGGCGGCTCATGCGGTCGAAATCGTCGAGACCGATGTTATGGCCCGCGCGGCGCGCCATGCTGATGACGTGGATGATCGCGTTGGTCGAGCAGCCCATGGCCATGGCCACCGCGATGGCGTTTTCGAACGCACGGTGCGTCTGGATGCGTGCGGGCGTCAGGTCTTCCCAGACCATCTCCACGATGCGGCGACCCGATTCGGAACACATGCGGATATGATTGGCGTCCGCCGCCGGAATCGACGACGCACCCGGCAGCGTCATGCCAATGGTTTCGGCGATCGCCGTCATCGTGCTGGCGGTGCCCATCGTCATGCACGTGCCGTGGCTGCGCGCGATGCCGCCCTCGATGCCGATCCACTCGGCCTTGCTGATGTTGCCGGCGCGGCGTTCGTCCCAGTACTTCCATCCATCGGAACCGGAGCCGAGCACCGTGCCCTTGTAGTTGCCGCGCAGCATTGGCCCGGCCGGCACGTAGATCGCCGGCACGCCGGCGCTGGTGGCGCCCATCAGCAGGCCCGGCGTGGTCTTGTCGCAGCCACCCATCAGCACGGCCCCGTCGATCGGGTGGGAGCGGATCAGCTCCTCGGCCTCGATCGCCAGCAGGTTGCGGTAGAGCATGGTGGTCGGCTTGACCGAGCTCTCGGACAAAGAAATGGCCGGTAGCTCCACTGGGAAACCACCGGCCTGCAGGATGCCGCGCTTGACGTCTTCCACGCGCTGCTTGAAGTGCGCGTGGCACGGGTTGATGTCGGACCACGTATTGATGATGGCGATGAGCGGCTTGCCCATCCATTCATCGGGCGAGTAGCCCATTTGCATGATCCGTGAGCGGTGCCCGGATGAGCGCAGATCGTCAGGCGCGAACCAGCGCGCGCTGCGGAGTGCGTCCGGCGTCTTTCTGTGAGCCGTCATCTTGTCTCTTCCACGTTGGTATTCGTCATAGTCGTCAGTTGTCATACGACTATTGGCTGGCACAGTGTACTCACCGACGCAACCGGGCGTCAATGCAAGTCAGATATGTGGCGGTTGGGATTGCGCGACAGAAAATTCGCCCTATGCTCCACATTCATGGCGCATCGGGCGTGAAAATTTGTCATGAATATCGCGAAATTGATAGATTTCAGATATTCATTTCTCGGTAATCAATGATGTCGAGAGTCGTGATTTCGAGCAGCGAGCAGCTCGGCCAGGTGCTTCAGGGCGCGCGGAAGATCGCCGGGCTTTCCCAGGCAGATGCCGCAGCCCGGCTGGCCATCAGCCAGAGCCGCATTTCGCACCTGGAACTCAACCCCGAGACGATCAGCGTGGCGCAACTGCTGGCGCTGCTGGCAGCCTATGACCTCGACCTGTTCGTGGAGCCGCGCGCGTTGGATGACAAGCCGGACGACAAGCCGGACCCCAAGCCGGGCACCACCTTGAGCGACGCGGAGATCGACAGGCTGGAGTGGTGAGGTCGTGCGGTTGTGCGGTTGTCAGGTCAGGGGGCTGGGTGGTTCAGGGCAGGTAGCCCAGCAGGCGCCACCAGAGATAGTCCAGCGGCAGCAGCGCCACGATCGTGATGGCCGCCATGGTCAGGCACAGGCGCGTGCCGTGCCGCAGGCCCACGCCGCCCAGTTGCATCGCGATCATGATCGGCGGTGACTGGTACGGGAAGAATACGGTGGAGAACACCGGCACCTGCAGCATCAGCACGGATTCAAGCGGCAATCCGGTGGCCTTCGCCAGATCGGCGGCAAGTGGCGTCAGCACGGCCGGCAGGGCCGGCAGCGTGGACAACATGCCGATGACGGCGCCCATCGCGCCAATCGTGCCGACATTCGCCGCGGTGTGGCCGGGCGTCATCGGCAGCCAGTGCAGCAGCCCCGCGCTGATCGCGCTGCCCAGGCCCGTCGATTCGACCACCGCGCCCAGCCCCAGGAAGCCAGCCACGTAGATCAGCGGTACCAGATGGACCTGCTCGGTCATGGCCTTTGGCGATACCAGCCCGATGCCCGGCAGCAGGCAGATGATGCACGCAGCCAGCGAGATCCACGCGGGCGAAACGCCATGCCAGGCATCCGTGGCAAAGCCCGCCACGGCCAGCGCCAGGATGATCGCCAGCGCGCGCTCCTGCGGCCCCATCTGCGTGCGGACGCTGGCGGCTTGCGGCGCGATCGGCCCGCTTTCAGGGAACATGCGGCAGATTACCCAGATCAGCACCACGGTCTTCAGCACGCCGAGCACCGGGAAGTGCAGCAGCAGATAGCTGCCGTAGCTCAGGTTGATGCCATAGAGCGAACTGGCAGCGCCCAAGAGCACGCTGTTCGGAATATTGGCGGGCAGGATCGACGTAGGCGGCATGTAGCTCGCGGCCGCCACGGTCAGCACCATGCCGATGCGGCCGTTGGAGCCGGGCGCGAAGCCAAGGCGGTCGGCCAGCGCCAGCACGATCGGCATCAGCAGCAGCACGCGGCCCGTGGTGGAGGGCATCAGGAAGGCCAGGCCCACCGCGCTGAGCGCCACCGTGATGATCACCTGCGGATAGGTGCCAACGCGCTTGTGGAAGATGATGTCGGCCAGCCGCAGCGCCAGTCCCGTGTTGCGCAACGCCACGCCGGTGACGGCGCCACCAAACATCAGCCACCACGCGGTGGATGTGAACCCCGAGAACACCACCTTTGGCGGGGCAATATGGAACACCACCGCGGCAAGGAAGAAGAGCAGAGTGGCGGTGGGCTCAGGTAGCGCCCCGACCGCCCAGCAGCACACCGTCGACAACACCAGCGCGCCGGCCCAGATCAGCGCAGGCGGCGCCTGCAGCCACTGCCCTGCGATCCATACCACGCTGATGCACGCGGCGATCAGCAATGCCGCGCGGATCGAATCGGCCGGACGGCCGCCGAGTGGCGCAGGTTTGGGTGGCGGGGTTTCCTGCAATGGCGCGGTGTTGTCGGGCTGGCCGGTATGGCCGGGAGAGGCTGACATCGGGGTTGTCTCGCTGGCTGCCGGGCGCAACGTGGCGCCGGCCTTGTTCTGATGATGGTGCGGTGCCGCTATCGTAGTGGTTGTCCTACTGTGCAGGCAACTGCCCATGCACTCCCGCGTCATTGGCGGGTCTTGGGTCTTGCTTGGCGGTCTTGCTTAGCGGGTCTTGCGAAACGTCAGGTTGATTCGCTCGCTTCCGGTCAACGCATGATCGCCGTCGGCCAGCGGGGCGATGCCGTGGAAGACCAGCCTGGATGGTCCACCCCAGACCACCACGTCACCATGCGCGAGCCGGAATCGGCCCGGCCGGTCGGCGCGACGCAATCCACCCCAGAGGAAGACGGCCGGCAGGCCCAGTGAGACAGAAACGATCGGTGCGCGCAGATCGAGTTCGTCGCGATCCTGATGCAGCGACAGGCGCGTGCCCGGCAGATAGCGGTTGATCAGGCAGGCATCGGGTGCAAAACCGGGATAGCCAGCCGCTTCCGCCGCGTGTTCGGCCAACGACCGGAACACGGCAGGCATGGCCGGCCACGGCCGTCCTGACTCCGGATCGACCGCATCGTAGCGATACCCGGTGCGATCGGACACCCAGCCACGCTCGCCGCAATTGGTCATGGCCACCGACATGCGCAGGCCGCCCGGCGTGATCAGATGGCGGAACGGCGCCTCGGCACTGATCGTCTGCACGGCGTTCAGCAGTTCCGGCCCCGCATCCCGCGCGAATCCATGCAACACCACGGCACCCGGCGCAAGCGTCTCCACGGCAGGCGGGGCGTTGGAATCGGCGGGAAGGGCGTCGAAGAGGTCGAAGGTCATGGCGGGCATTTCGGGTACCTGGGATGGTACCCGGGATCGCAGTTGCCGTTCACCCGCCCGTCACGCCTACTTGCCACCCACCTTCGCCAACCCCTCCAGCAATGCCTTGTGGAACGCCTGCGGATCCTGCATCTGTGGCGCGTGGCCCATGTCGGGGAATTCGACCAGTGTCGTGTTCGGAATCGCCTTGGCCGTCGCTTTCGCAAGTTCGGGGTAGTGGCCGAGCTTCGCCTGCACGTCTGGCGGCGCGGCGTCCTTGGCGATGGCGGTGGTGTCCCGGTCTCCGATCATCAGCAGGGTCGGGGCCTGGATCGCGCTCATCTCATAGACCACGGGTTGCGTATAGATCATGTCGTAGAGCAGTGCCGAGTTCCACGCAACGATCTGCTTGCCCGGGCCGCGGTTCATGCCGGCCAGCATCTGCACCCAGGGCTCGTACTCGGGCTTCCACTGGTTCACGTAGTACGTCGATTTCTCGTAATTGCGGATCCGGTCGGCCGTCACGTTGAGTTCGCGCGCGTACCACTGGTCCACCGACAGCGACGGCACGCCCTTGGCCTTCCAGTCTTCCAGGCCGATCGGATTGACCAGCACCAGTTGCGCGGTTTCCTTTGGATACATCAACGCATAGCGCATCGCCAACATGCCGCCCGTGGAATGGCCCATCACGGTGACGTCGTGCACGCCGATCGAGGCCAGCAGATCGTGGGTATTGCGCGCGAGTTGCTGGAACGAATACTGGTAATGCGGCGGTTTGGTCGATTTGCAGAAGCCGATCTGATCGGGGGCAATCACGCGGTAGCCGGCGGCGGTGAGCTGCTGGATGCTCTCCTGCCACGTGGCAGCGCAAAAATTCTTGCCATGCAGCAGTACCACGGCGCGGCCGTTCGGCTTCTCCGGCTTGACGTCCATGTAGGCCATCTCGAGCGGCTGCCCTTGCGAACTGAAGCGATATTGCTGAACCGGATAGGGGTAATCGAATCCCTCGAGTTGGGGACCGTAGGCCGGGCCGCTATCGGCGGTCTGGGCAGCGTGGGCAGCTTGGGCGAGTGGGACGGAGAGGGCGATGGCTGCGAGCAGCAGCGGACGGACTTTGAGCATGGTGCGCAAGGGGGCGTGCGGATCGGGAGGGGAATCGTCGCACAAATGCCCATGTCGTGCTTGGGCGGCCCCTCGGCCTTCGTGGGCGAAGGCGTGCGTGCCGGCGCACGCATCAAGCGCGAGTTGTGTTCCCCCTCTCTCTCATGAAATGGGAGAGAGGGGGAAATCGTGAGGCAGTCGAATCAGGCAAACGTATCGACTTCCCCACGCGCCAGCACGCGCGGTGCGCGAGGCGCTGCCGCCGTTGCCTGGACTGGCGCATCCTGCGTCAGCCCGGCGGCCTGCGCGAATGCGCTGCCGCTGCCCGGTTGGCGTTGTTGCTGCTGGCCGCCGTTGCCAGCCTGGGCGAAACCATCGCTGCCGACAGACGTTTGGCCAAGCTGGATACCGGCTTCGGCCATCGACGTGCGCAGGTGCGGCAGCGCGGCTTCCACCGCGGCGCGCACGGCCTGGTGCGGAGAGACGAACTGGGCCTGGGCCTGATCGTTGACCACATTGAGCACGACCTTGAGCGGGCCGAGGTTCGGCGGGTTCAGGTCGAGTTCGGCGGTCTGGCTGCCTTGCGTGGAGAGTCGCACCATCTGCTGGCCCAGTGCTTGCGCCCACTGGCTGTCGCCAAGATTCGGTGCGACTGCCGGGCGTGCCGCTGCTGCGGCGGCCGTGGCCTGTGCGGCGTTCGCCTGGGATTGCGCGGACAGGGCCGATGCCAGCATGGCAGCGCTGCTCGGATTCGTGGCGCCGGTGTCGGTGCCTTCACCGGTGCGTGCGCTGGCCTGCGCCATGGCATATGGCGTGGCGACGGGCGTCTGGCTGGCTTGCGTCGTGTCGGCTTGCAAGGTCGGTTGCGCGCCGTGGCCGAGGCCGGTCTGTTGCTGGCCAGCGTTTTGGCCGCGTGCGTCCTGTGCACCCGTCTGTGCCGGGGTGTTGAGCGCGGCGGCGATCTTGTCAGCGGCGGTCGGCGTGCTGTTCTGCGCAGCCGCGCGCTGCTGGGCGATCGTGGCCAGCGTGTCCGCCGGGCTTGGCGTGGTCCCCTTGGCGGCAGTGCCCGCGGTAGTCGTGGCCGATTGCGCGTCGGCGGCCTGAGCCAGCAGCGTGGCGGCGTCGGTGGCCGGGTTTGCTTGCGTAGCGGTCGTGGTCGCGGTGGCAGTGGCCTTAGCGGCTAGCGGGAGGCCGTTGGCTCCGGCTAGTCTGGCTGCATCCGCGGCTGCATTGGCGGCTGCGTCAGCGGCCGCGCCACCGGTCAGTGCCGTCGTGGCGGGCGCGGCCTGCTGTGCCAGCATCGCGGCGGCCAGGGCTGCTGCGGCAGCCTGCGCGTCGCTCGAGGGTGTCGAGCCATCGTCGCTGGCTTGCGTGCTGTCGTCTTTCTTGCCGGTCGTGGCGTTGGTCTTGCCGTTGTCTTTCTGCTGCGGTGTGCTGGAAGCGCCCGACGTACTGGCCTGCGTAGTCTGCTGCCGCGTGTTTTGCGATGCGTCTTCCTTCGGCGCGCTGGTCTGGCTTGAGTCCCTGGGCGTGCTGGCGACCGGTTGCGCGCTCTGCGGGGCGCTATCACGCGCGCGCGAAAGCGCGTCCTGGAATGCCTTGGCGTCCGCGGCGGCGGTGCTGGCGGCGTTGGACTGCGTTAGGGTCTTGAGGGCGGCGTTGGCGGTGTTACCGATAAGCTGGCTGATATCGATCATGGTCTCTTCGTCGGATCAGGTTCGGCCGGCCGCCGGCTGGCGGGCGATGCGGGCCGCGTATTCGTCGTTGGCGCGCTGCTCGCGCCGGGCGGAGACTTGCTGCTCGCGTGTTTCCGCCCGCGTGATCAACGTATCGAACGAGTTCTGGCGGCGCTTCTGCTGCTGCCAGTTTGCGCGTCCGGCCAGCAGGTCGGCCTCGGCCTTGGCCAGCGCATTGGTCTGCTGACGGATGGCGTGGTCAAGCGAATCGAGGAAGCGAGAGAAGTCGTGCCAGCGGCTCGACGACATGCCTTCGGCGGCGATCGCTTGCATCCGGATCCGGTACTCCTGCCGGTACTGTGTCAGCGCGTTGAGCTGTTGCTCGGCCTGGGTGCGCAGCCCCTGCAGACGGCCCAGTTCGCGCGCGGCCTTGTCCGTGTCGTCCTGGGCCAGATCGGCCAGAGTATTCAGCGGATTGTGCTTAACCATGATGCGTCCTCTCGAAGAGATCGTGCAACTGGGCGATCGAGGCGTCGTAGCCGGCGCGTTCGTGAATGTCCTGCTGCAGGAAGGCCTCCATGCGCGGATACATGCGAATCGCGAGATCGAGCTCCGGATCGCTGCCGGGCACGTAGGCCCCGACACTGATCAGGTCGCGGTTGCGCTGGTAGCGCGACATCAACTGCTTGAAACGCCGCACGGAGGCAAACTGCGGCGCGTCGATCAGCGCAGTCATGGCGCGGCTGATCGAAGCTTCCACGTCGATGGCCGGATAGTGGCCGGCTTCGGCAAGGCTGCGGGACAGCACGATATGGCCGTCCAGAATGGCGCGGGCGGAGTCGGCGATCGGATCCTGCTGGTCGTCGCCCTCGGTCAGCACCGTATAGAACGCGGTAATCGAGCCGCCGCCTTCGGGGCCGTTGCCGGTGCGTTCCACCAGCGTCGGCAACTTGGCGAACACCGAGGGCGGGTAGCCTTTGGTGGCGGGCGGCTCGCCGATGGCCAGCGCGATTTCGCGCTGCGCCATCGCGTAACGGGTCAGCGAGTCCATGATCAGCAGCACGTGCTGGCCCTTGTCGCGGAAGTATTCGGCCAGACGCGTCGCATAGGCAGCGCCCTGCATGCGCAGTAGCGGCGAGGTGTCGGCCGGCGCGGCCACCACCACCGAACGCTTGCGGCCTTCCTCGCCGAGGATGTTCTCGATGAATTCCTTCACCTCGCGGCCGCGTTCGCCGATCAGGCCGACCACGATCACGTCCGCATTGGTGTAGCGCGCCATCATGCCCAGCAGCACGCTCTTGCCCACGCCGGAACCGGCGAACAGGCCCATCCGTTGGCCGCGACCGACGGTCAACATGCCATTGATCGCGCGCACGCCGGTGTCGAGCACGGTTTCGATCGGCGCGCGTGTCAGCGGGTTGATCTGCGTGCCGGCCAGCGGAACTTCGCTGGCGGCGGTAATTGGGCCGAGGCCATCGAGCGGCCGTCCGGCTGCATCGAGCACACGGCCGAGCAGGCCATCGCCAACCGGCAGCCGCTTCGATCCCTGCTCGCGCGGCGCGCCGGCGCCGATGATGCCGTTGGGCAGCGGCGACGGCTCCAGCGGATAGACGCGCGCGCCCGGTACCAGGCCGGCCACGTCCGATTGCGGCATCAGGTAAAGACGGTCCGCGCCAAAGCCGACCACTTCGGCTTCTGCCGTGCGTGGGCCGCCATGCGAATGCTGTCCGGTGGGCAGTTCGATCAGGCAGTCGCTCCCCACGGGCAGACGCAGCCCCACGGCTTCCAGCACGAGTCCCGCGGCACGCGTCAGGCGGCCACAGGTGCGCTTGCTGTCAATGTCGCTGACGCCGGCCGATGCGGCTGCCAGTGCGTCGCGCCAGCGGCCGACGTGCGCGGGGGGGGCGTCCGGCGCGGTGGCCTGCGCTGGCTCGTCATGCATGGGGCGGCTCCCACGGATCGTTGCGGCCCAGCGCCTTGACCACGCGCTGCCAGCGCGTGGACAGGCTGGCGTCCATCTCGCCGCTTGCGGCGCTGGCGATGCAGCCACCGCGCGCGATCGACGGGTCGGCCCGCAGTGTCCAGCCGGCGGCTTCGAGTTCGCCGCTCAGGTGTGTTTCCACCAGCGCGATGTCTTCCGGGTTCAGCAGCAGGCAAGGCGCGCCGGAGAGCGGCGGCTCGGCGGTCAGCAGTTCCCGCGCAGCCGGTAGCAATGCGGCCGGATCGAGCTCGACGGTCTTGCGCACGAGCTGGCGGGCCACGTCCAGGGCCAGGCCGATCAGCGCGTCGGAGATATCGTTATCGACGCGGCCAAGCGCGTCGCGGAAGTTGGCGGCAAGCTGCTGCAGGCGGGCCGCTTCATTGCGTGCCGCTTCGAGCCCGCGTGCGTAGCCTTCGCGGTGGCCATCGCCATAACCTTGCGTCTGGCCCTGGTTGTAGCCCTGCGCGTAGCCTTCCTTGCGGGCGCCGTCGCGCATCGCGTCCAGCGCTTCGAAATCGATTGCCGGGGGCGGTGGCGGCTCGGCAGGCAATTGCGCCGCCAGCGCCTTGCGCAGGACATCGCGTGGATCCAGCGACTCCATCTGCCAACGCTGCCAGCTTTCGCCGCGCGAACGTGGACGGGCAGGGGGCTGGAAGCCCTGGAAGCCGTCGTCGCTCTCGTGCAGGTTGGTCAGGCCGCCGGTTGCGCCCTTGGAGGGCGCGCCGAAGAACCCTGGATCGCCGTGGCCCGGGCCACGGCCAGCGGAAAAACCGCGGTCAAACGTAGGCATCGTCGCCTCCGCCAATCTGGATTTCGCCGGCCTCGGCCAGACGTCTCACGACCTGCAGGATGGCCTTCTGCTCGGCCTCGACCTGCGACACGCGCACCGGTCCCAGCGCCTCGAGGTCCTCGCGCAGCATCTCGCCGGCACGCGTCGACATGTTGCGGATGAACTTGTCGCGCAGCTCCTGCGGCGCGCCCTTGAGCGCGACGATGAGCGATTCGGTGGCCACTTCCTTGAGCACGCGCTGGATGCCCCGGTCTTCGATTTCCAGCAGGTTCTCGAACAGGAACATCTCGTCGATGATCTTCTGCGCCAGGTCGGCGTCGTGCGTGCGCACACCGTCGATGACCGCTTCCTCGTGCGCCGTGCTCATCAGGTTGATGATCTCGGCCGCCGTGCGGACGCCGCCCATGCGGCTGCGCTTCAGGCTCTGGCCGGCCAGCAGCTTGGTCAGCACGTCGGTCAGTTCCTGCAGCGCGCCCGGCTGCACACCGCCGAAGGTGGCGATACGCAGGATCACGTCGTTGCGCAGACGTTCGGTGAAGAAGCCCAGCACTTCCGAAGACTTCTGGCGGTCCAGATGGATCAGGATCGTGGCGATGATCTGCGGATGCTCGTCCTTGATCAGTTCCGCCACCGACGTCGAATCCATCCAGTTCAGCGAGTCGATGCCGCCACCCGGATCGCGCGATTCGAGGATGTCCTCGATCACGGACAGCGCGCGCTCCTCGCCCAGCGCCTTGTTCAGCACGCTCTTGATGAACGTGCTCGAATCGACGTCCAGCGCCAGGTACTGCTCGGTTTCGTTGCGGAACTCGGACAGGACCTCGGACATTTCCTCGCGCGTCACCGATGACAGGTTGGCCATCGCCGAACCGAGTTGCTGCACTTCGCGCGGCGACAGGTGCTTGAAGACTTCGGCGGCTGCATCCTCGCCCACGGCCATCATCAGGATGGCGCTCTTCTGCAGGCCCTTTTCGGGCACTCCCTTGTTAGCCTTCGTCATTTGCCATCCAAGTCTTGATTACGCTGGCGACCAGGCGCGGGTCGCGTTGCGCGGCGTCGCGCACCAGGGCGAGATCGCTTTCATATTTCGCGGCCAGGCGCAGCACTTCCGGATTGGTTTCTTCTTCCGGCGGCAGCAGAACGGCTTCGGTGGCGGCTGCCGTCTCGGTAGGCGCGGGCAACGGCGGCGCGGTGTACTTGCGCAGCACCGGACGCGCGACCTTGAACCACAGGAACACGGCCAGCAGGGCCAGCAGCAGGTAGCCGACGCCGGTCTTGGCCAGGTCGATCATCTGCGGCTGCTTCCACACCGGCACTTCCGGCTCCGTCTTGATGTCGCTCGTGAACGGGCTGTTGACCACGTTCAGCGAGTCGCCGCGGTCGGCGGAGAAGCCCATCGCTTCCTTGGTCAGGTTTTCGATCTGGGCCAGTTCCTTGGCCGACAGCGCTTCCGTCACCGGCTTGCCCTTGGCATCGACCTTGGTGCGGTAGTTCACCACCACGGCCACCGACAGACGTTTCACACCGCCTGCTGCCTGCTGCACGTGGCGCACCACGCGGTCGAGTTCGTAGTTGGTGGTGGCGTCGCGGCGGCTGTTGCTCGGGCCGGTCTTCTCGGCCGTCTGGGTCGTCTGGGTCGTCTGCGCGGGCTGGTTGGCCTGTGCGGGCGGATTCGGCTGGCCGGGCTGGCGCGGCGGTTGCGCCGTGGTGACCGGCGCGGCGGCGGCGGCTGGCGGCTGGTTCGACAGCGCGCCGGGCACGCCACCTACAGGCGTGCCACCCTGCGAGTTCGATTCGCTGGTCTGCTGGCTGCGGATCGCGGCCTTGGTCGGGTCCTGGTTCGGCTTGTAGCTTTCGTCGGTATGTTCGACCGACGAGAAATCGACATCGGCCGTGACCTGGGCGTGGATGTTGTCCTTGCCGAGGATCGGCGCGAGGATCGACTCCACGCGCTTGACGTAGCCCTGCTCGACCTGTTGAACGTACTTGAGCTGGCTGGCATCGAGCGAACGATCGTTGGTGCCGGACAGCAGGTTGCCCTGCTGGTCGACGATCGAGATCGACTTCGGCGTCAGTTCTGGCACGCTGGAAGACACCAGGTGCGTGATCGCGGCCACCTGGCCTTCATCGACGGCGCGCCCCGGGTAGAGTTGCAGCACCACGGAGGCGGTGGGCTTCTGGCGCTCACGTACGAACAGCGTGGGCTTGGGAATCGCCAGGTGCACGCGGGCCGACTGCACCGCGCCGATCGATTCGATCGAACGGGCCAGTTCGCCTTCCAGCCCGCGTTGATAGTTGACCTGTTCGGCGAACTGGCTGATGCCGAACTTCTGGTTGTCCATCAGTTCCATGCCAGTCGTGCCGCTTTTCGGCAGGCCTTGGCTGGCCAGGCGCAGGCGCGTCTCGGCCACCTTGTCGGCCGGCACCATGACCGCACCACCACCTTCGGCGAACTTGTAGGGCACGTTCATCTGCTGGAGCGACTGGATCACGGCACCGCCGTCACGCTCCGACAGATTGGAATAGAGCACCTTGTAGTCCGGCGCGCGGGACCACATCACACCCACGGCGATAGCGGCGACCAGCGCGGCGCCGCCCAGCATCATGGGCAGGCGCGGGTTGGCCTTGACCTTTTCGAGCAGGGCCGTGCCGTTCGGCAGGGTTGCGGTCGCGTTCATGCGCGCGTCTCCGGCTTGGCGAGGCAAAATTCGCCCTTGCCACTCTGGCCTTTGCTGCCGTTAATCTTCCCGGCACGGCTCAAATCACGCTGCAGAAAAAACACGCGCACTCCCCGCGATAGTTGATGTTCATGGCCGGGGGCGGGCTGCAATGGTCGCGGCTGTTCCGCCAGATCCGGCACGGTAGCGATGATCGGGCAGAAGGGCCAACGACAATCGGCTGAATAGGGGAGGTTTTCCCGTCGATTTCGTGCTTTGGCCGGCACGGGCGGATGGGTACAGTGCGAGGACTGGAACTGGATGACGTGTGATTCATTGGGCGCGTCGTCCGTTCGCCTCTCTCTTCAAGTTCAAGGACCCGGACGCGTCATGACCATTTCTTCCATCGAGGGCATGCTCCAGCAAATGCGCGCCACCGCGCAGGTGGCCGGCGGCGGCGCCGCGCCCCAGGAGGCATCGGCGGCAACCGAAAGCTTCGCGGGCGAGCTGCAGCGCTCGCTGCAACGCCTGAATGCCACGCAGGACCGTGCCTACGGCAAGGCCGAGGCATTCGAAATGGGCAAGGCTGGTGTGTCGCTCAACGACGTGATGATCGACATGCAGAAGGCCAACATCTCGTTCCAGACCGCCGTGCAGGTGCGTAACCGCCTGACCGCCGCGTATCAGGAAATGATGAACATGCCCGTGTGATGACGATCAGGATCGCCCGGCCTAATCAATTGGCCGGGCGTATTCAGCAAGGATCCGGCGATGCGCCGGATCAACCCTGGCTGACCGTGGCATCCTCGATCTGATGCAGCCACGCCAGCAATTGGGCCACCGCCAGATAGAGCTGGGGTGGAATCTGGGAGTCCATGTCCACCTGCATCAGCAGGTTGACCAGCGCCGGAGAATTGTGGACATAGACTCCGGCTTCCTGGGCGCGGGCGATGATTGATTCGGCCGTGACGCCGTAGCCCTTGGCCACCACGCGTGGGGCCTTCTCGCCTTCTTCATATGACAGCGCCACCGCGGCGCCGCGCGACGTGTCGCTCATGACGGGACTCCCGCTTCCGTTGGCGCCGTATCGGCGCGTGCCGTGATCTGGCCCACCACGAAGCCGCTGGCCGCCAGACGCCCGTGCAGATCGGGAATGGCTGCGCTAAGTCTTGCGACAGTGTCATCCAGCGGCGCATTGACTCGCACGTCCAGCATCGATGGCGATAGCGTCACACTGGCTTCGACCATGCCCATGCCTGGCATCTGCACGACCAGCCGTGTGGTCCAGCTCCGCGCCTGGTGCTGCGTGCCGGATCCATCCTCGTCGACCGGATTCGGCGACACTTCCCATGACATCTGCGTACCTGACCAGGCTTCACCTTGCCAGCGGAACTGCTGGGCGGCCAGCAGTTCGAGTTGCTGGCGCATCAGGCCCTCTGTCGCCGGGTGCACGATCTGGCCTTGCGCTGGGGGCGGTGCGGCGGGCGGTTCGGACGACGACGCATGCGTGGCCAGCAGAGACGCGCGTGGCGCGTTGCCCGCGTCGGCAACGCTGGCATACGACTGGGCTGCCTGCAGCGATTGCGTGCGTGCGCCGTCGGGTGCGGGAATCGGATCGCCGACGGTGATGGTGCGGGTGACCGGCGGGTGACGGCCGAATGACGAAACCTCCGCGGCGCGATTCGCGGCCATGCCGCCTGCGCTGCCCGTTCCGTTGGCAGTACCCGCGCCATGTGAGGTGTTTCCCGCCCGGCCGGTGGCGTCGCCATCCGGTGCGTCGGGAAGGTCCACGGCAGCAAGCATCGTCGCACGCGCCGCATCGGCGGCCCGAGGTGAATAGGGCAGCGCCAGCAACTGGCGCAGTGGCTCATCAGGAGCGGGCGGGTTGGCGCCGTTGGCGGTGGCGCGTGCCAGCACGGCCTGGGGCTCGCGTGCGATGTCCTTGAGCGTACGCGCTCCGCTCACCCATTCGGCGAGATGCGCTTCATAAAACATGCCGCTCTGGTCGAGCAGGCTGGCAAGCTTGGTGGCCAGCAGCGGCGCGGATTGCATTTCCGTGCGCGTGGCGAGTGGTGTGGTCGACTTTAGCGCGGCGGCGGCCTCGTCGGCATTCGCGAACAGGTCGAGGATCGTGCGCGCTGCGAAGCTCAGCGTTTCGCGCGTCGAAGTGACGACGGCGCCGGCGGTATTGCCGGCCGATGCTTCGCCGGGCCGCGCACCGGGCACGCGGCCAGCGGTGCCGAGATCGGTGCTGGTGTCACGCGAACTGGTCTCGTTCGTGTCCTGGACCGGCATCAGCGCGGCCAGCTTGTCGACCGCCAGCGCCGTGCGCTGTGTCAGCAGGTCGTTACGTGCGAGCTGGCCAGCGTCAGGCTGGGAATGAATCGGAATCGACATGGAACGGGCCGTGACATGGGGCGTTACGGATGCATGAGCTCAAGGCGCCGCATTGGCGCCGCGCGGGGCGCCCTGTGAACGTATCTCTCAGCGAATCTCTCAGGCGGAAACGCCGTAGGCCTCGTTGACGTCGCGGCGGCGGCGGGCGCTGCCGAGCAGTTCCCCGAGGCGTTGCAACTGTGGCATCACCAGATCGCGGATCGCGGCGTCGTGAGCCAGCAGCTTGGCCAGCAGGGCCTGACGCTGCATACGTTCCTGAAGCGTCGCGGGCGGGTGTGTGTCTCTGCCGCGGAGTGTTTCCACCTGAGCCACATACACACGCTGGACTTCGGTCATCGCGTCCCAATTGCCATGGCGGGCAGCTTCGAGCATCTGCTCCGAGAGCAGGACGAGTTCCTCGTAGATCTGGATGACCGACGGGGTGGCAGGCATTTTGGAGTACATCGTCTCAGTTCCGGAAGGTAGTCACGAGTTGGCAGCGATCGGCTGTGCGGCCAGCGCGCCGTTGGCGGCTGGATTGCCGATCTGTGCCCAGGCGCTGGAGAGGTCCTGCAGCAGGCTGTCGACCTGGTCGAGCAGCGCTTCGTCGTTGCGCAGGTTGGCCAGCATGAGTTGGCGCGACATATAGTCGTACAGCCGTTCAAGGTCCGCGGCAACGTCGCCGCCGGCATTGTGGTCGAGCACGGCGCGCAGGCCGTTGTCGATGATGTCGATCGACTTGGAGATGGCGTTGCCCTTGGCTGCGATGTCGCCGGCCGCCAGGTGGAACTTGGCACGTGCGATGGCCGCGCGCGCGCCGTCGTAGAGCATGACGATCAGCTGGTGCGGACTGGCACTCATGGCTCCGGTTTCGACACCCACCTGGGCGTAGGCATTGACGGCATTGCGGCGCGCGAACATGTGGACTCCTGCTGTTGGCTGACGTTACTTCTTGCTACTGCTTGTGCCGTTCATGGCGCTGAACTGCTGCGTCAGGTACGAACTGGTGTTCTGCATCTGCGACATGATCACGTCGAGTTGCGTGAACTGCGTCTTGTAGTTGGCGATGACCGCGTCGACGCGGGTCTGCGTTTCATCGTACTGATTGCTCAGATCCTTGAGCGTGTTGTTGATGCCGGCCGTGGCCGTCGTCAACGCGCCGTTGCTGCTGGTCAGGCCCGTGACGAGCTTGTTGATCTGGTTGCCGTAGCCACTCACGCCGTCGGTGTTGCCGAACAGCCCTGCAACCGCGCCGGGGTTGCTGTTCAGCGCCGAGGTCAGCTTGGTGGTGTCGAGAGCAAGCGTGCCGTCGTTCTGGAACGAGATGCCGATCTGCGACAGCGTGGTGAGCGCGTTGCCCGACTGCGGCGTGTTCATCACGCTGCGCATCTGGGACTGGATGATGCTCAACGTGGAATCGCCCGTCAGCGGAGAGCCGGTCTTGGTGCTCGGGTCGTAGGCCGACAGCGAGGCTGCGGTGTTCTGGAGGTTGTTGTAAGCCGCGACGAAGGCCTGCACGCCGGAGACGATCGAACTGTTGTCGCGCTGGACCGTCACACTGCTAGTACCGGTCTGGGTCAGGTTAAGGACCACGCCTGGCACCGCGTCCGCCACGGAATTTCCCTTGCTCTGGACGGCGATGTTGTTGACCGTGAGCTGGGCGTTCTGGGCCGCAATGGTCTGCTGCATGTTCTGCGTGCCGGCTGGATCGTATGCCACCAGATCCGAGAGGCCGGTGCCGCCATCGGTTTCATTCACCGACATGCGCACGCTGTTCGTGGCACCGGTGGCGTTGGAACTGATGACCAGGCGATAGGGCGTGCCCGAACCGTCGTTGACGATGCTGGCTGTGACGCCGGCATTGGCCTTGTTGATCGCGTCGCGAACGCCCTGCAGCGTGTTGTTGCTGCTGTCGATCGTGATGTCGACGCCGGTGGAGCCGCTATTGGCAGTGAAGGTGGCGCCGGTGTACTTGCCGTAGGTGGCGCTGGCCGGGTTGCTGTCCAGCGTGCCACCCGTGATCGCACCGAAATCGATATGGATCGTGCCGGTGCCGACGGCGGTGGTCTGCGATGCCTGTCCGGTGGAAACCACCGACTGCGACTGCGCCAGTTGCGTGACGTTGACCGAGTAGGTGCCTGGCACCGCAGTGGTGCTGCCGGTGGCGCTCAGTACCGAGGTGTTGCTTGCGCTTGCCGTGGTGGATTGGAAGAACGTGGGGTTCGACAACTGGTTGGCCGATGCCTGGAACGCCGCGAGCATGCTCTGCAACTGGCCGTACGCGGACAGTTTGGTCTGGTAGCTGCTCTGCTGGGTCTTGATCGCGGTGAGCGGGGCCTGTTCAGCCGTGGTGAGCTGATCGAGCAGGCTGCTCAGGTCGAGACCGGAGCCGACGCCGAGGTTGGAGATCGTAGTCATTTCTTGTTTTCCAGGGGGCTTCTGGTTGGGGCTGCGACGATGTCAGGCGGTCTGGTTGACGAACAGCCCTTGCAACTGGGCCAGCGCGTCGGCGATACGCACGACTTCCTCTGTGGGAATCTGTCGGATGATTTCGCCGTTGGCCTTGTCGACGATCTTGGTCACGACGCGGTTGGTCTCGCGGTCGATTTCAAACTGGACGCTGACCGATGCAGCGCGCAGGGCCTCGGTCAGTTTCCTGACTGCCGCGTCCGTGCTGGGGCGCACCGCCGGTTGGTCAGGCGCCGGTGTGGCCGACGTGACGCCCGCCGGTGCTTGTGATGTATCCGCAGGCGTTGCGGATGCGCGTAGGCCGGGCTGTGGCAGGGACACGCCGACTGCCGCTTGCACTACGCCGGACGATGGAGCAGTTTGGGTTGCCATGATTGTCCTGACTCGGTCATCTCGAAATGTTTTCCCAGAGCCGAAGCCCTGGGGAAATACTCCGGGCGCAAGAAAGCCGGACACGAGGTCCGGCCTTCCTGCTTACGCGGTGCGATTAACGCAGCAGCGACAGCACGCCTTGCGTGGTCTGGTTCGCTTGAGCCAGCACCGAGGTACCAGCTTGTTGCAGGATGTTCGCGCGGGTCATGTTCGACACTTCCGTTGCGTAGTCAGCATCCTGAATGCGCGAGCGCGACGACGACAGGTTGGTGATGGTCGTGCCCAGGTTCGAGATCGTCGAATCCAGACGGTTCTGGATAGCACCCAGCGAGCTGCGCAGGCTGTTCACCGTTTGCAGGGCGTTGTCGAGCGTGGCCAGCGGGTTGGCCGAGGCGCTGCCCGTCAGGGTGGAAGCGGTCACGCCAGTGGTGTTCAGCGTGAACGATGCCGTCGCGCCCGTCGTGCTCGTCGTCGAGTTCGGGTTCAGTGCAACGTACATGGTCATGGCCGAGCCGCTGGTTGCGGTGGTCATGCCCTGGTTCTTCAGTGCCTGAGCTTCCGTGGCCGACGCCGGCGTGACGGTGACTTGTGCGAACCAGTTGCCGTTCGCGTCAACCATGGCCTGGTTGCCGATGGCCACGCTGCTCGAGCTGATACCCAGGGTCGTGGCCAGCGTGCCGCCGACGGCTTCCGTGATCGACGACGTCGTGAACGTGGTGGAGCTACCGAAGACCTTCTGGAAGTTGGCAGCGGTGGCGGCGGTGACGGCGCCTTGCGGGCCGTTCACGTTGAAGCTGTTCAGGCCCAGCGTCTTCGTGCTGATTTCCTGCAGGTTCACAGCGATGGTCTGGCCGTCTTGCGCGCCAACCTGAATGTTCACGCTCTTGGCGGTCGACGACAGCACCTTCACGCCGTTGAAGTCGGTCTGGGCCGACAGGCGGTCGATTTCCGACATACGCTGCGTGATTTCGTCCTGGATCGACTTCAGGTCCGAAGCCGAGTTCGAACCGTTGGCGGCTTGCACCGACAGGTCGCGGATACGCTGCAGGTTGTTCGTGACTTCGGTCAGCGCGCCTTCCGTCGTTTGCGCCAGCGAGATGCCGTCGTTGGCGTTACGCTGGGCAACGGTCAGGCCGTTGATGTTCGACGTGAAGCGGCTGGCGATGGCCAGGCCGGCTGCATCGTCCTTTGCGCTGTTGATGCGCAGACCCGACGACAGTCGCTGAATGGCGGTGTTCAGCGCCGATTGCGACGTGTTCAGGTTGTTCTGAGTCATCAGAGACAACGAGTTGGTATTAATGACTTGCGCCATGGTACGACTCCTATTTGCAATGTTTTAGGCATTCCGGCGGGTGCCGTAACGTTGGCTGCCTGCGTTGCAGGGCGTAGAGTGCCTCCGTTGCAAAGGTTATCGACCGGGCAGGGGGAGACTTTAGAGTGATCTTTGCGGGGGTTGCGCGCGCAACTTGACCTGGTGTTTGCGTGGTCGTGGGCCCGCATCTATATAGAAGGGCGCCACGACTTGCTGCGCCGCTCAGCGGCGCTTGCGCGTGCGCGGGGTGTAGAGGCGCACGAAGTCCGGCGATGTTTCGGCCTCGAGCAGCACCGACGTCGTTTCGGGCGCGTGGGCGGGGGTCACGACGGTAATCGCGCGTTTGTAGATCAGCGTGGGGGTGGGATCTTCGGCGCTCTGCCCAAGCAGCACCATATAGTTGTCCGATGCCAGGACGACACCGGTCAACCTCGTGCCGTTCGACAGATGGACGATGACTGCGTTGCGGCTTGCGCCGTGGGCTGCGTAATGCAGGTGCTGCAGTTTCCGGCTGGGTCTTGGAGCCTTTTTTTCCTTCTTCACAACTTCTCCGGAAGAACCCGCGAGGGATCTGGCGGCTGACAACGGTCCGATGACCACATGATTCGATCTGTAACGCACTATGGGTGACGTTTTGTGCGCTCAGATCGTGGTGCGCTTTGAAACATTCGCTCTCGGAGCCGGAGGTGGCGCAGGAGCTGGCCGGCATGAACGCGGCGGGCAGACGATTCGCGAATATCGGGGGCGCTGCCCGGCCATCACGTCCAATCGGCGCAGCCAGGAGAGAAGGGGAATACTTCAGACGGGGAGAGTAACAAAGTTTTACAAGCATTGACTGAGCGGCTGCTTGTCTTCGACTAGAGTCATTACTCTATTTGTGATGTTGTCGCGTGGAGCGAGTTGTGGCAGGCGCATGCGGTATGCTGCCATCGGAACGCCCGGCCAGATGCCGCCAACCCGCGCCAGCTAATGCTTTGCGGGAAATTGCCGATATCTGACGAAGAGCCCGCACGTGACTTTCGCGCTACTGAGAAGCTAGCAAGTGATCTTCGGATTACACCCGCCATCAGGGGAATCCCTGATAGAAGCGCGATTTATACCTCATGTAAGCGGGTTTATATTCGAGCGCTGGACCGGGTACAGCCGGTCCTTCTGAGCAGTCCTGGAAAGCCTACGAGCACCCCGCGCGTAGGCTTTTTTTTCGCGCTGGCTGGTCGGGCCGACGATGGTCTGACGCCGTCTGTCTGGTCTCCGGTGCCGGTGCGTGTTGCGCAGATGGATTAGATGCCATTTGTTGTGCAGTCAATCCACCGAATACCTGCCGATTTCCCCCTCAATTCGTTTTTGCGCTTAAGTCCGCCCGCGACGCCGCCGATAGGAGGCCGTGCGATGCCCGGTTTCGGGCGGATATCGCTCGTACGAACAATCGGATCACAAGAGAAAGGTACGAAGTGATGGGCTTGCGAAAAATGGGGATCGGGGCGCGGCTGACCTTTGCTTTCAGTCTCGTGGTGCTACTGCTCGCCGCGGTTGCCGCGGTTGGGGTGTCGGCGCTGGGCAGCATGAACGATGCCATGCACATGGCGGTGGAGAAGCGGCTGCTGCGGGTGATCGATCTGAATCACGCCAAGGCGCACGTGCTGACGATCGGTCTGATGGTGCGCGATGCGGCATTGACCGAGGATGCCGCGCTGGTCACGACGAACGCGGCGAAGATCGCCCGGTTCCGCGAGGAAATCGACGCGACGCTCGAACCGATCGGCAAGACCCTGGTGGCGTCGGGCAACGCGGAATGGAAAGCCGTGTTCGAGCAACTGACGCAGGCACGCGCCACCTATGACGGTCAGCTCGACCTGGTCATGCGCCAGCTGGGCGCAGGGGAATACGATGGCGCCCGCGCCGGGCTGACTGCCACGCTGCCGTCATCGCAGGCCGCGTACTTCGACAAGCTGGACGCGATCGCCCAGCTTGGCCAGAAGCTGGCCGTGGAGGCGGTGGAGGATGCAACAGCGCGCTACGCTTTTACGCGCAACCTTCTGATCGGCATGGCAGCTCTGGCGGCGATCATTGCCGCGCTGCTGGGTATCGGCATGACACGCTCGGTGACGCGTCCGGCCCGGCAGGCGCTTGATGCTGCCGAGGCGCTGGAGCAGGGCCAGCTTGCGCACACCATCGAAGTACGCAGCCAGGATGAGATGGGCCGGATGCTCGGCGCGCTCGAGCGCGCCTTTGGCCAGCTCGGCACGCTGGTTCGCGGCATCCAGCACGCGGCCGGTTCGATCGACACCGCCGCGCGCGAGATCTCCAGTGGCAATACCGATCTGTCCCGCCGTACCGAGCAGCAAGCGGCATCGCTGGAGCAGACTGCCGCGTCAATGGAGCAGTTGACGTCCACCGTGCGCCAGAACGCCGAGAACGCGCGACAAGCCAACCAGCTTGCCGCGAACGCATCGGATGTCGCCACCGAAGGCGGCCGCGTGGTGCGCAGCGTGGTGGATACGATGGACGGCATCACCCAGTCCTCGGCACGCGTGGCCGAGATCATCGGCGTCATCGAAGGTATCGCATTCCAGACCAACATTCTTGCGCTGAACGCCGCTGTGGAAGCGGCGCGTGCCGGCGAGCAAGGTCGTGGCTTCAGCGTTGTGGCGGCCGAAGTGCGCAGCCTGGCGCAGCGTTCATCGTCGGCGGCCAAGGAAATCGGCGATCTGATCAATGGCTCCGTGCGGCAGGTAAAGGAGGGCGCGCGCCAGGTCGAAGTAGCCGGCAAGACCATGGATGACATCGTCGGCGCGGTACGCCGCGTCACGGACATCATGGGCGAGATCACCGCCGCCAGCGAGGAGCAGAGCGCCGGCATCGAGCAGGTGGGCCTGGCGATTGCGCAGATGGAAACCGTGACGCAGCAGAATGCCGCGCTGGTGGAAGAAGCCAGTGCTGCCGCCGAAAGCCTGATGCAGCAGGCCGGCGGGCTGGTGACGGAAGTCGCGCGTTTCGATCTGGGCCAGCAACAGCAGCGCGAAGTGCCGCGCGCGCCGGGGCCCGTGGCAGTCGTTGCGCAGCCGGTTCAACCGGCGCCACGCTTGCCCGCTGCTGCGCCGAAGGCATTGACGCCGAGGCCATCGCCCCAGAAGGCATTGACCCAGAAGGTATCGACCCAGAAGGTATCGACCCAGAAGGTATCGACCCAGAAGGTATCGACCCAGAAGGTATCGACCCAGACGGCCGCCGCTGCCCCGCAGCGCCCGGTGCAGCCATCACACCAATTGCGCGCGCCCGCAGTGCCCGCCGCCGTGCGACCGCCCGTGGTACGCAAGACCTCGGCGGCCCCGGTACTGGCGCGCCAGCCAGCCACGCCAGCCAAGGCCCGCCAGCCGGTCACCCATCAGCGCAAGGAACCCGTACTGGCTACGCCCTCGAGCCGTCGGCCCGTGGCAAAGGCGAGGCCATCGGCCGCACCGGTGCCCGCGACGGCCGATGGCGGCGATTGGGAAACGTTCTGAGCGCGCGCCGGTGCGAGGAGGCCAGCATTAGTGCGGATTAGCCCGGATTAGCCCGGATGTCGCCGGGCACCGAAGCCCAGGCCCGGCGACATGACTTCGGTGTCGCCATCGCGCAGTGTGACAGTCGATATGCGGCCGTGACCTAGCGCCGCTTCGGCAAACTCGCCCAGCTTGCGTACCTTCGCTGCGGGTACCCCGCGCGTGGCGAGGCGTTCCTCGAGTTCGTCGGCGCGCAGCATTTGCAGGCGTTGCGCGATGATCGTTTTCAGCGCGGCAGGGTCGCGTGAGCGCACGAAGGTGGCGGGGGACTCCGCATCCAGTGGTTCGGCAAAGTAGGCCGGGTCGGCGGCAAGCTCGGACAGTTCCAGGACTTCGAGAAGGCGCAGCAACTGGCGTGGGGTGTTGGCGCCGAGTGCAATCCAGCCGTCGGTCGTGGGGAAGAAGTCCGCCGTCGGGCTCCCCGAGTAGCCCCGGTTGCCCACGCGAGAGGGCGAAGTGCCATCCGTCAATGCCTCGCAGGCAAAGCCATACATGAGTTGCATCGCTGCGCCGGTCATGGAGATGTCGAGCTGAATGGCGCAGCCGCAGCGATCGCGCTCGCGCAGGCCGGCCAGAATGGAGAGCGCAGCCTGCATACCCGTTGCGGCGTCGACGACAGGGAAACCGGTCTTGATCGGCGGGTCGTTCTCGTTGCCCGCCAGAAAGGTCATGCCTGTCGCCGCCTGAATGACATGGTCGTATGCGGGGCGGCCCGACCAGTCGGCACTGCCGCGACCAAAGCCCGAAATCGAGCAATACACCACACGCGGATTCACCGCCCGCACCGCTTCGAAGCCGAGGCCGAATCGCTCCAGCACGCCGGGGCGCAGGTTGTCGACGACGACATCGCACGTGGCCGCCAGGGCGAGAGCGTCGGCGCGGCCCGCTTCGGAGCCCAGGTCAATGTCACGACAGTCCTTGCCCGCATTGAGCGCGAGAAAGCCCTTTCGGCCAGTTTCGGTCCTGCGCATGACATCGCCGCCATTGGCGTTTTCCATCTTCAGCACATCGGCCCCGAGCTGTGACAGGTAGAACGTTGCCAACGGGCCCGCGATGACATGCGAGAAATCCAGTACGCGGACGCCGGCAAGGGGGGAGAACGAGAGGTTTTCGGTGGTCATGGGTGGCCTCATTGCAGCGAAATATGGTTCGATTCGATGATCCGGCGGTACTTGACCATCTCGTCGGCAACGAATCGGTCAAAGGCTTCCTGGCTCGGTGTGGGGTCGATCACCGAACCCGCCTTTTGGAACATGTCACGTGTGCCCGGATCATTCAGGGCCTTGATCACAGCAGCCTGCAGGCGTGCAACCACGGGCTTTGGCACGCCGGCGGGCGCCCAGATGCCGAACCATGAATCCAGCGCCAGATCGTTCCGGCCCAACGCCTCGTTCAGGGTTGGCACCTGGGGCAAGCCGGGCAAGCGGGATGCGGAGGTAACCGCCAATGCACGCACCTTGCCGTTCTCGATCTGTGGAATCGCGGTCGATGCAATCGGGAAGCCAAGTGTTGCATCGCCCCGGATCAACGCGGGAACAACCTCGACCGAGCCTTTGTACGGCACATGGACCAGGTCGATCGTCGCGGCGCTTGCCAATGCCGCGCCCGACAGATGGGCGGCGCTGCCGATACCCCCCGACGCATAGTTGAGCTTGCCCGGCGATTTGCGCGCTGCCGCGACAAGATCGGCCACGGACTGGTAGGGCGAGGTGCTCTTCACCAGCATGACCTGCGGGCTGAAGCCCGTACGGATGATGTGGGTGAAATCCCTGGCAGGGTCGAACCTGACCGACGGCTGCATCAGTTTCTGCACCAGGTGTGTGGAGGCGCCGATCATCAGCGTGTAGCCGTCAGCCGGCTGCTTGGCGACGAATTCAGCGGCAAGAATGCCCCCTGCGCCAACCTTGTTCTCCACAACGACCGGTTGCCCCAGGTCGCGCGAGACGACTTCGGCCAGCTTGCGGGCCTGGATGTCCGGGCCGCCACCTGCGGCGTAGGGAACGATCAAGTGCACGGGCCGCGCGGGATATCCGGCTTCCGACGAGGCTGCTGCCGCGCTAGCCACCCCTGTCGTGCCGATCGCCACTGCCAGGCCGGGTAGCCATGCCAGTCGCCTTGCGATTTGCCGCATTTTGTCTCCTCTTGCTCTGGTCTTGCTCTAGTGAGCTTGTTCGACAGCATTGTGCGAGCCGGATTCTTTCCTGTAAATTATGATGTCTTGATAGCATCATCACGATTTGTTATGACGCGGGTATCGCCTGAGCAACACGGTATGGGCCTCCACAGGCCAGCGCGCGCGCAGCGGCTGGATCGCTTGCGCATCCGGCATCTACGCTTTCTGGAACTCGTGGCCGAGCATGGCTCGTTGACGACGGCGGCCGCACAACTGGCGCTCAGCCAGCCTGCCGCAACCAAGATGCTGCAGGAGCTGGAATCGGCGTTCGGGGTGGAACTGGTCGCGCGTACCACGCGCGGCGCGGCACTATCCCCTGCGGGACTGGTTGCGCTGGACCGCCTGCGTATCGCGCTCAGCGCGCTGGCGGTGGCGGCTCAGTCAACGACGGAAACACCCCCTGCTCCCGTGGTGAGGCTTGGCGTACTCCCGCTGGTTGGCGTGGTGATCCTGCCGAGATTGCTGGCGGCAATGGCTGCGCGGCCAGACTGCCCAAGACTCGTCGTGCGTGAATCGACGGTGGGCGGGCTGCTTCGAATGTTGAGCCGTGGCGATGTCGACTGCGTGATTGGCAGAATCGGCGTGGAGCTGGATGAGCAGGCCGCCAGCAGGCTGGCGGTGACGCCGCTGTGGCAGGAGCCGCTCGCCATTGCGTGCGCACAGGACCACCCGCTGCGCCGCAGGCGCAACGTCGGGTTGGCGGAACTGCGCGAGCTGGGTTGGATCGTGGCGTCACGCGAGGCGTATACGCGCCAGGTGTTCGACGACACCTTCCTGTCCGCAGGCCTGGTGCCGCCCCATCCCAGGGTCGAGTCGTTCTCGTTCCACACGAATCTGAGCGTGGTGGCAAGCAGCGATCTCTTGACCGTCGCGCCGGAAAGCGCCGTGGCGCACTATGCGCAACTGGGAATGGTGCACCCGGTACGCCATGATTTTTCGTTCCCGGTAGGGCGCACGGTATTCATCACGATGGCGGAGATGGGGGCCTGGCCCGGCATCACGCTGATCCGGGATGCCTTGGCTGATCTGACTGTCCCCTGAGATTTCGCTCGCTCAATGCGCTGCCCGTGGCCCGCGTCGGCTGCCATTGCATGACGCAGATGCCCGCCAGGACCAGCACCACGCCGGCCAGGCGCGCCAGCGTGACTGGCCGGGCCGGCAGGCCGACCAAACCGAAATGATCGACCAGCATCGAGGCCAGCAACTGGCCGGCCACGGCGCCGACGATGAAGTTCGCGGCGCCCATGCGCGGCGCCAGCCACAGCGCCGCCGTGATGTAGATCACGCCGAACAGCCCCCCGATCCATTGCCACCACGGTCCCTGCGCGGCCGCTGCGAGATTGGGCGGCGGCGCGCGCAGTGCCAGCAGCACGGGCACGACGGCAACCAGGCTGATCACGAGCGAGATCACGGTGGCCCAGAGCGGGTGCCCGAGCGCGCGGCCCAGCGTGGCGTTGCTGCCGGCCTGGAACGGGATCATCGCGCCAGCCAGAAGCGCGACGCCCAATGGCATCCAGAGCGAGCCAGCGGATGCGGCAAGCGGCGAGGTCATGATAATTTCTCCGATTCGAATGCAATCTGAATGCAATCTGTTGCCGGGCATGTTGCACGCGCCGCCGCCGCAATGGAAATTCGCAATCCATACATGAGACATTCGCCGCATGGATGACCTGCGCCGTATCGACCTGAACCTGCTGTTGACATTGCACGCCTTGCTGACCGAGCAGCATGTGACGCGTGCCGCCGTGCGGCTGCACAAGAGCCAGCCGGCCGTCAGTCACGCGCTGGCCCAGTTGCGCGATATCTTCGACGACCCGCTGCTGGTGCGTCGCGAGAACGGCCTGACGCTCACCGCACGCGCGCGCGATTTGCTGGGCCCGCTGGACGATGCACTGGGTCAATTGAACGGACTGGTGGGCGAATCCACGTTCGACGCCGCCCATGCGCGCCGCTGTTTCCGGCTGGCTCTGTCCGACTATGGCGCGCGCAGCGTGTTGCCCGCGCTGATGCGACGGCTGCGCCGCGAGGCGCCCGGCATCGACGTTGCCGTGGTCCAGGCTGGCCGCGAGGCGATGCTCGCGCAGCTTGCCGACGGGGAGACCGATCTGGCGATCGGTGTCTTTCCACGGCTGCCCAGCGATATCGAGGTGGCTACGCTGTTCGAAGACCACTACACGAGCGTGGCGGACCGGGCCACGCTGCCTCGGCGGGGGCCGCTGTCGGTGGAGGACTGGCTGGCGCGGCCGCATGTGCTGGTGGCGATGCGTCCCGACGCGCCCAGTGAGATCGATCTCGCCCTGGCCGAGGCTGGCATGCAGCGGCATGTGGCCCTGGTGCTGCCCCATTGGGGCGCTGCGCTCGATCTCGTGCCCGGCACCGACCTGATCCTGACCGTCGCGACCCGCGCGGTTGCCGCGGCGCCAAATCGCGCGCTGCGGGCGTTCGCGCCGCCGATCGCGCTGGCGCCAGTGCCGTTCCAGCAGGCATGGCACGCGCGGCGCAGGGCCGATCCCGCGCATCGCTGGCTGCGCCAGACGGTGTGGGAGTGCAGCCAGCAGCCTGAGGGCACCTAGCCGCGCGGTTTCGAGGTGGTGGCGGGTGATGGGGCGAGCACGCGCCGCCGGGCTGAAAGCAAGCCGACAAGCACGGTTTGAAGCGCTCGCATAAAATAGCGGCTCTTCTTGACCAACAAGAGCAGGCAGGCCGTCCGGCCAATGCCTGCCGTGCAGGCTCCTCCATGTCCGCTCCGCAAGCGCCCTCCGCCCCGCATTCACCCCCAGACGTGCCCGTGATGCAGGTTATCTTCGGCCTGATGCTGGCCATCATGCTGGGTGCGCTCGAACAATCGATCGTGGCCGTGGTCCTGCCCGAGATCGCCTTGCAGCTCAACGGTTTCGAGGACATGGCGTGGGTGATCTCCGCCTATCTGGTGGCGTCCACCGTGGTTACGCCGATCTACGGCAAGCTGTCCGACGTGCTCGGGCGCCGTTCGGTGCTGACGTTCTCGATCGTGCTGTTCGTGCTGGCGTCGATCGCCTGCGCGATGGCCACGACGATGCCGATGCTGATCGTTGCGCGCATTCTGCAGGGCCTTGGCGGTGGCGGCCTGATCTCGGTATCGCAGGCAACGATCGCCGACGTGGTGCCACTACGTGAACGCGGCAAGTACCAGGGCTACGTCAGCGGCGTCTGGGCCGTGGCCAGCATGGCTGGGCCCGTGATTGGCGGCTACCTTGCGCACTTCCTTTCATGGCGCTGGATTTTCTGGATCAACATTCCGCTGGGGCTGATCGCGCTGGTCGTGGTGCGCCGGGCGCTGCGGCATCTGCCGGTCAGCGGACGCAAGCATCGCATCGACTACCTCGGCGCGCTGCTGTTTGGTGGCGGCCTGTCCGGCGTGCTGGTGTTCCTGACGCGGATGGGGCAGGGCCACTCGCCGCTGGAGCCGCAGACGATCGGCCTGCTGGCTGCCGGGCTGATCGGTCTGGTGCTTTTCATCTGGCAGGAGCGGCGTGCCGTCGACCCGGTGATTCCGCTGAAGATGCTCGCCGTGCCGACCGTCGCGATCTGCTGCCTGACGCTGTTCCTGTGCTTCTTCCAGTTGATCGCGATGTCGGTGCTGCTGCCGCTGCGCTTCCAGGTCGTGGGCGGCGCGGGCGCCGACACCGCCGCACTGCGGCTGGTGCCGCTGACGCTGGCCATTCCGTTCGGCGCCTATGCGTCGGGCCGGCTGATGTCGTGGAGCGGGCGTTACAAGCCGCTGCAACTGGCTGGCTGTCTGGTGGCGCCGATTGCCATCGTCGGGCTGGCGTTTGTGCCGCCGCAGGCGGTGGTGCCGGCCGCGCTGGTGATGATCGTCCTGGGCCTGTCAATCGGCCTGCAACTGCCGAGCGGGCTGGTGGCCACGCAGAACTCGGTGCCGCCGCAGCAGGTTGGCATCGCCACCGCGCTGACCGCCTTCTCGCGCCTGCTTGGTGGCGCAGTGGGCGTGGCGGTGCTGACCACGGTGCTGATCGCGCTGCTACGCCATAGCGGCATGGCGGTCAGTGACCTGCATGGCGGCGAGGATGTGCTGATGAGCATGTTCCGGCGGGCCATGGATGCGGGGGATCAGGGCGATGCTGCCGCGGTGCGCGAGGCGGCGGAGCATGCCTTCCGCCTGCTGTTCCTGATGAGCGCGGGCGTGTCGTTGATCGCGCCGTTCTTCGTCATGCGGCTCAAGGAGAAGACACTGCGCGGCAGCCCGGCCGGGGCAGCGGCGTCCGCCGCTGCCGAGTGATGCGGCGCGGGTTGCCCGCGTCCGCCATTCAGCTACGTGCGCGCAGTTCGTACACCCCGAGCCACGACGCTGTCTTGCCGATCCGGCCGCCGGATGCGCTCCACAGTACATCGAGGAGGCGGTTGTACTGGCGTGTGAACGCGCCCTTGATGCCACGGTTGACGTAAAAGGACCGCCACAGGCGCGTGCGATAGGGGTCCTTGAAGAAGTGAATGTCGACCATTTCAAGCAGGCCGGCTTCGCCATAGGAAATCGGCATGCCGGTTGCGCCGAACGCGTGCCGGATGCTCTGCGGCAGGTACGGGCGGATATGCGAGAAATCGTGATAGAAGCGCTCACCGGGCGTTGGGCTCAGCATTATCATGCGGCCGTTCCTTGCCAGTTGCGCGCAGAGGCGGGGTACCAGTGCGACGAGTGCGTCCGGCGTGACGTGCTCGATGAGATGGCTCAGAAACACCACGTCGAATGGGTCCTGGGTCGTGGCGAAGAAGGCCTCCGGCTCGTAGGCCTGGAAGCCCTTTTCGCGGGCGCCCGCGACGTAGGCCGGATTCGCGTCGACGCCGGTGACCTCCATGCCCAGGCTTGCGAAGACGTTCAGGAATTTCCCGAGTCCGCAGCCGAAGTCCAGCACGCGTAGCGGCCTTGCGCTTGCGGCCTGATACTGCCGCATCAGCGACATGACGCGGACATACTCCAGGTACTGGTAGTGGGCGATTCTTTTCATGATCGGAGTCGTGCTGCGGAACTGTTCGTCGGGTACACCAGACCGCTCAGGAGCGGGCCATCGCGGGTTGCTTGACGAGCAGGGCGTGGCCGTTGAGGTTGTGAATGAACAGCCCGTCATCGTGGGCCGCGACGATTTCGTTGACGGCCTGGTTCGCGCCTTCGCAGCCGAATACGGCAAAGTCATCGAATACGACCATGCCGCCCGGCTGAACCCGCGGCCAGATTTCCGCGAACGACTCCTTGACGGAGCGGTAAGTGTCGACGTCGATATGCGCGAGGCAGATCGATGCCGGCAGACCTTGCAACGTGTCGTCCGGGAAGATGCCGCGGTGGATCCGGCATTCCACGTTGGCCTTCGCAAACAGGCTCCGCACGATGTCTTCGTCGGTGTCGGCGTGCTCTCCACCCGAGTAGAGCGTATCGAACTCGGCATCGTGCTTGACGACGCCGCTGAAGGTATCGAACAGATGCACCGGCCGGTTGTTCAAGGCATGAGCCATCAACGCACCGGTGCCGCCCCGCCATACACCGACTTCGACGATCTCGCCGGCAACGCGACGGCATTGCCGCGCAAGACTGTAAAGCTCGTAGCAGCGGTAGATGTCCACCATGGTGAACGGCTTGACGATCTCGTAGATGGCGGAGAATGCCTCGTCATCGAGCCACGGTGAATAGGTGGCAAAGGGGATGACCTGAGAGTGGCTGCACCCTTCCCTGAGCGATTCGAATCGGGTCTGCCGCATCCGGTTCAACAGATCTCTTCGCTCCGTGCGCAGCACAGCCAGAAAATCGGGAGATGTCTTTTCCATGGGTTCCGTCTACTTGATAAGGAACTCGACCATGTCCACATCGAGAACGGGGATTGCGAGCTTTCTCGCGACCTCGAGTCTCTCGGGAAAATGATTGTCGATAAAGATTGAGTCAGGCGAGATATGGTCGGCCTTTGAGCCGCCGTCGGTGATCACGATGATCTGATCGAAGATGCCGCGGCTGATATGGGCCTTCTCGAGTGTCTGAGCGACATCGAACGCGTGCCGGGTGATCAGGTTCACCTTCTTGCCGTCCGCCTTGGACTGATACAGGAACGCCATGGTTTGCGGCACGGCATGTCCGTTCAGCACCAGGGTGTCGTCGAGATCGACGAAGACAGAGTCGTAGGCGAAATCCAGACGTGTACGCGTGGCGATACTCCGCTCCACCAGGTTGACGTGCGGATTGTCCAGCGCGACCAGATCGCGGCCGAGGTGATCCTGCACCGCCATCAGCGGCAGGTTCACGCCGCGCGCGCGCTGCGCGACCATCGTGCCGGCAACGCGGCATGAAATTTCGAGAAGCTTCCAGCGGCCATCCTTGTCCTCCTTGAGCTGGAAGAACCAGGGTCCGCGGAGCTGCAGGCGTCGATTGATCTCGCGAGCGATGCCTTCGATCTCAGGGGATAGCGCCAGCAAGCGGGAGCGCATGGTGATGCCCGCCCGCACCCGTTCGCGGGTACGCGGTCCGGTCCAGACGAGCCGCCGTTTGCGGTCCGTGAAGCAATCCACGGTGATCTCTTCGCCCGGAAGGTATTCGACCAGGACCGGGAACTGCATCGCGTCCATCGCCGCGCGAGCCTGTTGCGGATCGTTTGCCAGCGTCACGCCCTGGCCGCCCTGTCCAAGATCCGGCTTGACGATGATCGGCCACGCTTTCACCGCCTCGACCGACTCGAACATGTGCGGCGCCCAGTCGGCATCGCGAAAGCACGCGTAGGTGGCGCTCTTGCGCCGCGCGATGGCCGCGGTCTGCGGGTCGCCATTGATCAGCGTGACGCCCATGCCAGGGGCGCGCGGCGCGAGATAGTCGAGCACGGAGTCGTGCGTTGCGAAGACGACATCAATGTCGAGTTCGACAAGAAGCCGCGAGAAGGTGCTGTCGAATTCGGCGTCGCTGATCTTCGGCAACCCGCCAACGTACCGTTCGAAGCGAAAGCGGCCGTGGTCGTCCACGCTGGATGCGCCGAACAGCTCGACATGCAACGAATACCTGAGCGCCTGGTGAATCTCGGCCGCGTTCTCCGAGCCGCAGGGGAAAACCAGGACCTTCAGTTTCTTGTTCATGGACGCATTCATTCCGTCTGACTTCAGGCGGTGTCGCCGCGCTCGCAGATCACGTAGATGCTCGAGCACAGATCCGGGTAGACCCGTCCCAACTCAAAGCATCCATCGAGATACTCCCTGGAGATGATGCCTGCCTTCAGTGCGGCGTCTATCTGGAAGTTCGCCAAGCCCTTGAAGATGATGCCGCCGTGAGTGACTGGTTGCAGCTGCGCGTCGCACAGGTCTGCCTTCAGCGTGTCCAGCGAATAGGTGACGCGATGACCGTGCGCGGCTTCAGCGGGTGTGACGGCCGCCGCATGGCGGATCAATCCCATGTTGACGGCAATCTGGCGCGACCCGGCCCGCGCGTTCGGCGTCGCAACGAACAGGCGGCCACGCTCCGACAACCATTGGCGGATGCGGGACAGCACTTCGACAGGTTCGTCGAGATGCTCGAGCGTATGGATCAGGAAGATATTGTCGTACTTCTTCTTGGGTTCGAATGTTTCGAACGTCGAGTGATAGAACGTTGCCGCCTCGCCTGTCTTGGACGCGGCGACCTCGATGCAGTCGGAAGACGCCTCGACGACGTCGACCGTGGCAAAGTGCCCGAGCAGGCGCTGCGTGAAATGTCCTTCGAAGCAACCAAGCTCGAGCGCGTTCCCGGCCACCATGGATGGCCCGAACGTCTTGAGCATGTACTCATGCATCAGGTAGTCGAAGGCGTAGGCGTAGCTGTGTTCGGGATGGTCCTTGGCTTCGGCGTTGTAATCTCGGCTCATGATGTCAGTCCTGTCCGCGTTGATAGAAGCGCTGCTCGACCGGTACGTAGAACTCCTCGAGGGACGCGGGCACCCGGGCGTTGAAACCGATCACCTGCCGGAGGAATGGCGTGAGGGTCGAGACGCCGGAGCTGGCCATGAGCCTCGGATAGTCGAGCTGCGGTTTGAAGAAGGGGCAGGTGAACGTCAGCGTCAACGCCCTTCTGGGAAGATTTGTCGTGTTCTCTCCGGCGGCGTGCCAGATTCGGGAGTCGAACAGCAAGACCGAGCCGCGCTCGCCTGTCACGCGCGCCGCATCACGAAAGAACGTGTCGTTGGACGGCCTCTCGGGCTGATGCTGGGAACCGGAAAGAATATGGGTCGCGCCATTCGGCTCGGTGAACTCGTCGAGCATCACCAGCGTATTCAGCATGAAGCGCTTGGCGTTCGAATGAAAGCGGATATCCCTGTGAACGTCGTGGGCGTAGGTCTTGCCGTCGTTGATGAAGCCGCCGTACGAGTTCAGGATGTAGTTGCCGCCGAAGAACCATTTGACGATGGGATCGAGCGCTTCGAATTTCGCCAGCAGTTCGACATAGCAGCGGTCGTCGGAAAGCACGTGGTGAGCGGTGCCCTGACAGTTTTCCATCAGACCATTTGCCGTGCGGATCGCGTCACGCTTGTCCAGCGACGGAACAAGGGCGTGGTTCAGCGCGCCGACGAGTTCCTCATGGATCAGTCGCGGGACCACTGTCCAACCCTGGGATTCGAGTTCGGCTTCGTGCCTGGCAAGGTTCGTGTTCATGAATATGTTTGTCAATTCGGGACCATCATTGACGGTCGCGGTACTCCAGGACCTGCCGGGCAAGCGGAGCCAACTGCTCGGGCGAAAGACGCTGGTCGCAGGGAATGAACAGTGTGTTGCGCGGCAGGCTCCGCTCGAACTCTGGCATGTCCTGGCTTTGCTCGAGGTCAGGCCAATAAGTTGCGCTGTATATGCGTTGGGACCGCCATGCTTCGCGCAGGCCCTGCGGCGCGCCCAGGAATGGGTAGCAAAGTGGCGCGCAATCGGGAGCGGCAGCAAGCGTCAGGCTGTTATGCCTGCCCAGGCATTCATGGAGAAAGGAGAAATTGGACGCACGCCGCGCACGGACTTGCGGATAGTCGATCGCTGCGAGCAGGCGCTGCGTGAGCGGTGACATACGGCGCGGTTCCTGCCACTCCAGGCTGCACTCCGCGGCGGCATAGTCCGCATAGCCGGATTCGGCGCCACCCGCTAGTCGCTTCAGCAGGTGGCTGCTACGGGCTACCGAGCCATCGTCGGTCACTTCGGGAAGCTCCACCGATGCGCGTGTCGTCAGGTATCCGCCATCCGGCACGCCGACGAACTTGCGCGGTGAGTAAATCGTCGCCAGATTGTCACGCGCCGCCGAGAAGAACGCGTGGGCATTGTCGATGATCACCTGTTCGTGCGGAAAGCGCGCGAGCACATCGTCCACGTGGCGATCGCATACACCGAAGTAGTTGACGTATAGCAGCCACTCGCCATCGGCGAGCGCGATATCGGGGCAACCGAGGTCGTGCCGCAGCGCGTATCGCTTGACTATCGAGCCCGCACTCCGAAGTGGTTGGAGCATGCTGTCGCACAGATACCAGGGTACCCAGACGGCTGCCGGTGCGTGTGTGCGAAGTAGAGCCAGGAATGCCGCGCGCGCCGATTGGAAGCGCAGTGCTTGCGGATACCACTCCTGACCGTACTGCGGCAATTCCAGGCCGAGGTAGCCGCCTATCGCGTCCGTGTTCATGCGGTGATGGCCTCTCGGGAAAGCATTGCGTGGACGGATTCGACATGATTGAACATCAGCACGTCGATGATCGACAGGCCGGGAACGAACGGCGCGCCGAACTGCGGATACGCAGGAAGCGCCGTATCGACGAACTCCAGGTCGATGCTGGCAGCGGCGAAGGTGCCAGCATCGTAGAGTGCGCGGCCGCCAGGTAGATTCACATAGGTACCTGCGTGTTCGCGAGCGCAGATATCGATAACACGCGCTTCGCTCCTGAGCGCTTCGTTGCCGTAGCCGGTTGACGTCGTCACGAACGTTGTCTCCAGGCCGAGGTATGCGCAGGTGTCGATCACGCTTTTCGCCGCGAGCCGTGCGATCGAATCCGTACTGTCGGAGAGCACCTGCTCGACCAGCCGGCTGACCGGTGCGTATTGCGGCGCGCGCCCATAAGCGTGGCGGAGTTGCTCGAGCAGCTTCCCCAGCCAACGTTCGCGAGGCTGTGTGCGGACCTCGTCGATCCGGCGCGACGAGCTGGCTCCCGCCAGTGGTACGGTCAGGTAGTGTGGGGCGCCGGCGAGCAGGATGCGGTTCCGGTTGATCCAGCCATTCTTGATGAACGTGACATCGTCGTAGACCACGAAACGGTCCACCGATGCCGCTAGCTGGAAGTAGCCGAGGTACGGGAACAGATAGGGCTGCATGATTGCCAGCCGCATGCTCAATGCTCCGCGATGATGCTCACGACGCGCTGAACTTGCTCTTCAGTGAGCGCCGGATAGATCGGCAGGCACAGCACCTTCAGCGCCGCCTCCGATGCAATGGGCAAGTTATGGCGGCTGGCGGACGGCAGGCCGCGATACATCGGGAAATCCGAGATCAGCGGATAGAAGTAGCGCCGAGCGAAGATACCTTGCTCGCGGAACTTGTCAAACAGGGCATCCCGGCTGATCGGGTAGTCAGCTTCGACGTGGATAGGGAAGTACGCGTAGTTGGCTGTGGTTTCGCCGGCATCCGCCTGGCAACGAATGCCGGGGATGTTGCGCAACAGTTCGCGATAGCGTGCATCGATCGCCTTGCGGCGCTCGAGCGCCTCGTCGATGTGCTGCAACTGCAGCAGCCCAAACGCAGCGTTGATTTCACTCATCTTGCCGTTGATGCCGGCAGCGACGACGGTGACTTCGTCGACAAAACCGAAGTTCTTCAGATGATCGATGCGCTGCTTTGTCTTGGCATCGGGGCAGATGATGGCGCCACCTTCGAACGTGTTGAAGACCTTGGTGGCGTGCAGGCTGAGAATCGACAGGTCGCCGTGCTTCAGGATGCTGCCGCTTTCGTTACGGACGCCGAAGGCATGGGCGGCATCGTAGATCACCCTGAGGTTGTAGTTGTCCGCGATCCTCTGGATCGCGTCGACATCGCAGGGGTGGCCGTAGCAATGCACGGGCATGATCGCCGTTGTCTGCGGTGTGATCGCGGCCTCGATCTTTGCCGGATCGAGATTCATCGTATGCGGGTCGATGTCGACGAAGACGGGCTTGACGCCGTTCCACAGCAGCGAGTGCGCCGTCGCCACAAAGGAGTATGGCGTCGTGATGACCTCTCCCGTGATCCGCAGCGCCTGTAGCGCCGTCACGAGCGCGAGCGTGCCATTGGCGAACAGCGACAGGTAAGGGACGCCAAGGTACTCGCACAGTTCACGCTCGAACTGCTGGTGAAACGGCCCGCCATTGGTCAACACGCGCGAGTTCCAGATCTGCTGCAGATAGGGCAGGAACTCGTCGAGCGGAGGCAGGTGTGGCTGGGTGACGTAGATGCGGTCCTCGAGCAGGGCGCGCACGGATTCCGACGGAAGGCTGGCTGTCATGGTCGCTGATCCTTACGTGACGGGCTGGAGCGCGTGCTCGCTGGCTGCGGCGGGTGCAACCGTGTTCTGAACCGGTTCGATTTCGAAGCTATCGGGCGCCTGGCCCGCGCACCAGCGTTCCCACATCGCGCGTAGCGCAAGGGACAGGCTGGACGCGACGTTCGCGGGCTGGATCGACGTCGCGTGCATGCAACGCTCGCGCAGGGTGGCGCGTAGCTGCTTCAACGCATCCAGGTCCTTCGACAGGGCAAGCGCGCGTTGGACGAAGTCGTCTGCGTCGTTCGCGATGTACTGATGGAGTCCTAGCTGACCGAGCCAGCTAGCGCTGCCGCGGCTCAGCGGGCTGTTGCCTGCGATGGTTACCGTGGGTACGCCCATCCATAGCGCATTGATTGTCGTGGTTGCCCCGGTGTAGGGGAACGTGTCAAGGCAGATGTCGACGTGATGGTGCTGCTGGAGGTACACCGGTGTCTCGGTCCGGGTACGGAACGACAGGCGCCCGGCGTCGATGCCTTCATCGGCAAACCTGGTGAGACAGGTCTGCTGGTCTGCATCGCCCTCGATGGCACCGATGATCATTCGCGCGCTCGGGTCTGCGTGCAGGATTCTTGCCCAGAGCGCGACGACCTGCCGGCTTACCTTGTTCAGCCGATTGAAGCTGCCGTAGGTGATGTAACCCTTGTGCAGGGCAGGCAGGGTGTTGACAGGTGGGGAGGCGGCAGTCGGGCAATAGGGCGCGACTGCTGGCAGCAGGACGATCTTCTCGCTGAACTGCGCGTCAAATAGTCCTGGTGGTGTGCTGTGGCGGTCGGCCAGGAAATAGTCCATGGCGTCGAGTCCGGTCGTCGCCGGATATCCAAGCCATGTCACCTGGATTGGCGCAGGTTTCCGAGCGAACGCAGGCAAGCGATTGTGGTTCGTATGGCCTGACAGGTCGATCAGGATGTCGATCTCATCGCGGCGGACCGTCGCGGCAAAGCCGACATCGTTCATCCTGGTCACGACCGTCCACGATGCCGCGTGCGCTTGCAGGAAACTGGTGACCTCGTCTTCGATCGTGAAGTTGTAGTAGAAGTGCAGCGAGACACTCGGGTCCTTCGCCAGATACTCGACAACGGCCCCAAGATACGTACTGACAGCATGGTTGTAGAGATCACCGGATACAAGCCCGATCCGGAGCTTTCGACGGGGGTCGGGGACGTTCGCGTGCCGCTTCGGGCTGGTCCGGATCGCGTTCCGCTTGCCATAGGCGAAATGCGCTTCGGTCAGGGTTGCCGTATCAATGGCATCGCAGTGGGTCAGGCGGAACAGAACGGCACTGTTGTTCTTGGTATTGTTCGAGTCAAGCTCAATCGCCGTTTGCAGATGCCCAAGGGCCTCGGCTACCTGGCCCCTGTCGATCTGCACCATGCCGAAGCTGAGGTGGGCCAGCGCGTTATTGGGCGCAAGTTCGACAGCACGCCGGCCAGCGACGGCCGCTTCGTCATACCGCTTCTGGCAGTGCAGTACGCTCCCGAGGTGCCATAGTGTGTTGGCGTCGTCCGGGGCCGTCGAGAGAATGTGGCGGCAATGTGCTTCGGATTCCGACAGGCGGCCGATTTCGCGTAATGCGTTGGCAAGCAGTCCGCGGATCACCAGGTCGTTGGGCTGCAGTTCCACCGAGCGACTGGCTGCGTCGACGATATCCTGAAAGTGTCCTACCTGATGCAGGGCAAGGCCGAGTGCGCCCCATGCCGTGCCATCTGACGGGTACTCGGCCGTCAGGCCGCGGGCATACGCTATCGCTTCCTCAAGTTGCCGGTCCTGGATCAAGGCGTTGACCTTGTTCACTTTCGAGGATGGCGCCTTGCGCTTGTCGCCGCTCGCGGTGGCTGTGCCGGATGCGTTGCCGACGGCTTGATCCGGGGCGCCAGGCGTGGCGGCCGGCGTGGTGCCATTGGGTGTGGTGGCAGGCATTGCCACAGCAGCCGGCGCCGGCGACGCATTCGACCGCGCCATTTGCGTGATCAGCCAATCGAGGTCGGGGCCCTTGACCCCGCGCTGCTGCGCGAGATCGAGTGCGATCCAGGCAGCGGATGCCTGGCCGCTCTGGAACAGCGCGCTGATGTAGTTGACCCAATAGTGCCGGTTGTCGGGGCTGAGGCCGAGGGCGACCTCGAAGTTACGCAGCGAGTCCGCCGGTTCGCCCATCTGCACCTTGAGCATCGCGTAGCCATATTGGGCATCGGCGTGCATTGGCACGGCGCCGATGATGATCTCGTACAGGGCCCGCGCATCCTCATAAGCGCCGGCTTGCTGTAACTCAAGAGCGCTTTGCAGAATCAGCAGGACATCCTGCTCCTGCTGCTGCGCCTGAGGTAGGACTTCCGAGACTTCGGGACTGGACAAGGACATGGGCATCGCCTGGACGGATTACGCCAGCATGATGCGTCCTGCCTCTACTGACTAAAGTACGGAGGAGAAGCCAAAAAATCAGTCAATTCGAATTGGGGTCGTTCAGCAGGCTTCTTCGGTGTCGCGATAAAAGTGACTGAAAATCATCATTTTTTCGGAAGATTAGCCACGCGTCGACGCGCGCGCGCCGCCAGCCCTGGGCCAAGCGCCCAGCGCAGCGTGGGCGCCAGCGCGCGCATGCCGGTCAATGCCAGCGAGCGGCGCAGCGAAGGCCGGTGCAGGCCGAGCATCTGGCGCGCCCAGGGCGGCAGCAGCGCCACACCCGCATCGGCCATGGTCCGTACCGCCGGTATCAGCAGCGGATTGGCCACCGGCATCGTCATGACCAGTTGAACGACTTCGCGGGTGCGCTCGCTATTGACCAGCAGCGGCCGCTGCGCCTCCAGATAGGCGTCGATCTCCGCGCGGGAACGCGGCACGTCCGGCGCGCCAAGCAGCGCGGCGACCCTGGCTTCTTCCTCGAAGTAACGATCCTGCTCGGCTGCGGAGAGCGGCCCGACATAGCGCAGGTATCCCGTCAGAAAGCTCGACACTTCGGCCACGTGTACCCACGTCAGCAGCGCCGGGTCGTCGGCGGCGTAGGGCTGGCCATCGGGCGCGGTGCCCTTGATGCAGGCATGGATGCGGCGCACGCGCTCGATCAGCGCCATGGCGTCGGCATGGCTGCCGTACGTGGTGCCTGCGATGAACTGCGCCGTTCGCCCGAGCCGGCCCTGCATGTCGGTGCGAAATGTGGAGTGGTCCCAGACGCCCGCCAATGCCAGCGGATGGAGCGCCTGCAGCAGCAGCGCGCTGACACCCCCGGCCAGCATCGCCGGGAAATCGGAATGAACGCGCCAGCAGACCGCGTCCGGCCCGAACAGGCCGGGGTCTCCGGGTGGGTTGTCGTAGTCGAGCGTCAGCCCGGAGTTGCTGCGCGTCAGGGCACGGACCTGCGCGCCGGCCTGGTTGCGCAGACGCTGCAGCGGGCCGGCGGAAGGTGTGGACGGGGCGGACGAACGGGGGAGTCCTGGCGGCATTGCGGCATGGGCGCCTCCTCGACGCCAGAAAGCCACGGGTTCGATGGGGTCAGTCGTAACGCAGGTCCGTGGCCTTGCCCCAGAATACACGGTACGCGTAGGCCGTGTAACCCAGGATCGTGGGCAGCACGATCACCGCGCCGATCAGGATCACCATCAGCGATTCCGGCGCGCTGGCCGCCTGCCAGATGTCGATGCGATCGACCACGAGGTACGGGAACAGGCTGTAGGCCAGGCCGTTGAACGCCAGCAGGAAGATCACGGCGGTGCCCACGAACGGCACCCAGCACCAGCGGTCGTTGCCGTTCGCGTGCAGGTCACGCATCCGGCGCAGCAGTCGCTCGATGACCACGAACAGCACCATTGTCAGCAGCGGAATCGGCGCCAGCAGGATGATGTTCGGCAGGGAGAACCACTTCTCGAAAATGCGCTCGCTGACCATCGGCGTGACGATCGAGATGGCGGCCACGCCAATCGCGGTGAGCCACAGGCTGCGGCGCGCCCAGTAGATCGCGCGCAACTGCAGGTTGCCCGTGGTCTTCATGATCAGCCAGCTTGCGCCCAGCAGGCAGTAGCCGGCCACCAGGCACAGGCCAACGGCCACGGCGAACAGCAGGTTGGGCAGGTCGTAGCGGAAGCCGGTGATGTACAGGCCGAGCATCAGACCCTGCGAGAAGCTGGCCAGCAGCGAGCCCGCATAGAACGCGAAGTTCCACCAGGGCTTGTGCGGGTCCCGTGCCTTGACGCGGAAGTCGAATGCCACGCCACGGATGATCAGGCCGGCCAGCATCAGCGCCACGGGCAGGTACAGCTGCGTCAGGATGACGCCGTGCGCCATCGGAAACGCGGTCAGCAGCAGGCCCACGCCGAGCACTAGCCACGTTTCGTTGGCGTCCCAGAACGGGCCGATCGAGGCGATCATGGTGTCCTTGTCGGCGTCGTCGGCGCGCCGCAGCAGCACGCCCACGCCAAGATCGTAGCCGTCAAGGATCACGTAGATCAGCATCGACAAGCCCATCAACGCCAGAAACACCAGCGGCATCCAGCCGGCCGGCTGGGAAAGATCGTGCATCGTGGCCGGGTTCATTGCGCGCTCCTGAGCTGACCTGGGATAACGGATTGGGAGGAATCGTCCTTTGACTTGCCGGCCTTGCGCGCCAAGTGGAATACCACCGAGATATAGGCGACGATCAGTACGGCATAGAGCGTCAGGTACATGGCAAGCGTGCTGCCGATCATCGTCGCGGGCACCTTGGAGGCGGCCTGCGCCGTGGTCAGTACGCCGTAGACCAGATACGGCTGGCGGCCGATCTCGGTGACGTACCAGCCGGCGACCAGCGCGACCCAGCCGGAGAATGTCATCGCCACCAGCAGCCGCGCCATCCACGGCGCGGGCGCGCCGCGCTTGCGGAACTGCCACGCAGCGACCCACGAGGCCGCCAGCATCAGCAGGCCAACGCCAACCATGATGCGGAACGCGAAGAACAGCGGGGCCACGGGCGGGTGGCGATCGGCAAATGCGTCGATGCCCTTGATTTCGCCGTCGACTTTGTGGGTAAGGTAGATCGATGCCAGCTTCGGAATCGCGATCTCGAAATCGTTCGACTGCGTCGTGGCGTTGGGCAGGCCGAACAGCACAGCCGGCGCGCCCTTCTCGGTCTTCCATATGCCTTCCATCGCCGCGATCTTGGCCGGCTGGTGATGCAGCGTGTTCAGGCCGTGCAGGTCGCCGGCCACGATCTGCAGCGGAATCAGGATCGCCGCCAGCACCACGCCCGTATGCATCGAATGCAGGACTTCGCGGCTGCGATCGTTGCGCAGCCAGCGGTATGCGGAAATACCGGCCACCAGGAAGGCAACGGTAAGACCGGAAGCCAGCAGCATGTGGACCAGACGGTAGGGGAAGGACGGGTTGAAGATGACCTCGATCCAGCTTGTCACATGCGCGCGGCCGTCGATCATCTCGAAGCCGGCCGGGGTTTGCATCCACGAGTTCAGTGCCAGGATCCAGAACGCCGACAGCGTGGTGCCACCTGCCACCAGCAGCGTGGCGATGGTGTGCATCCGGTTGCTGACGCGGCGCATCCCAAACAGCATGATGCCCAGGAAGGTGGCTTCCAGGAAGAACGCGGTCAGGACTTCATAGGCCAGCAGCGGGCCCGCGATATTGCCGACGGTCTCCATGTATCCCGGCCAGTTGGTGCCGAACTGGAAGCTCATCGTGATGCCGCTGACCACGCCCAGCGCGAATGTCAGCGCGAAAATCTTCACCCAGACGCGATAGGCGTCCATCCAGCTTTCGTCGCCGGTCTTGTTGTAGCGCAGCTTGAAGAACAGGAGGACCCACGCCAGAGAGATGCTGATGGTGGGAAAGAGGATATGGAACGTGATATTCGCGGCGAACTGGATGCGGGCCAGTATCACCGGATCGACACTTGCAAACACGAATTACTCCTTGCGGGAACGGGCGGACTTCGCGGGGGCCTTGGCGGCTTCCCGGGGGGCTGGCTTGCTCGATGCCTTGTTGGAGGCCTTCGCGCCGCCGATACCGATGGCGGAGGTCAGGCGGTCCTTCACATCGAGCAGCTTGGTGACGCGCGAGCCCAGGCGCATCAGCTTTTCCAGCGTGGCGACGTCAAGCTTCTGCATGTCGCCGAACCACGTGGTAACCAGGAAAATCAGCCCGTACATCTCCTTCATGCGCGCCTGCGCATGGAGATCCTCGGGCGATGTCGGCGTTTCGAGCTGCACCTCGCGCAGCATCGACAACGTGGGATCGATCTCGCGCCGGCGGCGTTCCTCGGCCAGCGTGCGGAAGATGGCCCAGACGTCGTCGGGCGCGGAGAAATATTCGCGCCGGTCGCCGGGCTGGTGGGACAGCCGCACCAGGCTCCAGGATTCCAGTTCCTTCAGGCCGATGCTGACATTCGAGCGTGAAAATCCAAGAGATTCGGCGATTTCGTCGGCGTTGAGGGGGCGCGAGGCAGTGAAGAGCAGGGCGTAAATCTGACCAACCGTTCGGTTAATCCCCCAGCGACTGCCCATCTCCCCGAAGTGGAGAACAAAGCGCTGGATCAGGGGCGAGAGATGCATGTTCGTTTCGAACTTTCAGAATTTTGTGAAAGTTTAGTACGAAACGCCTGATCGTGCTCAAGGAAGTTTGCGTGGCGCTTTGCCGCAGGTGTCCATTCTCAGAGTAAGGCCCAAATTCTCAAAGTACCTTGCAAAGATTCTCAGACTTAGTGCTCATAATTGGGAGCGGCGGGCGTGCGT